>JACXTT010000088.1_pt1 | contig 133204 bp, 124 predicted proteins | sample 9270951 | NCBI WGS metagenome assembly JACXTT01 (sample SAMN15532306, study PRJNA645909) | rock metagenome | isolation source: weathered quartz diorite | place: Puerto Rico | collected 2017-06-21 | reverse complement strand
ATGGTGGTTAAAAAAACCAATGGCAGCGGAGGTTATGGTATGCTCATGGGCCATGCCGCATCTGAACAGGAAATTGACGATTATAAAAAAGAGATCCTGAAAGATCCGCGCAATTTTATTGCCCAGCCAACTATCAGTCTTTCGGCGGCACCCTGTTATATGCAGGGCCTGTTAAAACCCCGCCGTGTCGACCTTCGCCCCTATGCGCTTTACGGCCCTGATGGCATTGAGATAGTTCCAGGCGGACTAACACGTGTAGCACTTAAAGAAGGCTCGCTGGTAGTAAACAGCTCGCAGGGGGGTGGTAGTAAAGATACCTGGGTGCTAAGCCCCCCGGCCCCCTAAAGGGGGAGGGATAAAAGAACAAAAGACAATAATATCAAACATCGAATTTTGAATAATGAACACCGAAGTAAAACTTATGGAGATGCCCGTACTTCATCATTCGATATTGGAAATTCAATATTCATTATTAAAAACATTCCCCCTTTAGGGGGTTAGGGGGCACATATGTTAAGCAGGGTTGCAGCAAGTTTTTATTGGTTAAGCCGTTACATTGAGCGCAGCGACGGCATGCTGCGGATGCTCAAAATTAATTATGCCTCATCGCAGGATACCGTACAGGAATTTACCTGGGAGCCGGTGATCAGGATATTTGTTGGTTTGCATGAAACTGATGCCGACACGCTGGATAATGATAGCCGGTCGGTTTTAAAATATATGGTAACGGGCAAAAACAATCCAAATTCCATACTCAACATTATTACCCTGGCCCGTGAAAATGCCCGTGGTGTTCAGGAACATATCACCAAGGATCTGTGGCAATGTCTTAACGAGTATTATCATACCGTAAAAGATCAGCGAATAGAACGCGCCCTGCAACGGGAAGACCCGATTGGTGTGTTGGATATTTTGATAAAGCAGGTAATGCTATACTACGGTACTGTGGAAATCACGATGGAGCGTGGTGAAGGCCGCAGCTTTATGAACATTGGCAAATACCTGGAACGGGCCATACAATCGGTCGATATTCTGGATACCAAGTTCAGCTCGGTAAGTGACAATCCCAACCTGCTTACCGATACTACTTACTGGAAACACCTGCTGCTTTCACTGGGTGGCTATGAGCTGTACCTGAAAACCTACCGCGAAGGTTTTGAAGCCGAGAATATACTGGAACAGGTAGTACTCAACAATGATTTTCCACGATCGGTTATTTACGCGGTCAACAATATCCAACGCTATTTCGACAGGTTAAAAAACGACACTAATGTGGACACCTATAGGGAAATGTCGTTTCAGATAGGGCGCTTGCAAAGCCGTATCAAGTACAGTTCGGTACGCAGCATTAAACAGGAAGGCCTGCACGGTTTTTTAACCCAGATCCGGACTGAATTATACAACGTAGGCAACTCGCTGAATGAATACTATTTTGCCAATTCATAATTTAATTTAACAATTATGCCCGAATTTAAAATACAACACATAACCCGATATACTTACGAAGGTCCGGTACGTGATAGTGCTAATCAGATTATCCTTTTCCCCATAAAAGATGAGTACCAGGATGTGGTAAAGCAGGAGCTGCATATAACCGGCAACCCGATTGTTGACACCCATGTTGACTATTATGGCAATGAAGTAGGGAGTTTTACCTATAGCGAACAGCATTCCCAACTCACCATTAACTCCAAACTGGATGTGATTACCCGCCACCGCCCCTTGCCCGTGAACGATATTTTCCCCGAACAGCAGTGGGAGGATCTGAAACGCTTGCAATATATGGTACCTTATATTGACTTTTTAAAACAGGAATACTTTGAAGGCCTATGTGAGTTGCAGGTTATTGTTGAACAGGAAAGATCAACGGACGATACACCTTACCAGATAGCGTTACGTTTTTGCAACTACGTATACCAGAACTTTGAATATATTAAGGGTGTTACCACTGTTGAAACCACGCTCGACGAAGTTTGGCAACTAAAGGCCGGTGTTTGCCAGGATTTTGCCCATATTTTAATGGTAATGCTTCGCCTGCTCAGGATACCGGCACGTTATGTTAGCGGCTATATATGCACCAACAGCAGCGCTATGCGCGGCGAAGGGGCTACCCATGCCTGGGCCGAAGCTTATATTCCGGATTATGGCTGGTTGGGTATCGACCCTACCAATAACTGCATTGCTAATGAAACTCATGTACGACTGGCCGTGGGCCGTAGTTTCCCGGATTGCTCACCCGTAAAAGGCGTTTACAAAGGCTCATCGGGCCATAGGCTCGAAGTTTCTGTAACGGTTGACGATGAAAACTCCCCTGCTTATACCTATGATAACCATACCATTCACGAGCCTGCCCACCTTCAACCAGTGACCGAATACCCCAAAAACAGCTATCAGCGCCATATGGAGATCATTCAACAACAGCAGCAGCAGCAACAATAATAATGTGCAGATATGCGAATGTGCAGATGTGCGAATGAAAAAGCTGAACATCTTTTAATCATTCGCACATCTGCACATCTGAGGCCTATACTTTTTTAGCAGCAGCTATCAATACCGGGATAGTTGGCACCTTGTCGTAAGTTTTTGATATTTTGCCATTACGGTCATAAATGGCTATAAATGGCGTATTTTTTATCTGGAAGTATTTTTGCACCAGGTAAGTATATCCTTCGGTACCAATGGTGATGTTATGATACTTAGCCAGGTCAAAGTCGCGCTGAAAAACCTGTATGGCTTTCAGTTGGGTAACAAAAGTGATCAGTACGATCTGCATATCCTGCAGATTTTTTAGTTGTGGTTTCAGATCGTACATCAGGTGCTGGCAATGGCCGCAATCCGGCGCAAAATAAATCAGCATCACCGGTTTGTTCTTCTTCAGATTGGCCGGGGTAACATACACACTATCGGTAGTTAATATGTGATACGGCGGGATACCTGAATTAGCGCCAAGGGTTTGAGCCTGCGTACAGCCGGCCGCAATAAGCAAACAAAGGAACAGATATATCTTTTTCATTAGATTAATATAGAATTTCATTAAGCATATTTACGATATTTTTAACTCTCCAGCAATTCCAGCTGCCAGGCTATTTGCTCTTCGGTTATAGGGAACAACGCGTTTTCGCGTACGGTATGATAAACCGCGTCAAATAAACCATTATAATTACCCTTGTCTGACGGCACCCACTCTACTGTTTTCTGATTATCAACACCCATCAGCACCAGTTTACCTTCGCTGCCTTCCGGTTCAATGCCAAAACCTTCGTCGGTTGGCATCATGCCAGCATCCAGTTGCGCCTCCTGTACATCGGTGCGCAGCTTAACAAAGCTACCCAGCGTTCCGTGAATCACAAAGCCGGGCAATTGTTCGGCTATCAGTAAGCCGGAGGTTAAGTATACATTCAGCTGATTAGGGTACGACAGATGGATATTAAAATAATCATCAACCTGCGAGCCGGGGCGGTGCGAAGCTGTTGTTTTCACATAGCTCAGTGGTTTGCCAAATATACTGATGGCATTATCTACCAAATGTGCACCCAAATCATAAGTAAGGCCATTGCCGGGCGTCTCTTTGGTTTCTTTAAACACCTTGGCTCCAATAGGCATCCGGTACCTGTCCAGCCTGAAGTGTACCTCGATCAGCTCGCCTAAGCGACCACTTTCAATTACCTTTTTTACCGAGATAAAACCGCTATCGTATCGGCGGTTCTGATAGATCATCACTTTCAAATTCAGCTTTTTACCCAGATCAAACAGGGTTTTTACTTCTGCTGACGTTACTGCAGCCGGTTTTTCTATCAGTACATGTTTACCTGCGTTGAGCGCCTGCACGGCATAGTCAAAATGGGTATTGTTGGGCGTATTGACGATGATCAGCTCAATTTCGGCATCGTTCAGCAATTCATCCGTAGTATTATAGCTGATTACATGGGGATAAACTTTGCCTGCCTTTTTTTCGTGACGTTCAACCACGGCTTTAAAGGTAAAACCCGGGTTGGTGGTTAAAAATGGCGCGTGAAAAATCCGGCCCGACATGCCGTAGGCCATAAGGCCGGTAACGATTGGTTTTGATGACATAGATAGATAATTATTCGTGAGCTGAAAGCTCAAAGCCGAAGGCCGAAAGCTTTTGCTTATTTAGTTTTTTAGCTTATTACAAGAAACAAATAACGTATGTCTCAAAAATACTTTTTAAACCTTGAATTTTAACAAATTTCTGATCGAAAGTGATATAAAAACAGCTTAAAACTCATTCGAAATAATTGATTTCACCCCTATTTAACAAATTCCAATTCGGTTTTAACGTGTTTTAAAAACTTTAAAAAGTATTAGATTATTGATCGTTAATGAACTGTATACCAAAAAACCATTTTTTAAGCTGGTTGTTTCCTTTAACCAAACGGCCCTGCTTGCATTTTTCAAAGCAAGCAGGGCCGTGGTGGTGATACTCCTGAGGATACGCAATTATTTCGTCTGAATCAGAATTAACAGAATTAATTGCTATCATCTGTACATTTAAAACAAAGGAGTTAATTTGCACATCCGCACATTTACATATCTGCACATCTATTTCATTCCTTTTTTAATGGCTTCTATTTCGGTAAGATGACCTTTGATGATTGGCAGTGTGTTGGTGGCGAATGCTTTCAGATCAGCATCTTTACAGTTTTTGGCTGCATCTTCAAACATCGATATCGTTTTTTTGTGCCCATCAACCATAGCATCTACATAAGCCTTATCAAAATCGGTAGTTGATTTGGCCGAAAGATCTTTCAATTCTTTTTGCTTGTCTTCGCTTGGCTCAGCAGGCAGGGTAATGTTTTTGGTTTTGGCAATGGCCATTAATTCCTCGTTGGCTTTGCTGTGATCTTTCACCATCATTTCGGCAAATTTTTTCACCTGCGGGTTAACCGCTTTTTGCTCCGCCACTTTGGCTACGGCAACTTCGGCCATGCCGCCGTTGGCAGCATCAGTGGCAAACTTAGCGTCGTCCTTATCAACCGCTATGCCTGTAGCGCCGGTTGTAGTGGTGTCTTTGGTATGATTTGCGCTGTCTGCGCTTTCTTTACTATCAGTTTTGGCGCCATTATTACATGCCTGAAAAATTGATGCCGACAACGCGACCATCATTATTAAACTTAACTTTTTCATAGTGAGTGAATGTTTATATTGTTTTTATAGTCAACAGTTTTCACCTGAATAAGTTTTATTTTCTTATTTGTAAAATAATTTATCTTTTATATTATCCTCTCCACTCGTCATTGCGAGGTACGAAGTAATCTATAAGCTATACAGCGTAAATTTGCATAACCGATTTGCGTGCGTAGAGATTGCTTCGTACCTCGCAATGACGCGTGGAGAACAGAGCAGACATAAAAAAGGCCATCATGCAAGCATGACGGCCTTTGTAAATCTATATAAATGATACTTATTTCAATTTGGCCAAAGCGGCTTTAACGCGTGGTATCAGTTGTTGGATATCCTCGGCGGTAATAGTACCTACGGAGGCACGGAACCAGCTTACATCATCGCCGGTACCAAAAGCCGAGAATGGCACCAAAGCTACCTTTGCTTCTTTGATGAGGTAGAAGTTAATATCGGCCGAATCTTTCAGCAAGGTGCCATCTGGTGTAGTTTTTCCGGCGTAATCAATTTTCAGCGTCAGATAGATGGCACCCATCGGCTGGATAGAATCTACCTGGAATCCCTCGGCCTTTAATGCCTGGAAACCCTCGTGCAGCGCATTCAGACTGGCCTGAATTTTAGCCTTGATAGCTGTCAGATAGGTATCAACAGCTGCATCATTAGTAATAAAGCTGGCCATAGCCACCTGCTCGGCCTTGGGCGACCATGCACCCATGTGCCCCACAATGGCTTTCATATTATCAATAACGTGTGCCGGACCAAAACCCCAGCCTACCCTTACCCCGGTTGAGGCAAAACATTTGGAAGCGCCGTCGATAAATATGGTATAATCTTTCAGTTCGGGACGCAGCGTAACCGGATCAAAATGCTGAAAATCGCCAAAGGTTAGTTGCGAATAGATCTGATCATACATCAGGTACAGCGGTTTTTCGCCTGCTGCGCGGCTTTTATTTTCGGCAATCACCAGGTCGCAAATTTCTTCCAGATCTTTTTTGTCAAACATGGTACCCGTTGGGTTCAATGGCGAGCATAAAGCCAGCAATGCCGCGCCTTTTAAATGCGGGCGGATCTCATCGGCCGTAGGCATAAAGTTATTTTCGGCCCTGGTAGGTATCATGATGGCATCGGCACCCAACAAATCGCTGTAGTGGTTATTGTTCCATGATGGCAAAGGGAATACTACCTTTTCGCCGGGGTTAACAACCGCCAGAAAAGTAGAATAAATCAGCGGGCGTGAACCGCCGGAAATCAGTATTTCATTATTTGCAGAGTAATCCAGGTTAAAGCTTTTCTTTAAGAATGCCGAAACACTCTGGCGCAGATTAAGCATACCATCGGCCGGTGGATAATTGGTTTGGTTTTGGTTATATGCCGCAACAATACCGTCCTTCAATTCGGTTGGGATGGGATAAATATTGGAGTCAAAATCACCGATGGTTAAATTGGCAATATTTTGGCCTTGTCTTTTCAATTCGTTTATCTCGCCTGCTATCTTGATGATCTCAGAGCCGCGCAGATTTTGAGCTAATACGGAAATACTCATGGAAATATGAATTTTATGAGCGGCAAATATACGGGGAAAAGCTGAAAGCAAAAGGCCTCAATAAGCCTAAAGCTTAAGGCAGAAAGCGAAAAGCCAAAGTTTGGTGATTAGACTGTCCATTCACGCGCGCGTCATTGCGAGGTACGAAGCAATCCCCTACTTACAAAGCCGCCCTGTATTGCATAGAGATTGCTTCGTACCTCGCAATGACGCGCGGAGAGAGGTATACTGAAAACTATAAAACAAAAAAGCGAAAAATAAATATCCAAAGATCTTACTTTTCGCTTTCAGCTTTTCGCCTTTGGCTTTCAGCTTACAAATATGCTTTTCTGAGCTTAATAATGCGCATCCAGTGCATCAGTTTCATCACCGGGTAAACGGGGTCTATCTCAAACCATTTGGCACCAAAGTTGGCCCGGTTGGGGTGTTTGTGGTGATTGTTTTGAAACAATTCGCCCAGCATTAAAAAATCAAAGGGGGTAGTATTTTTTGATTTGTCGCCATTGTCAAAATTAGCGTAACCGTATTTATGACCGCACCAGTTTACGATAGCACCGTGGATAGGGCCCATTAAAAAGTGGATAGGGATTAACAGGTACATCCACCATTGGGTAGCAAAAACTACATAAAAAGCGATGTATAGTATACCGAATGATATACGCGATACCATAGATGAACCTATATAGTCAACAAAACGCCACTCGGGTATATTTCCTTTAAAACGCTCTTCGGGATCTTTCAATCTTTTCACGTGCATGCTATAGCTTTTTGAGGTGTAGATCATCATCTGAAAAACATCCTTAAAAAAGTGCGGCGAATGCGGATCCTTCTCGGTATCGCTGTAAGCATGGTGCTCGCGGTGCATAATGGCGTAAGCCCGTGGGTTTAAAAATGACGAGCCCTGGCAGATATAAGTAAGCAGGTAAAATACCCCTTCGTAAAACTTGTTCGTAGTGAACATTTTGTGAGAAGCATACCTATGTAAAAAGAACGTTTGGAAGAATAGCGACAAAAACCAATGCGCTATAAAGAATATTATGATTACCACTGAATTGAATGAATTAGAATTTGAATGTTATTTATAATCTTTCCAAAGATACGATTAAAACCCAAATAAAGTTTTTACAGTTTCAGAATGATTACTATCTAACGCAAAAAAGGTGGTTGTGTGTGTTGTGGAGGAAAAATTTTTGTTGTGCTGTGATAAGTTCTCCTTTCTACTTGCGCTCGTTTGTAACGAGTGCTTATTGTGGTATGGCGATTGCATCGCCCTTGCGTTTTAAACGCAAACCCATGTTAAGCACTCGTTACAAACGAGCGCAAGGAGATGTGGCAGGGAGGGGTTTATGCAATATGCATCACGAATAAACCCCTCCCTCCCCCTCCCGTGGGGAGGGAATCGCACTGGGCCAATGCTTTAAACGTACCCCTCTTTACCGCATGGAGAAATCTTTTGCGATTGGCCTATCCAGCGTATAAGATCTCTCCTCGTACCTCGTTCGAGATGACAATAGTTAATTTATTACAATTCAAACTGCTGAGCCAGCAATTCATATGACTTTAGCCTGTCGTCAAAATTTTCGGTGATGGTTACGGCCATAATTTCATCCACATCATAATCCTCGGCCAGCCAGGTGAGTTTTTTCTTGATCTCCATGGGTGTACCGGTAATTACGCGGTAACTGTTCTGCCTGATGCGTTCCAGTTCGCTTGGGGTATATACCTCGTCTTTTACATCGGCATAACTCAGCGGAACAATGGGACCGCCTTTTTCAAACTGTAAAAACCGGTGATCCATCACGGCCCGGTGCTGTTTTATTTTCTCCTCATCTTCTGAGCAAAAAACAAATATGGCAACGTTTACCTCCGGCTGAGCCAGATCATCCGACGGCTGAAAACGTTCGCGGTACAGCTTCACATTGAGCGGACCGCCGCTTGGGTTTATAAAATGCGCAAAAGAAAAGCCCATACCAAAATGCGCGGCAAACAACCCGCTTTGTCCGCTTGAACTTAACAGCCATTTATCGGGCACGGTTTTCACCTGTGGGATAGCCCTGATGCGAGCCTGTATGGTGCCGGGTTCATAGGTATCGTGAAAATAATTGTTCAGATCGGTTAGCTGTTCTACAAAATCATCCTCTCTGAATTGGTTTGAAGGATTAAGCACCGACGCGGTAATACGATCAGTACCTGGTGCACGGCCCATGCCCAGGTCGATTCGGCCCGGAAAAAGCGCTTCGAGCATCCTGAAGTTTTCGGCAACTTTAAGGGTACTGTGATTAGGCATCATGATACCTCCCGAGCCAATACGCATACGCTGGGTTTGCGAGGCCAGGTAAGCTATCAGCACTTCTGGTGTGGAACCTGCCAGGATGCCGGTGTTATGGTGCTCGGAAACCCAGTAACGGGTGTAGCCCAGCTGTTCGGTATATTTTGCTAATTGAATGGTTTCTTTTACGGCCTGCTCGGCAGTGGCGCCTTTTCTTATCGGCGACTGATCGAGTACGCTTAAACGGATTTTCTTTGTGTCCATAATGATGATAAACACAAATGTAGTGATAGGGTTGTTTCCTGGGTTTATGAGCGCCTTTTTATGGCATTGGGATTACTTTGGGAGAGTTCGGGACGAGGTACGTGGATCGGGGTGCGTGTAAGAAATCAGGAAAACCCGATCCACGTACCTCGATCCCCGATCCTTGCTCTCAATCAATAAAATGATACAGAAAAACCACATCACCGGCAAAGGCGGGTTTCTTTTGGCTCTCAATTTCCAGTTCGATGGTCATGGTGGTTTTGGTAACACCGCGCAAGTTAATCAGGCTGGAGAGTTTCACTTTCAGTCGTACTTTGTCATTTACCAACACTGGCTGAGCAAAACGCAGGTTTTCGATACCATAGTTGATCTCCATTTTAAGGTTGCGGATATCGGCTACCTGTTTCCACAAATAAGGGATCAGCGACAAAGTCAAATAACCATGGGCGATGGTTGTTTTAAAAGGGCTTTCAGTTTTAGCTTTTTCCGGATCGGTATGGATCCACTGATGATCAAGCGTAGCATCGGCAAATTTATTGATCTGTTCCTGGGTGATGGTATGCCATTCAGATACCCCTAAATCTTTACCTAATTGCTCCTCAAATTCGTTATAGTTATTAATAATGATCATCCGTGTGCGGTTTATAATTTGTACAGCAAAGTAAATAAATTAATCAGGTGAAGCAGTATTAAATTATCAATCGCCCAGCAAAGCCTTTAAATTCTCCAAAGTATCGGCCTCTTCTTTAGGTTTATCATGTCGCCACCGCAGTATACGCGGAAAACGCAGGGCGATGCCTGATTTATGCCGGCTTGACCGGTTAATACCTTCAAAGCCTATCTCAAACACCAGTTCGGGTTTTACGGTACGCACCGGGCCAAACTTTTCGATGGTGTTGCGTTTGATGAAGTAATCAACCTTATTGATCTCTGCATCAGTTAAGCCCGAATACGCTTTGGCAAAAGGCACCAGCTTATCGCCATCCCAAACGGCAAAGGTATAATCGGTGTACAGGTCGGCCCTGCGACCGTGGCCTTTTTGGGCGTATATCATCACCGCATCGACCGACAGCGGATCGATCTTCCATTTCCACCAGTCGCCCCGGCGGCGCCCTACCTGGTAGGTTGCGCTTTTGCGCTTCAGCATAATACCTTCGGCTATCATAGCGCGCGATTGCTCCCTGATCAGCCCAAGCTCATCCCAGGTATCAAACTTAATCAATGCCGATATCCGGAACACTTCCGGATAGGGCGTTGCTGCCTGTAATTGCTCCAGTATGGCACGTCGTTCTGTTTGGGTTTTATAACGGATATCTTCGCCCCCATATTCCAAACAATCATAAGCGATCAGGGCGACAGGGCTTTCTTCCAGTATTTTCTTACTTAAATTTTTACGCCCTATGCGGGTTTGCAGCACATTAAAGGGCATGGGTAAGCCATTTTGAAAACTCAGGATCTCACCGTCGATCACGGTACCATCGGGCAGGGCATTTAAAAAAGGGTGTAACTCCGGAAATTTTTCGGTAGCCAGATCTTCGCCCCTGCTCCAGATAAATATTTCGCCGCCCCGTTTGATGAGCTGGGCGCGTATGCCATCCCACTTCCATTCGGCCTGCCAGTCAGCGGCATCACCAAGCGCGGCGCCTACTTCGGCGGGAGTTTTTTGTTTCTCGGATGTTTCCTGTATGGGATAGGCCAGGAAAAACGGATACGGCCGCGATGTATTTTCGTTACTATCCTGCTCATCCATCAATTGAGCATACTGATAAGTTTCGGGCTGCCAGCTCCCCATAATGCGGTGGGTAAGCACGGTAGCTGCCAACCCAGAAATATCTGCCAGCGCTTTGATCACCAGGTTTTGCGATACCCCTACCCTAAAGCTGCCGGTAAGCAGTTTATTAAATACAAACCGTTCCTGGCTATCGAGCATGGCCCATGAATCCAATAGCCACAGCTTTTTCTCGGCTTCGGTTTTATCATTCAGCGCGTTAATTTCGGCTATCCACTCGGTAAGGGTTTTATTGCTGCTGTTAGCGGTTTCGGGCATCAGCAGCGCCATGGTTTCGGCCAGATCGCCCACTACATGATAGCTTTCTTCAAACAGCCAGGCGGGTATATGAGATGCCTCGATAGCCCATGTACGCACCAGGGTAGAATTGATCTGCCGTTTGGGTTTGCGCCCGGTGAACAGGGCCAGCATATGCATTTTATCGGTATCGGGCACAGTGTTAAAATAGTCTTTCAGTACCCTGACCTTTTCGTTGGTCTTGTTGGTTTCGTCTAACGACAGGAAAAGTTGGGCAAAGGCTTTCATGAAACGGACCCTCCAGCCTCACCTAAATCCTCTCCAAAGGAGAGGACTTTATTTTCATTTTTATCCTGGTCTTTTTGCTTCTCCTCCGGAGGAGACTGAAGTGAGGCCTCCTCATCATCTCCATACAAGGTATGCACCTCGTGGGCATCAAAACCTATCTCATTTAAATATCTTGAAAACGTGGCAGTATAGCCATGGGTGAGGTAAACGCTTTCGCAGCCGGTGGCATCAATGGCGCTGATGAGTCCGTTCCAATCGGCATGATCCGAGAGTACAAAACCCCGGTCGGCCGCCCGCCGGCGTTTGGCTCCGCGAATAGCCATCCAGCCCGAGCAATAGCCAAAGCTATAAGGCTGAAATTTGCGCATCCAGGGCGTACCTACCGATGATGGCGGCGCCAGGATGATTCCTTTTCTCACTTCTTCTTTAACTGAATCGGGTGTGATCCGCTCTGTTGGATTTAACAATACCCCGTTATGGCGCAAAGCCTCGTTGGTATTTTCAATAACGCCATGGGTATATACTTTGCCATTAAACAAGTCGAGGTTTTGCAATATGCGCTGCGCTTTACCCAGCGAATAGCCCACCAGCACGGTAGCCACACCATTATGTAAATTGGTGCGCCACCAGTTATTGATATCCTCAAATATCTGCACCTGTGGTTTCCAGGTATAAACGGGCATACCAAAGGTGCATTCCGAAATAAAGTGGTGACATTTTACGGGTTCAAACGGGGTTGAGATACCATCGTCCTCTACTTTATAATCGCCGGATACTACCCAAACTTCGCCCTGGTACTCCACCCTGATCTGCGCCGAACCGATTACATGCCCTGCCGGATATAATGAAATGGATACGCCGTTTTTCATTACTGTTTCGCCATAGTCCACGGTTTGCAACCGAATTTCGCCAAGCCGGTAAAGCAGCACCTCCCTTGACAGATGATGCGCCAGGTAATGTTTATGCCCCGGGTAAGCATGATCGGCATGTGCATGGGTGATAACGGCATCATCAACAGGCTGCCAGGGATCAATATAAAACTTGCCCCGGGCGCAATAAATTCCCCTGTCGGTAAACTCCAATAATGGTTTTTTAGCCATGGTGTTAACATAACCCACGGAGAGCCAATTGGTTTGCCCCCTAACCCCCTAAAGGGGGAACTTTTGATTTGATGAATTAATCACAGCAGAATCTGTAAAAATAATCAATCATCCGGCGGTATGTATTAATGCGCATTGCACAGCCCGTTGCCCTTTAGCGCGATAGTTCATCCCTAACCTTGCTAAAGAACTGCAATTCATCTGCAGATAGCTTATCTTTTTGAAATATGATCACAAAGCGGTACGGCTGGTTCACCACAATAAAAACAACACTGCTCCTGATATCTATTTGCTTTACCCATGCCTTCCATTCTTTTACCTCCGATAGATCTTTATTTCGATGTTTGATGATGATATTTTGCTCATTAAATTCAACATCGGCGTCAAAGGAACTCCTTTTTGCCATCATTTTTGAACTAAAATGGTATACAGGGATCAAGATCACGACAATAAAGACCAGGAAATAAACCAATGCCGAAACAATAACACCCAATTGACTTAACGGACAAACCCAGGCAAGCAGCAACATTCCCAATAAATACCGCCAAATACTTTTCTTAAAAAAGAAAAATATTTTAGCCCGGAGTATCAGACTATAGTTTGATTGTATCCTTTTGATAACTACCATTATGTATGATTTATGATCGTCTATGGCCAAATATAATCATCCACAGATAATGTCACCTCAACAATTGAAAGTAAAAGCCGGACGGCGGTTAGTTCAAAAAAAATGTGCAGATGTGCAAATTTCAGATGTGCAGATTTTTTTATTGCCTGCTTTTCTGATCATTTGCATATCTGCACATTTGAAATTTGTGCATTCGGCCTTTGAGGCTTATGGTTTCATCCCGGTGCTGGTTAGTTTGGGCTCCAGGCTGATGTAGTCGGTCATGATCTGGCCGGCTTCTTTTTTTACAAAATCCAGATCCTCATCTTTGGGTTTGGTTTGTCCTTTTTTAAGGGCCGGTAAACCGAAAGCTATCCTACGCAGGTTATTACGTTCAAATGCTTTCTTTTCGTCGGCATCGCGTTGTTTCTTTAAAGCAGCTTCGTTCAGGGTTACGCTGTCTTCGGCATCGTGCTTTTTGAAATCGGCAATATCTTCCAGCATATATTTATAGCTGTCGCTGGTAGCCATACGCTGATCGTGCAATTTCTGCAGCTGTGGTAAAACCGTATTAAAGTTGCCCACTTTGGTATAATCAGTTTTAGCAATGATATCAAATGGCATAGCCGAAGGCTCGGTATCCTCACCATATTTATCCAGCGGAATTAATGATGGGAATGAAATATCCGGTGTTACCCCTTTATGCTGTGTTGAATTACCACTGATGCGGTAAAACTTGGCAATAGTAAGATTAAGCTGTCCGTAAGTACTTTGGCTGCCTGTTGATATTGGTTTCTTCCCTCCGGTTGCGGCGCCTGCCAGCTGGTTAATTTTATCACGTATCGGCGAACCTAAAACCCTGTCCAGATCAATAGCGCTTTGAACCGATCCTTTACCATAGGTTTGTGAACCCATGATAATACCACGACCATAATCCTGTATCGCCCCGGCAAATATTTCGGATGCTGATGCACTGAAACGATCAACCAGAATACTCAACGGACCTGAATAGGCTATTGCAGGATCATCGTCTTTATCTACCTCTATCTGACCTTGAGTATCTTTAACCTGTACTACCGGACCGGTTTTAACGAATAAACCGGTAAGCTCAATAGCTTCCATTAAAGATCCACCGCCATTTTCGCGCAGGTCAATGATCACACCGTCTACATTTTGTTGTTTCAGGGTGTCCAGTATCAGCTTCACATCGTGGGTGGTGCTCTTGTAATTCGGGTTGCCTGCTTTATAATCGTTAAAGTCGATATAGAAAGCGGGGATAGATATCACCCCTATCTTAACCGCTTTACCATTGCTGTTATAAGTACGGATCTCTTTTTTGGCGGATTGATCTTTCAGGATGATCTTTTCACGTACCAGTTCAACAATTTTTGGTTTGCTGCCGGCACCTGCACCTGCTGGTAATATTTCCAATTTAACTACGGTACCTTTTGATCCGCGGATGATGGCAATAGCGTTATCAACCCTCCAACCTATGATATTCTGGAATTCGCCGGTTTTGCCCTGGGCCACACCTACTATACGGTCGTTGATGTTAATCTGGTGGCTTTTATCTGCCGGACCACCCGGAACTACTGTTTTTATAGTCACATATTCGTTTTCGGTAAGCAGCGAAGCACCGATACCTTCCAGCTGGCGCGACATTTCGATATTAAAGTTGGCCGCGTTTGATGGATTAAAGTAATTGGTGTGCGGATCAATAGCCTCGGTAAAGGCATCCATAAAGTACTGGAAAACATCCTGGTTGGATAGCTTATTGGCCTGCGTTAATAAATTCTGGTACCGTTTTTTCAGCGTTTCCTTATTTTTAGCCATATCGCTGTTGGCCAATTTCAAATTCAACAGATCGTATTTTACGCGTTGTGTCCACATGGCGTCCATATCAGCCTGTGTAGCCGGCCATGGCAGTTTATCACGGTCATAAACAAAGTTTTCATCTTTATTGAAATCAAAGTTTGAATTGATCTGCGCCAAAGAATAGTTTACATGCTCCAGGTATCTTTTTTGAAATACGTTGAATATATAAAACGCGTTATTCAAATTCCCGCTTTTCAGATCGTCGTCTAAAACGGTTTTATATTTTTCAAAATCTTTGATATCAGATGCTAAAAAATAGCTGTGATTTTCGTCCAACAGTTTAATGTAACGATCAAAAACCACGGTTGAAATAGAATCATTCAGATCAACCTTTTTGTAGTTGTGATTCAATATCAGTGAAGTGATCTGCTTACAAACAACGCTTTGCTGTTCGTCTGGTTGCAGATCTGTTGAGCCTGGGACTTTTATTGGTTTTGACGGCGACGCTTTACAAGCAAGTGCAGCAGCCAATAGCAATACTAAATATACTTTCTTAAACATATCTTTTACTGTAGTTAAGTCGGGGTTTGTGTAAAACATCAATACTTGTGCCTTTTATTAATTTGCTAATGTAAATAAAAAGAGACAGTGAAATACTGTCTCTTAATTACAATAACAATTATACGATAATGTTTTGCTTGTAGTATATAACTACCAGCATTTTACGCTATTGTTACATAAAATTTTTACTTTATAGCTGAATTGCCGTCACTATCAGTCGTTTCGGCGTAACGAATCTCGGTTTTCAGGCGGGTTTTGTTCTCTTCCAGGTAACGCATTTGTTTATCAACTGCGGCTACATCCATGGTAAGGCCTAATGAACTGGCCAGGGTGCGGGCTTCTATCAGGTCCTGTTTAGCTTGCGGAAAATCGCCATAGCCGGTTTTTACCGCGGCCAGGTTAATGAGGTTAGTGATGGTATGCCGGCTATCATTTTGCTGGCGCGATATCTGCAAACTTTGCAGCAAATACCATTTAGCCTCTGACAGCCTGTTCTGTTTCAGATACATTTGAGCCAGATCGCTGAAATTATAGCTGGCCGAATTATAAACCCGGAAACGCATATTATGCTGTGCTGTTTTCATTACCGACGCCTCCATCAGGAAAAGGGCATACGGAGTACGCTCTATTTGAGCATACATGATTTTGGGTTTTGTAATCTGTGCAACGGGTAATCTTTTGATGGAGTGATCCTTCAAAAGCGCAATCTGCGGATAGCGTTCATGCTTTCTGAAAGGGTTGTACTTATACCACTGTGCAGATGCAGAAAGGCTAAGTGAACATAAGAATACAAGTAAAATGATTCTCATTTAATTTTTTTAACGGGCTTAATTAAATTAATTAGCAAACAAATATAATAATATAATATTACAGTTATGCAATACCTGGGGTGGGGTAAATGCTATACATAGCTACTTAAACGTAATAAACTAGCTAATGTTATAATTAATTATTTTAATTTTTATTCAAAAAAGCCATTTGAGTTTGATTCAGATTATTTATCTATCATGTAAAAATCATTGCCGTTGACTTTAGTCAACGGAATAGTGACGGAGAAACAAATGGCTTTAGCCAAAATACCGCTTAGATAATTGGGCTGAAGCCCGTCTTAACAGTTTCTTTTTACCGTTGACTAAAGTCAACGGCAATGAATAATCTCCGTTTTAAACAGTTGCTTTATTCAAAAACCTCTACATCGCCATCATGCAGGGCCCAAACCATGTAAGGATGAGTATCTGCATGATAAATATGGCCGTCGGATGATATTCCGATGATGCCCGCAAAACCGTCAAATGGTTTTAATTCATCCAATGATTTATGAGCGGCTACAGATATAGGCATACCATCGGTAACCCGGGTAACAATTTTTGATGCGACAGATCCGCTTACAATATCCTCACCCACACCGGTACAGGATATACCTGCATATGCATTGGCATAATTACCGGCAGTAGTGGCCGAATCGCTCACGCGCCCGGGAATCTCAAAACCTTTGCCACCGGTTGAGGTAGCTGCTGCCAGGTCGCCATAAATATCCAACGCCACACAGCCTACGGTACCCAGGCGGATAGAGTCGCGTAGTTTTTGCTCGTACTCCTGCCTGCGTTGCGGTGTTTCGGGATTATAATAACCTATACCATTTTCGGTGGCAAAATCACGCGCCCCTTTACCGCTCAGCACCCGATCGTCATAAGCCATCAGCTTCTCGGCTATACAAATAGGGTTTTTAACATCCTCAATATTGATCACACCCGAAAAACGTTGCGTTTTACCATCCATCAAAGAGGCGCTTAATCTAATCCTGCCATCGCTTTGTATTTGCGAACCGGTACCGGCGTTAAACAGGTCGCAATCTTCCAGCAGCCTAACCGTGTACACCACCGTTTCCAGCGCGTTATGCGTCTGCAGGTATTTATGACCGGCCTCTACTATTTCTTTTAAAGCCTGTTGCTTGGCCTGCTTTACTTCCTGGTTGGTTCGCGATTCACTAAAGAAACCGCCGTGTATAATGATCTTCATAGTAAGCTGAGTTAATTGATCAACAACTGTATAAACTATAACTCTTTTGTGATGGGTTTATTTTGAATACATCCGGTAAGCCTATTGACGATCGACTCACCCGGTCGTTGCTTCGCTCGACCACCCTCTCTTCGCCTTCGGCGGAAAGAGGGATGTTTCTTGATTATTTTAAAGCCCTCCCTTTCGGGGAGGGTTTGGGTGGGGCCGTTTTTATTGTAACAAATCGCTATCCGGCGCTTGTATAAAAACGCCTTCTTCTACTTTAAGTGTTTTTTTGATAATTAAACGGTGCTGGGCAAGATCGTATATATCAAATATAGACATCACGTGTACTTTCAAATTATCAATAGATACCGGCGATCCCATCTCCACATCATAAATATTAGTGGCTACAATATTACGACCATCTACCAGGATAATTAATCCCGAGCCAATAGCCTCCATCATATTACCTTCGGTGATCAGCAGGCCGGTATCTTCGCCCAAACCAATACCCAAAATACCCGGGTTGGTGGCCACTGCGTACATTAACCGGCCAATACGGCCACGCTGCACAAAGTGGGTATCTACAATAACCGAGTCGATGAAACCCAAACCGGCGGTGATCTGCACTTCGCCTTTGATCAGGGCTTCGTTGCTTTGCCCCCGGTATATCATATGCGTGGAAGCGGCAGCCGCTCCTGCCGATGTACCAGCGATGACAAAATTTTCGTTTTGATAGCGCTGCTTCAGTATCTGTAAAAATTCGGTGCCGCCAAAAATGGCTGTCAATCTTAATTGATCGCCCCCGCTAAACATCACCACATCGGCCTTGCGGATCCTGTCGAGATATTCCGGGTTGGCTGCATCTTCCCGGCTTTTAATATGCAATACGTTTACATTAGTTACATGGAGCTGCCCAAAAGCTTTCACGTATTCGTCGCCAACTAGCTCGGGGATCTGCGAGGCCGTGGTTATTACTTCAATTAATGAACCTTCGTGCTTATCAGATTCGGTAATAATTCGCTTTAAAATTCCCTGTTCAAAAAATTTAATATAATCGGGCTGCAAAATATGCTCCTGGATGGTCACGTTACTCCCCATATCAACAGCACCGCCTATAATGATTAGTTTTCCTTTCGGGACAGTCATAGTTCTTAATATTTAGTTGAAGGGGCTGATCAGGCTATTTCAGGCCGACCGAGTTAGCCTAAATTGGGCAATATCCCATAAATAACCATTTACTCCGTCAACTTTTTCACCTAATCAACCGGTTTTAAATACAAATTAAGATAAAAACCCGCACAAACGCAGACTGTTGTGAACATTTAATGCTTTTTACCTTCAAAAGTTTTATTTACACTATTAAGTTTTATAGTTTTAAAGAAATTAAGCCGGCTAAAATTTTTGTAACCAAGGTATGAAGATCGAGAATATACAAGTGTTACGCGGACCAAACATCTGGAGCATCCGTCGTAAAAAATTAATACAAATGCGGCTTGACCTGCAGGAGATGGAGCACCAACCCACCAATGAAATTGAGGGATTTTATGACCGCCTCGAAAAGCTGTTGCCCAGCCTGTACAGCCACCGTTGTTCGCCTGGCGTACCCGGTGGATTTTTTCAGCGGGTAATAGCAGGAACCTGGATGGGGCACGTGATAGAGCACATCGCCCTGGAGATACAAACCCTGGCGGGCATGGATACCGGCTTTGGCCGCACCCGCGAAACTAAAACCAAAGGCGTATATAATGTAGTGTTTGCCTACCTGGAAGAAAAAGTAGGTGTTTTTGCCGCAGAATCCGCCGTGCGCATAGCCGAGGCTTTAATTGCAGGCGAGGATTATACCCTGCAATTGGAGGCAGATATACAGCAAATGCGCGAGATACGGGAAAACACCCGCCTGGGCCCGAGTACCGGCTCCATTGTAGAAGAAGCCATTGCCCGCGATATCCCCTGGATCAGGCTCAACAATCAATCGCTGGTACAATTAGGTTACGGCAAAAACCAGGTACGTTTCCGGGCTACCATGACCGAAAAAACCAGCAGCATAGCTGTTGACATTGCCAGCAATAAAGACGAAACCAAGCGCATGCTGCAGGAACAGGCCATCCCGGTTGCTAAAGGCATTACCATATCTTCTATAGAGGGTGTGGCCGAAGCTATCCGTAAGATAGGATTCCCTTTGGTATTTAAACCGCTTAACGGCAACCACGGACGCGGCATATCCATCAACATTAAAACCGAAGAAGAGGCCCTTGCCGCGTACCAGCATGCTGCCAAAATATCATACAAAGTAATTGTGGAGCGCTTTGTTACCGGTTATGATTTCCGCGTACTGGTGATCGATAATAAAATGGTTGCCGCCGCCCTGCGCGATCCGGCCCATATTATCGGCGATGGCAGTTTGACCATACAGGAATTAATCGACAAAGAAAATGCCGACCCACGCCGTGGTTACGGACATGAGAAGGTTTTAACGCTGATAGATATTGACCGGGATACGCTCGATCTGCTGGAGAAAAAAGGCTATACGCTGGAAACCGTACCGGCCAAAGGCGAAAAGGTATTCGTCAAATCAACAGCCAACCTGAGTACAGGTGGTACTTCTGTTGACGTGACCGACCATGTGCACCCGCAAAATATTTTTATCTGCGAGCGCATCTCCAAAATTATTGGTCTTGATATATGCGGCATCGACATCATGGCCGAAAACCTCACCGAACCGCTTACCGAAAACGGTGGCGTGGTGCTGGAAGTAAATGCCGCGCCGGGTTTCCGGATGCACATTGCCCCAAGCGAAGGCCTGCCGCGCAATGTGGCCGGTCATGTATTGGATATGCTTTATCCTACCGGTAAATCGGCGCGGATACCCATTATTGCTGTTACCGGTACCAATGGTAAAACCACCACTACGCGCCTGATAGCTCACATTGTAAAAAACAACGGTCACCGGGTAGGCTTTACGACATCAGACGGTATCTACGTACAGAACAACATGATGCTCAAAGGCGATACTACCGGCCCGGTAAGCAGCGAGTTTATATTACGCGACCCTACGGTTGACTTTGCCGTTCTGGAAACCGCCCGTGGTGGTATCCTGCGATCGGGTCTGGGTTTTGGCTTTTGCGATATAGGTGTGGTAACCAACATCCAGGAAGATCACCTGGGACTGGCCGATATCCATTCGCTGGACGACCTGGCACGCGTAAAAAGCGTGGTACTGAACTCGGTAAAAAAAGATGGCTGGGGTATCTTGAATGCCGATAACGAGCATTGTGTACGCATTGGCAATAAAGCCGATTGCAACATTGCTTATTTCAGCTTGAATGAGAACAACCCTATCATTAAATCGCATTGCCGTAAAGGCGGCATTGCTGCCATCTGCGAAAACGGGTTCATCACCATTCAAAAAGGTGATTGGAAGATCCGCGTGCAGCGTACCATATTGATCCCGCTCACCTTTGGTGGGACCGTTCCTTTCATGATCGAGAACGTGCTGGCAGCTACACTTGCCGCATTCTTATGGGGCTTTAAGACTGAAGACATCAAAATGTCGCTGGAAACCTTTATCCCATCGGCTGCGCAAACACCGGGCAGGATGAACATCTTTGAGTTTAGAGACTTCCGCTTCATGATCGACTTTGCGCATAATCCTGATGGCTATAATGGGATCAAAGAGTTTTTAAAACATATCGATTCACCTCTTAAGATAGGTATCATAGCCGGCACCGGTGACAGGCGCGATGATGACATCCGCGAGTTGGGCAAAATATCGGCCGAGATGTTTGATTACATCATCCTGCGCCAGGAAAAACACCTGCGCGGCCGTACCGCCGAAAATATTATTGGTTTACTCAGAGAAGGTATCGAATCTGTTGATGTGAACAAACCTGTAGAGGTAGTACCAAAAGAAGTGGATGCTATAAAACACGCCATGAGTCTGGCCAAACCCGGCACTTTTATTACTGCCCTGAGCGATGTGATAGATAACGCCATCGAAACCGTACAAAACTACCAGGAGCAGGAACGGAACGGGTTGTTTAACGTGTAAGCCCCCTAACCCCCTAAAGGGGGAACTTTTGAAAATCTTATTTAACGCGCGGGCCTTTAGCCTGCGCGTTTTTTATTTATCTCAACGCGTCATTGCTTCGTACCTCGCAATGACGCGTTTGTTATAGTAGCTGGGGGTAACCTTGTTATTCATTCCCCCTTTAGGGAGTTAGGGGGCTTTGGCGCTGACAGATAATAATGCCACAACAACATACTGGCAACTGTACGATACGGCGCCCATTGTTCGGCTATAGCTATTACATCCTCGCGGGTAGTTTCTTTGGGTAGTAATTTTACTCTTTTAAGGGCATTTACTGCGGCCAGATCACCTATGGGGAAAATATCGGCATGTTGTAGTACAAACATCAGGTATACATCGGCGGTCCAATTGCCAATGCCTTTAAGGGCTGTGAGTTTGGCGCGGATAACATCATCGGGTAATTGCTCCAGTTCGGTTAGGTTGATCTGTCCGCTCAGGATAGCTTCAGCCAGGTATTTGGTATACGTGGTTTTCTGCCGGCTGAAATAGCAGGCTTTAAATTCCTCATCGGTGAGCAGCAATACCCTTGCCGGGGTGATCTCCTGTATGTATTCCCGTAATTTATTCAATGCCGATAAAGCAGAGGCCAGCGACACCTGCTGTTCCAGGATAATGTGCACCAAAGTTTCAAATGTATTAGGCCGCGACCATAGTGGTGGATAACCATGCGCCTTGATAATATTGGCCAGATCGGCATCGCCTTGGGCAAGCTTGTCGCAAATGGAATGGTAGTTGGAGTGGTTAAACTGTTTTAACATTAGGATGTTGATCAATTGGTATTTTCACAAAATAAATAATTATTTTAGCATTAAATTCAATGGCATGGACATTCAAGCAGAAAAACTAAGTCTTTTACAAACCATTCTTAACTCCAATGATGAGGGGTTAATTATGGATGTAAAAGCTTTTTTATCCGGTAGAAAAGCCGACTGGTTTGATGAGCTGGAAACGGAACAGCAAAAAGATATATTGGAGGGTATTTCGGAAGCTGATCGTGGCGAGACTGTCTCTCATACCGAAGTGGTAAAACTATTCGGAAAATGGGGATTGAAATAGTATGGACTAAAAAAGCAGTTCAAACGTTTGGCAAAAGAATAGCTTATTTACAAGAACATTGGACAGAAAAAGAAATATTCAACTTTACAGCCCGTGTAAATGAGTATCTCGAAACATTACAAACCCAACCATTAATGTTTCGTAAATCTGCCAGGATAAAACATACACATATCGGTGTAATCATTAAACAAGTATCACTCGTTTATAGAATAAAACCAAAAACTCAACGCATTGAACTGATTGCTTTTATTGATAACAGGCAAAATCCCAGGAAAAACAAAGGCTAACATCGATTAAATTACTAATTTTTTTAGGATTTAGCGTTTAGTTTTCTGAATTTTACCTTTATGAACAATCTGCCGCCTTTAGCCGAACGTATGCGCCCGGGATCGCTCGACGATTATGTAGGGCAAAAACACCTTGTAGGGCCGGGCGCGGTTTTACGTAAAGCCATTGAATCGGGCTCGCTGCCATCCATGTTATTCTGGGGGCCGCCGGGGGTTGGCAAAACTACTTTAGCTTATATCATTTCGCAGTCGCTATACCGGCCGTTCTTTTCTTTGAGTGCCATTAACTCCGGCGTAAAAGATGTGCGCGAGGTAATTGAAAAAGCATCACAGTTGAAAGAACTGGGCGAAACCTTGCCTGTATTGTTTATTGATGAGATCCACCGTTTTTCCAAATCGCAGCAGGACTCCTTATTGGGTGCGGTGGAGCGAGGTATTGTAACACTCATTGGCGCTACGACTGAAAACCCATCGTTCGAGGTAATCTCGGCTTTGCTCTCCCGTTGCCAGGTGTACATCCTGCAGCCGCTGGCCGAGGAGGACCTGCTCAACCTGCTTGACAAGGCCATGAAGGAAGATGTGATATTGAAAGATAAAAAGATCGTTATCCAGGAGCATGAAGCGCTGCTCCGTCTTTCCGGCGGTGATGCCCGTAAGCTGCTCAATATATTCGAGCTGCTGATCAATGCTTTTGATACACCCGAAATAGTTTTAACCAACGAGGTAGTGCTGGAACATGTACAGCAAAACATGGCCCTGTATGATAAAACCGGCGAACAGCATTATGATATTATTTCTGCCTTTATCAAATCCATGCGGGGTTCTGATCCCAATGGCGCCGTGTACTGGTTGGCCCGCATGATCGTAGGCGGCGAAGACCCTTTGTTTATTGCCCGGCGGATGTTGATACTGGCGTCCGAAGATATTGGCAATGCCAATCCCAATGCTCTTTTACTGGCTCAAAGCTGTTTTGAGGCGGTTAACAAGATAGGTATGCCCGAGTCGCAGCTTATCTTATCGCAAACGGCTATTTACCTGGCTACTTCAGCCAAAAGCAATTCGGCCACAACAGCCATTGGCGCGGCCATCGCACTGGTACGCCAAACCGGCGATCTGCCCGTGCCCTTGCATCTGCGTAACGCGCCAACCAGGCTCATGAAAAACATAGGCTACGGCAAGGATTATAAATACGCCCACAGCTACGAAGGCAATTTTACCGATCTGGATTTTTTACCAGATGCTATCCGCGGCACCCAGATCTATCAGCCCGGCAACAATGCCAAAGAGAATGAATCAAAAGAGAAACTTAGAAAACTCTGGGGCGACAGGTATAAGTATTAGTTTGGAGAATCAAGATATAAGAGTCAAGAATCAAGAGTATTTAAAATCAAAGCGATTAGCTTTTTGTCCTGTCTTGATTCCTGACTCTTAATATCCTGCCTCTCTTCTTACTCGTCTTTGGCGAAGAAAAACCTGGATACATTTTCATCACCCAGAATTTTTGCACTGGAAGTAGCAATCAATTTCCAACCATCAACATAATAGGGTTCCAATAGCTGCATGATCTGGTTTTCATGGGCAGCCTCCTGTTCGCTTGCTTTAGCGTGAAGATTAAACTCTACGTATTTTTGAACCTGTACCGTATCATCCCGGGTAATAAACATATTGGGGGCGTGCCCACGCCCGGAGTATGTTTCCATAATAGAGATGGTCATATGTTTGGTTTTGCCATTTTGCTGGGCAAAGGCATGATAAACCGAGCCGACAATCAATATCGGGATCAGAATTGCTGTTTTCATGGGTTAAAGATGAGTTGTTGTTTAATTGATAGACTAATTCTTTTATATTGGTTTAATGCACTTACAACTAATATTTTAAAGCAATTTATCTACTCCGCTAACTTCCCGGCGTTGTTTATTCTTGTCACCCGGCTCTTGATTCTTATATCCAGACTCTCTTATCTTGTTTCTTATTTTGTATATTGAGCCCTTACTTAACCTAATACTTTAAACAGCCCATGGTATCTACTTTCATCAGGCACGAATTAAAAGCTTTCTGGCGATCAAAAAACACAGGTAAAAGCGTTGCTATACGTGTGGTCATGGCGCTGCTCATTCTCTATTTATTTTTAAATGTATTATTTGTAGGCATCTTTTTAGACAAGCTTCTCGGAGAAATATTTGCCAATGACGATCTGGTTAAATCATTTTGCGGCATCCTGCTCATCTATTTTTTGTTTGATCTGCTGATGCGGTTGCAGCTACAGGAATTGCCTACCTTAAGGGTACAACCCTATCTGCACCTGCCCATTAAAAGAAACACCCTGGTAAGGTACCTGGCGCTGACCGCCGTTTTTTCGGTATTTAACCTGTGGCCTTTTGTATTGTTTCTGCCCTTTATATTCAAGATCATTGCTCCCGACTCTGGTTTTGTTACCGCCTTGGCTTTTATCATAGCTATTGCCGGGCTCACCGTTTTTAATAATTACCTGGCACTATACATCAAAAGAAAATCAAACCTAAACGGCTGGGTTTTCCTGGTTTCCGCAATTGTATTGATATTAATCACCTCCTGCGATTTTAAATGGCACTTATATTCCCTGCACGATATATCTTATGCTTTTTTTGGTCGCCTGGTTTCTATTCCGGCTCTGGCCATTGTACCATTAGTATTAGGCATTGTGATGTACTATTTTAATTTCCTGTACCTGAAACAAAACATGTACCTGGAAGAACTTACGGCGCACAAAGTAAAAATATATAAAAGCAGTACTGATATTCCGGTGCTGGCACGTTTTGGCGCTGTTGGCGACCTGGCTGCAAACGAAATAAAACTAATACTCCGCAATAAGCGACCGCGTTCGGCCCTGGTTATGGGCTTGTTCTTTATGTTTTACGGGCTTATATTTTATACCAACCATTTATATGGCCAAAACTGGTATATTTTTGTGGGCATGTTCATGACAGGTATCTTCATTATCAGCTATGGGCAATTCATGTTTAGCTGGCAGGCATCGCATTTTGATGGTATATTGGTAAGTAAAATTAGTTTTTCTGATTTTTTAAAGGCCAAATACCTGCTGTTTACCATGGTATCAACCGTAGCCTTTTTATTAACTACTCCCTACGCCTATTTTGGCTGGAAGATAGTGGTAGTACATTTTGTAATGTATTTATGGAACATCGGCGTCAATACTACAATGGTGTTATTTTTTGCCAACCGCAATTTTAAACGCATCGACTTATCAAAAGGAGCATCATTTAATTGGGAAGGCGTTGGCGCAACACAATTATTATTGTCGTTCCCGCTTATTTTGGCGCCATACCTTGTTTACCTGCCTTTTATGGTTTTTAAACATCCTGATATGGGATTGATAGCTCTGGGAGTTATTGCCTCTTTATTTATACTAACCCGTAATTATTGGATAAAACAACTGGAAGCCGACTATTACTCCAAAAGATACCAGATAGCCGAAGGCTTCAGAAACAATTAATATGATTGAGATAAAAAACCTAAAAAAAGTATATAACGACGTTACCGTTGTTGATATTCCGCACCTGACCATAGCCAAAGGCGAGAGTGTTGGTCTGGTGGGTAATAATGGAGCTGGTAAAACCACGCTGTTCCGCATGATATTGGATTTGATACGCCCGGAAAGCGGTGAAATACTATCAAACGGCGAAGTGGTTGCCGGGCACGAAAACTGGAAAACCTACACCGCATCATATCTGGATGAGGGCTTTTTAATAGACTATCTTACACCAGAAGAGTACCTGTATTTTATCGGCGGGCTGCATCAGCAAAATCGCGCCCAGGTTGATGAAACGCTGGCTGCTTTAGGCGATTTTTTTAATGGCGAGATATTAAGCCGGGGCAAATACATCCGTGACCTGTCAAAAGGTAATCAATGTAAAGTAGGTGTAGCATCATGCCTGTTGCAAAACCCGCAACTATTGATGCTGGATGAACCTTTTGCCAATATCGACCCCAGCACGCAGTTCAGGCTGAAGAACATGCTGAAGGACGCCAATAAAAGCAAAGGCATTACCACCATTGTATCCAGTCATGACCTTAATCACATTACCGATGTATGCGACAGGATCCTGCTGATGGAAAAGGGTGTGATCATTAAAGATATCGCCACCAATTCATCTACCTTAAGTGAGCTGGAAGATTATTTTGGAGTTGGGCAAACGGCAGGTGCGGCGCCGGTTACTGGTATTGATGAGGAAGAGAATCATTAGAAAGAGCCTGTCAGTCTGAGCTTGTCGAAGACTCGTGGGCAAAGGCCTCTACGCGCGCCCTTCGACAGGCTCAGGGTGACATGCCCCAATATTTAATGACCAGAAAGAAAGCTTTATTTAGAGGCCTCTACCCTCTCAGCCAATAAATCATTCGTCAGTTTTTCAAACTCACCGATAAACTCGGTATAATATTCGCCGGTTCCGGGGCCGCTGAAACCAGTATGTATTTTGCGTACATCGCCACTTTTGTCAATAATAATGGTGGTAGGGAAACCAACTACTTTGGCCAGCATGGGCAGACTCTTAGCCGTTTCCACCTTGTTACTGGTGTAACCGGTTATCAGCAAAGGATAAGGCACATTAAACCTGTTTTTTACCTGCTGCAGTGCTTTTTTTGATTTTTCAAAATCATTGGTACGCTCATAGGCCAAACCTATAACCTCTACCCCTTTGGGCTGAAATTTTTTATAGTAGTTTACCATGTAAGCGGTTTCATCCATACAATTGGGACACCATGAACCCAGTATCTGCACAATAACCACTTTATTTTTATAACGGGCATCCTGAAGTGAAACCACTTTGCCGTTCATATCCTTAAAGCTGAAATCTATTTTTTTATATCCAGGTTTCAGGGCAGTAAGCGAATAGGCATCGGGCAGTTTAGCATTCGCATCTTTTACTGCCGTCCATGATTGTACCGACCCTACACTTACAAATTTGCCATCGGTTATGCTTTGTGCATCTTTAACAGTGGCGGTAAAAGTGTAAGCATGCCCGCCATCAAAGCAGGAAAGATATAATTGATTGCCCGATACCGATCCTTCCAGGAAACGATAATCGCCTGTGGTGGTTAAAAAGGTACCGGTAAGTTTGTTGCCGGTTTGTTTAAACTCGCCAACGGTGGTATCGGCCCGCTCGCCCTCGCCAATTATGGCCGACCAACGCCCGCTAATGTCAAAAGCAGGCTTTTCGGGCGTTGAAGTAAAACGCCAGGAAGTATTTGGCTCTGCCGAAAATTCAATTAACGCATCACGTTCACCCAAATGCCTTACCCAGTTCCCTTTTAAGGTACCGGCATCCAGTTTCAACTTAAATTCCGAATCAAACAAAGGCATGTGGATAAATACAGAATCGCCTTTGGTAGCCACATCGGTTACTTTCAGCCGCTCGGTACTGTTTATCACAAACAATTCTTGTTTGCCGGCATTATCTTTTACCTCAAAATTGAAAGGAATATCTGTACCTGATTTTGTTTTAAGGGCACCGCGCCATACCCCAGTTTTAAGTTTGGTTTGCGCAAATGATGCCTGTAAAGTTAAAACGAGTATCAGTGCTGTGATGATCGATTTATAGTTCATTTTTAAAAATAGTCTACTAAGTTGATATACTTTGTCAAAAGTATAAAAACAGACCGCTATTTCAAAACTATTTAGCTTTGGGGACTATAGCGAATGAAAAGATATGACAAATAAGTAACGTTCAAAAAAGGGTGTCACCCTGAGCCCCGTCGAAGGGTAGAGCGCAGAGGCCTACCCACCATGCTTCGACGGAGCTCAGCATGACACCCCTGCTGAGCAATTGTCTTTTATGAACTATTTCAAAACTTCGCGAGAAATTACAATCCGCTGAATTTCGGATGTACCTTCATATATCTGGGTAATCTTGGCGTCGCGCATCAAGCGCTCTACATGATATTCTTTCACAAAGCCATAACCACCGTGTATTTGTACCGCTTCGACAGTAGTACGCATAGCTACTTCGGATGCAAAAAGCTTGGCCATGGAACCTGCCTGCGTATATGATTTGCCATGATCTTTTAACCAGGCTGCCTTAAGGCATAATAAACGGGCAGCTTCAATCTCGGTAGCCATATCGGCCAGTTTAAATTGGATGGCCTGCAAATCGGCGATGGTTTTACCGAAGGCTTTGCGTTCTTTGGCGTATTGAACGGCCAGCTCATGAGCTCCCGAAGCTATTCCTAATGCCTGTGCGGCAATACCTATACGGCCACCTTCCAGTGTGCTCATAGCAAATTTAAAACCGAAACCCTCATCGCCAATGCGGTTCTCTTTGGGTACTTTCACATCGGTAAACATCAGGGAATGGGTATCAGATCCACGTATGCCCATCTTATTTTCCTTCGGACCTATGGTAAAGCCTTCCATGCCCTTCTCTATAATAAGCGCGTTGATACCATGATGTTTTTTGGAAGCATCGGTTTGGGCCATTACAATATAAGTTGATGCGGAATTTCCGTTGGTGATCCAGTTTTTGGTACCATTAACCAGGTAATGATCGCCCATATCAATGGCGGTGGTACGCTGCGAGGTAGCATCCGATCCTGCTTCCGGCTCCGAAAGGCAGAAAGCGCCTATTACTTCACCTTTAGCCAGGGGCACCAGGTATTTTTGCTTTTGCGCTTCAGAACCATATTTCTCCAGGCCGTAGCAAACCAGCGAGTTATTTACAGAAACCACTACCGATGCCGATGCATCAACTTTAGAGAGTTCCTCCATCACCAACACGTAGGATATGGCATCCATACCACTCCCTCCGTATTGCGGCGAAACCATCATTCCCAAAAAGCCCAGCTCGCCCAGCTTTTTTATTTGCTCGGCCGGAAACTTTTGGTGCTCGTCGCGTTCTATCACTCCCGGCTTTAATTCTGTTTGTGCAAAATCACGGGCCGCCTGGCGTATCATGAGTTGTTCTTCTGTAAATTCGAATTGCATAATATTTAAAAAAATAAATATAGCAATTACTATGCACGCATAGCAAATTTATTGCATAAAAAAAGAGAGCTCTTTTCAAAGCTCCCTTTCCCCTAATTAATTTAAACTATTGATTAAACCCAAAACAAAGAACAAAAAATCTCAACTTGGGCGTCTGAGAATTCAAAAAAAGTTTTTCATTGGTAGATGATTTTTTAATTTTTTTCACAGATCAAATGCAGGGCGAGTTGTAGTAAACAATTTTGTTGCCACAATTTTAACTTTTCACTAACTTAAACGTCAGTAAATATCTGTTCAGACATATATTATTATCAATATTTTTACGCATTTTTAAATACTTATAGTTATTTATTTTTTCATAAGGGTAATTACCCAATTTATAAACCAAGCCGACACTACCTATGCTACTTACTGATTTTGAATACCTTAACAATTCCGACGAAGCCTTTAAAAAAAAAGTAGCCCTGCAGATTAAAAACCTGAGAAGACAGAATCAGGTAACCCAGGAGAAATTCTTTACCGAAACAAACATCAATATAGCCCGTTTAGAATCAGGCAAAATTGATATCAGATTAGATACTTTAAGGAAAGTTTGTTACTATTTTGATGTTTCTTTAGCCGGTTTTTTTCAAGGCATTTATTAAACAGGTATTTTTTTATTAATTTACTATTTCAAATTCTATTATTCCATACATCCGTTGTATTTTATAACATACACACTCAAAAATTTATGATCAAAAGAACATTCCCCCCGGCAGCTATCGCAATTGTTTTTGGTCTGCTGGCACTTACCGCCTGTAATGATAAAACCAAGACCTATGCCGATAATGATCCCGTGTTTAAAAATATGGATACAACCGTAAAGCCCGGCGACGATTTTTTTAAGTATGCCAACGGTGCATGGCTTAAAAAAAATCCCATACCAGCGGCGTATGCTTCCTGGGGAATAGGGAATGTAGTGGAAGAGGAATTGCGCAACCGCATGAAAAAAATAAATGAGGATGCACTTAAGGCTGATGCTCCTAAAGGCAGTAATACTCAAAAAATTGGTGATTTTTATTTCAGCGGTATGGATACCGTTGGCATCGAGAAGCAAGGTTTATCGCCTCTTAAAGATGAGCTCTCTAAAATTGACCAGGTAAAAGATATTAAAGGATTAATAGAAGAGTTTGCGCATCTGGGTACCATCGGCGTTACTACCCCCTTGGGAACCTATGCGGGTCAGGATGCTAAAAACAGCGGCAAGATCGTTTTGCAATTGGGCCAGGACGGCATTGGTTTACCCGATCGTGACTATTATTTTAATACCGATGCACATAGTATTATTGTACGTAACGATTATCAGCAAAAGCATCTGCCTACCCTGTTTAAACTGATGGGTTTGCAGCCCGATGCGGCTACAGCGGCAACTAAACAGACCTACGCTCTTGAAAAATCATTGGCCGATAGCAGCCGCAAGCTGGAAGATCTGCGCGATCCCTATCATAACTATAATAAAATGCCGCTGGCCGGACTAAGCAAATTGGTGCCAGAGGTAGACTGGAAACCCACATTTGAAAAAATGGATTACAAGAATGTGGATACCGTTATTGTTGGTCAGCCAGAATATTACCGGGCGTTCAGCAAGGCGCTCCATACTTATAGTATAGACGATTGGAAAAACTATCTCCGTAAAAACCTGGTGTCTTCGTTCGGCTCCTATCTGAGTAAACCTTTTGACCAGGAGCTTTTCCGCTTCTACGGCACCGTTCTTAACGGCAAAAAAGAACAATTACCTCGCTGGAAACGCGTACTGGATACTGAAAACGGCGTTATGGGCGAAATACTGGGGCAGATATTTGTAAAAGAATACTTTCCCGAAAAAACGAAGGACCGTTATGTGAAATTGGTAGAAACCATGCGCACTACTTTTAAAGAACACATTGAAAAGCTGGACTGGATGAGCCCGCAAACTAAAGAAAAAGCATATTATAAACTGAGCAAAGTAATGCCTAAGGTAGGCTATCCAGATAAATGGAAGGATTTTTCGACCCTGGAGATTAACCGTGGCCCATATGCTTTAAATGTAATGCGCGCCAATAACTGGTGGCATAAATACAGCGCCGCAAAACTGGGCAAACCGGTCGACCGTACCGAATGGGGCATAACTCCACAAACTTATAATGCCTATTACAATCCATCAAATAACGAAATTGTATTACCTGCGGGTATATTTACTATCCCGGGTGCCAAGGATGAAGATATTGACGACGCGGTAATATATGGGTACGCAGCAGCCTCTACCATCGGTCACGAAATGACCCATGGTTTTGATGATGAGGGTCGTCAGTTTGATGCCGAAGGCAACCTGAAAGCCTGGTGGCTGCCACAAGATTCGGTAAAGTTTACCCAGCGCGCTCAAATGCTGGTAAACCAGTTTAATGGTTACAGCATTTATGGCCTGCATGTAAATGGTAAAGCCACACAGGGTGAAAACATTGCCGATCTTGGCGGTATAGTGATTGGGCTGGACGCGTTTAAAAAAACCGAGCAATATAAAGAAGGAAAAACCATTAACGGATTAACGCCCATACAACGCTATTTTCTGGGTTATGCATTGGGTTGGCTCGGGCAGGATCGTCAGGAATCTTTATCCAGCCAAATATTGACCAACCCACACGCTCCTGGTTTTATGCGCGTAAACGGACCATTTACTGATGTGCCGGAGTTTTACGATGCATTCCATATTAAAAAGGGCGACAAAATGTGGCTGGATCCGGATAAACGCGTGAAGATCTGGTAAAAGCCCCCCAGCCCCCTAAAGGGGGAGCAATAAACAACACATGTCATTGCGAGGAGGTACGACGAAGCAATCTCCTCGCATACATATAAACGCGAAGAGATTGCTAAACTCTTACGCGCAATGACGTTAAGCTGAATTAAGCCCCAACAACACTGTTACAAACGGCAATAAATCAACAGCTTGTTTTTATTTAAATTTGTTGGTAAACATTATACCCATGATAAAACTTTACAAAACAACGCTTCTTGGTTGTGCCTCCATAGCGCTTTTAGCACTAAGTGCTTATCAGATTGAACAATCCGAAACTTCAAACGATCCGGTTTATGATAACCTGGATAAATCCGTTGATCCGCGTACCGATTTTTTTAAATATGCTAATGGCGGCTGGCTTAAACGCAACCCTATCCCGGCAGCATATTCCAGCTGGGGAATTGGCAATGTGGTGCAGGAAGAGATCCGCAACCGGCTAAAAAAGATCAATGAAGACGCCTTAACCGCCAATGCGCCCAAAGGAAGCACTACCCAAAAAATCGGCGACTTTTATTATAGTGGTCTGGATACTGTCAACATCGAGAAACAAGGCATCAATCCTTTAAAAGCCCAGTTGGACCTGATAGATCAGGCTATCGACATTAACGGTATCTTAAACGCTGCCGCGGTATTAACCACTACAGGCACCCGCAATTTCATTGGCAGCCGGGTTGGCCAGGATGCCAAGAATAGTTCAAAAATGATGCTGCAGCTTAGTCAGACCGGTTTAGGTTTACCCAACCGCGACTATTATTTTAAAACCGATGCCCGCACTACCCGTGTACGTACCGATTATAAAACTAATCACCTGCCAACTATGCTCAAAATCAGTGGTTGGGATGAGCAGCAGGCGGCCAAAGGAGCCGAAAGTATTTATAAGATAGAGCAATTTTTTGCCGACAGCAGCCGTAAACTCGAAAACCTGCGCGATCCATATCGCAACTATCATAAAATGACCGTTGCGCAATTAAACGCCCTTACTCCCAATATCAACTGGACCACTGTATTTAAAACGCTGGAACTAAAACCGGTGGATAGCGTCATAGTTGGTCAGCCTGAATATTACAGGGCTGTTAATACCGCGCTGAAAACATTCCAGCTTGATGATTGGAAAGCTTACCTCCGATGGAAACTGATATCATCTTATGCCCCCTATCTGAATGCCGCCGCCGAACAGGAAAGTTTCCGTTTTAGCGGCAAGGTGATATCGGGGCGAAAGGAACAATTACCCCGTTGGAAACGCGTACTGGATACCGAGAATGGATTGATGGGTGAAGCTTTGGGTCAGCTGTTTGTGAAGGAATATTTCCCGGCAACGGCTAAATTGCGTTATACCGAAATGGTAGAAGCCATCAGACAAGCCTACCGCGAACATATTGCCAAACTGGATTGGATGAGTCCCGAAACCAAGCAAAAAGCACTCGTAAAATTGAACGCCATACATCCTAAAGTGGGCTATCCGGACAAATGGAAAGATTTTTCGACCCTGGTGATGGACCGTGAGTCGTACGCGGGTAATGTGATGCGTGCCCGGCATTGGGCTTATGCGGTAAACATTAACAAATTGGGCAAACCGGTTGATCATACCGAATGGGGCATGACACCGCAAACCTATAATGCCAGCTATAGCCCATCCAATAATGAAATCACATTGCCTGCTGCTCAGTTCACTATTCCCGGTGTTAAGGATAGCGAGGTTGATGATGCAGTAGCTTATGGCTATGTAGCCGCTTCTACAATTGGCCATGAAATTACGCATGGCTTTGATGATGAGGGCCGCCTGTTTGATGCCAAGGGCAACTTAAAAACCTGGTGGACCGCCACCGACTCGGTTAAATTCAACCAACGTGCTAAAGTACTGGCCGATCAGTTTAGCAGTTATGTAGTATTGGATAGCCTGCACGTAAACGGCAAAGCTACCCTTGGCGAAAACATTGCCGATTTGGGCGGTATTGTTTTAGGCATTGATGCTTTTAAAAAGACCCAGCAATATAAGCAGGGTAAACTGATAAACGGATTAACCCCTATGCAGCGGTTCTTCTTAGGCTATGCGCTGGGCTGGCTGGGCCAGGAACGGGATGAGGCCCTGGCCAATCAGATACTAACAGATGTTCATGCCCCAGGATTTTTGCGTGTAAACGGTCCTTTTAGCGATGTACCTGAATTTTACCAGGCATTTAAAGTTAAAAAAGGTGATAAAATGTGGATAGACCCGGCTAAGCGGGTAAAGATTTGGTAGATTGTAATATAGATGGATAAGTTTTTTTGAAGCTTATCCATCTATGTTAAGGCATTCCTCATCCGTTGGGCCAGATCCAGGATATCCGGCAATCTTTTTATATCCTTAACCCAATTAACCGGAATTTGATCAGCACCATATAACAATCCTGCCAACCCGCCTGTTACTGCACCTGTAGTATCAGTGTCCAATCCCAGATTCACCGCTTTCAACACAGCTTCTTTATAAGTATCAGTAGTTAATAAACACCAGATACTTGCCTCTAAAGTGTGCAATACATAACCAGTGCTATGTATCTTTTTGGTCTCTATTTGAAATATATTATCCAAAAGCAATCTGTTAAATAAACTAACTTCTTCAGGATTGATCGATCGTAATGTTAAAAAATCAGATATCTCTCTTTTTAAATTATGGTATATGGTAAGTTTATCGGTACCCTGGATAAGTTGACGGGCAAATTCAAGATAATAAAAACAAGCAATTACCGATCGTATATGTCCATGTGTAAGAGACGATACCTGTTTTGTGATCTCGTACCGACTCTCTATTGGCATATCCTTTACATACAATACCAAAGGCAGTATTCGCATAAGGCTGCCGTTTCCATTTGATGATTCATCAAATCCTCCTGCTAAATCGGCCCTGCAACCTTCCAGCAAGCGATTTATTGCCTCTCGTGTAGCTATGCCTACGTCAAAAACTACGCCTGTAGCTGTCCAATAACTTTGATATAACCACGATGTAAAATTGCCAGCTAATCCCTGTAAATTAAATCCATTAGCGATGCTTTCTGCAAGGCAGAAGGTCAGGGCACTATCGTCGGACCATGTTCCGGGAGGCATATTGTACGTACCAAAGCCCATCATATCGGTAACGGGATTTTTTACGCGCTGACTCCTTTCTTCAAATTCCACTGGCACCCCCATCGCGTCTCCAATGGCAACACCGAGCAATATATCCTTATAATGATCTCTTTTATTGGCCAACTTCAAATCGGTTTTAATATGTTTTACAACTCCTTCCGCATTACATAATCATTCATCCAATACGGGCCAATGGCTATATCCTCTTCCGAAGCGACTACGAATCCCATTTTTTCATAAAAGGTTTTGGCGTTGTTATAGCGGTTCACATTCAATTCCAGTATCTGTTTACCGGCATCTGTTGTTCTTTGAATCACTTCATTAATTAGCACTTTACCATAACCTTTACCTTGTGTTTTGGGCAGGCAATACAGCTTATGCAGTTTATAAATATCAACATCCTCTTCACGCGGCGAATAGGCTGCAAAAGCTACAGGCTCTTCTCCTTCCAATAACAGGATAAAAGTTTGCGCACCGGTTTCAATCTGCTTGCTGATCTTATCCGTCGAGTAGATCTCATTCAGCATAAAAGAGATCTGTTCTTTTTCCAGTATCGGACTGTAAGTAACCCACCAGGTTTGGTCGGCTATTTGGATGATGGTTTCTACATCATTTACGGTCGCTGTTCTTATTGTATACATATTCAAATCTTATTAACTTTTTTCTTCCCAGATCATGCAGAGGTGCAATATGGTTTCCACGGCTTTTTGCATATCCTGTACCGATACCCATTCCTGTTTGCTGTGAAAAGCATGTTCGCCTGCGAATATATTAGGACAAGGCAAACCCATGAAGGACAATCTGGATCCGTCGGTGCCTCCCCTGATGCTGCAAAGTTTGGCTTTAATACCTGTACGACCGATGGCTTCCATAGCATACTCTACAATCTCCGGATGCTTATCCAATACTGTTTTCATATTGCGGTATTGCTCGCTTACCGTTAAACTATAGGTTGATGCAGGATATTTTTTTAATACCAAGTCAGCCGTTTTGCGGATCACATCAGCATGATCGCTCAATTTCTTTGCATCGAAATCACGGATGATAAAATCAATGCCGGCAGTCTCTACATGCCCTTCAATAGCTACGGGGTGTATAAAACCCTGCATATCTTCTGTATGCTCGGGCGACAAATCATCAGGCAAAGCGGCGATAATCTCTCCAGCAATTTTAATGGCGCTTTCCATTTTACCCTTGGCAAAGCCCGGGTGCGAGCTTACACCGTTAATGGTTAATCTTGCTCCATCTGCCGAGAAAGTTTCATTCTCCATATTACCCGCGCTTTCACCATCCATAGTATAACCGGCATAGGCACCCAGTTTGGCAATATCTACATGATCAACACCATGGCCCACCTCTTCATCGGGGGTAAATAATATCCGTATATCACCGTGTTTTATTTCGGGATGGTTCATCAGCTGGTAACAAGCGTCCATGATCTCGGCAACACCGGCCTTATTATCGGCTCCCAATAGTGTGGTACCGCTTGCCGTTATCACATCGTTACCTATTTGATTTTTCAAGTCGGGGTGTTCCGCCTGCTTTATAATCTGAGAAGTATCATCCGGTAATACAATATCCTGTCCCTGGTAATTTTTATGAATAATAGGCTTTACATCTTTCCCGCTGCAATCGGGCGCGGTATCCATGTGCGAGCAAAAACAAATTACAGGCACCTGTTTATCTGTATTGGATGGTATAGTGGCATATACATAACCATATTTGTCCATATGGGCATCGGCAACTCCTATGCCTAAAAGCTCATCAACCAGCAGCCGTGCCAAATCTTTTTGCTTTTCTGTCGACGGAAATGAAACAGAAGAGGGGTCTGATTGCGTATCAAGGATAACGTAACGCAAGAAGCGTTCGGTAACGGTAAAGTTTAATAATGAATGAATATTCATAAAGCTATATATTAGTAAAGTTTTACCGGCAACCGTACCCGGCATGTTCCTTTTGTAAATATTGATTAAAATTTAGCTTTGAAAAAATTTATTCTGTTTTTTGTTTTAGCAGTTGCAGGGTTTAAGGTAGAGGCACAGGAAGGGTATAATTATTATGAATGGGGTGTTGGCGGCGGTATTGGTTATGGCAGGGCCTATGCCGATACCAAAAGGCAGGACTGGCATGCTATTTATAACCTAAACCTGGCCTACAATTTTAATCCTTACGTGCCTGTTGCACTGGAATACCAATTTGGTACACTTTCCGGAGGGGGGCTTACCCCCGATAAGGATGCTTACGGACGTATGTACAAGAATGCTTATAAAGCTTTATTGCTGCATGCCGATGTACAGTTGGGTAGCTTTATTGATTATGCAGACAATGGTTTTTTAAACGCGGTTAAAAATTTTTATGTAGGTACGGGGATCGGTGCTATATCTAACAACATGAAATTTATACAGCGCGGCAACCCACCCGCGTTTTCCGATCCCAGCAATTCTTACTATCACGGCCCTTTGGGTACCAAAGAAGGCTTTCAGGGTAAAGACAAAAGCATCAACCTGGTTTTACCATTACGTTTTGGCTATGAGTTTAAAATTTATGATTCATACAATCAGGTTGGTTATACTATTACCTTAGGGTATGAACATAATTATACCTTTGGCGAAGGTCTTGATGGCTATGATGACCCTCCGGCTAAGTTTAAAAACAATGCCCCCGACCAATATGCCCACTTCACGATAGGTTTCCGGTACAATTTTGGTAATACCGTATCCTATAATAAACTGATCAGAGATTTCGGATTTTGAATATAGAAGAATTACGTGATTATTGCCTGCAAAAGCCAGGAGTAACAGAAGGCTTTCCTTTTGGCGAGGATACCCTTGTTTTTAAAGTTAGCGGTAAATTATTTTTACTGATCGGGTTAGAAAACGGTAACCGGTTTAATGTGAAGTGCGAACCCGAGCTTGCCGTCGACCTGCGTGAGCGTTATAGCGAAGTACAACCAGGCTATCATATGAATAAAAAAATGTGGAACACCGTTTACATGGATGGTTCACTAACCCATAAGCAACTCTGCGAAATGATTGATCATTCTTATGATCAAGTGGTTCTTGGTCTATCGAAAAAACTACAGGCTGAGTTGAAGGAAGAGCTGAGATACAGGAACGAAGATTAATTACCTTATTTGAGATTCTCTTAGCCATTGCATCTCATCTCTTGGCTCCCAAATACTATATTTGAGCAATAATACATCCCGATGAAGAAAATTCTATCCGCTTTATTAATTTGCTTAATCTCCTTGTCGGTTAAAGCTCAGTTAACGCCGTTTGAGCAGCATCAGGATCATAATTATACCGCTACCTATGCCGAAGTTATAGCGTATTATAAAAACCTGAATAAGCTGTATCCTCAACAAATGAGGTTGATCAATTACGGCACTACCGATGTAGGCAAGCCGCTTACGCTTATTGTTCTGTCGCGGGATAAAGTTTTTGATCCGGCTTTGATCAAAAAACAAAACAAACGCGTACTGCTCATCAACAATGGTATACATCCCGGTGAGCCCGAAGGCATAGATGCCAGTATGATGTTGGTGCGCGATCTGTTGAAAAAAGATCAGCTGCCCAAAGACGTAGTGATATGCCTTATTGCTTTATACAATATTGATGGTAACCTGAACCGGGGTTTGAGCCGTGTTAGTCAGAACGGTCCGGTAGCATATGGTTTCAGGGGGAACTATCGTAACCTGGATCTGAACCGCGATTTCATTAAGGCCGACAGTCGCAATGCCCTCACGTTTACACAAATACTCACTGCCTGGAAACCCGAGGTATTCCTGGATAACCATACCAGCGATGGCGCCGATTACCAGTATGTAATGACCCTTATTGAAACACAAAAGGATAAACAAAACACTATCCTGGCCAATTATACAACCAAAACACTTACGCCATATCTGTACAGCCACATGAAAAAAAGTGGGTATGAAATGATACCCTATGGCGCCGGCGAAGAAGGCCTGCCCGACTCGGGCATCGTGAGCTTTTTAGAAACGCCGCGCTTTGCCACTGGTTTTGCCGCCCAGCATAATATCATCAGTTATATTACCGAAACGCATATGCTCAAGGCTTTTGACAAACGGGTATATGCTACGTATGATTTTATGCAGCACCTCATCAATATCTATCAGCGCGATGCCAAACTGATAGGCCAACTCAAACAAAAAGCCGATGCAGAGGTAGCTCAGCAAAAAAACTTCGCACTGAACTGGACTGTAGACCGGGAAGCCAGAGATACCATTACTTTCAAAGGCTACGAGGCCGGCTATAAAACCAGCGAAGTGAGCGGCTTAAACCGCTTGTATTATGACCGGAATAAACCTTACACCAAAACCATTAACTTTTGGAACACCTATAAAGTTACCACCACGGCCGATAAACCGGTAGCCTATGTGATACCACAAGCCTGGGGTAAGGTGATCGACCTGTTTAAACTGAACGGGGTTAAAATGCAGCAACTGGCGCATGACACCACCTTGGGTTTACAGATGTATTATATTGAAGACTATAAAACCCCGCAAAAACCTTTTGAAGGACATTACCTGCACTCGGCTGTTAAACTGAATCCGGTGGATACGCGGGTTAAATTTTATGCCGGCGATTATGTGGTATATACTAACCAGTCTATTAACCGTTATATTGTGGAAACTTTGGAGCCGCAGGGTGTCGATTCCTTTTTTGCCTGGAACTTTTTTGATTCGATGCTGGGCGAAAAAGAATATTTTTCTGATTATGTATTTGAAGATATCGCTGCCAACTTATTAAAAAAAGACCTAGAACTGAAAAAGAAACTCGATGACGCGAAAAGCAAAGACCCCAAACTGGCCGGCAGCGCGCAGGCACAATTATTCTTTGTTTACCGCAATTCACCCTATTTTGAAAAAACTTTTATGCGTTATCCGGTGGGCAGACTGCTCACCGATACCAAACTCGATCTTAAATAAATGGAATATCTTATATTAACACCTGTAGCGTCGGTCATTTTTGGTATTACGCTCATCACATCGTTATATGCCTTTTACAACCAAAATGTGTTAGGCAAAATGATGCTGCACCCTTATACCGTTTCACGCGGAAAAGATCTGTATACCCTTATCACCAGCGGCCTTATCCATCGCGATACCATGCACCTGCTGTTCAACATGATGTCGTATTACTTTTTTGCCTTTCAGCTGGAACAGGTAATAGGACATTGGCAGTTCGGACTCCTGTATATAGTAAGTTTGATATTGAGCGATATGCCTTCGGTACTTAAAAACCGGGATAATTATAACTACTACAGCCTTGGCGCTTCTGGCGCTATAAGCGCCGTAATATTTGGGGCGATATTGTATTTCCCGCTGGCTAAAATGGGCTTGATATTTTTACCCATCCTGATACCGGCTTATGTATTTGGTATCCTGTACTTAATCTATTGTACCTATGCTTCCAAATACAGTCATGACAGTATCAATCATGACGCGCATTTATACGGTGCCCTAAGCGGTTTATTGATCACTATTTTGCTTAACCCTCCGGTGCTGCCGGCATTTATTCAGCAAATTACCGGGGCAATTCAATCGATGCTGCACTGATAACGTTACCATCTGCATCAAACAGGAAACTCATGGGCTCTTCGGGGTTCTTGATGATCTCGAACAACAGGAAACCCCAGTTTTTCCAGAAGTTTTCCAGTACCTGGCCATAAATTTTGGGTACCCAATCATCAAACAAAGGTTTGGTACTGGTGCCCCGCAGCGGCATGGCTTCTATATAAATGATATCTTCAACGGGTAGTATATTATATTCAGGCAGGCGGTTAAACAAGTATGCCGAATAAAAAAAGCGCGCGTTAACCTCCTCAAATTGTACCGGGTGCAGGGTTTGGCCTTTGATTTTTTCTAAGGTCGCCTGGTGATAGCTGGCATTCGCGCCATTATCCTGTAAACAAATGATCAATCCAAAATCTTTGATCCGGAGCGAGAACGTCAGCGTATTGATCTCATCGCGATAGCCAAAAATATCTTCGGCATTATCAACCTTGAACAATACTAAACTGAAAGGCTTAAAACCATCCAGCTCGATAGGCAGGTTGAGGCTTTGCAGCATCAGGTGCAGGTGACTGAATTTATGAATAATGGCCTGCGACATGCTGAACTCCTCGCCCTGGGCATGTTGCTGTTTAATGCCAGCCTGGATCTCATTAAATATGATTCCATACAACAGTTTACCGGCCCATTGAAAAAGCTTCAGCTCATCCACTTGTTTTACAGCATCGTAACCTGCATCAAAAGCGGCGGCTATTTCAGCTTCCAGGGGTTCCAGGAATTGTTCGTTGATGGCGGCAGTGCAGGGCAGTTTAAGGTCTTTGTAAGTGGCCATGCTTTCGTCGAGCAGTTTAAAAGGTTTATCTTCCAGGCCGTAGCGGCTCATGAGCCATTGCGGGAAAACTTGTATCTTTTCTTCTTCAGAATTCAAAGGTTGCCCGCTCAGGAAACACTTATTATTACTGAAATTAAAACGCTCGAACGGTGAATAAATTTGTGCCGACATGGCCGCAAAGATAAGGATGAAAGAGATGTGCAGATGTGCAAATATGCAGATGTGCTGATTTTTTACATAATTTGCACATCATTTTTCATCTCCACATCCGCATATTTGCACATCCGCACATTTGAAAACCATGGAACTGACATATCAACCCTTTGAACTGCAACTCAAACACGCTTTTACCATAGCCAAGTTTTCGCGTACCTCTACCCCTATTATGCTGGTGCAAATTAAACACGAAGGCCATACCGGGTATGGAGAAGCATCTATGGTGCCTTATATGGGCGAAAGCCACGAAACTGCTACCGCTTTTTTGAGTAAGGTTGATATCAGCCAGATCAGTTATCCCGTTGATTTTGGCGCGGTGATCAATTATCTGGATAGCATAGCTCCGGGCAACCCGGCTATTAAAGCGGCCATTGATATTGCCCTGCACGATCTGGATGGAAAGATCAAACAACAACCCTGCTGGCAACTGCTGGGTAGCGATCCTACAAAAATGCCGGTGACCAGTTTTACCATAGGTATTGATACGCCCGAAATGATCATCAAAAAAGTAAAAGAGGCCGAAGGCTTTAAGGTGATCAAAGTAAAGTTGGGTAAGGATAACGACAAAGAACTCATTACTACTATACGTTCCGTGACCGATGTGCCCCTTTATGTAGATGCCAACCAAGGCTGGACAGACCTGCAGCAAAGCCTCGACATGACCTATTGGTTACAAGAACAAGGCGTGCAACTGATAGAACAACCCATGCTCAAAACCGATCCCGACAGCAATGCCTGGCTCACCGAACGCAGCCCTATCCCTATTATTGGCGATGAGGCCGTACAGCGTTTTGAAGATGTGGATAAAGCCAAGGGCGTTTATACCGGCATTAATATCAAACTCATGAAATCGGCAGGGATATATGAAGCCAGCCGGATGATCAAACGAGCCCGTGAACTCGACCTCAAGATCATGATAGGCTGCATGACCGAAACCAGCTGCGCCGCCCTCGCCGGCCTAGCCCTCGCCCCACAAAGTGACTGGGTTGACCTTGATGGGCCTTTTTTAGTAAACAATAACCCCTACCAGATGCCCGATTTTGCTGATGGTAAATATATTTTGAATAATGACCCAGGCCTGGGGATAAGGGGATAAGCACGAATTTTTCTAATTATTGCGAATTTCACGAATGGCCCGTTCTCCTGAGCTTGTCGAAGGATGACAGCCTTAACTTAATTTGTCGTCGTGAGTTGTAAAATCAGGGGCCTTTAAGGATGAAATGACGCGCTTAATTAAGGTTTCAATTTTATAAAAATATGTCATTGCGAGGCACGAAGCAATCCCCTCGCGTTCTTATGGATAAGAATAGCTACGAGATTGCTTCGTCGTTCCTCCTCGCAATGACATGATGGGGGCACGTCATGGGTATGAACGAAGAGTCTATTCGTGAATTGGCAAGCAGTATAACAGATACTTCACTCCGTTCAGCATGACAATCTTTTATATGCGGAGGTAACTAACGACAAAAAAGGCCGCCTATCATTAAGATAAGCGGCCCTGCTATTTTATGATCCTAAGAATTATTTCACATTATTAGCTGCAGCCATAATCACTTTGGCAACGGCATCCGGGTGCGAGATAAATACCACGTGGCTTGCTTTTATTTCGGTTACTTTGGCGCCGGCACGTTTGTACATGTTACGTTCGATGTCGGGGTTAATGGCTTTGTCTTCGGTGGCTACTATACCATAGCTGGGTTTGGTTTTCCAGGCGGCTTCGGTAATAGGGGCTACAAAACATTGTGCAGCGATAGGGCCTTGTGAAGCATACATAAAGTCAGCTACTTCTTTGCTCAGGTCGGCGGCAAAACCGGCGTGGAATTTTTCTTTGCCAAAATAAACAAAGCCTTTTTCGTCCGGAGGCAATATGCCGTTTTCGGGAGCGGCTGGTAATGATTGAACCAGTTTCAAAGTAGTTTCGCCGTTATCAGGAGCAAAAGCGGCTATATAAACCAATGCTTTTACTTTAGGATTGGTACCGGCTTCGGTAATTACGGTACCACCCCATGAGTGCCCTACCAATATTACAGGTCCGTCTTGTTTGTCAATAACACGGTTGGTAGCATCCACATCATCTTTAAGCGATGTTAAAGGGTTTTGAACAACGGTTACGTTATAGCCTTTTTTAGTCAGGATATCATAAACACCTTTATAGCCAGAACCATCGGCAAAGGCGCCATGCACCAATACTATATTTTTTACGGTTTGGGCTTCTGCTTTAGGGGCTGAACCAATAATAGTTGATAAAATAATAGCTGAAGCAGCTAAGCCTGTTTTTAATGCGTTTTTCAGAGTTTGAGTTTTCATTGTTTTGTTCGTTGATGTTTGTTGTTTGAATCAACGATACAAAGGTGCAGCAACTCCTGCACCTGCGGAATGGGCATACTTCCCGACGACTTGTAATTTTTTCCCTAGGCCACCATTTTCTTACTATTTCTGAAATCAGATGGCGATAAAGCGGTATGTTTTTTAAAGAAATTACTGAAATAAGCGGCATCATCGAAACCCAATTCATAAGTAATTTGCTTGGCCGATTTATCGGTATAGAACAACAGGCGCTTGGCTTCTATCAATATCCGCTCCTGGATGATCTGGATGGGTGTTTTATGATTGTACAGCGCAAACAGGTTGGACAAAGTTTTTGGCGACTTATTTAACCTGCCCGCATAATAACTCACACTGTGCTGTTCGCGGAAATTCATTTCAACCAGTAAATTAAATTTGCGCAGGATGTGAAAACGGTCGTCATTCAGTTTCACTTCGGGGAAACTACTGGCCCTGGCTAACTTGGTGATCATGATAATAAGCCGCTTTAAAAGCATCATGAGCAATTCGGTCTGGATACCATCCCTGGTATTGAGTTCCTCAATAAATACATCCAGCAGCACCTTCAATTTTCGTTGCGTATCCTCATCCAGGTCAATGAATACATTATCATTCATCCCAAATAAAAAACCAACGCAGCTTACTTCGGTATCATGATCAACAATACAATAAAATTCGCGGTTAAACTGCCAGGCAACCACATCGTTGGGGCGCTCAAAATAAAACGACTGGTTAAACATGAGCGGTAATACCGTATTCGGCATAAAATCATATGCCACCCCATCAATGGTTACGGTTTGCTTTTCGCCCCGGTTCCAGGCTATGGTAAAGTATTTATAGTCGTAATCACGTGTATAAAATAGTCGGTCGAGCTGCGGTTCATTGTGATGCAGCAACAGATCGCCGCCGGTGTTCTGGTCTGATACTGATAATTTCATGCCCGAAGATATTATAAAATCACAGCAATATACTGATGAAACTTAACATTGAATACTTTGCGCCGAACGGTTTACATGGTTTACACTTTTTGCAGCAAAATTCAATTTAATTACTTGATTATAAACAAATTAATTAAATATAAACCACAAATTATGTAAACCATGTAAACCCACTTTTTCTAACAAAATATCCCACCTGTTCAGGTGTTACTTATCGCTCAGCATAATAGGGTTACCCTTACCACCAATAATAATTACTTTGGTATTGGACGATAAGGCGATTTCTTTCTGAGCCTTAATAGCTTCGTATTGGAGTTGCTTGTCTGATAATCCGGTAGAAAGAATCTTTTGATAATCGGCTATACCCTGGGCTTCTACGCGTTTACGCTCGGCTTCCTGACGCTCCTTTTGCAACACAAACTGCATTTTCTGAGCGTCCTGTTCGGCATTGATCTTTGATTCGATACTGGCCCTTACCGAGGCTGGCAGGGTAATATTACGCACCAGGATCTGCTGTAGTTCCAGGCCGCGTTTAGCAAAATTAGCGGTTATATAACGGTTTATTTTATCCTGAAACTCCTGTCGTTTTACGGAGTACAGATCAACAGCGGCATAATTAACCGCATTGTCGCGTATAGCCGTGCGCGATACAGGGCGAACAATCTTATCCAGATAATTTTCGCCGATATTCTGTAAAATAAAAGGAGCCCTGTCTGCAGTTACCTTATATAATACCGAAAGATCAATAGTAACCTCCAGCCCATCGCTCGACAGCACCCGGATGGCATCGTCGCCCTCCTTCTGGCCCTCGTTACTCACGGCACTCATGGTGTAAGTTTGGGTTTGTATATCAAAGGTGGTGATATCAACCAAGGGGTTAATGATGTGCAAACCGCTTTCGAGTACATTATCCTGTACCTTACCAAAAAGAGTTTGCACACCCACTTTACCGGGCTCAATTACTTTAAATATGGATAGCAGCAGGCCTACGGCTACCAGGGCTAATCCAACAACGGTTGCCGTACCGCTAAAGCGGCCGGCAGGCTCAGGTGAGCGTTTGAGCACTATACCCGCAATGAGCACAATAACTCCCAAAATTGCTATAAACATGCAATGAAGTTACTGCTTTTTTTGCGAGTTCCTTACGTCTTTTAACAGTCTTATTTTTAATACAATAACTACCCCGGCAACCAATATGGCGGCACCCAGTAAAGTAAAGTTTTTATTGGAGTTGGCCTGGTACGCTACAAACAGGCATAACACAATACCTACAGTATACAGTACGTTAAGCACTAACTTTAAACCCATAATTAATATACATTAAGTGATGGATCAATTTCTGCCGCCCAGGCCAAAATACCACCCTGTAAATTGGTCAGGTTGCTATAGCCTAATTGCTGCAATTGCATAATGGCCGCCGCGCTGCGTTTACCGCTGCGGCACATCACCACTACGGGCTTTTCTTTACTTACTTTGTCGGCTTCAATTAAAATGCCGCCAAGCGGTATTAATTGTCCGCCCAGGTTTGAGGTTTCATATTCAAACTCTTCCCTTACGTCAATCAGTTGAAAATCTTCGCCTTTGTCCAGTTTTTCTTTTAGTTCCTGTACGGTTATCTCGTTCATGTTAAATAAAATTATAATCCAAAGGTAGCTTTTTTTCTATATCAAATAATTAAGCCCGATTTTTGTAACAATCGATGTCTAAGTGCGTTTTATGTATAATATTGCACAATATTTGTGTTTTGTTACGTTTACGTGCAATGAAAAAAGAGATGAGCGCTGAAAAGGTTTACATTAACCCAACACGATCGTCCATAAAATGGATCATAATAGATGAAAAAAGTTACACGCTTTTTCTGGTTTTGTTCAGGAGCGCATATTGATACCCTAAAAAAATATCCTATTGAACATAATAAATATGTAGGCATTGGTGCCACCATATTTTTCACGGCATTGTTTGCCTCCTTATCCGGCGGCTATGCTATGTACTTTGTTTTTAATGGCGATGCCTTTGCTGTAGGCTTTGCCATTTTATTTGGCTTGCTATGGGGTACCGCCATTTTTAATATGGACAGGTACATCGTATCGAGCATCAATAAAGAGGGCAGTACCAATCAGCAGATATTGCAGGCTTCGCCGCGTATTTTGCTGGCTATTATGATAGGCGTGGTTATTTCGCGTCCATTAGAGCTGAAAATATTTGATAAAGAGATCCGTCAGAAATTAAAAACAGCGTACCTGAAGGGGCAACACCGCAAAATTGACACTCTAGAAAAAACCTATCAGCAAAAATATGCGATGGAGATGGGCAAAAACGGCGATCTGAAAAAGGAAAAAGATTCGCTGGAAAAGGATATCAATCGCTCACGCTATCAGCTTAACCAGGAGGTTTTTGGCGATAAAACCAACCAAACATCGGGCATTACCGGCTACGGTACTTACGCCAAGCAAAAGCAGGCCGTACTGGAAGAAAAAGAAAGCCGTCTAAAGGAAGTAACCCAGAATTTAGGCCAGATGGACCAATACCTGGCCGCCCGAAAGGACTATGAGGGATTAAATAGTACGCGCCTTTTCACCGAGCATCAGCTGGATAGCCTAACTAATATTGCCGGCTTCAGCGATCGTAACTGGGCCCTGGGCCAGCTAACCTATAACGAGAATGGCACCCGCGACCTGGATACTTACCTGGCTATATCATTTATAGGCTACCTGTTTATCCTGTTTGAATGCTTGCCGGTATTTGTAAAGCTGATGTCGCCCAAAGGGCCATATGATGTGGCCATAGCCAAAACCGCCGAGGCCAATATTCATTTTGCTGAGCGTGATAAGGAACGGGAAAACACCGTTACCGATAATATTTATGATCACTCCGTGGGTACGGATATTGAACGGCGAAAGAAGATCATTACCTCGCAATCTGATTATGATTTTGAGCGGCACAGTTACGAGTAACATCCTGTAAATATTTACGTACAGATTTACTACAAAAAGCCGCCAGTTTTTCTACAGCTTGATATTTTATACTTGTGTAAAGCAAAAATATCATGAAAAAAACATTATCACTGCTAATAGGCTTTGGCTTTATAGCTACTGCCACGTTGGCCCAGGACCTGAAACCAAAAGATGTGCCCGCTGTGGTCAAATCAGCCTTAGCATCAAAGTACCCTGCGACAAGTAAAGTAAACTGGGAAAAAGAAAAAGGCAACTACGAGGCCAATTGGGGCGGTAAGTCGGGCGAAGATAATTCGGCTGTTTTTACTCCCACCGGAGCCTTTGTAGAAATTGTAAAGGCCATCCCCATTACCGATCTTCCCAAAAGCATAGCGCCTTACGTGAGTGTACATTATAATGGAGCAAAGATCAAGGAAGCAGGTAAGGTTACCGATGCGGCCGGAAAAACATTTTACGAAGCGGAAATAAAAGGCGGCGACCTGATTTTTGATGAGAACGGTGTATTTGTGAAAAAGGATTAATTGCCCACCTTGTACAGTAAAAAGCCCCATCGATGAGCTGTGATGGGGCTTTTTACTTAATCCTGTGTCACAGGTTCATGGTGTTGATGACAAGCCTCTGCGCAAGCCAAACATGCTTCTGCACATTTCCGACAATGGTCGTGATGATGTTTACCACATTCATCGGCGCAAAGCCGGCATATTTCCTCACATATAACCAGGTACTGATAGGCAATAGCCGAGTCCCGTTGTAATAACCGGGCTGCCTGGTTACATATATCAGCACAATCCCTGTCGAGCCTGATACACTGAGCCATCATCTTTACATCCTCTTCACGTAAGCAGGCCGTTGCACAATGTTCGCAGGCCAGCACGCAATTAAACAGCTTCTGAATTAATTGCTGATGATCATGATTATTCATAGCTATGTTATTAATTGGTATACTATAACAATGCCCAAAAAACCCAAAAGGTTTTCTTTATTTGAAAATCACCAACCTTTAAGCTGCTTGAGATAAGTGGTTAATTCATCGGCAATAAATTCATGTTCTTTCATATCAGGATGTGTACCGCAACCCTGATAGTATCGTCTGGAAAAGAAATATTTATATACTTTTTTATCGCCATTATTATTGACCTCGGCAGTAATAGCACTCAGGTAATTTTGCAACGCGGCAGATAGTTTATCATCGGCCATGGGACTGCTTAAACATACGATATCGGCTGTCGGATACTTTTGTCTTACCGTCTTAATAAACTTGGTATAGATATCGCAGTAGCGGATGGAATCACCAACACCATCATTCTGGCCCAGGCAAACGGTTACTATATCGGGCTGGTAATGTTTAAAATTCCAGGCAATAGAGTCATTACGCAGGAAAACCTTATCAAACACCAGGGGCATAGTAATATCCATATTACAGCAGCTGTGTACCATACCAATACCCGCAACCGAAGTAAGCTGCCACTGCGCGTTTAGATTACGCGATGTGCGTGGCCCGTAACTCATATAAGCATTATGCTGATCGTACCACTCGCCCTTGCCGCATGGGGTGGTAGACTGATCCATACCTGCTCCACTGGTAATAGAATCGCCTATATATTCAATTTTACGTGCGGGCTGAGCGGGTGGAGGTAAAAGTTTAACGCATCTCACTCCCATAAAATCAATGTAGCCGATCTGCGATTCGGTGTCCTTGCAAATAACAACCGTATGTTCGCCGTCTGTCAATCCATCTGCTACGGTGATTACATTGGTTTTGCCTGTAGTTTGTATACGATAGGGCGTATTATTATCAACTGCAATTTCCAGGTAATTGTGACTTTTGCCGTACAGTACCTCGTCATTGATCAGTAACTCACATTTTTTACCTTCAAAGCGAAGTTTGATATAAACCCCCGGCGACCACATCCTGGGTCTTAGCGGATTGGTGAAGTCAATCCGCCCTATGTATTGTATATAAGCACTATTGGCCTTGTATAATTTTAAGATTTGTTTAGGGGAAGCTGCATGGGCGTTATAGGATAGCTGCAGCAATAGGGCAAAGAGTAAACCAGCTATATATTTTATCATATCAGGTTAATAGTTGTAGCGTAAAATTAGTTCACCGGATACCGGTCAAATACTTCTATAACGTTTTTACCGCCTCAGTGTTCCCTGAATTTATAAAAAAACGGGCTGCCTCAATGAAGAGGCAGCCCGTTATATGCTATCTAAGGTAATTTATATGCCTTATTGTTGGTTCTGATCGGCAGGATCATCAGATGGTGTGCCTACAATTTTGTAAGCTCTGTTACCATTATTGTCTGTAGTGTCTTGGTAGTAATAACCATCGGGAGATACATACAATTTTTCGCCGTTGATCTTTATTTTTCTGCTGTCCTGTGGTAACTGGCCAACTATATCACCTATTTGAGGTGCTTGCTGAACATCACCGTTACCACCCTGGTCAGTATTTAATTCGCCGTCTTTACCTGCAATTACATAAGTGGCGGTTCCGTCGTCTTTAGTAATTGGCTGATAGTAAACACCGTTTGATTCATAATACTGTTCACCGTTGATCATGATAGACTGTGCATCTTTTGGCAATGTTTTGATCTCGGCACCCACAGGTGGCTCAACTACAGTATATTGATCATTGATCTGTTGGTAGTATAAACCATCGCTATAGTAGTACTGGTAATCGCCCCAGAAAAATGGATAGTAACCATAAGGTAAAAATCCTATGCTAAAGCCTAATCTTGGCAAATAGTATGAGTTATAGTAGTTACGGTAAGGATACCAGTAATGATTTCCGAAGTAACCACCACGGCCGCCATAACGGTAGCTAGGATAAACACGGGAACCGTAACCGTTACCGCCGCTTCTGTAGTAAGTACCACGGCCACCGGCATATGAATTTCTGCTCACGCTGGCATATCCACGGGTTCCGTAACCATAGCTACGTGTAGCTGTTCCGGTACTAACACGGTTACCACCAGGTGCTACAGCTATGTTGCTGCGGGTTCCGGCGCCATAAGTACGTTGTGGAGCCGCAGTAACATTGGTACGTGAAGCAAAACCACTGCTACCATAGGTACGCTGAGGTGCAGCTATTGCAGATCGTTGCGCACCACCGTTAAACGATGGACGTGAAAAGCTTGCACCACCGGATGAACGGGAGAAACCACCGCCTCCTCCGCCGCCACCGCCGGATGATCTTGAGCCGCCACCGCCGCCACCACCACCGCCGGTTCTATGCTGTGCATTGGCGGTAAAAGCTAAAGACAAACTCAACAGAGTTCCTAAAGCTAGAGTGAATAATTTTTTATATGTGCGTTTCATGATGAAAATTTTTTAACGAATCAGCCAGGTATTCTTTGCTGATATAAGTATATAGACTAATAAATGATTAAACGGTTTAATCCGTTTTTAATTATATTTAACAAAAAGTACACCAATATAGTATTCTGCTGTAAAAACAGCTCAATTATACACTTTTCTGACCTAATCCAGCCCTTCTGCAACCCATAAAAAGGGCTGTTGAAAGCTCAGCGTAAAAAAACCATCATGCGTGGTTTTAAAGTTGCCGGGGGTTATTTGTTCCAAACCAGTGTAATTTAACCCTTTTGTACTGTTTAGGATTCGTATTTCATCGCCGGCTGGTTTCCATTTGCTAAAACCAGAACTTATGGCATAAATTTTTTGATACCCTTGAAATATCACCAGATCAATTTTCCCGGCATAATTTAACAGATCATCAAATGCAGGTTCGTCTGTTATTACGTTTACGGCCGGGTAATGGTTGGCTATCAGGTAATTTAATGCCGTTACTGCCAACGTATTATCGCCGGGGGGCATCAGTTTTACATCTGATTGTATCATGTCTTCTCCACCGTTGCTAATCACCCAATCCACCTTAATACCCAACATATGGAGTTTTTCGGCGGTATGCGGAGTGGTTATTACTGTGGGACTCCACTCCAGCAACTGCCCCAGTAACTCCTCCGGAAAATCATCAAGCCCCAGCACCAGTAATGCCGGCTCCTGCTTTTCCCTTACAATATGGTGAGAAGACATCGATTAAAAGTAGATAGAATAAATGAATATTTAATGAATGTGTTTAAACAACAAATGTTAAATAAAATAGCATACCACTCCAAAAAACTTTTTAAACCTTGAATTTTAACATTTTTCGGCTTAAAAACAGGGCAAAACTGTTCAAAAACTAACCTAAAAACACCCATTTTAACACTTTTTAACAAATTAAAACATGGTTTTGATGTGTTTTGAAAAGTTTAAAAAGTATTAATTTACTGATTGTCAAATAACTAAATATAAAACAATAGATTTTTGGACTGTTTTATCCCTTAACAAAACAGCCCGGTTCTCTATAAAAAGAAAGCCAGGCCGTGATTTATATAAAGATACGAAAAATAAATCTTGAGACCGTGAACTTAATAAACTTTCCTGTAAAATTCCTTCAACGCTGCTCCGGGATTGGGGGCGAGGTTAACGGCTCCTGATACGGCTATGCCATAAATGCCTGTATGTAGCAGTTGTTCCACATCATTCAGTTGTATGCCGCCTACAGCTATTACGGGGATATCAATAGGGAGCTGTTCGAGCTTCCGGTAGCCATCAAAACCCAATAGAGGATAATCATTCTGTTTGGTGTGGGTATGCGCAAAAGGGCCGTAGCCGCAATAATCCACAATACCCAGGCTTTGTATTTTTAACAGGGCATCCGGGTTGCTGGCCGATGCGCCTAATGTTTTTTCCTCTGTTATCACCCTGCGTATAGCTGCCAGATCGGCCAGGGGATCTTCGATATGCACACCTTGGGCATCTACCTTATCCAGTAAATGATAGTGATTGGTGATGATGAGCGTTGCGCCCCAGTCATCGCAGATTCCGGCAATTTCGTTCAGCTCGTCAATCAGTTCATCTTCTGCCTTGGTCATGCAGCGGTATTGCACCCAGTTAGCACCCGATTCGCAGGCTATCTGCACTTGCTGAACATGGCTGCGATCGGGCAAATCCTGCGTGAGGTAGTGAAATTTAGAAATGTACTTTTTCATGTTATTCAGTTGCGTGGTTCCGGGTTCCTGTATTTATTGATGCAGGGAGGTCGCTACACATCCCTGCACTATTCTAATTCCTCTTTCTATCGTTAAAACACACGAGCCGCGCTACCCGTAACCCGCTCCAACTTACAATTTCTCCTGCGTTAGCGCTTCGCTGATAGTTTTGCCAATATTACCGTTTGGCGCTTGTATGTGTAGTAAAGATGCTACTGTTGGGGCGATATCCGTCATGTGTGTTTGGCGGGTAAGGCTACCGTGTTTAATACCCCAACCCATAAATACCAGCGGGATATGGGTATCATACGGGTTCCATGCACCATGGGTAGTACCGGTGCTACCGTGCCCTGTAAAGTACCCGGGTTTCAGGATAATTTGTATCACACCACTATGTTCCACATTATATCCGTTGATGATGCGGGTACGCAGATCTTCGGGAATGTTGGCAGTTTGAGCCCTCTGCATATCCACAGCAAAAGCAATAGCCGGCTGTGCCTGCAGGTAATCAATACAGATCTGTTTCAGCGCGTCGATATTCAATCCTTCTTTTTTGATGATGGAGTTATTGAAGGTAACTTGATAATTGGCCATGCTTCTGATCAGGTTTTTCACCTTAAATTTATCTTCCATCAGCTTCTCCATATCAACAACAGCCTTGTAATCGTCCCAGAAACCGGCTGGTATTTTATGATCGGTTAAAAATGTAGGATTATGCGCTGCACCATGATCGGCTGTTAAAAAAACAGAGTAATTGCCTTTGCCCACAGTAGCATCCAGATAGCTAAAAAACGAGGCCAGGTCCTTATCAAGCCTTAAATAAGTATCTTCTGCCTCTACCGAATTGGGGCCAAATTGATGACCAACGTAATCTGTAGAAGACAAGCTCACCGCTAAAAAGTCGGTCACCACATTTTTTCCCAGTTGTTCGCCTTCAACCGCGGCGCGGGCCAGGTCGAGCGTCATGCTGTTTCCAAACGGAGTTGAGCGGATCATACCCACCTTGCCTTTGTATAATTCGGATGTTTTAATGGGGAAGGTAGGTGCTTCTGTTCCGCCAAATTTACCTTCATAACGAGGGCTGTTATCAGGTGTGCTCTGTACATAGGTATTGACAGGGTACAGTGTGTTCCAATCCTGTTTCAGGTATTTTTCGGCTATTTTCTGATCATTAAATTTCGTAACCCAGGCTGGCAAACCGGTCATGTAGTAAGTACTGCTAATCCAGTTGCCGCTTTCATCATCAAACCAGTAAGCAGCATTGGCCGTATGCCCGGCGGGCAGGATACCTCCCCTGTCTTTCAGGGCAATACCAATAACTTTGGAGCGGAAGTTGGTAGCCAGTCTCAGCTCGTCAGTAACGGTAGTCACCAGCAAATTGCGGGGCGACATCTGACCGGCTTTTGACGTGCTGCCTACAGCCTGCACGGTGCTGTCGTCTGTGCAGTACATAGATTTTCCGGTGGCTTGTATAATAAAATCGTTACCAGCTATGCCATGCAGGGCCGGTACCGAGCCGGTATAGATACAGGTATGGCCTGCAGCGGTTACGGTAGGTATATAGTCGATATTGGTATTCTCGCAAGTGAAACCTTCGTTCAATAAACGCTTAAAACCTCCGGCCTGGTAACGGTCATAATACCGGTACAGATAATCCCAGCGCATCTGATCAACCACTAGGCCCACAACCAGCTTGGGATGTGATGATGAGGCGGTAGCGGGAGCGGTACTAACTTTCTTTTTTTGTGCCGATACCGAAACGGCAGCAACGCATAAGGGAACAAGGAGTAGATGTTTAAGCTTCATTTTTTAAGAATTTGGAGAAGCCCAAATATCAACAATGCTTTTAAAATGCGGTATAGTTTTTTGTTAAATATAATGTTTGTTACGTAAAGTTGGTATCGACTTCGCTGCTATCGCAGTTTAATTATTGAATTATTGAATTATTGAATTATTGAATTATTGAATTATTGATTTAGTGAATTAGTGATTAAATCCGGCTTTGATAATGTCGCTTTTATTTCAACTGCCAGGCGTACGCGGGTTGTATATTAAGGGGCCCAAAGCTATCATTCAATTTTTGGAAAAATTGAATGATAGCTTTGGGCGTACTCCTTATTTTATTTTAGGGAACCCACCATCAACAAATACTTCGGTACCGTGCATGAATGAAGAAGCATCCGAAGCAAGAAAAGTAACCACTTTTGCAACTTCTGATGGCTGTCCAAAACGCGCTAAAGGAACTTGTGGCAGTACAGCACCAGCCATATTTTGAATTTGCTCCTGACTCAGATTAGATCTATCGAAGTAATTGGTTTGAATTGGCCCGGGGCTTACCGCGTTTATTTTGATTTTTCTTGACGCCAGTTCGGAAGCAAAAGTTTTTACGAACGATTGAACAGCTGATTTCGCGGCCGAATAAACAGAAGCGTTTGACATTCCAATTTCGGTTACTATAGAAGTATTCAGGATGATGGCTCCCCCTTCTTTCATCAGTGGCAGCATTTGCTGAACTGTGAATAGAGTTCCTTTTACAAGAACATTAAATTGTTCGTCAAAATGTGCTTCATCAATTTGTTCAATCGGTGCATACTTTCCAAACCCGGCGTTAACAAATAAAATATCAATATACGGTGTTATTGACTTTACCTTGTTGCCGAGTTCCAACAGATCTGACATTTTTCCGGAATCAGAAACAATACCGTAAGCCTGATCACCTAATTCGTTTATTGTTTCATTAACCGTATGCTGATTGCGTCCCGTTATAATAACTATTGCACCATTTTCTATAAAATCAATTGCTGTTGCTTTTCCGATGCCACTTGTTCCTCCGGTTATTAGAGCTGTCTTACCTGTTAAGTTTATCATGTTTTTTATTTTATGGGCCAAATATGCAAGAGGGGGGCAATCTGAGAAACCCGTTTCTTGCGAAAAGTTATTCTGTATCCGGGTTCATATGATTATGAGATTACCCCGATTCCTCGCCGGCTACAGGCTAAAAACCGGGAGAATGCCATTTTTACTACTTTTACCGGCATGAATGCCCCAATAAAAGAAAATCTTTTAGAGATTTTTCAGATACCTGAACAAAGGCTGAATGAATTGCTGGACATAACCTATGTGGTAACGTACAACAGGAATGAGGTTATTGGAACGGCCAATCGTATTTTTGATCGCCTGGGTTATATTGTTGACGGGGCGATAAGAGCTTATTATGTTAATGAAGCAGGTGAAGAAATTAGTTATTTACTACAGGTAAACGGCGATTTTTTGGGTGATTATGAAAGTTATATAACCGGCAAAAAATCGGATCTGATCATTGAAACGCTATTGAAAACAGAAGTTGTTTTTTTTGAGAAAGCTAAAATCGAACAGCTCATCAGTCAGGATGTTTTCTGGCTCGGCTTTGCCAAAAAAATATCCGATCTGGTATTTCTGGATGCCAAACAGCGGATAAACGATCTTCTGTTTTACAACCCCGAACAGCGTTACCTGAATCTTCTGAAAAAGTCGCCCGGAATTATTCAAAAAATACCGCAGAAATATATTTCCACCTACCTGGGCATAACACCGCAATCTCTGAGCCGTATCAGAAAAAGACTCATTAGTTAACTTAAGTGAACGTTTTTTGGCTGCTGCATACCCTAAGTTTGCGGCTTCAACATTAATATTTACAAAAATGGAAGTCGCAATAATTGGAGGAGGAATAGGTGGCTTAACAACGGCTTTAGCCTTAAAACAAGCCAACATTCGGTTTAAGGTATACGAAGCTGCGCCCGAAATCAAGGCTGTTGGCGCGGGCATTATCATGGCCAATAATGCCATGCAGGTGTTTCGGAATTTGGGCATTCACCAGGAAATATATCAAAAGGGGAACCTGATTAATGCGATGACGATTGCCAGGCCCGATTTTTCGCCATTGTCCAGGATCAGTTTAATCCCTTTTGAGGAAAAGTACCAGATACAGAATCACGCCATCCATCGCGCCGATCTGCATGGCATTTTATCCAACGCAATTGGACATCAACACATCGAAACCAATAAAAGATTACAACACATCAAAAAAGAAGATAAGGCATATGTTTTGACTTTTGAGGATGGCACCCATGTACAGACAGAATATGTTATTGGTGCAGATGGCATCAGGTCGCAGGTTCGTCAGCAACTATTTTCTGAAAACGAGTACCGGGATGCCGGACAAATTTGTTGGCGCGGTGTACTTGATTTTACCTTGCCCCAAGCATACGCACATGAAGCGATGGAAGTATGGGGAAAAGGCAAACGTTTTGGCTTTGTGCAGATAAGCAAAGATCTGGTTTACTGGTATGCAGTGGTTGATACTGGTTTAATAACGCACAACCCTGACATTATTTCGCTACTCAGGGATATGGATCCGCTGGTTACCGCTCTTGTAAAAGCTACGGCCGAAGAGAAAATAATCAAGGGGCCATTATATGACCTGAAACCGATCGACATCTGGAGTAAAGAGGATGTTTGTTTGGTTGGCGATGCTGCCCATGCTACAACACCTAACCTGGGCCAGGGCGCTTGCCAGGCCATAGAAGACGCGTACACTTTGGGCGAACTGGCGAAAAAACATCCTTTAACAGATGCCTTCCGGAAATATCCGGAGATAAGAAGAAAAAAAGCACACTACATTGTCAATACCAGCTGGAAGATTGGCGAAGTGGCACACTGGCGCAACCCGCTTGCGATTGGTCTGAGAAATCTGACCTTAAAATACTTAACGCCAGACAGCGTCAACCTAAAACTGCTGGATAAGGTTTTTACACTGGAAAATATAGATTAACACTTTAATTCCCTGACCCGGTGTCATGCTGAGCATCGTCGAAGCATGATGGGCAGGCCTCTGCGCACGCTCTTCGACAAGCTCAGAGTGACAGGCCTTTTTATAGATTGATTTTATTTTGTCATCCTGAGGCACGAAGGATCTATTGTTGAACTATGCCGACGGCAGAATGGATGCTTCACTTCCGTTCAGCATGACAAATAGCTTTTTAAACGAAGGTCAGTAATTACTCCTCAAACACCAATAACGAATGCTGACTGGCCGTATGCAGATCGCGCCATACCTGGTTGAGTTCGGTATCGGGATTGGCAGCTTGCAGACCGCAGTAGGGAAATAACTCGTCTACACATTCGCGGGCGGTACGGGCAAGTTTGCGGCTGCTTTGCCCAATTTGTTGTAGTTGTGTTGCTTTACCCATCAGGGCGCCCTGCCAGGAGGCATCAACAGCGCTGTAAAATTCCAGCCGTACGGCGTTTAGCTGGCCGGTCAGTTTTTCATGGAGCTGTTTGATGATCGCCCGCCTATTGGTGGTCAGATATTTATTTTCGGGCTTTTCATCAAAAATAGTAGCACACAGATCGGTAAAGTGAACCGCCATACCCGATATATTGGCGGCCAGCGTAGCCTCGGCCAGTTGCATAAAGGGATACTGGTATAAAGGCCCCGCGATAACTGCATTGCCCGGATCAATTTTAAAACACCGGTTGTTTTCAACAAAAAGATCGCGTACTTCATAGGCATCGCTACCCGTACCCATCATGCCCATAAATTTCCAGGCCGATATCAGGGTAACATCTTTACGATCAAAAATAAAGGGCAATATCAATGGTGAGCCGTCATCGTTCAATACAGGTTCATCGCCTTTTTTGATGACGCAATTAGCGGTTAAATGTGTAGCGTGATGTACCCCGCTGGCATATTTCCAGTGACCACTAATCAGGTAACCGCCATCGGTTATGGTTGCTGTACCGGTGGCAGCTCCACTACCGGCCAGGCATAAAGCGGGATGGGCAAAAATATGCGGCGCAACCTGCGGCGATAAAAAACCGCCAAACCAACCTGCTCCCGCGCAAAGGGTAACCACCCAACCCAGGCTTCCATTAGCCCAGGCCAGGCTTTCTTCCAGCCTAACCATATCGGGCAGCGAGAGTTGTAAGCCACCATAAACCCGGGGCACCAAAAACTTAAACCAGCCCTGCTCATGCACCAGCGCCAGTTGCGATGGTTGCAGCATTCCCGCCTTTTCGGCCGCGGGTACTGCTTCCCTGATGATATTTACCCATTCGGGTTTGAGGTGAGTTGAAGGATGATCCATTAGATATGAGATTTTAGATGTGAGACATGAGGCAACGAGCCGCGTAGTAATTAAGAATATGCCGGGAAAACAATCTCAGATCTCATGTCTCAAATCTCATATCTTTTTTCACTGCTTTTTTCCGCCAGTCAAAATAGCCAAAACAGGCTACGATAAATAAGAATATAGTGAGCACGGCAAACATGGGCAGTTTTTTATAAAACAACAGCGGTACGGCAAACAGGTTGGATACATTTAAAAATATCCAATTCTCCACTTTTCTGCGGGCCAGCAGCCACATGCCTGCCCAGGCAGTGGAGGATACAAAAGCATCCCACAGGGGCACGTTTGATGGCGTAAAATATTTGAGCAAAAAATATAATATGGCCCAACCACCAAAGGATATAGTGAGGCTGATGATCCACTCTGTTTTTGTTGACCAGGTGACCTTCACTGGTGGCTGATCGCGCTTTTTTACCCAGTACACCCAGCCATAAACACTCATCACAATATAGTACACATTGAGCAGCGATTCGGCGTATAGCTGTGCTTCCATCAATAGCAGAATAGATAAAGCCGTGCCCAGTATCCCCGCAGGGTAAAGCCATATATTATTCACCCGCGCCAGCAATACCTCGGCAACACCCAAAGCCACGGCAAGCCATTGCACCCAGGTGGTTTCTTTGATCTGCTCGATGAATAAGTTTATTAAACTATGCAACTTGGTAATTATTGAATTAATGATTTACTGAATTCCTTTCTTAGCAAATGTCGACTCGACTCACCCCGACATCGCTGCGCTTGTCACCCCTCTCTCCGCTTCGCGCATAGAGGGGATTTCTTTCTTTTTTCTTTACCCTCTTTCCGCCGCAGGCGAAGAGAGGGTGGTCCAGCGAAGCGTAGACCGGGTGAGTCAGCTATACGCTATGCCATTCGTGTAATTCGCACAAATTCGTGCAATTAGTGTTCATTTAAAAACTCAAACTTACCGAGGCCATAAAATTGCGCGGGGCCTGCGGGAAAAAGTAGTTATAATTCAGGATATTATTTCCTTTCACATCGGCATAAGTGGCGCCATTAGCTTCATATTTTTCGCTAAAAATGTTGTTTACCTGCAGGCCCAGGCCAATGTTTTTAATACCTTTTACTTTAAAGTTATACCTTATCCGCACATCGTTCACAAAATAACTGTTTAATAAGCGATTGGCAGCATACGGGTTACCTGCATTTTCGGGGGTAATGGTATAGCCTGCCGGGTTTTGGTTGGAAGTATTGTCAATATACTGCCGGCTCACATATTTGCTGATGAAAGCGATTTCACCGCCTTTTACCGGGCTATAACTAATCACGCTTGAACCTGTTAACGATGGCGAAAAAGCGATATCCGTTGTTTTCAAGGTTTCGCCTACTAATGGCCCACTATTTTCATCGGCAAAAAACTGCTGGTAGTTTTTGATCTTGTTGGCGCTCCAAGTAGCGGTTAGCCCCCAGTACAGCTGGCTCGCAATTTTCACCTTACCATCAAACTCCAAACCAGCACGGTAGCTGTCTTTCACATTGGTACGTACCGGGCTGCCCACATCATTCAAGGCGCCGGTTAATACCAGCTGATTTTTGTACAGCATATAGAAACCATTGATGCCTCCTGTAAACACCGGGCCACTGATGCGGTAGCCCGCTTCAAAATCTTTCAGGTTTTCTGACTTAGGGCGATTCTGCGGTGGTGAATCCACATAGTCATCCCGGTTAGGTTCATGATTACCTACTGCGAAGGAGGCGTACACGTTACTATGCTCGTTGAACTGGTAAGTGATACCTGCCTTGGGGTTAAAAAAGTTGAGCTCTGCGGTTTGCTGTGCGTTATTCAGGTTTTTATCTATCCCATAAAAGGAATAATAAATATGGCGGTACTGCATATCGGCATACAGCAACACTTTATCTAAATGCCATTCGGCACGGGCAAATATGTTAAAATCGTTCTTATTGGCGTTGTCGCGATAATACTCATAATTGGATGGCAGACCGATATTTTCGGCCGTAGAGATCACATCGCCATAATGAGCACCTTTGTACTGATTATAAGCGCCGCCCAGGGTCATGTTCAGGTTGCTTTGAGGCTGATATTTGAGCGCATAAGTAACACCATAAAAATCATTGTTAAGCCAAAGCCTGCGCACCAAATCGGTAGCGCTGATGGTGTTGTCACCAACCACAACGGGTGCTATACCATAGTTTTTGAGCGAGTCGGCATTGCGGTATTCTTCGTAATAACCTTTGCCTTTAGTGTAGTGCAGGGCACCGCTAAACGATAATTGATTGGATATTTTTTTATCGTATAGTAACTGGTAATGGTTTTGGGTATAATGATCTACCTGGTTTTTATAGAATGCCCCGTTCGACATCAGTCCCAGCTCATTATAAGTACGGTTATCTGAGCGGGTATTATCGCCAATCACATAATCGGCAATACCGTTCCAGGCCTGGTAAGTGGTTTCATAACCCGAAAATACGTTGGCCCTCAAAGTGCTGTTTTTACCGTACCAGGCGCCGCTTACAAAAAATGATTTAAGATTGGATGACGCCCTGTCTATATACCCGTCAGAATGGATACGCGATACACGGCCATCCAGACTAAAGTGCCCGCCCAGCAAACCCGTTCCGGCGCTTACCGTAGTTTTGATAGATCCGTATGAACCTGCCGAGGCATTGATATCGGCATAGGCCGTATCGCGGCGGGTGGTGGTTTGTATGTTGATGCTACCGCCGAAAGCGCCCGCGCCGTTGGTGGATGTACCCACCCCGCGCTGGATCTGGATGTTATCAACAGATGAGGCGATATCCGGCAGATCGACAAAATACGAGCCCTGGCTTTCCGAATCGTTATATGGGATACCGTTGATGGTAACATTGATACGGGTAGCATCCGATCCGCGGATGCGGATACCGGTGTAGCCAATTCCCGCCCCGGCATCAGACGTAACCACTACCGATGGGGTTTGGTTGAGCATGTAAGGCAAATCCTGTCCGAAATTGTTTTTGGCCAGGTCCTTTTTACTCAGATTGGTATAAGCGGTCGGTGAATTTTTAATGGCCCGGGTAGCGCTTACGGTTACTTCTTCAGCGGTAAGCGTGCCATTGCTCAGACTGAAGTTGATCACTTCATCAGCCCCCAGGGACACGTTTTTTGTAACCTGCAGATAGCCGATGTAGCTCACACTTAAAATATAATTGCCCGGCTTCAGTCTGTTAAAATGATAATTACCGACAGCATCGGTAACCACATGGCTAACTGGGTTGTTAATGGTGATGGTAGCGCCGGGCAAAACCTCGCCCGATGTGTTGGTGATCTTTCCGCTGATGGAAAGCTGGGCCGATGCCACAACAGGCAACAGCAAAGCAGCAATAGCCGCAAACAAATTTTTCAAAATAACAAATACAAAAAGTAGTTAAACCATCTGCCCGTCAGGGTAAACACGCAGTACACTTAACTTATTACCTATCCCTACGCCGGCATTATCCGGATCAGGTGCAGCCCCCCGGCCCCCTAAAGGGGGAGTGCATAGCTAAAGAGAAATCTCCGGGACTATTTACTCCCCCTTTAGGGGGGCGGGGGGCATGGGTTTGATCTCAGCCTGTCTTTCAGTTTGATTGCTCAAAGCAAGGCACCCCCTTGAGAAAATTATAAGGCAAAGATAGGGTTTGATTTTGGATTTCGGATGTTGGAATTGGGAATTGGGATTATATCGAAATCGATAGATTAATATAAAGTTAAGAATGGAGGGATTCGAACCCCCGAACTCTTTTACAAGTATACCGCTTATTCAGCAATAGCTTTCTCCACTCAGCCACACTCTTAACCAATTTAAAGTTACTTCTAAAATTCAAAATCCGAATTCCAACATCCGAAATCCGAAATCAAAAACTTACTTTTGCAGACTTTTATAAAACTATTGCTACTATGCTTAGAACTCATACCTGCGGCGAATTAAATATCAGCAACTTAGGCCAATCGGTTACTTTGTGCGGATGGGTACAAAAATCGCGCGATTTGGGCGGTACCACCTTTATTGATGTGCGCGATCGTTATGGTTTAACACAATTGGTGATCAATACCGATACCGACGCTGCCGTGCGCGAAATTGGCCGCGGGCTTGGTCGTGAATTTGTGATCAAGGTTACCGGTAAAGTTCTGGAACGCACCAGCAAAAACAATAAAATACCAACCGGCGAAATTGAAATTGCCGTTGAAAGCATTGAAATACTAAACGCTGCCAAATTGCCTCCGTTTTTAATTGAGGATGAAACCGATGGTGGCGAAGAGCTGCGTGCTAAATACCGCTACCTGGATCTGCGTCGCACGCCTATCCGTAACAACCTGGTTTTGCGTCATAAAATGGCCCAAGAGATTCGTAAGTATTTGGATAAGCTGGATTTTATTGAGGTAGAAACTCCGGTGCTGATCAAATCGACCCCGGAAGGAGCCCGTGACTTTGTAGTACCAAGCCGCATGAATCCGGGCGAGTTTTACGCCCTGCCGCAATCGCCACAAACATTTAAGCAATTATTGATGGTAAGCGGTTTCGATCGTTATTTCCAGATTGTGAAATGTTTCCGTGATGAGGATCTGCGCGCCGATCGTCAGCCTGAGTTTACGCAGATAGATTGTGAGCTTTCGTTCATCACCCAGGAAGATATATTAAACATTTTTGAGGGATTAACCCGCCACCTGTTCACCACCGTAAAAGGTATTGATCTGGGCGATTTCCCTCGCATGCAATATGCCGATGCCATGCGTTTGTATGGGTCGGATAAACCCGACGTTCGTTTCGGGATGGAGTTTGTAGAACTGAACGACATTGTAAAAGGTAAAGGTTTTGGCATTTTTGATAACGCCGAACTGGTGGTAGGTATCAACGCTAAAGGCTGCGCCAGCTATACCCGTAAACAAATTGACGAACTCACCGAATGGTTAAAACGCCCGCAAATTGGTGTTACGGGTATGATCTATTGCCGTTACAACGAGGATAGCACACTAAAATCATCGGTTGATAAATTTTACAGCGAAGACGAGCTCACTAACTGGGCTGCCGCTTTCAACGCCGAAAAAGGCGATTTGATGCTGGTACTGGCCGGCAATGCCGATAAAGTGCGTAAGCAACTGAACGAGTTACGTTTAGAGATGGGTAGCCGTTTAGGCCTGCGCGATAAAAACAAATTCGCGCCGCTGTGGGTATTAGATTTTCCACTGTTGGAGTGGGACGAAGAAACCAGTCGTTACCATGCTATGCACCACCCGTTCACCTCTCCAAAACCAGAGGATATTGCCCTGCTGGATACCGATCCGGGAGCAGTACGCGCCAACGCGTATGACCTGGTGATCAACGGCACCGAAGTTGGTGGCGGCTCTATCCGTATCCACGACCGCACCATGCAGTCGCTCATGTTCAAACACCTGGGTTTTTCGCCTGAAGAAGCACAAAAACAATTTGGCTTTTTAATGGATGCTTTTGAGTATGGCGCACCACCACATGGAGGTTTAGCCTTAGGTTTCGATCGCCTGGTATCTATCTTTGCCGGACTGGATTCTATCCGCGACGTGATCGCTTTCCCGAAAAACAATTCAGGCCGCGACGTAATGATCGATTCGCCATCCACCATCGCCGATGCACAGATGACCGAACTCAAGATCAAAACAACGGTTTAAGTAACCCAACAATAAAATAACCAAAGCTCTCTTCAAATTCCACGCTTTAGTGGATGTTTGGAGGGAGCTTTTTGGTGAAAACACAGCATACGATTATATGTTATGCTGAAGTTTTATAAGTATATATAAAAATATACTTAGTATACTATCAACCAATATTGTATTTCTCAAAATAATATTTACATTTAGTGCAACCAAACCTTATGTTGCATGAAAAAACTTAAAATCAAGCCGAATTTTAGTAAATTATCCTTATTATTTACTGTTATTACATTTACATCTGTTATTATCAACAGCTGTAAAAAAGATGCGCGCACCGATCAGCAAAACACCCTTAGCAATCCAACTATAGCACAGGCAAAAAGCTGGTACGAAAGCGCCTATCCCGTAAATAATAATAAACAAGCACCCCAGTCTACAGCCGGTCACAAAAACCTGAGCGAGCTTATTAAGCCAGACTGGCAGCACCCTGAGATATATACCCGGTTGTCAAAAAATGTAATCGAGTTACCCATTGAACCCGGCAGTAAAATAAATACGGTGCTAAAAAACATGAACACCCATCAAATGTATGGCAGCGGGGCTAACAGCCGGAGTTCATTTATTTTTTTAAAGGATATAAACGGCTTTAAGGCATACGTGATGACCTTAATTGCCGATTCCTCCTATATAAAAAATAATCCGGACAAATTGGCCAACAATACCTATCGTAAACGAGATGCCAATTACAGTGGCCTAGTGCTTTATTTTACACCAGAAGGGAAATTTGTAAATGGTTACCGATACATAAATGGGCAACTGGTTACCCCTGCAACAAATACAGATAAAAATACCCTTAACAATAAGCTGAAAACCAATACAACCCAACCAGGAGGCAGTTGTATTGATTGGTTCTTAGATACTTATATTGATGGCGCGCTTGTTAGTGAAGTTTATTTATATACTACCTGCACTACCGATGGCGGTAACAGCGGGGGCGGGGGCGGTGTACCGCCAGACCCATGTACCGGTCAAAAGACGAATGCCATCAATAAAACGACTGTAAACAGCATAACCGTACAACAAACACAGCCTCAGGATCCACCTGTTATTGATGGCGATGGGGGCTTGCCTCCACCAATTGACCCCAATACTTCGCCATGTAGCACCGGTCAGGATGGTGGCGGGAACGGTAAAAATACCACTCCCAATTTTGGCATTGACAACAACTGCCTGAACTGCAGGGTTCCTGATGATAAGTTTGATGAGCTTTTGGCTTATGCAGCAAGTGCAGGTCTTACCGTTAATAACCCCTATAATACAACAGTGACGGATAATGGGGTAATCTATGCAGGACAGGCAACCCTGCTCACGAATAGTAATAATGAGATTGTGGCTGCTTATTTTAGTCCGGATGTAAGCGGGGGCCCATTTCAAACAGGTATGGAGTATACTATAGGCAACAAGGGCCCCGATGGCACTAATAGCAACACAACGACCAATACCAGTTTAGAAGGAATTGTGATTGGCCCTTCTTCAACTTATCTGGGTAATGGACCAATCACTTATACACCACCTCACGGCGGAGACGGAGCAATATTGACACTAGCTCAACGCCAAGCTTTTGAAACAGCCGATAATCAAAGGCTCATTAATCTGATGACCCAGGAAGATGCCCAAGACGATGCAGCCATGAGCCCTTGTCATGGCACAGCCAGAAACGGAAATGTCAAGTGGCCGGGTACAGCAGAACATTGGCTGATACAATTTGATTATATGGCAAATAACCCAACTGCATTAAGAGAATATTTTATTCCGGGTTCCAGCGGCAAATTAACCGGGGCCGCAGGATATGCTGATATAGCAGATCCTTCAACCAATCAAATGTTTGAAATTAAACCGGATAACACAGCAGGGCAAACAGCGGGCATGGCAGAAGTTCAACTTTATGTGACTCAAGGGAATGCTTTGTGTCCTCCACCCAATGGCGGCGCTTGGGCCGCGGGTGGCAATTATCCAACACGTTACTTGCCTGATCCAAGAAATTCTTCTAATCTTCTTCAAGCACGGTTATTTAGTAATGGAGTAATAGTTTACGTTTCCATACCCAGAAATAATCAACCAGCTCCTCAACCCGTGGCATTACCACAAAATCTGGCCGACAAACTGAGGAACCTATTTCAAAATATAAAGGCAAATCCGACAACTCAGCAACAGCAGGTCATTACCTTTGTACGGCAAAATCCTAAGATCGTACCTTACTTAAAAAGCGCTTCAGCTGGTATTATTATTGGAACTATTTTGGAAGATATAGCCTCAGATGGTATTGGTATTTTGGATGATTGGGAAAGCTTTGTAATAGCAAGAACGCTATGGCGGGTTGCTAATGGAATAGTTATAATTTGATGTAATAAAATAAACATTATGCCTACATTATTTTTTAATACGAGTACACTTGCTTATGATTTTCAGAATAGATATCACCAGCATATATCGCTCGAATTTGCGAATTGTGCAGATATGCAGTTAACAGCACAATTTGAGTTATTAACCGGGTTGAAAATTAACAAACAGATTTCTATTGCAACTAGGTCGGAACAAGAATTTTTCATCGAGTATGGAGAAATATCAAAAATACCATTCTACATTTATGCGAATCATAATTGGAATTCCGTAACTGTTCTTTGGAAATCAAAATCCGGGCGTATCTACAAATTGGAGGATACCGATATTGATTGCGATGACATAGAGTTTTGGTTTGAGGAATTGGATGTAGCTTTGATACACCGGCAAATGTTTCCTAACATAAAGTTGCCGTTTAAACTCAAAGATTTGAGCTTCGAGTTGGTTGTTACCCGCATCAATATGGACGCAACAATCCAATTGCAATTAAAGGCTGATCAGCTAAACGATGCAAAAAGAATAGAGTTAAAAATTGATGATTTTATTGCAGGGTTTAATGAAAAGTCAGAAAAAAAGGATCGCATACACGGGGTAATCCACAATTGGAAAACAAGGATTGAAGGTGATAAAATGATCTATGATATAGATCTGGGATCAACCGGCCCCTATTTTTTTAAGAAACTTTTACCCGAGCTTTCGAAAATGGATCACTTTATCAAGGTGGAGCTTTGTTAAGCCACTTTTATGTCAACATTATGAAAATCCTTTCTATCGTTATTGTATTATTTTGCGGAATGATCAGCTTTAAAGCGACGGCGCAGGATACAACCATATCATATAAAGATCTACCCGCATATATTGGCAGGAAGGTAACCTTGCGTATGCAGGTACTTGATTTTGATATGAGAAAGGACTACATCTATCTTTATATGGGTGGCTGGTATCCGGAGCAAGAAATTACGGTGATAATTAAAAGAGATAACGGTAAAAAACGAATGAGGCTTAGTAAGGACGTTATACTTGGTCGTGTGATAGCACCCTTTATCGGCTTTATCACAACTTATGATGAGGGGCCTGATACCACTAAAAACTATAATGATGCCGCTATAAAAAAAGAATTTGAAAAGGGGCAGCCAATGGAAATTTACGCGCTGCATCTACATGGAATGATGAGTAGAAAATATGAGCCCAGAACAACTCCTATTGATTTGAGAGGCAAATTGGTGATGCTTGTAACCCTACAAAAACAAATAGGCACCACTACCTATGAAATTTCACACGGTCCTCCTACTGATTTCCCATCAATGTTATTCGATAATCCAAATTAATTGCCCCTGATTATATAGGGATGTATAAACCTAACAATAAAATAACCAAAGCCCTCTTCAAATTCCGCACTTTAGCTGATATTTGGAGGGAGCTTTTTTGATTATATCACTATGAAAAAATACATTTTACTATTAAGCGCTTTTGCTTTGATCATTCTGGCATCCTCATGCGGTGGTTCCATGTCGGGCCAGATGGCGCAGCAGGCCAAAGTTGATGATTCCCTGATCCGGGTATACCTGAAAGCCAATCCGCAGATCAAAGCGGTAAAAGATCCATCGGGCTTGTACTATCAAATTATAAAACCAGGTACCGGGGTTGCTCCAACCGAGGGCTCCACCGTAACGGTTAATTATACCTGTAGTCTTATGGGCGGGCAACTGTATGATAAAGGCAGCAATTTCTCGAGCCCCCTTTCGGGTTTGGTTAAAGCCTGGCAAATAGGGGTACCGCATTTAAAACCTGGTGGCAACATGATTCTGTATGTACCATCGCACCTGGCTTACGGTGTAAACGGTGCCGGTCCAATCCCCGAAAATGCGGTACTGACATTTGACATCGATTTGATCAGCGTTCAATAAAAAACCGAGCGAAAGTATCAAACAGCAAATTGTATCGTTTGAAAGATCAGCACGTATAGCTTTATACGTAAACAGAAATTTATATACATGAAAAAAATTCTCCTATTATTATTCGCTCCACTGGCTATTTTGTCTGCTTGTTCCAAAAAAGATTCAAATGTTGATCCGGCAAAACAAGCAGCGGCCGATGATGCCACTATTCAGGCTTACCTTAAAGCACACACTGAAATTAACGCTACAAAAGACCCCTCGGGTTTGTATTACCAGATCATCACTCCAGGTACAGGCGCTAACCCAACGGTAAGCTCAACCATTACGGTAAATTACACCGGCAAATTGCTTGATGGTACTACGTTTGAAACCGGAACAGCTTTTACCGCAACTTTAAATAGCCTTATCACCGGATGGAAAATCGGCATCCCGCTTATTAAACCAGGTGGCCGTATTCTGCTGCTTATACCATCAGGTCTGGCCTATGGCAGTCAGGCTAACAGTGGTATCCCCGCTAACTCTGTATTACAGTTCACCATTGATTTAACTGGTTTTAAATAAAAATATCACCTATCAAAACAAAAGAGGCCCGGTAAAAATCTGGGCCTCTTTTGTTGATGTATCTTATTTATTACCATTTCAATTTAGTCAATAGTTAATTTTATATTAGTGGCACTCAAACTATTGGCGATATATGAATATGAAAAAATACTTTTTGCTACTGGGCCTAATCATCATTACCCTGTCATCCTGCTTAAAAACGGAGCAGCAGAACCCTCCTGCCGCGGTTGACCCTGCAGTACAAGCTGCCACGGATGATGCCGCCATAAAAACGTACCTGGCCGCACATACGGATATTAAAGCCACCAAAGATACTTCAGGTATATATTATCAGATTGTAACTCCCGGAACAGGACCTAATCCATCAGGAGGGTCAACTGTTACAGTTAACTATACCGGTAAGCTGCTTAACGACAATCCGTTTGATTCGCAAACAAGTTATCAAACCAGTCTTTCGTCAGTTATTCCCGGCTGGACCATCGGCGTGCCCTTTATTAAAGCGGGCGGGCGCATCATCCTGCTCATCCCATCACGGTATGGCTATGGCGCTTATCCAAACGGTCCAATACCCGCTAATTCGGTATTAATCTTTACGATAGACCTCCTCAGCTTTAAATAAATTAAGGTGATTATTCTTAAAAAAGGCAGCATTTTGCAATGCTCCCTTTTTGTTGTTTATGCTTATATTTAGAGTAAATACTACAGCATGAAACAACTTTACACCTTATTACTATCTATAAGCAGCCTGCAGGCTATTGCCCAAACCAATGTAAGCGCACAAATAAATACCAAAGCCGATGCTTTGCAAAACCAGATTGTTGCCTGGCGGCGGGATTTTCATGAACACCCGGAGCTGGGGAACCACGAGGTACGCACATCGGGCATTATTGCCAGGCACCTGCAGTCGTTAGGTATACAGGTACAAACCGGTATTGCCACTACAGGTGTAGTAGGTATTTTGAAAGGCGACAAACCCGGGCCGGTTGTGGCCTTACGAGCCGACATGGATGGCTTACCCGTAATTGAACGTACTCCCGTGCCCTTTGCATCCAAAGTAAAAACAACTTATAACGGACAGGAAGTGGGGGTAATGCATGCCTGCGGCCACGATTCGCACATGGCTATTTTGATGGCTGTAGCCCAGGTGCTATCTACTATGAAAAGCGAGCTGCATGGTACTGTGAAATTCATTTTTCAACCAGCCGAAGAAGGCGTTGAGCCCGGTCAAAAAGGCGGTGCCGAAGAAATGGTAAAAGAGGGCGTGCTGGAAAATCCAAAGGTCGACGCTATATTTGGCCTGCATATCAATTCCCAAACCGAAGTAGGCAAGATCACTTACCGCCCGGGTGGAACGATGGCCGGAGTTAATGATATGCAGATCATTATAAAAGGCCGATCGGCACATGGCGCTTACCCATGGTCGAGTGTTGATCCTATAGTGGTTTCGGCCGAGATCATTAACAATTTGCAAACCATTGTGAGCCGGAATATCGATGTAACACAAAATCCGGCTGTAGTTACCATAGGCGCCATTAAAGGTGGCAACAGATCAAACATTATACCCGAGCAGGTAGAAATGCTGGGGACACTCAGATCTTTTACCCTGGCCGACGAGAAACTGCTGATTGAGCGGGTTAAACAGATAGCCACCAAAACCGCCGAAGCGCAGGGCGCTACAGCCGAGGTAAAAATCCCCTACAGCAACCATTATCCGGTTACTTTTAACGATCCTAAGCTAACCGAAAAAATGCTGCCGAGTCTGCAACATACCGCCGGGACAGAAAATGTGCTATTACGCCCTCCGGTTACCGGTGCCGAAGACTTTAGCTTTTACCAGGAAAAAGTACCCGGGTTGTTTTTCTTTTTAGGTGGAATGCCCAAAGGTCAGGACCCGCTCAAAGCGCCATCGCACCACACACCCGATTTTTATATTGACGAAAGCGGATTTGCATTAGGAGTTAAGGCCCTTTGTAACTTAACTTTGGATTATATGAACAGCTATGGTAAATAGTATAACAAGGTGTTTTATTGGGTTGATTTTATTATTTGGTCTGGGTTGTAACCAGAGCGCAAAACAAAGCGTAACTATTAAAAAGACAGATACTGTAACAACCAAAAAAGCGACCGGAACTACAACATATGCTACATGGGATAGCGTAAAACTTAATGGTACTATCCCGATGTTATACAATTTAAAAAAAGCAGAAGAAAAATTAGGTAAGGCGGATAGCATTATTACACCAGATTACGAGAATGTAAGTTCTTCGTTCTTTAATAATAAAAGCTTTAAATACTGCTATTTTAGAGGGATAACCTTCGAAAAATCTGGCGATACTTTGGCTTTTATGTCTATTGATTTTACAAAAGCATCAACCGCTTATTTGAGAAATGATCATATCCGGTTGAATAGTGCTACAACATTAAGTGACTTTAAAAAGATTTTCCCAAATGTCGCCGACAATTCGCTTATAGTTCAGGGTTTAGGTAAAACCAAAGCAGTAACTTTAGCTGTATCAAAAAAAGAAACCGAAGATAAATGGTTGTTTATATTTAATGAGGATGGCAATAAATTACTAAGAATAGATTATTGGATACCAGATTGATGCTTAACTTTGCAAACAACAATGGAATGCATAAACCATATTAACTGCTCATCCAGATGAAAAACATATTCACTATAGTATGTGCAGGTTTACTTTTAACCTTTTCGGTTGGGCACACAACATATGCAGCAGGCATTAATAGTGTAGATACTACAAAAACCATAAAAACGCTAAAGCCCGAGGTTCTGGAAATTGTAAACACGGTATTGAAAGCGTCCTACACTTTTAATATCGAAAAAATAGCTGAATTTTATACCCCTAACGCTGTCATAAGCGACGAACAGGCCCCTTTTTCCTGGGCTGGGCCATTGGCAGGCGTACAGTGGGTAAATTCGGTGCAAAAAGCGGTAAAGGGTTTTAAAATAAAAGATTTTAAGGTTGATGTTAAACGGGTAAAAGTTTTTCAGCAAACCGAAGAAGTAGCGTACCTGGTTGTTCCCGTTGAATATACCGGCACCATTAACGGCGATACTTTTGATGAAGAAGGCGCTTTTTCATTTGTGCTCCGTTTGGTAGGTGATAAATGGCTCATTAAAAGTCAGGCCTGGGTACCCAAAAATGGCCTTTGATAATTTAATTTAGCTTTTAAATTGCCCAATCTCCTTTTCATTTGCAGCAAAAACCAATGGCGCAGCCCAACGGCTGAGCTTTTATTTAAAAATCATCCTGTTCACCAGGCCTACTCTGCCGGCACCAGCGACAAAGCTCGTATCCGGGTAAGCCAGAAAATGATCGACCGGGCTGATGTGATATTTGTAATGGAACGCAAGCATCAGCAATTGTTAAAACAGCGGTTTGATATCACCGGCAAGCAATTGTTGGTATTGGATATTGAGGATAATTATCCCTTTAATGACCCGGAGCTGGTTGCGATTTTAGAAGATGTTTTGAGGGAGTATTTGTAGAAATAAAGGCTGTCATGGTGAGCGCCGTCGAACCATGGTGGGCAGGCCTCTACGCGCGTCCTTCGACAAGCTCAGGATGACAGTCCCTATTTTTCATCTGCACATCTAAAACTCTACCCCAAAATCTCCCTGATATCGTCAGCAGTAAGCGATTTGATAAAGCTTTCTTCTGTAGTGATGAGGGCGCGGCTCAGGCTTAGTTTGCGTTGCTGCAGGGCCAGGATCTTCTCTTCTACCGTATCTTTGGTGATAAACTTGTAGATAAATACGTTTTTGGTCTGTCCAATGCGGTGTGTACGGTCAATAGCCTGTTGTTCTACAGCCGGGTTCCACCATGGATCGAGTATAAATACATAATCGGCCTCGGTAAGGTTTAGGCCCACACCGCCAGCCTTTATCGAGATCAGGAACACGCGTGTTTTAGGATCTTCCTGGAACTGTTTTACCACATCCCCCCGGTTTTGGGTGCTGCCATCCAGGTAAACATAAGGTATACCCTCGCGCTCAAAATGTTCGCGGTAAATACTCAACTGTTTTACAAACTGCGAAAATATGAGCACTTTATGCCCGCCATCCAATACGTTGGCCAGGGTATGCACCACGTTTTCAAACTTTCCGCTATCGCCCTCATAATCATCATCGATCATGATAGGATGATTGGCTATCTGCCGTAGCTTAATTAAACCTTGCAGTACTTGTATCTGAGTTTTTGCAAAAGTGCCATCTTCCAGACTTTTGAGCAGCTCATTACGGTATTCTGATTTTACCTTTTCATAAACCGAGGCCTGCTCTTCGCTCATCTGGCAGTAGAAAAGGTTTTCGGTTTTTGGCGGCAGCTCGGTAGCCACTTGCTCTTTGGTACGGCGTAAAACAAAAGGTTTTATTAATGCCTGCAGCTTGCGGGCTTTATCTTCGTCCTTTTTTTTCTCAATAGGTGTTACAAACTCGTTCTGAAAAAACTGCTGACCGCCCAGCAAACCCGGGTTTATGAATGACATTTGTGTCCACAGGTCGTTCACAGAATTTTCAACCGGGGTACCACTCAATATCAGCTTAAAGCGCGATTTCAGCTGCTTAACCGCCTGGAACGATTTGGACGAAGGATTTTTGATATTCTGGCTTTCGTCCAATATCACATAATCAAAAAAATACTCTTTGAACATGCCAATATCAATGCGACTAATACCATAGGTAGTGATCACCACATCGTAATTGGCAAATACATCGGCAGATCGGTAACGCATAGTACCGGTATGCACCATCAGTTTAAGCTGCGGCGCAAACTTTTTAGCTTCGTTAAGCCAGTTATAAATGAGCGACGTAGGCATAATTACCAGCGATGTAGCTTTGCTGCCCGCCGCCTCGGTATCCTCTTTATGTTTTTGCAGCAGGGCCAGGGTTTGTATGGTTTTACCCAATCCCATATCATCAGCCAAACAACCGCCAAAATGGTAGTTCTTTAAAAAGTGGAACCAGTTATACCCGGCCTTTTGGTAAGGTCTTAAATTACCTGCAAAATGCTCGGGCATAGCCTCCTCTTCCAGCTCTTCAAAATCGGTTAATTTCTGGAGTTTGCGGGTCATGGTTACGTTGGCCATTTCGCCTTCGGCCAGGTCATTCACCAGACCTATATGGTGGCGGCGCAGCTTCAAATCGTTATTACCCTCCGAAAAATGCAGCAGGTTGCCGTATTGCGAAAACCATTTTTCCGGTATCACCGCAATTTCGCCCGATGGCAGGGTGAATTCCTTTTTACGGTTAAGGATATGATTCCGGAGCTGGATGAAAGGTATGCTGTAGGGCCCAAACCATACAATGGCATGAATATCAAACCAGTCGTTATTTTCTTTTACCTCCAGATCGATTTTGCTGTTGCCAAACACGTAGCGCTTTTGGCCATCGGGTTGTTCCAGTTCAAAGCCCTGCTCAATCAGTTCATCATGGTGCTGGTTAAGCCACTCAAACACGGAGAATGAATGATCCGCATCTTCATCATGGTTATCTACCTCCAGGTTCTGGAACAGGCTCGACACTGTTTTCAGCCCCATCTGCTCCAGCTGCTGCATCTTGTTTTTTTCCCAGGTGATGGAACGTTTAATGCGATGGAATATATACTCATCGCCATTTTTCTCCATCCGTACCGATACGTGCCTGCCATCGCCATAAGGGAAAATATAGCCCGCGTATTTAAAATACAATTGCAACTGCGAGGTGCCGCCTTCAATATAAATAGGTTTCAGCGCGGCCTGCGCTTCGTATTTTTCGGTGTTGATGGTAAAGCCCTCGGCATAAACATTATGCTTTTCGATCAGCGGAGCCACAAATTTTTCAAAGTAGGATTGCTCTGACGACCGCGGAATGGCGATATATCGTTTATTGAGAAAAGGCTGTAGTTTTTTACCTTCTATCTCCTTATCAAAATAATACAGGGTATCGTCCAGCAGCATCCAGGCCGGGTGGTTACAAATAATCTCGGCGTTTTTGAACATGAACTCAATGCGCATGCCCTGGTATTTTATCGTAGGGAAATACCTGATCTCCTCCTCATTACGCCTGAAGTGGAACAATATCGAAGCGGCTTCGGTAGCTATCTGCAGCTTGCGTTCGGCGGGGTAACCCTCTTTGCTCATCTGATACACCGGCTTGTTGCAGAGCAAAGCCAATGCTTCGGCCATACGCTTTTCCATTTTGGGGCGGATGGTATCAAAAAGCTGTTCGTTAAATATCTTGGAGAAAAATTCAAAAGGACGGATCGGCTTTTTATAGTACCTTTTGATCACGTTACCCTGCTCCATCTCCTCCAATATCTTAATCAGTTTGATATCGGTATCGTCTAAACAATGGATAAATTCCTTGGCTGTATTAGAAAATAAACGCTGGTGGGTTAGTGAAAATTCGCCGTTTGGATTAAGCTGAACGATGTGTGGCTCAATAACGTACGACAAATACTCATGCCGGGCAATGGCATAAATGATCTGGCATGGTTTGGTACTGTCGACGCGTAACATTAACTTTTGATAAAAAATTAATAGAAGTTACATCAACAAAAAATTCAAACGTAATGAGAATTTACCTTATTTGAAAGTGTTTTCTGTTAAATAATTGTTAACACGGTTTACTATTTAATTAAAAGTTGATTTTAATTCCCCACTGGGCATAATAGTCTATAAATTATTTTGTTGTTTAATTCTCTCTTTGGGGAGGGGTGTGGAGGCATTGTGTAGCAGCAGGGAGGGGTTTATACTGTAGGCATGACGAACAAACCCCTCCCTTCCCCTTCCGAGGGAGGGAATCGCACTGGCCAGTACTTTTAAATTCAATACTATCTAATATTCCCCCTTTAGGGGGTTAGGGGGCTAAAACTCCAGCGACAACTGATCGCCGGGACCGGCTTCTTTTTCCTGTTTGGATTTGGGCACCACATCGCCAAAGTTGGAGAGGGATATACCTAACAAACGTACCCTGGCATCCTCGGTATAGTTAGCCGCCATAATTTGTTTAGCTGTTTTACTAATAGTTTCCAGATCATTAAAAGCCTCCGGGAATGATTGATTACGGGTGATTTGTTTAAAATCGCTGTATTTTACTTTGAGGGTAAGCGTACGTCCCTTCAGCTCATATTTGAGCAGACGATTATAAACCGTGAGTGCTATCTTGTCGAGCTCGGCATCCATTTCTTCGAGCGAGGTGAGGTCGTAAGCGAAAGTATCTTCGGCACCTAACGATTTGGTTTCGCGATGGGGTTGTACCTCCCGGTTATCCACCCCCCGCACAATCTGGTAATAAAATCTGCCGGTTTTACCAAAATGCCTTACCAGTTCATCTTCTGTTAGTCTTTTGAGATCGGCTCCGGTATGCAGGCCCATTTGTTTCATTTTTTGGGCGGTCACCTTACCCACGCCAAAAAACTTCTCAACGGGCAACTGTTCCATAAAATCCTCGATACTGGATGGACCTATGAATTTTAATCCGTCGGGCTTATTGATATCCGATGCTATCTTGGCTACAAATTTATTGATGGATACACCTGCCGAGGCCGTGAGCTGCAATTCGTCCTTAATAGCCTGCTTAATCTGTTTGGCTATTTCAATGGCCGAACCTACGTTCAGCTTATCGTGGGTTACATCCAGGTAAGCTTCATCTAATGACAGTGGCTCTATCAGATCTGTATACCGGCTGAATATTTCCCTTATCTTTTGCGATACTTCGCCATAGGCGGCAAAGCGTGGCCGCACAAATATGGCATCGGGGCAAAGTTGTAAAGCTCTTTTTGATGACATGGCCGAGCGCACACCGAACTTGCGCGCTTCATAACTCGCTGTAGCTACCACCCCACCCCTGCCTTGCGGCGAACCGCCTACCACCAACGGTTTGCCCCGGTACTCCGGGAAGTCGCGCTGCTCTACCGACGCATAAAAAGCATCCATATCAATATGGATAATTTTACGGATGACCTGTTCGGATTGGTTTGGCATGCAGGACAAAGATACGGAGAGCCTTTGCTAAAATGAATAGCTAAACGCAGCCTTTAATTAGCATTAAATAAAAACGCGCGTCATTGTGAGGTACGAAGCAATCCCTACACGGGCAGGTTAATTATGCAGGTTCATGACTTAGTAATTCGCTCTGTATAGCATAGAGATTGCTTCGTACCTCGCAATGACGCTTGTTTGTATATTGAGTTTACCGTCCTTCCCTATCCTCCACTGGCATAAACTGTAGTTGCTTTTGAAAATACACATCCCAGCTATGCTGCTGTACCCGGTTGGTCATGTGTTCGGTATCTTCATCGTAGTCGGTGTTCATTTGTTTGTATTTGTTATCGATACGGTTGAACAGGTTCATGGCCTCGTATTGATAATTGCGGCTGAAACGGGTTTTGCCAATTTCGCGCAGTAATTCCTGTTGCTCCAGATAGGCAATGGTATAATGGCCCTGCTCATGTTTTAACACTTCGGCCAGCACCTGGTTTGATGTTACCCGGCTCCTGTCGAGCCATGATCTTTCGGTATTCAGGATCAGCTTTACAAAGGCATTGAGCATATAGCCCCCGTTTACACGGTTGGCCTGGTACTTAAAATCAAGAGTGCAATTGGTATAAGCAACAACGCCGCGTGCATTTACACGCGGCGCGCCACCAAAGTCGTTGATGGTGAGTTGATGGAATTGCTGAGCCTGTGCCCTGGTTATTGTTATTAAAAACAGGGCTAATATGAACAGCCCCTTCAGCCATCTTACATTCATGAAATACGCAGGTTAAACTTTTACTTTTTGACACCTTTGACGGCGTCATTATGCAAAAGGTTTAAACTCATCATTTCTTTTAAAGTATGCTGCATCTGATCGGTTGAGCCATCCAGGAAGATCACATTGCCCTGTGAGTTTTCGGCAAAATGCTTGATAGATTCTGTCCACATGGTAAACATGATCACCGAAGTATCCATATTGGCCTCGGCCATTTCTTTAGCGGCTACAGTCATACCGCGGGCTACTTCCTCACGGAACAGCGCGATACCCTGGCCGCGTAGCTGAGCGGCCTCACGCTCGGCCTGCGCCGATATTTTGATAGCGTTACCTTCAGCCTCTGCAGCTTTTGTTTTGGTGATGAGCAATGCCTGGCCTTCATTCTCAGCCGCTGCTTTCAGGTTATTGGAAGCCACTACCTGGCTCATGGATTTCATGATCACATCATCAAACGTAATATCGTTCAATTGCAGATCCTGCAGGTGATATCCCCAGCTCTCCAATATCTGGTCAAGCTGTTCTTTTACGTGTTCCACAATATCACGGCGCAATATCAGCACCTCACTCTGGCGCTTAGTGGCTACAAAAGCACGGATAGAGCCTTCAACCGTGCGGATAAGCGCCTGCATGAGGTTACGCTCATCAACAAACTTAAAGGCTACGTTTTTTATGGTTTCTTCCTGTTGATCAAGCACCGAATACAGCAACATGGCCTTAAAATAAACATTCGCCTGATCATAAGTTACCGCCTGGAACTCCAGCTCCACCGAACGGTTCTGGATGGATATTTTGGAGTATACATTTTCGATGAAAGGCAGCTTAAAATTCAGGCCCGGAGTGAGGATGCGCCGGTATTTTCCAAACACGGTGATCACTACTATAGTGCCCTGTTTTACAGACACAAATGAGGTTGATAAAATAATAAGCAGGATGAGTACAATTAACCCAAAAGTAATTTCGGCTGTCATGATTGATAATATTTAAGTAAATAAATGTAGTATTAATTATTGGTGTGTTATTTGTTTTTATAAAAATGCTTTATAAAACAGCACCAAATAACATGAACCTGAAACGAACTTTTGGAGCCATATTAACCATACTCGGCATCATTGGCTTAATTTATACCGGGCTGGGTGTCATTAACCACAGCAGCCAAACCACAACATTGGTAGTTGTAGGTATTATAGCCATTATATTTTTCTTTACGGGCATTAGCCTTATCCGTAATACAAAAGACGAAGCTTAAGGCTTCGTCTTTTGTATTACGCCAGGAGACGCAAATATGCGTCTCTACAAAAACAAAAATGTAGAGACACATATTTGTGCCTCCCATCGTTTATTACAAGCATCTTATTTGCTGTCGGATCTACTCTCCAGCTTTGAAAGATACTCTTCCAGTTTCTCAACATTTTGTTTCAGTCCTTCATCGGCTTTGTGTACTTTAACAACGGTTTCAAGTATTTCTGCGGTGTCAAACACCATCGTCCATTCCATTTGAGTTTCATCGCCTTTGGATTCAAAAATAACTGTAGTAAAAAAGTGCGGGTTGAAGTGTTCAAACACAATTTTCTTTAAGGGAATAATTTCCTTGTAAATGCTCTTGTTCGGATAGTCGGTACCATTGGGCCCATGCATGGTCAGGTTCCATTCGCCCTCTTCCTTAAAATCCATTTTATGAATGGTGGTGGTAAAGCCGTTTGGCCCCCACCAGTTTGTTATATGTGCGGGATCTGTCCAAACCTCCCACATCAATTCAACGGGAGCCTTAAACGTTCTGGTTATCCGCATCTCGCGGGTTTCTGTTTTTTCCATGGTTTCTATCGTTTTGAATTTTTGCTATATAGTTTTCAAGGTTATCAAAGCGGGCCTCCCATATCATACGTATCTGATCCAACCAAACATCAATCTCTGTCATTTTATCCATTTTGATCTGGTAGTAGATTTCCCGGCCTCGTTGGTTTGATTCCACAAGACCACATTCTGTGAGGATCTGAATATGTTTGGATATGGTAGATCGGGCGCCGTCAAAATTATCAGCTATGGCACCGGCGGTAATCGTCTGTGAAGCTAAAAGCGCGAGGATAGCCCTTCTTGTGGGATCGGCTATGGCCTGGAAAATGTCTCGTCTTAATATCATCTTGTCGTCAAATAACGACAAATATATGTAACGCCAAATGACGACGCAAATTTTTATTGCATTTTTTATAAAACAAAAAAAGGCGGATCTGTTGATCCGCCTTTTCGTTTTTACATCTTCTATTCTACTGCGCGCTATTACGCGGGTCGGCTTTCGGTTTTAATACATATTCTTTGGGTGTTTCGGCACCCGCCAGATTCTTTACAAAATAATCCCAGCGGCGGCGCATCATGTAGTATGAATTCTGTCCATATCCATGAGCATTGTTCGGGAACACCACCAGGTCATAATCCTTATTTGCTTTTTCCAGCGCTTCAATAACCAGTAAGGTATTGTATGGCGGTACGTTATCATCCATTAAACCATGGGCCAGCATGAGTTTACCTTTCAGGTTTTTAGCATAGTTCTGATTAGCTTGAGCCTCGTAGTTGGATGTACCATCAGCTAGTGGTGTTAACAAACCGATATAGCGTTCGCCCCAGTCGTCCTCATAGTTGCGGTTTTCATGGTTACCCGACTCGGATATACCCACCTTGAAAAAATCCGGAAAGCGGAACATAGCCGCGGCAGTAGCGAAACCACCACCTGAGTGGCCCCAGATACCTGCTTTATTGATATCAATGTAAGGATACTTTTGAGCCAACTGCTGCATGGCGGTAACCTGATCTGGCAGCGTATTTTCAGACATGTGACCATAGTTCATGTCATGATAGCTTTTAGAACGCAGCGGGTTACTGGTGCCTTCAATCTTAACAACCACAAAACCCAGTTCAGCCAGAGCCTGGCAATCGCCATGGGCTGATGCAAATCCCCAGTTACCTACACTTCCACCCTGCGGCCCCGGGTAAATATTGTTAATGATCGGATATTTTTTATTGGGATCCATATGGGTTGGCACAAACATCACCCCATAAATATCGGTTTGACCATCGTGTGCTTTAACCGTTACCGGGATAGGCGCTTTCCAGCCCGAAGCCAGCAGCCTGCTGATGTCTGTTTTCTCCAGCGCGCTGATCAGCTTACCGTTCAGGTCGCGCAGCACGGTTACCGGTGGTACGTCAAATTTGGAATAACTATCGATAAAGTAATTCTCATCTGGCGATAAAGTGATCTGGTGAATACCATCACCCGGGCTCAACAGGGTAAGTCCCTGGCCATTAAATCCAACTTTGTACAGGTGGGTATAATATGGATTGCCCGGCTCGCGGCCATCAGCCAGGAAATAAATCTGGCGGTTCTTTTCGTCCACTTTTAACAGTTCGGTTACTGCCCAATCGCCTTTGGTGATCTGGTTTTTGACCTTGCCTGTAAGCGCGTCATATAAGTACAGATGGCCCCAGTTGTCGCGTTCCGAAAACCAGATGATCTCGTTGGTTTTGGCTAGGTATTTCCAGTTGATAGTACCCTGACCCGACTCGAATTGTGTAGCTACAGTTTCTTCAAAAATCTCTTTTACAGCACCTGTAGCAGCATCAGCAATACGAAATTTTTCTTGTTTGTGATCGCGCGAGGTGGATACAAAAGCCAGCTTGGAGGCATCGGCGGTCCAGTCCACATCATCAAAAGTGCCGCTACTGGCAATATCATCGCTCAGGGTGGCGCGGTGCGGATCGGGAGCAACCTGTATATTGATCACTTTGGGTTCATCTACATTAATGATCACCCGGCTTATCATCGCGATTTCCTTATCACCCGGAAGCGGGTACTTCCATGCCTTCAACGTTGGGTGACCAACATTGGTAGTTACCAGGTACATATCACCTACATTGCGCTGATCTTGCTTAAAGGTGGCTATCTTCTTAGAATCTGGCGACCAGCGAATGATAGGTCCGTCTGATGATTTCCAGCCTGCATTATCGGTAGCGTAGCCAAAATCTTTTACGCCATCGGTAGTGAGTTGGGTTTCTTTCCCGGTCTTAATGTTACGTACCCAAAGGTTGTATTCTTTGATGTAGGCTACCTGGCTGCCATCGGGCGAGGCAACCTCGTCATCACCACCTCTTCTGCGGGTATGCGCCTTACTTTGGCCAACCATAGCATTATCTGGTGTACACTGATAGGCTTGCAGATCGCATTTCCATGATTTGCCGTCAGTAGCAAAAGAGATAGATTTCAGATCATCTGAAAAATTAAAAGTATGGAAAGGCAATTTATTACCCTCGTAGTTTTTGCCGGTAGCTGTTGATATAGCCGCGGCAAGTTTCTGCTGATCAAAGGCCTGTCCCCGTGTTTTTTTAGCGGGATCAACCAAAATAAATTCGCTGCCTTGGGGTGTTAGTATCCGGTACCAGAATTTATCGCCTGACAGCCAGTTAGGCGTTACCCTGCCATGATCAACCAATTGCTCGGTGTTATAACCCAGGAAGCTTTCGGCATGGGTATAATCCTTGTCAGTTAAAGTGTTGTTTTGCTGCGCATTTGCTGTCCAAACAAATGCCATCGCGGTTATTGATAATACATATTTATTCATACGCTGATTAACGTGTGTTTAAAGGGTTGTTTTTTTAAACGATTTGCAAATTAATGCTTTTTAGCGGAGCTATTGGTTGGGCTCTGTAACTTTTGTGAGGGAATTATCAAAGCGGGAAACAGCGGTTATCTCCCCACTGTCGGCAATGCTCAATCCGGCATCCGGAAAGTCGGTTTCGGTTAGCATGCGGATGCGGCGCATGGCTTGGTTCAAGGTATCCCTCACCAGTCCTTTATCATGTGCCTGCTTAAACGAAATAATACGCCCACTTAAAAATTCACCTTTTTTATTAACGTAAACTTTTAACAAGGGAGCCATACCACAAATACCGCTTACGCTTACACATTTATAGGTACAAAAATTACCCAAACTATACGCTATTAATCGGTTCTTGTACATTTCCATGGCACGGTTCACATGCGGACCGTTACCAAATATCAGATCGGCGCCGGCATCAATGGCGTTGTGGGCAAAGGCATGTACATCGCCCCGCTTTTCGCCGATGAATGATTCCACCGCGAAAGGTACATGCTCATAGTCGACACCTTCGCCACCACCATGAAATGATACGATAACTACATCACAGCGTTGTTTCAAGTCGCTGATGATGCGGGCGGCCCCTTTCAAGTCATGTATAGATACCGTATTGGCATTGGGTGCAAAGGAGCAAAAACCATAGCGCACACCATTCACCTCAAATACCGTTGAGGGTTTAATCTGCAACCCGGCATAGTTTATCCCCAGGCCGTCCAAAGTTTTGGTGGTGCTTCTGCGGCCATGAGCGTCAAAATCATTGATGTGATTATTGGCCAGGCTCAACAGATTAAACCCTGCATTTTTTAAAACTGATCCGTAACGCGTAGGCATCCGGAATAAATAAGCCTTACTTTTTTGATGAAGCTTAAAATGAGCCGGGCCACCGGTATCTACAAGGGCTCCCTCCAGGTTGCCGAAGGCCACATCTGTGTTTTTTAATTCGGGAAGGGCGGCTTTGAAACTGTTGCGGCCACTATCAGGTGGCAAGGTGGTACTATCGGGGTAAGAGGTCCCCAACATAATATCGCCAACGGCGGCAATACAAAGGGAGTCGTGCTGTACGGGCGTGGGTTTTATTGGGGGCGATACCTCTTTTGCGACCTGATGCTTTTTATGCTTAACAACCGGCGGCCTGCTTTGCACAGGGTTTTCGCATGCCTGTAAAACCATTAATAAGCAAGCTGTTAAAAGCAAAAACTGTAACCTTATAACAAAAAAAAATCCCCTCATATTTTTGAAGGGACTAAAGTAATTTTTTTATTTCGGATTGTTACCAACGGATTTTTATCAGCTAAACAAGTAAAAATCCACAATCGAACATCCGACTTCCGAAATCAGAACTAATTATTCTTGTCGTCGTCAGTTTCGGTAGCCGAACCGGTAAATTCATTTTTAAAAGATGCCAGTAAACGGCCGCCTTTGTAAAAATAACGGCTGTAATAGTTATCATCCAGGCTGCTGATCGCTACACCTTTTGATGAAGCATGTGCAAAACGGCCATTACCCAGGTAAATACCCACATGAGAAATTCTGCGGCTGTGTATCTTAAAGAAAACCAGGTCTCCTTCTTTCAGATCATCTTTACCAACAGGGTTTACCATGCTGAAAATATCGCGTGAACTTCTTTTAATATCCAGGTTAAAAACCTCGCTGTATAATTCTTTTGTGAATGCCGAGCAATCTATCCCTCTTCTTGATTCACCGCCGAAATGGTAAGGGGTTCCTATCCAATCGTATACAAAGTGAAAAAGTTTCATGTTTGAGGTGGCGGATAACGCTACACCCATGATCTGAGATAAATAAGTTTTAGCTAAACTTTCCTGCTCATCAGGAGCCTTTTCGGCAGCGGTGTTCGGAGTACTTGCAGTTTGAGCTTGTGAAGCTAAAACGCTGAAAAGTAGTACTATAGCAAGAGTAATTTTCTTCATTTAACGCGTTAGTTTGTTGTTAGGGGCAACAAATTGTTTATTAAATCAGACACTTATGTCCACCAGTGGCTACAAAACTATCTATATTTTTTAAAATTGCAAATAAATGGCAGTTTTTTTTCAAAAAATATAAATATAATATCTATACTAAAAATCTTATCAATCAAAGCCCATCTCTATTACGCCTATGATACTTTTAAAGTTACCTTTTGGGCTTATTTTTCCCCCTTTGTGTAAAAATTACATGTTACAAACAGTCTAAAAACGTTTAAAAATACCGTTAAAACGTATTATCAGGTCAAAAAGGCTTCGGCAATATGAGCATATAGCCATATAATGTTTGGTTAAACTTCTAAAACGCGGTTAAGGCTGCTCATTTATAACCCATTCTTAAAATAAAAGATAAAACAGCACAACAAATTCGCTCCGGTTTCGATATTTTCAAGGATATATTTAGATTTGCGCTTTACTCCAAGATTATTGATTGTTTTAATTACATGAGTTCAATCGAAATTAATAAAGACACTTACCTGATGTGGTACGAACAAATGCTGTTAATGCGTAAGTTCGAAGAAAAAGCAGGACAGTTATACGGACAACAAAAAATCAGGGGCTTTTGCCACCTGTATATTGGGCAGGAGGCTGTACTGGCCGGAGCCATGTCTGTAATTAAACAGGAAGACAGCATGATCACCGCTTACCGCGACCACGCTCATGCGCTTGCCAAAGGTGTAACTCCCAATGCGGTAATGGCTGAGTTATATGGCAAAGCTACCGGATGCTCAAAAGGCAAAGGTGGTTCTATGCACATGTTTGACAAAGAAAAACACTTTTACGGTGGCCACGGTATCGTAGGCGGTCAGGTACCACTGGGTGCCGGTATCGCTTTTGCCGAAAAATATAAAGGTACCGAGTTTGTAAACATTGCCTATATGGGCGATGGCGCCGTACGCCAGGGCGCACTGACCGAAACCTTTAACATGGCTGCTCTATGGCAATTACCGGTAATTTTTGTTTGCGAAAACAACGGTTACGCCATGGGTACTTCTGTTGAACGTACTACCATCCAAACAGATATCTATAAATTAGGCTTACCTTACGGTATACCATCATCAGCTGTTGATGGTATGGATCCGGCTGCGGTACACGTGGCCATGGACGAAGCTGTACAGCGCGCACGCCGTGGTGAAGGACCAACCTTCCTGGAAATGCGTACTTACCGCTACAAAGGTCACTCCATGTCTGACCCTCAAAAATACCGTACTAAAGAAGAGTTGGAAAGCTACAAAGCCAAAGATCCGATAGAAGCCACCAAACATACCATATTGGAAAAAGGCTATGCTGATGAAAAATGGTTTGAAGAGATCGATGCTAAAATAAAAGACATCGTTGATGAATCAGTTAGGTTCTCTGAAGAATCACCATGGCCGGAAGCCTCTGAACTATATACCGATGTTTATGTTCAGACAGACTATCCATACATCAGAGACTAAATATTAAGTTCTGAGTCTTGAGTTATAAGTTTTAAGTCTTTTTTTGACTCCTAACTTAATGCTTCAGACTCAAGACTAACTATTATATTTATAAAGAAATTTTTAAAACATATAAATAGTATATGGCCGAAGTAGTTAAAATGCCTAAAATGAGCGATACCATGACCGAAGGGGTATTGGCGAAAGGGAATAAGAAAGTTGGCGAAAAGGTAAAATCAGGCGATGTGTTGGCCGAGATTGAAACCGATAAAGCTACCATGGATTTTGAATCGTACCAGGACGGCACCCTTTTATATATAGGTGTTGAAGAAGGCAGCGCTGTTCCGGTTGATGCTGTTATTGCCGTTTTGGGTAAAGAAGGCGAAGATTACAAAGCTGTACTTACACAGGATGGTGGCGCTCAGAAACAAGAAGAAAAAGCTGCTGCTCCTGCAAAAGCCGAAGATAAACAGCCTGCACCGGTTGCTGCCGCTGCGCCAAAGGTTGATCTGTCAAGCATACCGGCTACCGTGATACGTATGCCTGCCCTTAGCGATACCATGACCGAGGGTATTATTGAAAAATGGAACTTTAAAGTTGGCGATAAAGTAAAATCTGACGACTCACTGGCCGATGTAGCAACCGATAAAGCTACCATGGAAGTTGTGGGTTATGAAGCAGGTACACTTTTATATATAGGTCCAAAAGAGGGCGAAGCCGCACCTGTTAATGGCATTATAGCCATTGTAGGTAAAGAAGGCACCGATATTACACCTTTACTACAGGATGCAGGAAGCTCACCCGCTGCCGCAGCACCTGCAGAAGAGGCTGCTCCTGCCGCTAAGGCAGAAACACCGGCAACTGCCGATGCAAGCCCGGCTTCATCAACCGCCGATGACAGCCGCGTTAAAGCATCACCACTTGCCCGTAAAATAGCAAAAGATAAAGGCATCAACCTGAATGATGTAAAAGGCAGCGCCGAAGGCGGCCGTATCATCAGGAAAGATGTGGAAGGATTTGTAGCACCGGCTAAAACAACCGCACCTGCTGCTACAGCCAGCACTGAAACCGCTGCTGCAGCTCCTGCAAAAGCGCCGGTTACTATCCCAACCTTTATTGGCGAAGAGAAATTTACCGAGAAACCGGTTAGCCAGATGCGTAAGGTAATTGCTAAGCGCTTAAGCGAAAGCTTGTTTACCGCTCCGCATTTCTACGTAACCATGAGCATTGATATGGACCAGGCTATTGCGGCCCGCGCCAAGATCAACGAGGTTGCTCCTGTTAAAATATCATTTAATGATTTTGTGGTGAAGGCTTGTGCCATCGCGTTAAAACAACATCCTAACATAAATTCATCATGGCTGGGCGATAAGATCCGCTATAATGAACACGTTAACATTGGTGTTGCCGTAGCGGTTGACGAAGGTTTGCTGGTACCGGTGGTACGCTTTGCCGACGGAAAATCACTAAGCCACATATCTGTTGAAGTAAAAGACTTTGCACAGCGTGCCAAAGCAAAAAAACTGCAACCATCTGATTGGGAAGGTTCAACCTTTACCATATCAAACTTAGGTATGTTTGGTGTTGATGAGTTCACAGCCATTATCAACTCACCTGATTCTTGTATCCTTGCTGTTAGCGGAATACAACAGGTTCCGGTTGTTAAAAACGGTGCAGTAGTACCGGGCAATGTAATGAAAGTTACCTTAAGCTGCGACCACCGTGTGGTTGACGGCGCAACAGGTGCCGCGTTCCTGCAAACACTGAAATCATTACTGGAAGAACCCGTAAGATTGTTGATATAATTTTTGATTTCGGATCTCGGAATTTCGATTTCGGATTTATCATAAGAAAAAGCGGTGAAGTATAGGCTTCATCGCTTTTTTGGTTTTATAAACAACCCGTATTTATGTTTTCTTCCCCGTCAGCAGAACAGCTTCAGGTGAAAGCGGGCGGAACAATGGTGGTTTGTGCGGCTGTAGGGGCATAGCAAGTTTTTGCTGAAGCGGAGGACTGTGAGAACGAAGTGGAGCAAAATAATTGCAGCCCGTGGTTCTGCCTGCTTTGCAGGGCAAAGGCCATGAGCGTAAAGAAGCCTTTCTGCTGACTTGATGTTATTCGCTGCTGTTTGTTTTTTTATTGGTGCTCATTATCTCGCTTCGCTCGGTCTGGTTACTTTGTATCAAGACAAAATAACAGCCCCAGCGGCAATTGAGCGCTCTACGATTGATATTATCCCTACGGCATAAAACACCATTTCAAAATAATGCGTGTGCCTGACCTTCTTTTAGTTCCCCAGGTGCCCTATAATATTCTTAAGCTGCTCTGTATGCCGTTGCGCATGATAAACGGCTTGGTAAGCCCATTCCAGCCGGGTAAGGTGACCGATAGTAGGAAACTCCCAAAGTAAACAGGTATCGGTGAGGTCTTTTACTTCAACCAGGTAAATCAGGCTGTTATATACTGTTCTGAGCTTTTTGATCAATATATCCCGGTCATAAAGTTGGGTTGCCGGCGCGATGGAAGGCGCTGATTTAAATTTCAGGTCGAAATTCAAAAACATATCTTTTACACTTTGCACATATTGATCGGGCGCCCGGTCGGTTACTTTTACAGGTCCGCTTAATACCTCCACAGCGCTCCCTATAGATAATACCATGTGTTCTATCAGTTCGGCAGCTGTCCAGCTACCTTCAAAAGGGATACGGTTAACTTCACTTTGCTTAACGGGTTCAAATAAATTCAATTGTGCCTGAGCTACAGACCCGATCAGGACTGGCAGGGGTTGTACCAAAGCATTTTTTTGTTGTTCCATGATTTTATAATATTCTTTGATATGTCAAAGTTCGGCACATTGGCTTAAACACGTAGGTGGCAATAAGGACAAATTCAGGGTGATTTGCGACAATGGCTCCTTTTAAAGTGGGTTTACATGGGTTTACACTTTTTAGGGTCAATATTGATTTAAACAATTGATAATCAATAAATTATATTATTTTCTTCAAAAAAAGTGTAAACCCAGTTTTTGAGATAAAAAGTGTCATTCTTGATTCCCTCCCAGTGGGAGGGGCGCGATGGGCGGGTGCAATGGCAGGGAGGGGTTTCTACGCGCGATGATTATCCTGTTCCATAAACCCCTTCCTCCCCTTCCCTCGGGAAGGAATCGCACAAGGCCCAGGCTCTTTTGATGACTGTCATGCTGAGCCCGTCGAAGCATGGTGGGTAAGGCCTCTACCCTTCGACGGCGCTCAGGGTGACACCCACAATGACGGATGAATGCATAAATCCGTTAATCAATTGTCAAATAATCGTCCTCCTTTTACAGCTTTTGCTTTTATTGTATATTCACAAAAAATTTATGTTATGACGCTTTATAGCTTTCTTCAGCATCTTCATTCCGGTTTCAGGTACATTGTAGTGGTGCTTGTTATTGTGGCAGCCCTGTTGGCGCTTCTTGGTCTTACAGGTAAAAAACCTTATACCGAAGGCAACCGCAAGCTCAACTTGTTTGCCATGATCTCGGTGCATACACAATTGCTTATTGGTATTGTATTGTACTTTGTAAGCCCATTTGTACAGTTTACTAAGGATACCATGAAAAACCCGGCTACCCGTTATTTTACTGTAGAGCACTGGGTTATGATGCTTATTGCCATTGTGTTGATCACCATTGGTCACAGCAAATCAAAAAAGGCCGCTACCGACGAAGAGAAGCACAAAGCTATTTTTGTATTCTATATACTGGGTTTGATCATCATTTCAAGCGGTATCCTATTAATTCCACGTGGCTAATAGGATTTAGCAAATAAATAATTTCAGAAAAAATTTGACAATTCAAATTTCTTTCTAAATTTGTGACCACGATGATTAAAAGCACTCATAAAAACAGCTGGTGGCACCAATTAAATTTGGCAGCCGGTTGCGTTTTTAGTCAGAGATAACTAATCAATTGTAAACCTAAATAGGAAACCCGGCGACCCCAATTCGCCGGGTTTTTTTGTTTAATACACTTTTTGAAACTAACATGAACAAATTTAAAATAACCACTACCCATAAAAAGCTACTTGCGGATACCACCACGCCGGTAAGCATTTACCTGCGCCTGCGCGATGTGTTCCCCAATTCGCTGCTGCTCGAGAGCTCGGATTACCACAGCCGCGAAAACAGCTTAAGTTATATCTGCTGCGAGCCCATTGCCGGCCTGGTTTTGAATAATGGCATCCTCAAAAAGACCTATCCGGATGGCAGCCTGGAGACGCATGAAGCAGGCACATTTGACCTCATCGACCAGATCAACCAGTTTATAGCGAGCTTTGATACCGACGCCAATCCGGGTAAGATCATCTCAAACGGACTATTTGGTTACTTTACCCATGAGGCGGTAGAACATTTTGAAACCATCAAACTCAAACAAAGCACCGATACTACCCGCCAGATCCCGGTAATGCAGTACCACGTTTACCGCTACATCATCGCGGTTGACCATTTTAAGAACGAACTCTACATCTTTCATAACCAGGCCGAAGGAGGCCCAACCAACGGCGGCATCGAAAAACTGGAATACCTCATCAAAAACAAAAACTTCCCCGAGTATAATTTCAAAAGTATCGATGCAGAGCGCTCAAACCTCACCAACGAGGAGTTTATCGCCATTGTGGAGAAGATGAAACAGCATATTTACCGGGGTGATGTTTTCCAGATTGTGCCGTCACGGGCTTTCTCCCGTACCTTCCAGGGCGACGAATTTAATGTTTACCGTGCCCTGCGTTCCATCAACCCTTCGCCCTACCTGTTTTATTTTGATTTTGGCGATTTCCGCATTTTTGGCTCATCACCCGAGGCACAGATCACCGTTAAGAACAACGTGGCCAGCATATTCCCTATCGCCGGTACTTTTAAACGCAGCGGCGACGATGAAAAAGACGCCGAAATAGCACGTGCTTTGGAGAACGACCCTAAAGAATCGGCTGAACATGTGATGCTGGTGGACCTGGCCCGTAACGACCTGAGTCGCCATTGCGAGCAGGTACAAGTAAAAGCATTCAAAGAAGTACAGTATTATTCGCACCTCATACACCTGGTATCGCACGTAAGCGGCAAACTGTTGCCGGGCGTTTCTTCCTTTAAAATTGTAGGCGATACCTATCCTGCCGGTACACTAAGCGGTGCCCCAAAATACCGGGCCATGGAAATTATTGACGAAAATGAAAATATAAAACGCAGCTTTTACAGCGGCGCTATCGGCTTCCTGGGCTTCAACGGCGATTTTAACCACGCCATCATGATCCGCTCGTTCCTCAGCAAAAACAATACACTGCATTATCAGGCGGGCGCAGGCATTGTGGCCGGTTCCATACCCGAAAGCGAGCTGAAGGAGGTGGACACCAAGATATCAGCACTGAGAAGAGCGGTTGAACTGGCGGAAGAACTGTAGAAGCCCAGCCCCCTAACCCCCTGAAGGGGGAACAAGAACTAACTAAATAATAAAATCGGGTAAATACCCTTTAGATATAAAACAATGAACGAGCAAATAAGTAAGTCCAACACCCCCTTTAGGGGGCCGGGGGGCATCCTAATAATTGACAATTACGATTCCTTTACCTATAACCTGGTGCATTTGGTTAACGAGCTTGGCCTGCAGTGCGAGGTTTGGAGGAACGATAAATTTGCCATCGGCGATGTGGACGCTTTTGATAAGATCATCCTTTCGCCGGGGCCGGGTATACCATCAGAAGCAGGTTTGTTGCTGGAAGTGATCGAAAAATACGCACCTACCAAAAGCATTTTCGGCGTTTGCCTGGGGCAGCAGGCCATTGCCGAAGTATTTGGCGGCAGTTTATACAACCTGAGTCAGCCGATGCACGGGATAGCCACACCCATCAAGGTAACCAATAAACACGAGGAGCTTTTTAAAGGCCTGCCAGACAGCTTTAAGGTTGGCCGCTATCATTCATGGGTGGTGAGCAACAAAGACTTGCCAGACACGCTGCAAATAACCGCTATCGACGAAGAGGATAACTCCATTATGGCACTGGCCCATCGTGAATATGATGTTCGCGGCGTGCAGTTTCACCCGGAATCCATACTTACCGAGTACGGCAAGGAAATGATGCACAACTGGTTGAGTTAATACAAGCGCAAAAATGATAACTTTGCGTTAACACAAATAAAAACGGATGTCATTCTGAGCTTGTTTCGGCATGACAAAACCAGAGCGTCATTGCGAGGTACGAAGCAATCTCTATACTATACAGAGCATATAAAGGATTGACCTGCCTGTGTAGAGATTGCTTCGTACCTCGCAATGACGGGACTAATATATTTTGACCTCATGAACATACTTGATAAAATAGTTGCCCATAAAAAAAAGGAAGTAGCATCTGCAAAAAAACGCGTTTCCTATGTTGAACTGGAAGAGTCGGAATATTTTCATCGCGAAACATACTCCTTTAAAGAGTTTTTACTGGACCCGGAACGCAGTGGTATTATAGCCGAATTTAAGCGTAAATCACCTTCCAAAGGTATTATTAACGATAAGGTGAGAGTTAGCGCTGTGACCAATGGTTATGCCAGCGCGGGTGCCTCGGCCCTGTCTGTTTTAACCGATCGCAACTTTTTTATGGGCCGCAAGGCCGACCTGGTAAAAGCCCGCTCTGTCAACAATATCCCCGTTTTGCGTAAGGATTTCATGATAGATGAGTACCAGGTGATCGAAGCCAAATCATTAGGTGCTGATATTATTTTGCTGATAGCTGCCATACTTACCCCTGCCGAAATTGATACCATGGCCACACTGGCCAAAAGCATTGGTTTAAATGTACTGCTGGAGGTGCATAACCTGGAAGAGCTGGAACGCAGTATTCACCCTAAACTGGATGCCATTGGCGTAAATAACCGCAACCTGGCCGATTTTACCGTATCAGTCGAAACATCCTACCAACTGGCCAAACATATCCCGGCAGAGTTCATGAAAATATCCGAGAGCGCCATCAGCGACCCCGAAACTATCCGCCACTTGAAATTGGCAGGCTTTAATGGGTTCCTGATCGGTGAAACTTTTATGAAACAAGCCGACCCGGCCCAGGCCATGCGCGATTTTGTAGCGGAGTTATAACAGATGCTAAAAACTTTTTAAACCTTGACTTTTAACAAATTTCTGTTCAAAATCAGGATAAAAACAGCTTAAAATCGCCCGAAAAACCATCGCTTTAGCGCGTTTAACAAATTCCAACGCGGTTTTGATGGGATTTGAAAATTTTAAAAAGTATTAATTTATTGATATACTCTCTTTCCGCGCGTCATTGCGAGGTACGAAGCAATCCCCGATAAGTAGAGCCGCTCTTTATAGTATAGAGATTGCTTCGTACCTCGCAATGACGCATGGAGAGAAGGCATTCCTCCCCCCTTGTCGGTTTTGTTCTATTTTCCCATTCCACGGCCCTCTAATTTTGATAAAAAATTAATGACCATGAACAATCAGGAAAACACTAAAAAGCAAATATTGGTACTGGGTGGTACCGGAAAAACCGGCAGCCGTGTGGTGAGCAAGCTGCAACAACTAGGCTGGCCCGTACGTATTGGCAGCCGTAACGCGGCTATGCCTTTCGACTGGAACGATCAAAGCACCTGGGCTCCGGTGCTGCAGGGTATCGATTCCGTTTACATCTCTTATCAACCCGACCTCGCCGTTCCCGGTGCTGCCGACACTATCCGCAGCCTGACTCAATTGGCCGTTAAAAGCGGGGTTACTCATCTGGTACTGCTCTCTGGTCGGGGTGAAGAAGAAGCACAGGCCTGCGAAAAGATGGTGATAAATGCCGGTGTAGATTGGACCATTTTACGCGCCAGCTGGTTTTGTCAGAATTTTAGCGAAGGCTACCTTCTGGATCCTATCCTGGCCGGACAGGTTGATCTGCCTGTAGGCCATGTGCCCGAGCCTTTTATTGATGCGGATGATATTGCCGATGTAGCCGTAGCTGCTTTGACTAATAATGGTCATGCCGGGCAGGTTTATGAATTGACAGGGCCACGTCTGCTTACCTTTCGCGATGCTATACAGGAAATAGCGGCTGCGCTTGATCAGCCCATTCACTACCAACAAATTCCGATGGATGATTATAAAGCCATGCTAAGGGAGTACCAGATACCCGATAATTATATCTGGCTCATCAGCTACCTGTTTACCGAGGTGCTGGATGGCCGCAATGCCAGTTTGGCCGATGGCGTTGAGCGCGCATTGGGGCGCAAACCCACCGATTTTTCGGAGTATATCCGCAAGGCTATAGCAGCCGGGGCATGGCAGGTTATAGCATAGATAAAACAAAGAGCCGTCTTTTCGGGCGGCTCTTTGTTTGTAATCTTATCTGTGTTTTATTCCCTTTAATTCAGTATCGTAGTTACGTTACTTGCCTTAAAGCTTTTTATAATAGTGTATCGTCCGCTTCCGTTGTTTGGTACAACGTCAAATGTAATTCTTAAAGCGTAGCCTGTAACAGCCGGCGACCAATTGGTTGGCGGGCCCTGGAATTTTCTTGAAAAAGCAATAACCCCCGAGCTGGTATATGCATTATAGGTTACATCCGATGGGGTTATATATTCCTGACTATACCCGGTGCCGCTAACTGGTGATTTTGCATCTATCAATATATATTCCTTTTTTAAATTCTGGATAGTTGCGCCCGAGGCATCTGAGTTAACCAGGTCGTTATTCCAAACAATGGAGAAAGAGCTTTGATCTAACTCATACGTTACGTTAGTTGTTGATCCTACTTCCTCTCTCGCTTTAGATATGGACGTTAAAACCACCGGGGTTCCGGAAATATTGAAAACACCTAGCTTTTTCTGATATCTCGGAATTATTCCGCTCTCATTTGAATTTAAATTCTGTGTGGCCGAAATCAAGGCGGTAAATGTACCCAGGCCAGTCGGCGAATCAGTTCCGGTTCCGTCGAGCTTTATGGTAGTATTGAGTTTCAGCTCTACCTTTTCAGAGGAGTAATTGGTTCCAGATGAGCTTTTCCCCAAAATAGCATTAAACAAGCTTTTGGGTAATGATTTTACTGTGCTTGATGTTTTAATATCTTTCAGAGCACTATCTGCTACCTGTGAAAATTTGAGTTTGCTTAACCCATCTTTAAAAACAGCTCCCAATACTGTTGATGCCCCGGCAGAAAGTGCCGACTGGCCTATGCTGAGCGCTCCATTGATCAATGTTGAGAAAAAACCGCTGCTTGTTGATTGGGGCACCTGTATAGTGCCATCCAGAGTTCCGGATTGTGTACCGTTAAAGCTATAGGTAGTCACATTCTGTGCATAAAATCCAAGTTTAAATGAATTATACTTATAATCATTAGAGTTGGGGTCTGAGTACAAAGCATCGTCATAAGCCAGTTGAAATTGTTCGGCATACCAGCATCCGTTGGGTTGAACTTTTTTCTGCAACTGGACCCTGGTGGTGTATAATAATCTATTGGGATTGTCAACTAATTCACCCTGTTCAAAATTCAGTATGTTGGAATTGTTTTTTGTGCCATTTAAACCCAGCTCCCAAACAATATTTTTTGTGGGACTAAAGTTACTGTTATCCAGGTAATAATAAATGCGCAAAAGCCCCCTGTACCTGTTATAAATAACAAAATATTTTTTTTGGTCAATCGGCGTCCCGGATGTAAATGTATTTAAGTACAGCTCCCAGCCATCATTAGGGTTAATATCGCTCAAATACTCGGTCGGGAACTCGCGTGAAGTGCCACCCGCAAACGGCGACAGCACCTGAGTGCTTCCCCAGGGATAAGTTTGATCCGTCCAGGTTAATGGTGGAGGTAAAATATTATCAACCTTTTTTTTATCGGGTGAAGTTGTGGTTGTATGGTCGGCTACTAAATCTTTTTTGCACGATGATACGCCGATTACCAGACATACAGAAAGCAGGAAAAAATAATGTTTAGATTTTTTAAAATACATAATAATTGTTTGTTGTTCAGGATAAAACTTATTAAATAGATATGGTTAATTACATATAATTTTAAAAATGGTTATTACTTAACCACAACAGAGGCAAGATTTGCCAAAAACGAAATAAATAACTTATCAGGTTTAAATATGACCAAATATATAAACTTCCAACATATATAATTTATCTAAACGAAATTTTACACAATACTTATAATAATATAAGATGGTAAAAAAATATTTTTTGGAGAAGATATACCCCAGTTGCAGCCGATATTGGTAAATGGTGCGCAGATTAGTTATAAACAAAGAGTGGCCCTATTCGGGCCACTCTTTGTTTTATCATAAATTATACTGTACTATTTTTTCACCGGGTAAAGTGATTCTATAGCCACCACATCACTTGGGGTAAACGGACGATCGGTACCGTCGCTGCAGGCCAGCATCCATGAGCCGGGTTCGCCGCCTATTGGGGTACCTGGTATATAAAAAGCAAGGCCACCCTCGTCAACGGGTAATTTAAAGAAAGCCTGTAATATCCCTATCCATGAAGAAGTATCATAACCGCAGCTATAGGCCCTGTTTTGGAAATCGGTATGCCTGAAACCAATAGCATGACCCATTTCGTGGGCAATAACGGTGGTGAGTTCGCCCTTATCTTGAAAAGTCTTCGTATACCTGGAACTATTCAATGCAATAGGTGTTGCCGGCCGGCCATCAGCCCCAGGAAACCCTGACGATTGTCCCAGGATGTTAGGGTCTCCAAACTGTTGCCCCTGGATCAATATATCCTCTTTATCAGTGGAGGCCGAATCCAATAGTGTAAACGTAAGTGTTAAACCCAGGTCGTTATACCGTTTGATGGCATTCTTAGCTGCCGTAGTAAATACCTGCTGCGACTCGCCCGCGCTCACCCTCACCTTGATGGCATTGGTTAACCCGGTAACAATAAACAGGGTGCGATATTGTTCTGTTACAGGTTTCTTGAATATCACCTCGTTTACATGCTGGCTCTGAAAATCAAGATCGGCCTGCTTCAATAAAATATCCCCTTCCACAATAAAGCCGTCTTTAACCCGCACGGCGTTTGTGGGCGAAAACCCGGCTTTAGCAATACTTAATTGCTCGTCCTGGGTAAGTGCTTTGCTGGTAACCTGCGGCCCGGCCGGGGTGCTATTTTTTTTACAGCCAAACGCTGCCATGATGGTTAATAAAACCGCCAGAATAATTGTTTTTTGCTGTGGTAGGGATTTGTTTTTCATTTTTAGTCGGTAAATAATGATTTGTTATAATAAATAGATAATTGCTTATAGAGCAATAAACATAACGTTTTTTATTACACGACTTTAAAAATGCACAAATTGAATAAATATTATAACCAATAGTTAATAAAAAGATCAACGAGATTCCCCTCTCTTCAGCTGCGTCACAAGGAGGGAGGACCAGCAAAGCGTAGATCGGGTAAGTCGACCTGAGGTTACTTTAAAAGAATAAATTCGGAAGGCTTAAACTATCTTCGCCATTTATCATCTTAATGATATGATGGATGCCCTGTTAACATCCATTTTTATATACCCCAAAATCCTGCACCATGAAACTGAAATCACTTTTCCTATTACTCATTTTATTAAGTTGCGTCCCGTTTTGCAAAGCCCAGATCTTTAGCGGCGGCCAGCAATGGAATGTAAAACCCATCGATGTTGATAACGAACAGATTATCCTGTTCCTTTTTCTCAACGGCAACATCGCTTTTGATAATAATTTAACCGGACAGGCCGTTTACCGTGATAAGTTTGATGGTTTTGATAACATAGGCAAATTAAAGTCTATCGGTAATACCACCTTTACGTATTACGACCGCTTTGACCGGGAGGAGAATTTTGGTAAGATCAAATCGATCGGCCAAATACAGTTCACCTATTATGATCGTTTTGATATGGACAATATAGGCAAGCTTAAAAGTGTTGGCGATATCCGGATAGCCTGGTACGACAGGTTTGACCGTACCGAGCTTATGGGCAAACTTAAATCGGTGGGTGATATGCCGGTAACCTACTATGACGCATTAGATGGCCGGGAAAGGGCCGGCAAGATCAGATCTATCGGCAATATGATATTTACTTACTACGACAGGTTTGATGGATATAACGCAGGCAAGCTTAAAGCCATTGGCAATAATTTCATTACGGGCGATTTGACGAACCGCTTTTAAAACGCAGATTCATGGCGGCAATGGCCAAAATAATAAGCGCTACGCCGGCCCATTGCAAGGGCATTACGGTTTCGTTAAGGATAAAGTGTGCAAATAAGATGGATACGGGTATCTCTACCGAGGATACAATACTGCCCAGGCCAATACCAGTTTTAGGCAAACCTTTGGTAAACAGCAGAGGCGGCAATATGGTACCAAACAAGGCCAGGAAAGCCCCCCATTTCCAGATGACCGAAAAATTAAAATGCTGTATAAGCTCTACATTCCAGAAAATAATAATGGCTAGCAATCCACCCAGAACCAGGTACATGCTCCGCTTTACACCCGGCAGATGCAGGGCTACCTTATTTGACGAGTACATGGCCACCGTATAGCTCATAGCCGATAAAAGACCGAATATTAAACCGCGTCCGTTAAAGGATACGCGGGTATCAAAAATATTGGTGGCCAGCAAAGTTCCGGCAATTACGATGAGGGCAGCAATGATCTTTTTGGTTTCGGGAACCTGCCGGCTAAGCACCCACTCCAGGATGATACCCATCCAAACGGTTTGCATCAATAAAATAATACAAACAGATACCGGCAGGTATTGTACCGATAAATAATAAAATGTACTGGTGAGTCCCAGGGAAGTGCCGGCCAGCAGCATTTTTAGCTGCGGGTTTTTATCACCAGCCGGGTTTACGGTCTTTTGTTTTTTGCCAAACAAACCCATGATGAGCAAAACCACAAAGCCGATAAAAAATTGCGAAAAGGTGATCTCGCCGGTATGATAGCCCTGGTCATGCGCTATTTTTACAAAAGTAGCCAATACCCCATAACTTGCTGCTCCCAGCGCCACCAGTAATATCCCTCTTATCTTTTCCATAGTATTTATCGTGGCGCAAAGGTCAGCCAAATGCACTACAAAAAACGTTTACAAATGTTGATATTTTGGGAATATTGCTTTCTAATGAAATGAGGCCGTTATTTTTTGTGCATGCTGCCCATATCTTAATAAAAAAGCCTCTGGCATTCCTACCAGAGACTTTTACTTTACAATTGGTTGTGATTTATTTAAACAGGGGCTGCTTTGCCTTTATGAATTACTCTTTTTAAAATTTTTGCTGATGAGCAGATCCAGACTGAATTTTCCGCCGCCGCTGATGATAAGGCCGGTAGCTACACCTATCAACAGCAGATGGTATTCAAAACCCTCTCCTTTTTGATTGCCAAACCAGTTCATAAAAAACCCATTGGGAAGGTGCACATTTACGATCATACCCAGAAAAAGAAGAACAAAGGCTATCGCGAACAGGCGTGTACCCAGGCCCAGCAAAATGAATATGGTGCCAAAGAACAAAAGAAAAATAACCAGGAAGGCTACTATCCATGGTAGTCCTGTACTGGTAAAATAACCCATAGAACCCTGGAAACCATGGCCACCAAATGAACCTAAAAACAATTGTGCACCGTGAGGCCAAAGTACAATGGCTAGGGTGAGTCTTAAAACCAGCGAAGTAATATTTATTTCGGTTGCTAATGTTTGCTGCAATAATGCTTTCATATTTTTAATTTTTACGAAGGCAAATTTACCCGGGCAACAAGCAATATTCAATAAACTATATTAAGAGGTAATATTAACTTAGTTTAAGATTTTTTGGCAGCTATGCGGGTTTTCACCTTGCTCAAAAACTCGGGTGTAATGCCCAGGTAAGAGGCAATAAGGTATTGAGGCACCCGGTTTTCCAGGGCCGGATATTTTTTTATAAAACGCAGGTAACGCTCATCGGCCGTTGTACTCAGCACATTTAAAATGCGTTCGTTTTGGGAGATGATGGCATTCTGATACAAAATCCTGAAGTAAATATTCAGCGCCGGTATCTTTCTGAACATCTCTTCCTTGCCTTCTTTTCTCAGTTTTATTACCTCGCCCTCTTCCATGGCTTCTACATGATACTTGGAGGGTGCACCGGTAAAAAAACTTTGCAGATCGGTCATCCACCAACCCTCCATGGCAAAGGCGGTGGTATGCTCCACGCCGCTCTCGTCTAAAAAATAGTGACGCAAGCAACCTTTCGTAACAAAAAACTCGGCACTGGCCGGGTATGGCGGTTCAACAAGCAATTGATTTTTACGAAGCTTCCGGATCTCGAGATAGGTGGAAAACAAAGCCGCCTCATCATCAGACAAAGCAACATGCTCCCGGATCTTTTCAATAATAACATCAAACATATGGTGAACCATGTATAGGTTTTGTAAATGTAATTAATTTGGGAGTAAGGAGTTTTTTAGAATAAGGATTTTTGGAACAAGGAGCAAGGATTTCTATTATTTTTCTGTACTCTTCTTTGTTCCTCCTGTCTTTGCTCCCTTAATCCTTGCTTCTTATTCCAAAAAGTCTTTACTCTTCGTTCCAAAAATCCTTATTCCAATGAAAATCCTTGCTCCTCCGCTCTTCTTCCTTAATCTGTATCAGTATTCCCCGGTTCTGTATAAATTATCCCGGGTAGGCCCAAATACCTTTGTACTATAAATTAATTCAAAAAACAAAAACAATGTCAAAGACAATTTTTATAACCGGAGCTTCCCGTGGATTTGGAAAACTTTGGGCCGAAGCATTTTTAAAACGTGGCGATAAAGTAGTAGCCACCGCACGTAACCTGGATACTCTTGCCGATTTGGTGAGCACCTATGGCGATGCCATTTTACCTATACAGCTTGATGTGAACGATCGTAAGGCCGACTTTGCTGCCGTTGAACAGGCTAAACAACATTTTGGCAGCATCGATGTACTGATCAACAATGCCGGTTACGGTCTGTTTGGCGCTATTGAAGAAACCAGCGAGCAGGAAGCACGTGAACAGATAGAAACTAACGTATTTGGTTTATTGTGGATAACACAAGCTGTATTACCGGTAATGCGGGCTCAAGGCCATGGCCATATTATACAGGTATCAAGCGTATTGGGTGTAGCTACTTTGCCTGTTTTGGGTTTATACAACGCCTCAAAATTTGCGGTTGAAGGTTTGAGCGAAACTTTGGCTGCCGAAGTGGCCGGCTTTGGTATTAAAGTAAGTTTGATAGAGCCAAACGGCTTTGCTACCGATTGGGCAGGTGCATCGGCCACGCATACAGCGTCGTTAGCTGCGTATGATGATGTAAAAGCCGCATTCCAGGCCGGACTTACAGATGATGCCTTTGGTATTCCTGAAGCTACATCAGAAGCGGTACTGAAACTGGTTGATAGTGAAAATCCGCCGTTGCGCCTGTTTTTGGGTAAGGTAGCTTTACCATGGGTAAAACAGGTTTATGAACAACGCCTGGCTTCATGGGAAGAGTGGCAGCCTGTAGCAGCGGCAGCACACGGCAAATAAGCTCTGTTAATTTTACTTTAACTCAACTAATTAACCCAGCATAATTCATACTTTTAATAGTGTGAATTATGCTTTAATTATTGCCCATCATGAAACATTATAAAAGTTTGGCCCAATTAAGCCTCGACAATGGTTTTACCCCACCAGAAAACCCACTGCTTAACCTGGTGCATTGCGATAACACCTGTGGTATTTTGGAACAGGAATTTACCAGCGATTTTTATTTGATCGGGTTTAAAAAGCTGATATCGGGTATGTTTTTATACGGACGTACCAAATATGATCATGATAATGGCTCCATGTCGTTTGTAAAACCCCGGCAGGTCATCGAGTTTAAAAATATGAAGTTTGAGCAAAACGGGTTCCTGATATTGATACACGAAGATTTTCTGAACGGGCATCCCCTGCATACCGAGATTAAAAAGTACGGTTATTTTGAATATGAAACCAACGAGGCTCTGCATCTTTCGCCAAAGGAAGAACAGATCATCTGGAACCTGTTCAATGAAATTGAAATGGAATACAACAACAATCAGGATGAATACAGCCGTGACATTATCCTGGGCCATATAGAATCTATTCTGAAATATTCGCAGCGTTTTTACAAACGGCAGTTTATCAACCGCATCACCGCAACGGGTAAAATGGTATCCCGGTTTAATGATGCGCTTTCGGCTTATTTTGAAAAAGGTTATTTGCTGGAAAAAGGCTTGCCTACCGTTAAATCAATGGCCTCCGAGCTTAACCTGTCACCAAGCTACCTGAGCGATCTGCTGAAACAGGAAACCGGAAAAACGGCTATGGAACTGATACATATTTACCTCATATCCGAAGCCAAAAACCTGCTCAAAGGATCGAACAATAACATTGCCGAAACAGCTTATACCCTGGGTTTTGATAACCTGCCTTATTTTTCGCGTTTATTTAAGAAAGAGGTAGGCATTAGTCCAGTTCAATTCCGGAAACAGATCATGAATTAACTAACATGCAGGCTAACCTTTGCGCTATGTAGTATATCTGCCTTTTATTACAGCCTGGCAAATTATTCCTTATTGGTATCTATTGTTTTATAGTCAAATGCTTCTGTTAATTGGCCGCCACTTTGTTTGTCATCATAAGTGATCAGTAATTCATCTTTATCATTTATTTCAGACCATCTTATATTTCCTTTGGAGAAGTTGATTCGGGTTGAAATACCATTACCTAAATTGTACAATATAATTTCATCTGTATGTACAAGCACAAGCAGGTTTTTAGAAAAATAATTTCCAATAAACGTTACTGTTGATATCCGTTTGTAAGGTAATTTAACCTTGTTAAGGGTTTGAGCCTCTATCAGAAAGCCACCCGATTCGGCCGGAATGAATACGAATTTTTTATCGGGTGAATCCAATGTTATTCGATCAAGCTTTTCATCCAGCTTGTTCCAACCCTCAAAATATTTTTCATTTTCTACGCGCCCGTTTACTATCAGATTGCAAACGTGTAATACACGTCCATTATTGGGCTCGTCCCAACCTGTAAGTTCAATAACAATATCGTGAAATTCAGATTTTATAATTTCGTTCATAATAATTTCAAATATTCTTTCGAGCGTGAAAGATAAATATTTATAATATCAAGTTAACTTAAGCGCGGCCCTTTATCCTTTATATACCTTGCCTCCCCTTCGAATTAAACACTATTGTTACTCTCTTGCAATAGAGGAATTATTCAACAAGCCATCTATACCGCCCGGAGGTAATTCATATTGTGTTCCCATTCCCTTTTGGCCAAACCATGGTATTGCCGGTCCTTTTTTAACATTATCAATAGGTTTTAATACATTATAGCTATTTAATGGTTTACCGCCATTATCATAACTTGCGGGTAAGGCCCTATCCTCAAATGGAGCTCCTTTATCGGCTATAAAGCCACCGCCATCCTTAAATTCGCCGGTATTACGATCGATATACCCCCCAAATCTATCAAACTTAAAGTCCTTATCTAATGTTACATTTTCAACACCTGTAAAACCTCTGTTTGGCGGCCAACCACCGTTCAAATTATTGTCATTAAATAATTTTTCAAGCTCGCCCCATTTTTGGTTCTTCCATAAATCCCAGGCCTGGTCTGCCAACTCCGGATTTTTCCCATTCGTAAATTCAGGAACGCTATCTTTAAATTCTGTAGCTGTTACGCCCCTAACGGTTTCAACCGGTTTTGCAGCTTCCTCATCTTTGGCTTTCTCCCGTTCCTTGGCGGCCATTGGATCTTCAAACAAATCTCCATCCTCGCCTTTTTTAGGTGTACCACCTTCCATCGCATCCAGCACAGGCGGCATCCCCTCTTTTGACCGCACATCGTTAATGTAATCACGGGCATGCTTCAACTCAGCATCGCTGAACTGACCTTTATTTTTCATGATCTGGTCGTACACATACTGCTCCCGCTCGGCCCGGCTCTGTTTCAGATAAGCATCTTTCCCCAGCTCGCCCCATTGCTTGGCATGCTGCGCCTCATGAAACGCTTCGTAATTGGTGGCCCCTTTACGCAGATATACCTTGCCGTTGTTCGGGTCGAATCCGGCTCGGGCATTATCGGGCAGTACACCTTTCTTGTCTATCTGAAAATCAACACCCTGATCATTCAATCCTTGTTTATACTCCTGTAATTCCGACCGGCTCATACGCTCACTTTCCAGGAAGCCAGTTTTGCCGCTTTGTGGTTTACCCTCCCATGGATTACCCATGGCATCGGCATCAATAGGCCCCTTGTTAGCTTCGGGTGCAATAGGTGCTCCCCAAGCCAATAAAGCCGCATAATCTTCCATTTTACCCTGGCCGGTAGCAATATTACCCATACTTTGGGCTGTGCCCTGCTCCATACCATAAGTAGAGCCCTGCACACCGTGCAATATGGCATCGCCGGTGCTGTCGCCACCCACATATTTGCTTTGTACGGCTCCCATCACACCGATAGTACCGCGCAGAGCAAGGCCCCAGCCCGATGTCCAGGTGAGCAAATAGTTTGCTGCAGCGTTGGATAAAAAGGCACCTACTCCCTCTGTAAGCAAGGCAATACCGCCAGCGGCGGCGGCGCCTACCATAACGCATTTAAACATTTCGCCGGCAAAGTTGGTAACACCTACTGCCATGGCCTGCCACCAGTTTTTAATGTGTGGGGCCAACCGTATCTGCTCGGTACCAACGGCGGTACATGTCATATATGAACCATCTGTTAGTGCCAACTGCCCATTAATATAAACCTGCTGTTTGGGGATTAACCATTTACGGGCAGCCGCGGCCTTGGTACCGCAAATAAGAGCCCCTGCAGCCGCACCTACCGCACCACCGATAGCGGCAGCGGCTATTAAAGCAGCTCCGCCCGTTACAGCGCATAGCAGGGCAAATAATACTGCGGCTACCGCCATGAGTAGCATCAATTTTTTACAAACAAAATCGCCAAAGGAGGTTGTTTGCACATCCGTTATCCGGATATATTTTACGGCAGATTTTTTTCCGGTGGTTACTTGTCCGCTCTTCATCTTGGCGGGCATCATGCCCCCCGTACACATAAAAAAATCGCCCTCGTTCAGAAACTTGCTCATAAAAATCGCTTCGTGATCAATCTGTTATATAGCCGTGCTTGGTAAGCACATAAATCAGTTTAAGATCTGTATCATCGATATATACAAATGCATCCTCTTCTTCAAACACGGTGTAAGTGTAGCCTACCACCCATACATTGGTAGTTAAACCGGTTTGTTCAATTTTAAGGCCCGGCTTAAACTCCTGAACCTTAATAGTCTCATACTTGACCTTTAGTTTTTTAAGTATATCTTTTGCCGCCTCTAAGGCTTGTGCGCTATTGTGTTTCATTTTACAACCTCTCCTGATTTACGGGCAGCCCAACCTGGCCGTTAAAAATTCTGTCAAACGCGTCTTCGGGTGTTTGGCCCAGGCACTCAAAATATTCATCTACACCTAAATAAACACGACCTTTTTCATCTGCCATAATAATCCCGGCCGAATTATTCCAATAAGCAACAGGCGTAAGCACTTTGCTATTGGTTAATGGCAGATACTCCTCTTGTATATCGCCAGGGAACAGCACCGATACCGCCTCCTCGACATCAAAGCAGATCTCTTCTTCGCGGTTGTTGCGAGTGCTATAAAACAGCAGGCTGAGTTCGCCCAGCTCCTGGTATAAAGCAGCGGCAGCTCCGGTTAAGTCAAACTCATTACCATATTCTGAAAGTAGGTGGTTAAACTTATCGAGTTTGATACGGCGACCTTCAAACCATCCGTTCCTGCTAAATATTTGTCGTGTTTTTTCTGAATACATGATTGCAAGAAGCAAATTAATATTGAGTTAGCGTATATTTTATTTTATTATACAGCAGTTGCACATGCACAATCTCTTGCGTTTGATAAGTGGCCTCGGTTACCAGTCCGGTGTCGCCGTTAATTTTATAACGGCCTTTACTGCTGATAAGGGGCACCAACGTAGCAGGTTCTAAAAAGGTAAAATGGCCATATGCATTCCGCAGCCACTCTGGCGACAATCGCTTTTCGTTTTCGCCCTCAAACACCACGGTGTTCTGATCATTATTTTCAAAATTATACCGGATACTCCAATCAATATCCACTGCCTGGAATTTGCTTTTGCGGTTTACACGGTTGATATAAGGTATCCTTTCGTTATACACACCATTAAAAAATATCTCAAAAAACTCCATAGCTCTAATGGTATGCAGCAGGTTAGCGTCATGATCAAAAATATCATCATTAAGGCGTACCACACTGGCTATGCTTTCTTCATTGGCGGTAAGGGTTTTTAGCTGCCCGCGTACCCTCAACCACTTGTCTTTTACTTGTAAGCTATTGTTTACACCAACAACGTTCCCTTTACGATCAACTGTAACATCAAGCTCATTATAGATTTCTTTAAACAGGTTGTTCAAGGCAGCCACATCATGTACCGACGGGTTATTGGCAGCTATGATGCGGTTATCCAGTGTTAATATCTCCAGTCGATAAGCATGTTCTGTTATTTGTTTTACGGTAACCACCCAGCGGCATTCTGTTGTGGTTACTACGTTCATGGTACCAATCTGTATGTCGCTGTCAATAGTACACAAGTATTTTTGGGTTATCCCGGCTTGTAACAACCCTATTTTATTTTCTTCTTTATTCAGTAAGCTCCACATGGGGTTCAAAAACTAATCAATTTATAAATACATTACCACCATCCAATTTACTTTCGCCTTTGATATGGTTGTTGTCGGCTACCAGATTAAATATCTTTCCTTTAATGCTTATAGTCCCATTAGTATTCAAGGTGATAGAGCTATCGCCGCTTTCTATAGTTATTACTTTATCTGATTTGAGAGTGATTGATCCATCCTTGTTTTTCACTTCAATAAGGTTGGTACCTGTTTTATGACTGATGGTTTGCGCTGCCGTGGTTTGTACAGAACCATCTCCTTCAAGTATGTTAATAACATTGGCGCCAGATGTAGACAATGCCAAAGCATGTGCTGCATCATTAAATTGCAAATGGCTTCCTTTCCTTGAGGTCATTCCTTTGATATTACTATTGGTAAAGCCGCCACTATCCACATTGTTGCTATGGTATACACTGCCCAGCACTACCGGGCGGGCTATATTACCTTCTTCAAAAGCAATAATAACCTGATCGCCTTTTTCAGGTACTACTAAAAAGCCACGGTTTTTACCCGTATCGCCACTACCCGCATTCGGGCTTACCACCCGCAGCCATTCGGTATCGTCGTTCGACTGGCACTGCCATTTGAATTTTACCTTGATACGCCCCTGTTTATTCGGGTCGTTATTGTCGGTTACATCCGCCAGCTGCATATCCGGGTTGGGTTTGGCTGCTTCGTTTACCGGCAGCCGTTCCGTGTCGGCTGTTACGCCTTCAAAGGTATTTTGATAGTGGCCTACGCCATCTATCTGGTGATATACCGCTGTAACCAGGAACTTGCCAAAATCCTGCAATTCGAAGCTCGTGGCTCCGCGCATGCTGGTGCTTACGTTTAATACCTTGCCCAGGCCTACTTGCGGGTTATCGCCATTACCGATGATGTTCACCAGTTCGGCTATCTGTGCTTTTTGCTCGTTGTTTACAAAATCGCTGATCTCTTTCTGCGAGTTTACCCGTACTTCCATCGGGCCATTGAATACCTTGCTGAATACTTTGTTCGAGGCGCTTATCGCATGCGATACATCCGGGTTACTGCCTGCACCGCCTTGCGGTTCGGCTTTCAGCAGTTCGTCCTGTTTGGGGATATACGCAAATTTGTTTTGTTTTAGCGGGGCTATCTGCATGGCATATTGCAGGCTGTGCAAATCTCTACCGTAGATCAGGCTTACTTCTTCCAGCTTATCTGGTTTACCAAAGTTCAGTTTTTGCCCGTCATAATAAAACCACTCATAGTACTCGGCTGACAGCCGGTTGATAAAATCGTAATCGCTTTCCCGGTATTGGATCAGGTAATCTATCGGGGAAGTATTCGTGGGTTTGATGTTAAACTTCAGATCGTTTTGAGGGGCATCCTGCGTGGCCAGCTGGATGATCGTTTTCAGATCTTTATTCAGGTACGAGCCCAGGTCCGGGCCACGGTCTATCAGTATGCCCGGGCTAAAGCCGCTTACCAGGATATCTCCATGAAATCCATGGCTCTGCGATAACTCTACTTTGGTTACTATACCGCTAAAAATGTTTTCGCTCCCGCTGGCTACCCCAAATTGTACCGTTATGTTCTTCCCGATAAAGTCTTTGGAGTTTTGAAGCGTTACCTGGTTGTATTCCTCAACCTGGTCGTGGTTAAAGCGTAACTGGAACGTATGGTGCTCGTTGAAACGCTGATCAAGATTAAATGTTGAAAAATGCGTTATCGAAGTCCCTTCTATGTTGATATCAACTATTAATTTCTTTTCCATAATCTGATAGATGATCCCTTAGTCTTTAAGCGGCCAGGGGCAGAAATAACTTAAAATTTTATATCACATTATTATCTCCCTTAAAAGCAATATTGCATAGGGATTGTGTATTACATAAGCTTATTAAATTGTTTTTAATTCCCGGGCAAACCAAACATTACCAATTTTACCAAATGAACGCGTTTTACTTACCGACACATCAGTAAAGCCCAACTCGTTTTCGGCTGCGGTCAGAAAATCCTTGAGCATCTGGTGTTTTTCGGCATTAAACTTTGCAGCGTTGCCCTGATAGTCGGAGATGTCGATCTTTTTTCCATCATTAAAATCAAACCTCATGGATATGGTACAGTTTGATGTATGAAAATAATTAAAACTGTAAAAACCCTTCAAATCACCCTTAAGGTATTGTGTGGTTTTGCCGTTGTAAGTAAAATTTATATGAGTAGCATCGAAGCTTATCTCCACTGTTTTACTCAGACTTTTCAAGATAGCAAACATGATTATAAGACCAACAATAACTGCTCCTATCATACCCGGAAGACTGGCCGTTAAAAAGGTTATTATTGCAATAACGATGGGTGCAATCACAAAGAAGCCTATCAGCGCAAATACGTAAGGCCTTATCAAAACTACTTTTTCAAATACAAATGTTTTCATTTATTGAGTAATTGCTATAACAGGTATACCGTTTTTCGAATCCTCGTCAATGGCTTTTGCCAAATCCTGACGACCGTTCTCGGAAAAATAAGTGGCCACCAAAGGCAATAAAACAGTCAGGTTTCCGGCAGCATCAATGGGTTTAGCCCTTAACTCTTTAACATTTTCCTCCTTAATCTTATCAACATCATCGCTCATGTCAAACAGTTTCTTTGGCCTAACCACATCATTCCCATCAATTGCACCTTTAACCATCTTGTCTGGATATTTTCCTTCTTTTATATCACCAACAATTTGTTTAGCTAATGGTTCTTTATAAAGATCCCTTACCTGCACCTTGCCATCTGGATTTTTGGCTTTCATAGTTTCGTACAATGTTTTCAGATCGCCATTTAGCTGATTACTCAGCTTAACATTGTTAATGTTCTCTTTAACCCCGGTAATAAATCCCCTAGGGTTGATCGTATAAAGGTCACGAAGGTTAGCCGGATCATCTCCATTGGTTTCGCCCGGATGATTTATAAACTCTGGCACCCATTCGTTTTCGTCAACCTCATTAACCTTTTTGTAGGCTTCATCATCTTGCATAGTAAGATGTCTGATACCGGCCCGTTCGGCATCTGTTGCAAGTACAGTGGCGGTAGTACCCAAGCCAACCAAACCAACAAGTTTTCCGGCGGTGAGCCCCCCTGCCATCCAACCACCTGCACCGGCAACTGCAACCTCACCTACCATACCGGCAATACCCATACCTGCGGCAAAGGCTACAATTGCGTCAAGCGCTACTTCTGCACGGTTGTTGTTAGCAATAGCCGACGCATATTTTTGTGCAACAGCCTGATCAAAAACCGGGGTTAATAAGCCACCCTTCTCGCACTTTAAAATAGAGTTATGTGTTAATGCCCTTGCGCCATCAAGCTTTACTGTTGGATGAAAAATGGCCCATTGCCCAGCCTCTAATGGTTCTGAGCATTTATGGCTCACTACAATGTGTTTCACAACAGCATAGGCCATAAGACCTGCACCTAAAGCAATTATACCCCAGCCAATTGGTCCGGATAATACCAGCAATGCACCTACAATAAGACCAGCACCCAAAGCAAGAACGCTCCAAAAAGAGTGCTCCTCCTTTTTGCAGGTAAACTCAACCATTATATTTTTATCCTCAACAGTTAACAAAGGCTTTGCAATGCCTTTATCGTCGTATATTACCGTTAGTTCCTTGCGTGTCGCAATCAAATTTGATGGTGCTGAACTGGTTTGGAAGGTACATACCGTATTAACTTTTTCCGGAACATAGGAGGCACTCATAATCTTACCTGTTTTAAACTACAATCAGTAGATGTTGAATAATTATTTTTAACTCCCTCTGTTAATAGCGCGTTGGCTTCGATGATATTTCCCGATGTTTTGTCTATCGTTCTAATAATATCGTATTCATAGATATAGTCGGTAAAGGCGTACTTAACTGCTGGTTTATAATAAAGATCGTATTGAGCTTCTATATCGCCCATTTTGAGTTTCTCTTTAACCAGCTCGCCATGTGTATGTACCGTTATTGTATCATTATTCTGCGATTTTACTTTATTAGTTAGCACAACCTCAACGGGAACATTCACAAATATTTGCGACAAAAACTTAAGCACCTGTACCTTATTAATATCTGCATAGTTATTAAAAAGGAGATGATATAACATCACCCTATCATATGATGCTTTGATATTTTGCTGATTTTTAAACTCCAAATCACCGGCATTCAGGATATCCTGTGCAGCTTTTGGGGCTCGTGATTCTATTGTTTTGTAAAATTCAGTTCCCATTAACTTCATGCGGTGCTCATTCCACTTATCGGCCATTTGGGTAAGATTTAACACCTCCTCTATCTCGTTATCTCCATTAAGCCTGAATTCGGCGGTTTCTTTAATAAATTCCATTTCTTTCATTGCATCTAAAGCAATTGAAAGGCGCGCCGGCTCTATCTCATAAAAATAATCAACCAGTGTAACATTAGCCTTATTGCTATCTGGGTGCTTTTCAACCAGATACTCTTTTTTTGTACTGGCATGTGATATTATTCTATCTTCGATCCGGGTTGCGTTCAGTTGTTCGCACCGGTAGCGTATTTTGTTTACCTCCTGCGTTTCATTAACAGGTGTATGCACCGGCTGTTCAACAACAATATTTGTTGCCGACTGATCTTCAAAAAAACTAAACCTTTTGTTCATTTATAATTAGTTTATATCTACCTGTCCACCTGTAATTGCATGTACTCCATCAGCAGATGATGTAATAGCACCACCGTCGATAGAGATTTTTTCCGATCCTATAATTGATAGTTTAACACCTTTAATTTGTATAGTACCATCTTTACTAAGTGTGATAGAACTTGCCCCAGCTGTTAATGTGATAGTTTCTTTGGCTTTTATGTTAATTGCATTATCAGCAGTAACGTCTATCTCGTTACCATCTTTTTTAATTACAATGGAGTTAGTTGCCGATTGCATGGTAACAACACTTGCTGCTGTCCCGGTAATAGTGCCCGCGTGTTCATCAACATGTATCATATTGGAAAGCGATGTGGCCAATGTTAAAGCATGTTCTGCATCATCAAAAAACTTAAGGCTACTTCCTTTGTTTGATGTCATCCCTTTTATACCACTATTGGTAAAACCGCCGCTATCTACATTGTTACTATGGTATACACTTCCCATAACTACCGGGCGGGCTATGTTGCCTTCTTCAAAAGCAATAATAACCTGATCGCCTTTCTCTGGTACTACTAAAAAGCCACGGTTTTTACCCGTGTCGCCACTGCCTGCATTTGGGCTTACCACCCGCAGCCATTCGGTATCATCGTTCGACTGGCACTGCCATTTGAATTTTACTTTGATACGGCCCTGCTTATTCGGGTCGTTATTGTCGGTTACATCCGCCAGCTGCATATCCGGGTTCGGTTTGGCTGCTTCGTTTACCGGCAGCCGTTCTGTATCGGCTGTTACGCCTTCAAAGGTATTTTGATAGTGGCCTACGCCATCTATCTGGTGATATACCGCTGTAACCAGGAACTTGCCAAAATCCTGCAATTCGAAGCTCGTGGCTCCACGCATGCTGGTGCTTACGTTTAATACCTTGCCCAGGCCTACCTGCGGGTTGTCCCCATTGCCGATGATGTTCACCAGTTCGGCTATCTGTGCTTTTTGCTCGTTGTTTACAAAATCGCTGATCTCTTTCTGCGAGTTTACCCGTACTTCCATCGGCCCATTGAATACCTTGCTGAATACTTTGTTCGAGGCGCTTATCGCATGCGATACATCCGGGTTACTGCCGGCACCGCCCTGTGGCTCTGCTTTCAGCAGTTCGTCCTGTTTGGGGATATACGCGAATTTGTTTTGTTTTAGCGGGGCTATCTGCATCGCGTATTGCAGGCTGTGCAAATCTCTACCGTAGATCAGGCTTACTTCTTCCAGCTTATCTGGTTTACCGAAGTTCAGTTTTTGCCCATCGTAGTAAAACCACTCATAGTACTCGGCTGACAACCGGTTGATAAAATCGTAATCGCTTTCCCGGTATTGGATCAGGTAATCTATCGGGGAGGTATTAGTAGGTTTGATGTTAAACTTCAGATCGTTTTGAGGGGCATCCTGCGTGGCCAGCTGGATGATCGTTTTCAGATCTTTATTCAGGTACGAGCCCAGGTCCGGGCCCCGGTCTATCAGTATACCCGGACTAAAGCCACTTACCAGAATATCCCCATGAAATCCATGGCTCTGCGATAACTCTACTTTGGTTACTATACCGCTAAAAATGTTTTCGCTCCCGCTGGCTACCCCAAATTGTACCGTTATATTCTTCCCGATAAAGTCTTTGGAGTTTTGAAGCGTTACCTGGTTGTATTCTTCAACCTGGTCATGGTTAAAGCGTAACTGGAATGTATGGTGCTCGTTGAAACGCTGATCAAGATTAAACGTTGAAAAGTGTGTTATCGAGGTCCCTTCTATGTTGATATCAACTATTAATTTCTTTTCCATAATCTGATAGATGATCCCTTAGTCTTTAAGCGGCCAGGGGCAGAAATAACTTAAAATTTTGTACTGGCCCTTTACCTTCCCAAACACAAAACCAAATGAGGTTTCTTTGCCATTTTTTTGTGCATACTGTTGTTGCAGCTCATATAAGGTGCTGCCTTTATCAGTTGCTTTTTTTAAGGTGATGTAGTAATTTTCGGTTGTTGTATTATCAATTTCAGACAGATCATCCTCCCGGCTTTGGGGTATTAACCGCAAGGCATCTTTACTGAAAATAGTTCCTTCATATTTCGGATACTCCGCAACACTCACCAAGCCCTCTGCCGGATTTATGGTGGTTGACTTCATATCTTCGGCAGTCCATTGAGGTTGTGTTTGCAGCGGAAAATAAAACATGGTTTTTAGCTGTGTTTTATCTCCTGTTTTTACCGCGGTTTTAAACTTTTTAAGAAATGCCCTAAATTGTTGTTCATCATTATTTTTAGTAGGGTTATCTGTTTTAACAACCCGATCAGTCTGTTGTCCTTTAGAAGCAATACTATCCGCTGACTGATTTTGCGCAGACGTATTACCCTTGCAACCTGTGGTAGCACAAGCCAGCATCATAAGCTGACAAACCAAAATATATGTGATCTTTTTTATCATGATCAACTTCTTGGTATACTGATAATGGCCCTGTCTTCCATTCTTTTTAATATGACCGCAGCGCCCAGCTGCTGCGATACGGCGTTGGCATCAAAAACACGATCCCTAACGTATTTTCCTTTGGTGTAATGGTTAGAAAAACTCCATAGGTATGGTGAATGAATTCCCTTACCGGCATAGCCAAAACCATTATAGCCTTCTAATTTTTGCAAGATGAAAGGCAGGCTCCAATTGTTTACTTTATCGTATTTCATCAATTTAAGGGCATCAACCGCGCTCTCTTCGAAAGTAAACGGTGGACCATGCCCAACCTTTGGCCGGTGTGCAGGTACTTGCACTGTATAACCGGTTAATGGATCGCCGTTATGTAAATGTTTTTTAAAACTGAATGAGCATTCCAGGTAATGTACACAGGCAATAAAATACCAGGGGATAGAAGATCCTCCACCGAAAAAATTAACCGGCGAATAAACATCGCCACCCAATAAACTGGTACTATCAAAAAAGTTGTTGCCAAAAACAGTATTGGTTTGCGGCTGCGCTCCCACATTTAACAAACTGTTTGGTTGTGATGCCCCAATTGTTGATAAGTTAAGCGAACCTGCACTAAACCTGTCAAAATAAGAAGTATAGCTCGAAGCAAACAGGTTTTTATTTGCCGGCGGAAATAAAGTACCATTACCTAATCGAACCAGGCTTGATATGTTTTCATACCGGGTGCGGTTTACGGTTACATTTTCGTCAATTATTTTATCAACCTGGGCAACTTTTTCTTTGTTTATTACGCAGGTATTAAAAAGTAACAGGTATTCCATAGCCGTTGGTATGGATGACTTTTTTACCTTTTTTTTAGTGGTAGGTACAGGTGCACGCGTTATTCTTTTCTTCTTTTTCATAGGTGTATCAAAGAAATAAATAAGAACAAACTAAAAAAATACGGAGAAAATACTTTTACTTACTTTCTCCGTATTTTCAGTTCATATAAACAACGGCTTATTTAGGCCAGTCGTTTTCGTGCTGGGCATTGCCCATTTTTAGTTTACGTGCCGATATAACAAAGCTTAATGACATTGGATTGTTACCAATGATAGATATACCTTCGTTATACTGGATAATGTAACCTTCTTCAAAAGTCAACTCCTTCATTTTGGCGTCTTCGTCTGATTTTTTGAAGGTGATGGTTCCGTTGATTGGTTTGTATTGATTATTAACCATTGATTCGATAACCGAGGTATCTTCAGTTGATTCTACTTCAACTTGTATGGTACCACCGTAAACACCAGATGACGGACGGCCTTTTGCGTCCACATCTCTGTTTAACGAAAAGCTGCACTGCAGCACATCAAATTCTTTTGATGATCCGAGACTAATTCTTGCTTTGAAAGCCATGATTCTAAAAATTTTAAAGTAAAAAAATAACAGGGTGCTTAAAGCACCGGTACAATTTGGTCAAAAAAAATTAATTAATTTAATTTTTGCCCGGCCAGTCATTTACATGCTCGGCACTGCCTAATTTAAGCTTGCGTGCTGAGATTACAAATTTTAGGCTCATTGGAGTAGATCCAGTAATGTCAATCCCTTCAGAATACTTTACAATGTAACCATCTTCAAAAGAAAGCTCTTTCATTTTAGCATCTTCTTCAGATTTTTTGATCAGCAAAGTACCTGCAATAGGTTTGTACTGGTTGTTTACCATCGACTCGATGATGGAAGTGTCTTCGGTTGATTCGATCTCGATATCGATCGTACCACCATAAACGCCGGAAGATGGGCGTCCTTTTGAATCAACATCGCGGTTAAGCGCATACGAGCAAGTAAGAACATCGTAATCCTTGCCCGAAAAATTTAATCTTGCTTTGAAAGCCATAACGATAAATTTTAAAGGTTAATAATTTAAAAGAATACAGTTTTTCTGTATCCCATATAACTACAAATAAGAATTATTATTGTTTTGCGAATATTATTTTTTTTATCAAATAAGTTTTAACCCAAACGAATATAATTTTTGCAGCCATTTTTTGCTGTATTCGTTTTGCAGGGAGTATAGATGCCCTATAGTGCTGGTATGCACGGGCTTTATCTGGCGTTTTTCGAGAATTCCCTTTTTGATAGCTAAGTAAGTTGGGTGCTGATTTTTTTGCCAATCTTCCCAGGCCGGCTCATCCAGTATAGATATTATTCTGGCAGATTTTCCACTAAAGTTAATATCCATACGCCCGGCAGGACTTATAAATACCTGGTCGGGCATAAATATGCGGTCAAAAAAGCCTTTGATACGGGTATTGATGGAATCTTTATAAACAGGGCAAAAAATAGCGATATGCGTAGCCCATTTTAACATGCTGATGGATTGCAGCAAATCGGGCTCGGTATCTGTATTGGGCAGGGCAAACTGTTTGTTGGGGTTAAATTTTAAATCGGCAATAACCAGCTCTTTTACAACAGTGCCGGCTGCTTCAGCTCCATCTTTATAAGCACCAATCAATGCGGCGGTATTTTCGCCTTTATTAATGTCTGCATTAATAATCAATAGTTGCCTCATTGGCTACAAACATAGCCAGTATTTAACAATAAATAAAGCTGACGGCGAACTTAAATTAACATAAAACAAAAGAGCCACTTAACAGATGCTAAATGGCTCTTTTGTTTTTATTATTGCTGTTTATATTCGGTATCCCAGGTGGTGCTGTCATCTTCACCTTTTTGACCATCAAGCTTTACTACGAAGCTTTTAGCCGGAAAGTATGGGGTGATATTAATATCCAGGTGTATACGGTCTTTCTGTTGCTCATCGCGTTCAAAACGTACAATTTTAAAGCGCTCGATCAGCCTGTCGGGGCCTTGAATATTATCGAGGAACTTTACGATTTGTGAGCGCAGATCCTGCTCGGTTTTAGAGTTCCAGTTTTCAAAAGCACGGCGGTTCAAAAAGTCGAACAGTACTTTGGTGATATAATCAAATACCCGAACCACAGAGTAGGTTTGCAAACCAATATTATCGCCATTGAATAATGTTTTGGCCGAAAATGCCATTACCTTACCATATTCATTAACCATAGGCACCAAACCTACGCGCTCCAGGTGTGATATTTCGCTTTTCTTCAAATCAAACCGCACACCATCAACCTCATTTACTGCACCATGTTTTTTGCCGGCGGTAACCTGCGACATTAAGGTATAGTACATTTTACCGGCCAAGGCTGCTGAGCCCGGTACGTACAGATCTTCTTCTTCACCTGCTTCGGATACCTTGCCACGGCCCACCAACCAGTTACAGGTCATAATGGTGTTTGATTTAAAGGCATCGCCTCCGGTTAAGTTAGCCGCCGTAAACAAATCCACCACGTCATCCGGTTGTTCCAGATCGGCAAAATCGGTAACCAGCATTACTTTGTTATCATAAGCAATTTTTGACCAGCGCTCCACTACTTTATTGGAACCCAGATAACCAGGAATAACCAGTATAGAATAGTTTTGGCGCAGATCCAAACGATCGTAATTTTGTTTTAATTCGTTGGCGGTAAACTCTATAAAACGTGGATTATCCAGCTCTTTCAATTGATCGAGCGAGGCATTCATCACCACCACGTTTTTCAATTTATCAGCCTCGGTATTTTTATAAAACAAGTGAACCGAGCGGTAAGCCTGTTCCAGTTCGCGTGTGGCCTGTAGCGTATTTAACAGGTTCTGGTTTAAGTTCTCTTCGGTACTTTGCAGGTTTTCGGTGCTTTTTTCAATGATGTTACTTACCGAATCACCATTTTCCAGGGCATCAATCCATTGGTTAAGTTTTAATTTTAACTCTTCGCGCTCCGTTTTCTTTTCATCATCGGTTAAAAATATCTGCTTGCGGGCTTTGCGTTCTGGGTTAAGGTTCTGCAAACCTTCAATAGTAGCTTCCAGCAGGTCGAAACCACCTACTCGTGAAAGTTTTTCAAGACTTGATGATAGCGATAGCTCCTCTTTTTCTTTGGGTTTATAAGCCTGACCAGATGACTGATCATTAAGTATCTGCTCGTTGGGTGTTGCCATGATCGTGTTTTTATTTGTTTAGGTTATTATTGCTCCAACTCTTTAACTATACCCTTCAGCGCATCAATAAAAGCCTGTTTGGTTTCGGCATTATCAAGGGTCGTTTTTAACGTTTTATTTGTTTTTAACTGCTTAATAATATTCTGATACATTTCGCGCTGAATATTGAGCTTACGCAGATAATTACTTTGCTGAACCAATCTTTTGGGAGCAAAATCGCCCAGATTAGCAAAATGAAAAGTTTCATTAACGTTTGATCCGTCTATTTTATCAAACGCAACGTTAACTTTGGGTTTGTAGTGTCCAAATACCTCTTCCACATTTTTCAATCCTTCTACCTTTTCGGGTCTAAGCGGCTCGTTATCTGTTAGTTTCTGGATAAATAATGTTTTATTAGGGGCTATATCATTAAATGCTTCTGAGGTATCGACTTTCTTCTCGTTTCCTCCTATTTCGTAGTTAAACATAGTTTCTTAATTAAATGATAAGTATAGAATTGTAAATATTAATAATGTAATTACTTGCAAATTGTTTTACCGTGCCTTAATTCTTTCAAAAAGAGTTACTTAATATCCCATAACAGCTCATCACTGTCTGTATTTTTACTTATGATCACGCTATTTCCCTTTTTTAACTCCCCGGAAATAATATATCGTGAAATAGGTCTACGCAGCTGGTTACGTATCACACCCGATAACTGCCTTGCGCCATATTTGGGCGTAAAACCTTTCAAAGCCAGCATACTCTTAGCGTCATCGCTGATCTGCATGCCGATACCCATTTTTTCGAGCGCCAACACCAGGCTTTTAAGTTGTATATCAAATATCCGGACTACATTTTCTTCGGATATTGGGGCAAATGGTACAATTTCAGACAAACGCGCTAAAAACTCCGGACGGAAATTTTTACCCATCACTTCCATTAATTGCGATGATGTGGGCATATTGCCTTTTTGTATTTCGCCGGCAACCCACTCACTGCCGATATTGGAAGTAAACAGGATCAGTGCGTTGGAAAAATCACCCTCTTTGCCTAATCTGTCATGCATATGGCCTTCGTCCAGTATCTGCAAAAAGATATCAAATACCGAAGGATGTGCTTTCTCGATTTCATCAAATAACACCACCGAATATGGCTGCTGGCGGATCTTATTTACCAGAAGACCGCCCTCTTCATAACCTACATATCCCGGAGGCGCTCCGTACAATAAAGCCGCGGAATGCTCTTCCTTAAACTCCGACATATCAAAGCGGATCATGGCTTTTTCATCGTTGAATAAAAACTCGGCAATTGATTTAGCCAGCTCTGTTTTACCTGTACCGGTTGGCCCCAGTAAAAAGAACGAACCGATGGGCTGTCCCTTTTTATTTAAACCGCTTCGCGATTCCAGGATAGCATCTGATACAGCTTTCAGAGCCTGATCCTGACCCACAACCCGTTTCTTTAAAAAGCCTTCCATATTTAAAAGCCTTTCTTTTTCCTGGGCCTGTATCTTGCCTAGCGGGATGCCTGTTTTATAAGATATGATAGCTGCGATATCCTGCTTATCAACAATTTCGGTTTTATTGCCGGCCAGAGCTTCCAACTGGCCTATATTCCGTTCGAAATAAGCATTGTACTCTTCGGGTGTTTCCAGGCTTTCTACCTGGGTTTCATCCTCCAGTTGCCCTAGTAATACCGCGCTGATTTTATTACGGAGTAAAGAATATAACCATTTGTAGGATATGATCAGCTCCGGATCATCCTGGCTGTTTTTAAGCTCCTCAAAACGGGTGCGCAGTTCGGCCAGTGAGGTTACCGAAGTATCATTCATTAGGCGGATAGCGGCCATAGTACGGTCGAGCAGATCAAAAGCGGCATCTGGCAGGCGCCTGTCTTTCAGGTAGCGCTGTGCTAACCGAACACACTCTTCCGCGGCATTCGCATCCACTTTCAGATTATGATGTACCTCATAACGGGGCACCAGCTTTTTCAGCATTTTTATAGCTGTGGCTGTATCCGGCTCATTTACCTGCAATACCTCAAACCGGCGACTAAATGCTTGTTCGGGTTCAATAACTTTGCGGTATTCATCAATAGTAGTAGCGCCTATCACGGTTATTTCGCCCCGGGCCAATTCGGGTTTAAGCAAATTGCCTACACCGCCACCTATCGGGCCTTTATTATCTAATAATGTGTGTATCTCGTCAATAAACAGGATGGCCTTATCCAACTGTTTCAGCTCCCGCAAAATGTTTTTGAGCCGGTCTTCGATCTCTCCTTTGTAGGATGCCCCGGCTATTAATGAACCCAAATCCAGCTCATATAGCTGTACATTCTTTAGTGAATCAGGCACCTGGTTGTTCACAATATCTAAAGCAAAGCCATCAACCAGCGCGGTTTTACCAACCCCGGCATCTCCGGTTATCATCACATTGGGTTTGGTACGGCGGCTCAATATTTCCATAACCATGCGGGTTTCCCGCTCGCGGCCAATAATGGGGTCTATCTTATCTCGCCGGGCCAGCTCGGTTCGGTCGATGCAATATTTCAGCAAAGCACTGTTTGACTTTGTTGGGGTATGTCCACTATCGCCATCTTCATTGCCCGCTGTTTGTACCGCTTGCTGTATCTCCTCGTTGCTCAGGTAAATATCCAGCAGTTCCTTCTCTTTTACAGGGAACGATTTAAGCTGGTTCACATCAAAACCAACATTAGGTTTAATCAGGGCAATAAGTACACAAACCGGAGTTATCAGATCAACCCCAAGTTTAATACGCACATTATCGGCCTCTTCAAACACCTGCCTAACGGCGTTATTTCCCAGCATTTCGTCGGGTACGGTAATGGCCGGTGCATACTCTTCTATCCTCACATCGGCCCAATCCTGTATATAGGCAGCGTCTTTACCCAAAGATTGTAACATGCCACGCAAGCCTACTTCCTGATGCATTAAGCCTTTTAACAGGTGCGCCGGCCCAAACTCTTTATTGTGATACTCCTTTGCAAGAGACTGCGCCACCCTAACGGCCGTTTTTACTGATTCGCTGAGATTAACTACATTCATGCTATTGCAAATTGGCCTGGGTTACGTAAAAATAAGTTTTGCCGTTTGATGTAAAATGCTGGTTAACCAACACCGAGCGCTTAACCCGTTCGCTGCTATGCACCAAGAATTTGATGTATGCCTCAAACTGTGCCTGCGGCATATCGCCCCTTAAATCGGCAACTTTGGTATTCAGGAAACTATTTTTACCCGGTAAAGGCAAGCCAGTAACCGTTTTAAAGTAGGTACCTAAGGCCATATCTTTAATATCGCCTTTTGACATTTTTTGGTTTAATCGTTTCCGGATGATATCAACATAGTTCCTGAACAATTTTTTACGATAATCAGAAGCATCCTGCTGCAGGTTTTCGCCTATCATCAATGACAAGATATCGGTTAACTGGTTATACTCCTGTTCGTTTAATATCAATAAATATTGTAACTGCCCCGGATGCTGGCTTACAACATTTGCCGGTAGCTGCGCATTAATGAAATACTTAAAGGCGTTATGCGGCATATCATTACCCAGGTCGTTCGCTACCGGGCTTACCTGTGCAATTACGCCTGGTTGTACATAACGGTTTTCGCGTCCGGTAAGCCTGAAGGCACTATCCAGCGCATGTACCTGCGTAGTGATATCATAATCTGTTTCCCGCATCAAACGATCAACTGATAAACGCATAGCCTGGTTGGTTTTTACAACACCTTTTGGTGGAAAAACAACAGCACCCTGTATCATACTGTTTTTAGGATAATCCAGGTAAAAGGAGATCGAATCGGAAAGCGAAGTATTGAACTGTTGTACATTGCTTAAGCCTTCGCCTGTGATCATGCGTTGTTTTTTAAGATCAGCCAGTTTTATAGCTGATTGCGAAACAATTCGTCTGGCCTGTATCACAAAATCATTATAGATAGGATTGTAATCACTAAATACCTGTATGGCCAGTAAACGGGCATCAGCGGCAGCTACCTGATCGGCTTCATTGGCGATATCATCTGCATTATAATCTGCCGACCCGGTGGTACCTATCAGGACAATCAGGTTGGTTTCGTTGGTATGTCCTTTAAACAGACTTAAAGCCGTATTTATTCCCTCAAACACCGGCTGGTTTTGCAAGGTAGTACCGCAGCCATTGGTTACGGATGCTTGTTTGTCAAAATACTTTACAAGTTCCCGGTAATCGGTTGTAAAGTTCATTTTATTGATACCTCCCGACGGGCAATCCTGCGCGTTTCTGTATACCACGCCACCGTACATCATTTGATTACCTTTTGCATGGGCGTTAAATATGTTTTCAAATGACTGAATAGTACTGGTTATTCCGGAGAAATAGCTACGCATGGTACTACCGCCATCAACCACAAAAACAACATTTATATGATGGATATTTTTACGGATGTTGAGATAATCCAGGTATTTGAGATGACCACCCTTAACATTAAGAATGCTATTATTCGATTTGTCATACACATCTACCGCCAGTCCGGTTCCTAATTTATCATTTTGGCTTAGTGCATTTCCGGTAATTACCGGTAAACTCCGCAGTACAGGCTCATCCGGTGTTATCAGGGGATCAAATTTAAAATAGGTGCTGGTAGCTGGCGGGGCTGCTACCAATATGGCCTGATTAATAGCTGTTGCTGCTGAATCGTCAGCATCGGTAATATTATTTTTAGCCGAGCCAATGTATAAACGGTTACCCCAGTTATGTAACGCATCGGCCGCTACCCATCCATAAACGCTACGGGCGGCGCTGTCGGCTACAAGCTGTCCTTCAGAACCTACCAGCATCTTTTTACCATCGTCTGATTTTTTGAATACATATACGATGTTATTTAAAGCAAGCTTTGTTTTTTTACGCTCCAGTTCTGGTGAGGTAAATACATATAAGGAATCTGTTTTGTCGTAATAAAAGTCGGGCATCAGGAGCGGATTTTTACCACTGATAACCGCTATATATTTACTGGGGTAGGTACCCTGGTTAATGAATGCCGACTGCCAAAGCAAAACTTTTGATTTACTGATCCAGCCATAGCTTTGGCTTGATTTTTTATTGGTGAGCTTACGACCCTGTACCATCCCGGGCTGATATTTGATCAATTTTATATAACCATTTCTTTCCTCACTTACATAAAACGGATCCATGAACTTTAGTTTTTTCATGATCAGCGTACCTCCTGGTGAGGTATAAGTATAGTTCTCGTCGCGGTCAGAGAAAACTATCCATGGCAAACCAGTCTTATCAGCGCTGTTATAGATATTGGTGTTTTCATTCGGCTTTTCAAATGCCGCGGGCAGTGTTACTACTTTCTTACTGATAGAAACCGGCGACTGCGCATTCACCGAAAAGCAGGAAAGCAGCAGTAACATTATTAAAATATTTTTCATTTTGATAGGTGCATATATTAGGTTCATTGATAATGGTTTTATTATTTGGCCCGTCTTGGAGCGCCATTCGAGGTTGATGAATGCTGTTTAACTGTAAGCATACTTGAACAGCTCGACTTGGCTCTTAAGGTTACCTGGGCTTCATCAATATTAATACCCCCGCCAAAAGTGAGGCGCATACAATACGAGTAAAAGTCGGTTTGTTTACTATCACCGTTGGTTTCCAGGTTAACGGTTACTTTTTCATCGCCGCAGAAATATTTGTTAACGAGGTAATAGTAATTGGTATTAAAATCGGCCCCGTTGGCAATGGCCTGCAAATGCGCCCGGATATCATCAATTACTTTGCGCTCACCTTCGCCGGGTGTTACAATAGCGTTAACTGTCGAATCGGGGTTTGATATCAGCATACGGTGATAAACCGGGTGTTTACTTTTATCGGTACTGAGTTTTATAAAATAGGTTCCGGGATTATGATAGGTATATAAAGCGGTAGATCCTTTAACGTCAACTCTGCCGGTTTCGCCAAATGACCATTCATATATCCTGGCATTCCCCTGTGCTTCTAACCTGATCTGTTCATTAACAATACCCTGAGTAGGCCCGTTAATAACCATTAGAGTATCAACAGATTGCACAATAGTATCCTTAACATTTACCGGAAACTGCTGCTTTAAGGCACCATCTACTGTAATCCGTACAATGTAATCGCCCGGGCGTTTAAATTTATAACTCCCGTTTTGAAGGTTTGATTTATCGCCGTTGCCAAATTCCCATACCCAGTTTTTAGCATTAGCTGTATTGTCTGAGTATACCAGGTTTTCGTTTAAAAATATCTCGTCTTTTAACAGCCGGGCGTTAACTGTTCTTTTATCAAATAATGAGCTTTTAAATAAAAAGATCAATGCAGCAATAATGAGTATACCAACTATAATATATAGAAAGGCATAGGTTTGCCTGTTGGTATCCACGGGGCGGCCGCTGTTGTAATCGTCTTTCATTGGTTTAAAGGTTTGTGTTTTTATAGTGATGTGATGTTTTACGTTTATCTGCTGGATCCGAGGCTTTGCTGCAACTGCCGGGTTGATAGTTTACAATCATCAAGCAGTTTGCTGAGCCGGTTAATGTCGCTGTAATTGCCGGTGAGTTCGCGTTTATCATAAAACAGGTTCTCAAACAATTTTGAAGCATGAATAAAACATTTATACCGGCTATCATACGGGCGTCTGTTATAATACGAACGAATAGCTCCTATGGAGTTTTTAATATCGTTTTCTAAAAAAAGTGCTTGTACATTAGGGTTAAACTTTGCAATATGGGTATAGGTAGTATCAACTGTAGGTATAGCTTGTGTAACCAGGGCTTCAAACTCATCCTCTTCGGCTATCCGTTTGGAAAACTCATCTTTTGATATAGTTGCGCCATCGTCATAATTATAAAATATGGCTGTGCACAGTATGGATGATGTTATCAGAAACACTCCTAAAAACAAAAGAAATTTTTCTCTTCGCTCTTTTAAATTGAACTTTAGCATATAATTTAATAATGTGAAAACCGGCCACTTAGCTTGCTGACAGCCGATTTATTTATTTTATTACACGACTCCAATTGCGAACGAAGACTTTCTATCTGGAAACGGGTGGTAAATAACGAATCTTTAACATTAGCTATAGCGGCAATATGATTGCTTAATTTTTTATACAGGTCGAAACTTTTAAGCGGATAAGGGTTGCTCTGGAGTTTATCAAGAATATGTTGATTACCCTCCTGAATATCATTAAGCAGGATAGTTTGGTTATTTAGTTCCTCTGAATTCATTTTTGAATATTGCGACAACTGTTGCATACGCATCAAAATCATCTCGAAACTATTGTTGATATCATTACGGATAGCTACCAGCTGGTCGGTTTGCTTTACTTTGGCATTTAATAATACCATTTCACGGCTCGAAGTGAAGAAAAAGAAATAAACGGTTACAACGGCAAATGCTAATAGCCCAGTCAGGTAAATTATAAAAATCCTGTAGGCTCGATTTAGGTCGGTTATATTGACGGGCTTCATTAAGTATTTGTAATATTATTGTTAAGAGGCTATAATAATTTTAAGTTATCCTGATTAACTATCACTATAAATCATTCAGGATAAAGGGCGTAATAAAAATATTCTTAACCTTTAAAACATTTCTACAACTATTTTGCAAAAGAAATGTTTATGAAAAAGTGATTTTTTTTATTGCTTAGTTATAAATCAAATATTTAATATGCCAAACCCTCTATATTTCAAGCCGTTAAGATTTGAAAACATTGCCCAGGGGCGAGATATGCAAACACAAGATCTGGGGGCTTCTATTTCACAGTATATAGAGCTGATCATTTTTACCCGGTATGGCGAACATCGCTACAATCCTGAGTTTGGATGCGAGATATGGGATATGGATTTTGAGCTTATACAAAGTGAAACTATTTGGGAGGAAAAGCTACGGCAATCACTCCTCCGATCGATCAAAAAGTTTGAAAAAAGGATATATGACATTGATATTGATGTGCACATCAGTGAGATCAATAAGTTTTATCCGTTAAGAAACGTAAGTGAAATAAAGAAACGGGTAGAGATTGTTATAAAAGGGAAGCTCAATAAAACCGGCGAGCATTATACCTTCAGCACATCATTGTTTCTGAGTCCTTTATCTGCATAAAAACCTAAACATGAGCAAAATATTTTTCACGTCAAAAGAAGAAATAAAGGGCAGGATGCTCCGGAACGCAATGGATTTCTGGAACACCACGAACGTTAATGACATTGACCCTCTGGTTAAATTATTGATCGAAGCGCTTAGTACCGAGTTGTTCAACCTTTCCAACGATGTTAAAAACTTGGAAAACCGGGTACTAAACAAGATCTCCCGGATCCTCGCCTCAGACTATCTCACCGCTCCGCTCCCTGCTCATGTCCTGCTCAAGGGTATACCGGTTGAAAACACGGAGACCTTGAGTATCAAAAATCATTTCTTCTATCGAAAAACAGCTTCGCCCGATGCAGGCAAAACAGCGTTGGAACCTTTGGATGTCTTTTTTACACCTATCGGCGAAAACAAAGTTTTTAAAGCCGAAATTAAATACACATTTAACGGCAGGCAGCTTTGGGAACACACGCCGGATATGCAAAAAAATTCGATTGCCCGCTCATTGCCACAATCCTTTACCGAAAATAACACCTTATGGATAGGAATTGAAACCGATCCAAAACTTAATACGCTCCAAAATGCAGGGATATATTTTGAATGGCCAGGGTATACTACCAATAACGATTTTTATAACCTGTTACCCGTTACCCGTTTGTATACCGATGAGCAGGAACTGAATACAATAAGCGGATTAATATATGAGGAGGAAGAAAGCATTGAAAACAAACCGGTATTTTATGATCAAAACATTATTAACCTAATTACCCGGGATGTAAAATCATACTACCAGAACCGTTTTATATCGCTTACAGATGATCGCTTAAATGATCTGGAACAGCTTAAGAAAAGTTTCCCGGTATCATTTGAACCCTGGTTTGAACCAACAGACCTGAAACGACTTAAGCCTTGCGTATGGATAAAAATGATTTTTCCGGCAGTGATTAGGCCAGATGTGATCAGCGAATTACAGCTGCACCTAAACTGTTTCCCGGTTATGAGCCGTAAACTGCATGAACAGAAATTCAGGGTAAAAGAGATGAATAACATCATCCCTATCAAGCCTTCGGCTTTTGATCATTTCTTATCGGTTCAGGACCTGCATGATGATCTGGATATTCACTATAATGAGATCCCTTATAGCCAGGCTGATCAAAGTTTTGAAGGGAGTTATTCTGTCAGGAACGGTGGCGCTGAACGCTTTGACTCCCGGAATGCACAACAGATCATCGAGTATCTTTTTGAATTGCTCAGGGATGAAAAAGCTGCCTTCGCTGCCTATGGCAACGATTTTTTGAACTCAACACTAAAAACACTTGAGCAAAACATTTCGCTCATCGAAAAAAAATCAAACCAGGCTAAAGATAATCACGAACTCATTAACTATCTTATTTTAAAGCCTGCCAATAAGGCTGGTATGTTATATCTTCAATTTTGGACAACTCTTGCTGACAGCGCTAATAATATCAGGAAAGGCTCCCGACTCCAGCAGTTTGAGACAACAAAGTTAAAAGCAGATAATTTACGCTTGATGACCACCTCTATCGGAGGCAGAAATAGTCTTGGAGCCACCGAGCGTATACAAGCCTATAAATACGGGCTTACCACTAAGGACAGAATTGTTACTCAGGCTGATCTGACCAGTTTTTGCCAGTATGAACTGGGTACCAAGTTAAAAAGCATCCGCATTAGTAAAGGTGTAAGTATCTCTCCAAATCCAAAAGAAGGATTTAAAAAGACTACGGATATCTATTTAAAACCCCACGAGGAAAGTAAGCTGTCAACCAACGAATGGGATACGTTACTAAGCCTGCTACAATCAAAGCTGGAGTCGCGGAGCATCATCAATTATAATTACCGCCTTTTCATTGAAAATTAGGGTCAGGTTTAATTACCCAAATAAGTGGTATAACCAAGCCGGGCATTTTCCTGCTGCGCTCCTATTATTATTTTTTTGGAAGCAGGCGTGGCCAGCAAATTAACATTTACCCCGGTTTGCATTGGTATAAAGTATGATAATAACACATCAATACAGATAGCTGATCGCTCCCCGGGTAAAAAATCAATCATTTTTGAGGCGCTCAATGGCCCAACGGCAACGTATAGCTCTTCTTCGGGCTCAATTAACTGTCCTGCTATAAAATCTATTCCCAAAGCTGCCTTGCCTAATGAAGTTTGCATGCCTGCCAACTCCTTTTTGCCTGACCTGGTAACCAGTTTATAACTGAGTGAGATGGGTGTTTTAAACAACATGGTTAGTATTTTGCTTATAAAAACAAGATTATTACGCTGTTCATGTATCACCGGCAAGACATGTATTAAAATAAGCATTTGCTTGTTGGTAAAACAGCCAAACTCTTTCCATTCTTTTAAGAATATGTTAATCAGATCATCATACTCATTTTTCTTATCCAAACGGTTCTCATAAAGCTCCAGGATCATTTTCAGGTGGTTCACCTCTGCTTCAAATGGTGCAAAAAAGCGCCGTGTCTGCTTCTCCTCATCTCTCCTGTCCACAATATCCTTAACCATCTCTTCTTCGGTAATCATTAAACTCGAAGCAGGAGGTTTATGAAAAAGGCCTTCAGGCAACATATCATACAACCCATCGCGGTTTACCTGAACCTGAAGTATCTTTTTGTTGGTGATATCGGTTTGACTGACAGCAATGCCCGCAATTTCTTTTGCAAAGGCGCGCTGCTGGGGTCCCACCGGCAATATTACAATACCATCAGCGTCAACCAATTCATTCTCAACAATTTCTGCAGCAATAACCGTAGCTTTAAAATCTGTATCGATAAGGTTAGGGTTTTTGATCTTCATTTTTCAATATTTTTACAAATAATATTTAAAACAATAACCACAATTATTGGTAATTGATTAGACTTATGTCAAATTTATTTTTTTGAGACTGTTATAGACCTGAACATACAATTATATCATGGACGTTAAATCATTTTTTATACGTTATCTTATCTTCCCTCTCATCTTCGTGATTGCTGCGGCAATTATGACCATAATTAACAAAAAGAATAAACTCTTAAGCAATAAACGCCTCATTGTTATTATTTTGTTAACTGCTGTTATTTTAGGTATCCCTGGCTTACTAGGCTTTCTTGATCTGCAGTTTATGCCCTGGGGCTATTTATTTTGCCAGCTTATTTACTTAACTCTGGGCTCTGTTTACGTATGGCTGGCGGGTAAATATCACGAAAATGAGCTACTCAACAAAAAAGGGTTCTTTATTTTTTGTACACTGATATCATGCCTGCTGGGTGTATATCTTTTTAAACTGGGGTTTGATTGGCTAAACAACCTTCGGTATGGTTTATGGGCTGCTACCAGTATATTCATATTTTTATTACCCCCCATTTTCTGGTGGGCATACATTGCTTTTATGAGTATCCCGCTGGAAATATACAAAGTATGGCAGTATCCCCGTGTGCCCGAAGATATCAGCATGGAGCACCTCAATTTTGATAAACTGATGGTATTGGAGCTCGATCTGTACAAAAATACTGATGATCCCGAACCCCTGAAGGTAAAGGCTAAAGCGCCACCAAATATGAATTTTGGTCAATGGTTCCAGAAATTTATAGATGATTATAATTTAAAATTCCCTAATGCTCCGGTGCAATATAAAGTCAATAAAACCGATAGCTACAGGTGGATATTTTACATTAAACCTTCTTTTTGGAGACGAAGGCAATTTATTGATCCCGACCTGAACATTGTAGAGAATAAGATCACCGAGGCAAACACAATATATGCCAAACGTGTTTCTGAGATTGTAAGCGAACCCGAACGCACCGGCGATCAGGCGGTTTACCTGTAATAGTATAAAAACATCTACCTATTAAAATATGATATGCTTAGTCCGTTAAAAAACAAACCTGTAAACTGGATAGATGGAATGAAAATTTCCAGCGATCATTTTATCAGTACAGATAATTTCATACATGACATTGTCAGGGATTCTAATTCCCTGCAACTCAATAATCATAACTTTGGTTTATTACCTCCTGTTATTAACGAATCTGCAGCATTGGATATACAGATCACAGAAAGAGCATCAAACCAGGTACAGATTAAAATTAACCATTGTAATGCTGTAACTGCCGATGGACATCGCATTGATATATCGCGAACAGGCCCTGAATTACTGTTTACCCATTACTTTGGCCAGGATAATACCGCAGAAAATTCAGAAACGTATTATGTACTGCTTACTGTTAATCCTTTTGAGCGCGTAGCAAGTGGCAACCCTGACCCAGAGGAGATCCCCTTAAGGTACCCCGAAGTTGATAAAAAATATAATATTACCATCATACCGGCATCGCAGGTAAACATCCGGAATTCTCACTTTTTAGAGGTAGGTAAATTCATCAAAAACGGCAATAACCTGCAAACGGATATCAGCTTTATACCTCCGTGTACATCAATACTAAGCCATCCGGAGCTAGTTAAATACTATGAAAACTTCAGCAATCAACTGAATAATCTACAATTACTTTCTTTTCGTATCCTGGATAAGATAACTTCTAAAGAATCTGTTTCGACCATTGGTAAAAACGTAAAAATATTATGCGAAAAGATGCTGGAGTATATTGCCCGTATTTATTTTTCTTACCGCAATATAGTTTACCAGCAACCGCCGGTGTATCTGGTATCCTGTTTTTCGGAAATGGCGCATATATTTTTCAGCACTGTAAAAAGCATACCCGGTGCTGAGCGCGAAGAACTGCTTAAATATTTTTATGAATGGAAGGATGTTACTCCCGGCAACTTTGAGGAGCTGCTAGCACGCCTCATAGAGGTTGTTTACAATCATCATGACATCAGTGCCTCTATGATCACTGTTGATGAGTTTCTGCGTGTAATAGTAGCTTTATGGAATAAACTAAGCTCACTGGAATACATTGGTCAACGTAAAGAAAATATTGTGGTAGCCGAACAACAAGTGATACAAACCGTACAATCCAAACGCACCTGGACGCTACTTGATTAAGCACGATGATCGAAACATTTCATCAGAAGATTTCAATAATTAATTAGAATAAGAGCATATCTACAGATATGCTCTTATTCTATAAGCACTGTAATAATCCTACTTATTTTTCTTTTACTTTCTTTAAAAACTTATCCTGCAGATCGCTGATCTCTTCGTCGTACCCTTTTTTATCTATAAAAGCACCGGGGTTATAATCAGCTCCGGGTTTGTGTTTGCGTTGAAGCTCAAACTGACTGGCGTGTGATGCCAGCCAAATATCAAACGACAGGTTTTTCATCGCATTTAATGTATAGGCGTAGTCCCGGGCAATATCAGGATAGGCAGGTATATCGGAGAATTTTTTATCGGTCACTATCGTAGGCATATTGGCTATCAATACCCGGTATGAGCGCTTTTTATCTTTTACATTAAACAGAAAACTGCAAGAACCTTTTGTATGCCCGGGATGATGGAGCATAACTAAACGCATGTTCCCTAACTTTATAGTATCGCCGTTATGCAATATCCGGTCAACTTTTACCGGCGCATAAGTACTTACACCACCACTTAATGCATAATCAGAGCGTCCTCCATCAGTTACCACTCCTACATCACCAGCATCTACCATCATTTTAGCGCCGGTCATTCTTTTTATAGCAGCCATTGCTCCCATATGGTCAAAATGTGCCTGGGTGGTTAAAAGTATCCTGATATCCTTAAACTTAAAACCCAGAGCTTCAATATTAGCTTTGATTACGGGTTCCGAATCTGCAATACCAGTGTTGATCAGTATATTACCCTGAGATGTGGTAATCAAATAACAAGCCAGATCATAAGTACCCACATAATAAAGGTTACCTGCGATTTGAAACGGCGGATAGGGCTTTGACCAATTCGGATCTGTAATTGCGGGCTGAACTACCTTTTGAGCAAACACCCCCAAACCCACACATACGAAGCTAATTACCAGCGAAATTCTTTTAAATTGTTGCACAATCATACCCCGATAAATGAGTGTTAAATATACTTGTAGCTAAAGGTACGGTGATCT
>JACXTT010000087.1_pt1 | contig 133749 bp, 119 predicted proteins | sample 9270951 | NCBI WGS metagenome assembly JACXTT01 (sample SAMN15532306, study PRJNA645909) | rock metagenome | isolation source: weathered quartz diorite | place: Puerto Rico | collected 2017-06-21 | reverse complement strand
ACCGAGATAATTTCGACCTCAGAACTGGACCTCGTTAACTCAAGTTAACACACCCAAAGTGTTCTAAAATCGACATTCCTCGCTTCCCCATAGTGTCTTTTAATATGATTCAATTCGCTTTTAAAAGTGCCCCTCTAGAAGACCTGTCTAATTCTGAGACAGAGCCATTTTCTTTAAATGCAAATAAACTCATTTTGAGCATGGAAATCATCTGAATCTTCCAGGCACGAAGTTTGGATATTCTGCACCGAAGTCCTTACCGTGGAGTTATTGTGGAACGTCGTCGCCTTTCCGGCCTGTTGGCCACGTTGATATTTGTGCAGGGTATGAGCGTTGCTCATGCTCAAGAGGTCGTTGTCGATTTGCCCAATCCATTTGAAACGGGAAGCGGGGGACAACAACAGCCACTTCCGCAGCCGTTGCCACCGTCACCGGTGCAAGCTCAGTATGTTGGAAAGACACAAATAAATTCCATTCCAAGAAAATCGGGCGGCACTCTCGTGCGCGTGAGTCTGGCCCCTGCGTTGGTGCTTCAGCGCTTGGAATTGAAGGTTCAAAAAAGCCAAGTGAAAATTTATGATGCCACTGTAGTCACTTCTACCGGTCAAAGAATTGCTGTGCGTGAGTTTAAAGAAACAGGCGTGTTGCAAACAGCAAGCACTCTGGTTTCAGAAAATCTTAATCTGACGGACAGTATCACTTCTATCGAATTGCGTGCTGAATCTTATCAAGCAGAATCAGATGTTGAATTGAAAGCTGTCTCAGACACAGGTATTCCTCGTTTAGTCGTACAACCAATCGAAGTTGTGCAGCAGCCGGCACAGCCTTCGAAACCGACTCAGCCAAATGTTCCATCACCACCTCCTCCTCCGGTGCAACAGCCCAACAGACCTCCTCGCTTTGGTAGTTGTTTGCAAGATGCCTGTGTTGGTGATCGTTTCTTTAATATTCAAAGAGATTATCGTGAAGTGGAAATTGTGGGCTTCGAAAATGGCACCTATGTTCTGCGTTTTATTGATAACGGTGGACAGGGCGGTGGTTGGACTCGCAGTGACCTCGCTAAAATGAGTGGCTGCAGTGAGAGCATTTGCGTTGGACTTCAAGCTTTCAATGTCAGTAGAGATTATCGCAAAGTTTCTGTTGCCGGTATTCAAACAGATGGAAAATTTATTCTTCGCTTCTTGGACAATGGTGGCCTTGGTGGCGGGTGGAGTCGTTTGGACCTTGCAATGATGACTGGCTGTGGAGAGATGTGTGTTGGCGATGCCGGACTTGTTATAAACAAGGACTATCGCAGAGCGACTGTCGTGGGAGTTCAAGCGGACAGAAAAATTCTGCTTCGTTTTGAAGACAACGGTGGCATCGGTGGTGGATGGTCACGCTCGGACATTGCTTTGTTTAAGGGCTGTGTTGGGCAACTGTGTGTCGGCACAACGGCCTACAACATTGACAAAGATTTCCGAGTTGTAAAAGTGATTGCAGTTCAGCCTGACAATAAACTTGTTCTTTCGTTTCAAGACAACGGCGGGATAGGTGGCAATTGGGGCCCAGAAAACTTGGCTTTGATGACAGGCTGTGGGCGTGGCTTTTGCGTCAATGATGATGTGATTGTCCTCACGAATGGTAATCGCAAAGCCCGCGTTGTGGGAATTCAAGGAATTGACCTCTATGTATTGAAATTCCTTGATAATGGCGGTGTTGGTGGAAACTGGTCGAACAGTGACCTAGCGCGCGCACGCTAGCACTTTTTACAGAGGGCATTTTGCCACCATATTTTTTGGCACAGAGTTTGGATTAAGGGTTCTCGAATGGAATTTGACTTACACTCCGGTAAAACGGAGCAGACTTAAGGAGTCTAACATGAAAAAAAGAATGATCGTTGGTGCATTACTTGTAACTACAATCGCTCAAACTGCAAGTGTTGCTCACGCTGCAAAAGCTGACATCGGTGGAATCATCGGTGGTGTTATCGGTGGTCTTGCCGGTACTCAAATCGGCGGAGGAAATGGTCGTACTGCAGCAATCATTATCGGAGCTGTTGCCGGATCTATGATCGGTAATAAAGTCGGCGCAAATATGGATGAAAATGATCGTCGCGCTGTTGCTGAAGCTCAACGTCGCGCCCTTGAAGGTGGCTTGAATAGCAACTGTGATTGGGATGGTCGTAACTACGGTTCACGCACAGGTGCGCGTGGTCGTATCACTTCAACTCGTGAAGGTTATAATCAATCAACTGGTGAATACTGCCGTGAATACCGCAGCACTATCTACTTGAGCGATCGTACAGAAGACACTCGGGGTGTTGCTTGTTCTCGCAGAGATGGCTCTTGGTATGAAGTTCAAGAGACCAACGTTCGTTGGGGCGGTAGAGATAACGGTTACAACAACGGTGGATACAATGGAAGCAGTCGTCCTGCTCCTTATAATCCAGCTCCAACTCGTCCAGTTCCTCCACCTCCAGTTCCGGTTCAACAAAACCGTGAAGGTTCTGTTCAAGTTTCCAGCATCTCTCGTCGCACAGGTGGCGAATGGGTTCGCGTAACTTTGGCTAGACCAGTTTCTGTGGATCAATTGGAAGTTCGTGCGTTGTCTGCGGGTCTTAAGATCCATGCTGCGACGGTCTATACTGAAAGTGGCCGTCAAATGAGCGTACGTGAGTTTGATGAAACTCCAACGTTCTACGCTGGTGACAAAGCGATCTCTGAAAGATTGAATCTTCGTGATCGCGTAACGACTGTGGACATTCGTGTTGAAGGCATGGGCGGTAATGCAGATATCTTGATCACAGTGCTTTCAAATGACGGATACCCTTCTTTGAGCGTATCTCGCTACTAGCTTACACTCCGACTTCGCCGGAGTAGACAAGTCTACTTACGACCTGGCCGTGGGGTGTTTCCGGCTTCGCCTGGATCGCCTCAGGATGTCAGGGCCGTAGCTAAAAAGCCTCAAGTTGGGCGTAAAAAGCCAGTCTAGGACAGAGTGTCTAGACTGGCTTTTTTTATGTCTAAGACCGATATTGAGTTGGTTTTTAAAAGGAGCTTACTCATGTCTAAACTACGTGTTGGTATTAATGGTTTTGGTCGTATTGGTCGCGTACTTTTCCGCGAGGGTTTCGAGAAATTCGATATCGTAGGAATCAACTCTTTGGACAGCATTGAAGGCAATGCTCACTTGTTGAAGTACGATTCTGCACATGGCGTGTTCAACGCGAATGTTGCTGTTGAAGGTAACAACCTTGTTGTAAATGGTAAAAAGATTCATGTTTCAAAACATCGCAATCCAGCAGATGTTCCTTGGGGTGACTGGGGTGTTGATCTGGTTCTTGAGTGCACAGGCGCATTCAAAACTAAAGAAGATTTCATGCAACACATCCATGCTGGCGCGAAACGCGTTTTGGTTTCAGGCCCGGCTGAAAAAGGTGCTGACATCACGATGGTGTACGGTATCAATCACGAAGCTTATGATCCGTCTAAGCACCATGTTGTTTCAAATGCTTCTTGCACGACAAACTGCTTGGCGCCTCTTGCAAAAGTATTGAACGATACTTTCGGAGTTGAACACGGAACTATGATGACTGTTCACTCTTACACGAATGACCAAAAAATCTTGGATGCTCCTCACTCTGACATGCGCCGTGCTCGCGCTGCTGCGGTCAGCATGATTCCAACAACAACAGGTGCTGCGAAGAACGTAGGACTTGTGTTGCCGGAATTGAAAGGCCGTATCGACGGCATCTCAGTACGTGTTCCAACTCCAAACGTGAGCTTGGTGGATTTCACATTCACTGCGAAAAAAGATGTAACTAAAGAATCTGTGAACGAAGCGTTGATCGCTGCGGCTTCTAACGGTCCTTTGAAAGGCATCTTGGCGGTAGAAAAAGATGAACTTGTCAGCGTTGATTTCAACGGTAACAAACATTCTTCTATCGTAGATCTTGCGACAACAATGGTTGTGGGGCCTCGTATGGTGAAAGTTCTTTCTTGGTACGACAATGAAACAGGCTTCTCAAACCGTATGGTGGATGTGGCTTTGCATATGGCTAAGAAGGGTCTTTAATAATGGCAGCTATTGCAGCTCCTCTGGGACTTAAAGGTATTAAGACTGTTCGTGATTTTGAACTCGAAGGAAAAGTGGTTTTCCTTCGTCTGGATTTGAACGTGCCGATGGCGAACGGAAAAATCACAGATGAAAATCGTATCACGGCTTCTTTGCCGACGATTCAGTATTGCATGGAAAAGGGCGCGAAGATTGTTATGGCTTCGCACTTGGGTCGTCCTAAATCAAAAGACGACAAAGAGTTTTCCCTAGAGCCCGTTGCAAAACGTCTTCAGGAACTTTTGAATGCAGAAGTGATCTTGGTTGAAGAACCAGATTCAGATGCTCCGGTTCATCTTTTGCCTTCATTGAAGAAAAACCAACTGATCCTTCTTGAGAACGTGCGTTTTGAAGAAGGGGAGACTAAGGACTCTATCGAGTTCGCGCAAAAAATCGCGAACTATGCAGAGATCTATATCAACGATGCGTTCGGTGCTTCGCACCGTGCGCATGCGACAATCCACGCTTTGCCTTCAGTGATGAAGGAAAAAGGCATTGGTTTCTTGATCGAAAAAGAAATCAATATGTTGGACTCATTGTTGGTAAATCCAAAACGTCCGTACATCGCAGTTATGGGGGGAGCGAAAGTTTCCGACAAAATTGCTGTCATCGAAAGATTGATGGACGTTGTTGACGGATTTGTTATCGGCGGAGCGATGGCTTACACATTCCTGAAGGGCCAAGGTCTTTCAGTAGGCAAATCATTGGTTGAAGCTGACAAAGTAAAATTTGCGAAAGAAATGATCGAGCGTATTGAAGCTCGCGATAAAACAATTCTTCTTCCTGTAGATCATGTGGCTGCAAAATCATTTGGTGATGTTGCCAGTGCCCACGTCACTCGTGATGTTGTGATTCCAGAAGACGAAATGGGTTTAGACATTGGCCCTCAAACAATCAGAAATTATTCTGCAGCATTAAAATCCGCAGGAACAATCTTCTGGAACGGTCCAATGGGTGTCTTTGAAAACCCAGCTTTCGCCAAAGGAACGTTCGGCGTTGCTCAAGCAATTGCTGACAGCGAAGGAACAAAAATCGTAGGTGGCGGAGACTCAGCTGCGGCAGCCGAGGCTTCTGGACTAGCAAGCAAGATGACTCACATCTCAACTGGCGGCGGAGCCAGCCTCGAATACCTTCAAGGCGACAAACTCCCAGGCCTAGAAATCCTAAGAACAAGAATCCGCGCCTAAAGGTACCCGCTTCCTATCGGTGCGATTGGTACATAGTTAATCAAAACCCGCATGTTCAACCATGCGGGTTTTTTATTTTTGAAGGTACCTGCTTCCTATTGATGCGATTTAGTACAAAGTTAGTTAGAATCCATGCGGCCACTCATAGCGGTTCTTTGTATTTAAAGGGTTCTAAAACGCTCAAAAGGTACCTGCTTCTTTTCGATGCGAATTAGTACAAAGTTATCAGAATCCAATGGTCTGCCCTTTTTTCAATATTTAAAGGATTCATAAAATAAAAAACCCACGCCTTTCAGGAGTGGGTTTTTTATTTGTGTACCAAATTTGACCAATAGGAAGCAGGTACCTTTAGGGTGTTTTAGATGGAGGCGATTTTGCTGAAGGAGTCTACTTCTAGGGAGGCTCCACCGACGAGGAAGCCGCTGACGTGGGGTTGTTCGATCAGGGTTTTTGCGTTGTCTGCTTTTACGCTGCCGCCATAAAGAATGGGAGCGGTGAAGCCGAGTTTGGTCAGGATGCCGTGAACGTCGGTGTGCGTTTCAGCGACTTGTTCTGGAGTTGCGACTTTGCCGGTTCCGATGGCCCACACGGGTTCGTAGGCGATAACGATTGGTTTTGATTTGTCTGCTTTGGCAAGTCCCAGCAGAAGTTGGGTTTCAAGCACGCGGAAGGTGTGTGTGGCCTCGCGCTCTTGCAAAGTTTCACCGATACACAACATCGGAGTCAGTCCTAAGCTTTGCACCATGGCGACTTTATCTGCGATCAAAGCATCTGTTTCGCCAAAAATCTGACGGCGTTCACTGTGGCCAATCAAAATATAATCTCCACCAAGTTCTTTGACGACTTGTGCAGAGTTTTCTCCGGTGAAGGCACCTTGATTTTGGGCATAACAATTTTGTGCGCCGATGTGGATGTTAGAACCTTTAACGGTTTCACAAGCAGCTTCTAAAGAGATTGCGGAAGGGAAGAATACCAACTCACCAGTGGCTTTGCTGGAAATTTCTTTGAAAGATTTAAAGAATGTGCGTGTTTCAGCGGGAGTTTTGTGAAGTTTCCAGTTGGCGGCAAATATCTTTTTCATAGGATTTCCTTTGTCTGATAGGGAATCCTAGCATTGAGTGAAAGGGAAGATCAAGGTGCATCGGCGGCGACAGTCGCTGCGGATTGTTCTAGATTTTTTAAAACTTCATTGCCTTCAAGGGTTTTTCTGGAAACGGCAAAGTGGACGGGGATGGTTTTTAAAATATGCCCGCGTAATTTCATGGTGGGATGATCTTTTGTCCATCTTTCAACATTGGCTTTGTAGTTTAAGAATATATCGGCTCGTTTATTTACCAAAAGTCGATAGGCTCGTTCCATATCTTTCACTTCAATAAATTGATAATGATTTTTAGGATCTTGTATGTCTTCAATGATCCCTCCATAGCTATAGCCAGCGTAAGTGACAAGACGATACTTTTTGAGTTCGTTAATATCTTTCACAGAGATGTCTTGTCCCAAGGCGTAGGTCATCAGTTCCAAACTGGCGATGGACTTGCTGCCGATAAAGGTTGTACTTTTAAACTCTTTGTAGTGAGTGAAGCCGAGCCAAATATCTACGCTTCCAGAGGACAACTCATTGGGCATGCGTTTGAAGGGAACATAGACGAGTTCGAGTTCGTACCCCGCATGCGAGACTACTTTTTTAGCCTGATCAATCAAGATTCCTTTGGGACCTTCTGGAGTGACTTCTAAAAAAGGAGGGAAGTCCGTGTAAGCCATGCGAAGTTTGCGTTTTGGTGCCGTGATACTGGAGGCGTCAGCAAAAGCAGAAGCACAAGAAATATCCAGAATAAAAAGGCAGGTTAGCAGCCCGCTTAGAAGTGTTTTCACATCTTTATTTGAACACTGTGATGCGAAGTTGGAAAGTGAATCTGCGTCTTTGTCAGATCTAGATTTACAAGAACAAAGAAGCCTATCCGTTTCCAGAGTCCTCTTCACGCATGGCTTGTTTAACAGCCTTTAATAGAGCTTTTCCTTGGGCTGTAGGCAAAGTCGACAAGGCCTTTTTAAAAGATTTTTCGTCCTTTTTGTAGAGTGGCACAAGAACGTCGGCGACAGCGGCCGTTGGATCATTTTTAAGAGTGATATATGAGACACGAAGAATCTCGTGTAAGAGATTTATGTCGGGTCCGCTTTTTAAAGAATATTGAACAGCCTCGTCGATTTTCACAACGATATTTGCTAAATGATCTTCACCTTTTTTGCTATCAGCCATTGTGTAAGCTGAAAATTCTTTCAGAATTTCCTCTGAAGATCTGAAATCTGCGAATGCCGATGTTGTGATGAAAAGAGTTGTGAATAACAAATAAAATTTGATCATAAATTCTCCGGAGGAAGAATCATCACTCCAATAATCTTATATGGCTTGCCAATCTTCGCTTTGTAAAGACCTTTGGTCGTTTTCTGGATGTTATTTGTTGATTGATAGTCACTGACGTAAGTCGCATTTTTGTCTTCGCCAGTTTTAATTTCAATATGACCAGCTTCCTTCGCCTCCCCAGTGCTGTAGACAAGCACGGCACCTTTCGGCGCATCCGCTGGAGATTTTATTTTTGCAGCATACTTTGGATTCTCCATAAGGTTCACCATGCCTTGAGCTTTCAAGTCAGTGACTGCTTGTTTGGCTTTTCCACTTGGAGGATAGGAATCAATGATGTCACCCGCAAGCAAGGCATTTTTCACATAGCGATAACAAAGGCGCTTCGAACGTGAAGCAGACTTCTTCGCTGCTTTGATCATCTTCGCAACCTTTTTACTGTTGCTGTAAGCAGAGACGTAAGGGTCTTCAGACCACGGCGTGTTGGCGTCGTCTTTCGCAGGCCCTCTTTTCTCAGCTTCTTTTTTGACATCATTAATATCTTTGACGTTCTTGTCGGCGACGGTGGTGTTGCAACTTGTGCAAGTCTCTGTGAAACCACCTTCAGTCTTCGTCTTGTCTTTGTTCATGGCAAGATTTGGATCTTCAGATTTTAAGGCATCCGCTTTTCTTTTGGCTTCCGCAGCGGCCAACTCTTTTTCACGTTTGGCTTCGCGGGCTTTCACTTCTTTTTTCGTTGGAAGAGTTGGGTTGGCAACTGTGCCTTCAGCGGGCAGGCCGACGCCATCGCGCTTGGCGGTGCTGCTCAAAGCTTCTTCGGGATCTTGAATATCGCTTCCGGATTTATCTTGGAAGCTCAACCATGGATCATTTTGTGAGTAGTACACCCAGACTTCATCTTTTTCTTTGGCAGTTGTGGTGCCAAGATTTTTTGCAACTTTGTTGATACGAATTTTCACACCATAGGAACCGGTGCGAGTGAGTTTTCTGGTCTCTAAGACCGTGCCTTGTGTGCCCTCAGGAATTAAAGACGTCACATTTTTGGCATTCTTGCGGAAGTCCACGGACGAGCGTCCATAAAGATTTCCCTCTAAAATAACAGTCTGAAGTTCTTGAGAAATATCAGCGGACGCCGTACTTGCGAACAGCGAAAAGGCGATAGCTATGCGGATAGTCCGATTCAACAAACTCAAATTGATACTCCTTCTAGGCTCTTCGGTGTTTACGAGTAAAGTCTTAGGCTTGATGAGAAAAACCCGCCTTTGGTCCTAAGTCCTTGGAAGCTCTTTGAATTGTTGGTGATGCGAAAAGTCATTGATCATTTTCATTTGTGATATCAATAACTTAAATTGAGATCGCCACTTGCTGAAAGCGGTGGCGAACCCTACCATGAAAGAACCTAAGGAGAGGAAGATCATGAACGTAAAAACACACTTCCGACTTTGTCATATTTGTGGGACCACGAACTCAGTAGAAGGCGATCTTGTGACTGCTTGCGAATGCTGCGGAAAGCATCTTGCGCCCTTTTATTTTTTCGACGAGAGTAGGGCCATGGGACTTGCAAACTCGAGTTTTTACTCCGACGAACTCGGAATGAAAGCCACGGAGTCTGTTCTGCCCCATAAAGAATATCCCCCAGTGCGGGGATTAACAGCTTATTGGGAGTCCTGACTTCAATGAAAGTCTCTGAAATGAAAATTAGCTTCGAAGATATTAAAAAAGCTCGCGAGACGATTAAAGACATCATTAGCACGACAGAGTTGAGCCACTCGATCAGTGCGAGTAAACTTTTGGGAAGCGAAGTCTTTTTTAAATTTGAAAACACTCAGCGCACTGGCAGCTTTAAATTCCGTGGTGCTTTCAATAAAATTTCGAATCTAACAGCAGAAGAAAAAGCCCGAGGAGTGGTTGCAAGCTCCGCAGGAAATCATGCTCAAGGTGTAGCGCTGTCGGCGACTCTTGCCGGGGTTAAATCCACCATCGTGATGCCAGTGAATTGTTCGATCAGCAAAGCCAGCGCAACGCGCTCATACGGAGCTGATGTCGTGCTTAAAGGCGAGATCTATGATGAAGCTTATGAGCATGCGCAAAGCTTGGAAAAACAATTTGGTTACACCTTTGTTCATCCTTACCAAGACCCCTTTGTGATCGCGGGGCAAGGAACCATCGGACTAGAAATTCTAGAAAAGATTCCAGATCTTGATTGTGTGATTGTTCCCATCGGTGGCGGCGGCTTGATTAGCGGCGTGGCTTTGGCTGTGAAGTCGATCAATCCAAAATGCCGAGTGATCGGTGTGCAAAGTGATCGTTCCCCAGGAATGGCTTGTCTTTATAATAAGCAAACTGTTGATCAAGCAAAGAAGCGCGCTGCGACCATCGCAGACGGTATAGCCATCAAAAATCCTTCCGCATTGATGTATGAAAGTTTCATTTCAAAATACGTTGATGAAGTTGTTACGGTGAGTGATGACGAAATTGCAGAGGCGATTGTGTTCTTGATGGAAAGAACAAAGACCGTGGCAGAGGGATCTGGAGCGGCAGCAATGGCGGCGGCCATGCACCGTGGTTTGAACTTAGGTAAAAAATGTTGCGTGATCATCAGCGGTGGCAATATCGACTTGAATATCGTCAGCAAGATTATTGACCGTGGTCAGATCCTGCGCGGCCGTCTATGCGAACTGTCTGTGATTGTGGACGATCTTCCAGGCAACTTGAGCCGATTGACCGGGGCCATTGCCGCAGAAAAAGCCAATGTCTTGGAAGTACGCCATGACCGTGTTTCGCAAGGTCTGTCACTTCGAGAGACGCGCATTGATTTTACTCTGGAAACTTCAAGCATCGAACATGTCGAAAGAATCAAACGAGCCCTCGAAGCCACGGGCGCAAAAATTATCTAGCCTAAAAAAGGGTCTGTAAAACAGACCCTTTTTTATTTTACCAGGGATTGGAATCAGGTACGTAGTCTGTTCTGAATGTTAACACCGTGTCTTCGTATCTAAGTTGGATACGTAAATTCTGTTCATCATCGTAAGCAGGATTGCCGCAATTGATGAAATAGCTGTCTTTCACCAGATCAATGGTGGCTTGATCCTCATTGAACGAGCGATTCAATTTCTCGAGGCTGAAGTTCGCGGGGATTTGTCCATCAAGGCGAAGGGTGTGCCAGAAAAAATAGGGAGAGTCTTTGACGGGCAGAATTTTCGAGAACAATGTCAGCTCAAGTTGCACAGGTCCTTTGGTGTTTATCATAAGAAGAATGTCTTTAGATTCTACGCTGTTTTTGATTAGCGAAGTGGAGATCACAGCGGTTTTTTCAATAGAGTACTCTGGGCCTCCGCAACCCGAAGCCATGGCCTGGCCAGAGGCAAGAGTAAGAACTACAGCAAAAATCGCAGAAAAAATCACAGAAACTTGGTATTTCATAAAGAGCCCTTTCGTTAAAGTTGCAGTTCTTATAGGGCAAATTCACATCTTTAAAAAATATATAATTTATACTTAATCTATGCTAAAAAGGCATACATGAATCTACTGCATCTGAAGTACTTTTATGTCGTAGCCCAAGAGGGAGGTTTTTCAAAAGCCTCTAAAGCTTTGCGTATTCAACAACCTGCAATTAGTCGCATGGTGAAAATGTTGGAAGACGATATGGGCTTTAAGTTATTTGAAAGAGTCGGCCGTCGCGTGCAAGTGACTCCTCAAGGCCAAGAGGTTTTCAAAAGCTGCCAGCGAATTTTTGGAGAAGTCGATCGTCTGAAGACCGCAGTAGGACAGATCAGCCAAGACGCCCAGGGGCCGCTGTTGCTGGCTGCCTCAGAACCTATTGCCAGTCATTTCATTCCATCGGTCCTAAGTTCCTATCTTCAAACTCATCCCAAAGTTTATCCGCAGATTTTTTCTGGGCCCTCTTCGATGCTCTTTGAAAGACTTCTTAATGGCGAGATAGAGATGGGCCTGTTCTTTCACATTCCCGATTTGCCAGAACGTTTAGAGATATTTGCTAAGAAGGAAGTGCGCTTTCGCTTGGTTGTAAGAAAAGATTTGCGCAGAACGAAGACTGTTCTTGAGTCCTTCATTGGCTCAAGGGAAATCGATGATACATCGACACGCCGTTTTCCCACTCTCGAACGACTTCGCAGGGATTATCCGTTGGCGAAGATTTCGATTTCCAGTAACAACCTGACAGCCCACCATGAGCTTGTTTTGCAAGGTTTAGGCGTGGCGATTCTTCCTGAGTTTTTAATTAAAGAAAGTCTCAAGAGCGGACAGTTGAGCGATCTTTATCCTAAAGAAGAATTCTTCTTTCAGATGAAGTTTTTGAAGCGAAAAACGTCTTCTTTATCCTTGGCGGCTGAGCGCTATTTAGCGGAATGTATTAAGGCTTTGTAAGCCTCAGATTTCAGTTTTCCACCCCTCGATGGCACGGCTATTGGAGTATTTACTCTTCGAATATATAAACTCCAATAAAAGGGCTTTTAAGAGGATTTCTCGTGACCAACGGGGGCCTCTGTCAAAGTTCTAAACACCTCGAAGGGTGGTTGTATGAAAAAGTCAGCTTTATGCTCAGGTTTGCTAGTTTCCAGCGTTTTGGTATTGCTGGTTGGTTGCGGTGAACTCAAAAAAGTAGATGAGATGCATGACTCCACTGTGAAGATGGGCGAGACCACGGGTCAAATGAATAAGACCACTTCAGAGATGAACGATACAACCACACAAATGAGAAATAAGATGACCTCCCTTGAGCAAAAAACTCAAGAACTCAAACAGACGACTGACGAGTTGTACGATACACTTAGACAAGGCAATGCCTTGCAACTTCGTCGTGAGGCCTACGATGCGATTTTGAAAGCACCAACGCTTTTCAAAAAGATTTCTGAAGCTAATAAATACATGATGTCTTTTGAATTTCAAATTTGGAATAACATAGGCCAAGACCTGGAACCAGAAAAGCGTGATTTGTTAGGGCAACAAGCTGCCATGGAGTTCTTCTTGGAAATCGAGGAATTAGCCCCACGTGATAACAGTATCAACCCAACGGCGAAGCCGGATCCAGCGAATATCACAAGCCAAGGCAATCGCACGGCGGCCTTCAATGCCATGGCTTTAGCGATGCATCAGGTGAATCGCAAAGAAGTCCGTGCACAACAAATGAATAAAGACATTAAACCGATGAATTTGTATTCATTGATGGAAGAAGCTTTGTTGGCGCCACGTGATCAAGCTCAAAAAAGCGCGGCCCGTGAGATCATGGCCCACGAAGACAAGGCTTACCAGATTCTACAAACACGTATGAATGTGTTCCCCTTGGTATTCATCGATTCAGTGTCGAAACTAGGTGATAAGAATGTGTTGGTTCAAGCTAAGATGGCAATGCTCGGCTGGGAGCTTGATTTGGATTCTTTGAATGCAACACAACTTGAATACCTACAAACGGAAGTTCTAGAACAAGCGGTAAAATCGAAGAAACTTTTAATTAAGCTTGGTAAGAAACCAGTGATGGATGGAATGGTACTACGTCTATTGACGAAAATGACGGTGAAGTCGAATGCCAAGAAAACAGCAGAAGTAGCTGCTGCCCAAACAAAATTGTTGGGCCTAATCACAGAGCTTAAGGCAAACTAGAATTCTACCTTGCGAATAAAGTGACAAGTATAGCCGCCAGGATTTTTAACAAGATAATCCTGGTGGTAGTCTTCAGCCTTCCAAAACTCTCTAGCTTTTTCTACTTTTGTAACCACAGGTTTTCCCCAAGCTCCAGATTTATCCACGCGAGCGATCACCTTTGTGGCTGTATCTTTCTGTGTCTCGGAAGTATAGAAAATTTCGCTGCGGTATTGAGTGCCCACGTCGTTACCCTGACGATTTACAGTCGTAGGGTCGTGCATCTTGAAGAAATTTAAAAGCAGATCTTCGAATTTCAATTTACTGGGATCGAATTCAATTTTAACAGTTTCGGCGTGGCCCGAGGCGCCCAGTTTCACGATATTATAAGTCGCATTTTTAACGTCGCCACCCATATAGCCGACTTTAACATCAACGACACCAGGGATTTTACGGATTAAATCTTCCATACCCCAGAAGCAACCACCAGCAAGATAAGATGTTTCGGTATTCACACGTCCACCTTTCTGCGAAGTCTTCGCAAAAACACTCAAGCCAAAGAACCCAATGACGGAAAACAAAGTCACAAGAGTTTTAAATCGTCCCATGACTTTATGATAACAGACTATTCGGCTTTGCCAAATCCTCCGCCACTGCCAGAACAGAGTGTTAGGATTTCTCCTTTGAGAATCTTCTGATTTCCAAGAACTGGAAGGACCTTGGTAGTGCCGTTGGAATCAAGAGAGATCTCACAAGGGTCTCCGTGTGAGCAATTCTTGGTTATACGTGGTCTGTGCAGAGTCAAATCAGAAAGCCATGTGGCCTCGAGGTCCTCAAGAGCTTCAACTTTCATAATCAAGCCGCGACCGCCAGAGTACTTGCCTTTGCCACCCAAAGAGTGACGACGATCCGCACGAATCACCTTCAAAGGAAGTTCGCGTTCGATCATCTCAATAGATAGATTTTCGATCTGGGCTGAGGCGCCGTCTTTGCTAGAAAGAGCCCCTTTGCCACCTTGAAGATTCACCACAATGTGAGAAGCGCCGTTTTGCAATTGCACCGTCAGAGGGCTATAGCAAGACATCGCTTTTTCTTTTTTAGTATGAATATGGGTCAGTGCCAACTCGATGGCCGCTTGCAAAGCTGCCACACCCGAAGTCATACCCTTCAAGGTTGAAGCTGGATATTTCGCCATCAACCAACATCCCGCAGGCTTGGTTACTTGCAAAGAAGAGAAAGTGCCAGAGTTTGCGTACTCGGTAAAACCATAATAGCGACTGATCGTATGGAAACAAGTTCCGAAAGCAGCACTTTCAGTCAGATGAATTGTCTTTGCCGGTGAGGTGCCACCGAAATCCATTTTGATTTTACCTTCATGGATTTCAAGATTCAGGCGCAAAAGTTCGCCGCTATCAAGAACGATATCAACGCGGGTCTCCCCCGAAGCGTTTTCTGAAATTCTTTGATGAGCCAGGTTTTTAGAAAGCTCGACATATTCTTCAATCAACTCACCTGTAATTTCAAAACCCGTTGCTTCGATGGTGTCATGCAGTTTTTGCGCATGAAGAATCATCTCAGCAAAGCGTGCTTTGATCCAGTCACCAAAGTTTGGTGGGCATGCCGGATGAGCCTGCATGGCCGAAAGAATCACATCATTGATTTTACCATTTTGACGAAGGGGAGTTGGCGGAATGCGCAGACCTTCATCTTCAATAGACTTACCAGTTTTGATGGATTTTGTAAGAGGACGACGACTCACCCACAAAAGGTCTTCAGAAACTGCCATGATGAAAGTCATTTCATCTAAAGTGCTGCCGCCGCTGTAGGGGTCGTTTAAGACGGCGATATCGCCCTCTTGAAGTTTCAAATATTTTCCCGCGATGTTAGCCGCTGTAGAAAGAGTGCCGTAAGTAGCGGGATGATGCCCGCGTACCGCCAAGACTTCACCTTCAATGGTGATCAGCGCTGATTCGCCTTGAAGGAAGTCATTGAGTAAAGAATGGAAGAGTTCAACTTTGTAAGACATGTTAACCTTTCAACAAAGACTGGCCTAACAAAGCCACGGCACGGGATTGAGCAAACTCATCAGTTTCAATAGTCGCTTTTGAATCTTTCTTAAAACCATTCGAGAACATATCAGCCAACGGACCTGTAACTAAGATCTCTTTGCCTTCGCGGAACATCAAAGACTCCATAGCCAATTTTTGAATTGCTAGACTTTGCAATTCTTTAGTCACACCTGGAAGTTCTTTGTCTTGAACGCGACTTGCTTTGGAAAGAGCAAACATAGAGTTCTTAAATCTTTGTACTCCCGCCGCTGTGACGCGGTCTTGGAGTCCGTCTGTCTTTGCCAGTTTCGCATTTTCAGACCAGAGATCTAACAAAGTGCCTCTTTGTCCACGTCCCAAAAACATCGGTCCCGGTTCCCAGCCTTCGGATTCTTTGGTGAAGTCGAAGTGATGGAAAGCATTCAAACCAATTTGTAAAGTAGGTTGAATCGCAAGCTCTCGGAAACCGATATGTTTATTTTCAATATCACCCCAAGGACTCATCCAATGGGTCTTCCAATTTTTCGCAGAGATTAAAACAAAAGTTTCAAGTCCCAGATAAAGTACATCACGAGTGGTATTTTTTTGTACCAAAGCAAGGGCTGAATAAGAGGCTGCCAAGCTAGCCACAGAATTTTTTTCGACATCTTGTACGAATTCTCCGTGGGCTGCTAGATAATGAATATTTTCTGCTTCAACCGAGTTTTGCAGGGCTTCGAGGATATCTTTTTTAAGATCAGAGAAAAGTCCCGCCACTGTGGCATTCAGAGCATTTTTTCTCCAGCGCGAAACTTCGTCAGCGTTGTCGGTCTTTTCCGGTGTGAAGACTTCAAAACCTTTTTCAGTGAGGAAGTTTTTCGCTGCGATCTCATGGGTTGGGTTCAAAGAGGCATGCAGCAAGTGCAGGCAGACTTTCTTTGTCTCTAAAAGAAGAAGCTTTGCCGCAATAGCCTCAAGTTCATCCATGGCTAAAGGCGTGGAAATTTTACCGTCAGCCTGAATGCGTTCGCGCAAAGAAAACTGCAAATCAGAAATTGTCAGGCTTGTTTTTGTGCACTTGTGAAGATCCAACCAGTGCTCAAAACCTTCGGTCGTGATGTGCGCAATGGCGCCATTCAGTTTGTAATCCAAAAGTTTTGCGGGTACGCGCAGGCTTATAGCCGCTTTGGAGATCTTTTTGTCACTATGGACGGAAATAAACTGCTGCAGAGAGTTTTTTAGGTTCTCTCTTGAAAGATAGGCTCTTTTTGTCGCTACGGCCTTCGTGCCTTCTAAAAGACAGTACTCTGCGAAGGATTCACCAACACTTACGCCTAACAGGAAACGGTTTTGCATTTTTAAACGCTCTCTATTGAATTCGCTCTGGAATATTGCTAAAGCTAGACGAAAAGATATAGCAAAAAGAAGCATTTAAGAAAAGGCCTTATCGCGGGCAAAATAAAAGGGCTATGTGAATAATGGCCTTATTTGAATAGAGGATGTTACGTGAAGATTTCTCCTGAAATTCTTAATCTTGTTCCTTATAAACCTGGAAAGCCAATCTCTGAAACTCAACGCGAGTACGGGTTGAAAACTGTCTACAAGCTTGCAAGTAATGAAAATCCTTTGGGTACTAGCCCGAAAGCTTTGGCCGCCGTCAAAAGTGCTTTGGATCATCAAAATCTTTATCCAGATCCTTCACATTATGAGTTGCTCCAAACGATTTCAAAAATCTGGGGTTTCCCAACCCAACAATTGGCGGTTGGCAACGGAAGTGATGAGCTGATTGATTTGCTAACTCGCATTTTCTGCGAACCTAAAGAGAGTGTGCTGACATCCGTAGCAGCTTTTAATGCCTATGAAGTAAGCGCCGGCGCCAATCGAGTAGCTATCCGTAAAGTCCCATTAGAGCCAGGTTATCGTTTCGATATGAAGGGGATTGCGGATTATTTCTTTGCGCATCCAGAACAAAATATTCGTCTTATTTTTATCTCAAATCCGAACAATCCCACAGGAACTTATGCGACCAAACAAGAGGTCGAAGAGTTCTTGGAACGTGTCGGAAACCGTGACGATGTCATGGTGGTTTTTGACGAGGCCTACAATGAATTTGTGCGCGCAACAGACTATGTGTCGGCGCAAGATTACCTCGGTAAATACAAGAACTTGATCGTGCTTCGTACCTTCTCTAAAGTCTATGGTCTTGCAGGCTTCCGTATTGGGGCTATGATTGCGCCTGCAGAGGTGGTTGAGGTCTTTAACCGCGTGCGCAAACCATTCAATGTCAATGATTTAGCGCAGGTCGCTGCAAATGCGGCTCTGCAAGATAAAGAATTTATTGAGCGCTCGCAGCAGATTTGCTGGAAAGGACTTGATTACTTCTATAAGAAATTAGAAGAATTAGCCCTGCCATACATTCCATCCCAGGGAAATTTCGTCATGTTTGACACCCTTCGCGACGCTGCTAAGGTGAATGAAGCATTGCTACGTCGTGGGATCATTATGCGACCTATCTTAAATTATGGGTTTAAAACGCATATGCGTGTGAGTGTTGGTTTGGATCACGAGAACGAAGCGGCGATGAATGCGCTTGCTGACGTGCTCAAAGAAATTCCGCTGTACGAAAAACAGTAGGAATAGCTCCGAAAAAGTTGTCGGAGTCTATAAGGAATCTGACTCAGTCAGAGCATTTGCTGCCAAAGGAAAGAGTGATGGGAATGGTAATTACGATTGATGGCCCAGCGGCTTCAGGAAAATCTTCAGTAAGTCGCGAACTTGCCCGTCGTTTGGGTTGGAAGTGGGTTTCCACTGGTGCTTTCTATCGTGGTTTGGCCTATGCCGCTCTTCAATTGGATGTAGATTTAGATGACGTCGAAACTTTGGCGCAATTGACTCACAATCCCGTTTGGAGCATTCGTCTTGAGTCAGAGCGCACGAAGGTTTACTTCAAAGAAGAAGATGTCACAGATCTTATCTCCCATGAAGATGTTGGCAATTTCGCCAGCAAAATCTCTCATTATCCTGATGTCAGAAAAGCACTTCTTGAAGCACAAAGAAATTGCAGCGCTGGTCCTGATGGCTTGGTCGCCGAAGGCCGTGATTGCGGCACTGTAGTTTTCCCTCAAGCAGATGCAAAAGTATTCCTAACAGCTTCAAGTGAACACCGCGCCGCTCGTCGTGCGACAGAATTGGGTCTTGATCAGGACGATATGGTGAAAGCTCAGAAACAGCGTGATCACCAAGATTCCACTCGCAAGGTGGCACCCATGGCCGTCCCAGAAAACGCATTTGTTTTAGACTCTACAGAGCTGAACTTGTCTGAAGTTGTCGACAAAATTGAAGCGTTCGTTCGTACAAAACTTCACTAGGATCTATTCCTTTATTCCATAAACAAGTAACAATCCTGGGCTAAAAAGTGCTCTGGATCGGCTTGCTATTTTTTGCCTAAGTCTTCTGGTAAAGGATCTTTTATTCATGGCTTGTCAAAATTCTGGGCAGGCCTCCCTAACTCAACTCTCGTATATTTGAACAGATCAGGCACAGACTTTGTAAAGAAGGCTGCGTTGATTGTTTTCGAATATATCGGAGGATTTATGATGAAGAAGATTTTGGTCGTTTCGGCCTTGATAGCGTCGATGGCTGGTGTGGCGCAAGCTTCTGATCAGGTTGTGGTTTCTTGCCGCGGCTCTATTCTTTCGAGTATGTCTGTTGCTGAAAACTACACAGTTTCAGTTTCTGAGGCTGGCGATGTGATCGTTTCCGGTCAGTATAAGAACTCCCGTGGTTTAGTAATCGCGGCGGGCACAGAAAGCGTTATTAAAAACGATAATGAAGGATTGAATCTTGTCGCGACGAAAAAACGTTTAGGCATGATGCTTACCAAAAAGTCCATCGAGATTGATTATCGCACGGGCAAGGGACTTGTTGTAGACTACAACGTTCTTGAAAGTGCTGTGAAAGCAAAAGCAATTTATTTGGATTCTTGCACTCGCTAATTCATAAACTTCAGCGCACATCATAGGGTGCGCTGGATGGTGTTCCTTGAAAATCCTCTGTTTTTGAGAACATTTCTCTGGAGTAATAACTCTAATAAACCACCAAATCTTTACAATATTAAACGACTTACAAATTTCTCTTGGGTTTGCTAATTTCCCGAGATATGAGATTCGCCATGAAAACAATCCCGCAATTTTTTGTAAAAAGCTTGATGGTGGCGACTTTCGCAGTCGCTGGTAGTTTTTCTCTTCACACAATGCCGACGGCACAAGCCGCAGCAAGTTCTGCTCAGAATTTGCAACTGCGTTTGGGTAATGGTCGCATTGTCTATTTTGAATATTTAAAGGCAGCTAAAAAAGGCGCGGCGACATTCTTGCTTATGCCGGGCGTGAATCGCAGTCTTTTGATGAGTGAAGATGGCGCACAGGCCTTGGCAAAAAAAGGTTACGGTGTGGCGACGATGAATTTCAGTGTTCAGCCATTCTCTGTGAACGAGCTAGAAAAAAATGAAATTCCCTTCTTCATGAATCAAAGTCCAACATTGAAAGATCTTGCTCTTGAAGTCGAAGCGCTTGCGAAAGATTTGCAACAACAACTTCAAGCCGAGACGGTGATCCCAGTATCTCTTTCCTATAGCGGTGCAGTTTCTCCGTTCCTTAAAAACTTCCCGCTGGTGATTGATACTGTGCCCTTGACTTCGTCTGCGGCGCAAAACCCTGAGCTGGAGCAATACCGTCAAAGTTTGAAATTGGGAGAGATGTGGAATCCTATTTTTGGACCAGGCATCACTCGTTCCCTGTTAGATCAGGCCTACCGTTCAAAGTGGGCGGACCAAGTGGATTCTTTGTCGAAGCAGTTTAATCTTGCTTCAGACCGTCGTAGCCAGATGATCGAAGGTTACACGACGTTGAGCCGCGCAACTGAGGGCTTTGAGTGGGACGTAGCACAACTCCCTGCAAAAACTCGCAGAGTCTTTATGTTTGCGGGAAATGAAGGGAAGGGTCTTCTTGAACACCAAGTTAGAACTTTCTTGAAAGTGTATAGCGCGGATCCGAAAAGCCTTTTGTTCGTCGTGAAAGATTCGGGTCACTTGATCCCTGGTGATCAGCCGGAGTCATATGCTGGGGTTCTTGATCTTGTGGCCCAAGGTAAAACACTCGAGATGGGTGGCGTGGTCGAAGTGGATCCATCGACGCGCAAATCACGTACATTCCAAGGCGCTCAGGCTCAGAAGTATTTGATCGACTTGGTTTCCGCGAAAGAAAATTAATTTATTTTCTTGTTTAAATTCTGAAATATTACAAAGCTGACGTTATGAGAAAACTCTTAGTAACGTCAGCTTTTTTGTTATCAGCGTTCACACCAATTCAACCCTCAGGTATTTATGGCGCGGATGATCGCCGTGATATTTATGAGGTCCAAGATAAACAAATTCAAGAGCTAGCAGATTCAACGGCGGCAATGTTTCCGAATGATAGCATTCGCAATTATGGCGATGGAAGCATCGCTATCAAGACCGAGATCATTGGCGAAAAATATAATTTTTGTCCTGGTGAACGCTTTGCCGATCAGCCAACGGGACCAGACTGCTCGGCGACTTTGATCGGTCCCGATCTATTACTGACTGCGGGACATTGTATGGGACCACGTGATTGCGGTGACTATACATTCGTTTTTGGTTACCAAATGAAGTCTAAAGATGAATTTGCAGAAGAGTATGCAGCCAAAGACGTCTATCGTTGTAAACAAGTGCTTTCCTGGAACGATAGCGAAACGGTGGACTACTCGTTGGTGCGCCTTGATCGTAAGGTGGAGGGGCGCAAGCCCATAGAATTGGCAAATCAAGACATTGCCAAAGGGGAGAATGTCTTCGTTATCGGATATCCTTCAGGTCTTCCTGCAAAGTATGCTGATAATGCTAAAGTGAAATTTCAAAACTATGGTTACTTCGTTGCCAATTTAGATGCTTTTGCTGGGAACTCAGGATCTGCGGTTTTTTCTAGTACATCTAAAAAAATTGTCGGCGTATTGGTTCGTGGTGGAACGGACTATAAAACAGATAAGCAACGTCAATGCAAAGTCGCTTATCGTTGTGCCGATGAAGGCTGCTATGGGGAAGAAGTCACAAATATTTCTTTCGTTAAAAAACGTCTAATTTACTAGAAACTTTTCGGCCAACACCAAAGCTTTTGTACTAAGAGCGGTGGTGTAGGCCGTTGATCTCCAGACCACGGGATAACGTGCGACAAAGGTTGCTGCGTAAAACACCTGCCCCGGCCAGTAAGCGTAGCCGTGGGAATCTTTCTCCATCTGTGACAACAAGAACTTCACGCCGCGCTTGACTCGAGTGCGATGAAATTCATTTTGCGGATCCGCCAACATGAGCAAGGCATTCAAAGCCCAAGCGGTCGAATGAATGTAGTCCGGTCTGGCGAAGACGCTGTTTCGCCACGCTCCATCTGCATCTTGTTTGGCGATGATATAATTCAGAAGTCTTTGTCGGGATGGTTCCAAACATTTAACACCTTCTTTTAAGTTGTTAGCGATGGAGTAGGGCAGAGCATAGGAACTGGGATAATACATGCCACAGAAGTAGAACTGCTTTTTTGCGACCACGCGATTGAGATGTTCGCAACTGGCTTTAAAACCCGGGCCCTCTGTTTTCCCCGCGTAATTTAAAAGTTTTAAAACATTGGCATTCACAACACAGTCGACATCATTTTTATTAAATGGAATCCGTGTACCACGATCGGGGCGCGCAAAATAGTTGTGCGGCATATCGGGATTTTTCTCATCCCAAAGCCAAGTCATAAAAGCTCCGGTGTTCACTTGGCCTTGCAGCTTATTATAGATATGCGCATGTCGATCTAAATCCCGCGTGGCTGACAGAGCATTCATTACCTGATCTGGCAAAGCGGCGCGAAATTGCTCGGGCCTGGTTCCTTGGCGCAGACTGTTGAAATAGTGCAAAGTGGTTCGAGAAACAGAGGTTGTATCAGCATCGGGAGGAATATTTGCAAAGCCTTGCCATTGCGGCGCCAAATACATAAATCGTGGTTGGCGGATTTTGACTCCGCGAAATATTTCTGAAGGATAGAAGTTAAAAAGATTTCCCCAATAATAATTCTGAAATCCCGCCACAGTTTTGGCGATCATCGGAGGAATTTCTTGGTAGCTTGAATCCAGAAAATAGATCTCTGCCAAAACATTGGCGATGGAACCTGCAACGAACGCTGTCGGCTCATCATAAGGCACGTTGAATTTTCCAACTCCGAGTGCGCTGGGAACATAGGAAGTCACGCGTGCTACCCATTGGCCGGGGTCATAGCCCTCGCGACCGGTGGTCTGATAGTGCTGGATAAACTGTAGAGCTGAGGTGATTTCAGAGCGAAATTGGGGTCCTGCGAAAGAATTCGCTCCGCAAAGGCTCAGCCAGAGCCCGATTAGCAGGATTCTCATAACTCCTCCAGATTGATGAAAATCAACGTCAGATCAAATATGTTGGAGATGAGGCCCCTCTGTCAGGGGGAAGATGGGGGACCTGTCGGCATACATAAAAGCCGCTGGGCATGGGCGCTGTGAAACCCCTAACAGCATGCGTAAAACCTTTGACTTCTGCCCCCTTAGCTCGCTAAACCATTGTTTCGCCTATAGCGCGAAGAAAGGTACGGGTAAGACCCAGGGGAAGCTGCGCAAGCAGATTCCGATAACCAGAGGTTTTACTACGTGGAGGTTTTTAAAAAACGAGTATGACAAAACAAATGAACAAGGCTGAGCTTGAAAAACAGAAAGTGCTAGCTTTCTTGGATGCAGAAGATTCTAAAGTCGCTGCTAATCCTGGCATCTATGGTGCTGCAAAATCTGAAAAAGGCGAATTCGATTCTCTATTCGAAGCGTCCATGAAAGAGCAAGATTTCAAAGTCGGCGACGTTGTTACTGGTTCTGTAGTTGAAGTTCAATCTGACTACGTTCTTGTAGACATCAACTACAAATCTGAAGGTTTGATCGCTATCAATGAATTCCGCGTTATCGACGGCGTTCGTGATGTGAAAGCTGGAGACAAAGTAGAAGTTCTTATCGATCGTATCGAAAACGAAAACGGAATGATCGTTCTTTCTAAAGATAAAGCTGACATGCTTCGCGCATGGACTGATATCTCTAAAGCAGCTGAGAACGAAGAAGTTATCGAAGGTACTGTTGTTGCTAAAGTTAAAGGCGGCTTGAGCGTTGATATCGGCGTTAAAGCATTCTTGCCTGGATCACAAATCGATCTACGCCCAGTTCGCAACATGGACGTTTACCTCGGCAAAAAATTCAAATTCAAAGTTATCAAATTCAACAAGAAACGTGGCAACATCGTTCTTTCTCGCCGCGCACTTCTTGAAGAAGAACGCGACAGTTTGCGTTCTCAAACTCTTGACACTATGGCTGAAGGTTCAGTTGTTACTGGTATCGTTAAAAATATCACTGACTACGGTGCGTTCATTGATCTTGGTGGCATGGACGGATTGCTTCATATCACTGATATGTCTTGGGGCCGCGTAAAACATCCTTCAGAAATGTTGAATGTTGGCGATGAAATCCAAGTTAAAGTTCTTAAGTATGACAAAGAAAAAGAACGCGTATCATTGGGCATGAAACAGTTGCACTCTGATCCTTGGGAATCTGTTAAGGCTTCTTACCCTGCAGGCACTAAGCTTAAAGGCAAAGTTGTTTCATTGGCAGAATACGGTGCATTCGTTGAACTTGGCGAAGGTATCGAAGGTTTGATCCACGTTTCTGAAATGTCTTGGACAAAACGTGTGAAACACCCTTCACAAGTAGTTAACGTTGGTGACGAAGTTGAAGTTGTTGTACTTGAAGTAGACACTGAAAACCGTCGCATCAGCTTGGGTATGAAACAGCTTCAACAAAATCCTTGGATCGAAATGAAGGAGTCTTATGCTCCTGGTACGATCATCGAGGGCGAAGTTAAGTCTGTAACTGATTTCGGTATCTTCATCGGCATCGAAGAAGGCATCGACGGTCTAGTTCATATCTCTGACTTCTCTTGGACTAAACGTGTAAACCACCCTAACGAAATGTTCGCTAAAGGTGCTAAAGTTCGCGCGGTTGTTCTAGGTGTAGACATTGAGAACGAAAGATTCTCTCTAGGTATCAAACAACTTGAGTCTGATCCTTGGGCTAACATCGAAAACAAATACGCTATCGGAACTCAACACGACGTTAAAGTAACTAAAACAGCTGATTTTGGTGCTTTCGTTGAACTTGAATCTGATATCGAAGGTTTGATCCACATTTCTGAACTAACAACTGAAAAAATCAATGCAGTTGAAGACTTCATTAAGCCAGGTCAATCTGTTAAAGCAGAAGTTATCTCTATCGACAAAGACGCTCGTAAGATCGGTTTGTCAGCGAAACTTGTTAAACTTCGTGAATCAAAAGCGGATGTTGACGACTACGTTAAAAAAGCGACTGCAACTTCTAAATCAACTTTCGGTGACTTGTTCGCTGACCAGTTGAAAAACATGAAGACAGACAAACAGTAGTAAGTGGCCGAAAGGCAATTTACCCAGCGATTGCGCCTAGCGTAATTGACTGTGAAGTCTTAAAAGGGGACCCTAATCGGGTCCCTTTTTTTATTTGTACTCCATGAGGGAGCGAAGAAAAGGGCTGTACATATTTTCGAGAGCGCAGTCCAGCTTCCGCACCTATGACGTTACTTCGGCCGCGCCGGAGTGTAGAAGGTGCTCCAGCATCCTGCGCCGGAGGCGCAATGAAGGGCAATTTCTTTAAAAAACTTCTTATTATCTTTCTAGTATTCGTCGGCATCGGCGCCTTACTAAAAATGGGCGGAGACTTCTTCGGTGAATCCGAGAAAAAAGTTTCTGCGAAAAACACCATCCTTCATCTTGAGATGAACGGTGTGATCTTGAACGGCAAGAAATTCATCAAAAATCTAAAAAAATATAAAGACGACAACCGCATCAAAGCGATCGTTATCAATATTAACTCTCCAGGCGGTTCCGTAGGACCTTCTCAGGAAATATATCACGAAATCAAACGCGTTCGCGACGAATTGAAAAAGCCAGTGGTTTGCGTAACGACAGGTGTGATGGCCAGCGGTGCTTACTACTCTGCAGTAGCTTGCGATAAAATCGTGGTTGCTCCGGGCGCTTTGGTTGGTTCGATCGGCGTGATCATGGAGTTTGCAAATCTTGAAAAACTTTATGATTGGGCTAAGGTTACTCGTTACTCAATCACATCAGGCAAGTTCAAAGATTCCGGTGCGGAATACAGAGGCATGCGTGAAGATGAAAGAGCTTTGTTTCAAAGTATGATTAACGAAGTTTACGCGCAGTTCAAAGGAACTGTCATGAAAGAGCGTAAACTTAAAGAAGACATCGTGACTGAATATGCAGATGGTCGCGTCTTCACTGGAGCGACTGCAGTTAAACTTGGTTTCGCGGATCAAGAAGGTTTCTTTGATGATGCTGTGAAACTGGCAGCGGATCTTGCGAAATTGGGTAATAACTATGAGTTGTTCGAGATTCCAAAAAAGAAAATGAGCATCTTTGATTTCGGTGGAAAAGACGTAGATGACGACGTGAATGCCATGGCTGAATATGCTGACCTTCTAAAAGGAAAAGCTGCTGCCGGTTTGAATGTAGAATCTGCGATGAAATATCTTTTGCGCGCTCAATACTTGAATCAACCCTTGTACATGATGCCAGGATACTGGGAGTAAGAATGAACTTACTCTTTGTCCTTCTTTCTTTTTTTGCGTCCCCAGCCCATGCGCAAGTCGCGCGTGAGGTTGATCCACGCAATCCTGTTCCTTGGACGGATGTGGTGTCGAAGGGATTTTATTATCTGACAATTGATTTGCCAATGAACGAACATGTTCAATTTCCCCAGGGTTCTAAGTTTTCTTTTGTCGAAGTGATGGGCGGGGGCGGTTATGTTCCGGTGACTTTTTTTGAATTGTTCGCGAACAATTGCTCGAATCCAACGGCGACGGAAGATCTTTTCTTAATCAATCCTTCGGGTCGCAAAGGTGAAGAGATTGGCATCGAGCTTCGTAAAGACTGCCACGTGGTGTTCTTTGTTGAAGACAAATTTGTAGGGCGTTCTAGCATTTTCACTGACAGTACGGAGTGATCGTGGCTTTAAAGAAGAAATCGAAGTCAGCTAAAGCCGTGAAGAAAAAAGTCCCTGCAAAAAGAAAAAAGGCAGTGGCGAGTACGGCGGCGGTGAATGCGCAAATTCAGTTGGGAAAAAATATTTGGCCCATTGAACGTGATGTTTTGATTCGTCCAGATCGCATGAAGTATGTGCGTAAACTGATCAAACCCGAGGGCTGCGTGTTTTGTAACGCGGCCAAAGGGGGAGTCTCTTATGAGACTTTATGTGTTTATAAAACCAAACATTCCATGGTCGTTCTAAATAAGTTTCCTTATAACAGTGGGCATGTTTTGGTTTTGCCGGTTCGACATTGTGGCGATGTTTTGCAGCTCCATGATGACGAGTATGCAGAGATACAAAACACGGTGCGTTTGGTGATGAAGGCTTTGATGGAAATTTATGAGCCAGGCGGTATCAATGTCGGGTTGAACCACGGAGCTGTTGCCGGCGCCGGGATTCCTGAGCATTTGCATTACCATGTTATTCCGAGATGGGCCGGGGACCTTAATTTTTTCCCTCTGATCGCTGAGACCAAGGTCTTGGTTGAAAGTCTTGAGCAGACCTACGAGAAACTTTTAGGGTATTTTAAGAAGATATGAATAGAAGCGTAAGTTTTCAGACAGCTCCTCTCACAAAAGCTGTGAAGTGGTTGCTTATCATCAATGTGGCAGTGTGGTTCCTTCTTCAAGTTTTGATGGAAGGATTCATGCATGTGCCGTTCACTTCCATCTTTGCGCTTTATCCGGGAAAAGTTCTTTTTGATTTCCAGATTTGGCAACTTGTTTCGTACATGTTCCTACACTCGCTGTCGGTGACCCATATCTTATTTAACATGTTGATGTTGTGGTTCTTCGGTGCGGAGCTTGAGCAACGATGGGGAACTCGCTTCTTTTTGATCTATTATTTCTCTTGCGGTGTGGGCGCGGCGATTTTGTATTGCCTGTGTGTTTGGATCTACGCTTTAGCAACAGGATCTCAAACCGGTTTGATTGTTCCAGTGATTGGCGCCTCCGGTGCTGTATTCGGCTTGCTACTTGCTCAAGGTATTATCTTTGGCGAAAGAATCGTTTACTTCTTCATGCTATTCCCGATGAAGACGAAGTACTTCGTGGCTTTGATGGGGCTTATTCAATTGGCCTCTTTGATGACCTCAGGGGTGAGCGGTGGGGAAGTGGCCTATTTGGCCCATCTGGGCGGTATCGTTTCCGGCTTTATCTGTCTTCAAGTAAAAGCGTGGTTTACCCGCCAAAACTTCAAGAAAAAGGCAAAAAACAAGGGCCGCAACCTGCGCCTAGTCGTCGACAACGAAAAGAAAGCCGACAAACCCCCAAAATACTGGAATTAGGTACCTGCTTCCCTTTGGGTTAAAAAGGTACCAGGTATATTTAAATTCAATTTCGGCCCTATTTTAGAGAATTATTGGTCCATTTTTGAAGCAATAGGAAGCAGGTACCTGCTGGACTTGGCTTCTGAATTGGGCTATAAAGAAGGCCGTTCAAACCGAAAGGAACCTGCGATGTCTTTGGCTGATGCAAACAAAAATCTCAAATGGGATGTTAGATTGACTGAAAGAAACCTCAACGTAGGTGACTTGAAAAATGAAGAGTTGAAAAAACACCTTGAAACACTTCCAGACTTAGCAAGCAACGTAGAGACGTTCACTATGGACGGAAAAGGCTCTTCAGCTGACGAATCTCACTAGTTAGAGATTTAGATTTAAAAAATAAAAAACCCACGCTGAAAAGTTGTGGGTTTTTTTATGCCTAAAATTTTCGAAGAAAAAAAGAACTAATGCAGACGATTTGTTGCTTCAGCTTTTGAAGTGTCCTGACAGCGGGGAATTTCAAATAGCTTTGTTAAAATTTTGCATTGGGGAGCTAACTTCAAACTTAAAACGGCGTTGGTAGGCTGACGAATAGCTTCAGCAAGCGCACTTTTAGACAGTGGCACGATCTGCGATGATGTCCCAGAGATCACGGTTACTAAGGCCGTTGTGGCGGCACCGAGTAGGATGTGGTTGTAAAGATCCTTAAAATTCATAAGACTTCAACCTCCAGTTATTAAGTTATGCCGATTTCAAAACCTGTCAAGGTGCAGCCTCAATTATTGCCAAACTGAAACATCAATTTCTTGCCGCGAGAGCTCTCGCCCGAGCTAGTCATTGGATACTAAGACTGATAACTTAGTTCCATGATCAAACGATGTGCTTGGGTCAATGAAGACGAACCCCTGTATTTAGAATACCACGATAAAGAATGGGGACGACCTGTTCGTGATGATCAAACTCTTTTCGAGTTCTTGGTCCTAGAATCTGCCCAGGCGGGTTTAAGCTGGATTACAATTTTGCGAAAGAGAGAAAACTATCGCAAGGCATTTGCGAGCTTTGCTCCGGAAAAGGTTGCCAAGTTCTCTGAGAAAAAAATCGTAAGCCTACTTAAGGATCCCGGAATTGTGCGCAATGAATTAAAGATTCGTGCGGCTATCAATAATGCAAAAAGATTTTTGGAAGTGCAGAAAGAGTTTGGAAGCTTTTCGAATTATATTTGGGCCTTTGTGGACTATAAGCCCATTGATGGAAAGCGAAAAACATCAAAGCAGATTCCCGCCACGTCGAAGGTTTCTGATGCTTTGGCGAAGGATATGAAGAAGCGGGGATTTAAATTCTTGGGATCCACAACGCTTTATGCGCACATGCAGGCAACGGGCATGGTGAATGATCATCTTACGACGTGTTTTTGTTATAAGAAGAAATAAAAAAAGCCCTCGAAGTAGAGGGCTTTTTTAGTTCAGTTCATAATGAGAAATTATTTGATCACAGAAGAACAGTTCAGATCGATATGATAGTATCCTTGATCCATCAAATCCATTTGGATTGTTGTTAGACCTGGGAAAGACTTGGCATTTTGGCCGATGATAGAGCTTGGGATATAAACCATAGTATCCCAACGTTGATCTTTGTCGTGTCCATGGAAGCCATGGTAGGGCTGACCATCGAATTTGTAAGCGTAACCGCCAGTTTTTTCATCTGTATTGATGTCATAAAAATCTGTGAGCAAGAAGCGGCCAGAATAAGGTTTTTTAAATTCAGAAGAAGGAATCTCCAGCCCTACACGTGCAGAGGTCAATCCATTGCCATCTTTCGAACCTAGTTTGTAAGTGATAATGACGCCATTGCCTTGAGCATCTTTACTCCAGATGGTTTCTTGAGACACAGCGGGATCGAAATCTAGATAGACCTTCAATTTGTCGCCTTTGTTTTTGCTGACTTCAACACAAGTGATCGCTTGGCGGCTTGCTTGTGCTTGCACTACAAATAACGACAACAACAATCCTGAAACAACAGAATGCATTTTCATAAAAACTCCTCGGGGGTTTTGTTTAAAATTTGTGAGACAGAACTTAGCACGTGTGTTCCGTGAGACATTGTCAGGATTGATTTTCGCGCAAAATTTTCCGAGGTGTTTAAACTTTAGACGTTCGTAAATATTGAGAGACGGCAGGTGGTTGCTGCGGGCCTTTGAATTGAAAGGGAATGAGATTTTATAATTTGTTGAGCAGTCAGAGCTGTCTTACTGAGTCTGCTGTTGAGAAGCTTGACCAGCCATTAAGTTCTCGCCACGGGCAATCGCCGCAGAAACTTCTTTTTGACTGAAGGGAGACCATTCTTCTCTGATGATTTTATAAGTATCGCCAGACTTGATGGCATAGATTGTTTTTACACCATAGTCGACGTGTTGATCAGACTCATAACGCTGCAAAGTCTTTACTAACAACTGATCGTTGTGTTGGACGATGTAGGGCTGAGAAAGATGAACCTTGATAAATTCGTATTTGGATTTCAAGTTCGCTTTATGATGTTTCCAAGAAGCGAGGTTGAAGCCTGGAGCCTTAAAGTCTTTGTCATAGTAACTGATATATTTTTCGATATCTTGGGCTTCCCAAGCTTGGCGCCAGCCTTCAACAAAGTTATTTAATTCCACGCGACGCTTTTCGTGTTCATCTTTAGAAAGATAATTCACGTGATCGAAGATCAAGATGGGAGTTTCGCGTAGCTTAATGTAATCAGCTAATTTTTTAATGACTTCATTACGAACAACCACACAACCGCGCGAACCGCGAGTCAAAGCTGTAGAGTCTGGAATTGCATGCAGCCAAATGCCAGAACCGGTTTTATTTTGACGACGATCGAAAAGATTTGGGTAGTTTGTTGTGAAAGCCAGGGCGCCGTAAAGATTGAAAGGAATTTCTGGCTGGGAAAGGCGTTTTTCTAAGAAATAGATACCTTCTGGAGTTCTTGCGTCATCACGTTTGGTTTTGTTGCCACCATTTTTGCCGATGTCCGCTGGGAACTCTTGGATCTTTTGAATCTTCTCGCCATTTCTTTCAAAGACAGTGAGTTTTCTTTGCTCTTTATCTACCAAGAAGACGAACTTTGAGAATGCGTCTGTTTCAGAGATTTGTAAGAGCGGGGCGGGAAGCAATTCTGCCTGCGCAGCTGGTGTCTCAGCCTGGGAAGACGGTTTCACGGGCGTAGCCGTGGACCCCGCAAAAGCTGGTAAACTTGAAAGTAATAGTGCGCACCCCGAGACGAATATTCTCATACGTATATTATGTCGGAAGACTAGTGAATTTTGTCAAGCCTCAGCCCCTATATGTCTATAGCTTAGACACTTTCGAGCAAATTCCCTAGCAAAAAAAGCAGACTAAGATGTTAAGACCTAGGGCCGAAGCTCCGATACCTTTGTATCAAGAGGTACAGATGGCAGAACAGGCAGCAGCAGCTCCAGCAAAAACGAAAAATACAGGCATGATCTTGCAGGTCGCATTTGCGGTTCTCAACTTGGCTGTGATGGGTGTTGGAGTTTATATGGTTTATGCTTCGACAATGGGTTGGGAAAACCCAAAAATTACAGAGCAACAAATGGAGCGTGAGTTGGCCTCAGTGGCATCAACAGCTGATGTCGGACCCTTGGTATACACCATGGACAAGTTCACCGTGAACTTGGGTGGGGAGCCTAAAAGAACAATTCGTTTAGAAGTAAACTTGCAAATGTTGGGTAAAGACGGTTTTGAGGAAGTGATGGAGCCAGAAAACCGCGCCAAAGCTCGCGACAAAATCGTACGTATTTTGAATGATGAAGCTTTCGGAAATCTTGAGAGCATCCAAGGTAAGTTGTTCTTGAAAGACAAGATCGCTATGGAAGTGAATGGTATCCTTCATAAAGGTGTCGTGAAAGATGTTTACTTCTCTGACTTCGTTGTTCAGTAATCACGGTCTGTCTTATCGCACTTCTGTTAAGTAAAAGTAGTTATCCCATGAGCAGTGACATGTGCGCTGCTCTAGAATTAAGTCTAGCTTCTCTTCTACGTGTCGTAGGTCTTAAAAAACTTCAAATTGTTGTCTTCGTTACGAGCCAGTTTCACACTGAATGGTATTGGTTTTCCATAACGAAAGTAGCAACCATGAGATTAGCTTCAACCTTGCTTGTAGGACTTTGTGTATCGTTCTCTGCATTCGCCGTAGAGCCACTTCCCACCAAAACAGAAAAGCCCGATGTGATTGGCGCCATTCAAGGATGGTCAAAAGCGGGGGATCTTAAGATCTCTTTGCCGGTTACAAAATTTACTTTGGAAAATGGACTGACGGTTCTGCTGTTGGAGGATCATTCGGTACCGATGGTGAGCTATCACACTTGGTACAGAGTGGGTTCCCGCGATGAGTCCCCAGGAGTAACGGGAGCTGCGCACATGCTTGAACACATGATGTTTAAGGGCGCAAAAAAATACGATGGCAAATCCTTCGATCGTATTTTTCACGAAAATGGTATCACCAATAATGCTTTCACCACGAATGACTACACGGGTTTCTTTGAAAACCTGCCAAGCTCTAAGCTTGAACTGGTGATGGATATGGAAGTGGACCGCATGAGTTCATTGTCTTTGAATCCAGCAGATCTTAAGAGTGAAAAGGAAGTCGTGAAAGAAGAGCGTCGCTGGCGCGTCGACAATAATCCAATGGGTTTGGTGCGTGAGCTGATGATGGGGACCGTCTTCAAATACAATCCATATCACTGGCCAGTCATTGGCTATATGAAGGACATCTCAAACTATGATGTCGAGAAATTGCGTTTCTTCTATAACACCTACTATGTGCCGAATAATGCCGTTTTAGTTTTGGTCGGAGACTTTAAAGCGGGCAAAGTAAAAAGTTTGATTGAAAACTACTATGGCAAATTGGCCTATCGTCCTTTGCCAAGAAGAAATTATCCAAGGGAGCCTCTGCAAGAAGTTCAACAGAATGCAACTTTGAAAAAAGATGTGCAGAACAGCTCTTTTGTCGTCGCTTTCCAAAGTCCTCGTCAGGGCGAGCCTGATATGTATCCTTTGGATTTGGCTGCGAACATCTTGGGAAATGGAACTTCAAGCCGCTTGTACAAACGCTTGGTCTATCAAAAACAAATCGCCACGTCTGCTTATGCATTTAACTATGCCATGAGAGAATCCGGTGTTTTTGCTGTGGGCGTAAATATGAAGCCGGGCTTGGGTATCCAAGAAGCCTTGGATATTTCTTATAATGAACTTTGGAAGCTTCGTAATCAAAAGGTGACTGATAAGGAATTGGCAAAAGCTAAGATTCAAATCATGAAGGATTTAGTTGATAGCTTAAAGACCATGGATGGAAAAGCCCGTGCCTTGGCTGTGAATGAAATCGTCACTGGAACCTATGAAAGCCTTTTCACGGATTTAGAGAAGTATGAATTGGTAACAGCGGAAGACATTAAGAAAGTTTCCGAAAAATACACAAATCAAACTCAACGTTCTGTTATCGTCTTGGAGCCAAAAAATAGTCCGAAACAAGCAACTCCAGTTAAGAAGGAAGAGTAGAGTATGAGAAATATCACTGCAGCACTGAGTACACTTCTGATTGTGCCTCTTACTTTTTCCGCACTAACGGGTTGTTCTACCGCAGGAAAGAAGACTGAAAAAACCGCTGACGGATATGTTAGTAAAACCAACGGTTCGTTCACGTTACAGCCCTTTAAAGAAGTGAACCTCGAGAACGGCTTAAAGATCATTTTTATTCGTGATATCACTTTGCCAAGGGTGAGCATGACCCTGTTGTTAAAAACAGGATCGATGCAAGAACCCAGTACTCAACCTGGGTTGAATGCCTTGACAGCGTATCTTCTGGAGCAAGGCACACAAACCAGAGGTGCCAATCAGATTGCTGATGAATTTGGACAGATGGGCTCGAATTTGGATATCAGTCCCGGGGCAGATGTTACGACGATCTATTCAGACTCATTAACTTCAACGTCAGAAGACTTGTTAAGTTTGATTTCCGATGTGGCCATGAATCCGGCGTTTAAAGATGCGGAGCTAGTGCGAATGCGTTCGCAAGTCATTGCCGGACTAAAAAAGAAAATCGATAATCCTTCGTCATTTACGGATGAAAAGATGGATCAGTTTCTTTTCGGGGAACATCCCTATGGCAGAGATGTGAATGGAACCATCGAGGGCGTCAAGGGCATCAGCAAACAAGACATTATTAAGCACTATCTTACATTCTATCGTCCTAACAATGCGACGTTAGCGGTGGTCGGGCAGTACAGCGATGATTTCGAAAAAAGAGTTTCAGATGTTTTTGGCAAATGGACAAAGAGGTCCATTCCGGTGGTGGGTGTAACAGCGCCTCCGGCAATTGAAAAACTGGAAATGCGTTTGTATGTGAAGAAGGGTTTGCAGCAAACCCAAATTCGTGTGAGCGAGTTGGGAATTCAGCGTGTGGATCCAGATTTCTTGTCCTTGCGTTTAGGTAACGAGATTTTGGGCGGCGGATTTGCAAGTCGCTTGAATCAAAAAGTCAGAGACGACTTGGGGCTGACTTACTCGATTTATTCTAACTTTGATGCTCGTAAAGATCGCGGCAGTTTTGATATCAGCACATTTTCAAAGAACGAATCAGCGGGTAAAGCCTTTGATGAAACTTTGAAAGTGTTGAATGATTATATTGCTGTGGGAGCGGCAGAGACTGAAGTTGCTGCGGGCAGAAATCAATTGGTGGGGCAATTCCCACGTGCCATTGAGACTGCAGATCGTTTGGCTTATAATCTTTTGGTTTTAGACTTCTATGGTATTTCGTTTGATTATCTTACGGACTACAATAAGAACGTGCATGAGCTTTCAATGAAGAAGGTCAATGAAGCGTTTAAGCGTCATGTAGATGGGAATAAAATCAAAGCGGTCATTTACGGAAATGAGTCGGTCATTCCGCAGTTTGAAAAATACAATCCAGAGATCATTAAAATTCCTTAGTCATTCGGGGAAAAGCGATATGCAAAATGAAAGGGTCCTTCGCGGACCCTTTTTTGTTTTGAAAGTAAGTAGCTTGTTAAGTCTTTGAAGTTTTTAAAGCGGCATCAAGACAGAGTTTGATTTAGGTATCTTCAAGAGTTCCACCGAGATTAAGCTTACCAAGCCCACTATAAATAAAAAAAGCCAGGAGAGCATCCTGGCTTTTTTTATTTATATTTGAAACTGCGACTATTTACGTTTCTTGCGTTTTGCTCTGAGGAAGATGAATCCACCTAAAGCGGCCAGTAGAAGGGCTCCGGCTAGCAAAAGATTCTTATTGCTGCCTTTTTCTGTATTTTCAGCTTGGTACATATCCGCCGGCATTGCTGAGCCAATCGGTGCTCCCAATGTTTCGGAGCCAGGGCGAATTGGACCAAGGTCTGGACGACTGCGAAGATCTTTTGTCGCGATCACGCGCAAACTCATCACAGCCTTAAAGAAGTCTTGGCTGTATTTTGTATAGAACTGTTTGTGCGCGCTGAAGGTCACGAGGATCGCGATTTTATCTTTGATCGTGGCAACGTAGCGAGTGAAATAGTTCGGTACTTCAGAACCCATGTGCAAGGAATCGATCCAATTTTGATCGTTGATTTGCACTGTCTTCGCTTTATAAACGATCTTAGACTCTTGCGTGACACCTTTGGCGTTGATGGTGATCGGCGTATTCAAATGAGCTTCATACAAAGGGAAGGTGTCGGTGGGACCCACTTCTTTTGCCGTCAGGATGATGATGGCTTCTTTAGACTCTTTAGATTGTTCGCTTCGACAAACCCATTCTGTTTGTTCAAGAGCGCATTTCCAGTTCTCTGGCATTTCGAAGGCGATATAGGCATTACGAAAGACTTTTGCTTGTGCGGAAAAACTGAGTAGAATAAGCGCGAGTGATGCGAACAATTTATACTTCATGCGGACCCCGTGTGGATATTCAACGTTGCGTGTCTGCACTCCGGCTGTGCCAGAGTAACATTCTAAAAGTAACGTTCTAAGTATAATAACAATTCTTCCTCGGATCAAAGACCAAAGGAGAAAATTCTCAAATGAAGAACCTTTATCAACTGACGACCTTCGTAACAGTTATCGCCGAGGGAAGCATGACTGCTGCGGCAGACAAGCTTTATCTTACGCAGCCTGCGGTCAGTCAGCAGATCCGCAATCTAGAGGAAGATCTAGGTGTTGAACTCTTAGTTCGAGGTGTTCGTTCGATCAAAGCCACTCCGCAGGGAGAGGTCTTGTATGAATATGCTAAAAAGATCATTCATCTGACTCAGCAGGCAGAGATCGCCATCAAGTCCATCGGCAATCAGATGAAGGGACAACTTCGCATCGGAACTTTGAACTCAATCGGTTTGCAGTTGATGAGCCCTATTGTCGGCCGTTTAATGAGACACAATCCTGATCTGATGCTTAAGATTGAGTATGATCGCGGTGAAGAGTTGATCAAGGCATTTAAAAAATCAACCTATGACATCATCATTCTTCCTGAAGTGAAGACTGAATTTAATGTCGATCTTGAGAACTGCGAGCAAAAATTTCTTTTAAAAGAAGAGATGTGGTTGGTCGGTTCGAACAAAGACGAAAAAATGCCAAATCAGATTCAATCAAAGGACTTGGGCTCTTTCCCCTTGGTCAACTTCACTGAAGAGTTCCCGCACTTCAATCAACTTCTTTCAGAGAAATTGCAGAATGCGACCAACTCCCAAGTGATCTTTGAGTCTTCCAATGTGGGCACTCTGAAGCGAGTCATTGAGTCCGGTTTAGGTTGGGGTTTCCTTCCGGCCCATGCCATCAAGAAGCAAGTGCGCTCGGGACGCGTGAACCGTGTCTATGTGAAGGACCTGCATTATGAATTGGATTTGATGTTCTATTATAAGAAGAATTCGGAGACCAAGGCTTTGGCCGAGGTTTTCTATCAGACTCTTTTCCAACAAGAAAAAGCTTAGCATCGGCTAGGCTTTTGTCTTAAAAATTGCTTTTTCGTAGCACATAGGTAGTAGCCCTAAGAATTTCGACTCTAGAAAATATTGTTTATGACCGAACTTTCATCTGAATAATATTCGCGAAAGAGGTTCGTTCATGAGTAAACATCATTCCATTCAATTGAAATTGGCGGTGCCGATCATTCTTATTGCTCTGATTGTATTTGGAGCCATGAATTATCTGGTTGCGCAAAATAGTTTGAAGACCGCGAAAGCTGAAGCTGTTGAGAAAACTGTCGCAACTGCACATGCCTATGCCAATGAGATGAGATTGGAACTTGAACGCGGTTTTGATATCTCAAGAACCATGGCGAATCAGCTGCAGGCCTTCAAAACTCACGGCTATACATCGCGCGAACCTGTGCACCTTGTTCTGCAAGAAATCCTAGAAAAGAATAAATTTCTGATCGGCGCATGGACAGGTTGGGAACCAAATGCTTGGGATGGAAAAGACGCTCAATACTCAGGGACAAAAGGAACGGATCAATCGGGCCGTTTTGTTCCATATTTGAATTGGGAAAGTGGCAAGGCATCGCTGTCTCCGCTTTTGGGTTATGATAAACCAGGCGATGGTGATTACTATCTTGTGACCAAAGAACGTCAGAAAGAATCTTTGATTGAACCGTACCTCTATCAAATAGACGGCAAGATGGTTCTTATGACCTCCGCCGTGGTTCCGGTTGTTATTGACGGAAAATTCCTGGGTGTTGCCGGCGTGGATTTGCCTTTAAAGGAAGTGCAAAGACAGGCTTCATTGATTAAACCGTTCTCGACGTCAGAAGCTTTCTTGATTACTTCAAAAAATAATTACGCTTCACATCCGGATGAAAAACTCATCACGAAGGAAGCAAGTTTCCCATTTGAATCCGAAAAATTTCACAAGGCAGTTGCGAGCGGAACAGAACTGGTTTTATCAGGTGAAGATTCGCAAATGAAAGAGGACTACCTTTACGTTGCGACTCCGATGAAAGTGGCGCAGACCGGGGACACATGGACCTTGGTGATTCGCACTCCCTTGAAAACGGTTATGGCCGGTGTCTACGAAATGGTGTGGACTCAAGTGATCATTGCTTTGGCGGGAACATTTATTTTGTTGGTAGCTGTTCTGTGGATGGCAAAATATATTTCTAAATCAATTGGAACTCTTTCAAGTCGTTTGCATAAATCCGGCGAACAAGTGAACGGTGCGATCCATCAGCTTTCTTTGGCAGGTCAAAATCTCTCTGAATCTGCAAGTTCTTCAGCGGCCTCTTTAGAAGAAACGGTGGCTTCATTGGAAGAGATGAGTTCCATGGTGAAGATGAATTCGGAGAACGCCAAACAAGCGGCGACTTTGTCTGCGACAACTTCCGAAGCTGCCGTCAAGGGTGAGCGGGAGATGGTTGCGTTGTTGAACTCTATGAAAGAGATTTCAGATTCTTCTAAAAAGATCGAAGAAATTATCAATGTTATTGATGATATTGCTTTCCAAACAAATTTGTTGGCGCTGAATGCTTCGGTTGAAGCGGCCAGAGCCGGTGAGCAAGGCAAAGGCTTTGCGGTTGTGGCAGAGGCAGTTCGTACGCTGGCGCATAGATCTGCAGTTGCAGCGAAAGACATTACGGACTTGATTAAAGAGTCAGTAGAGAAAATTGAACGCGGAACTGTGAATGCCGATAGGTCCGGGGAAGTTTTGAAAATCATTGTTCAGTCAGTTAAAAAAGTTTCTGATCTGAATTTGGAAATATCTACGGCTAGCGAAGAACAATCAGCGGGAATTCAGCAAATCTCGAAGGCCATGAATCAATTGGATGCTTCGGTGCAAACTAATGCCGCGTCCTCTGAAGAGATCGCAGGTACCGCAAGTGAAATCAGCAGCCAAGCGAAAGTGATGAAGGGCGCAACGGATGAAATGAGCTTGTTCGTTTATGGTGATATCAGCTCATCTGATTTAAAAGCGGCTGCATAAGACAGTCATTGTTTAAAACAAAAAAAAAGGGCTTCTGAAAAGAAGCCCTTTTTACTTTGTAGTGATTGATTTTAGAAGATGACGCTATCAGGAAGTCCCAGGCGAGCGGCGATGATGCGTACGATCTCGCTGGCGGTTTCCTCAAGGGCCCGTTCGGTGACATTGAAAACAGGCCAGCGGCGGTTCTGCTTGAAAATCCCTTCCGCATATTCAATTTCTTTTGCGATATTGGCCATGGAAGCATAAGAACCTCCTGGGTCTTGGCCGAATTTTTCAAGGCGACTTTTTCGGATTCTCTGCAAAGACTCCATGTCAATGATCAAACCGACAACTCTTCGCTGATCCACCTTGAAGAGTTCTTCCGGTAGGGGAGCATTTAAAACCAAGGGTACATTGGCGACCTTCCAGCCCTTGTGACTCAAGAAGATCGATAAAGGTGTTTTACTAGTGCGAGAGATTCCCACCAAGACAATGTCAGCCTTGTCCAACTCTGCAAAAGTTTTTCCGTCATCATGTTTAACTGTGTATTCAATGGCTTCAATGCGCTTGAAATAACGTTCGTCAACGGCGCGTAAAGCACCCACTGTGGATTCAGAATGTACTCCGAAAAAAGTATCCAAGGTGCCCAAGAGGGGACCCAGAAGATCAAAATAGGGAATGCCTTTTCCTGACGCTAATTCGCGAATTTTATTTCTTAAGCCTTCGCTGGCAACAGTGTAGGCCAACATGCCACGACGCTCGAAGCATTCTTCGATGACCGCCTCGGCTTGAGCTTCGGTGCGAACGTTCTTACAACGAATGATATTGATGTCTTTTGTGGAGTATTGAACCAAGGCCGCACGAATCATCGTTGCAGCGGTTTCACCCGTGCTGTCGGATAAAATATAAATCGTATATGTTTTGTTGTCTCCAGCGTCCATCAGTCGGCAAATCCGTTGATCAAAGCACGACGAACATTTTCAGTATGTTCTTTCAACCAAAGATCCGGAAGATCAGAGAAAAGCAGAAGTGCAAAATCCGGAGAAACCTTGATCAACAGGCAAGCCGTTTTATTTTCAGGATCAAGATGGTTTAAATTCAATTTTTGCAGCATTGAGTGCGCATCTGTTTTTAGCACCGTCATTAAATTTACAGACGGAATCTTTACAGTGGCCTTAGAAGGATTTTTAAGAAGTTCGGTCACGCCTTTATTAAAAGACGCCTGAGCTTTCCATTCGCCGTCGTTGTTTTCCAACAGAACACCGGATTCAAAAACCATGGCCAGGCGAGAGAACACAACAATAGCACGATCAATATGATCTTCAGGAAGACCTTGAGAGATTCCGCGTACCAAAGAGCTGTCACGTGACGATTCAAATTCCTTGCGCAAACGCTCGTGCTCTTCAGAGTTGGGATCAAAATCATTTTCTAAAAATGATTGAAGCCTTTTTTGAAAGTGTGAAATCTTTGATGCTAATGCTTGAGAGAGCTTCTCCATAAACGTCCTCGCTGGCTTACCTAAACTGATGCAACCGCAGTCACATACAATCTATTGTGAAGCTAGATGCCGAGGTTAATCAAGCACGACGGTGAATTCTTCGAAACTGTGATGGCGCACCCAAGCTTGCTGAAACTGCCCAGCACTTTGTCCAGGAGGCAAGAAGATGCGCAATGCCGGCTCTTTAAGGCCTGACCAAACCTGGGCAACCTCTTTGGACCAAGAGGCCATGTCATTGTCCCAAGGCACAACCACAACCCATTTGTTGGGCAAAAGTTGTTCAGAAGCAATCATCATCGGAGCGTGCCCAGAGACGGGACGATAAAATTTCTCTAACTCAGCTTCCTTCGTCACTTCATTGACGAACAAAGGAGTGATCGCCATTTTGTGACGAGACGATTTGCAAATTTGGAAGTTGAGGTACCAGTCGAGGCGGGCGGTCCACTGTGACTTTTCCAATTGAGGCACAATCCACAGATCAGATCCGGGGTTGAAAGCGCTCGCTTGGGAAAGCACACTCATGGACATCTAGTGACCCTTGCCGACTTGGTCAAGAAGACCATTTACGAAACTTGCTGAATCTGAAGTTCCGTATTTTTTAGCGATCTCTACGGCTTCATTGATCGCAATGTTTTCTTTAATTTGCTCAGAGGCAAAAATCATTTCGTAAACTGCAACACGCAAAATATTACGATCGATCGTTGCCATGCGCTCTACTTTCCAGTGAGCACTTGCGGCCTGCATTTTTGCATCGATCGCGGCTTTGTTCTGATTTACACCAGAAACCAAAAGGCTCGCGTATTGAGTGACTTCAGAATCAAGACTGGGTTCGAACACAGACAAGAAAGTCTGAATGCTGATTTGTGGCGCGAACTCAGTTTGAAATAGAATTTGGAGCGCGAGTTCTCGGGCTTGTCGTCTTGCTGTCGTTTTCATGGGTTTGCTTTTTCTCGCTTTCAACAAAGTTCATCGCTGTGAGGCTTAATTGTGGATTACTTGCATCGACAAAATCAAGCAGTTCGGTGTCTTCCAGGGTCTCAACAAATTCTTGAACGTCTTTGAAGGTACGATAAACGCTGGCGAAACGAATATAAGCAACGTCATCGAGCTGCTTCAATTCGGCCATGACTTTTTTGCCGATGAGACGTGAGGAGATTTCACTCTCGCCACGGTTGATGGCCCATGCAGAGATTCTCTCTACAACGCCGTCCAGTTGTGCCAAGCTCACTGGGCGTTTTTGCACGGCTGCTTGAAGTCCATTGTGGATTTTATCTTTCGAGAAAGGCTCGCGGCGTCCGTCCTTCTTGATGATGAACGGGTAGGCCAACATAATTGTTTCCACGGTAGAGAAACGAGCCTTACACTCAAGGCATTCACGACGGCGGCGGATGCTGCCATCTTTCTGCACTCTCGTATCTAAAACTCTGTCGTCAGCGTGACCACAAAAAGGGCATTTCATGATTGATTTCCTTAGGCTTAAGTCAGGCCGAAACTGCTTGCACTTCGACGTTGTCAAAGTAGGCCTGCCAAACTAGGCGGAGAGTAAGGATCAGGAGCTTTTTAGTCAATGCAGGAGTCTCCGGTCCAGGCTTGATTGCTATGTGCGTCATAGACTTACTTATCAGAGTAAAAAGCAGTTATGATGGGGGGATATTGAGGTACGTATGAAGACGATTGTTTCCATGATTTTGCCCTCCCTGATTTTATTGGTTTTTGGCGTTTCTAATGCGATGGCGCAAGAAGCTCAACCACGTGTGGGCCGTGATGCTGCAGCAAAATATTTTCAAAAACGCGGTGATAGCGAACAGAGTGGATCTCAAGTCCAAGGTGCCAGCGACCACTATTTGGCGATTTCCTTCGGCCGCTATGTGTCTTCTCAATCCTACGATTGGGGCAAAGAAGGTCAACAAAATGGAGTTGGCGGAAATGGCTTGGATCTCACGTACAGAGTGGGAGAGTGGTACAAGTCGATGGATTTGAATTTGCGCATTGGCTACAACCAATACGACGTCGGTGGTGAAGATGCTTCTAAGCTTTCCTTCATGCCGATGATCACGTTCCCAGATGCGGGCTCACGTTTCCCTCTGTACTTCGGAGCCGGCGCGGGACTTGGAGTGTTCTTAAAGCAAGCGAATGGAAAATCTCCATTGTCGTTGGATTACCAGTTAGTGATTGGTGCGAGATTTTTCGATATCCTTGAAAATACTGGCTTCTTCATAGAGGCTGGGTTAAAGAACCACCTCCTTATAACAAGTTCTGGTCAATTGAACGGAACCTTTTTGGCCGGTGGCCTGGTATTTACATTTTGAAAATTCATAGACATCTCGTAGAAACAGTCATCAATGCTCTTGACGAAGTTTTCTTCGACCAAAAATACGCTGATAAAGTTATTCAAAAAAATCTAAAGTCCCATCCTAAGTGGGGCTCTAGAGATCGCAAATTTTTCGCTGAAACAATTTATGAAGTCGTTCGTTGGCACCGCCTTTTAGAGTTCATCGCGGATGCGGACGATGCTTGGCGTATCGTCGGTGTGCAATGGTTGCGCATGGGCTTTGATCTTCCGGCTTGGCCTGAATTCGAAGGCCTTAGCTATGACTACCTAAGAGCGAAAGAAAAAGAAGCCGCTGAACATTTCACGATCTTCAACTCTATTCCTGATTGGATGGACGAGTTGGGGCGTAAAGAATTGGGTGCCAAAGATTGGGAAAAAGTAGTTCCTGCTTTGAACAAGCCAGCCGATGTTTTTCTTCGAGCGAACGGTTTGAAAGCGACTCCTGATCAGGTGATCGCGGCCCTTGACGCCTTGGAGATTAAATCAACGAAAGTCAGTCCGGATCTTCCGCATGCGATTAAGTTGAATGAGCGCAGAAATATTTTTATCACCGAACCTTTCCGCAATGGCCTCTTTGAAATTCAAGATGCTGCTTCGCAAATGGTTGTGCCATTGTTGGGTGTAGAGCCAGGCATGCGAGTGATTGATGCTTGTGCCGGAGCCGGTGGTAAATCTTTGCACATGGCTTCTTTGATGAAAAACAAAGGTCGCATTATTTCTATGGACGTTTCTGAATGGAAATTGCAGGAACTGAAAGTCCGTGCACGTCGCGATGGTGTGGATATCATCGAAACTCGTATGATCGATTCAAGCAAAGTGATCAAACGCATGCATGAACAAGCAGATCGTTTGCTCTTGGATGTGCCCTGTTCTGGGATGGGTGTTCTGCGCCGAAATCCAGATGCAAAATGGAAACTTGAGGCGGATGAAATTGCTCGTTTACGCGCACTTCAATACGAGATCCTGACGGGTTATTGCAATATGACCAAAAAGGGCGGCTTGATGGTTTATGCAACGTGTTCTATTCTGCCTTCGGAAAATGAACAACAAATTGAAAAATTCATGGCTGAACATGGCAATGAGTGGACTTTGTTAAAACAGATCCACACTCGCCCTGATATTGAAGGCTATGACGGATTTTACGGAGCTGTGCTGAAGCGCAATTCTTAGTTTTTGTTGCTATAAATGAGTGCATTAGTGAAGCCCGCAGTTTGAAGCTGCGGGCTTTTTTGTATGGCAACACACTGCATTTAAATTGAAATTACCGGAACGAACTTGATAAAACCTTCGGGCAACAGAGGGGGCTGCATGATTCGTGCTTTGGTATCATTGGTTTTAGTTTTGGGTTTGTCATCGTTCGCGTTTGCTAACGATAAAACTTATTTTCAAATTAAAAAAATATCTGTGACCGAAGTAACTGATCAATACCTAATCCACCCGATGGCGGACACTCTGGCACTTGCCGACGATTGCTCTACACCCGCTCGTCCATTTTTGATTTCTCGCACGGGCGAACAAAAAGTAGAAGGTCTAAATCCTTTAGATCAGCTTCAAGTTTGGGTGGATCAAATCATCAATATCGGGAAAAAAATTTGGGCTATCGTTGAAGCGGGCAAGCCGGTTTCGAATATCAAAACAGACACAGCCAGTGCGTTGCCCCGCGGAGTGCAATGTTGGACTGACATGTCTGGTTGGTCGGTGCCTCAGTCAAAGGTTTATCGTGTTCGTTATGAAAATGGCTACGGCGCGGACGTTGTGGATTTCACATACCGTGTGATGTTCACAGCCAATGGCAATGTGGATGGCGTCGGTAAGTACATCTCGAATGCGACCTTCTTGCCGGCGAATCTTCGCGTGGGTTGGGGCTTTAAGTTCGATGCCAATGCGCAAATCGCTTCAGTGTTCAATCAAGGAACAAAGCAGAATCCTCTAGCTGGAATGCAAATGAATATGCAATGGAGAGTAGACTCCCCATTATTCCATGAAGAGACCACGGAGAGTTTCTTTATCAGCGGTGACAACAAGCTTATTAAAATGAAGTAAGCAGGTTCCTCGGGCATTAGAAAAAGATTTTAATGCCCGACTTGATCCCGGACCGTTCTGTGATCGTGTCGATCGTGGCTGGCGCCAATTTTGTTTTTTGAGTTTCTTTATAGTAAGCCCCAAAGACCCGCAGAGCTTTAAAGTCGATGAAGGCTCCATATTCGGTGAGCTCTGAATTTATATCTCCCAGATCGCTATTAGAAGTTGGCAAGTAGTAGCGATACTTTCCAGTCACCCCAAAATATTTGAAAATATATAATTGCAGCTCGGCCTGACCAAATTGTTGGCTTAATTTTGTGGCGGTGGCCGTTGATTGATCGTCTCGAGATCTTAAGCCATACGACATAACTAGCGATGAATTTTGAATCGAATTACCAAAGACTCGCAGATTGAACATCCCGGCAAAGTCCGTGAGATTTTCTGCAGAGTTGTGTTCATACTCAGCGCTGAGACCTACCAGCTGGGCATAGGCGGCCAGTTCGCCGGAGTAAGAGTTGTAGGACTTTTGCTCCGTATTGTCGTGAAGATCCGTTTTATATGACAAATACGAGCCTCCCACCATGAATTCAAAGGGGGACGGGGCATTGAAGGATAGCCACATATCCATTTGGCGATTGCGGTCTTTAAGTGAAAGCCAATCACTGAGGGACCAACGGCCCTTTTCTCGATTGGCGTAACGTTGGGTGAAGTCATAGGAAGACAGCCAATTATTGCGGGACTGGGCCTGCGCAGTGCTGCTAACGGCTCCTAAAAAGAGAATAATGCATGACAGAAGCAAAGATGAAAATCTGGACATAGAACCATTTTCCGTCTTTTATGGGGCATCGTCTAAGATTTCCCGTTTTAATACGGGGAAAACGTCTCAAATAAGGATGGACTGTGGTTCACGATTTAGATCCTTTTGCTTTAAGAATTTCTGGTGACTTCGGAGTTCGCTGGTATGGCCTTTCTTACATGATGGGTTTCATTTGTGCTTATCTGATGATCAAGTGGTTGGCGCAAAAACAACGCTCTGGTTTGACACCGCAAATGGTGGGTGACTTTGTTACCTACGCAGCGATCGGAACTTTGGTGGGCGGTCGTTTGGGCTACGTTGTTTTTTATGGCCCGGATTTATTTTTGAAATTTAAATCGGCATTCCCATTTTGGGGAGTCCTTGCAGTGAACGAAGGCGGCATGGCCAGTCATGGTGGCATGATCGGTATCGTGATCGCGGCTTTGTTGTTCGCGCGCAAATATTCAGTCAACGCCCTTTATCTTTTCGACTTGGTGGCTGTCTCTGGCCCCATCGGCGTTTTCTTTGGTCGTATCGCTAACTTCATCAACGGTGAGTTGGTGGGGCGCCCTTGTGATCCATCGTTTCCTTTGGCAGTGAAGTTCCCCCAGGACATTTACTTGTGGCCGGCTCAAGAGTTTAACAAACTTCCAGAACTTGCCAGTGTCACAGAAAAAATCGGCGTGAGTCGAGATCAGTGGTTGGAGCTAGTTGGTAAATTCCATATCGACATGACTTCGCGTGATCAAGTTTATGCGATCATGAATAAAATTGTAGAGCAAATTCAAAGTGGCAATACGGCGGCGAAAGAAGCGATTGCACCGCTACTAACAGCCCGCTATCCATCACAGCTTTTTGCAGCTGTTGGTGAAGGTCTCTTTGTGTTTTTGGTTTTGTTCTTCTTGTGGAGAAAACCTCGTAAGCCTGGCTTCATTGCGGCGATGTTTGTTCTTTTATATGCGATCGTGCGTATTGTGGATGAGCACTTCCGTATGCCTGACGTACAAATTGGTTTCCAGTGGCTGGGATTGACCCGTGGTCAGTGGCTCAGTATCGCAATGTTTGTTGCGGGATTGGTATTGATGTTTGTCTGGACTCGCGCAAGCTCGTTGAAAATTCCGGGCTGGGGGCGTGGCCAGTCGATTAAGTTAAATCGCAAATAGTTTTTTAGAAAAGGACCCGGTGGGTCCTTTTCTTTTTTGAGGAATTGCATGCGAATTTTACTATTTTTGATATTAGTCACGCAGAACTCTTTCGCAATGAAGAAAGAGATTAAGATCGCGGTCTACAACAATCCACCCCATGTATTTGCGGACCCGCGTGGCGCGACGCCGGCAACGGGGGCGGCCATTGAATTTATAAATATCTATTTCGGTTCTAGAAAAGAATTCAATGTCAAAACTGTGGTGATGCCGTTCCCGCGTTGTTTGGCAGAGGTTGGAAGTAAGAAAGTCGATGTTGGATTTTTATTTGCGAAAACTCCGGATCGTGAAAAGAATCTGCGCTATTCATCCACTAGCTTGGCAACAACTCAGTCGCGAGTTTTGGTGTTGAAGGATTCTAAACTCAAAGAGATCAAAAGTTTTGATGACCTTAAAGGTTTAACTTTGGGGCATTCCGCAGAAACCTTTATTCCGCCAGAACTTTTAAAGCTCGGGGTGAAGTTTGATTCGCTTAGTGGTGTTGATCACATGGCAAGAAATGTGGAAAGACTGCGTTTGAAGAAGATCGACGGGCTTTTTATAGCTACAGGAACTGCGGCAGCTTATGTGATGGACCTTGAAAATAAGAAGAATGAATTTCGTTCCTTGAAAGTTCCCAATGAACTGGAACTTTTTGTGGTCTTTCGTAAGGACCTAGATTCTGAAACATTTAATGTTCTTAACGGAATCATCGAAAAGAATCGTGCGAACTATCAAGCTATTCTAAGTAAGTATTTAAAAGACGCTCCATAGAGCGTCTTTTAAATAAGATCTATTGAAATTTATAAGTCGCAAGTTCACTGCGTGAAATCGTTGTCTGTTCGCCAGAACCAAAGTTCTTTACGGTGACTTGTTTGTTCTCGACTTCAGAACCTCCCAGAATAAGGGCATAGTGTGCGCCCAGCTTATTTGCCTTCTGCATTTTCTTGCCCATTTTTCCGGAAAGAATATTTTCAACTTTAAGCCCGCGACTGCGCACTTCGTGGGCGACCTTAACACTTTCGTCTTCGCCTTGATCGTCAGCTCCGATGACAGCAACTAAAACCTCAGGTTTTGTTGCCAGTTCACGGGGAGTTAAATCTGCAAGACGGTCAATGCCCGCGGCCCATCCAACGCCCGGTGTGCGTGGTCCACCCATGGTTTCAATCAAACCATCGTAACGTCCACCCGCAAGCACGGTGCCTTGGGCTCCAAGTTTTGCTGTCGTGAATTCAAAAACAGTGTGGCAATAATAGTCCAGACCACGAACAAGGTGCGAGTTCACTTTGTACGGAATGCCCAAGCGTTCAATGCCCGCTAAAACTTTCTTAAAGAATGTCTGTGATGTTTCATTTAAGTATTGTTCAAGCTTAGGTGCATTAACGTTAAGTTTTTTATCGCCCTCGTCTTTGGAATCCAAAATACGCAATGGATTTTTCTCAAGGCGCATTTTGCTGTCGGCAGAAAGTTGTTCTTGGTGAACTGTGAAGTATTGCACCAAAGCTTCTCTGTAGGCAGCACGACTTTCGGCATCCCCCAAGGTGTTGATTTCGAGGGTGCAGTCATTGGAGATACCAATTTTTTGTAGAAGGTCCCAAGCCAAACCGATGCATTCAACGTCAGCCAGAGGGGAGTCATAACCTAGACATTCTGCGCCCAATTGGTAAAATTGACGATAACGACCTTTTTGTGGTCGCTCATATCGAAACATAGGTCCTGAGTAATAAAATTTTAATGGAAGGTTCTGACTCATGCCCTCAGAGATAAAAGCACGGGCAACTCCGGCCGTTCCCTCAGGTCTTAATGTGAGGCTTTCGCCTCCACGATCTGTAAAATCATAAGTCTCTTTATTTACAACATCGGAAGTTTCGCCGAGAGTGCGATGAAAAACGTCAGAAAATTCAAAAATCGGGGTTTCAATTTCTCCGAAACCGTAAAGCAAAGCTTTCTCATAGGCTGATTCTTCGACAAAACGGAAAAGAAGACTGTCTTCTGGAAGAAGGTCTCTGGTGCCTCTAACTCTTTGGATTTTCCCACTCGTCATTTAATTGGCCTCTCTATCTTTCGGGTAACTAGTTATAACAGACCTGCATAAAGGGCGCAAAGCTATTGCAATTGGAAGGGGCCGGGTCTTTAATAGATATATGAAGAATTGGATTTTGGGCGGTATTTTCATCTTGGCTGTGGTCCTTGGCGCAGTGATTTATCAGAATATGGGTGGCAATGCCGCTGTGTTATCTGGTGCCGAATTGGACTGGCGTATGCTGAGCGAGATGGATTATATCACCGGCAAGTCTTCTAAAGAGTTGGAAGCTTTGAGCGGCAAAATAGTCAAAGTCCCAGGCTTCATGGTGCCCCTTGAAGATGAGCAACGTGCTGTGAAGGAATTCCTGCTGGTTCCAAATGCTCAAGCTTGTATCCATGTGCCACCGCCTCCACCGAATCAAATGATTTATGTGAAGATGAAAAAAGGCACGGAGGCTGTTTTTGAGCCGATCTGGGTCTATGGAACTTTTCATGTTGTAACTAAAAAATCTATGTATGGCGATGCCTCTTTTGAAATCATTGGCGAAGGCGTAGAGCTGTATAAATAGCTTAACTAAAGCGGAGGATCTTTATGTTTAAAGTACTTCTTGTCTCAGGTGCAACTATGGTTCTGAATGCTCTTATTTTTGCGGCTCCAGCTATGGCGCGCGAAGAAAAGGCCCATACTCACGGCTCAGCTCGATTGGCCATCGCCCTTGAAGGTAAAAACGGCAAAATTGATTTCGATGCTCCGGCTTCTGCGATCTATGGCTTTGAGTATGTCGCAAAGTCTGCGAAGGATAAAAAAGCCAAAGAGCAGGGATTACAAAAGGTCGAAGATAAAATCGCTGAAATGATAGTTTTCGATCCCTCTTTGAAATGTGAAATTAAAAAAGACATGTACGAGGTTGATCAAAAAGAAAACCACGCCGATGTTGAGTTCGAATTCCGCGTTAATTGCGAAAAGTCACCTATGGGGACAAATATCTCCGTGAATATTTCCAAAGTGTTCCCCCGCATCAAAGCTGTAAAAGTTGACGTAGTAGGTGAGGGAGTTCAAAAATCGGTAGAGGTTAAGAACAGCGGAGAAAGTATTGAACTCAAATAGCCCTTTAATTGAAATCCAGGAACTTAAATTTGCCTATGCGGGACAACAGAAACCGACATTGGATATTCCGGATTTTTCTGTAAAAAAAGGGGAAGAGCTGTTTTTGTATGGTCCCAGCGGTACAGGCAAAACAACATTGCTGGAATGTCTTGCGGGGGTTCTAAAGCCATCCAGTGGCAGCTTGAAAATTCTTGGTCAAGATTTAAGCCTGATGAGCGATTCGGAACGTGATGCTTTTCGTGCCGAACACATGGGCTATGTTTTTCAAAGTTTCAATTTGATTCCTTATCTTTCAGTTCGTGAAAATATTGAGCTGCCTCTTCATTTGAGTGCGACACGTAAAGCTCGTTTGGGCAGTGTCGATACAGAGATGGTCATTCGCGCTTTGTGCGGCAATTTGGGTATTGGCGATCTCTTGGATAATCAAGTGACAGAGCTGAGTGTGGGGCAACAACAACGTGTCGCTGTAGCGCGCGCTTTGTTGGGTAAGCCGGATTTACTTTTGGCGGATGAACCGACTTCAGCTTTGGATACAGATCATCGCGAAAAATTTTTGAAACTATTGTTCGAGCTCTCTGAGCTTTATGGCACCACTGTTGTGTTTGTCTCCCACGATCGCACCATTGAGCATCTCTTCTCTAGAACTCTTTCTTTGCAAACAATCAACAGGATCCCCTAGATGGTTTTATTTAAGCTTGCGATCAAGTCACTTAAAAATAGAGCCTTCGCAACCAGTTTGACGGTGCTTTCCATTGCGTTGAGTGTGGCTTTGCTGCTTTCCGTGGAAAGAGCGAAACGTGCTGCAGAAGAGGGCTTCACGCAAACGATTTCTAAAACTGACTTGATCGTAGGTGCGCGTAGTGGCTCTTTGCAGTTGCTGCTGTATTCGGTTTTCAATATGGGAACTGCAACGAACAATGTGTCTTGGGACAGTTACCAAGACCTTAAAAAGAATCCAGCTATCGAGTGGACGATTCCTTACTCTTTAGGTGATGCCCATCGTGGGTATCGTGTTGTAGGTACAACCGAAGATTTTTTCCGTCATTATCACTATCGCGGTGATCGCAGTGTTGAGCTTGAATCTGGGCACGAAGTGCAAGGCCTTTGGGACGTGGTGATTGGTGCAGATGTAGCTCGTAAACTTCAGTACCATCTTGGCGATAAGATCATTATTTCCCATGGTGTGACGAAGGGTGAGGGCGTCGTTCAACATGACGATAAACCGTTTGAAATCGCCGGGATTATGAAGCCGACGGGAACACCTTTGGATCGCGCAGTTTACATCAGCCTTGAGGGCATGGAAGCTTTGCACATTGATTGGCAAAATGGCGGCATGCCGTCACGAGATAAAGTAATTCCAGCTTCAGCGATCAAAAAAGAAGATTTAAAAATTCACGCGATCACGGCTTTCTTTGTCGGCGCGAAATCGCGCTTGGATACTTTGAAATTGCAAAGACAAATTAATGACTACAAGGAAGAGCCTTTGATGGCCATCATTCCTGGAGTTGCCCTGAGTGAGCTGTGGGGTGGGTTGTCTTACGCAGAAAATGTTTTGCGTATTGTTTCCTGGATGGTTGTGGCCGTGGGATTCATGGCAATGTTAATTGCTTTGACGACAACTTTGAATGAACGACGTCGTGAAATGGCAATCCTACGCGCCTTAGGAGCACGCTCCAATCAAATAGTAGGTCTTCTGGTGTTTGAATCAGCTCTATTGACAGTTCTAGGAATCGCTCTGGGAGCATGCCTTTCAATAGGCTTGATCGAAATCCTAAAACCATGGATCGAATCTGAATTCGGCCTCTACCTAGCAGGCCCCGCCCTAACAAAAATGGAGCTCTTCTACATCGTGATCACCTTCCTCGGCGGCACCCTCATAGGCCTCATCCCAGCCCTCCGCGCCCAAAAACTAGCTCTAAAAGACGGCCTCAGCGTCAGAATTTAGGTACGGACACACTTATGGTGTCGCACGTGCGTTAGATTTTGGGCCAGAAGTAGGCTATTGTGAATGTGGGGGTTAATTTAATAACGCAACTGCGACACCATAAGTGTGTCCGTACCTTTAGGGTGTCTCGGGCATCTTGACACAATCTTGACTCTTTCTTGACGGTTCGAGAATTCTCTCTAAAAAAAACATTTGTTAGGGTGCAGCTTATCGGAGGAACACTATGAAGTTTGTTCTTAGTTCATTATTGGTATTGGCGTCTTTGTCTGCAAAAGCAGAAAATCTTATTAAAATTGACGGATCTAGCACTGTATTCCCAGTTACAGAAGCTGTATCTGAAGAGTTTCAGACCTTCACTAAAGGTGCGACAAAAGTAACTGTCGGCGTTTCTGGAACTGGCGGCGGATTCAAAAAATTCTGCAGAGGCGAAACGGATGTTCAAGACGCTTCTCGCCCGATCACAAAAGAAGAAATGGCATCTTGCCGTGAGGCTAAAATCACTTACTTCGAATTGCCGATCGCATTTGATGCTATCGCAATCGTAGTAAACCCAAAAAATAACTGGGTGAGTGAAATTACGACTGCAGAACTTAAAAAAATGTGGGAACCAGCAGCGCAAGGTAAAGTCATGACTTGGAAGCAAGTAAATGCGAAATGGCCTGACGAGAAGTTGACTTTGTTCGGTGCAAGCACTGACAACGGAACTTTCGACTACTTCACTGAAGCTATCGTTGAAAAAGCAAAATCATCTCGTGGCGACTACACTGCCAGCGTTGATCACAACACACGTGTTATGGGTGTGAACTCTGCAAAAGGTGCTTTGGGTTATATCCCTTACGCTTACTACATTGCGAACAAAGACAAATTGAAATTGTTGGGCGTTATCGGCGGAGCTAAAGCTCCTTCTAAGAAAGCAGTTTTGCCAAACGAACAAACTGTGATCTCTGGAACTTATTTCCCACTTTCTCGTCCAATCTTCATCTATGTAAATCAAGCATCTATGAAAAAACCAGAAGTGAAACAATATGTAGAGTTCTACATCGAAAAAGCAGCGGAAATGGCGAAGCAAGTTCAATACATTCCACTTCCAGCAAAAGCATACACAACCGCTAAAGAGCACATCAAAAACAAAAAGTTAGGAACTGTGTTCGCTGGCGAAGCGCAAGTAGGCTTGACGATTGATCAAATCTTGAAAAAAGAAGCGACATTCTAATTTATGCTTCTAAAACCTAAGCAAATGCATCAATTAGAACCCACAGTTTAAAAGCTGTGGGTTTTTTCGTTCTTAAATGTTTAAAATGGATTTTAACTTTTTTGGCGGAGGCCCTATGGCTTATCATGTTCACAGCGACAAACCAGTTTTTGATCTTATCATTGGCGACAAATCTTTTTCTTCTTGGTCAATGCGAGCTTGGCTTGTGGCTGTGCAGTCGGGGCTTCCCTTTAAAGAGATCAATATTAAATTGGATCAAGCGGGGACCGCGGCACAAATAGCAAAATATTCTCCGTCAGGTAAAATCCCTGCTTTGAAGCTAGGCAAGATCGTGATTTGGGATTCTTTGGCCATTGCTGAGTACCTGAATGATCTTTCTCCGGAAGCTCAGTTGTGGCCTGAAGATATCGGGGCAAGGGCATTGGCACGCAGTTATGCTGCTGAAGTGCATTCTGGGTTTACGAATCTGCGCACTCAACTTAGCATGGATATTCGTTTGCAATGCGAGATCCGTCATTTAAGCGACGGCACCGTCGCAGATATCAATCGCATTTTAGATATGTGGCGTACAGCTTTGAAGGTCAGTGAAGGGCCTTATCTATTTGGCGAGTTCTGTATCGCTGACGCGTTTTTCGCTCCGATGGTTTTCCGTTTTATCTCTTACGGCATCAAGATCAAAGATCCAATGATTCGCAAGTACATGAAAAACATCATTGAACATCATGGCGTTCAATTCTGGGTTGAAGAGGCGATGAAAGAGAAAAGCGAACGTCCTGCTTTTAAATAGTATGTAGTTCGTAAAAAATAAAAACCCACAGCTCTGTGGGTTTTTTTATAACGCAGTTGCGACACCAAAAGTGTGTCCGTACCTAAGCGGCGTCTTTGATTTTTACTTTGTCGGCTGATTCGGCTTCGTAGTCTGAGTAAGGGGTTTTTACTTCGGTGTAGGTGCCGTCGGCTTCGCGGTAGGCGCGGACTTTGTACATTTTTATGGCTTCGGAGCGGCCTTTGACTTCGGCGGCGCCGGCGAGTTCTACGCGGAATGCTTCGCCTACTTTTTCGATGACGGAGTCGGTGACTAACAGATCTGCGCCGAAGGCTTTTGTTGAGGCTTCGATACGAGAAGCTGTATTCACTGTGTTACCGATGACTGTGTACTCCATGCGTTCGTCAGAGCCGATGGTGCCTGAAATTGCTTTGCCGGCATGCAAACCCATACCAATGTTGATGGCTGGCTGACCGCGGGAGATGCGTGACTCGTTGAGGATCGCAAGGTTCTTGCGCATTTCTAAGCAGGCACGCAGGGCCTTGTGAGCATCTTCATCGGAGCTACGAGGGGCGCCCCAAACGGCCATGATCGCGTCACCGATAAATTTATCGACAACACCGCCATGGGAGTTGATGACTTTAACCATCACGCCAAAATATTCATTCAACATCTCAACGACTTCTTCCGGAGATCTTTTTTCAGAGAACGCCGTAAAACCGCGAATATCAGAGAAGAAGACCACAACGTCTTTATTTTGCCCCCCAACCCCGATGTCTTTACCGATCAAGTCCTCTGCCACAGAAGATCCGTGGAATTTCGAGAACAAGCTTTTCACTTTGTCGCGTTCTTTCAAGCCCTCGGTCATTTGGTCAAAGGCCTCGGCCAGATCGCCAACTTCGTCATGGGAGCGAACTTGCGAACGCGCCTTCACATTGAAGTTACCTTTGGACACCAAATGAATCATGTCCGCCAATTTTTCAATCGGGGAGGTGAGGGTCATAGAGAACAAGAAAATAAAGAAGATCGCCATTGAGATCGCAGAACCGGCGACGAAAATCGCCCGACGTTTCACCTCGTTGGACACTTCAAGAATAGCTGCTTCTGAAGTTTGCGATACAACTGTGATACCAAAAGAAGTTTTCACAGAGGCGCCGAAATAGTTTTCGTCAGAATCAGGATCCAAAAATTTGGTTTGGAACTGAGGTGACTTTTGTGCAAAGGCTTTGATCACGAACGGGTTCGTGTTCATGCTTAAACGAGAGATCGCCTTTTGTTCATCTTTATGCGCCAGCAATTCACCCTGACGGTCAACCAAGTACTGAGTTCTTTCAGACGGGTCCGAGAAGGGCTTTTCTAAAGGGGCTAAAGCCACGTCAGCTAAAACGATGTGTGTGATTTTTCCTTGGGCATCGCGGATCAAAGGCAAACCCAATGTGATCATAGCGGGTGCTTTTGGATAGGACGCATTCTTAATCTCAACACTTCCCTGGGCCACCGAACGAATAGGGAACTTTTGCCAGGCTCGCACATTGACCATGTATGCGCCGGTCAGATTGAAGGGCTTAAATACCTCTTCTTTTACTTTGCGAGCAACGGATTCAACAGATGAACCATTCAGTTTTAGAACTTCAATGGCAATGAAGTTTTTGTCCTTCGAGAAGTTAAAATCCAAGTCGTCCGAAGAGCTTGCGCCCTTCATCAATAAAGAACCAGAAACACGGGCTTTGTCGACCAAGGATCCAATGATATTGTCGACTTCCTTACCCTTGGCTGCAGCGGATTCCAAATTCGCAATGTCCACTTGCTCTGAAGCCTTTTTCTCAAAGTACTTTGAAGAAATCCAAGTGATGGTTCCGGTGGAGGCCACGAGAATAAGGATTGTGACAGTGATGAGTTTGGTTGAAATGGGAATTCTCATCAGAAGCTCCATTCAGCGAAAATGTTAAGGTAGTTACCGACGATCGTCGACTCATTCACGTCGCCATCAACCGCGAAGTTGGTGGAGCTTGGCACTGCTTTATAAGACAGCTTGTCTTCGCGACGAGCATAGCCCGCAAGGCCAGTGAATGTTCGAGTGAAGCGGTAGCTTCCTAAGAATCCAAATTGAGTCGACATGGTTGGAGCCAGCGGCTCGCCATTCGGAGTGCTCACCTTCAGCAGTGAGGTGTACAGATGGGCATTCACTTGCACACCAAATTTAGGTGTCAGGGAATACCAGTATTCGGCTCCCACATGGGGGCCTGCTGCACTGATCGTTAAATCTTGAGAAGTTCCATTGAAAGGATCGCCCACAGTTTCCGGAAGTTCTTTATAGTAAGGACCGAATTGGAAACGGGCCTCACCACGATCTCCGACCGCCATTTTGTAAACAGCACTCACTTCAGCAGAAGCGAAGGTGCGAGTTGTACCTTTAAAAGTAAAACCACTCATATCGATGATGGACAGGAATCCCCAAGGAGTGTTCGAGCTGAACCAACCCAGACCCATGCGAGCTGTTCCGCCCACGGCAGAGTAAGAAACTGTGGAGTTCTTTTCTGGATTCACACCAGCAAACTTCATCTCAGTAATTAAGTAGCTGCCAATGGCATACCAACCACTCATGCGTTCAATCGAACTGCGCACGAGAGCAGTGTATTCCGCGGCTGGGGAGCGATCTCCAGAGCGAACATTGAAAGACTCTTTTGCTAAAGTTGAAGACGGGCGCAGAGTGGACTTAGCTCGAACTACTACTTGATATTTGCCACCGGGCCAAGCAGGATCGAATGACAAGCTGTCATTCTGATAGTTTTCCATGACTTTGAATTTTTCCCACTTCTTGCTTTCAGTGGAGTATTTCAAAACGACAACATCATAGTTGGCGGTGTTGTCGGGACGGTCCCATTTTACTTCACGCACAAATTCAGTCTCTGGCTTTTGTAGTTTTGGCGCAGCAACAGCTTTGCCTAAAACAGTGAACTGGCCGACAGAGACAGCGTCGCTGTCAATGCCTTCTTCATTCGTAGCCGAAACTTTCCATGTATAGTTTGCTGCCACGGGAACTTTTGTTTTAAAGTTTGTATCTTTAAGGTCTTCGCGCAAAGTTGTTTTGCCATCTTCAGATACCAATTCGAAATGATATTTATCCGCGCCTCCTACAGGGGCCCAGTCGAATTTCATTTCCGTTGTTGATTCATCTTTGCTTTCAATGCGCGCGCGAGGAGCAGGGAGCTTCAATACAGCCGCTTCAAGGCCGACATTGAAATCACTTGGAGTACTCCAGTCGCCGGGAACTCCGCGATAATCGCGAGAACGAAGTTTCATAATATATTTTCCCGCTGACAAACGACCATTCCAAGCCGCTTCAGGGACTTTAAAAGTGAAGGTCTTGCCTTCGCCTTTTTCTTTCACTTGTTTCAATTCAATTTCATAAGACTTTGCACCGTCAATCGCTTCCCACTCGAAGTTAACAAGACGACGATAAGGAGCGGCAGAGGCAACCTCTGCGAAGATGAAAAGCAATGAAAAGAAAATCAACAGGTGACGAACCATCAATTCACCTTGATTTTCTTCAGCGTCGGCGCTCGCACGCCAGATTTATCTGGAACCAAAAGCTTTCGAGCCGGGCTGACTTCACTCATGCGACCGTAATTATCCACGGCAGAAATCTCGACATCATATTCACCCGGCAAAAGATTTCTTAGAGCCGTTGAATTGCTATTGTATTTAGAGCGCTTTAATTCTTTGCCATTTTTCTTTACAGTCAGCCAATACTCTTTAGCGCCATCCACAGAGGTCCACTCAAGTTGTGAGCGACCATCGGCACCTGCTTGCAAGACGCCTTGGGCCGGAACAAATCCTGGAGCTGTAAGAATTGGCAACGGAGTCACATCCAAAGAACGTGATGTCGAAGTGCCAAGAACTTGACCTTCTTTATCAAGAGCTTCAATGGAGGCAATATAGCGACCTGGTTTTGACACCGGAGTCGTCAATTTATTGTCCTTGATATCAATGCTGGTCGCCGTTGCAGGGTCTTCATTTTCCCCATGCAGTTTCACGCGGTAAGCAGAGACTTGATCCACCTTGTCTGTATTCCAAGTTAAACCGATTTGTGGAGTGCCTACATAATAAAGCGGTTGATTTTCTGGCATTGTGAAGGCCACATTCACTGGAACCACCGGAGGCTTGACGGCTTCAACGTGAACTTGTTCAACAGGCTTGACAGAAAACTTCTGAATTTTTCCAAGAAGTGGTTTGTCTGAATCCACATAGTAGGAACTCATGCGCCAGAAATAAGTTCCGCTTTTCAAAGAGGGAAGAGTGTAACTTTCTTCGCTGCCAAAAGATTTTGAAGCAATTTTTTGTTTCAGTCCTGAATCAGCCCATACTTCTAAAGTGACTGAACGGGTGTCGTCACCTTTTTGCCATTTGAAACTCATATCAAAAGGATTGGTGTTCGCTGGGATTTCTGCATCGGAGGTCGGGAAGACCACTGTCGGCGCGTAACGAGCCACAACTTCAGTTCTATAGATGGGACTTTCGCCAACAACTTGACCTTGCGGTGTTGAAGCGACAAGTTTCCAATAGTGCTTACCGAACGGAAGAGTTGTCGCAAGCTCAGATTTTCCCACAGGGGCTTTGGCCAAGAGCTTCACTTCTTTGCGAGTGGGACCAACCCAAAGAGCCACTTCCGTATTTGCCGGGAAACCAGTCCATTGGAATGGAATCTCTTTGATGTCTTCAGCATCCATAGCGATGGGCTTGTGTTGAAGAGGACTTAAAACTTTTAAATTGTTCTTGTTAAATTCAAGACCGCCAGAGCCCAAAGCTCCAAAGGAACCTGTGGTAAGTTCTTTGCTTTTTCCGTCTGTGCCCTGGATCGAAGCTTTACCTTCTAAGACTTGGACATCGACTGCATTGCCACGGCCTTTAGAAAGTGCCGCTGACGCGTTTGAGAGATCGACCTTACCATTTGCGGAAGAAAGAACCAAACCTGGGGCCCCCGGTGTGTCGTTGGCTCCCGCTTTGGCGTTAACGAAAAGACTACCTTCCATCAAATCGAGGGCGATTTCGCCTTCGGATTTTTTAATCACAATCAAAGATTCCGGTTCGAGATCTAAATAGCGATCTGAATCCGTGAACTGAATGCGCACCTCGCCGCGTTCAGAAGTACGAACCGCTTCACCGTTGTACAAAGGTTCGCCTTGATTCACAAGTTGCCATAGTAAGCGAGAGGCGGGGCGACGTTGAATGTCGTCAACGACTTTACCAACATAAGCCAAAGGTTTCTCATTGCCATGGGAGGAAGAAGCTTGATCCGTGGATTTATACCAATAATAAGTACCAGCGAAAACTGATGACGAGCATACAGCCGCAACAACTAATCTCTTCCACTGTTTTTTCATCAGTTCCTCCCGCTCTTTTTTTCGGAATAATTGTCGGAATATTATACGGAGCTAAAGGCTAGGATGTCGGAGTTTCCAAGTGGCATTCGGATAGATTTTCGTCTAGAGTCGGGATCTATGGATCACGATAAAAACTACATCACTCCCGAAGGTCTAGCTAAACTAAGAGCTGAGTATCAAGAACTCATGCATGGGGAACGTCCCAAGCTTGTCGAAGTTGTTGCCTGGGCCGCTAGTAATGGTGATCGCTCTGAAAATGCAGATTATCAATATGGCAAACGTCGTCTGCGCGAGATCGATAAACGGGTGCGCTTTTTAACAAAACGTATTGAAGACGCAGAGGTTGTAGATCCCAAGGTCATGAAAGGGCCCACCATCTTATTCAGTGCCACTGTGACTTTGCTTAATGAGGACGGCGACGAAATCACCTACCAAATCGTGGGAGAGGACGAGTTTGACCCTAAACAAGGAAAAATTTCTTGGAAGTCCCCGGTTGCACGTGCGTTATTGGGTAAAAAAATTGGCGATGAGGTGAAACTCATCAAGCCCTCCGGTGAGGACTACGTAACTATCGAGAATGTGGTCTATAAGTAAAAATTTCATATCCTGTCAGACTGTTCCTGTTTTTATTCGTTTTATGAATTTCGTTATTCATAACAGTATTATTAATTGTCTTTGTCCGCACGTTTGATAAAAGCATTTTTACTTGGAGGGGGAAATTCCATGAAAGCTTTTAGCAAACTAGTTCTATTGTCTCTGACTGCAACTTTGGTGATCTCAACTGCGGAAGCAAAACGCGGTGGCAACAATAATGGCAACAATAATTCACGTGGAGAAGATTCTTCGACAGTTAACAATCCAAATGTTGGTGATGCAGCAATCGTTAGAGCGGTTGATGGCAGAAAGCGAGTGGATTTCGTAGAAGGTTCAGGAATGGTTGTTACTAAACTTTTGCCTGATGACAACGTTGGTTTGAAACATCAAAAATGGGTTGTGCGTCTTTCTAATGGAAAGGAAATGCAAGCTGTGTATAATTCAGACATGTGCCCACGTGTTCCTGTTAAAGTTGGCGACGTAGTAGCGATGGGTGGAATGTTTCTGTGGACAGAAGTTGGACCGATGATCCACTGGCTACATCACGATCCTAAAGGTTCTCGTCCTGATGGATACGTAATGATTAATGGAACGTACTATTGCAAAGACTAAAGTTGATTTCATGTGAAGCTCCGTTCTGGGCCGCTAGCGGTCACGGGCAAACTTTGTGGGCTCACTTCCTGAAATCTCCGGAACTTGAAAATCTTGGACAAAATTTTGAAGTCGATCTTCCTGATGGGGATCGACTTTTTTGTTTTTATCACCAAGGTCATACTGATGTTGTCGTCAGCCTTTATCACGGTCTTTCTGGGGATGTGTATGCCGATTATATGCAAAGAACGGCCATTCTTTGTCGGCAGTTAGGTCATACGGTGGTTTTGGTCAATCACCGTGGTGCTGGTCAAGGCGCACAACAAGCAAGACATCCTTATCACTCGGGTCGAGCAGAAGATGTCTCGGAAGTTTTAAAAGTTCTGCGCACGAAATTTCCTGGGAAAAAGCAAGTCACTATCGGCTACTCCATGAGTGGAAATATTGTGCTGTGTTTGTTGGGTGGATTCCGTGATGGTGAAAAGCCGGATGGTGCGATCACCGTGAATGCGCCGATTAATCTCATGGCGGGATCTAAACTTTTAAAAACCGGATTGAATCGCATTTATGACGTGCGATTCGTACATCGTCTGCGCCAAAACATTGAAGATAAATATCGGACGGGACTGATTGCAAAACACTATGAGATCCCGTGGTGGGCGACGATCTATGATTTGGATCAAATCTACACTGCGGAAGCGGGCAACTTCAAAGATCGGGAAGATTATTACGAAAGTTGTTCAGCAAAAAACTATCTCGCAAGTATTGATGTTCCCACCTATTGCCTCACTGCTGCCGATGATCCCTTTGTGTCGGTAAAGGAATATGAAAGTGTGCAATTTCCCAAAAATGTTCAACTCCATGTGGAAGCGCGCGGGGGACATTTGGGATATTTAACTAGAACTCCAACGCCTTTAGGTTCAACTCGCTGGTTGGACTACTATCTAAGTGAAGCTTTGCAGGCCATGACTGAAACTTTGGGCGTTGCCGGTACTAAGCCTTAAACGACGTAAGACGCATCAGTCGCCATCTTTCCAGCCAAACAGAATAGGACTTCGAAGTGACTCCCGAATCATAAACGGGCAGCTCAATGATATTGAGATTATTTCGTGTGGGGCACTGTTGAATGGCGGCTGCCAAGTACCAACCATGAGGCGGTTTCTTCTCAAAATCAGGACGAAGCTTTTCCCAGGATTGTTTTTTAAGAGCGATCACTTCGCAAAGTGGATCTTGGATCGCTTTAGAATCTTTACTGCGTAAAAGCTCGTTAAAAAAATGCTCGGTGCGAATTCTTGCACTGGATGAGGTTACAAAAGGACTGTCCTTTTTGCGATACCGATTGCCCCAACAAATGTCGATAGGATCTTCGCCCACGAGATGTTGCCAAAGCTTGAAGACATCTCCCAATGGAGAGGCCATTTCAGGATTCACAACTAAAAGAAACGGAGATTGAGCTGTGTTGAATCCCCGGATCAGACTTTGGGCTCGACCGAGGTGTTGTTGGTTTTGCAGAATCTGAATATGTTCTTTTTCCGGAGAGGCCTTTTGCTCATTTTGCAGAACTGATAAACTTGCATGGGCCTTTTTTTCAACTAGAGCAATGACCTCATAGTGCATGGGGAACTTCGAAAAAAAACTGCGCAGATCACGTAGGAACGCAGGAACTAAGGCCGCGTCCTTATTAAGATACATGATCAGAGAACAGTGAGGTGTTGACACGGAAGATTCCATCTTTACCATAAGTAGCTAATGAAATTAGCAGCGAAATCCTCTCAGGTCACGAAATACTCGCAATACGTTTTATGGCTTGTCATTCTTCTGGCAGTCATCGTCACTCGATTTTTTGAAATCACCAACAAGCCGATTCATTTTGATGAAAGCATCAATGGCTGGTTTGTTTTGCAGATGGGCAAGGTGGGTTTTTATAAGTATGACCCAAATAATTATCATGGGCCTTTGTATTTCTATGTGGTGCAGGCCTTTGAGTTTCTGTGGGGGCGCAGTGTAGCGACTTTGCGGGCTGTTCCCGCAACCTTCGGTGTCTTAAGTGTGATGATACTGTCGGTGGGTTTTTTACGTTCTCGCGTGATGCAGTGGACGACGTTGCTGTTGATCATGTTCAGTCCGGCCTTCTTATTTTTTGGTCGTTCGGGAATTCACGAGATGCCTTTTGTATTCTTCCAGATGCTTTTTGCCTTGGGCATTTTACGTTGGGGAGAAGAGCAAGACAATAAAGCCTTGGACCTTTTATTGATCGGCTTGTTTGGCATGATGACGTTGAAAGAAACTTTCGCTTTAACGTTGGCTTCCTTTGTTGTGGGAATTCTTTTCTTGGGACCTCAGGAATGGCGCAGACAACTTTCTTGGCAAAAGCTACGTGGTGCCTGGTCCGTGGGCACGACGGCGTTATTGGCGTTCTTAGTTATCTTTTTTGTGGCGTTCTTTACGGGCTTCTTAAGAAATCCGACGGGGATTGTTGATTTTGTAAAAGCATTCTTGCCCTGGATGAAAACGGGCGTTGGAGAGACAGGGCACAATAAGGAGTTCTTGTACTGGCTCAAAACCTTGTTGGTGGCAGAACCCATCGTGATCCTTGGTGTGGTGATGGCCTTTGTGGGGCTTTTCATGAAAGAGTCCTCGTTGCGTTTAATGAGTGGCTTCTCGCTGGCAAATCTTTTGTTGTACTCGCTGATTCCCTATAAAACAGTGTGGTGCATTCTTTCCATCGTTTGGGGATTCTATTTTGTCCTCGCTTTATTTTTGCAAAAATTCTGGGATGACATGCCAAAATTCAGATGGGGCCTATTAGCAGCTTTGCTTTTACTTGCGCCCCTGCAGCTTCGCAGTGCTTATGAATCCGTCTATCGCGTTCCGATTTCATTTCAGCATCCCTATGTCTATGTGAACTCCACATATGAGCTTAAGAATTTGCAAGCTTTGATCCTTCAGAAGCTGGAGGAAAAGCCTGAGCTTCGCTCTGAAATCATTCAAGTGGGGATGAAAGAACAATGGCCTTGGCCATGGGTTCTGCGCTTCTTGCCTGGTGTACGCTATGATCTGTGTGGTCGTACAATTCAGCCCAATGCGCTGGTGTATTTCTGTGACAATCAGGATCGTCTTACAATTGAAGCCGCGTTGTCGGATCGTTACATGAAAATCGCTATTCCTATGCGACAATCCAAAGAGACTTCTTTGGTCTACTTACGAAAAAATATCTTTGACGGAAGTTATCATGGCGATTACGAACTGATAGGACCCGATGGAGATATCAAATGATTAGTTCGATATTAATGAGCCTGGTTGTCGCTTCTTTCGCGGCTCCTCCAGGAGCCAATTCTACGACCGCAGAGAACACTCATTCATCTGTCGTTCAAAAAGTTGATTTAGAAAAAGATTTGAAATCAACAGGTTTTGTAAATCTGTATGAAAGCGAATCAGTAAAAAAAGCGGGCAAGCTTTCTCCATTGGCGCAGCTTAAAAGTTTTGAAATTCAATTGAAGTGGGGCCAGTGCGCGGATCTTGCTCCGAAAGTATTCACGGCACAAAAAGAAGTGCGCGGTTGGGTGGCGTTGACGTGGTTGCATTGCTTGGGGCAAATGAAACCAGCAAAGCCTGCGGCTGAAGCCAGAGCATTAGCTATTATTGGTAAAAGCAAAGAGCTTTTTGAGGAAGGACCTTGGGTCCAAGAACTTTGGCAAACTTGGGTGAACCGAGAATTGGATCGTCTTGAAGGCGAAGTTAAAAATAAGAATAAAAGTGCGGACTCTGGGATTGAACAAATCTTAGAGCGTTCGGGCAACTTGAGCAAAGATCAACGATCTACAGCTTACCAGTTGCTTGGCGATTTGGCCTTGTCACGCAATGATTATAAAGAAGCACAATTCTTGTACGAAGAAGCGCAAGCGCAGAAGGATTCAAAATATCTTTCTGATAAGCTCGAGTTTTTAGCAAAAACTCAAGGGCAAACTTTAGCGACAAAGGCCGCGCCTCCTGCGGTTGAAGCGGCTGGCGAGGATGGAAAACTAGAAGAGCGCATTCGTTTGGGGTTAAAGCAGGGTGATTTGATTCCTGCTCTTAAAGATTGCGTGTCTTTACTGAATCAATATCCGGGCAGTCGCGCCGCTCGCCGTTTGAAAGACAAGCCTTTGGAAATTTACAACTCCATCAGTGACGCCAACATTGAAGCGAAGGCGCTCAGCGAAATGAAAGAAGCGGATGCCTCTAGACTTCTGGATTGGGCGCAGTCCTTACATCGTCGTTTAGATTATGAAGGAGCTTTGGCTCTTGCGCAGAAGGCTTACGAAAAAAATCCGCAGTCTCCATCGGTGACGAGCAGTCTGTGGGTGGCGGGGAGATCCGCACATTTCCTGGGCAAGTATGATCAGGCTTTGGATTTCTATAATAAATTGATTTCTTTCAACGGCGGCTCAGATGAAGCTGCGGAAGCTTTGTTCCGCTCGAGTTTGATTTACTATCGTAAAAAAGATTTTACTAGTGCCTCGGCTCTATTGGAAAGATTGATGCTGCAATCCCGCGATCGTTATGATTTGAACGGGCAGTATTGGCTGGTGCGTTCTCTTGAACAAACGAATAAAGAGCGCGCGCAAAAAGCCGCCCAGGTGTTGATTGATAAGTATCCTTTTTCTTATTATGGCATGCGCTTGAAGGCGGAAGCCAACGGTGGAAAGTTGACGTGGCCAGAGCAGAAAGGGAAAGCTCCGGTTTTAGCCTCTGATATTTTCCTTGTGGGAGCTCAGAAGAAAACATGGACTCGCTTCAACATCTTGTCAGAAGCAGGATGGACCAGTGAAGCCCATGCGGAAGTTCAAGAGGGTCCTTATATTAAAGATCCGACGTTGAAGGTTCGTTTCGCGCAAAAACTTTCCGAGCGTCATCAGTACTTCACAGCGATCAAAATTTTAAATGATGCTTTGGAAAACGATCCTAGTTTGCGTCGTGAAGAATATTTGAAAGTTGGATATCCCGAAGTTTTCACATCTTTGTATGCTAAAGAATCAACCCGTTATGGCGTCGACTCGGTATTATTGCGAAGCTTAACCCGCCAAGAGAGCGGTTTTAATATGCGTGCTGTGTCGACATCCAATGCTTTGGGGCTGATGCAGATGATTCCTCCGACAGCTCAAGAGGTCGCGAAAAAGCTCGGGCTGCAGGTCAGTTTGCCAGATGATATGTTCCGCCCTGAGGTGAATATTCCCATGGGCTCGTTCTATGTTTCCCAGATGTTAGACCAGTTTCAAGGCAATGTGCCCTTCGCTTTGGCAGCGTATAATGCAGGACCCCATCGCCTGAAAAGCTGGCTGGACGGGCGAGACGAGGTAAAGGCCTTAATCACTCAGCCGTCGAGCGCTCCCATCGATGAGTTGTGGTTTGATGAGTTGCCTTGGAATGAGACTAGCTTCTATGTGAAAGCGATTCTGCGAAATGTTTTGATCTACAGAATGATTGGTAAAGAGTCTTTTACCATGAGCCCAGTCCTTTGGCAGGATTTGCTTGGGAAAAAGGCAAAATAAAGAGGATGTTTTATTGAAAAAGTCCCGTGAGTTTTGTAGCCTGAAATCTGTGTCAAGCGGAGGGACTCATGAGGAGACTTTTAACAATGAGTGTGATCCTGGCTTTGTTGTCAGGATGCGCCCACAAGGATTTGGGCAAAACCACTAACGCGGCTGAAACTGATGTCGAAATGAAGGACATTAGTTCGTTTCGTTTATCAGATCCTGAAGGCCCTAAGGTCGTGGACCAAGAGCTGGAATCTATTCCAACTGAAGTGAATCCTTTGGTAGAAAAATGGATCACCTATTTCCAAGGTCGCGGTCGCGAGCATATGGAAAAATATTTAGCGCGTTCTTCACGCTATGAAAAGCTGATGAAGAAAGTTTTGCGCGATAACGGTCTTCCTGAAGATCTTTTTTATATTGCATTGATTGAGTCTGGTTTCAGCTCAGCAGCAACTTCCCATGCAGCGGCAGTGGGTTACTGGCAATTCATCCGTGGCACAGGTAAACGCTACGGTTTGGAAATCAGTCCGTTCGTCGATGAAAGACGTGATCCAGTATTCGCCACTCAAGCAGCGGCTGAATATTTCAAAGGTCTTTATAGCGTGTTCGGTTCTTGGTACTTGGCAATGGCTTCGTACAATGTTGGCGAGAATCGCGTAAAGCGCGAAGTGATGAATCACTACACTCGTGACTTCTGGGAATTGGCTCGTAAGAACAGACTTCCTAAAGAAACAATCAACTACGTTCCAAAATTTATCGCGGCGAAGTTGATTGCAAAAGATCCAGCTAAATACGGTTTCGAAGATATCGATTATCTTCCACCTATCGAGTTCGATCACATCACAGTGAACAAGCCCGTGAATCTTCGTCAGATGGCTGACAAGATGAGCTTGAACTATGAAGACTTCAAAGCTTTGAATCCGAAATACAAAGGTGAAGTGGCGCCGGTTAAGGGACAAGAATTGGTTCTTCGTATTCCTCCGGGAACGAACGAAGCGGCTATGGTTGCGGCAAATGCGGCTTTCGTAGACCAAGTTCAGTTCGTTGCTGACCAAGGTGATACTCAGTCATACAAAATCCGTCGTGGCGATAATTTGAAAACCATCGCTCGTCGGTACCGTACGTCTGTAGCTTACCTTCGTGATTTGAATGATCTTCCACGTAAGACGCGTCTTAAAGTGGGTATGAGCATTTACGTCCCAGATCGCACTCCGTTGAAAGACAGATCTGATCGCAAATCAAATTCAAATGTAGCGAAGTACGAGTCTTCAAAAAAATCTTCAGCTCCAGCGGTTGTTGATAGTGAAGGCGGACGCTTCCACATTGTTCAATCCGGCGACTCTTTGTTCACGATTGCACAAAAATATTCGACAAGTGTTTCTCAACTACAAAATTTGAATAACATCAAAAGACGTAGCAAACTGAAATTGGGGATGAAGTTGAAACTTCCAATTTCTGGAAACCCGAATAGTTCTTCAGTGCGTGAAGTAGCAAAAAACAAAGTTCATGTGGTTAAAAAAGGTGAGAACCTGACTGACATTGCAACAAAGTACAATGTCACAATCTCGAAGCTTCAAGCTCGAAACAAGATTAGAAATCCATCCTCACTGATTGTGGGGGCAAGGATCATGATCCCTTCAGTGGATAGCAACGAGAACTAAGAAAAAGCCCGAGAGATCGGGCTTTTTTCGTTTTAGGGAGCTGTGTTCTTCGCGGCCAATTTGTTATTTCGATAATTCATCGCATTATGGAACGCCTCTTGCTTGGTGACCTTCTTGGGTAACAGGAGGGAACAAAATGCACCACCAAAGTCTAATTAAAAGAGCAGGCCTGACATTGTTGTCAGCTCTGGTTGCGGTTTCTGCGCATGCAGAGCCCAACGAAATCGTTCAACAAACGCTCACTCGTACAGCTGCAAACGGATTGATTCTTCAATCTAAACTAGCTAAAAACACATATCGTCAAGAACCGTATCAAGACACTTATACGGAGCAAGTACCTTATGAAGCGACGGAGACCTACTATGTCGACGTTCCTTATCAGGATCAAGAAGCCTATACAGATTATGAAAACTACTACTCCAGCGACTACGTTTGCCATGACTACACTGATTATGAGCAAAGATGTCGCACAGTAAGAGAGTGCGATAACACTCCTAATATCGGCATCGAACGTGCTGCCGTTGATGATATCATCAGCCGCCCACGTGACCCTGGAGGCGATCCGGGACCAGCACCATTCCCAGGAAACGGTGGCGGTGGTGGAGGACCGATTCGTCCAGATCCACGCCCAGAACCGCCAAGACCACGTCCACCGGTTTGCCGTGACAGACAAGTTTGCGAAAGCGTTCCTGTGACAAGACAACGTTGTGGATATGAACAAGTTCTTCATCAACGTGCCGTTACTAAATATAGAACAGTTACTAAATACCGTTCTGAGGCACGCACTCGCACGGTCACTCGCTACCGTTCAGAAGAGCGTTGCTGCGTAACTCGTTATCATGATGTGTTCGACCACCAATGGGGTTTGGATGTTCAAATCCAATTCCCACAGGGAACAGAGTTGAACTCTGCGGAACAAGAAACTTTCAAAGTGGAATTGATTGGATCTGAAACTGCTCCAGATGTTCGTGTGACACCAACATCGACTGTGTTCGGTTACAAAGTGGCCAACAAAATTGTAAATCAAGGTGTTGTTACAATCATTCTTCAACAAGTGGCTCGCTATAAATCAGATGATCTTAAAGAGAAATCTTTGCAGAACTTCACAGCGGTGCCGACGCCTGCAGGTCTGATGTACAAATTCTTCGATAATGCGATCTATCCGCGCGTGGCAAGCCGTCACCAGGTGGAAGTGCAAGATGCGGTGACTCACCAAGTGGTGGTTCAATCGGAAATGCGCCCCGATTTGCAAAGAGAAGTGAACGGAGAAGTGGCCGTTGCTTGGGATTACACTCGCAACTACGAAGTGGTTCTAAGAGTTCATCGTGAAGGCAGCGTTATCGAAAACGGAGTTGTGGATTTCGAAATTCGTCAACCACTGCAAATGGTTTTGGATATGTCTGCATTGAAAGATGAAAACAGAATCGTTCCGAGTATTACGGGAAGTGCAGAGCGCGCGCAAGTGATGATTAAGGACAATACGGTTCCTTACTCAACGGTATCAACAAGATACTATGTCACTTTGATTCGTAAGAATGCCCTTGGTAAGAACACTGTGATCGCCGAAAAAGGATTCTCACGCACGTCTTTGACGGCGGGCAGTGATGGTACTTTCGCGATCAAGATTGCTGATTTCGGAGCGAAATCTTCTGAAGTTCAAAGTTATTTGAAATCAGGCTCAAAAGTCCAAGTGGTTGTTCAAGTTGATCGCGCGACTTCTGATGGCCAAAAGATTCAGTTCTGGAAGTCTGCAAATGTAGAAATTAAATAGTCCCTTTGTGGTTGGTGAACTTTGAAGTTCACCAACCACAAGCGCATGAGAGTGAGTAAAGATAAGGGTCCCTTAAGTGTGGGCCCTTTTTGTTGTCTAGTTTATTGACAGCAATTTTTTACAGCGATCTAACCTAATAGAATGACGAGAGTTTCAGTTTGAAGAATCTGTCTAGATAGTGACAGACGAAAAGCTCCTCACAATCTGTTATCTTCTCGCATCTTGTAATTTCAAATAATGGAGTTCTTATGAAGCTGGTATCTCTTGTCTTCGGTCTCTTAGTGTCTGTTTCTGCAAATGCTTATATCGTTCCAGGTGGTCGGGAACTTCCTCCGCCTCCAGTTCCTGATAATTCTCGTCCAACATATCAACCGGAAGTAGAGTGTCGTCCTTATTCTGCTGGTTGGCAGGTTGTGAATGTATCTACGAATCAAGCCTTGGGATCTGGTAACTTTTCACAGCGCTCTGGCTGTCGCGAAGCTGCTGATGCTGCAAAAGAAGGTTTCGTTTGTGCCGCTCAAAATGGTGGTACCATTGTCGTAAACATTAGTAACGGACAACAAGTTGGCAACGGCTACTTTTCCTCAACTGCATCATGTATTCAGGCGGTACAGGGCACACGCGCAGGACTTGTTTGCGGACCTCAAAGCGGTGGAGCCATTGTGTACTCTCGCTTCGCCGGGCAATTGGGCGCAGGATATTTTGCAAGCTTGAGCTCATGTCAAACAGCTGTGAATGGTGCAGTTAATGGAATTGCATGTGGTGCACAAAGTGGTGGCTCTTCAATGTTTACAATCAGAGAAGGACGTCAGTTGGGCGCAGGGAATTGGTCTGACCTTAACACCTGCACGCAAGCCGCTTCTTATATGCGCGACTACTATGTTTGTGTTCCCGAAAGCGGTCGAGTTCGCATGGCTGATGTGAGATCAGGAGCTGCTGCTGGTTACTATGACAGCTTGCAAGCTTGCCAGGGCGATCTTTAATTTTTATTAAATCATAAAAAATGAAAAAGGCCCGTTATCAACGGGCCTTTTTTTATTGTAAAATCCGTGTCTGACTTTTTTTCTGCAATCCCCATTTGGTCTGCAAAATCTGATTGCGACGAACATAGTCGCGCAAGATACAAGCGCGATCTTGATAAGGAAGCTTGAAAAGATCTTTCGAGAACTGCGGAGTTGGTCTGCCGTCTTGGAAGATCGGTTGACCATAGACTCCAGTGCAAGGCGTGAGATCTAAATCTGAATTCCAACGACTTGCTCCTAGCAAATAGAAGCACAGAGTGAATTTCATTTCATAGTTAGCCCCGCCAGGTCCTTCGCCATATCTCTTAATGGCATTGTCCAAGTCCTGAAGAGTCATTTGCAACGGTGTCGCAAAGAAATTAATGAAAGGATCCACAGAGCGTTGAATGGTGGCCTGTGCACTCAAAGATTTACGGCGCAAAAGTTCTAACGAATCAGATCCATAGTATGAATACAGCTCTTGAACATAGTCATTTGCGGCAAGAGCTTGCAATGGCAAATCACCCCGTTCCATCAGTAAATTTTCAAGCTGCTGACGAAGGGCGAATTGCGCGCGGTTTTGTAAATACTGTGTGCCGGAAGAAAGATGGGCACTGGTGAAGATGTTGTTGCGCGCTTCTGGCGGTGTCAGAGTTCCTTGTTCAACGGCTCTCATGTTGTCTAAAACGCTGGCAAGCTCTGCGATGATTTCATTCTTAAAGTCAGGTGCAAAGTTCGTCTTCAAAGGAAGGCGAAGGAAGTCCGTCATTCTTTGCAAAGCAGTGAACGGTGAAAGACGAAGTTTATCGCCACTGGATTTAGCCAAGGCTTCTTCGAATACCAAACGTAAGTCTTCACCTAGAACAGTGGAGGCCTCTGAATCGAAGCGCTGTTTCGCAAGATCGAACCAAGCAGTGAAGCGGGGTTGAACACTGTCCAAATTGACGTCAACGGTGATGCCTTCCTTTTCAAACAAAGAAAGATCGATCTGCGAGAAATCAAAACCTTGATAAGTGCTTCTTAATTGCAAATAACGACTGCGAGTAATACCTAGTAGATAAAACGGCGCATAGTCCGGAGAATAGATTGCACAGAGGGGATTGGAGTTTGTAACGTTCGGAGAGTTATAGCAGAACGAAGAACTCATCTCGGCAATAAAATCTTTAAGAATGCCAAAGCGAACTTGGGTCGAAGAAGCTTGCGAGAACAAAGGACGGTATTTTCCGAGGTAACCACTAAGACGGCGAGGCGATTGTTGCAGCAGTTGACGCTTCAATTCGAATTGTTCGATCTTGCTGGCATCATCAGGGCTTGAAACATTTCCAGCGCCAGAGCGCAGTCGTTCCAACCAATCAATGAAAGTTGGCAACTCTCGACGAGCCAAACGAATTCCTGCCCAAACTTGATCTTCTTTTAAAGTTGAACCCGCTTTGGCAATCACGTCCAAAGTATTTTGTGTATCTTTAGCCGCGCAATAAATCTGATTCATTTTTTCGAGAGCACAAGTTAAGGCAATTGGATTCATGGCTTGCGTGAACGCGTTGACCTTGTTGCGATCCGCGGCGCGTTTGAAGAAATCAAGAACACCACCAATCAATTGCAGGCCCGCACCCATACCCAAAGCTACAGTGGAGGCCGGGGAAACCATGGCTGCACTATAACCAACAGCACTGCCCATGCCGACGATTTGTTGCAGAAGATCTGGTTTGCTGCCCCAACATGCTTGGTTTGCCAAAGCTTGCTCAAGAGCTAAATTGGTTGCAGTTACAAGAGTACGAATGGCTTCGTTCTTGCGATAGGTGCGATCGCGTTCTAGGGACGCAAGCTTTTCTCCTTCGGCTCCGGCAAGTTCGACTTGAATGGATTGAAGTTGAGTTTTCAAATCGGCGCGCGTGGTGGGATCCGTTTCCGTAGCCAGCATCAGCAAGAGTTCATCTTTTTGTTTTTTGTATTTCAAAAGATTTTTCATGGACTCGTTATAGGAATCCTCATTGCTAGAGGGCCACATGCTGGAGGCTTGAAGGTGAGAAGCTTGAAGAGTAGAGACGACGCCGACTAAAGAGCGGCATTCAGGCGCGTTGGAAGCGGCAGACATCACATCGCCTAAAGAGCGCACAACAGAAAGGGCGTCTGAAGCAGAGCCGCCAGTGAGGCTGCAGCCAGGTCCAAAGGCCTCAGTCAGGCGTGAAACGACTTCGGCGTCGTTGGCGCTCCATTTGTCAGAAGAACCAAAGGCTGCATAGCTCGCAGGAGTTTGCAGAAGAAGTGCAAAAAGTAAAGAAGCGAAAAGTTTCACTTAAGATCCCCTCAAATTTGTTCAAAGAGAACTTAATAAGGGATGCGAAGATGAATCAATTGCAATCAACATAGCTATGCGCAGCAAAGAGTGAAAATCACTGCCAGAGCGATTCTTAAGTCAATAATGGACGCAGTAAATTTTGATGTCTTGATTGAGAATTTTGATTGAGAGTGAAGGGCTAAAAAAAGTGCCTACGAGGAATCTTCAGTGATAACTCGTAAGCTAAGGGGAATGAAACCAATCCTTGTATGTATTGATACCTTCCATATGCACACCTCTGATTCCTCAGGTGACTCATGACCTTTGGCAACTGGCTGGCATGTCCTAAGACGAAGCCCCTCTAGTTTTGCGCCCCGCAGTTTCCCGCGGTTTGCCTTGAGGCAAAGGAAGGATCTAAATCCTAACGAGTATAACCCTAGGAACCTCCTTTGAGTTATCTAATCAGATCCAACCAGTTTGATTTCTTTAAAAGAGGCTCAAACCAAAGACCTCTGGGTAGTAATCCTGGTGACGCGTCGTCACTTTGGTGCTTCATCATGATGGTCGTGGATACGATTCTTCATCACTGTCCTCCTTTAGCTGGCCCTAAAGCATTCACCTACACCTGCTTACACTCCAACATAGTTGGAGTAGGGTAAGTCTCACGAGCCATCGTGGTTTCAACTCACTCAGGATGCTCGACCAAAGTTTTAATTTCAAGGGGACCACTGAAGATTCTCAATTTATATCAGATTCTCGTTTCGCTCTGAGAAACACCAACTAAAAACACAAGCAAATTGTTTTAAGTTGAGTCGCTCTTTGCGTCGGCGTATGGTTTCTTTCATGACAAAAATCGATCTTCCAACACTGCATAAGCCACTTTTGCGCGGACATTTTCATCAAGCGGCTTTCTTTGTCGCCTTGGGCGCTTGTGCGATGCTGATTTCTTTAAGCACTAGCTTGCAGATGTTTGTCGCTACGTTAATTTATTCACTCAGCCTGTGTGGGTTGTTCGGAGTGAGTGCTCTTTATCATCGCCCGCAATGGAATCCCACGGCTCGCATGTGGATGCGTCGCTTAGATCATTCTGCTATTTTTATATTGATTGCGGGGACGAGCACTCCGATTTGTATGTTAGCGATTCCCAGTAACGGTGGCATGAGATTGTTAGCAATCATTTGGATCGCCGCTGCGATCGGAGTGATGCAATCTTTATTCTGGGTGAAAGCTCCCAAGTGGTTGGCGGCAATTCTTTATATAATTATGGGTTGGTTGGCCGTTCCCTATATGCCGGAAATGAAAAATGCTTTAGGCACAACCAGTGTGATGCTCATCCTTATCGGCGGTATCATCTACACTATCGGCGCCGTCGTCTATGCGATGAAGAAACCAAATCCTTCACCTAAGTATTTCGGCTATCACGAGATCTTTCACTTATTGGTCATCGTCGCCGCGGCCTTTCACTTCGTTGTGATCTCGGCACTTGTCCGTCAGTAAATCAATAAATTCACAGTTCAATTCGAATGCGAGGATTTGACGAAGAAGAAATTCTTTGCTGATGCTTCGTTCGGCACGGCTCCTGCGGAAAGCTTTCTAAGAAGTCTTGTTATTTTCTTTTAAAAATATCTCCGCTATAGCAGATAGGCATTTATCATCCAGCAAAGTGGCCTTAGTTTCAAAAAGTTTTGCAATGGCCTCTGGCCCATCTAGAGGATTCGGGTTGTCAGGGTTTTTCAACGTCAAATTACAAAAACAGTCGGCTGTTGAGAGAATTTTCGTCAATGGATGTAGCTTATTTTTATCAATTCTTCGAGGGTATCCAGTACCCACTAAATCTTCATGATGCTCATAAGTCATTTGAATTATATCTGAGGAAATGCCTTTCATAGACTCCAAAATTTCTTTTCCGCGAGTGGGGTGAGATTCAATTAGCTTTCTTTCCTCTGGAGAGAGGTGTATTCTCATTTTTTGAAGAATATCCTTAGGTAGTTCTTTGTACCCAATGTTGTGAAATAGTCCTGCCATAGCAAGCTTAAATAGAGTCTGAGGTGAATGAATATTTAATTTCTTCGCAATCATGACTGAATAAATACTAACACCCAAGCTATGAGCATATAAGTAATCAGTATGTTCACTGAGCTGATCTAAAATATTAATGGAATCCGGATTCTCAGCTATCACTGACACACTTGAACCTAAAAATTCTTTAGCATTATCAAAAAGCTTCTTATCAGCGCCCTTAACAAACGCCTGCTGCACGATTAAAGCTCCTGTGTATTTTACAAACCTCATTTTCTTGGCATCATCAACTTGGTCACTTGCATTTACTACCTTTGATAAATTTACCGTAAAACCAACAATATGTGCGAAGTCCTCTTGACGTACATATAAAAAATGAACTCCTCGATCTTTAAATATTTTAATTTTTTCTGGAGGAATCTTTCCGCCACTATGAGAAATTTTAACATATTTATCTGGAGCCACGCGAATAAAGATTCCATACTCAGTGTTTCTCTCTGTTAAGAAATCTTCAACAGGAAGGCTGCAAAAATCTTTGTCTTTTTCTTTTTCAAAGGTCAATCCTGGCGCTGAGTTCTCTGCCTGAACAAGAGCGGAAATTTTAGATAGCAAATCGGCCGCCTTAAAAGGCTTGGGTATAAAATCTTTTGCGCCAAGATCATGCGCCTTTTGAGTCTCCAAAATTTCAGAAAATCCAGTCATTAATATGAAGGGGGTATTTGGACGAAACTTACGCGACCATTCAAGCAGCTCAATACCGTTACAGATAGGCATTTGAATATCTGATAAAACCAAATCTAGAGCCTCTTGTGCTAGAATTTCTTGCGCAATTTTTCCATTCTCAGCTTCCAGAACCTGGTATTGCTTCGATAAAAATGTTTTAATGGCAGAACGAAAAAAGTCGTCATCTTCAACAATTAATATTTTTCTCATGCAGCACCGGCCTCGCTTAATTGTATTTTGGGAAGTTCAATTACAAAACTTGTATTGTTTAAACTAGTATCGACGAATAGCTTTCCGTTATGACCTTTAACGATTCCATGCGATATACTAAGGCCAATTCCAGTACCCTTACCAACCTCTTTAGTTGTAAAGAATGGTTGAAAGATTTTTTCGGCCATCTCAAGTGGAATACCCCAACCGGAATCTGTGACACGTATTTGGATACATGAATCAAAATCTGATACATGCAATTCAATCCATTTATCAGACGATGATGCTATTGCATCTATTGCGTTTCCAATTAGATTTATAATGACTTGAGTAAGCTCGATGGGGCGACAGTCTATTTTAATAGTTTCAGGGGGTATACTCCAACGAAGGTCTACTTGTTCTTTCTTAAAGCGCTCTTCACATAAAATCATTGCATCTTCAATCGCTTCTTGGACAGAAAAACCAATAAAGGGATCCGACTGACCCGCACGTGAAAAAGTTTTTAATCCTTTAATGATTTTCGCAATCCGGTCCACCGTTAAATCTGACTTATGCAAAAATTCATTAAGATTTTTTAAATCAGGCACATCTGACCCAATCTCATCAATAGCCTGGTTGAGAAAGAGCTTAATGGCGGCCAGAGGGGTATTTATTTCGTGAGCAAGCCCCCCCATCATTTCACCTAAGGCGGACATTTTTGCAGCTTGTTGAGCAATATTCTTTTGTTCGTCCAACTGTTTTGATTGCAAACTTAGTATCTTCGCAAGAGTTCTTTCTATTTCTTTGGATAGGAATAAAAAGGCGCCCAAGGCAAGACAGCATATTGAAGAGATGCCAAATATAAATAAAGAAAGCTGATCGAAAAGATCTAATTTTGAATAATTGGATAGAGAGTAAAACCAAACTAAAGAAATAGTCCCCACGGTAGCTAGGAAAATTAATATCAGCTCTCGTCTAACTCTTAACTTGGCCTGAGTAACTAGATATGAAGTTTCGTTAGGCCGCAGTTCGTTCATAAATAAGACACTCCCCAAATAAATATCGGGAAGATCGTCCAATTATTGAGGGTGGCATTCAAACTTGTAATGTTTAACTAGCTATTGCTAGTTAACCTTCGCCTAAATCCAACCGATATGCTTGACAAGAATTTTACAACAAGGTGATTCCGATGATTCCAGATAAAACCGATCCTAGGTGGATAGATCTTGTTTCCCACCAGGACGAAATTCCCCTAGTCGCATTTGCTTCAAAGATGCTATTGACAAGGGTTCGATCGCTCGTAAAAAATGATCCGTCCTCCCAGAAGGTGCAAGAGGCTGTTTCTATAGCTTATGATTTCTTTAAAAAGAATGAACACTCGGTAAAAGAAGATATCAAATTTATATTTGGTTAAGGAACATCAGTGAAAACTCTTTATAGTGTAACAGAAGTAGCAGAAATGATTTTAAAGGGAAAAATTCTTCTCTTGGCTGGCGAAGAAGATCTTTTGAAAATGCTTCCATCAGGAAAGTGGATGGGTGGAACAATTCCTTATTTTATGACGGAAAACGGCGGCCTTCTCAGTCACAACCATATTCATGTAGTAGAACTTCCTGATTTTATATCTGAAAGCAAGGTGGTGACGTACGCGTCCAGTGAGCTTAATAAAATTCCTACAGACTATTTTTCAAATGGGGTTTGTTTTATTACGGTACCTGCCTTTACCGAAACCCATGAGAATTATGCTAAAAACTGTGCCACCTATAATGGCATTTTCGACAATCCGCTTCTGGGCTGGGTGACAGGTTTTGATTTAAATAAAAAAGGTGCCTCTCCAAAAACATTTAATGGCTTTACAAAAGAAGTATTTAAAGACCGCGCAGTAGCTATGCATGTAAATCTACCAGACGATAAATTTGGAAAAATAAATATTTTAAACCTTTTTAAGCCAGGAAAAGGTGATCGTATTCAATTTCTATCAACGGGTTTTGAGATCGAGCGATGCCTGATTAATGACAAAGAAGTGAATTTCTACGATTACTTAAAAAATAACAAAATTGATATTCAGTTACCTCTAGTAGCTAATTATCTTGGGGCAAATATTAATGTGAGCTTCCAAAATTTAGATGAAGCTAAAAAAACCGTCACTCTCTATGCACCGATATTCAAAGATGTAGAGTATAGAGTCGCTGATCCCATTGGAAATTATGAGAGGGAATTTGAGCAGGAGCTTCAGTCGAGAAAAGTGCATCCCGTATTTTCATGCAATTGCATTTTAAATTATCTCTATGCAAATTTAGAAGGAAAAAAAACCGGCAATATCGTGGGACCAATGACGTTTGGAGAGATAGCTTATATTTTATTAAATCAAACCATGGTCTATATGACATTTGAAGAAAAGACTTAGCTTCATGAAAACAAAGCTCTATCAAGGCGAGAGAATAGAACTATAAGCGCTTCTTTGAATACTGAATGCGGGCCCTTGAATCATTTCCAATAATCGTTCGATTTTCACTTTGTCATTTTTGGGAAGGGGTTCTTTCCCAATATTCTTCTTTCGATATTTTAATAAGAAGCTTTTTAAATCCCTCATCCGCTTGAAGGATCTTATGCGTTCATCGCATTCTGCATTTCGTAAGTATTTTTGAGTCAAAATTAGACAGCTACTGAGTGAGCTTTCTTAGGTAACTCAATAACGAAGCAAGTGTTGTGAGAGGATTCATCATAGAAAAGTTTCCCATGATGCCCTTTAATAATTCCGTGAGAAATGCTTAAACCAATTCCTGTTCCTTTTCCGACATCCTTGGTTGTAAAGAACGGATTGAAAATTTTGTCCCGCAAAGCCTCTGGAATGCCTGGGCCGCTGTCGCTTATGCGAATTTCGAGGGAGTCAATTTTATTGTCGATTTTTATTTCAATCCATTTTTCAGGGGTTTTTTCAATAGCGTCATAAGCATTATTAATTAAATTTAAAAGAACTTGCCCCAGCTCAACCGAACGGCCTTCGATAGTCAGAGACTCAGTAATTTTTCCGACTCGCAGTTCGACTCCATACTGCTTAAAGCGCTCCTTACAAAGAGCAATGGTATCATCAAGAACTGAGCCGAAATCAAGGCTTTCAATCGGATCATTACTTCCATCGCGAGCAAATGATTTTAATCCCCTAACAATTTTAGCCACTCGATCTACGGTTTTGTCGATTTTCTCTAGATGCTCATTAACGGTTGTCAAATTTGGAACCGCATCATTAACTTCATCCTGAGCTTGGGCGGCTAATAATTTTATGGTGGCAAGAGGAGTGTTGATTTCATGTGCGATACCTCCGGCCATTTCCCCTAAGGAGGAAAGTTTAGAAGCTTGAACATTCAATGTTTTTTGTTCATCTAGTTCTTTTGTTCTTTCTTCAACCAAACTTTCCAAGTCTTCGTTGTGCCGAGCTAGTTTTTTATCTTTATCGTTAATGGCAGCAGCCATATCTGCGAACGAAGTTGCAAGTAAACCTAGTTCATCTCTGCGTTTTTCAAAGGCTTCAAATCTTAGAAAATAATTTCCTTCAGCAATTGTTTTTGTGCCATTGACCAAAGAAAGAAGGGGGATCGTTATTTCACGGCGAAGCACGAAAAATAAAACTACAAGCTCTAAGATGAGCGAAAGAAGGGCTCCTCCTAAAAGAAATCCTATGTTTGCTAGCGCTAATGTTCGAATTTGGTTTTTTGGATATTCGGAGACAATGAGCCAATCGGGACCTTGTATTTTAGCGACGGCTAAATAGTTATCATAGTTATCTGATAGAACTTCTTCTAAAGAGGAATTGGTTATCGTTGTAAATTGATCCTTGAGATTGGCATCGCTGCTGGATTTAATATCGTATTGTCCACCCTGGTTTTTAATATCTTCAAGATGCCTAGAATGGGCAATAAGTCTTCCGTCTGCTCTAAAGATGTAGTTACTTGCACCTTTTATGTGATCATTGATAGTGCGGTTTACAAGTTCCGTGACCATGACATCGTGGTTTACAGAGCCTAAAAAGTCGTCACCATCATAAATGGGCGTAGATCCAGTAACCATCCAGATGGAAGAGACCTTGTCGTAATAGAGTCCAGTCCAAGCTGTTTTTCTACTTGGATCATTCTGAGGAAGAGAAACAGAAACATACTCTTCATCTGGCATATTGAGATCTGATTGTGCATTGATAACCCATCGAGGCTCTTGAGGCCAAAACAGAACTACTGCATTTTCTGGAAAGACAAAATAGCTGTCCTGAAAACGAGAACTGTAAGCAGGACCGAACTGTGAAATAATATCATAGGCAGCAAGAACGCGTGCTTTGAGTTTCAAGTCTATTGGAGATTTAGGTCCGATAAAAACTCCTGGAGTTTTCTTTCCATCAAATTTTTCATCTGCATTTCTATGCGTGAGATCAGGATATTGTTTTACTAGTTTATCGAAAAGCTGTGGCGATTGTGGATTTTTTAAATATCTTTTATATAATGCTAAGAAATTTTCCCGCATTTTTTCGTGATTCTCATGAGCTTCGTCAAAAGTGATGCGCTCTCGCGCCTGACGCTCCTTGATATATTTTGCAAGGGTATCCTTCGTTTGAAATTCAATGGTATGCATAAGATGAACGTAACTAGCAGCCGTTACGATGACGACGATAATAGTAATTCGAATCGACATTTTAACCAGAGTTTTCACTGAGAGACTTTGTAGATTTATCATATGATTCCAATAATTTAAAAACTTTAAGATGTATGTTTTATCGGCAAAAAGTGGGATTAATTTATATTGCCAAAAGTAAGTTCTAGAAATTTGTAATGTCTTCGCAGCACTTAAGTCTAGTGGAATCCCCTCGATTGGAGAGCTTCTTCACAGAATTAGTATAGGTCTCTCCGCGAGTTGTTGTTTCATGATCTTTGCCTCGAACTCCGCTGGAGTTAAGTAATCCAGCTTCATGATGTAGTCGTCGCAGGCATACTGCACTCTTCGACCAGAGTGGTGTACACAACATATGTCGTATTTTCTGACCATAGATACTTCGTTGTTCTAGCAGAGCCTACTTTGGGTTCCACTGGTAAGCGGAGGGCCTATGCTAATTTTCTAGATTTAGGCTCCATGGGAAGAGTGAGTCCACATACCCCTTTTAGCAAAGCACAAATTTTAGATTTTGATGTTTGGAATTTGCACTTTGCTGAAAAGGGGTGTGGTCACCCCAATGAATTTTTAGTTTGGTGGGTTGTGTGATCTTAGGAGGATCTGAAGAAGTAGGCTGATTCCCATTTGCGTACTAGTTTGCTGCGCTCTTTGGGGTTTTTGTCTTTGGCGAAGAAGGTTTTAATTTGTTTGTCTAGGCGTTGAATTTCTATTGCTGTTTTGTCCGTGCGTAAGGCCATTTCTTCGGCGGCTTCGTTGAGGCTCTGAATTTCGATCAGAGCATTAGCCAATTTTTTGGTATAGAGCAGGCAGAACCCAATGTGAACTAGCAAGCTGAGGCAGGCGATCAGTGCGCTGGTTGTGAATACGAAATTGAGAATGGCATCTTTGTCTTTCAACTCACGAAGATGTGGATAGTGATGATTGAAAAATAAAAGCCACATCAAATATCCCAAGATGGGGATGGATGTGCCAATGATAATCGGAGTTTTCGAATTTTTTAACATACGTGCCTCTTTCAAAGAATTTTTATCTTGAATGATAGCTTGTTAAAAAATGAAAGGTCCTCAGAGTGAATACTTTTGAGGACCTTTGCATCAGATCGAATCGTATTTGAATCTTATTGAAGACTTATTCGCGAAATCCAGCGAATTATTTCCGTACTCAGCGTCATCCAGGGAGTTTCCGAGAATTTGACAGATAAAATTCATCTGTCAAATTCGTCGTAAAACCAAGACTGCGATCAAGACTGCAATCGAGGCCGAGTGGGCGACTAAGGAAGAACTTCGCGAATTTTATCCGCGATGTGCATAAAGGCTTGGGCCTCAGCACCATTGGAATTTGCTTCGACGATGGGGATTCCTGCTTCGCAAGCTAAGCCCACAGAAGGGTTGAATGGAACTTCACCCAATTTCGCGATGCCTTGTGAAGCAGCATAAGAGTCAATTTCTCCCTTAGGGAAAAGTTGCATTTTTTCACCGTTTACAGGGTTGATCATGTAAGCCATGTTTTCAACCATTCCAAGCAAAGGAACACTCACGCGGTGGAACATATCGACGGCTTTTTTGACGTCTACCAACGCGACATTTTGTGGAGTTGAAACGAGCACAGCTCCCGCAACAGGAACTTTTTGCGCAAGAGTTAGCTGAATGTCGCCAGTGCCAGGAGGCAAGTCGATCACGAGGTAATCCAGCTCACCCCAGTTAACATCGCGAAGGAATTGATCCATGGCTTTAAAAAGCATCGGACCGCGCCAAACAACCGCAGAGTTTTCTTCGATCAAGAAGCCAATACTCATAAGCTTGATCCCATAACGAACAATCGGCTCGAGCTGATTGGTATCCGGGTTGATTTGTGGTTTTTGGGACAAAGAACCTAACATGCGAGGAATGCTCGGGCCGTAGATATCGGCATCCAAGAGGCCGACTTTACCCTTGCGACCCAAAGCCATGGCTAAATTTGTGGCAACAGTGCTTTTGCCGACGCCGCCTTTTCCTGAGCTGACTGCAATAATATGTTTCACTCCGGGAATTGGGGTCTGTTTATCAAATGGATTTGGGGCTGCCATACAGAGGACTCCTTGCTAATTTTCGTCTGACAACGAATAATAGAACTTAGATGAATAGCCAAGAATTATTGACAGTGAATGTAGTGGGAGCAGGGGCTTTCATCCTGTGGTACGTATTAGCGCGAGGTGGCGGGAAGCGCCCTACGCGGCTCGATATGAATGCCAGGGATAGCGCACCGCCGCTTATCACTAAACCGTCTGGACTCGATGCTGCTGCTGAAGCAGATCAGGCTCCAGCTATTCGTTCGGCAGTCACCCCATCTCTGCATCCAGATCTAGTGGGTCGGAAAACCAAATCTTTGAATGTTATGTTTATTTATAATGGTCACTCTTGGGATGCTTATGAGGTCCTTGGAGTTCCCGCAGGAGCATCGATCAAGTCGGTGACCGATGCATATCAGACCGCTCTTCGTCGTTGTGATAAAGAGTCCGTCGAGTTTCTAGAAACGGCTTATAAGGCTATTTTGAATAAAGGCAGCTAAAGCCTTTGTGATTCATACTGTGTTCCCAAAGAAATTGCTCCTTGGTTTCATCAAAAATCAAAGTGTCTTCAACGGATTTACTCAAACCATTCTGAACCGTGGTTTCTGATTTACGCACATAGCGTTCTTGAGTTTCCACCTGAGTCATTGTTTTGACTCCAGCCTCACTTACAACACGAAGTCCTCTATTCACATGGCAAAATTTTTCGGTGGGAAGTTCTTCGCTTCCCGCGCGAGGATTCAAAACAAATCCAGCACACTGTTCGAACCAAATAACTGAAGTCGGGCAGCCTTGTGTGCCGCTGACTAAAGAATAATTTCCTTCGCGAGCCGCAGAAGTGGCAACTTGGGGAGCATGTGATGACATGTCTAAAGAGGAAGATTCGGAATGTTTAAACCCGAACTTCAAAGCGGCCAATGTCAGAATGAGACATGCTAACAAAAATTTCATGGACGACTCTCCTGACTAAAATCAAAGCAAGCATCATGCGCGCAAAGATTTCATCAGGAGCAGTCTAAATAACATTGAGGCGAGGGTTCTCACTTTGAAGCGTCAATGATCAGAGGCCTCTGACCAAAAGGGACACCTCATCGGCCAAACTGTCGAGAGATTCCGACTCGAGCAAGGTCGCGGTCATTGTTTTTGCTGAATGAAGCAACCCGGCTGAAACTAGCAAAAACTTTCCATTTTTTGCCGATGGATCGTTCCACTTGAATGGTGACTAGGCCATCCAATTCCATTTTACCAGAGTCGCGTTGGTTATTGGCCAAGTAAGGTCCCGCACCAGCGCTGACAGTCCATTTGTTATTGAGTGGTTGAATGAACCATCCTTGTACAGCCACGCCTTGGCGGTCGACGCGAACGCCATCGTCGCCTTCAACGATGCCAGTTAAAGAAGTCGCCCAAGGACCATCATATTGTTTGATCTCGACAGAGGCTCCCTTGGCGCCGCTGGTTCCGCCATGATTGGTTTTTGAAGTTCCGCCCATCACACTGAACCATAACGGCTTCTGTGAAGAGTCCGCTCCAGATTGATAAGGGGCAGGATCAAAATCTTTCCCGATACCAATCAGAAACGCGTTTGAAGACGGTGCGCCAGGCATGATGACGTGGTTCAATGCAAATCGCATATGCAGCCCCGGAGAGATACGATCCATATTTGCTAAGAGCGCTAAAGAAACCAAGGCTCCAAAATTTGGATCATCGTATTCAGTGCCATTAATTTTTGTCGTATTCATGCTGAAGTAGGGGCCCGCGCCAATCTCTGCGCTCAGACCATTAGAGATCGTCTGTCTATAAACGATCTGAGTGCCGAAGCCATCGCGATGATTGTTGTCTGGATGTCCTTCATTATAGTGAAAGACGTCCATTCGAACTTGCCCGTTTTCGTCGAGCTCCCTGCCGAAGCGAACTTCAAAAGTTTGCCACTTCATGGATTTATCATTCGTGGTTCCAGTTCCATAGGCGCTGCCATTGCCGTAAGTCGCGGAGGTGTAAGATCCACGATCATCACCTCTCGTGTCATAACTTTGAGCGGTCGCGCAAAACGGAGCCGATAATAGAAGTAACGTGCTTAATACAAGTGGGGGATGTTGCATTTTATTCCTCTTAAAAAATGAGTTGTCGGCTTCCCCAAGAAGCAAAGGCTTTGCCACAACAGACGAAATGACGTCGGTGTTGCTGGAAAATAATAAACAGATGAGGAGTGGGTCTTGAGATGGAATAGAATGAAGGCGCGACGACGTAAGGGAATCGCAAAATAATTTTCCTTCAGGGTTGCAACAAATGTTTTATTGTTTAATTGGGATTTTAAAAAATATTCCTGCGTAACTACTGTACGTTGTACCATTTCTCGTCGCTGGTGGTTTGGGCGGATCATCAGGGGAAAAATTCCAATGGGAGTCGTTGTATTCTCAATAGTGGTTTTTTATATGGCTGGAATCTTGCCAAATCGCCGGCAGCTTTATAAAAGCAGGACATGAAAAAGAACCTTTTGTTAGTCATTCTCAGTTTATTCATCTCCCTGCAAAGTTCCGCCGCTATTTTACATTTCTATAGCAACCCCCGCGTTCCGCAGCCTCTTTTTCATGTGACCCTTGAATACAAGTCTTTCATTTATGAAGCGGACACCCGAGATGGCGGACGTCGCTTGTCAGTGGGGCAGGATGTTCACGGACCTGCTGATATCAATATCGAAATTCCAGATTTCTTGGTGAATGAAGAAGCTTTGGCTTCACAGATGGGCTTGCCGTTTGATTATAATTTTATTTGGAATAGCAATAAAACCTATTGTTCAAAATTGGTAGGCATTGCTTTGAATATTCCTCCGCAACCGATGAGCTTTGCGGGAACTCACTACGTGCAATATTATCCAAAGTGGGCAGAACGCCATGACCCGGGGCTTTCTCCGGATCAGATTTATGATTTCGCAATTCGACATGTCATTCGTATCACTCGCAGAGCAAAATAAACAAAGACAGATTTTAAAACTAGAATTTCATCGAGGGAGGTGACCGAAAATAATTGGTAATAGGTTGTTTTCGTACTGAATCTCAGTTTAATTCGTCTTGAAATAAGAGGCCGCCATTTAGTTTCGCAAATAATGCTCCGATAAGTTAATCAAGAAATTGGAACGTAGCTGGAGATGACTGAATGGCGAAACCACATTCTATATCTTGTATCAGCAAATTAAGTGCGAATCTCAAACAGGTTGTTCTTAATTCCCGCTTAGCAAATTTAAAAAGATATTTTTCCATTGGTGCCGCAATGGCATGTCTGCATCTGTTGGCAGCGTGCTCTTTAGATGCTGGTATTGAAAGTATCAGTCGAAGCACCTCAGAAATTCTTGCGACCTACAAGCCGACAAGTAATGAATTAGTTTCTGCAAGCCAGCAGAACGTCGTTACGGCTCAAGGATATCGAGTACAGTCCTCCTTTAGTTTTCAAGATGGCAAAGGGGAAGTGATTACTGCCAAAGGCTATAAGGTCTATACCAATTCTCAATCCTCTTTATTTAAGGAATAAAACAAATGAGAAACTTCTTTTTGATGCTCATTCTAAGTTTGATTTTATTGCCTCTAAGTTCCTGGGCGGGGGCTGTGATCACCTATCATGGTCGTATCTTAGATAGCGCAGGTGCCCCAGTGCAAAGTCTCAATGTTACTTTTCGGATTCAAATATTAAGTCCAAATCCAGGAAAATGTCTTCTTTACGAAGAAGTTCGTACTATCTCAATGGTGGGTAGTGATGGTGTCTTTGTTATTCCAATTGGTGACGGCGCGGGTTCAAGAACAGCTGCGGACCCCGGCATTGTTCTGGAAAAAATCTTTACCAATGATTCTAGTATTACTTTCAACACCACAAGCTATCCTAAATTTACATGTAACACGGGTGTTGCTTACACTCCGGACTCACTTCATCAGCGCCAACTTTTTGTAGCTTTCGATGATCATAGCGGTGCTGGTGAACAAATATTGCCAATGATGGACGTGAACTTTGTTCCGTTCGCAGTGAGTGCTTATGACTCACAAAATGTGGGTGGTGCTCCAGCGAATTCAGTTCTTCGTGTAAGTGGCGGAACAGCGGCTCCTATCAGCCCGGCTGCTTTTGCAGAGCTGAATAATCTTCTTAGTGGCACAAGCACTCAGTATGTAAAAGCAGGTCAAGAGACAGATCCAACTGTAAAACCGTTTGCGCAAACAGATCTTCCTAATTGCGGCGCAGGTCAGGTTCTTAAATCTTCTGGCAACGTATTTACTTGTGTCAGTGGTGGCGGAGCGGTGAGCGTTGCGACAACTTCTGCAACTGGTGTGGTTCAAGTTGGCACTGGCTTGTCTGTGAATGGCGCGGGGCTTTTGTCGACAGATAATGCGGCAATTAAATCAAGTCTTTCATTGGGTATCTCTGATGTTTCAGGATTGCAGACAGCACTAGATAGCAAAGTATTGTATTCTCAAATGCCCTCATGTTCTGCCGGAGAAGTTTGGACATTCGTTTCGCCGGTAGCAGGTTTTACATGCACAGCGATCTCTATTACTTCAACTAAAGTTAGCGACTTTAGCACGGCAGTAGATGCACGCATCGCTGCTGATACTTCGAGGTTGCCATTGGCTGGTGGCACGATGTCTGGTGCTATCAATATGAATGGTCAGAATTTGACTTTGAGTGGTTTCATTACGATGAGCCCTTCGAAGTCTTTGCATCTTTCCAATAATGCTTCAGACCCTACGGGTTTGGTGGCAGCTGATAAAGGTAAAGTTTGGTTCAACTCGACAACTAATGAGATTAGATATTGGGACGGATCACAAGCACGAGTTTTAGGAACAGCGGGCGCCGGTCTACAATCAATGAATGGTTTAAGTGATAACACTCAAACGTTTGCGATTGGCACCTCAGGTACTGACTTTAGTATCAACTCGGCTTCTGGTGTTCATACATTTAATTTGCCAAGTGCTTCAGCGACAAATCGTGGTTTGCTCAACTCTGCTGATTGGACGACTTTCAATAATAAGCAAGCTGCTGGCAGTTATGTGACTACTTTATCTGGTGATGTGAGCTCTTCTGGTTTCAGCGCTGGAACTGTTACGACCAGCGTAGATAAAATTAAAGGTGTACCAGTGACGGCGACGCCAACATTGGCCGGTCAAGTATTGAGATACCAAGGTGGAAATTTTGTTCCTGGATTTATTTCTATGTTAGATCTTCGTTCACAAGTTTCAGGAGCTCAGGCTCTTGCTTCAAGTTGCGGAGCTGATAAGACTTTAACTTTTGACTCTGTGGGCGATAATTTAACTTGTGCACCGATTGCAATTTCTAGCTCACAAGTGTCAGGTCTTGGTTCTTTAGCGGCGAAGGGTGCCGTTGATTTATCTACGACGGATGTGACTGGGACTTTGCCGCCAACTAAGGGTGGTACGGGTTTAAGTTCTTTGGGAACTGCCAATCAAATTTTGGGTATGAATAATGCCGCGAATGGATTGGAGTATAAAACCTTAACGGCAGGTAGTGGCGTCAGTATCACTCAAGGTGCCAATTTTGTGACGATCGCAGCGACGGGTTCTGGCGGTACAGTTACAAATGTAACGAGTGCGAATTCTGATATTTCAGTTGCGAACACGACATCGACGCCAGCTCTGACTTTGAACTCTGGAACTGCGGGTGGAGCTGGTGATGCAAATAAAATTGCTAAACTTGACGGAAGTGGTTTGTTAGCTGCGAATATGCTTCCAGCTATTGACGCGGCGAAAATCACAACAGGTACTTTGCCGATTGCCCGCGGTGGTACGGGAGCAACAACTGCGAATGGTGCTCTTAATAATTTACTTCCAGTGCAAACTTCTCAGGCTGGAAAAATTTTGCAAACGGATGGAACGAATTCGTCTTGGGTGACCGCGGCAATTGGCAGTGTGACCAGTGTGACCAGTGCGAATTCTGATATTTCAGTTGCGAATACGACATCGACACCAGCTCTGACTTTGAATGCAGGGGTGTCTGGCGGCGCTGGAGATGCTAATAAAATTGCGAAGCTCAATGGATCAGGATTAATTCCAACGACCATGCTTCCGGCTCTTGATACCAGCTCAATGACGTCGGGTACGATGCCGATTGCGCGCGGTGGAACAAATTCTTCAACGGCACTTGTTGGTAATCGTATTATGGCATCAACAGCTTCGGCGATTGTTGAAGCTGCTGCGATCACTGCGAATAAAGCTTTGATTTCTGATGCGAATGGAATTCCAACTCACTCTGCGGTGACTAATACAGAGCTGGGTTATTTATCAGGTGTTACTTCTGCAGTACAAACTCAGTTGAATGGAAAAAGTTCGGCGACGGGATGGACTAATTATAGCGCGATCACTTCCGATGGTGCAGGATCTTTGACGGCGGTTTCTGGTTCAGCAGCAGGTTCAGTTTTAAATTGGACGGTCACAGGCCCGGCTTGGACATCAACGGTTTTCCCGACAAGCACGACTGCGAATCAGTTGTTATATTCATCTGCAAATAACGTAGTCGGTGGTTTAGCAACGGCGAATAATTCTATTCTTACGACGAATGGATCAGGAGTTCCTAGCTGGGGAACTGCCTCATCAGATCTTTTCACTCAATATGCTCTTCTTGCGGGACGAGCTGGTGGCCAAACAATAAATGGTGGTACAGCGGCTAGTGAGAATTTGACTTTAGATTCCACTTCAAACGGAACCAAAGGAAAAATTATTCTTGCAGCAAGCGGCGGCAATGTTGGCGTGGGAACACCTTCTCCGGCAACAACGCTTGATGTGGCTGGGACATTTAAAGTGGGCGATTCCGGAGCTGCGTGCGCTGCGAGCATTGCGGGAGCCATTCGTTTTAACTCGACCGCGTCACTTATGGAATTTTGCAATGGAACGATTTGGGCGCCCATGGGAACTTTCGGATACGTACCGGCAAGCTCTGTTGTTGTGATGGCCTCTTGTCCTGCCAGTTGGACGGACAACGGTGCCACGGGCGGTGCTACTTGTAACGGAGCTACTTGTCGAATGTGTCAAAGTCCAGCGGTAAGCAGTTTAATTCCTGCAAGCTCTATTGTTCTGATGGAATCTTGTCCGAATCTCTGGACAAGTTTAGGATCAGTTACAGCTGGACCCAATGCCGCTGGTTATCAGGGTATCAGCTTCACTTCTTGCCAAAGTCCTGCGTCGTCGGCAACGGCTCTTCCAATAAACTCAAGAATGATGATGCCGACATGCCCTAGTCAGTGGAATGATTTAGGTCCTGCAGACGGAGGTCCACTAAATATCTTATGCCCAGGGCTTTCTTGTCATGTGTGTGAGGTGCCAGGAGGTCAAGTCCCCTCTCACATCAATGCAGGGCTTGGAGCTGATCTGCGTTTCAACTCGGGCTCGGGTCTTACCAATGGCAACGGTGGTAATGTTACTATTACATCTGGCGCTGGTAACGGAACCGGAATCGCTGGAGTCATTGTTTTGAATGGTGGCGCCAATCCTGGATACATCGGGATCGGGTTGTCAAATCCAACTTCTTTACTTCATACGAACGACGTCGCTACAAGGACGGCGGCTTATACTGGTGTTCTCCATAATGTTGGAAATACCTCCAGCACTGCATCCATCAATAAAATCGGAATGGATATCGAAAGCACCGGGGCTTGGAATGGAACAAGTGCGGTTAATACTGGCCTTGTAGTAAATGCGACTGGAGGAACGATCAACTATGCTGCTACTTTTAGTGGGGGTAACGTTGGTATCGGCACGACAACTCCTGCTTATCCTCTTGATGTGACGGGTGATGTTAATGCTTCGGGAAGCGTGCGTGCCTCAGGGGTTGCTCTGACCTCAGATATCAGATTTAAAAAAGATATTGTAGTCTTGGATCAGGCTTTAGAAAAAGTTTTGAATATTCGCGGGGTCAGTTATAACTGGAAAACTAGCGAATATCCGGAAAGAAAATTTAATTCGCGCCATCAAATTGGGGTGATTGCTCAAGAAGTTGAAAAGCAATTCCCAGAAGTTGTTGATACGGATTCTAAAGGCTTTAAATCGGTGAACTACCCAGCATTAGTTTCACCGGTGATTCAAGCTATCAAAGAGTTCTATGCAAAGTGGATGGATGATTCGAAAGAACTTCATCGTCAAATTGCTTCTCTAGAAAAAGAGAACGAAATCTTGAAAGTGAAAGTTCAGGAAGTAGATGGCATGAAGAAAGCGCTTTGTAAGAAGGACGCAAGTCTTGAGTTCTGTCACTAGATGCGTTGAGCAAGCTTTTAAATGTCCTCTTCTATCAATTGTTAGGAATTCTTTCAGTAGCTTCTCATTAAAACTCATAAGTTGATGTTTGTTTAAGGGGGCATTAGTTCTAGCCTCTCAAAACAAACAATAGCGAAAGAGGAACTTATGAAGTTACTTATTCTTACGGCTCTAATGGCCACTTCGTTTCAAACTGCACATGCCGACAGCATCAAATGGCTGGGTCAATTTACTAAAGAACAAGCTCAGCCTATGGTTGATTTGTTTAATGCTGATTATTCTAAAGCTGCAGGTTTCACCGTGGAGTATTCTTCGTCAGACGCTGATGTGAATGAACTTCTTGCTGGAGTTGACAATAAAAAAGCAGATCTCGTTCATTTGAAAGATGCAGATCTTTTAAATATTGTTGCGGTTAAAGGTTTGACGACAAATCTGAATGCCGACACCTTGGCAATTCTTCCTGCTCACCTTCAAGATGTAAATGGCAAATGGGCTGGAGTTCTAAAACGCGCTCGTATTATCTATTATAATTCTGATTACGTTTCGGCGGCGGATGTTCAATCTTATGAAGATCTTGGCGACGAAAAGTTCATGAATAAACTTTGTCTTCGTCAAAAGAAAGCTCAATACACCATGAGTTTCCATTCATTCTTGTTGGGTCTTTGGGGCGCTGAAAAAACGTCTCAGGTTCTTGGTGCGTGGGCAGCGAACAGTGAGGCAATTCCTTTGCTTGAAAAAGATCTTGAAGGCGTTATTCAAAATGTTGAAAGCGGAAATTGTTGGGTGGGAGTAGCAAATACTTACTACTTTATGAGACATCTTAAAGCAGCTCCTAATTCTAAAATTGTAGCGTTGATTCCAAATCAAAATGATATTGGCGCCCACATCAATGTTGACGGTGTTGCTATCTTGAACTCTTCTGTAAAACAAGCTCAAGCGCAGTATTTCGCGAAATGGTTGTTGTCTGAAAAGGCACAAGCGACCTTGAGCCAAATCACTGATAAATTTCCAGCAAATCCACGCGTGATCTCTTCTTCTTTGCAAAGAACATTCGGTTCATTCAAAGAGAACACAACTTTCGATTTGAACCGCATCACCAATCTTAAAGCTCAGGCTTTAGAGATCGCTACAGAGGCGGGACTGCAATAGTTGTTACGACAGGCTAATAAAGTTGTCCCGTTAAAAGGCAGACTTTCTAAAAACCCGTTCTAAAAAGGAACGGGTTTTTTTATTCTGAAAGAGCTTTGGGAATAATAATTATTTTGTAATTTATGAATAAACTCAGGGGGCACTTTTAAGTGGGCGTAACTCAAGTCCTTTATTAATTTGAGTCACTGAGGGGATAAAAGGATTTTAATTCGGTTTAAATGTGCTCTTAATTTCGCCTTGCTAGTCTGGAGTCACGGAAAAACAAAAACCTTGAAGGAGGTTCCGATGAAAAAGTCAGTGCTTACATCGATTACATTGTCTCTTTTAGTTAGTGGCGTTGCGATGGCTCAATCAAGCAGTCCATCCACTTCATCTCTAGCGGTGCAGCAAGATAACCAGGCTATTAAGGCCGATAACCAGAAAATTAAAACAGATAATCAGTCGGTGCGTGAAGACCGTGCTCGCCTGAATCAAGATCGCGGCGAAAGAAATGCCGATCAAAAGCAGGTGAATGCGGACAAACAAAAACTTCAGGCGGATAAAGCCGCGGGAGCTAGTGCTGACCAACTTAAGCAGGATCGTCAGGGTTTAAAGGCAGACCGTAGCACGCGTAATCAGGAAGAAAAACAGGTCCGCGCAGATAAGAAAGAATTGAAATCAGATAAGGTCGAAAGACGCGAAGACATCCAACGCAAGCAGGCCGACAAAAAAAGAAGACACGCCGATAGACATGGCTAATTCTTAAATGAGGTTAAATTTTTAGGTAGGGCTTCAACCCGGGTAGTTTATGGGTTGGAGCTTTTGCTTTAAGATTAATGAGCTTTGTTTGACGCAGGTTCTTTATAGTCAGGACGAAGCTTACCCCGATGGCACATATAGCAGGTCGATTCAGGACCTTTTTTGCCGTCAAAACCGTTGTCTTTAATCATTTGAGTCAGCTTCATATGTTCGCGACTGACCTTGAAGGTCTTTTTCTCATCACTCGCAAAATTTTGAACATTATGGCAGGCCGTGCAGGTTACACCCAGTTCACGAGAAATGGTGACCATTTGTTCGCGGATCTTTTCCTCTTTTGTAACGAACTTCGCAACCGATTCAGCACCGGCAAAAGAGGCTATCAAAAGAAGACTTATACAGAGGGAAATTGCTTTTAAAGTGCGCTGCATAATTTAAGCTTCCGTTAGACCTCGCCAGAGATCAAGCAAGAGATCATCGAGGCCCCGGATTTCTTGACTGCTTCTAGACCCAAGTGTAATTTTCTATTTCCTGCTTCTTCCTACCTCGGCAAGGTCGAGGTGTAGACCTGGAGAGGCAGCTAACCCTGGAGCCCAGAATGAAAATTAAGTATTGTGACGACCTCAACACCCTTGTTAGCCTCAGCAAACGTCGTGGCTTTGTATTCCAATCGAGTGAAATTTACGGCGGTCTTGGTAGTTGCTGGGATTACGGTCCGCTGGGCTCTTTGATGAAGTTGAATGTGAAGCGCGCTTGGTGGAATGCGATGACTCGCAGATCGGATATCGTAGGCCTTGATGCCGCGATCTTGATGCATCCGATGGTTTGGAAAGCCTCTGGTCACGTGGATGGTTTCTCGGATCCTTTGGTGGATTGTAAGGACTGTAAAACTCGTTTCCGCGCGGATAATACAGAGTCATATCTTCTGCATAAAAAATGTCCTAACTGCGGCAGCAAAAATTTGTCTGAAGAAAGAAACTTCAACTTGATGTTCAAAACTCACATGGGTCCGTTGGAAGACTCTGCGAGTGTTGTGTATTTGCGTCCTGAAACAGCTCAAGGTCACTTTGTGAACTTCTTGAACTGCCAACAATCTTCTCGTTATAAAATTCCATTTGGTATCGCGGCGATCGGTAAATCATTCCGCAATGAAATCACGCCGGGCAACTTCATTTTCAGAACCCGTGAGTTCGAACAAATGGAGATGCAATATTTTGTGAAGCCGGGAACGGACGAAGGTTTCTTCAACCAGTGGAAAGAAACTCGTTGGAATTTCTATATCAAGTACGGCATCAAAGCTGAAAACTTGCGTTTCCACGATCACGAAAAACTGGCGCACTATGCACGTGCGGCGACGGACTTTGAATACAAGTTCCCAATGGGTTTCTCTGAGTTGGAAGGTATTCATAATCGCTCTGACTTCGACTTGACTCAACATATGAAGTTCTCTGGTAAGAGCCTCGAATACTTCGATGAAGCAAATAAGGAAAAATACATTCCTTACGTAATCGAAACTGCCGTGGGTTGTGATCGTTTGTTCTTGGCTTTCATGTGTGATGCTTATCGTGAGGAGTTCACGACGGATGATGCGGGTAAAGAAGACGTGCGCGTGGTTTTGGGTCTTCACCCAGAAATTGCTCCATACAAGGTAGCTATTTTGCCGTTGTCTAAAAAAGAAGAACTGACTTCAATTGCGGATAAACTTCGCAATCAAGTTGCTGAAGATTTTGATGTGACCTATGACGAAACAGCTTCGATTGGTAAACGTTACCGTCGTCAAGACGAGATCGGAACTCCGTTCTGCGTGACGGTGGACTTTGAAACGATCAACGACCAAGCCGTGACGGTTCGTCATCGCGATACGATGGTTCAAGAGCGTATTCCAATGACTCAATTGAATAGCTATGTTGCTGGGAAAATGAAGTCATTCTAGTTCGATAGTTTTTATAGCTTTAAAGAAAAAGGAGATGCCTCAAAGCATCTCTTTTTTTATTTTTGGCCCTGACTTCTAGTCGGCGCCAAGGATTTTTCGAGAATCTTAAAAATAAGCTCACGGAAGAAAAAATCCGTGAGCTTATGCAAGGCCAATATTCATAAAGCGTGATTGGAGAGGCCTTGAAACGTCGACAGCTATTGCTTTCGTTTTATGAGAGTAAAGCAGCAGCTTCCCAAAAATCGCCTTAAGGCGACTTCTAACTACTCAAGATAAACGCGAGAATCATCACCAGTTTGTGATTGGTACAAGATGCCAGAGATGACATCGCCAGATTTAACAGGGCAAACGCCATTGTACTTAGAAAGAGTCACGCCATTGCTGACAACGCCAGGAACCAATGGGCAAACATAGCTTGGGTTGAACATAGTGTTTGAAGCAGAGTAATCCAGGGTCGCTGTGCAAGTCGTCGCGTCAGCTGCGATGATGTTTCCTACGCGAGCGATGAATTGAGCTTCTAGCTGAGCGCATTCAGCGTGAGCGAAATTAGCGGAAAAAAGTAGCAAACCAAGAACTAGTGCTTTCATGAGTGTCTCCTTGTTATTGATGGCCCCTTGTACCATAGGGCTTTCGGAGTCCGTGTGAGGATCTTGTCAGGATTGTAAGTAGTGAATTTTTCACTTGTTCTTGCTGTGGTCGTCATAGATGTAAGACTCTATAACTCATCGCAAAAGCTTGCATAATTTTTCATTGATATTAAGGGCTTAGCGATGTTTTATACCTCTAAGCGCATCCAATAATTCTAAGTGAGAGGCCCTACTTCGGTTGAAGCCGAAGTGTAGAACCTACTCTGGCAGAACCAGAGTGTTGACAGGAGAGTTATGCACCAGAACCAAATATCTGAAAAACCAACAACGAAGTCAGCTATTCCACAGAAATTCGTCTATTTCTTCGCTGCCGGTGAATCTGAAGGCAATGCGGGAATGAAGAACATTCTTGGCGGTAAGGGCGCAAATCTTGCGGAAATGACTTCTTTGGGAATTCCGGTTCCTCCGGGCTTCACAATCTCGACAGAGATCTGCACACATTTCTACGAGGAAGGTGGAAAGTTGCCTGATTGGGCTCGTCCAAATGTGACGGCAGCTATGGCAAAAGTGGAAGCTAAGATCGGTAAGAAATTCGGTGATGCCAATGATCCATTGTTGGTCTCTGTGCGTTCAGGCGCGCGCGCTTCTATGCCGGGTATGATGGATACGATTTTGAACTTGGGTTTGAATGATCAAACTGTTGAAGGTCTTGCGAAGTCTTCTAACAATCCACGTTTTGCGTGGGATTCTTATCGTCGTTTCATCCAAATGTACTCTGACGTGGTGATGAACGTAAATTCATCTCTTCTTGAAGTGACCATGGAAGACATGAAGGAAGACAAGCACTATAAACTTGATACCGACATGACAGTTGATGATTTGAAGCTTCTGGTGAAGAAGTTTAAAGAGTTGATTTTGCAAATGACGGGTCGTTCTTTCCCGGCGGACCCTTGGGAACAGCTTTGGGGAGCGATCACAGCGGTATTCCATTCTTGGAATACTCCACGAGCGATCACTTACCGTGAATTGCACAGCATTCCAGTGAGCTGGGGAACTGCAGTAAATATTCAATCCATGGTTTTTGGTAACATGGGTGAAGACTCTGCGACAGGTGTGGCCTTTACTCGTAATCCATCGACAGGCGACAAAGCTTTCTACGGAGAGTTTTTGATCAATGCTCAAGGTGAAGACGTGGTTGCGGGGATTCGCACGCCACAGCCAATCACAAAGATTGCGGCAGCAGCTTCTGGTATGAAGTCTTTGGAGGAAGCTCTTCCAGAGTCTTACAACCAGCTTGTGGATATTTATAAAAAACTAGAAACACACTACCGCGATATGCAAGATATCGAATTTACGATTGAACGTTCTAAATTGTGGATGCTGCAAACTCGTAACGGTAAGCGTACTGCAGCGGCAGCTTTGAAAATTGCCTGCGATATGATCGATGAAAAGTTGATCACTGAAGAAGAAGCGATTCTTCGTCTAGATCCGTCAGCATTGGATCAATTGCTGCATCCAACTTTGGATCCGAAGGCGCAAAAAACTTTGTTGGCGAAGGGTTTACCTGCATCTCCAGGCGGCGTGAACGGTCAAATCGTTTTCACCTCTGAAGAAGCAGTTGTTTGGAAAGAACAAGGTAAGAAAGTTATCTTGGTTCGTGTCGAGACTTCTCCTGAAGACATTGCGGGTATGATTGCTGCACAAGGTATTTTCACAACTCGTGGTGGTATGACCTCACATGCGGCTGTTGTTGCCCGTGGTATGGGTAAGTGCTGCGTCGCTGGTTGCGGCGAAGTGGATGTCGACTACAGAACTGAAACTATGAAAGTGAAGGGCTACGTTCTTAAGAAGGGCGACGTGATCACTTTGGATGGTTCAACAGGTGAAGTTTATTTGGGCGAAGTGAAAACTATCGAACCGAAATTGGATGGAACTTTTGAGCGTGTGATGAAAATCGCCGACAAGTACCGTAAGTTGAAAGTTCGCACCAATGCCGATACTCCGAAAGATGCACAAACTGCGAAAACTTTCGGCGCTGAAGGTATCGGTCTTTGCCGTACAGAGCACATGTTCTTCGGTGCAGATCGCATCGACTCTGTTCGTGAGATGATCATTGCTGATAATAAAATTGATCGTGAAAAAGCGTTGGCAAAACTTTTGCCGATGCAACGTGATGACTTTTATAATCTCTTTAAAATCATGGATGGTCTTCCGGTCACAATTCGTTTGTTGGATCCACCTCTTCATGAGTTTGTGCCTCACACTGACGAAGAAACAAAAGAGCTTGCAGAGCGTATCAACACGGACTTTGAACGTCTTCGTTCAAAAGTAAAAGCTTTGCATGAGTTCAATCCAATGTTGGGTCATCGTGGTTGCCGTTTGGCGATTACATATCCAGAGATTTATATCATGCAAGTTCGCGCCATCGCGGAAGCGGCATGTATGATGTTGGCAGAAGGTAAAAAACTTTCAGCGCCAGAGATCATGATCCCATTGATTGCCACAGATAAAGAACTCGACATCCTTCGTGCTCAAGCAGAGCAAGAAATGAAGAAGGTTCAAGCTGAAAAGAACATCAAGTTCGAATACCACATCGGAACGATGATCGAGCTTCCACGTGCCGCATTGACAGCGGATGTAATTGCAGAACACGCGGACTTCTTTAGCTTCGGTACGAATGACCTGACACAAACGACGTTGGGATTGTCCCGTGACGACTCCGGCCGTTTCTTGGGCTCATACGTTTCTCAAGGCATCTTGCCAAAAGATCCGTTCATGTCCATCGATCAAGTGGGCGTAGGCGCCTTGGTCAAAATGGGCGTAGACTTCGGTCGTCGCACAAAACCAAACTTGAAAATCGGCGTTTGCGGCGAACACGGCGGCGACCCAGAATCCATCGAGTTCTTCCACAAAGTAGGCCTCGATTACGTCTCCTGCTCTCCATTCCGCGTCCCCATCGCAAGACTAGCAGCAGCCAGAGCCGCCCTCCTAACCAAGAAGCTCCACTCTTAAGGTACGCCGTACCTTTTTGCCACGCTTCGCATTAAAAACAAGAAAAGGGAGTCGTAAAGACTCCCTTTTTATTTTGCTTTGATGTCAGTTCCATATTTGCTAGTACAGACTTGCTTGTTGCTGACACAGGCGATCCTGCATTCACTCCGCATATCAAAAGCCAGGCTGAGCTGCTGGGCTTCTTGGCGATTTATTGATCGGAGCATTCTCAGCGACTGGCACTGGTACTTCTGGCGCGGCTGAGCACAGAGGCTTGAGGTTGAATGTATCCGGCGGATCATAGGCTTTGTCGTTGTAGGCATCTATAGTCATGCCGATCAGGCCACCAAAAACGATGTTACCAAGAACTCCGGCCACGGGGTCATATTTTGTTTGAATATAACCTTGTCGAGTCTGATCATTGCAAGTCACAGAGATCGGAATATCTTCCTTCGAACGACTGACCATGACTGTGCGGTCGCCACTTTTGGTTGTGAATTCGCCATCAGGAAGAGCGAAGTGAGTGACACCTTGATCCGTTCCACCAAGAAAGTGCACGGGAATTTTGTCTGATTTGATGATGGTGGCACAGGCGCCAAGGAAAAGAAACGACCCCAGTAAAAGAGCTTTGCAACAAACGTTCACAGATCCTCCTTAAAGGTTGTCACATTCATTCGGAGTACTGGCGTGGGAGCTTGATTGTCTTAAAATGAGGACTCTATAAATCTATTATTGTTTTTAAGAACTTAGGCACGATGTGAATTTTTAGTGAATTTAGAGCCCAGAAGAAGCGAGTGCCTTTAATGGCCTCTGGGTCATTACTTAGACAGAAATTCAACGTGATCTCAAAATTAGACAAGGAGGGGTTGGAACGGCTCTCGCAATGGCTTGTTGGTTTGGAGGACACCGTGAAGCTAGTTGCACGTATTTTCATCATTTTTCTGACCGCTGCCAAAGCTTTTGGATTTGTGGAACTAGAGGATCGAAAGCCAGTTCTGGTTGAAGACGGCTATGTCACTCCATTTTGGGCTCAAGAATACGTGGGTGCTGATTTAGTTAAAACTGATATGCGCAAGATCAATAATCTTCAGCGCGTTCCCTTTGCGATCTATGATAGCGGATTTGAAAAACCTTATATCAAGTTGTCCTACAATATAGACGTCGCCCAATCCATGGATGGGATTCACAAGGTCAAAGGCGACCATGGAACCAGTGTCGCCAATATTATCAATGGACCGGGCATGATTTCTACCTCTGAAATGGTGGACTATGTTCAGTTGAAAAAGGTTTCGCCCAGTCTTTTTTATTATACAGCGATCAGTGAACTTAAAGAGTTGACCCTCAAACCCATGGTTATTTCCAATTCGATGGGTTGGGGGGATCAGGAAGTTCTAGAGTGGGCCAAAGAGGTTGATCAATTGGGCGTCATTTGGGTGATGGCCGCTGGGAATGAATATCCTGAAAAGATCGTGGACTATGAGCGACTGGCTCCAGCTATTAGCGTGGGTTCGTACTCGCCACGGGGCTTGCAGACAGTTTACTCTCAAGAGTCCGATCAATTGGATATCTTAGCTCCTGGTGATGAGTATGAAGCCTCTATAAATGGATCTGGAGAGAAGAGTCTGTTTGGTGCGACCAGTGGAGCCACCCCGTTGGTTTCTGGTACCGTCGCAAACATGAAAGCGATTCTTCCCGGCCTTACTCGGGCGCAAGTTGAAAGCATTCTTAAGAAAAGTGCGATTCGTTCATTTCACAGCCTTTACTTAAAGGAGAACAAAACAGGCCTTTTGAACGCTTATAAAACAATTCACGTCGTACAGCGCTTGCGAGGCCGTTGTCAGAAAAATGCAGAGTGTTTGCAAACGGAAATTAGCAACGAGAGCAACTATAAATTTGCTGAGATTCCTTTGAACTCAAATGCCCTAGGGGCATGTCAGAGTAAACAGCACTTGAGCCAAGAGGAGATGATTTCTTTGCGTCAGAACTTCTTTTTGAATCCCGAGAAGACGCAATATGCAAAGCTTCTTTCTTGCGCATATAAAAATGAGGGATACACCATCAATGCAGACAACTATGCGAACATGGCCCTGATTTATGAAAACCCTTATCGTCTGCAAGAGAAGATTCGTAAACAGGCGGTTCAGGCGGTCCTAAAAGAATATCGAAACAGTCCGTCGCTTCGCGATCTGCAAATCTTAGATCAGTCCTTTAGAAATGCCCTGCTTAAAGTCATTGCAAAGGGCGGCGGGATTGGATCCTTTGCTGCGAATGAGTTGCTTGAACGTTATGATAAAACCATCAAAGTAGATGTTCACTAAGAATGCATTAACGTAACATCTTGGTGGCGCGGTTTTAGAATGTAATAAGGCAAAAAAAAAGGGAGTCGAAAGACAGTCGAAAGACTCCCTTTTTTTATTCCATATGTTGAAAATTATTTGTTGCGGGTCAGTCTGGAGATGTCGGCGAAGCTCATTGAGCCATTATCAAAGGCAAATAGAACGGAGCCATTCGCGTAGATCCTGGTAATGGTTCCAGAGGAGTTATTAAGAAGTGCACGTTGTCCTACGGACCAACCATTGAGTGATCTTACTATGTGCACTAAATCAGATATTCGGTGGATGCTGGATGAGCCTTCATCATACACGAAAAGAACAGTTCCATTTGCATACATCTTTAGAATGGTACCTTCAGAATTATTCTTCATCGCGCGTTCGCCAACGGACCATCCGTCCAAAGATCTTACGATGCGTATGAATTCAGATATTCTGATGACACTGATTGAGCCATTGTCATACCTAAAAAAAACAGTGCCGTTGGCGTAGATTTTTAAAGGCATGATTTGGTTTCATAAATTCTCCCGATTATGCAAATGAATTTAAAAGTTATAATTTAGTTACTGGCATTGATCTGTGGCTTTTGCGTCTTCTTGTTTCGCTAAAGCTTCGCAACTTGCTGGAAGTTTATTTCCAAGTTGCAAATGGATTTGCAACGCTCGGTACAGATCTGAAGAGTGTGGATCCTTAGCATCCGAATTCTTCAGGCTGAGCGTTTCGTTGGACGCCGCGAAGAAGCAACCAAAGTTCTCTGTTTGAATATGTTCATTCTTTGAGAGCTCAAGCATTGTCTTGGTAGAGAACCAGTCAGCAAAGTCTTCCCCAGCGTAGATCGAAGAAGTGTGCTTGTCCTTCAAGCAGATTTGTAGATTGCCGAAGCTTGTGCTGAACTGATCGACGATATGACCTAGTTCATGGGCCACAATGGCCAAGCCAATTTGTGGATAACGAACTGACAGCCAACTGACTTTGACGGATGCGTCTGTTGAAAGAGTTTTGTCGGAAACATCGAGGTCGATCAAGTTTCCACACAGATAATTGTTATCCTGTGGCAAAGCGGAGCTAATAACTGCCAGAGTGAACATAGTCGCATCATCGTATTTTTCTATGCGAGCTGTTTCATTTGGCTCATATTCCATGTCTTCTTGAAGAGATGTACCCCATGACTTAGTGATATCCCCTGGAGTTTTTGGATAAGTGAACGTTGCACTCAAAATTTTGTCGTGGGCTGGATCCTGCGGTCCAACTAAAGAAACGGCTTCTTTGCGAAGAATTTCGATTTTATCTTGGAAGCTCTTTAGTTGTGATGGTTGAGGGTAGAGGTTCAGTGTTTGGTAATAGCTTTTTTCACAGCTCGTTATAACCGCAGTTTGTGAACCAATGCGTTTATGAAGAGTCTGCTTAACAGTGGAATTTTGATAGAGCTTCAAAATGTCTTCGGATTTCAATTGAACTTTATCGAAGATGCCAGATCCTTTGCCAGAGATGAAGAAGTCGAACAAACGAATGCCATAGCCTGCTTCTGAAATGGCCTCGATGTCTTCATTGCTTAGAGACTCTTGTCGAGTGGCTTTTTTAAGACTGCCGCCATCGACATTCAAAAGAGATCCATTGAGCACTTGATTGAGTGTCGCTTGAGTTGCATTGATGTAGGCGGCCTCAGCTTGTGCAGCAAGTTCGACGGTTTTATCTTTATGGAGGGCCTGGAGATAGCTAGGGCCCTTTTTTACGGTATAGATGTTTTTTGCCTTCTGAAAATCTGTCTCTTGCAAAGCAGTTTTGGCTTCTTTAGTGACGTTGTCAGTGAGCATTTCAGGTTTGAGCAATAGAATGACTGTCTTCACAGTTTTATCCTGCGCAGGATTTAAAGAGATATTCTGAAAATTCTTTTCTGCAGCTTCAAGTCGCGTCAGGCGCGTCTGTGCCAGCTTCTGGGCGTTTTGTGATTTCTGTGTTAATAGGGGAAGCAACTTTGTCGTGTAGTAGTTTTGAATTTCAGGAGATGGAGTCTCTCGGGACTTCAATAAAGCCTGAAGTTCGGGAGTGGTTTTAGTTTTACAAATTTCATTATAACACTGATTAGCCACGGAATTTCCAGGGCGCTTCTCAAAGCCTTTTTGTGCGGCCTTCGCAGCGTCTGTCAGGCTTCCCGCTTTTCTTCTTGCAACGGGCTGTCCCGCAGCGGTGTCGTCGTTACATCCAGCCAAAGAAAGTGCCGCTGCAGTCAAAAGACTTCCAAGTACGAGTAGGTGTGACTGTTTCATTTTGAGAAACTCCTTCTTTGGCTTTACACCTGTCAAACTTGTGACATTGGCTTTCATCAGATTGAATCTGAGTGAAGCTTTGGTGTGTTGATAAGGATATAAAGCAGAGGGAGTGCCAGATTTGGCAGAAGTCGTGAGTGCGAGCTTTGAATGATCAAAGCCCGCACCGCAAATTTTAATATTCTTAAATTGAAACTTCGGAATGAATCCGGAGTCAGTGATATTACTTAACGAAGATACTATTTAGTAAAGTAAGTAACTAAGATCGCAAACATCATTGTCGTGAGCATGATCTTAAATGCGATCTCACCGCCACTGGCGTGCGCTTTGGTCTCAACTTCAACTTCAGATTTTTTGTATTGCATAGGTTCCTCCTATGAACTCAACAATAGACCTCTTCCTATATATAAGGTCTTAAAAGACTCCATCCGCACATAAAGAAAAGATCAAGGCAGCTGCGCCATAAGCAAGGATCGAGCTCTCGATACAAAGCGCAAAAATTGGGCAGAGTCCGCTTTGAGGCTCGCTGCGTAAAATCGTCACATGACGCGCTATCGCCACTAAATACAGTCTGCGAGAATTTCTGCTTAACTTTTCAGCGATTGAAGGACTTTTAATAGCCTATGGTTGACATAGTTGCCGAGTGTGGCGAGATTGAAATGGCCTTTGGTCTAGCTAGACTTATAGCCAGGCGAAAGGTTTTGTCAGAAGGACAACTTCTTACAATTTGAGGGGCAACTCAAGAGGGGATTAGACCTTGAGAATTAAAAAGATTGAACTATGTGGTTTCAAATCGTTCAAAGATCGCACTGTGATCCATTTCGATGCCGGTATTACGGGTATCGTTGGACCTAACGGTTGCGGTAAATCCAATATCGTGGATGCTTTGATGTGGGTTATGGGTGATCAGTCAGCGAAGGATCTTCGTGCCTCGCAAATGACTGACGTTATCTTCGGCGGCGCTGAAGGTTACGCACCACTTGGAATGTGTGAAGTGTCTTTGACTCTGGAGAATGATGGCGGCGCATTCCCTGTGAAGTACATCAAGCACACAGAGATCATGGTAACGCGTCGTCTGCACAGAAGCGGCGAAGGTGAATACTTCATCAATAAAGAGCCTGCTCGTCTTAAAGACTTGCAAGAGATCTTTATGGATACGGGTGCTGGTTCAAAAGGTTTCTCTATCATCGCTCAAGGTATGATCGGTAAGATCATCACCGCGAAACCTGAAGACCGTCGTATGCTTATTGAAGAAGCGGCCGGTATTACGAAGTTCAAAGCTCGTAAAAAAGAATCTCAACGTAAATTGATTTCTACGGATCAAAACTTGGTGCGTTTGCAAGACATCATTGGCGAGTTAAAACGCCAAATTGATTCTTTGCAAAGACAAGCACAACGTGCAGAACGTTATCGTAATATTAAAAATCAAATCGAAGATTTGGATCTTTGGTTGTCTTCAGCTCAATATATCGAGTTGAAACGCGCCGCTGACGAAGCTCAAGCGATTTTCAATGAAGCGCAAAGCATGGAAGTTGAAGGGGAGTCAAACCTTTCAACTCTTCAAGGTCAGTTGGAAGTTTTGAAATTGCAAATTCTTGAAAAAGAAAAAGCAGTTGAAGAGCAACAAGTCGAATTCTACGCAAAACAATCGACTGTTCAAAAGAAAGAGATGGAGATTCAAGAGCTCCGTTTTGAAATTGAACAAGCTCGTCGTAATGAACAAATGACAGGAACAATCCTGCAAGAGCAACAAGCTCGTCAGGAACTTTTGGCCCGTGATAAGGCCCAATTGGACGCTCAAGTTACAGAACTTAAAGAAGAAGCTGAAACTTTGACTGCGTCGTTCACTGAAAAGAACGATATCTACCAAAACTCAAACTCTCGAATTACGGAAGTTGATGAAGAATTGACGACAAAACGTCGTGAGTTGTTTGCGGTAGGACAATCTGAGTCGTCTTTGGATGCTCGCGTGAATTCATTGAACGCGCAGATCTCTGATTTGTCAGAGCGCCAAAATAACGAACAAGAAGTTTTGAATGAACTACGAGAAAAACAAGTAGAGTTCGAAACTCGCCGTAAAAAAGTATTCAACGAATTGGATAAAGAACGCCAAATGCAATTGGATTTGGCAAGTGACGTAGACTCATTCGAAGCCAATAAGAAAATTTTGGCGGAATCTGCGGCGACTAAAAAAGTTGAAGTGGAATCATTCAAAGATTCTTTGAATGAAGTGGCTTCTCGTTTGTACGGTCTTGAAAATCTTCAAAATAACTTCGAAGGTTTCCAAGAAGGCGTGAAACAAGTCATGCTTTGGCAGAAAACTCGCACTCAAGAGATGATGGCTGATGGGTCTGTAGTGACTCACTTCCAACCGGTTTCTGAAGTTGTGGAAGTTCCGGCTGAGTACGAAGTGGCGATGGAAGCTGCTTTGGGTTCTCGTTTGCAAATGCTTTTGTCTTCTGACGCTGGCATTGCAATGGATGCTGTGACTCATTTGAAAGAAAATAAATCGGGCCGTTCAAGTTTCATGTCTGCGTCTGACAGCGCTGTGGCATTCTGTCGCGCAGAAGCGCCAGTGAATGAAACAGGTGTTCACGCAATCTTGAAAGATGTTGTTCAGGCTGCTGATAAATTCAAAGGCACTGTGGCTTACATGCTTGATGGCGTGGCGATTGTTGATTCAATTCGCACGGCATTGGCTTTGCGTTCTAAGTACGAAGGTTGGACTTTCGTTACTCAAGACGGCGACACTTTGACTGCTGACGGAGTTTTGACGGGTGGTTCTTCTGAATCTGCGGATTCAGGCGTTCTAAAACGTCGCCGTGAGATCAAAGAATTGTCAGAGAAAAAAGATGAATTCGCTGGAAAATTGCAATTGGCTCAGTTGTCTTTGAAAAAGACAGAAGAACAATTGAACAACGTTTTGAACGACTTTGAAGGCGCTCAAAAACGTAAAATGGACCAAGAAATCAAAGTTACTGAGTTAAGAAAAGACTTGGAGCGCGCAGAAAATGAATTGGTCAACGCACAAACTGCGGTTGAACGTCAGGAGCGCGAACTTAAGAAGATCACTGAACAAGTAGAGCTGCAAGAAGCTAAACTTGAAGAGTTGAACGAAGCCTTGGTAAATGCTCGCGAGAAGAAAGTTCTTCTTGAGACGGAAGTTGAGTCTTTGAATTCAGAATTGAATTCTACAAGAATGGGCTTTGACGGTCTTCAAGCTGAAGTGACAGAGTTGCAGGTTAAATCTGCTTCTAAAACTCAAGAGTATACGGGTGTTTTGAGACAACTTGAAATGGTGACGAAGTCATTGAATGACCTTGATTCTCAGCTGACAAGAATGTCAGAAGAGGCTCAAGGCTATAATTCTCAAATGACTGAGAGCCAGTTGACTCTTGAAGAAAAGAAAATCGAATTCGAACGTCTTTTGGATGAAGTCGAGACCATGAAACTTTCAGTGGCTCGTACTAAAGACGAATACGAAGTGATGTCTGAAAGTGCTCGCACGATTGAAGATGAAGCAATGTCTTCACAACGTGCTCGCAACGAAAGACAACATAAGATGAATGATTCTCAATTGAAGCTTGAACAAGCTAAGATGAAAGAACAGTACCTCATCGATGCAGTTCGTGAGCGTTACATGTTGAATCTTCCTGATGTAGTTGAAAAGTACGCGGACCGTGAAGGTGACTTCTTGGAGGCGGACACTCAGCTTAAAGAACTTCGTGAAAAATTGGCGAAGATCGGTGAAGTGAATCTTTCTGCAATTGAAGAATACGAAGAAACAGCAACTCGTTATGAGTTCTTGACGAAACAGCACACAGATTTGACAGAGGCGAAAGATCAACTTCGTAAAGTTATCGATCGTATCAACAGAATCTGTTCTAAACGTTTCAAAGAAACTTTCGACTTGGTTAACGACAAATTCACTCGCGTATTCCCAGTACTTTTCGGTGGTGGTGAAGCGTGGTTGGAACTTGTTGAAGAAACTGAGAAGACAGAGGCGGGTATTGAAATCATCGCTCGCCCTCCAGGCAAAAAGACTCAAAACGTGTCTTTGATGTCAGGTGGAGAGAAGGCGTTGACTGCGGTTGCCCTTGTATTCTCGATCTTCCTTGTGAAGCCTTCTCCATACTGTCTACTGGATGAGGTTGATGCTCCACTTGATGACGCCAACGTATTCCGTTTCAACGACTTGGTTCGTGAGATGGCAAAACGTTCGCAAATCATCGTAGTTACGCATAATAAACACACGATGGAAGTTGCGAAGAAACTTTACGGCGTGACTATGCAAGAGCGCGGTGTTTCGACGATGGTGTCTGTTTCTTTACAAGACATTCACTAGTGCGAAATTTTAAGAGTTAAATTAAAAACCCGGATGCAAAACATCCGGTTTTTTTATGTTTAAATTTCGTCAATAAGCATGGGGCACTTTCGTTCTCTTCGTATTCGAAAGATTTAGAATGTGAAGTATTTACCCGGTGATGTCTTAGATTTGTCAGGATTGCTGCGAGGGTATTCTCCCGGTCTTTAAACTCTGTTAAGTTCCACGCCGTACAAATAACCCATAAATCGGAGATCTTATGAAAGCTCTTTTGGCTATCGCCGCGACTTTATTTGCGACTTCTGCATTTGCAGCAACTGAAACAATCACTTGTGCATACAATAGCAATTCAGACCTGATGATGGATATCAAAGTAGACACGGCAACAGGACAAGTTTTAGGCGCAGGTCTGTACAACCAAGACTGGGGCCAAACTGGAGACGGTACCTTCAAAGTAACTAAAGCAGTGGGAGTAGTTAATCCTATGGCGGGTCTTCAAGTTGTTCTTGCAGATAACCAAACTTTGGATATCGATTGGACAGTCCTTGAAACAGGTCACAACGGTGCTGTGATCTTGAATTCTCAAGACGAATATCACTGCTTCTAATTTGACGACTGAATTGTCTTTAGAGATCGCATAAAAAAAGCCTGGATGGATAACATCCGGGCTTTTTTTATAAACTAACTAAGAGTGCATATATTGAGTCTATATATTCAAAAGCGCGCAGGCGAATCTTTGCACTCGAAGTATGCGCTGCTTGTTAGTTTCTTTTCGAGGGGTGTTGATCGCCTCGAGCATTTCCCCAAGTAGATAGTTATGTAAGCTGACAGCGGCCGTCGCTGGCGATGAAATGCTCCAAGAGCCATCTTTGTTGCCGCGTTTTAGAATGGCTTCAAATCTTTGAATTCTTAATTCAGAAATTGCACTGTGGATTTTCTTAATCTGGGGGACTTGGGTGACGTAAAAGTGCAAAGCTAGAAAGGCAAAACTAAAGCCTTTGTTTCTGAAGCACCACTCGAGGTTGTTTGCCAAATGATGCAAAAGTTGTTTGCGGGAGTTCTGATCGGGAAGTTCACGGGTCTCAAAAAACTCCCGACCTCGCTGGGCTCCAAGCAAAATTCCTTCAGTCAGAAGTTCATCACTATTTTTAAAATATTTGTAAAGAGCGGCCTGGGTGATCCCAAGGGATGAAGCAACTTCCTGGAAGGACGTGTTCTGTACGCCCTTTTGGGAATACAGATCAAGTGCTTCGATCAGAATATTCTCTTTTGTTCTTTGTCCCTTGGTGATCGCCAATTATTGCTCCCAACACATAAGACGACTGTTTGTGCCGTATGCGACTTCATCGCGAGTCGCGGGAATAGCAGTAATGTCCCAATTCACTTGAAAGCTAGAACTTCCTAAATCCAATTTTCTAATGCTGATGTCGAGGCGCCCATCAGAAGAAACAAAGTAAGCATAGTCAGGGTTGTAGATTGATTTCAAATTCAATGAATAAGTTTTATTTGCATTGAGCTTCCAGTTTGCTGGTGCCGTGTCCGTATTCATTAAGACTTTAAGAACGGCTTTGTCGCCCTCAAGAGAAAGTACAGCTTTAAGACTTGCAGATTCTTCCGTGCCCGCTGGGTTGTAGTTGTTTTTGTTGAAGCATACGTAGTTAGAGGCATGGGCTGCAAGTGACATGAAAAGAGAAGCGACAAGAGTTATAGAGAATATTTTCATAATTACTCCTAAGTTTTAGTTGTTGCGCCTCTTGTATAGCAAACCTGATTTTGTCACTATTTAAAAGTTATAATTTATAACTTTTTCTACAAACCTACAAGAAAGATGTCTTTTTGTATGGTCTTTTTGAAATGAAGAGCGAAACAAGACCCATGAGGGAGGAAGCCTGTCAGAGGCCGGCTGGGGTGGGATTTGCTCCCTGGACTGTGAAGTATGAAAAGGACAGCTACTTTACACTTCTCGGGCTATTAGACGAAGATCAACTCGCAAGTATTTAAAGAATATAAACGGATGCCCTATAAAGGTTTCTTTATGATGAAAATATGAATTAAGTTGAAAACAAATGTACTGGGAAGACCTTCGTAGGTAAGGGTAGTCGATTGACAGCTCTTCTTCGCTTTGGTTTGTGGAACTACGGGTTTAAAATCAAAACATGGCCAGACTGCAATTATTGGTAGTCATTTTGTTGCTTTTCTTTTCTGAGCGGATCAAAGCTTCAGAGGTTATTGTTGTCGGAGTTGAAGAGTCCATTCCCTGGAATTTAGATTGTGGTTTGAGTACATTAAATCATTTTGCTGCTGATAATGGTCTTCAAGTTGAATATCGAATTCTTCCAGTAGAACGCTTATTTAAAGAACTGAACTCTGGTAAGATTGACTTTAAATATCCCGACAATCCTGCATGGAAAAAAGAGCAGCGTGAGGTAAGACCTCGGTTTTCGAAAAAGCCATTGTTCGTCGTCACAGAAGGATTTATTCGTCGCAAGAGCGAGAAATCCCAGATCCATAAAGTGGGCACAATTCTTGGCTTTACCACTCCTCATACTGAAAAATATGAAATGTCTTTTGTTCGTGACTACAAGTCATTGCTGCAGCTCTTGATTTCGAAAAGAGTTGATGCGGTCTATGGCAATATTGAGATTTTAAATCAGGCAAGAGAAGGCCGGGGCGCAGATTTTGAGTACTCAAAATTAGCTCCGTTCAGCAATGGTGATTATTATTTATCGTCGGTGGCCTCTGGAAAGTTTATTTCTGAATTTGACCGCTGGCGGGAAAAACAAATTCGACGACTTAAATTGAAAGATCAAAATTAGTTAGAAAAAAGCCCCACGCGGGAGGAATCTCGCGTGAGGCTTTGCTGGAGGAGGGATCTACTTCACGTACTCAATGAGTGACTCATTTGCGAAGCGGACTTTTTTAAGAGATTGGAATGAATCTTCAGGATGTCGATATCCCAAAGCGACAGTGGCAACTGATTTCCATCCTGTGCCCTCAAGGCCGAGGATTTTATCATAAGCAGCTGGATCGAAGCCCTCCATTGGAGTCGCATCGATTTTCAAAAGTGCTGCGGTTTCTAACAGGAAGCCCATAGCGATGTAGGTCTGACGTTGAGACCACACGCGGATCTTTTCTTCAGGACCTTTCACTAAATTGTTAACCATCATTTCCTTGTATCCAGCCAGGGCCTCAAGAGGGGCTCCGCGAACTTCAGCAATGCGCTCGATGTATTTTTGTACAAAGGCTTCGTCCACGGAATCTTTATAAAGGAACACAACGTAGTGACTCGCATCTGTTACTTGGGTTTGTCCCCAAGAGACGGGCTTCAATTGTTCGCGAACTTCGGGGTTCTCAATGACCAAGAATTTCCAAGGTTGGATGCCGTATGAAGAAGGAGCCAAAGTGAGGGACTCTGTTAAAGTCTTCCAATCTTGGGCTGCGATTTTTTTAGAGGCATCGAACTTCTTCGTAGCGTAGCGCCATTCGAGGGCTTCTTGGATCTTTGCGTGCGTCATTGAGATTCTCCCGTGTGTTTTATAAGGACTGGCAGTCAGATAACTAAATGTGCCTAACATGAACACAATATGTAGGAGGTTTCTTTTAAATGCAACAGTTAAAGTTACATTTAAGGGTTTTTCTTATTTTGGGGACCTAAAGAGGACATATTGTGCTTAAGATTGTGTCTTTTTGAATCTTGGGCTATACTTGTTCCATGTTAGATCAAAGGTTTGCAGCCTCAGTCCATATAATGACCATCCTTGCTTACAATGCAGGAGAGTTGATGACGTCCGAATATCTGGCCAACAGTATTCGTACGAATCCAACGGTGGTTCGTCGTTTGTTGGCGAAGATGGTCGAGGCAGGCTTGCTTGAATCCTTTAAAGGTAAGGCTGGCGGAGTTCGCATGGCGAAGTCTCCAAAGGAAATTTCTTTAAAGGACATCTATAAGGCCGTTTCGAATAAAGCCTTGATCAACTGCCGTGATAATGAACCGCCCAAACAGTGTGTTGTCAGCTGCTCAATGAAAAATATCTTCAGTGAAGTTGCTCAGGGCATTGAAAACAGCTCCATGTCTTATCTTGCTAAAATCAAACTTTCCGACCTCACCGCGAAAGTTTAAATCTTTTAAATATGAACGACTCCACAAAGCCGAAGCTTGATAGTCACATTCAAGAGCTTCACGACAAAGCCTGTGAAAAAGGCGAAGAGTCATACATCGACCCTGCAACTGGCTATTTGGTATTCACAAAACTCTTCCATTTGAAGAGAGGCTATTGTTGCAATTCCGGTTGTCGTCATTGTCCTTGGCGTTCATCGACCTCGGATTTGCTGAAGTGTGAAGAAGATAGCCAATCTAACGAAGAATAAATCTGATCTTTTCAGCTCCTTTACAAAGCGTAAAAACTTTCGACATTTCTAAGAAAACAAATTCCCCATAATCTGTTATTGAGTCAGCCAGTTTTGGCATAATCCTGCTATCCTTTGGTCCAGTGGTGGGGTGTGTTTGTTATGGCGTTTAACTATGAAAAACACAAAGAAAGTCATTCTCAGGACAGCTTTTGGACCTCGTACTCAGATCTTTTCCTAGGTCTCAGCACGATCTTTCTTCTGTTGTATGTGGTCTCAAGTCTCAGAACGGGAACGGACGCTTTGCGAAGTCAGATAGAGAATCAAAAGCTTACGATGCAAGTCGATGAGCTTGAACATCAACTCAAAATGTATGAGTCGGTGAAGAATGAATATTTAGCTAACCAGGCTCCCAAGGATGAAGTGCAGGAGTATCAAGAGCTTATGGATAAGCTCACTCTACTTCAAGAGGACACGAAGACGGAAAAAGACCGTCTTGTGCAAGAGGCTCTTGAGAATGAGAAAAAAGTAAAAGCACTTAATAAGTACCAACAGATGGTGCGTAATGTTTTGAATTCCAATAAAATGGCGAAATCAAAACTCATCAATCGTGATGATCTTATTAAAGAGCAAGACGTCGAGATCGAAAGCAAAGAAGGTCAGATTACGACTTTGCAGAAGGATGTTGATTCGAAGAAGCAGCTGATTGCTCAAGGCGAAAAGCAAATTCTTGAAACTCGTCAGGCTTTGCAAAAACGTCTTAATGAGATTCGGGCTGCTTACAAGCAGAACAAAATCAATAAGGGACTGTTCGAGCAAAAAATGGCGCAAGTCAGAAACGATGCTCACCAGAAAGTGGTGGCGTTGTCGAATACAAATGCTCAGTACCAAGCGCAACTTCAACAGACCAATGCTCAGTTAGGACAAACTCAAGGAGAGTTGCAAAAAACGCAGGGAATGCTTGCTCAGAAAGAGGGCGAGGCGCGTGGTCTTGAAGGAAAACTTGGCGAAGCAAAAGGTCAGTTGGGGGCGGCCCAAGGACAATTGGCGAATGCAAAAGGTCAACTGGCAGCGACTCAAGGAAGACTGGCGTCTACGGAAGGACAGCTGAATTCAACTCGCGGGGCTTTGGATGCGACCAAGGGGCAATTAAATGCCACCATGGGTAAGTTGAACTCTACTGAAGGTCAATTGAACGCCACTCAAGGTCAGTTGGCCAAGGCCAAGGCTGAAATTGAAGCGCGTAAATCTGTTGCCGGAGAAATTCAAAAAGGCTTCGCCAAGGCGGGTGTGAAAGCCGATATCGATTTGCAAACAGGAGACGTGGTTTTGGATTTCGGTCAGGCCTATTTTGAAAGCGACTCGGACCGTTTGAAAACAGAGATGAAAGGCGTGCTTGAAAGAGCGATGCCGATTTACTCGCGTTCACTATTTGGTAATCCTAAAGTGTCAGAGAAAATTTCCGCAGTGGAAATCATCGGCTTTGCTTCGCCAACTTATCAGGGCCGCTTTGTGGATCCTCAAAGTGCGAAGCCTGAGGACAAGCAAGCTTTGAAGTACAACATGGATTTGAGTTATCGCAGAGCCAATTCGATCTTCAGCTATATGCTTGATGAACAAAACATGAAGTTCGATCACCAAAGAGAATTGTTAGCAAGAATGAAGGTCTCTGGACGTTCGTTCTTGGAAGTCATGAAAGTTCCAAATCGCAACGTGGCAACCGCAGCAGAGTTCTGTAAGCAGAACGATTGTAAAAAAGCGCAAAGAGTTATTATTCGTTTCAGTATGGATGCTAAGAAATAAAGGTGGTGGGTCGTGAATAAGAAGATTGCCGCAGAGTATTTCATTTTAATTTTGCCTTACGTGATGGCTTCGGTATTTGTCGCTGGGGTGTTTTTCCGCGCGATGATTTACTATACAGTTCGACGTCATGAGTTCTTCGCAAAAGAATTCGAAAAACGCGTGAATCGTTTTATCGAATCCGAGGTGCCGGGCAAGGTTTCTGATGTTTCATTTTATGTTTTGGCGAAAAAGACCCTAGAGCGCACCTATTATGAGGTGTTTGAGATTCGCGATCGTATGAAACGACGACGTCCAGATGCCGTTATGGCTGTGAGTGATAGGGTCTTTTTGGTACGCCAAGGTTGTGCTTGGCTGGTGAAGGATATCTTAAAGCAGGTGAAGTTCCTAAAGTGGAGAGAAGAAAATCCCAAGCTTTTGAATATCACCAAAGCCACTCTTCAACACAATCCTTGTTTCAACCGTGTGTTTGGTGTTTTACCCATGACAGGATTGAATGATTTGATTTCTATTTTGCCGGGTCTGTTCGTTGTGGCCGGCATCCTGGGTACCTTCATCGGTATTGCCGGAGGATTGTCTGAATTGGGATCAATGGATTTACAAAATCTAGAAAACACCAAAAACGTGATGGATCGTTTCCTTCATGAGATCTCTTACGCCATGGGAACTTCCATTGCGGGTATTATCTTTTCGTTGATGGCCCATGTGGCGAATGTGGTTCTAAGTCCAGAGCGTTCCTATGTATCAATGGTCGATCGTTTTGAAAGTGCCTTGGATCTTTTGTGGTACAGAAGTGATAACAATAAATATCCTGAGCATGAAAGACCTTTTGATGAACATCGTGATGCGGTCGAGGCCTTGGCCGAAGATTCTTTAAATAAAGAAATCGGCAAGGCAACAACAGTTGCAGTGGTTCGAGGAGCATAACTTGAATACGTTTACGGTTACAATTCATCGCAAAGACCAAATTCTTACGAAAGTCGTGAGCAAGGATTCGTTCACGATTGGTCGTTCGTTGGATTGTGACATTTCCTTGAATGAAACCCTGGTCAGTCGCGTGCACCTTGTGGTGAGCCGTCGCTGGAATCAAATTTGGGTTGAGGATAAAAATTCCTCCAATGGAACTTTCATCAATGGAACCAAGATCGTACAAAGTACACCGGTGAATGTGATCACTTCGGATAAGATTCAACTTGGGAAATCAGAATACATTCTCTTCATTGACTTACAGACAGAAGAAATCCAACCAGAGCCCGCATTGCCAGAACTGCCGCTCGAAAATGAGCCGGTGATGGAAGAGCCCAGTCTTGACGCCACCATCGTCAAGCCTCCTCCTTCAATGGCTCCCTTCCAGGCCGAAAAAATTCTGCATGAAGCAAAACGTAAGGCCGCGCAAATTATCCTAGAAGGTGAAACCCAAGCAGAAAAGCGTGTGCAAATTATTTATCAAAAGGCCCGAGATGCCCAAGCACAGGGTGATATTTTCTATCAAACCAGAATGTCAGAGGCCCACAAAGAGGCCGATGCGATTCTTTCGGACTTCCAACGCCAGGGTCACAATCTTCTTTATGAAGCGCGCACCATGGCCCAGGAACTTCGCGAAGAAGTCGATGTCTATGTTCAGTCCTTAAAAGAAAAAGCACGCAATGACGTGGAAAACATGATTTCAGAAGCCACTCTTCAGGCCGAGCGTTTGAAGGTTGAAGCCATGGACACGGCCAGAGTCAACGGACAGCAAGAAGTCGATGTGCTGTTGAAGAAAGCTCATGAGGAAGCGGAACGCACTGTTGAGTTTTCAAAACTTCAGGTTATAGAAATTCAAGCCAAGGTCAAAGGCGACAAAGAAACCTTGGCGCAACTTGAAACTGCTATGAAAGACGTGAATGAAGAACTCTTAAGTACTCGCGAAAAAATGATTGGCGAGCTGGAAAGTGCACGTCAGTCTTTGGAAGCCGTGCAAAACCAGGCTACAGAAACTACTAAAAAACTATCTGAAGAAAATGAACAATTTGCCGTTGTCAGTAAGACTCATCAAGAGTTGGCGACGACTCAGAAGAAATTGGAAGAAGACTATAAGAAGCTTCAGGAAAGACAAGCTCACCTTAGCATGGACATCCATGACTTGGATTCGAAGAAAGATCATCTCTTTAAAGAGTATGAAGGTCAGAAGATTTTCTTAAATGAGAAGTTAGAAAAAGAAAAATCTCAGATCATGAAATCTGAAGAGGAACGCCTTGAAGAAATGCGTCTAGAGACTTCCAAGCGCTTGCAAAAGATGGAACAGGATATTCTCGACGATGTGATTCGCAAAAAAGCGACCATGGTCAAAGAGATTCACTCTTTGGTTGAGCGCGAGATCGTGAAGTTGATGGAGCCGAAACAGTGGAGTTTGATTTCGGCGCAAGTTGAACATCAGATTCAGGAAGCTGTCGATGGCCGTGTGGCCTCATTGTCACAATCTTCCATTGCTTCGGCAAAACCAGTGGACCTGATGAGGAAACGCAAAAGCGAAAAAATGCGTTGGGCTACGGCGGGATTGGCCATGGGGGCGTTGGTTTACTTTATTAGCCAAGTGGCAGTTGAAAAAGTCAGTGAAGATAAATCTCCTTTAAGAACTATTGCCGCCGTGGAAGCGAAGAAACGCCAGGATGATTTGGAAAGACGGAAGTTCAATCCTCCACAGGCTGAAGAACTCAAGGATAGCTATACCGACTCGGTGATTTACACGCGCAATTATCCTGAGATTTATTTGGATAATCAGTTCCAGCAAAAGCTTTATAAAGCGACGGCGAACTATTTGTTAAAGACATGGAGAATCGACGAAGACCGCTCTTTGCAGGTGTTGTCGGCTTCAAATGCTTTGGTGAAAGAGCTATTGGATCGAAAAACTAAGATTCATCCAGATTTCATCAAAGAGGGACTTGAAAAGATGCATATCTTTGAAAATCAAACCCTGGCTCGCATGAAGGATCTTCTGGGATCTGAGGTGCGTCTAGAGTCTTATCGTCGTTTTGAGCGAAATTTCTATAAAGAGGAAGTCCAACGCCGAAGAATGGCGCAACATTAAGTTCTAACGCGCAGAATAAAAGAACCTCTGCATTCACAGCTCTCTGATTTTAAGCTAAATACTTACTCTTCGAAGCGGCCTGCAATGAGCCGTGGCGAAGTAGCTTAAACGGAGGGTTTATGTCACCCGGTCACGAAACACAGATTGAAATTCTTTTTGGTGCGGCGGCACTTCTTTTGACGATTATCATGGTTGCGATTTTCTTGAGCTTCTGGAGAACGATTCGCCAAGAACGTCAAAAGGAATTAGAGTACGCAGCCAAGCGTGATTTGCTTCCAGGAACTTCCGCTGACGAAAAAGTTCTGGAGCCGGCAGTGGGTCCTTCTGAAGAAGACAAAGGTGAAGAGCCCTTAGCTCACATTGATTCCACCGGGCAGATTGTCTCTGATATCGAGCAAGTCGACTTGGCCGTTGATCTGCGTGAAGCTTTGAAAAAAACCGAAGAGAATCTCTTCGGACGTATTCGCAATCTTTTTAAATCTGAATCAAACAATAAACATCTCGATGAAATCGAAGAGATTTTATATACCAGTGACCTAGGTCCGATCACAGTGCAACGCTTGATGAAGGCCTTGGAAGACAAGCTTTCTAAAAAAGAACGCGCTGATTACGAATTAGTGCGCGAGACCCTGAAAGAAGAGATCAAAAATATCTTCGCCGGTTCGCACTCTGCAGCCACTGGTGATGGCATTCTAAAAAAGATTCATTTCGCAGAATCAGGGCCTACGGTTTTGATGATCGTTGGTGTGAACGGCGCGGGTAAAACAACTTCGATCGGTAAGATCGCGGCGCAATTGGCGGGACAAGGCAAAAAAGTTTTGGTCGCTGCAGGCGACACGTTCCGCGCAGCCGCAGGTGGACAATTGAAAGTTTGGACGGATCGCGCGAAGGTCGAAATATTCTCTCCGGAAGGAGTGACGGATCCAAGTGGCGTAGCGTTTGAAGCCGTGGCTAAGGGCAAAGCCCAAGGCTATGATGTTGTGATTGTGGACACCGCAGGCCGCTTACACACACAAGCCAACTTGATGGAAGAAATCAAAAAAATGAAGCGTGTGATGAGCAAAGTCATCCCCGAAGCTCCACATGAAACCTTGATCGTCCTCGATGCCAATTCAGGACAAAATGCACTGATGCAGGCAAAAGAATTCCACGGCGCCCTAGGCCTCACCGGAGCCGTCCTAACAAAAATGGACGGCACTGCCAAGGGCGGCGTGGCCGTAGGCCTCGCCCAAGAACTACAAATCCCTATCAAGCTGATCGGCGTAGGCGAACGCATCCAAGACCTACGCACTTTCTCAGCCCAAGAATTCGTAGACTCCCTCTTCCAAGCCTAAAAGGTACGGACACACTTTTGGTAGCGCAATTGCGTTATGAAAGCAAATCTTAGAGAGTAATAAAAAAGGGAAGTGACTTCCCTTTTTTATTACTGTTGGTGATAAGTTCCGTCGGCGATTCTTTGAATCTCATCTGATTCGTAAATAAAATGTCCGGGATGAAAGTTAAGAACGGCGATGGCCATGGCTTTGGCGATGTCAGTCGCTTGAATCGGGCGATATTTCTTTAACGGTCCGACCAATAATTTTGTCATTAAGGGACCAAGACGTTGAGCCCATTCTTCCCCGGTGCGTTTTTCTTTGCGCTCTCCCAGAATTAAAGATGGCCTGAAAATTTCTACCTGAGGAATTTGCAAGTTGCGCAGACCTTTTTCCATCTCGCCTTTGACTTGATTGTAGAAAACCTTGGAATCTGCATCAGCGCCCATGGCTGACACGACTAAAAACTTTTGCGCTTTTGCTTTCTCCGCAAGTTTTGCGAATTGAAGCACATAATCCAGATCGACCTTTTTAAAGGCTTCTTTGCTGCCTGCTTTTTTAATCGTAGAACCCAAGCAGCAAATGAAAACCTGGGCCTTCAAAACATCCAGATGCTCTTCTAATTTATTGAAATCTAAAATCAGATTGTCAGCTTTGGGAGGAATTCTTCCCAGTGGAGAGCGGGTGACTGCTTTCACTGTGCGCACTTGATCTAGATGAGAAAGCAAGAGCAGAAGCTCATGGCCGACAAGCCCTGAGCCTCCGACGAGACATATATCAGTTGGATAAATCATTTCTGAATCTTTCTTGAGCGATCTCGTGCATTACCTATCTGACGAATCTTTAGGGAATAACACCTCAGGCGGGTTATGGGTACCGGCTGTCATCAGATATTCTGGAACAGTCTGAGTGAAATCCATCAGCCCACTGACGTGAACCTTGCCTTTAACGGTCGCTTCATCCGGATGATGGTAGTCAATGAAGCGTCCTTCATCAACGAGGAAGTAACCCTTGAAATTAGTTTTTGGAAAGTCCTTCTCTTGGCCAGAGTCGATTCGATAGCGATCTCCTGATTTGCCAGTGGCTGCGGTATAGCGATAATCCAGTTGGGCAGGGTTTGGATATTGATCGACATCGTAAACTCCCTGATCCAAAAGATTCGTGCCCGGAATGACTTGGATGCCATTGGCAATCACGACGCGAGCATCGGCAGTAAGACCATTGCTTTGTTTCGCTCCATCAGTGAGTAAAATGAAATTCCACTTCGCAGGATTGTTATAGTTTTCAGCATAGCGCGGAAGGGGAGAGACCTTTTTTTTGAAAAATCCTGAAATCGTTTCTTTCTCTCGAGTGGATTCTCGAGCATAGATGCGATAGACGTCCGTGCCTGGAGCAAGGAAGGATCTTAAGAAAGCCACGGCGCGATTTTCCAAACGTGTACAGCCATGGGAACCTGGATTTGAAAAAATATTAATCAGAATCCCACGGGTGACATCAATGGTCTGATTGCCATCTTTGCCCCAGCCAATGGTTCCGTGCATCCATTGATAATTCACACCGTTAGTTTCGTCAGCCGGCGAAAGTTTAGCTGCGTACCACCCGAAGGCTCCGTAAATGGTGTCCTTGCCATCGGCGCCTTTGACAATCCATTTGCGAGATCCGAGTAAGCTGGTGGGGCTGTCCGTGATCGCAGGAGGAATGGTTTTCATATCTTGATTGGGTGAATACCAACTTGGATAAGCCTGATTGCCATCGCTATAAAATTTGACCCATTCGGCAATTTTTGAATGTCCCAACCACGTCATGTAAGCGTAGCGGTTTTCTTTGGTCCCTTCTTCATTTCGCCCGACCACCATGTCTGTTTCCATCACGAGCTTATGGGGGCAGTTAGGCTGAGCCGTACATCTTTCATACACGCGAGTTTTTTCGCTCGCCACATTTTGAATGACAAAATATTTCGAAGCATTGGAAATCATGGGTTGATCATTGATGTATTCCTTCGCGATGTAAAAGCTTTTCTGCGAGTCAAACGAATTGCCCGTGGAGCTTAAGATACGAATTTGCACGAAGGACGTCTCTTTGCCCAAGGGGCTGACCAACTCCACAACGTCGTTGAGGTTGAGCACACCCACGATATTTTTTTCTGCCGTTGTCGGTGCAGATCTTACGTTCAAAAAAAAGTTCGAAACAAAATAGCGTTGGCCCGCGCGCATTTGCTCTTTCTCAAGAGCGTAGAGTTTTATCGTCGAGAAAGTGACTGTTAACATCACAAAGGTGAATCGTAAAAGCTTCATAGTTCTTCCATCCTTTACCTAGATTAAGAGTAAGAAATTGATGCAAACTTTCTTACCTAGTTGCGTGACTGAGTGGGACGAAAGTTCTACGAAGAATGAAGGCATTAATCAAACACGGTCAAATTGTTATTCAGCAATGAATATAAGTTCAACAGGGAGGTTGCATGAAATGGCTTTTAAGTCTGGTATTATTGTCACTGTCCTCGCAAGTCTTGGCTCAGCAAAATATTGGACAGTCGCCTGACTGGAAAATTACGAAGACTACATGGACAGAACAGGACGAACGAAGTTTCGGTGATTTTATTTCAAGGCTCGGTGAGGCCGTTGAGCGTCGCGAGTGTGAGATGGTTGATACTTGTCTGCGCAGCGGAGCGAATCCTTATGCCTATAGCGATCCTCCAGATCTTAGACTGTATGCGGACTGCGCGGATCTTCCCTACTATTTGCGCTCTTACTTTGCTTGGAAGAACGGCTTGCCGATGTCGGTGGAAAGCTCGGTCAGTGCTCGCAAAGTGGAGGGGAATATAGGGGATGTGCGTTATACTCCGTTCGGCAATTACGTGACAGGTCGTTTTGATATTCTGGCGCGCAGTTCGGCGGGCAGATCGAGTATTTGGGAAGACTTTTGGGGTGGAATTTTAAAAACAAAATATCCAAATGCCGTGAGTCTTTTAAATGGAACAATTACGGACCTTACGTATTCGGCATCTTATCGTATGATGGGTGTCGAGGATGGAGCTCTTTTCACAGATTATTATCCTGTGAAATTGGATCGTGATGGCATTCGTCCTGGTACGGTGATTTATGATCCCAATGGTCATGTGACTATTATTTATAAAGTCACAGATGACGGGCATGTTTTCTATATTGATTCCCACCCAGACAACACTTTGACCTCAGGAATGTACAATCAAAAATTTGAGCGCAGCAATCCTTTCCAAGGTGCGGGTTTTAAAAACTTCCGTCCCATTGCTTTGGTGAGTGCTAAATTGGATTCTAATGGCACTTACGTTGGTGGAAAAATTGTCGGAGCTAAGAATACCCAACTTCGCTCTTACAGTTTGGAGCAGTTCTATGGAACGGATCCTGACCCCGCAGGAGTTTGGCAAAATGGAAAGTTTTTATATAATGGCAATCCGATGCCTTATTACGACTATCTTCGCTTAAAGATGGCCAGTGGAACTTTGCGTATCGATCCTATTTTGGATATGCGCCAGAACGTGAAAGATCTGTGTAGTGGATTGAAAGATCGTGTGGTGGCGGTTAGTACTGCGATAAAATCCGGGGTGCAAAACAAAGAGCATCCTTTGCGTTTGCCGCTAAATATTTACGGCTCTGACGGCGAGTGGGAAAACTATGCAAGTCCAGCCAGGGATGCGCGTCTAAAAGTTTCTTTTGTGGAGCTTGTGAATCAGTCTAAAGACATGCTTCAACGTTATAAAGTTGGTGATCCGACGATTGTCTATAGCGGAAAAAATTTGGCGAAAGATCTTTTAGCAACTTATCAAACAGAGGCTCGTGCCTGTCAGTTTTCTTATGTCAATTCCAGTGGTCGTCCTGTGACCATGGACTTAGATCAAGCTCGTCAAAGAATTTTCGAAATGAGTTTCGATCCTTATCACTGCGTTGAGTTGCGTTGGGGCGCGACGAATCCCCAAGAGCTGGCGCCCTGTCAGGATAACGCCAATAAAAAAGCATGGCACAGTCAGGAAAGATGGCTGCGCTATCAAACAGAGCGTCGCTATGATGTTCGTATGGATTTTTCTTTGGAAGAGTTGACGGGACCGAAGCCAGGAGCTGGAGTGGAGGCGCCACCGAATGTAGACATTATCAAGTTCTTGAGTTCTCAACCATAACAAGCAATTCAATTTAAAATTTGTGAAAGGCTGTCTCAATATGAGACAGCCTTTTTTGCATGCCCTAAAAAGTCTCTCTGTCTAAGCTTTGATGTTTCCTAAACAAGAGAGGCACCTCAGGCCATGGCACCTTTATTGAAAATAAAGGCCGTGATGAGGTTTAATATGATGTTCAAGTCTTTTATTAAGAAGTCCTTCGTTTTTGGGATGAGCATCACCATGCTGACGCCAAGTTTTTCCCATGCCTTCGGTGAAGCTTCGACGATTCAATCCTATGTGGGGCGCCAAGCTTTAGTGCCTTTGATTAAACCATCTTGGGGCAACTTCATTCTTCACACAGATTCTTTGAACAAACTTTACTCAACGCGCTCTTATCAAGCGATCTGGGTGGGCAGCGATGGTCGTCCAAATGCGATGGCGGAATCTTTAAAAGCGGCTTTAGCAGCGGCAGATCGTCATGGTTTGAACCCGGCCGACTATTGGGATGCTGACGTTGAGACTTTGTATAGCGCCGCAAATACAAATCAAAATAACTGGATCACTTTTGAGCTTGCTGCCAGCGAGGCGATGATTCGCTTTGCTTCTCATCTTTCAACGGGTCGCTTTGATCCCGAGCAAGTTGATACGGATATTAAGTTTAAGAAAAAAGAATTTACCGAATACTATGAACTTGGAAATGCAGTGGTTCAAGGCCCTCAAGGTTTGATGGCGGGACTTGATCGCTTTGCTCCGACTCATTCACGCTATACCGACTTGGTAAGTGCGTTGGCGCAATTGAAAAATCAAAAAGCTGCGGGGGGTTGGTCGACGATCAATTCTCCAGGTTTTATTTTAAAACGTGGCGTGAGCAGTCCTGTGATTCAGCAGTTGCGCAATCGTTTGAATCAGTTGGGATATCCAGTTTCAAACGCGGGTGGAAATACTTTCGACTCTGAATTTGAAACAGTTGTTCGTCTTTATCAGTCTAAAAATGGTCTAAAGCCAGATGGCATTATCGGAACGCGCTCAGAAGTTTTGCGCAGTTTGAACTATACTGTAGGACAGCGCATGTCACAAATCGAAGCCACCATGGAAAAGCTTCGCTGGTTGCCAAAGAATCTTGAGCAACGCCATATCTTCGTGAATTTAGCGACGACAGAGTTCCGCTTGCAAGACGAGTCGGGGCAGGTTTTTTATTTCAACACCGTGAACGGTCAGCCATTCCGTCGTACTCCGTCTATGAGAGATCAAATTACTTTCGTGAACTTGAATCCAACGTGGACAGTTCCGCATAGCATTGCAATCAAAGACAAGTTACCTAAGTTGAAAGATGATCCTCGTTATTTGGACAAGCACGACATGTACTTGTTCGATGCGAACACAGATCAACGTGTCGATCCAGCGACCATCGACTGGATGAGCATGACTCCGAAAATGTTCTCTTATTATATCCGTCAAAATCCAGGTCCCGACAATGCTTTGGGTGTGGTGAAATTCCCATTGCAAAATCCTTGGGCGATTTACATGCATGACACCAACGAGAAGAATTTGTTTGCAGAAAACGAACGTCACCGCAGTTCTGGGTGTGTGCGCTTGGAAAGACCTTTGGAGTTAGCGGCCTACTTGCTTCAAGATCAGCCAGAGTGGAGTTTGGAAGCCATCAAGAATTTCGTTCCAATGAGCTTGGGTGAGAAACCCCGCGAGCTAGAACGCAAAGTTTATTTGAAAAAGGCAATGCCGGTTTACTTCATGTATTTGACAGTGGAAAAATCAGAGAGCGGTGCGCTTCGTTTCATGGACGACGTCTACGGCCAGGACACTCGCTTAGCCAGAGCTTTGGCCAATAAAAAAGAGGCGGAAGCTGATCCATTTGCGAAATCTGTGAGCGCAGCTTCGGGCTATTTGCAGGTCAACGGTACAGCTGGCAAATTCCAGATCTTCCAAAAAGTAAAGGCTGTTCGTTGTGATATGAGTCGTCGTGGTGCCTGTGATGCACCAATCACTTTGGATTTAAATAAAGTGCAATCTCTTCCGGCGGGTGACTATTTGGTCGGTTTTGAGAGCTCGATGTATCCTGGTGTTGTGAATGTACAAGTGGGGCAGAACACGGTTCTTAATTTAGAAAGACTGGCAGTTCCTTCTTCGGTGCGTGGTCAGAAGATTCGCGTTTATCGTGATTTCTCTCAAAACACAGAACAACAAAAGATGTTCTTGGAAATGTTTGCGATGAATCGTCATTTCAATCGTTTGGAAAAAGAAAACTTTGGCGATCTTTATCTGACAGGTTCTTGGGAGCGTGATTTCGTGCAACGTTTTACCTATGAAATTTGTCCCAAATTGAATGCGTACGGTGAAGTTCCTGCTGAAGCAAAAGATATCTGTAATGCTTGGAACAATGCTCAATCTCCTGCTGACTTGGCTCCGTTGTATCAATTTAATAACGACGGGACTCTACAAGAATTGTGGGTGACGTACCCAGGAGATGTGGTATCCTCGAAGCACCCTCGCTATTTAGTTTCAGCGCCGATGACTGCGGATGACTTTGTGGCGGTCTTCCCTGGTGCTTACAAAGTTCAGGTTGAAGGCAGCAAGGGCTCTACAGCTGTTTCCCTGAGGGTAGGTAATGTTCAATAGGATTTTTCTTGTACCTTTATTTTTTGTGGCTGGATTGGCTGGTCAAACGGCTCTGGCTACTAAAGTAAAACCTGTCTCTGTCTCCTATGAAAATTTGATGCGCTGTTTTCCTGAGCTTCAGGATGAGGGTCTTTCCTTCAAAGTCGACTTGAATCGCCTGAAAGAAGTTATGGATGAGAAGTTCGTGACTTCTCAGTCGCAACTGCGTCAAAGAAAAATTCAGTATGAAGACGCAGAGAAGCAGTTGATGAATTTGATTCTGCGCAACACTTTCCGAGGTGAGAAGAAGGTCGAGTCTGAATTGAGTCTTCAGCAAGTGGACTCCAAAGGTGTGGTTACAGACGTCAAGCTCACTGAGAATCAGCGCATCAATCCTAAGCAGGACATTATCAACAATTTTTTGTTGAATGCGACCATCAAAGCAGACGAGTACTCTTATATTGACACGAAGCTCAATGAGGTTGTCTCGACCTATCGCAGGAATTTTAAGGACATTCAAGAGATCGACCTGAACGATCGTCCCAATCGCCGATCTGTTTCCTGCGAAAAGCAGAAGGATCTCGGCATTATATGCACGTGTTCTAAAAAATAAATCTGTTGAATATCGGTTCTTTAGCTATATACTTTTCTTAGTGTTGTTCTAGGAATTTTCTAGAGTTTTAAAGGATTTAAACAGTATCAACAGCTTGGTTTGGAGTGCACGGTGACATCAGAGAAAAAGAACTACAATTTCCTCATTGCCGGTGTTCCGTATAAATTGAAAACCTCTCATGACGATGCGACAGTTCAAGAAATGGTCGACTTCGTTAACAATAAAATGAATCAAGCTATGGGCGTTACTAAAAATGGTTCCTTCCAAAATGCCGCAGTATTAACTGCGATGAACATTGCTGAAGAACTTATCCTATTGAAAAGAAAAGCTGCTCGCGAGTTGGAAAAACTCGAAGAGAAGGCTTTGTCTCTTTCTCAAGAACTAGAAAATTCCAAGAGCGGCAAGGTTTTGAACAACTAGGCTGGTTTGCACTCCGACGCTGGAATCGTTCCATGGCGGAGTAGGCTGTCTACCGTCGGCTTTGGTCGAAGGTAATTACTAACTCTTGGAGTGTCCATGTCTGTTTGGAGCTCTAAAAAGGAATGTCGTTCCTATTTTAAATCTCTTTGCGCCCAAGAGTTTGCGCAAGGCCTTGTTCAAAATCAAATGCAGCTGTCTTCGTGTTTGCGCGACTTTATGTCCCAGCAAAACGGAGAGTGGGGCGCCTATCGCGCTCTAGCTCAAGAAGCCAATGTCGACGAGGTCTTTCAGATCTCGCACATCAGTTGGTTGTTTCCCCGGGTACATGGGGACCATCTTGAGTTTTGTCGGGCCCATTCTTTCTCTCTTGGATCCTTTGGGGTTCTTGAGCCCGACACACAATCCCCGGTGGTGGATCATCATCACATTCAGGGGCTGCTGATTCCCGGAGTCGCGTTTAATAAAGACGGCCATCGTCTTGGTAAAGGTAAAGGGTATTATGATAAAGCCCTGCAACACTTTTCAGGATTGAAGGTCGGGATCTGTTTTGATTTTCAAATATCAGAACGGACCCTGCCAGTAGAAGAGCATGACATGAGAATGGATTTTCTCATCACCGATAAGGGGCTCGTCGATTGTCGTCGCAAGTAGACGCACGTTGATTTGATCAGCGTGTAAACATGGAAGAAGCCAACAGAAGCAATCTGGAAGGCTGTTTGTAGGAGTTAAAATGGAGTTAGTAGTTGCCGCCATCTTGGGCCTGATCCTGGGCGCAGTTGTTGTGTTTGTGATCAAACGTATTCAAGACAACAACAAGAAGAAGTCTGCGCGTATCGAAGCAGAACGCATCATCAACAGAGCAAATTCTGAAGCTGCAAAATTGAAGAAAGACGCTGAAACGAAGTCGAAGGACTTTGAAACTCGCGCTCGCAAGAACGTCGAAGCCGATATTCATAAGCAAAATTCAACTTTGAAAAATAAGGAATCTCAGTTGGATCGTCGTTTGAAAGAGATCGATGCTCAGTTCAAACAGAAAATGGAAGAGAACGAAAGATATTTGAGCACATTGAAAGATCGCGAAGAAAAAATTGCGATCTCTGAAAACCGTATCAAAGATCTTGAGAAAAAAGGTGAGACCCATATCGTCGAGTTGAAAAACAAACTTGAGTCCGTCGCAGCGATGAGCCAAGACGAAGCCAAACGTCAGCTTTTGAGCGCGATTGAAGACGAAGCAAAACAAGAAGCTTCAAAAAGAATCACGCAAATCGAAGAGGCCGCTCAAAAGGAATCAGAAACTAAAGCAAAACGCATCTTGGCTGTGGCCCTGTCTCGCTTTGCTTCTGAGTACACGTCTGAAAGAACTGTCAGCGTGCTAGCTCTTCCAAATGACGAGATGAAAGGTAAAATCATCGGTCGTGAGGGACGTAATATCAGAACGTTGGAAGCTCACTGTGGTGTGGATTTGATCGTCGATGATACTCCTGAAGCCGTGGTTATTTCTGGCTTCGATCCAGTTCGCCGTGAGTTGGCGCGCAGAACTATCGAGAAATTGATGGAAGACGGTCGCGTTCATCCAGCGCGTATCGAAGAAGTTGTAGAGAAACAACGTAATGAACTGATGAAGTCCATGAAGGAAGAAGGCGAACGCCACGTCATGGAACTTGGTATCGCTAATATTCACCCTGAGCTGGTTAAAATTTTGGGTGGTTTGAAGTACCGTTCATACCAAGGCCAAAATGCTTTGAATCAATCTTTGGAAGTGGCAACGATCGCAGGATTGTTGGCAGGTGAGTTGGGCGTGAGTGTAAAACAAGCGCGCAGAGCAGGTCTTCTTCATAATATCGGCAAAGCCATCGATCATACTTCTGAAGGAAGTTATGCTTTGGTCGGCGCTGAGACTGCAAAAAAATACAATGAATCTGAAGATGTTTGTCATGCGATTCGCGCCCACGATGAAGAGGAAAAACCTCATTCATTGTTAGCTTGGATTGTTCATGCCGCGTTCACTTTGTCGACAGCTCGCCCTGGTGCGCGTCGTCCGCAAATGGATTCATTCATCCATCGTTTGGAAGATCTAGAAAGCATCGGCAACAGCTTCGACGGAGTTCTTAAGACTTTGGCTTTGCAAGCTGGTAAAGATGTTCGTGTTCTAGTTGAATCAAGTAAAGTGACTGATGACCAAGCTGTGATGCTATCCCGTGATATCGCTCGTAAGATTGAGCGCGAAGTTCCGCAAGCGGGAGCGGTGAAGGTGACAGTGGTCCGTGAAACTAGATCTGTGGAGCACGCACGGTAGCTGGTTTGCACTCCGACGTTGTCGGAGTAGGGACGTCGACTTTAGGTTTTTAGTTTGATGTGTTATAGGAATTAATAATGGCTTTTTTAGATCCTCAAGAACAGTTAGAGCGTATTAAGTTTGGTGTGGCGGAGTTTATCAACGATCAAGAGATGTTGAAGAAACTGAAGCGCTCTAAGGAAACTAATACTCCTTTGATTATTAAGCTTGGTGCAGATCCCACGCGTCCGGATATTCATATCGGTCACACAGTGGTGATTAACAAACTTAAGACTTTCCAAGAGCTGGGTCACAAAGTGATGTTCTTGATCGGCGACTTTACAGCGACGATCGGGGATCCCTCTGGAAAAAGCACCACTCGTCCGGTTCTTTCTCGTGAAGAGATCGAGGCAAATGGGGCTACCTATGCAAAACAAATTTTCAAAATCCTAGATCCGGCAAAAACAGAGATCGTTTATAACTCTGCTTGGATCAATAAGATGACTCCGGGCGATTTCATCAAGATGTCGGCGAAATACACTGTGGCTCGTATGCTTGAGCGCGATGATTTCACGAAACGTTATAAGTCAGGAACACCCATTGCGATTCACGAGTTCCTGTATCCGTTGACTCAAGGTTACGATTCGGTGGCTTTGAAAGCCGACGTTGAGTTGGGTGGAACGGATCAGAAGTTCAATCTTTTAGTTGGTCGCGATATGCAAGTGGCTTACGGCCAAGAACCTCAGTGTGTTCTGACGATGCCGATCCTTGAAGGTATCGACGGCATCAACAAGATGTCGAAGTCTTTGGATAACTATATTTCAGTTGTTGATACACCGAAGGACATGTTCGGTAAGACAATGAGAATCTCTGACGACTTGATGTATCGCTGGTATGAACTGCTTTCTGATATCACTGCCGCTGAGTTGACTCAGTTGAAAGCGGATGTCGCCAGCGGGAAAAAACATCCCCGCGAAGTGAAAGTGAACTTGGCAAAATTCTTGATCACACGTTTCCATAATGCAGAAGCAGCTCAAGCCGCTGAAGATGAGTTCAATCGCATCTTCGTCGACAAAGGCATGCCAGATAATATTCCAGTTTTCGAATTGAACAAAACCGATATCCCTACCGATGGCCTGGGTATCGCACAGCTCTTAGTAAAAGTGGGATTCGCCGCTTCAAACAGCGAAGCATCCCGCATGGTTCAAGGTGGCGCCGTACAAATCGACGGAGCCAAAGTAGCAGACGCAAAAGCGAAATTTGCCGAAGCCGCCCTCGCTGACAAAGTCATCAAAGGCAGCAAAACAAAATTCGCAAAAATCGTCCTAAAATAGAAGGTACGCCGTACCTTTTTGCCACGCGCAGTGTCGGTCATCCGTCATCGCGCTTGGTGATAGAGAGATAAAGGATCTTGAGTATGAAAATTAAATTTCTTCCGCAAAATATCGAAGTCGAAGGCTCTTCCGATAAGAGTCTTTTGCAGATTGCAACGGAAAATCAGCTTGAGATTCGCTCTATCTGTAAAGGTGTTCCATCCTGCGCTGAATGCCGCGTGAGAATCAAAGAGGGAGATAATAATATTCTTCCTCCGAACAAAGCGGAACTCGGCTTGATCGGCACAAGTTATTTCATCGATGGTCGTCGTTTGAGCTGCCAAGTTCATTGCTTTGGTGATGTGACAGTGGATTTGACTGAACAAGTTGAACGCCAAGAAAATCAAACAAAAAAAATCAGAGGTTTCAGATCTAACAAGCAAGTGGAATCAAAAGCCGTGAACGACATGATGCTTTTGAATGAAAAAGAAGAGCCTAAAGAGCATCAGGCCCGCGATGGCAAAGAGTCAGGTTCTCAAGACTCTGTAGAGACAAATGCTCAAGAACGTGAGCCGAATCGTGAGCAGCGTCAGCCGAAAGAGCAAAGACCTCAACAACACAATCGACCTCAACAGCAGAATCAAAATCAGAACAGACAACAGCAAAATAAGGGACAGCAACGTCCTCCGCAGCAAGGTCAGGGTAAGCCCCAACAACAAGGGCAGCAGCAAGGGCAGAAGTCTCAGCAACAACAGCAGGGGAAAGGTCCTCAAGCTCAAGGCAATAGACCTCCGCAAAACGCAAAGCCTCAACAGCAGCGCAATCAGCAGGCACAGCAAAATCGTAATCAACAAAACACTCAGAAACCTAAGAAGTAAGTCTTAGGTCCTGTTCATTGCTTTTGTTAAATTTCCGATAAGAGCTGTGAATGTCTCAAAAAATTACCTACCGGGAACGGGGTCAAGGTCAGTTGTTAATGCTTCTTCATGGTTATGGAGGAAGTGTTCATCATTGGCAGGCCATCGCGGAAGCGCTGGAAAATCAATACCGTGTCGTAGTTCCTAACTTAGGTCATCTTTATCTAAGCACAGACAAACTGAGTTTTTCACAACAAGTTGATGCCCTGGCGCAATTCATTCAAGAGCATTTTCCCGGTGACCGCGTGCATCTAGCAGGCTTGAGTTTTGGTGGAGCCATTGCGTGGGGTTTAGCAACGCAGTATCCACATCTGGTGAAAACGACTGCCTTAGTGAATCCCATGGTCACAGATCCCATTAAACATTTCTTGCCAATTGAACTGCGCTTCTTTTTCACGATTCCAATCAATTTAAAAAGTATCTATGTGATGCTGGCGACTCCGATGGGAAAAGCCTTTCTGAAAAGATCCGCACAGATTTTTAGAGATGAACGAGCCGATGGCGCGACGGCCGTTGAAAATCTTCAAGGTCGCAAGCTTCAGTTTGTTGCGTATATGATTCATCATTTCGCATGGATCCTGCGCTCTGAAGATTGGACTGTGTGGAATAAAAAGCTGCTGAGTTATCGCGGTGAATGTCGCTTGATTTACGATCAGCAAGATCTTCTTTTTGCGGAAGAGGCTTATAAAAAGTTTGCGGTGCATATCGGTTGTGATGATGTCATCGCTTTGACAGGCGCTGGCCATCTTGCCATTAAGTCTCGTCCCGCATTGATCGCTAAATATATCAAAGAACTTATTGAGCAAACTGTTGCCGCTTAAATAGAGAAAACCAAAATATGGATTTTTTTATTTTTGCATTTCAGTCGCTCTGTCATCTGGCCTGATGTTGGACAGGTGAGTGACCATTTGTGCGGTCATGCGATTTTTTGATAATTACTTAGATTTGCTGGCCAAACTAATCCATCTGAGCTGGCAAAGCCTGTGCATTTACAATCCCTGAAATTTTAAAAAACAAGTGTCTCATTTCGAGACACTAAAAAATTTAAGGGATAGGTTTGCGATGCGACTCAAAAAGTCTTCACTGATCGTATTAGCTGCGGCTTCTTTTACAAGCGCAGTTTCATTCGCGGCTCCAGCTTGCAGAGATGTTTTTTACTACAACCCTGAAGTCGCTGCCCTTGTAAGCTATGATCCCGTCAAGCAGTGGTTAGAGTGGGAGCAAAAGTCGAACTTTGAAATCTTCCGAAAATCAGAAGCTCCCGTTTCGGTTCCGACTTTATCGGTGGACCGTGCATCAGTAAATGTGACGTTTTTAGATTCTGCTCCGGTGGAGCTTCGTGCACTGATTCAGCAGGGCAGCGCGATTCGTTGGTTTAAGCATCCATTTAATACTAAAAGTACGATTCCTCATTTCCATGAAACATCAAAATCTAACTTAGTAACTTATTTTACGGCATCTCGCTCTCTGGCGATTACTTTGGGCGATCATGTGTTTACTTTGAAAATGCCAACAGATCACCCTCACGGATTTGAAGGGCAATATCAGCCTAGTAAAGCCACCACTCAAGAAGATATCATGGATGGAATCAATCGTATGTCTTATGTAGAGAAGATTGATAAAAAAATCGGTTTAGATCCAAAACTTATTTTAGCAAAAGAAGTGGCAATGGTTGCTGATAAGGCAACTGGAGAAGGTTATCTTTTCCGCGATATCTCATTCATGAATGATGGAAATTATTATTTGCCAGCCTTGAGTATTCCATATGCAGGCCGTAAAATCGCAGCGCTAAATAAGCAGCATCCAGACACATTCTGGAGCAAAAATTACGCAGAGCTTTTAGGAAGTGCAAAGGCGAAACTTTTACTTCGCTATGGTCTACAGATGGAAACTCCGAATTCGCAAAATATGCTGATTCAATTGGATCATGACTTGCGCCCAACGGGAGTGATCGTATTCCGCGATATCAGCGATACGGTTCTGATTGAAGGAGTCGCGAAAGGTCTTGGCGAAGGTTCTACTTTAAAACGAGACGCTGAAATCGGCGTGGAAAATTCAACTGAAATCCAGCCGTACTGGTCAAACTCTGCATGGAGATTTGATGAGGCGGGCAAGGATTCCTTTGATGAAACGACTCTTTCTAGTTGGGGTAAAGTCCATGATCAAGCATATAGACGAGAAATTGCGAGAGCTTTGGGATTGGATTTGAGTCAATTCGCTAAAATTGATAAAAATGCAGCATTCGACGCCTTTATGAGTTCTGAAATTGTTCAAGCGAAACTGAAGGCCTATCGTCAAAAGCTAGAGCAAAAAGAAACTCAAAAAAATTCCACGAAAGAGCAACACGCTTCATAGTTGATCGGAACGGCATTGAACAATAATAAAGCGATTTTACAGTTAATCGGAGCCACGGTCCTTTGGGGCTTTGGCTTTGTTGCTACAGTGTGGGCGATCCATTCGTACACACCTACGGAGGCTTTGACCTATCGTTTTCTTTTAGCCTATTTGCTGGGAATCTTAGTACAGATTTTGTGGAATCGATCCATTCCAATAATTTCTAAAAAAGATTTTATAAGCTCGTTGCCAGCGGGAGTTCTGTTGGGCCTCATGCAGCTCACTCAAGCCATTGGATTGCGAACAACGACGGCGACGAAGAGTGGATTTATTACCAGTCTTTACGTTATCTTGGTTCCTCTTATTGGAGCCTTGTTTTTAAAAAAGAAATCCACACCTAGAACTTATTTTTTAGCGATACTGGCGCTTGGCGGAACATACATGCTTATGGGCGCCAACATTGAAGATCTTAAAGTCGGGGATCTTTGGACATTCTTGGGCGCGATTATCGTCGCAATTCATATTATTTATATCGGAAAGATTTCTAAGTTTGTAGAGAATGCATTTCGCTTCAACACTTATCAATCATTCTGGGCTTTTTTAACAATGTCACCGCTGTTGCTGTTGCAGGATCGAGTGACCCTTGTGACTTCAGATTGGATTTCGATAACAGGTGTTTTGTGCCTATGTTTTGGATCAAGCATGGTCGCATTTTTCTTGCAGATCAAAGCGCAAAAATATCTTTCGAACACAACGACCACGATGCTGTCGTTGTTGGAGTCGCCGATTGCAGCAGCGTTTGGCTTTTTACTTTTAGGTGAAACTCTTAAGGCGTCACAGGTTTTCGGAGCAATGATAATTTTAGGTACTTCCGTGATCTATGTGTTATCTGATTCACCCAGTGCAGGACTTAAAAAAATATCTGACTTTTTTCAAACTTAAGCTCTCATATCGGTCAAGCTGCAGTTACCGCACGAACTATTAGAAAATAAAAAACCCACATCAGAGATATGGGTTTAAAATATCAATTCACCTTCTAGTTTTCAAAAATACTACTGACCAATGAAGGCCTTACAAGCAGTTAAGGATGAGAAACTCTCGGTGCCAGTTTGAAGGCTTTCGCCGTAAAGATTCAACATCGCCGCAACATACGGAGCCGCGCCATCGTTATCTCTAGAGATACAGAACGTAACGTTATTATTTCTGTCTGGGCGGAAGCTATTGAGCATATCGTTGCAAGTTGTATTTGTATCCGAGACTGTTTTTGGAATACGTGAAACTGAAACTCCAGAAAGAGAAGCAACTTGGTATGGAGATGAACCGTCGTTATCACGCGATAAGCACAGAATATTTTTGCCACCAATATAGCGAATTGAATTCAAAGCGAGGTTGCAACTTTCAAGATTTGAAAAATTCGCCGCCGCGATACGCGTCACCTGAATGCCATCACGAATTGCAAAGACGTATGGGTCGGCGCCATCGTTATCACGAGATACGCAAGTATAGCTGCTTGTAGGTTGTGGGCGAGGCGGCGGTGGCAGAGGTGGTGGAGTCGGGAATGTAGAGCCGCCCTTCAAAATACGACGAATAGAATCTAGATTCCTAGAAATCTCAGCTCTTTGGTCGCGAGAAAGATAGCGTCCATTGGTCTGAACTTCCTGAGCGATTGTTTGAGCTTTTTGTTCGATATTTTCAACTTGCTGAGCAGAGACCGCGACAGTCAAAAGACATCCAGTAACTAAAACCAATAGATTTTTCATAAACAAATTCCTTCCGGACGTTCAAGGTTAATAACTGTGATGGACGGTATTTAGCTAGATGTATGCCAAGTGGATTGCGCATGAAATCGTTATAAAAGAGCCAAACTGTCTAAATGATGTCTGGATGGTGCAGAAATTGTCCCTGCTAGAGCGAATTGAATCATATTAAAAGACACTATGGGGAAGCGAGGAATGTCGATTTTAGAACACTTTGGGTGTGTTAACTTGAGTTAACGAGGTCCAGTTCTGAGGTCGAAATTATCTCGGT
>JACXTT010000086.1_pt1 | contig 133812 bp, 110 predicted proteins | sample 9270951 | NCBI WGS metagenome assembly JACXTT01 (sample SAMN15532306, study PRJNA645909) | rock metagenome | isolation source: weathered quartz diorite | place: Puerto Rico | collected 2017-06-21 | reverse complement strand
GTAAGTTAGAGCCTAACTTGGAAGCAGAATAAGAATACCCAGCAAAAGGGACTGAGCGAATGACAGAATCTGGACTGATTGTTTTCCAACCGGTACCATCGTAAAACTTCACGCGCAAACGACGAATATCATTCAGTGCTGGCGTATAAGTCGATCCACCAGAACAGTTCAATGATGTTGAATTGTTAAAAGAATCTAAGAGATTAAATGTTCCTGAGGTCGGCCATGATTGAGTTCCGTTTCCGATGGCGACATCAAAGACACCGCCAGAGTTGGTCATGTCATAACCAATTACCTGTTCTTCATAGAGAATGCATCCACCGATAGGATCTGTGATCTGAAATTGAAAACTAATATTGCTATTTTCTAGTGGGGTATTGTCAGATTTAAGGATGCGTCCTTGATAGGTCAAAGAGCTAGGTGCCGCATAAACTTGGCCCATGAATAAATGCATCAACACAATGATGGTTAGAATTCTCAGGAACGTTCCCATGTATTTTATTTATCGGTCTTTGACAGATAACCATGAGGGTGAAGACCGATTTCCCAAAAAGAGACACTTTTATCTAGTTAGGTTTGTTTAATCAGTCGAATCTTTACAAAGGTCGTGTCAGGTCGGGATTTTTTTATTCCGATATAAATCCCTATGAAGGTCTTACTTGCGGTAGTCGTTTTCTCTATTTTTTTAAAGCCTTTTCAAGCAGATGCCTCTGCGGATCTTGAGCTTTTATACAGCAAGCAAATCGCTTGGACGGCAGCCAATTTAGATGATTCTAAAGTCGTGAGATCTTTCCAAAATTCATTTAAAGAACTTTTGGCAGATAAAAATAAACTCGCTGAAATGCAAACAGTTGAAGGCCTAAAAATTCTGCAACAGGGCAATAATTTATTGGGCGTGATACAGCTCAAAGAACGTTTAGATAAATGTCTTTTGTCTCATGAGACAGCTCAAGGTGTTGCACAGTCCATTGCGCAAGCGATGGATGCAAAGGTTTTATCGACGGATATTTGTGGCAAAGTGATTGAAGAACCTAAGAAAATTCGACGTTTTAGTCGTGCATTGGAAAGTAGCTTTAAGGAAGACGCGAAGAAGAAAATTCTGACTCTCGCGCGTTCACAGTTGCAACAGACTCAATCTTACTGGAATAAAGCTTCACAAAAAGACACTCTGGATCTTGCGGTGGAATTGACCGATCGTGAGCGCGAAATGAAAACTAAGCCCGCACAAACAGGGACGGATCTGTTGCTTTATACCGAGGCCATCCGTGAGCGAAAAAATAAGCAGGTAATTGCTCAAGCCGATGTGAAGAGCGCTTTTACAGAAGTAAATACAGAACTGAAATCTCATGAAGACTATCTCAATGATCTTGCGACCAAGGATGTCGATGAGTCTTTACAAAGCCTGCTTGTGACCAATCCTGCCGCTGCCGCGCAATTTCTAATGGAGAACCCAGGATCTCTTGAGATGGTTTGCAAAGTTCTGCAAAAATATGACGTGAGTGTTCGCAATAAAGAAACTTTAGATAAAGCAATATTCTGGGGTGGCCTGGTCGTGGGGGGAGTTCTTTTGGCGACTGGTATTGGTGCCGGTGTTGGTGCGGTGGTTCTATCAGGAACGGCTGCAGCAGGAACCTTGACGACAGTCGCGGCGGGAGCAGCCTTGGCCGGCACCATTGCCGGAGGCGGTGAAGCGTTGTATTCATCTTCAAAGGCTTATGAGTCTTTTACTGAAGCTCGCAATCTAAGATCGTCTGCCTTTGCTGAGGGTGCCTCTCGCGAATCTTTTAGCAAGGCTGATCAAGCGAGAGACCGTGCTTATTCAGATCTTGCGGAAGCTGGTTTCTCTGCAGCTTCGATCATTCCTTTTGGTTCTGGATTAAAGATGATGAAGAGTGCGGCGCAAGCTTCACGCTTAGGTTCCTTTGCTAAAGTGGCTAAAGAAGGCGCTAAAGTTGAGACTGAAAGTATTCGGTCTCTTGCGGTTTCATTAAAGGAAGTGTCTTCTGACAAAGAAGTTTTGCGTGTTTTAGAGAGCAGTCAAAAGAATGTCGACTCGGAAGAAATGGGCATGTTCTTGGGTTACTTATCGAACTTACCTAAGGAAGAACGTCAGCAGGTCTTAGAGTTGATTAAGAAGAAGCCAGAAAAAGTTCCGGATGCCATTCGTGAATCTTCGAAGTCTGGAGTGTGCAAATGAAGTGGTTAATTCCTTTTATCATTCTGATTTCTTGCAGTTCCTTTGCGCAAACCGCAGATGAAGTTCGCCGCATTATGAATTCGAAAAACAACCTGTATCAAGTGTTGGATGTAAGTCCGACGGCGTCCTCGGAAGAGATTCGTGCGGCCTATCGCAAATTGATGAAGATCTATCATCCTGATCGTTTTGCGAATGACCCACAAAAACTAAAGGCCGCCACGGAAATTGGTACGAAGCTTAATACCACAAGAGACACCTTGATGGATACAGTCGCCAGGCAGAATTACGATGCGGCATTAAAGGTGACGTCAAAGGTATCGGCTAGTGCACGAGCGGCAACGTCATCTAGCGCCGCAAAGAAGTGGACTCCAGAAGATTTTAGCAAGACGAAGGCGCAAGATCAGGCACAAACTGAAAAACCGAAAGCGCCTGAAAAACCAACGAGCGAAGCACCTAAAACTGAGAAACCTAAAGCGCAAAGTACAAGTGCGGCTGAAGAAACGCCTTCTGCGAAGGCGCAAGAAGGCTCAGCTCAGAAAACTCAATCTTCAACAGAGGCGAGAGCTCAAAGCGCTCAAACCGAAGTGAAGCCTGCTAGCAGTGAACCGCTCGGCTATCGTGCGCAGCAAGCTAAAAAAATGTATGAAGATACAGCTAAATGTGGCCAAGGATTCTTTAAGAGTTTTGTCGATATCATGCTCTAGGGAGGGGAGAGAGAAAGGCCAGCGGCGACCTTTCTCTCTGTGAAGGAATAAGTTCTATACTTTTTTTGCGAATTGAACATCGAGCGTGATCGCGACATCGTCACCGACGAGGACACCGCCCGCTTCAAGAGCCGCATTCCAGCCTAAGCCGAAATCTTTTCTTTTGATTTTCGTGCGGGCAGAAATACCAATTTTAATATTTCCATAGGGATCTTTCATCTCAGCAGTGGGTCCTTCAACGGCAAGGGCTACCTCTTTAGTCACACCGTGAATCGTTAGATCGCCAATCACCTTCAAATCGTCGCCGTCCTTTTCAATTTTTTTAGAAAGGAAATTCAGAGTCGGATATTTTTCGACGTCGAAGAAGTCAGCGCTTTTCAAATGCGTATCACGTTGTGCTTCACGCGTATTGATGCTTGCAGCCTCAATCGAAGCTTGGATTGAGGACTTGGTAATATCAGCACCATCATACATAAGGGCGCCGGATACTTTTTCAAAAGCTCCATGCACTTTGGCGATCATCATGTGTTTGATTGAAAAGCTAACGCTAGAATGTGTGGGATCAATGTTCCATGTAGTTTTTGTAGACATAAATTCCTCCTGGGAATGTCGTTGATGAAATGAGTATTTCACGCCAGAGTTTGTTGCAGTAGACTCTATTATTGAGAAACATTGTTGCGTTTTTGTACCCCTCGTATATCGCTGAATCACTCTGGCAGAGTTTGGAAAAATCCCCGCTGTGACAGGGCTGTCATGTTAGGAAATGGTCAGGTTGGAACAGTTTTGGTCCCTGTGCCTACTCTTTGTCGTCCCAAGTACTTTGGAAAGCTTGGGCTTCTTCCTTTCTGGGCACCAGGGTGTTGTAATAATTGAAGGCTGACAGGAGTCAGCCCATGTCTAAGAACTTCGAAAAGCTATTAAGCCGGGATTTAAAGAGTTCTTTCTGTAAAGGATTGAACTCTTTGCTTGATGTCGGTGACTTCTTTTTGCAGCTTTGCAAAGTGCGATCCTTCCCAATAAATACGATGGCATGAGGGGCATTCATAGAAGTCTTTGTACAGTCCATAAGTCTTTGCATCCACCCGATCCTTCACGGATTCTTTTCCTATCGCCTCGATACGCGTGTTGCATTCAAAGCAACGAGATAAAGGTTTATAATTGGAGTCGGGAAATTCTTGTAAAACTTCGATCAGCTGACTTTTGGGATTTTCGCTTTTTACCAGATAAGCTTTGCCTGCAGGGATTTTCTTAAAGAACCGTTGATCCTTGGTTAAAATGATCCGTGTCTGAATAAGAGCTTCTTGATAAATATTTTTATCTGAAAATCCCTTTAACGAAACTGAGTCAACGCCCATCATGCGCAGCTTTCTTAAAAGGCCTAAAAGATTTTCGTCGACCAAGAAGGTGATGTTCATAGAGATGTACCGTCTTTTTAGATTACTCTTTTTCGGTTGTTACCTTCAGCCTTTGCTAAAAGCCAGAGTCTGTGGTTGCTTTCAAGCAAAGACATGTATTGCCCCAGTCCGTCTTGCCGCTGATGTGGTCTTTCTTTAAATTGAAGATTCAAGGATGACTTAATAGTCGAGGGAGAATCCATGGAAACACCTAAAGAAACAATGGAAGTTGGCAGAAAGCTCGTCGATTTTTGCAAACATGGTGACAATATCAAAGCTGTTGAAGCTCTTTATGCGTCTGATGTCGTAAGTGTCGAGGCGATGGAAATGCCTGGAATGGAAGGCAAAAAAGGAATCGAGGCGGCCATTAAGAAAAATCAAATGTGGTTGGATGAAAATGAAGTGAATTCAGCAAGTGTCGAAGGGCCTTTTCCTTTGGGCGATCGCTTTGCCGTTCACTATAAATTTGATACGACCAATCGAAAATCTAAAGAGCGTATGAAGATGGAAGAAGTGGCTATTTATTCTGTTAAGAACGGAAAGATAGTGAAGGAAGAGTTTTTCTATACGATGTAGTATAAAAGTGACGGAGAGGAGTTCCTTCTCCGTCATTTAAACTTCAATTAGCTACAAACGGGACAGATTGCGGGAGGCCCCGGTGGGCCCGGTGGACCTTGGGGGCCATCGGCTCCTTTGAAAGCATTGGGATCAATGCAGCCATCAGCATCCGCCGCAAAGCTATTCATTCCTGCCGGAAGGAAGAACTTTCCTTTTTCGGCGCATCGAATCCACAAAGAATCAGTGAAATGCGGGACGACAACTTCGAAATTGTAGTTAACTAAATTAATGGGAAATTCTTTTTGTTGGGCTTGGAAAATGCCCGAGATAGAAATCTGCGGTGCTGAACAGTCCGCTCCGCACAAAGCCTTCCAGCTAATTTGATACCGCAAAGAACAGTTCGAAGTTGCGCTATAGTTGTTGCAAGGATTTCCATCTTTAGTAAAACCAGCAGTTGGTGAAAGGCTTGCAAAGTATAAAGTGCCATCGGAGTTGTAAACATTTAGTTGCCCAGTAGAAGTGGTGGTGCAGGAAGATGGAATCGTTCGTAGGCACGTCATAGAGGAGTTTTTCGCAATGATTTGTTTCATTGCGTATTCATTTTTGAAAAGACCAATGAGATTGGACCTTGTGGCCATGGAGGATTCTTTAACGTTTGTTTTATTTTGCAGACTGGTCATTTGAATAAAGACGGCGCCAGCACCCATGGTGACGATGCCGAGGATAAGACAAGAGACAAGAATTTCGACAATGGTGAATCCGCGATTCATGATGTACCCTCTTAGTTGAAAAATGTGGGATCTTCGACAAAGACCCCAGACGGTGTGCAGCTGTTTGGAAAGGAAGGCTTGTTGTCGAAGTTAGTCTCGATGACTAAAGCGAAGCCATAACTGGCTTTATTTAAAACACTTATAAAGCATGTCGCTCCAGCTCCACCAGAGTTATAAGCCCAATCATATTTGATCTCTGTGAGATCTTCTTTGTTATCTATAAGCGGCTGAAGATCATCCTTGGTGACATCAAATGAAGGATTGGCATGGGCCTTTACATCAATATAAGTCTGTCCGCCGTAAACAAAACATTTTGCCTCTGGATTCCCAGGTCGACAAGGAATGCGAATTTTTGTGCCTTTGCTGCCGATGATTTCCACGTCCAAGGCGACGCCAGTACAGTGCCCATTGGCGGGATAGAAATGGGTTTTTAATCCAGCCCCAAGGCGTTGCCATTCTATAGCGTCAGGGAAGGTACCTTGAAATGTGGGGGCTAATTTCACATTGGAGCAATGAGTGAGAGAATTTCTTTTTGCGAGAAGAGTTGCAGTGCCTGGGGGGCCTTGCATTCCAGGCGGTCCTTGTTTTCCATTGAATGACGTAATATCGACGCATCCCTGGCGATCTGGAGCTTGGCCGTTAAATCCCTGCGGCAAATACACGGCATTTCGAGAGCTGCACAAGGCCCATTTGTTTTGACTGTTGGGGCCGATCTGTTTGCTGAATTCATAATTTTTGGAGTTAAAAATAAGACGTTCTAAAATATTGCCATTGAAGGAGATGTTGGATGTCGCATAGACGATCGGATCTGTGCATGGGCTGTCGCAGTCAATACGCCAACTGAGTCGAATGCTCCAAGGACAGTTTCCCGCCTGTTGCAACGGGCAAGCTTGACCATTCAATCCAAAACTCTGTTCCGAAGAACTATTGATGAGTGTAGCACCATCGGGCCAGTAGATGTTCAAAGTTCCCGACATATTATTTGTGCATGGGGGAATCGTTGCGGGAGGATTGTTTTCCAGATACCGGGTGACGCAAATCAAAGCACCATTTCGTGATAGAATCTGCTTCCAGTTTGTAGCGTCGTTCGTAAGCTCTAAAATATTTGAATTGGCCGTTAGAATGGATTCTTGCATAAGTTTGCGTTTTTGCTCCAAGGCAGATGTGGAGCTTCGAATTTGCGAACTCGTACTCGCAAAGAGAATGACTGCGGCAATCGAAAGCAGAATATTGAATGAAAGCATGCTGATAGTTTAGAGGTGGCATTTTGGAGCTGCAAGCTTGATTTAGATAACGGGTTTGCCGCTGACGGGATTTTTATAAACGAAATTACATGTTTAGATAATCTTTTGAGGTGAACCAATTGGTTTACTTTCTTTTTAAATGTCGAACTTCCTGGTCAAATTGGAAAAGAAATAAGGTATATTTCAGATATTCAGGAGAGTGTGATTGTGAGTAAGACGAATCTTGATTACAGAGAGCTTCTTAAAGATAAGATTCTTTTAAAAAAGGAATCTCACGCTAGGTACTCGCAATCCTTTTATGCAAAGAAGATAGATGTTTCGAAAAGTTACTTGGCTGCAGTGCTTGCCCAGAAGAAACATTTGGCAGTGAAAAAATTAGATCTACTTTGTGAGGCTCTTAAGCTCAATGAGGACGAATGCCTCTCAGTCATGATCTCGCATGCGCAGTTACACAAATCTGGAAAGTACCTTATAAAAGTGCTGCGCAATGCTCAATATGAACATCGCATTGGCGTGGCATCTTCCAAGAAAAGTATTGAACAATTCTCAAGGAGTGAAAAGGCGCTTCATGTTGATGAAGTTCGCAGTGCTCTTTTTGCATTAATGTCGAGCGTTCCCCACGGAGACATCAAAAAAGCCCATGAGTGTTTGCGCAATAAGTCGATTACACTCGGAGAAACCAAGAAAGCTCTCGATTGGTTGGTTGAAAACAGTTTCTTAACGTTGGAAAACAGGAACGGAGAAAAAAAATATGTTGCGATTCAAGACTATATCCGAAGCCAAGATCCACCCGGCATGCAAAAATATATTCCTTGGGCTGAGAGATCTATTTCGGTTTTGAGTAATGCGCGTCAGTTTAGCCCCATGCGCATACAATCATTGACGTTCTCCTTTGATGAGAATGGCCTTTTAAAGCTGCAGGAGGAATACACAGCTTTTCGTCAGAGAATTCAGGATTTGAGTCGGATGACCAAAAAGGACGGCAAAGTTTTTATTCTATATATTCAGAACTTAAACTACACCCTTGCAAGTCTTGATAACTCGGAAGGGGCATGATGACGGTTTCGTTGCGTCCAGACTAGCAAAAATAAGGTGCTCCCTTTATCTTGCGGCTATGAAGCCTCTATATCTTGTTCTGTTTTTATTTTACTCATCGTCAGTTTTTGCCCAAATTAAAATGGACAAGGTTGTGGTTGTAGAAGGCAAATCCACACAGCAAGTTGATGTTTCGCCTTCATTGTCAGTTTTTGAAAAAGAAGAAATCGAAAAAAAGAATCCAGCGACTATTTTGGATCTATTGGAAGAAGTTCCAGGATTGAATATTACCCAAAATGGGGGACCCGGCCAGGCAGCTTCAGTTTTCATTCGCGGAGCAAATTCAGATCAAACCTTGGTGCTCGTTGATGGCATCGAGGCTAATGATCTCATGAATCCCAGCGGCGGTTTTGATTTTTCTGCATTGACAGTGGAAAATGTTGAACGCATCGAAGTTTATCGAGGACCTCAGAGCTTGCGATTTGGAAGTGGGGCCATTGGTGGTGTTGTGAATATCATAACCAAGCGAGGCGTTGGGCCCTTGCATACCGAGGCGAAGCTGGAGGCGGGTTCTTACGATACTCTGCAAGGCGCTGTTGTTATCGGTGGTCAAAGTTCTAAGTTTCATTACTCAGTGGGTGGTTCGGCATTTCAAACCCACGGTTTTTCTTCTGCGGATAAGGCGGAGGGAAACAGCGAAGCGGACGGCGCACAACGTGGCAACACATCTGCGCGTCTTTTCTATGACGTTTCGAAGACGGGCTCTGTGGATCTTACGATGCGGTCGTTTAGCGTTAAAAATGATTTAGATCGCCATGGTGGGGTGGGTGGTGATGATCCCAATTACACCGGTCAATCCAGACAACTTCTTAGCGGCTTAACGTACAGTGACTTATTTTTAGACGAAAAATTAAGTTCTTTGATTGGATTCTATTATAGCGAAGTTGATCGCAATGACAGAAACTTGCCTGATAGCGAAAGTACTCGGGACTCTAGCAACTCTTACTTCAGTCGACGCATGAAGATTGTGATAAGCAATAGTTATAAACTTTCTAAATCGAACACCCTGGGGCTGAATCTAGAATACAATCAGAATTATGGAGAGGGTCGTTCCGTCTATAACGGAGCTGTCTCGGATGTTCCTGCGGAAACAGTTTATTTGTCAGGTGTTTCAGTTACTTATTCCTGGGATATAGATCGCGCCTTCGCAGACTTTGGAATCAGAAACGATGAACACTCCCAAGCTGGATCTGTAACGACTTACTTGGTTGCTCCTGGTTTGCGCATTCAAGAAACGGGAACTATTTTAAAAGCAACCTACGCGACTGCTTTTAAGGCGCCAAGTCTTTATCAGCTGTATTCTTCTTATGGCAGTAGGGATTTAAAGGCAGAGAAAAGCCAAGCCTACGAGTTTTCTGTCGAGCAAAGTGCCGGAAGCGCACTCGTTTTCTCGGTAGTCTATTTCAATCAGAAGTTCACGGATCTTATTGATTTCGATATGATCGCTAGCAAATATCAGAACATTAAAAAAGCAAAGTCGAATGGTTGGGAGCTTCAAACCAGTTGGCAGATCCACCGTTCGTGGAAGTCGCTGATTTTTTTGACGTTATTAGATGCCAGAGACGAGTCGACGGACACTCCTTTGTTGCGAAGACCGGGCCGATCTGGAGGAGTTGTTCTTCAATACGATGAAGGTCCTTGGTTTGGTGAATTTAAATATACGGCAGTCAGCGAAAGAAGTGATGTGGACCCCGTTTCCTTTACAGAAATGAAGTTGCCGTTTTATGATGTTGTGAAAGTTTCCGGAAGTTATCAAATTTCCGGTCCAATCAAGATCACAGGCCGCATTGAAAATCTATTCAATCGACACTACCAACAAGTGGCGGGTTATGGCACGTCGGGCCTTGCTGGATATTTAGGAATTGCCGGCGACTTCTAATGATGAGCGTAAGCCGCCAGCATATTTGTTAAACGATCTTAAGACTGTTAGCCCGAGACGACCTTAGTTAATTGAGACACCACGGATTTCATAATCAAAGATTGATTGTTCAATTCTTCTGAAGCGGCAGTGCATTCTTCCGCAGAAGCGCTGTTGTTTTGTGTGATCTTTTCCATTCCACTTAATGCCTGATTGATTTGCCCGATACCCATCTCTTGCTCATGACTTGCCGTCGAGATTTCTTTATTTAGATTTGAAAGCTGCTCGATAGTAGCAACAATTTCTTTCAATGAAGCTTCACTAGCGCGAACAACAGTATGCCCTTGTTCCACTTTGGTTGAGCTTTCGTGAATCAAATTAGAAATTTCTTTTGCAGAAGTAGCGCTTCTTTGCGCCAAGCTGCCTGATGAAGTGACTGCAAAGACTCCGTGCAGTTTTCCATCTTTCCAATTCTCCATTGGAAAACCTAAGATGTCTTTGCTGTTATTCCATGGAGAAGTCGCGGGGGCTCCATGGCAAAGAAGGCAGCCCTGGGCTTCGGACAATCGAACGGGGCGATAAACGGTCACCTGTGTTTCAGTTTCTTCGACGATCTCTGGAAGCTTTGGATCGGCATCGAAGCGTTTCAAAATTTCCAGTTCGCTTAAAATCGCTTTATTTTCTTTGCGGCGTGGCTCATCGGAAAAAACGCGGAATTTATAGTCGTCTTTTTCTGCACCTTCAAAACCTACTTTGATGGAAGCAAATATTGGAACTTTGCGAAGGATGCGATCTCGCATCTCTGGGCTGAGATCGCCATCGGGGAATGTTGTAAGAGCTTTGTTGATGTCGGATTCAAGTCCGCCCTGTGTCGCGATGTAGGTGCGAATAGATTCAAGTCGCGAAAGAATGGCTCTGGATTTTTCAACAAGTTGCTGACGTCCTTGGGCGTGAATTTTTGCAGAGGAAATCGCAACCGCAGCAAGCGTGCAAATGACGATTGAAATTGCGATGTTTAAAATGATTTTTGTGCCCAGTTTCATAGGTGATTCTCCAATGGGGGGACTATCGGGAGATCGAGTTGATTGCAATATGGACACATATTCGCGTTCGTAATATTTCCACCTGGGTTGGTTAATCCGACCTAGGTCCTGATTTCCGTGGATCATAGCAGAGCATTTCATTGTGCCGGACTTTGTTGTTAGTCTAGAAACTGTTGCAGCAGAGGATTTGCGGAGTCATCAGTGAAGAAATTTATATTCAAACTCATCTTTGGTTTTATTATTCTTCCGATCTCTGTAGCGGGCACCTTGTTCTATCTGAATAAGACTGGCTTCTTTAATATTCAAAAAATCGAAGTTGTTTTGGAAAGTCCTATTCCAGGGCAGGAGCAATTTTTAAAGCCGAATGTTGATAATTTGGAAGCGGCTTTGGATAAGTATAAAGGGCTTTCGCTTTGGAATATCAAAATGAGGAACATCTCGAAAGAGATTTCGCAATTTGATTGGGTTGAAAATGCGATGCTCACGCGCAGTTGGCCAGCGACTTTGGCGATCAAAGTAAAACCCTATGAAGTAAAATTGTTGTTGATGGGAAAAGCGGGACAGCTTGTTCCAATTATCAAAGATGGTTCTTTCTTAACTCCGGTTGAAGCAAAGCAAGCTCCTGATGTCGCGTTGTTGGACGGAGAGAGTTTTGCGAAAAAACCAGAGCTTAGAAAAAAAGCAGTTGATGTGATTGAGCAGATACCTGCTGAAGGATCGTTCAGCAAAAAAACAATTTCTGAAATTCGTTTCGATGACAAAGAAGGATTTTGGATGACCATGATTAAGACCGGAACCCGCGTAAAAATGGGCGAAGATCAAGTGGCTCTAAAGTCAGCGCGGATTAGCCAAGTCGTCGACTATCTCGAAACTCGCCAGTTTGACGCGCGCGTCATAGACGCGAATCTGTCAAAGAAAGTCCTTGTCAGGTTGCGTAAGGATCCCTAAGCTTAAGTCTGGAAGACCGATCAAAGTCGGGGCTAGCTCCGTCTAAAGAAGTAGAAAATGATTATTTTGTGATCAGTTTTTATCTCGAGATCAACTCTGCGAAATGATTTTGCAGAATGTTTTCCTCAACAAGAAGTTTACTACTTTAGTTAAGGCACCCGCGAGAAATCGCGTTTGGAAGCTTTGAAAACTTCTTTGAGAAGAATCTCGAAAGAGATCTCATAGAAGAATTCTAAAGAGAACTTCTAAAGGGCAAAGGCTTAAGGATGAGTACAGCAAAACCAAAAGCACCCGTATTGGCTGGTCTAGATATTGGTTCTACCAAAGTTTGTTTCGTTATCGGAACAGTCAATCCAGAGGGTAAAATTGAAGTTGCGGGAGTTGGAACAGCTCCAAATACGGGCATCCGTCAGGGTGTTGTCGTTAATATCGAAGCAACGACCGATTCAATCAGAAAAGCAAAAGAAGAAGCAGAATTAATGTCCGGTTACACTGTCTCTGACGTGTGGGTGGGAGTTTCTGGTTCGCATATTTCTTCATTCGATTCCAAAGGTATGGTCGCAATCAAAAATCGTGAAGTGACAACTTCCGAAATTGAACGCGTGATCGAAGCTGCAAAAGCAGTAGCCGTTCCTGCGGATCGTTCTGTTCTGCATATTCTGCCAAGAGAATTCAAAGTCGACGGTCAAGACGGCATCACAGATCCTGTGGGCATGTCAGGCATTCGTCTTGAAGTTCAAGTTCACATCGTGACGGGCAGCCAAAGTGCTATCAATAATTCAGTAAAATGTGTTGAACGTGCGGGTTTGAAAGTCGCAGGCTTGGTGCTTGGTCAGTTGGCCTCTGCAACAGCAGTTATTTCTAACGACGAAAAAAATCTTGGCGTCGTAGTTGTAGACATGGGTGGCGGCGCAAGCAATGCATTGTACTTCGTGAATGGCAGTGTGGCGCACTCTTCTACAATTCCTGTTGGTGGCCAGCACTTCACGCATGACGTTGCTGTGGGTTTAAGAACTCCACAGTTTGCAGCGGAAGAAATTAAGAAAAAACATGGTTGCGCGATGGCGTCCATGGTTAATGAAAATGAAACTATCGAAGTTGAAGGAGTTGGCGGTCGCAAGGCTCGTGTGATTCCTCGCAAAGACTTGGCAGATGTGATCGAAGCTAGGGCAGAAGAAACTGTGAACTTGATCGCAAATGACATTCGTATGAGCGGTGTGATGCCAATGCTTGGCGCAGGTATCGTTCTTACGGGTGGCGCAAGTCAGCTTGATGGTTTGATTGAAATGGGTGAATTTATGTTTGATATTCCGGTTCGTAGAGGTTCGCCTCAACAAATCGGAGGCCTGACCGATGTTGTGAAATCTGGAGAGTTCGCGGCGGCAACAGGGTTGTTGATGTATGGTTTGAGTCAAAGAAAAGATTTGATGAACCAAAATCAGCAAGAGGCAGAGATCAATCTTGGTGAGTCGCTTAACGGCATCACTAAGAAGCTCAAAGAAATGTTAGAAAAAGTATTTTAAGTTTTTAAGTTGGTCTGCACTTCGACTTCTTCGGGCTGGTTTACACTCCGACTTCGTCGGAGTAAATGGGGGCTGGAGGCCTCTGGAAATAGAAATTGGCCATGAAGTGAATGGCTGCAAATATGTCGGGAGGGACACATGTTTGAACTAGAAGAGAATATCAATATCGGCGCTAATATTAAAGTTGTAGGCGTAGGCGGCGGCGGAAGCAATGCGGTCTCTACAATGATCGCTTCTGAAATGAGCGGTGTTGAGTTCATCGTTGCAAATACAGACATCCAAGCTTTGAACGCAAACAAAGCATCTAACAAAATTCAATTGGGTCTGGATTTGACTAAAGGTTTGGGCGCTGGCGCGAACCCTGACGTGGGGCGCAGAGCTGCGATCGAGTCTTACAATGAAATCGTAGAAAAGCTTGAAGGTTCAGACATGGTTTTCGTTACTGCAGGCATGGGCGGCGGAACGGGAACTGGTGGTGCGCCAATCGTAGCGAAAATTGCTCGTGAGTTGGGTGCCTTGACTATCGGTGTGGTAACTAAACCATTCCAATTCGAAGGTAAAAAACGTGGCAAACACGCCGATGCTGGTTTGCAAGAGCTAAAAGAAAACGTTGATACTTTGATCGTGATCCCAAATCAAAAACTTCTCTCTATCGCAGCTGAAAGAACTCCACTTCTTGAGACATTCAAGAAAGCGGATGAAGTTCTTCTTCAAGCGGTAAAAGGTATTTCTGATTTGATCAACATCCGTGGTTTGATCAACTTGGACTTCGCTGACATCCGTACCGTTATGTCTTCTAAAGGCATTGCGATCATGGGAACTGGTTCAGCGAAAGGTGATAACCGTGCGGTTGAAGCTGCGACGGCGGCGATTTCTTCTCCTCTTCTTGAGAATGTGAAGATTGATGGAGCAACAGGCATCATCGTTAATATCACTGGTGGTTCTGACCTTTCATTGTATGAAGTTAATGAAGCGACGACATTGATTACTGAAGCTGCTCATGAAGATGCAGAGATCATCTTTGGTGCGGTTATCGATGAAAGCATGGGCGATGATGTTCGTGTGACTGTTATCGCGACTGGTTTTGATGCTCATGATGTGAAACTTGTGAACGACATGGCTCAAGTAAATCAAATGCAGAACTTCTTGAATCAACAAGCTGCTCAGTTCAACAACATGAACGTGAATCATGCAAATCATATGAACAATATGATGAGCATGCCGCAAATGCCTCAGATGCCACAAATGCCATCTATGCCTGCGATGCCGCAAATGCCGCAATTCCAAATGCCGCAAATGCCTCCTATGCCACAGATGCCAACTGTGCCTCCGCAAATGACTCAGTCTATGAATCAAATGCCTCCGGTAGAATTGCCACCGATCGCTGCGGTTCAAACTCAAGTGATGACTTACACTCATCCGGATATGGCTCAGTCCCCGGGGGTATCCCAGGTCAACGTTACTGAGACAGTAATTGTTCCGCCAGTAGCTGCTGTGACTCCGCAAGTGGCACAACAAGCCGCACAGAATATGGTTGCGCTGTCTGCGCAAAATATGGGTCAAGAGATGCCAACTCCGATTCAGCCACAAACTGAAGCCGGTGTTTCACCTCGCGATTTGTTGCTAGCTAAAGCTCGCGCTTTCAAAGAAAGCCAAGAGTTGAAAGCTCGCCACAACAGCCCAGAGCAATTGTCTATGAACGTAGATCATGAACAGCAATCTTTGGAAGAAGCTCGTCGCATGGCTCGCGAAGTTTTGAGCTCTCCATTTTCTAGCCAAAACTTAGAAGTTCCTGCGTTCATTCGCAAGAAACAAGGTTTTGATCTAAATAATAAAGAGTAGTGGAAGCCTGGTTCATATCCGACATTCACTTAAAAACCGCTGAAGAGCGCAATGGGCAAATCCTATTGCGCTTTTTGCGTTCTTTGCTGGAGTCGAACGGCCCAGATGGCCGTCCAAAAACAGACCCCAGGCAAATTCACCTCTTCTTGCTCGGAGATATCTTCGATCTCTGGATCGGTGGCAGCACTTTCTTTGCCGATCAATTTCCTGACTTGATGAAAGCTTTAAAACAATTCATTCAAGCCGGTGGCAAGGTCACCTACATCGAAGGCAATCACGATGTTCACATCGAAAGATACTTCCAAAAGAAATTGGGCGCAGAAGTTTTTGTCGAAGCTCAATATTATAAAATCGACGACATCAATGTGCGTGTTGAACACGGAGATCTTATCAATCTCAATGACATCAAGTACTTGAAATATCGCAGCATCATTCGCAATCCTTTGCTGAAGCCACTGAGCTGGCTTGTTCCAGGCTGGTTCTGGAGTCATATCGGAAATAAAGCGAGCAAAAAAAGTCGAGCTAAAAGCGGCGAGTACCGAGTTCAAAACGAAGAACAACTCGTCTCAATGATTCGCAATCATATCAAACGCGCCTACAACGAAGCCCCCTTCGATTTAATCGTGTCAGGTCACATGCACGTCTTCGACGACCACACCGTCGAAATAAAAAATCAAAAAGTCCGCTCCATCAACCTCGGCTCCTGGTTCGAACCCGAAGTCCGCATCTTCCGCCTAAAAAACGGCCAAGGCGAATGGATCAAAATCTCTTAGGGTACGCCGTACCTTTTTGCCACGCGCAGTGTTGAAATACTTCACTCAACGAGAAGCTTGGCCGTAGAAATCTTGAAATTTGAATTTTAAATCTGGTTCCTGCTTACAAAGATCTTCGCTTAATCCTTGCCCGCGATTTTTCGCGTCAGACAAAACGGAAAGCATTTTTAAATAGGTAGGCGTAAGAGTTTCACGAACCTTGTAGACGACCTTGCGATAAGACTTATCGGGATTTCCCGCTTCGTAGCCACGGGCGCACATTTCCTGTTGGAATGAAGTGCGAACAGGTGTGTAAGCGCCACTCCATAGGGTCCAAAGACTTTCAAGATAACCCGTGCGATCTTCACCCACAGTGCAGTGGAAATAAATACTGCGACCTTTTTTGACGGCTGTTTCGATGGCCTTCATGCGGCAGGCTTGGCGCTTAAAAGGAAATCAAGGTTTCATAATTTAATATTCTCTAGTTGCATATAATTTGACCCGGCCGAGGTCCTTTTCTAAAGTTTTCAAAACATAGGAGGACTGCATGTCCAAAGACTCTCTCAAAGTGCTCTCGAAGGCGCTGCCAGTTTCGCTCTGTCTTATTTTCTCGGCCTGCGCACATAAGCCTATGACATATGTTGGTTTGGCGGATGAAGGTCACTCTTTCGTGAAGACCGTCAGTACTAAGGGAAAAGCTTGTGAACCTGTTTCTTTAGAGACGTCTCAAAAGCAGTTCAGTTCTTTAGAGTTGAAGAAGACGACCTTTGATGATGCCTCCATCTGTGAGGCCACTCTGCCAGTGGGGACTGCAGTTGTGCGCAGTGGAGCTGGAGAAATCAATATCCCACAAGATCTGGTTAGAATCGTTATTATGGGTGATACCGGTTGTCGCTTAAAGAATCAAAACGGCAAAGGTCCTATTCAAAAATGTGAAGACGAAAAAGAGTGGCCATTTTCTCGTTTGATTCGTTCCGCTGAAAAAGAAAATGCGGATCTGATCATTCACGTGGGCGACTATCATTACCGTGAGTCCTGCACGGATCCAGTAAAGTGCAAACCCTATGAAGGAACTTTGGGATATGGATTCAAACCTTGGGAGGCGGACTTTTTAAAACCTGCAGAAAGTCTTTTGAATCAGAGGCCGTTTATTTTTGTACGTGGAAATCACGAAGACTGCAAACGTGCCTATGAGGGTTTCAATAAACTTCTTTCCCCAGTGGGCGAGCAAGTTTGTGTCGAGGATCAAGGAACTAGATACACAAGTTTTGGAAAATTTCTGATCGTGAACTTCGACAACGCATCCGTAGACGATAAGCCATTGGATTCAACTTCGGCGAGATTTAAATCTTTGCAAGCTCGCTATAAAAAAATGGTCGAGACTTTGAAAGCTCGTCCCGAAACAGAAGTGTGGCTGGTTACCCACCGTCCAATTTGGGGTTTAGCACCAAGTTGGTCTGGCCCCGGTGTGGCTCCTGTGAACATCAATATGGAAGCGGTTGTGCGAGCGACGCCCTTACCTAGCAAAGTGAAGATGGTTTTCGCAGGACACGTTCATTCTTTCCAAATCGCCACAGGCAATCATCCACCAGAAATGATTATCGGAGAGAGTGGCACGGCATTGGATATTTACGACGAAGCAACACGCAAGATGATTCCACCAGGTTACACTGTTTTTCCTGAGGATCATGGATATGCTCTCATGGAGAAAAATCCAGATGGAAAATGGACGGCGACAATCAAATCATTCGATGGTGAAACGGATTTTATCTGTCAAATCAGCGAACCGGGAATTCCTTGCCGCAAAGTCAGATAAGTTTTTAGATTGAGCACTGATTTAGTTTGGTAGGAGTGAAGTTGTAAATCATCACTCCTCCGTCTTTCAGAAGTCCTTTTTTAAGCTGATCCAAATACGGAGGCTTATCACCTAACGTATCACGGCCTCGTTTCATAGTATCAAGGGTACCAGCAACTCCAAGACAACCTTGAGTTGGAGCGTAGGGCTCCCAGCCATGAAGAAGGACTCCGCGACCAAAAATATCTTGATTGCCTGGCTCAAGGCCTTCAAGTTCAATTCCATCTTTGATATTTCCAGCGCGTGGGGGATTGTAGGGCTTCGTGACAATCGCTCCGTCAGGAGTTTTCATGGATCCTTTGCCCTTGCCGAAGCCCCCTTCGCCACGAGAAACCCAAATCGGATTTTTATCTAAAACTTGAGCTAAAGAACCATCGGCATTGAAGAAATACATCTTGCCCATGACTCCGCCTGAAGAGAAGTCATTGTACATGAAGACATCTTTGGATGTTTTGCCTTCCGCCTTAGCTTTTTTGAAAGCATCCAAAGCCTGCTGTAATCCGCAAGTGAATTTTCTATCGTTCTTTAAGCTATCAGGAAGCTCTTTCGCACAAGCGGGTAGGACCTCCTTAGTTTGACCTAAGATCTTATTGGTCTGTTCGACCTTTTGCTCAACAGCAGATGCCATAGCCTCTGCGGGAGTCGATTTTTTATTGACCGGCGTTGCCAAAGACTGTGGTTTAGGTCCCAAGCCAAAAAGATTTAAGAACCAATTGAAGAAGTTAAATCCGCCTGACTTGTAAACGGGAATATCTGCTGAAAGGGTGCAACTTTCTGAAGTCGCACAACTCGTATCGGCACCGCTAAGATCGGTTTTCGAAACCACAAGCTGATCGTTGGCTGACAAAGCCCTAAGGTCATCTGCATCCGATGAGGTATCCAAAGTTGAAAAAGATTTCACTTTGTAAAGTGTGTTGTTATCTAGACTTTGAAATCCCGTCTCGGTGGTTGTGTTTCTGACTGCGGGATTAAAGTACAAACTTGTTGTATCAACAGGTTTTAAAGAAATAGTTGAGTCTTTGCGAATAGCACCCACAGGTAAAACCGCTTCATAGGAAGGACTTTCCGCGTGGGCAGTTTGAATAGTAGCAACAATCAGTGCGATTTTAATAAGACTCATATTTCAAGGCTAAATCACTGTGTAATTACATATAAGACCAGAAAGGTACAAAGCCCCTGTTTACAGGCACTTTCTGGAACATAAGGTTTCATAGCTAGTCGTTAGTCGGGCGCATGGTCTTGTAGCAAAATGAGATTGTGCGAGGATTTCGATTTGAGGGTTAAATATGGAGTAACTATGGATTCGCTCTCTCTGCGGGGCTTTGTTAAAATTAGGTCGTAGGCATCTTTCAATGAAAGAAGAAAGCCTTCAGCAGATTGGAGAGAAGATGTTCAGCGTACTCTTAGTCGAAGATGATCCACAAATTTCAAAAAGTTTAAGCATGAGTCTTCGCTACAGTGACTACGATGTTGCCGTGGCGGAAACGATTGGCGATGCGTGGACTAAGATGGCAGCGATGACCTATGACATCTTATTGTTGGATGTGAATTTGCCAGATGGAACGGGAATTGAGCTTTGTGAAAAAGTCCGTGCCGCAGGCAAAGAGGTTCCCATCATTTTTCTCAGTGCCCGTACAGACGAAGAGACCGTGGTGACTGGAATGAATATTGGTGGCGACGATTATCTGCGTAAGCCTTTTGGCACTGAAGAACTTAAAGTGCGCATGAATAAAGTGATGAAAAGACAAACGTCTTCGACTCCACGTAATTCTTTGATTGTGGGACCATTGACGATGGATTTCAGTAAGCGCACCGTACAGTTGCAAGGTCAGCCTTTGAATTTGGGCAAGCGTCAGTTTGATATTTTAGCGATTCTGGCTAAAAAAGCAGGGGACGTTGTGACTCGTGAAAATATTCTTCTGCAGCTTGATAATAATATGGAGCTTTACGATCGAACCATCGACTCGCACATGAGTCATCTCCGCATTAAACTGCGTGATGCTGGGGATGCTATTCAGATTGTGCCAGTATATGGAGTGGGCTACCGACTTCAATGGAAGCAGTAAAACATTATGAAGAATGTGACTTACTTAAAAGTATTTTTAGTGAGCCTCAGTGCCGCTTTGATTTTGAGTTTGATCTCTTTTCTATGCTTGATGAAGTTTTCAGATTTGTCGTTTCGTGCACATCGCTTGAATTTGATGCAATTCATTGCTCGTTCTGTTGAAACCAATCCTAAAGGATTGGTTCTTCCTGATTTTCCCTTTGGTGGATCAAAAGGTGGACCTCCGCACAGAAGACCCGAAGACGGTCCTCCGCAGGGTCCCCGAGAAGAGCGTCCATGGCCGCCTCCGCCGCCTCGCTTTGGTGAAGGCAATCCCGGATTTCCTCCACCACCACCTCCAGGGGGAGGCATGGGTGGAATGATGATGCCACCTCCAGGTCCTCCTCCTCCGGGAGGAATGATGGGGCGACCACCGGGTCCACCTCCAGGTAGTCCCGAATTTCCAGAGTTCTGGATTATTTCGGAAACCAATGAAGTCATTTCTGGTGATAAAGAACGTCTGCCAAAAAATGTGTCTGTTTTGAGTAAACCCAGTGAAGTGCATGGAACTACTACGACAGATAGATTTTGGAATTTCTTTGATCGCACATCGTTGATGCGTCTTGATCATGATCCTGCCGCGTATCTTGTGGTCTTTGAGCGACGCAATCCGTTCCGTGGTCCTTTGTTTTTTACACAAGGAATTTTTACCTTTACCACGGTGTTAGTGGCGCTATTCTTGGCGCTGACGATTACGTTTTATTATCTGCGTAAGAAATCAGAAGAGGCTCGCTCTGTTTTGTTGCGTCTTGAACGGGGTGACTTGAAAGCGCGCTTCGATATTAAACCCTTCGATGAATTCGGGGGCTTGCTCTTGGATTTCAATCGCATGGCCATCGAGATCGAACGCTTGGTCAATCGTGTGCGTGAGACAGAGAGTGCTCGAAGTAATTTACTAAGTGAACTGGGACATGACCTGCGCACACCATTGACCAGTCTAACGACTTCATTTGAAACTTTGAAGTTTCATTTCAATAAGATGACTGTGTCTGATCGCAACGAGATCTTCACGATGATCACAGCGGAAGTGGAATATTTCAAAGAGTTGCTAGAAAAGCTTATGACGATCGCAGAGTTGGATGAGCCTCACTATAAGAAGTCGACGGACTTTATTGACCTGTCAAATTTGGTTCAACAGGAACTTCGCTTCAGACAAAGTTCAAATCAGTTGGGCAAAGAGTGGAATTTTTCCGCGGAGGGTATGAACGGAAAGACAGCGACGGTCCTGGGTGATTCCTACTTACTTCTAAGACTGTTGAAGAATGCCCTCGACAATGCTTCAAGATATGCAAAAAATAAAATCACTGTGTCGATTTCTGATAGTCCCAATCACATCGAGATCGCAGTGGTTGATGATGGCCCCGGAATGGACACAGCGGGCTTAACAAACTTTGGCAAGCGCCAAGAGCGCAGAAAACGCAGAGAAGAAAGTAAAGGCCTCAATTTCTCGTTAGGCCTGGGGTCCGTCATTATGAAGACCATCGCCGAACTGCATGGTGGTTCCATTGAGGTTTCAAACGTCGAAAACGCAGATGGAGTCCAAGGAGTCATCCTCAAAGTCTTAATTCCAAAAGTCGAAAGCTAAAGGTACGGCCTTACTTTTGGTAGCGCAGGTGCGCCACCAAAAGTAAGGCCGTACCTTTTTTACCTTTTTTTAATGACACTTTACACGAATGGCTTCGTTGGCTTCAGCCAGGGCTTTGTTGAGGTCTTTGATTGCGATGATGGCTTCGGGATCTTTTTCTGTACAGTTATTCTGCACAAGACTTAGTCCGTGCTGGTAAACATCTTTATAAACTTTAGCAGCCTCGCAAGGAGAGAAGCAGATCGGCTGAGCATCAATGTATTCCTGGAGCGCACCCGAAATCGCTTCGGAGGTGCATGGAATCGCAAATGACGATGATGTTGCTAAAGATAGAACTAAGAACGCAATGATTTTTTTCATAAAGCCCCTCTGGATAGAATGAGGTCACTTATCTACAGACTTAGTCCAGAGGTATCAAATGACAATGCTGTCATGGCGTTAAGAAAGTGTGGCAAAAATAAAAAGGCCTTCGGAAGAAGGCCTTTTTAAATTCTTATATTAATGTGTCGTAATTCTTAGAAGTTCATTGTGTAACCGATAAGGCCTTGAACACCTGACATCGTTGTTCGTAAGTCGGTGTTGTTAAGTTCAACCTCTGTGTTTCCTCCGCACTGAGAAATTCCAGGAATGCTGCCGCCTGTGCAATTGCCTCCGTCAGAAATATTTCTTTCGATCGGAAGATAGCGAATGTTGCCTTCGATCGTTAAACAGTGAGCATCGGTGAAACAGAAATCCACACCGATACCACCCATCGCACCAAAAGCACTGCCTTTGAACTTAACATCGTTACTTCCCGCTGTGATATCACCGTTCAGCATTCCATAACCTACGCCCGCTTGCATATAGAAGTGGATGAATGAGTTTTCAAGTGGATACATACGTACGATGGGGAAAACAGTGAAGCCACTTAATTTGTAGTCATAGCTGCCACCCGTACCCGAGCCTGTTTCAGACTGAGTGAAGTAAGATGGACGAAGAACAAAGGCATAAGGAGAAGAAGCAAAGCGATAGATCCAGTTCGCATAGAATTCATAAGCGGAGCCGAGATTTTTTGTGCTGGCGCCGTCCTGCGTGCGGGCAAGGTCAATCGCCGAGTTCAAATCGTTCTGGCCCGCAGAAACAACAGAAAAACCAAAACCTAAAGAGCTGTCACCGCCAACGGCAGCACGACTCAAGCCACCGCCAGCGCGGGCAGCATTTGCATCTTGAAGTGACAACGTGGAAACAGCCAAAAGAGTGACGGCAAACAAAGCTGCTCTTCCTAGCATTCTCATAAATCCTCCTGAATTTTGCACTTCGACTCCGCCGAAGCTCCCGTATAATAACAAGTATTAGGTTCTTTTAATTCGCGAGTGCTCGCAACTGTCATTCTACTTCTTTTGGACAAAGGCCGAGACCATCTTTTGTCCAGTTAGTAAAAATGAGACAAAATTGTGTCTGTGTGAGACGCTGTTGTTATGAAGCATCTGTATGAAAAAATCCTCTCTTCGCGACAAATATTTAAAGGTCGCTTTTTAAAAATTGAACAAGACGAAGTGGAAGCTCCAGATGGTCGGACCTATGTGCGGGAGTACATTAAGCATCCCGGCGCGGCTTTGATCATTCCACTTTTACCAAATGGGAAGGTGGTGATGGTGCATCAGTATCGTCATGCTTTGAAGCAAGTCTTCTTAGAATTCCCCGCAGGTAAGCGAGATCGGGGCGAAGACAGTCTTGTGACTGCGCGCAGAGAAATGATGGAAGAGACTGGTTATGAAGCCAAGGATTGGAAGTTCCTGACCACGATTCATCCTGTCATCGGCTATTCTGATGAGCATATCGATTTGTATCTGGCGAAAGACCTAACGCATGTCGAGCAAAAACTTGATCATGGCGAATTTCTTGAGGTCACCGAAGTGGATCCAAAGGAACTTATGCAACTTGTTCAAGAAGGCAAAGTGACTGATGTGAAAACCCAGATCGCCGCCTTTTGGCTTGATAAATTTCTTCGTGGGGAGTGGAATTGAGAGGGGAGGACCCTCTCATGTTGGTTCAGTCAAAAAATAGTTTTAAAACAAAAGAAAATATTCAAATTGGTTCGCAAGAGTACACGATCTTTAATCAAACAAAGATCTCGCATCCTAATCTAAAAAAATTGCCGATTTCGTTGCGCGTACTTCTTGAGAATCTTCTTCGCCATGAAGATGGCGTTCATGTGACAAAAGAAGATATCGATTCGTTGCTGAGTTTAAGCAAAGAGTCTTTGTCGCGAGAAATTTCGTTCTTTCCTGCCCGCGTATTAATGCAAGACTTTACCGGGGTTCCCGCTGTTGTCGATTTAGCAGCGATGCGTGACGCGATGAAATCTTTGGGCGGAGACCCCACAAAGATCAATCCTCTAGTTCCAGTAGATCTGGTGATTGATCACTCGGTGATGGTGGACTCTTTTGCGTCTCCTTCTTCTTTCGACGAAAACGTCAAAATGGAGTTCGAAAGAAATCACGAACGTTATGTGTTTTTGAAATGGGGGCAAAGTGCCTTTCGTAATTTCAAAGTGGTGCCTCCAGGAACGGGGATCTGCCATCAAGTGAATTTAGAATATCTTGGTAAAACGGTCTGGCATGCGAAGGGCCATCATGGTCAATATGCTTTCCCAGACACGTTGGTTGGCACTGATAGCCATACAACAATGATCAATGGCCTGTCCGTATTAGGTTGGGGAGTTGGCGGCATCGAAGCGGAGGCCGTGATGCTAGGGCAACCTCTGAGCATGTTGATTCCTGAAGTTATTGGTTTCCGTCTTGAAGGAAAACTGAATGAAGGAGCGACAGCTACGGACTTGGTTTTAACGGTCACACAAATGCTTCGCAAGAAGGGCGTTGTCGGAAAATTCGTGGAGTTCTATGGGCCGGGCCTTAAAGGTTTGTCTTTAGCAGATCGTGCGACGATTGCGAATATGGCACCTGAATATGGAGCAACATGTGGTTTCTTCCCCGTCGATGAAGAAACAATGAAATATTTAAAACTCTCAGGTCGTGATGCTGAAACATTGGCGATTGTAGAAACCTATGCGAAAGCCACGGGTTTATGGCGCACTGACGATGACGAACATTTTGCTTTCCAAGACACATTGAAACTCAATCTGTCTGAAGTTGTTCCGTCTTTGGCGGGACCGAAGCGTCCTCAAGATCGTGTGATTTTGAATGATGCGAAACATGATTTTCAAAAACAACTTGTTGCTGGTTTTCAAGTTGCAGCGGAAAAAGCGTCAAAGGAAGCTTCCTCCCATGTGGTGGAAGGTGAGTCTTATAAAGTAGGTCATGGAGATGTCGTGATTGCCGCGATCACCAGCTGTACGAACACCTCAAATCCTTCGGTGATGATTGGTGCGGGCTTGGTGGCGAAGAAGGCCGTTGAAAAAGGTTTGAAAGTAAAGCCATGGGTGAAAACATCCTTGGCTCCAGGATCCCAAGTCGTGACTGATTATCTTGAAAAATCCGGAGTGCAAAAGTATCTGGATCATTTGGGCTTTAACCTTGTCGGTTATGGTTGCACAACTTGTATCGGAAATTCCGGTCCATTGCCACAGCCTATTGCCGATGCGGTGGAAAAGGGAAATTTAGTAGTGGCCTCTGTTTTATCAGGCAATAGAAATTTTGAAGGACGTATCAATCCAAGTGTGAAGGCAAATTACTTGGCATCACCGATGCTAGTCGTGGCTCATGCCATTGCGGGCAGCATGTTAGTGGATATCAGCAAAGATTCCTTGGGTGAAGATCACAATGGGAAACCTGTTTACTTGAACGACATCTGGCCAAGCAATCAAGAAATTCAAGATGCGGTTAACCACGCGGTGGAAGTTCGCCAATTCCAGAATCGTTATGGGAATGTTTTTGCTGGAACTGAAGATTGGAAGAAGATCAACACGCCGTCATCGCAAACCTATACTTGGGACGATAGCACTTATATCAAGAATCCTCCTTACTTTGAGGGGATGCAAAAAGTTCCAAAGGATTTGAAGGGCATCAAAGGTGCTCACGTACTAGCTATCCTTGGCGATTCAATCACGACAGATCATATTTCTCCTGCAGGCAGTATCAAAAAAGATTCTCCAGCGGGTAAGTATTTGATGAGCAGGGACGTGCAGCCGAATGACTTTAACTCCTATGGCTCACGCCGTGGAAATGATGAAGTCATGGTGCGCGGAACTTTTGCGAACATTCGCATTAAGAATGAAATGCTTCAAGGTATCGAAGGTGGAATGACGAAGTACATTCCAACGGGCGAGACCATGGCGATCTATGATGCGGCGATGATGTATAAAGATTCTGCAACTCCGTTAGTTGTTGTTGCAGGAAAAGAATACGGCACAGGTTCATCCCGTGACTGGGCAGCTAAAGGAACAACACTCTTAGGCGTGAAGGCGGTTATCGCGGAAAGCTTCGAGCGTATTCACAGATCTAATTTGATCGGCATGGGCGTCTTGCCGTTGCAGTTCATCGGCGGAACAGATCGCAAGTCATTGCATTTGGACGGAAGCGAAACCTTCGACATTCAAGGCGTCGAAACCATGAAGGCCCAAGAAGAACTCACCGTAACAATCACCAGAAGCAACGGCCAAAAAGAATCCATCAAGGCCCGCTCCCGCATCGACACCATCGTAGAACTGGAATACTACAAAAACGGCGGAATCCTACCCTACGTTCTAAGAAAGCTCATGTAGGTACCTGCTTCCCTTCGGGAAGTTTCGGTACATGGTAAGTCAAAGTTTAAACAAGAAAGGGAGCGTGACAGCTCCCTTTCTTGTTTGATTTAGATTGAAGTAGGTACTTTTTTGAACCAAAGGGAAGCAGGTACCTTTCGGGGCTAGCGGAGGATTTCGAGCATGAGGATGAAGGTGTATTCGGTGGCTGATTCTTTGAGTTGATCGAAGCGGCCGGAGGCTCCGCCGTGACCTGAGTCCATGTCGGTCTTTAAGAGGATGATGGACTTGGATTTATTGTGGGCGCGCAGTTTTGGGACCCATTTGGCTGGTTCCCAGTATTGAACTTGCGAGTCATGCAGGCCCGTTGTGACTAACATATTTGGATACTTGGCATTTACGATATTGTCGTAAGGGGAGTAAGTTCGAATGTAGTCATAGTACTGTCTTTCGTTGGGATTGCCCCATTCATCATATTCTCCTGTGGTCAGAGGAATGGATTCATCCAACATCGTGGTGATCACATCGACGAAGGGAACCTGAGCTACGACGCCATGATAAAGATCAGGGCGTAAATTAATCACAGCTCCCATCAAAAGACCACCGGCACTGCCGCCCATGGCATAGAGTTTTTTTGAATCGACAAACTTTTCTTTAGCCAAGGCATCAGTGCAGTCAATGAAGTCGAAGAATGTATTCTTCTTGTGAAGAGTTCGACCATTGTCGTACCAGTCACGACCCATCTCAGATCCTCCACGGATATGAGCCTTGGCATAAACAAAACCACGATCCACCAAACTAAAGACATCTGAGCTAAACCATGGATCCATGTTCGCACCATAGGAGCCATATCCATAAATCAACAGAGGAGCTTTACCATCTTGCTTGAAATCTTTTTTCATCACCATAGAAACAGGAACTTTGGTGCCATCCCTAGCTGTGATAAAGATACGCTCTGTCTTATAAAGTTCAGGGTTGAAGTTAGGAACTTCATGGGTCTTCTTAAGCTCCTGTTTATGCGTGATCATATTAATATCGTAAACAGAGGGCGGTAAGCGCATAGATTCATATTCAAAACGCAAAACATCGGAACTGTACTCGCGATTGTCACCCACTGCGGCCATGAAACTTTGATCAGCAAAGGGAATGTAATAAGAATTTCCACCATCGCGGTCAGTGATATGAATTTGCGTGAGACCGTTCTTTCTTTCATCCATAACAAGATGATTTTTAAAAACTGCAACATCTTGCAAATAAGTATCCGCACGATGAGGAATCAGCTCTTTCCAATGTTTAAAGTCATTTTTGCTCAGTCCCGCAGTCATCAGCCGGAAATTTTTCGCATTCTTATTCGAGACAATATAGAACTTGTCGAGGCCATCCGTGACCGAATACTCATGGCCTCGTTCACGTTTCGCAAAAACTTTGAATTTATCAAAGGGCTTGTTGGCAGGCAGAAATTGAATCTCGGTGGTCAGGGTGCTGTAAGATCCAATGTAGATGAATTTTTCCGAAAGTGATTTGTAAACACTGACAGAGAAGGTTTCGTCCTTTTCAAAATAAATAAGATCCTTCTGATGTGTTTTCAGATTGTAACGATAAACTTTATCGGTTCTTAAAGTTTCGGGATGTTGTTCTGAATAGAAAACTGTTTCATTGTCATCGGCCCAAACCAGATTGGCGCTGACATCTTTGATCGTATCAGGAAGAAGTTTTCCTGTTTTAAGATCTTTAAATCTCAAAGTGAAAAAGCGTCGGCCCACAGTGTCTTCCGCGTAGGCCATGATGTCTTGATTGGGACTCATGATCGGCCCTGAGGATTGATAGAAAGTATGACCTTTAGCTAGTTCCGGGACGTTAAGTAAGACTTCTTCTTTGTTCGCCAAAGAATCTTTCTTGCGCGCATAGAGTGGATACTGTTGTCCTTTTTCGTAGCGACCATAGTAAAAAAATCCTGCGTGTTGAACTGGCACGGAAGATTCATCTTCTTTCACTCGGGATTTTAATTCTTGGAAAATTCTGTCTTGAAGATCTTTGACTGGCGCCATGACTTTGGCGGTGTAGTCATTTTCTTTTTTAAGATAATCAATAACTTTTGCATTTTCACGTTCGCGCAACCAAAAGTAGTCGTCTTCTCGAACATCTCCAAACTTCTCCATCCTGTGTGGATTTTTTTCGGGATGGGGATAATCTTGAGGGAAATTGTGCATGCAAGAGACTCCAAGAAGGCAGATGGGCAACAATAGACATTTTTTCATTCACTTAGGTTAAGTTCTTCGATCCTTTGAAACAAGATGCTTCGTGTATTTAGGAAGCTGCATGGCAGATTTCGTTTTGATGGTGGGCAAGGGTCTTAAACTGAACTAGGATACCAACAAAGCGGAGTTCAGTTTATGACTGATGTGTTAGCAGCGCGTTCTACAATGGCTTTCTCGTTGGGATTTCATATCATTTTCGCGGCAATTGGCATGATCATGCCTTTCTTCATGGCGACCGCGCATCTTCTGTATTTAAAATATAAAAGACCCGAGGATCTGGAATTGACAAAGATGTGGATGAAAGGTGTCGCCATATTCTTTGCAGTTGGCGCAGTTTCGGGAACAGTTCTGTCATTTGAACTGGGATTGTTATGGCCAGGTTTTATGAAACATGCAGGACCCATCATTGGAATGCCATTTTCATGGGAGGGCACAGCTTTCTTCTTAGAGGCGGTGGCCATTGGTCTTTTCCTTTATGGCTGGAAGAGAATGAAACCCTGGGTGCATTGGTGTTCGGGCCTTGCTGTGGGAGTTTGTGGTTTTGCATCAGGCATTTTCATTGTGGCCGCCAACAGTTGGATGAATGCGCCTCAAGGTTTTGATTGGGTTAACGGTGAAGCACTGAATATTGATCCAGTAAAAGCTATGTTCAACCAAGCGTGGCCTCATCAAACTTTGCACATGCAAGTTGCAGCTATCCAAGCTGTTGGCTTTGCAGTAGCAGGGATTCATGCGTATCTCTTAGTTAAAAAAGGTCCTTCGCGGCTGCATGCCCGTGCCTTGAAGATTGCGATGTGTTTCGCGGCGGTGGCCTCTTTGATTCAACCATTGATTGGACATTTCTCTGCACAAAGAGTGGCGGTTTTGCAACCGGCGAAGTTAGCTGCGATGGAAGCGCATTTTGAAACCAGTTCCTATGCGCCTTTGTACATTGGTGGCATTCCCAATATGCAGACCAAAGATGTTGATTATGGAATTAAGATTCCAGGTCTTTTAAGCTTCTTGGCCTTCGATGATGTGAAAGCTCCAGTGAAGGGGTTGAATGAGTTTCCACAGGATGAGTGGCCTAACGTTTTAATCACGCATTTTTCATTTCAAGTGATGGTGGGGCTTGGCACTTTAATGGCTTTAATTGGTTTGGCATATTTATACTTTCTTAGAAAGAGGCACGAATTGCCGCCGATATTTTTAAAAGGTTTGATTCTTCTGACTCCATTGGGCTTTGTGGCCTTGGAAGCGGGATGGATGGTGACAGAGCTAGGACGTCAACCCTGGATCATCTATGGTTTCGTGAAAACCCGTGATGCCGTGACGCCGATGCCGGGAGTTCAGTTTCACTTCTATCTTTTCTTAGTTTTATACCTTCTGCTGGCTTTCGTGACAGCTTGGCTGTTCCGTCGCCAAATCGAAGTGGCACAAAATAATTTGAACAAAGGAAGTTTGTCATGATTGAGATTCTTCTTTTCTTTATCGCTGCAGCTTTGCTTCTTTATGTTATTTTGGGAGGCGCTGATTACGGTGCCGGAATTTTAGAGTTATTTCCCAGTGGAAAGCTCAAAGAAAAAGAGCGGGAAGTAATCAACTATGCCATGGGGCCGGTGTGGGAAGCCAATCACATGTGGCTGGTGTTAGTGATCGTGATTCTTTTTATGGGCTTTCCCCAGATCTTCAATCTGGTGATGACCTATTTGCATCTTCCAGTGGTGGCCCTGTTGGTAGGAATTGTCGTTCGTGGCACCGCTTTCACTTTTAGACATTACGATGCGATCCATGAACCGAAATCTCAGAACGTGTACTCTTGGCTTTTTAGTCTTTCCAGTCTGTGGAGCGCCCTGTGGATTGGAGTGATCGCGGGAAGTCTGGGGCGCGGAAGTATAAATACGGAAACCCGGGATTTTGTCGAAGCCTATGTGAATTCCTGGTGGGGACTTCTGCCCTTAGCGACCGGAGTGATGACGGTATTTATTTTTGCTTTCTTAGCTAGTATTTATTTGATCGGTGAAACAGAAGATCCGGCTTTAAAGAAGATGTTCTGGCGTCGAGGTTTTATCTTCAATATTGGTGTCGTTGCTTCCGGAGCCCTGGTCTTCGCCGCGGCCTATATCGAAAAAGTCGATTTCTTTATGAAGTTCGTCACAAATCCAGTCACCGTGGTTTTAATGTTGTGTGCGACGGGTTTGTTCTTTGTATTGTGGTATTTTGCCCGACGCAATCAGCCTGTGATCGTGCGTATCATCGGAGCGGGACAGGTGTGTTTGATTCTTTTTGGATGGTATATCGTGACAGCGCCGACGGCAGTGTTGACGTCTACGGGGCCTGTCACTTTCTTTGCAGCGGCGGCACCTCCGGCTACATTGACTCAGTTGACCATTGCTTTATTGGTGGGAAGTGCACTGATTTTCCCAAGTCTTATTTTCTTACTTAAAGTATTTAAAAGAAATCCATAAGGAACTCAGGGGAGCAAACGTCCCCAAGAGTCCCATGAAAGAATATTAGATGCGGGCTTCGCTTGAAGAGGCTGGACGAGAACGTTTGATTTTCTCTGACTCCATGGCCGCTAAGTAAGCTTCTTTAAAAGTCGTGCGAGCAAATTCTTCGATGGATGTGGCAGTTGTATTCAACTTGTCGCGAGTGACTGTCGCGCTCAAGGTGCCGTTGCCAATACCTCGAGAAAGTTCGTTTATCGACTCTGCGACGTTTCGAGACATTCCCGCGCCAATCATATAATTGAGCATCTCTTTATCTGGAACCTGAACATATTCTAAATCAGGTTTTTCAATGGCCATTCCGATAGCTCGAATGGCTTCATCGAAGGTCAGAGTTCTTTGACCCAGGAGATATTCAACATTGCGCCCTTTGAAGTTTGGATTCATCAAAAGGAAAGCCGCGCGAGCCGCGATATCCGCAGTCGCAATCATATCCAGAGGCACTTCGCCAGGAGCCGTTCCAAAGTATTTATTCATGGAAATGATTGATGGAATTCCAGCTAAAAGATTTTCCATAAAGAAGGTGGGACGCAAGTGAATAATATCAGGATGAGTGATTTCATTCAGTCGTTCTTCTTGATCATGCAATCCTAAGACGGGACCGGTGCCCTTTTTAAGATCAGCGCCGATGCTGCTTAGATTGACGATTTTTTTAATGCCACTTTCTTCGATGGCTTCGGCAATGACTTCGCCAATTTTATTTTGATAGAAACGCAGCTCATCGGTTTTCATTGATACGGGTATCATGACAAACGCCGCAGAACAGTTACGAAGTGACTCAGTCACAGTAGAGACGTCATTGACATCACCTTCAATAAGCTCGGCACCTTCAAAGGCTTCTTTGTCAGGAAAGTGGCGAGCCATGCAGCGGACTTGCTGATTATTTTCAAGCAGGTGAGACGTGATTTTGGAACCAATGTGGCCCGTAGCCCCCATTACGAAGATCATAAAAAAGCCTCCTAGTTGTATGACCCATTTTAAGGTCAGAACGAGGAGGCTTCGTACTTACAATTATTTAACGGCTAGCCAGACTAGCGAAAAGCTATTTGGCTTCCACCAAAAGCTGTTCAGCATGGGCCAAGGAAGTCTTCGAGATCTTTTCTCCGCTGATCAGACGGGCGATCTCTTGAACTCTGTCTTTTTGTTTGAGTTCTGACACGATCATAGCCACGGAATCCTTTTGCGGGGACTTTTGAATAAAGAAGTGAGCATCACCAAAGGCCGCAACTTGTGGCAGATGTGTGACACAGATCACTTGTTGTCCTTTGCCAATAGTCTTCAATTTTCTTCCAACTTTTTCCGCCGTTTCGCCAGAAACTCCCGTATCCACCTCGTCGAAGAGATAAGTGCGCGGCTGGTTGCTAGAGCCCACAACACGCTTCAAAGAAAGAAGGATACGACTGAGCTCACCACCAGAGGCGAACTTCGCCAAAGGGCGTTTGACATCTTTCGATGATGTTTGGCTGAGGAACTCAACGTCGCTCATGCCGGTTGAAGCCAACTCCGAAGTTTTTTCGATATTCACATGGAAGGTCACGCCCTTCATGTTCAAATCTAAAAGTTCAGCGCCTACGCTGTCCGCCAAAAGATCCGCACCTTTCAAACGACGCTTATGAAGGTCTGTTCCCAAAGCTTCCAATTCTTTCAAAAGAACGGTGGCTTCTTTTTTCAAAGACTCCACTTTCACATCCGAGTTTTGAAGATTTGAAATTTCGATTTCCATTTCCATCAAAGCTTTAAGAATGTCGTTCACATTGGTGCCGTACTTTTTCTGAAGCTTACGCAGTTCACTCAAGCGACCTTCAACCTCTTCAAGGCGTTGTGGGTCGGCATCAATCTTCGCAGCGTACTGACGAAGCTCGTAAACGCTTTCATCAATCAAAGCTTTGGCTTGTTCCAAGTTCTCAAGTTTCGCGGCGATTTGAGGATCAAGGCTGGCTAACTCTGCACCTCTTTTGAGCACGACGTTCAAACGGCTGATAGCTGAGTCATCGTCCGTATACAAAGCGGCCTCTGCGGAATCCGCGAAAGAACCGATGCGTGAAGAGTTTTTAAGTTTTTTAACTTCGATTTCCAATTCTTGATCTTCACCTGGGGAAAGATCTAAGTTTGCGATCTCATCCCGTTGATAGATTAAGAAGTCCAAGCGCTGTGCTTTTTGTTTGGCATCGCTTTCAAGCTTTTTGATTTCTTCAAAGATCGCATGGTAGCGATTGTGTTTTTCAGTGAAGAGCAAACGCTTGTCCCAGGTCCCTGCATATTGATCCAAAAGATCCATATGATAAGCCTTCGACATCAAGTTGCGATTTTCATGTTGTCCGGTCATTTCAATCAGCGGAGCCGAATGACCCGCTAGCTCTACAAGGGGAGCTACAACATCACGCAGACTGCTTAAAGTACTTAAGCTGCCATTAAGATAAATCTTTGATTTATCCCCGGCGCTAAGAACTCTGCGAACAATCAGAACGTCTTCATCTGTTTCGATGCCCATGTCTTTTAAGGCACTCAAAACGTCAGGACGCTTGCTGAGGTCAAAAGATCCCTCAATTGTCGCTTGCGATGAGCCAGTACGAATAGTGTCGCTAGAGCCTTTGCCGCCCATAAGCAATGAAAGGCTTTTCAAAAGAACGGATTTACCTGCGCCTGTTTCACCCGAAAGAATATTCAAGCCATCTTTGAAAGAGATATGAAGATTTTCGATAATGGCAAAATTTGAAACTTTAAGCTCTAGCAACATGATTAACTCCGATCGCCGAATTTTAATTTTTCACGCAAAAGAGTGAAGTAGTTATGATCTGTTTGGCGAACCATCCAGTGATCATAGCAAGAACGAGTCAGAACAACTTCATCGTCTGCTGATAACTCTGTCACCTTCATCCCGTCGACAATGAAATGTGCCTTGGCGGTTTTACCGTCTAATTTGAACGATAAAGTGCTGTAGTCAGGAACAATCAAAGGCCGAGAAGTTAAACTGTGAGGCGCCACCGGAGTCACCACAAAGACAGGAGATTCTGGATGGAGAATGGGGCCACCGGCCGCGAGGTTGTAAGCCGTCGATCCGGAAGGACTGGCAACAATAAAACCATCGGCTTTAACTTCACTCACTAAAAACTTATCTGAATAGATCGCGGTATTGATCAATTGAGACATCGAGCCTCTTTCGATCACGATGTCATTCAAGGCATGATATTCGCCGCGGGTTTTACCCTTACGCAAAACCTTGGCCACGATCATAGAACGAGGACGAAGCTCCATCTTACCATCAAGAGCCTTTTCGATAATCTCAAAAGCACTATCAGCACTGTGGGCTGTCAAAAAACCCAGAGAGCCCATATTGAAGCCAATGATGGGAACACTGCGACCTTCCAGGATGCGCACGGCACGCAAATAAGTGCCATCACCGCCCAGAACAATCACCAGTTTCAAACTGTCCAACTGCTTTTTGGTTTTCGCAGCTTTTGTGCCGGGAACTAATTTTTGATCAGGACCCGTGAAGACTTGATGGCCTTTTGCCTTTAAGAAATCAGCAACCTTTTTTGCAAGGCTGACCGCTTTGGCCGTTTCAATACGATAAACCAAAGCGATGGCGCTATTTTCAGGCAGTTGTAGAAGACTCTGATTCGCGGAAATCTTTTTTTGCATCACTTCCGCTTTCGCTTCTGATTTTTTTCCTAGCTTGGCTCCAGACATCTTCGTCGCTTTAGTCATTAAATCAATCCGTCTCTTCTTAGCAAAGCTTGAGGGTCTGGTTCGCGACCGCGGAACTTCTTGTAAAGTTCCATGGGATGTTCTGTGCCGCCACGACTTAAGATGTTCTCTTTAAATTTTTGTGCGACTTCTGGATCGAACAAGCCTTTTTCTTTGAAATACTCAAACGCATCGGCATCCAAAACTTCCGCCCATTTGTAAGAGTAGTATCCTGCAGAGTAGCCTCCAGCAAAAATGTGGCTGAAGCTAACTGAAGAATTGGCACCGTCCACTTTAGGGAAGAGACGGGTGTCGGCCGTAGCTTGTTCTTCGAAGGCATCTACATCTTTGATCAAAGAAGGATCCGCCGTGTGCCATGCCATATCCATCAAGCCGAATTGAATTTGACGGCAAGACATGTAACCCGCTTGGAATCTTTGCGATGCTTTAAGTTTTTGAATCAACTCAGCAGGCATGGGTTGGTTTGTTTCATAATGACGTGCAAACAAATCCAAACCTTCTTTTTCACCCACCCAGTTTTCCATGATCTGAGATGGAAGCTCAACGAAGTCCCAGTAAACATTCGGTCCACTCAAAGATTGGTAAGTGCAATCAGAAAGCATTCCATGCAAAGCATGACCGAACTCATGGAACAAGGTGCGCACTTCATCGTAAGTTAAAAGAGAAGGCTTCGTCGGAGTTGGTTGCGTAAAGTTGCACACGATGCTGACGTGGGGACGTTTCAAAACGCCTTCGCTCAATCCTTGACTGCGGAATTGAGTCATCCATGCGCCACCTTTTTTAGTTTCACGAGGGAAGAAGTCTGTATAGAACAAACCCATGTACTTGCCGGATTTCTCCTCGAAGATTTCGTAAGCTTTAACTTCCGGGTGATAAACCGGGATGTCTTTGTTTTCTTTGAAGGTCAGACCGTAAAGCTTTTTAGCGTGGGCGAAAACACCGTCGACAACATTTTCAAGTTTGAAGTACGGGCGAAGGTCTTCTTCGTTGAAAGCGTATTTATCTTCTTTCAATTTTTCAGAGAAATAGTTGAAGTCCCAAGGCTTGATATCCGTCACGCCTTCAAGTTGTTTTGCAAAAGTTTGAACTTCGGCAACATCGCGTTTTCCAGCTTCGCGGGAAGCCGTTAAAAGTTTTTGCAAGAAATCAAAAACTGTCAAAGGGTTCTGGGCCATGCGCTCAGCAAGAACGAAGTCTGCATGAGTCTTGAAACCCAAAAGCTTCGCGCGCTCGGCACGCAAGGTTACAATTTTCTTTACCAGTTCTTGGTTGTCAAATTCGCCTTTGAAGGCACGTGAAGAATAAGCTCTCCACATTTTTTCACGAAGTGGGCGAGACTTCGCATAAGTCACGAACGGAAGGTAAGAAGGGATTTGCAAATTGAAAAGCCATTGGCCTTTTTTACCTTTTGCTTCGGCGGCTGCTGCAGCTGCTTCAAGCGTACCCTCTGGAAGACCTTCGAGGTCTTCTTTTTTATCCAAATACATTTCAAAAGCGTTGGTCGCTTTCAAAACATTTTCAGAGTACTTCGGTCCAAGCACTGAAAGATCTAAGTCAATTTGACGAAGTTTTTCTTTATCTGCATCAGAAAGCAAAGCTCCGTTGCGAGTGAATGAAAGATAAGTTTTTTCCAACAGGCGAGTTTGCTCGCCATTCAATTTGAAAGCCGCACGATTGTCGTAAACTGCTTTTACGCGAGCAAAGACTGCTGGATCCAAAGAGATATCAGAAGAAAGTGCTGTAAGCTTTGGATAGATATCTTTCGCTAAGGCTTGCAAAGCTTCATCGGCATTGGCCACTTCAAGGTTGCCATAGGTCAGAGCGATTTTTTCAGCCAACTCAGAGGCCGCTTCAAGAGCCACGATCGTGTTTTCAAAATCAGGAGTCGCTGTGTTCGCTTTAATTTTAGCGACATTGTTTTTTGCAACTGTGATCGCTTCATCAAGGGCCGGAAGGTAATGTTCAACTTTGATTTGATCAAAAGGAACGGCTTCGTCTTTGGCTGTGAATTTTGTTAAAAAGGGATTGTTGGAAGACATAGAGAAACACTCCGCTGTTAGAGGGAAAACACTTATTTTTTATCCCTCGAAATAGCAGGAAAATAAAGGCTTGATTCGCTCAGGCAAAGCCTGAGCGGGGAAGTCTGTGCGCGTTGACGGAAATTATCGAACGGGGTTCATAATTTGAATGTGAAATCGCTTAAAATGGAAAGGGCCTTCGAGGTTTTGATACTTCGAAGGCCCATGATTAATGCGCCGTATTGGACCGGTAAAAACCGGTGAGAAGAGGCGCGCTTCTCGATTTACCAGTAACTAGTACCCGTAGCCGTAATTGTTATATCCATAGCCGTAGCCAGGATTGAAAGCCTGATTGGGATTAATACAGACTCCCAAATTCGATCCACCGATCACTTGGCGGCAAGTCGCCCCTGCACCGCAAGAGTTCGCTTGATCTAAAAGACAGCTTTGGGTCAAATTTCTATTGCATGAACCTTGGTTCGGAGAACCAGGAATGTTCGAGTATTGTGGTTGGTTATTTACAGAACCGCCACCGCCCCAACCTGTGAAGCCTCCACCGAACACCATGAAAACTGTGTAGTTGTAAACGGGTTGTAAGAACTGATTGCTGATGCAACCAAGACCCATCGAACCGTTATATGCAGGAGAATATCCAGACGGACAGCCACAGAATCCATATTGATTGAAGTAAGTCGAATAATTGTATTGAGTCGATCCATAAGGATAAGAATACGTTGTCCAGCCTGAGTAGTTCGCATAGGCACCCGTATTACAAACCGTAGAACCGTTAATACAACGCATGTCATTCGGAGTGACTGCGTAGCCGCCACCTTGACCAGTAGAGTTGCCACCTTTATCTGCGCAGGCCGCAACAAAAAGCGCAAAAAGAATGAATACGAGGCGTTTCATAGGGGCTCCTCCAAAAGGGCCATTTCCTGAACCTTTAAATAAAAAGTCTTCCACAGGGCTTCAATATTCCAAGTTTCATGCCCTGCCGAGAATTTCTCAAAAGGGGATAAATTCGTTCTCAGAGGTATTTTCTTTAAAAGCAGTGACCAAAAGGGGCACCCTGCGCCGCAGAAGGCTGTTTTTCAGAGGCAGGGGTATCTGGCGTTTTTCCTGGAGCGAGAGACTAAGCCATGGCACTCTTTAAGAGAGAAATCGAAAGGAATCGATTATGAAATTCATCACGCTTTTTACAGCACTCTTATTGGCAGTTCCAACATTTGCAGCCGTCACGCAAAAACCTGCAGCACCCGTGGTTCCCAAAATTCTTTCTGGAACCGGCGCTACTTACGGTGGCCTTGCTGGCTCTGGTTTCACTCTTTTGGATTTGCGTCGCAGCTCTGATAAAAAAATTGAAAGATTGGTTTTTGATATCGGTGATAAATCAGGCGCGATGATGCGTGGCTGGCCGGGGTATTACCATGCAGAGTTGAAAGACAATCCTCAACGTCTGGTTATTGATTTTGCGCAAATGCCGAATTCGCGTTTGAATCAGGTCGCCATGACAGCACGTTTGAAAAATTCTATTGCTGTGACTAGCACAGTGATGAGCCTTGAGCCCGTTGATAATTCTTTGAACCTGACGATGGATTTGAAAAAGAATACCAAAGTTCGAGTCTATCAGGTGATGGGAAAAGCTACGACAAGCAAAGTCGTCGTGGATTTGATCACGGAGTAATTGATGCTTTTTCAACGACTTCTTCCTTTGGCTTTGGTCTTTTTATCAGTTTCCGCAGAAGCGCGAATTTTTGATCTCACCCGCGATGGCGGTGCCGCTTACTTCGGATTCACAGGAGGACCTTCGTCAGTGGGGAAGTCGGCTTTTGAAAATGAAGCGGGCACGTCAGTTACAATTCCTAACGAAGTGAAATATAACTATTCAGGTGAATTTGGATACGTCTACTCAAAATCAGCGGCGAGCATCCGCTTCGGTTTCGAATTTCTCAAACCACAGAGCCTGAACAATCTAGTCGGCAACAATGGCAGCGCAGATCTTTACTCTGAATCATCAGACATCTTGGGTTATGCGCCAAAAATCACTTTCGATATTAACTTACGCGCTACCAGCGAAAGCCGTTCATTCATTTCAGCATCCGTTGGCTACGCGACTATCACAATGAAGAATAGCTACACACTCACGGCCGCAGGTCAGGCTGCTTATCCGGGTATGGATGCAAACATGGAAGCCAAGGGCACAGGTATTCTTTATGGAGTATCCGTTGGTCACGAAAATTTCTTAACGGATACAACGACGATTGTTTTCGAACTAGGTTATCGCCGACTCAATATCACAGATCTCAAATACACTCGCAGTGGCAATTACTTCGGAACCGCTCATAATGACGGCGACGCTGTATTGAATAACGGCGCCCAAAGAGAAATCGACCTTTCAGGGGGATTTCTTGGTCTGAGCTTCCGCTTCTACATGTAGAAATCGCAAGAATTTCTCGCAGGACTTTCATCCATATCCACAACTCATGGTGGATCACGGACCACAATTTAACTGGACGGTTTTGGCAAATTGTTGAGCACTAACAGCCCACCTATAACATGAATGTGCGGGGCACCGGTCTTTATGGAGTTTGACTTTGTCGTTGAAAAATCTTTTTCATTTTTGAATCGGAAATAATCACCTTGCGACTCATGATCAATTGCAAACTTTGGGTAGGTTCTAAGAGTCAAAAAGATAGGTGTAATTAGTGAAAATCAGATCAAAATTTATTCTCATAGTTACTCCTTTATTTATATCTGCCTTGGTTGCGGTATTCGCCTTCAATGTGGCCATTTTTAAGAGCGATAAAATCGCCTATGTGTTTGCGACGACCCTGGAAAACACAAAGGCCGAGTCGGAAGTTGTTGAGGCGGAGGTGCGAGCCCGACGGCCGCTCTTTGAACTTTACACGGCTTCCTTCGATTTTGCCCAAAAGAAGTTTTCGCCGTTTCTTAAGGGCCAGTTACAGACGAATGAAACTGTTCAGTATCTCGAGATTGCGGAACGCAATGGAACCAGATTGGACAGTGTTGGTTATCTGTCCACGGATTTGGGACCTGATTTTCAATTGATTCGGCAGGCCTTGGGTTCATCAAGTTCCGCTGCAAATAAAACCGAAATACGTTTTTTTAAGGCAAGAAAAGATCTGTGGGTGGTAGTTCAACCCATTGCGGTGAAAGGCTATATCCCCGAAAATTATCTGGCGATCGCGGTTTTTAAAAACAGTCCGTTTAAAGACCTGATTAATAAACCGCGCAGCTTCGATTTGTTCTTGGTGGATAAATCCGGTCACTTGCTATCGGAACCCGAAGAAGCGGTGAATGATTTATCTGGCCAATTGGTGCAGAAAAAATTAAGTGACATCATTGACAAGAAATCTTCTTCTACCCAGGAGATATCTTATGAAAAGAATCAGTTTCTGGTAGCGTGGAGTCCGACAGCAGAGACCAACTTGGGATTTATTGCGGTCACTTCAAAAAGTAAAGCCACCAGTGCCATTCAGAAAATGTTTAAGACTTCACTCGGGTTGCTATTTATCCTGATAGCGATTGGCTTGATTGTGATTCTTGTCATGACGACCCGATTGACGAATGGAATCGAACTTCTTACAAACTGCATGACTTTGTTTTCTTCGGGAAAGATGGATATCAAAAGTCGGATCAAGTCGAAAGATGAAGTCGGAGTGATGTCCAAGGTGTTCAATCAGATGACGGACAAAATCGTCGATCTAGTTCAGCAAACAGCGGACAAAGCACGCATGGAAAGCGAGCTGGATACTGCGAAGTCTGTGCAAAAGCGTTTTCTTCCACAGCCTCAAATAGAAAATGACTGGTTTAAGATCATCGGTTTTTATGAACCGGCTAGTGAGTGTGGCGGTGATTGGTGGTTTCATACCCACGACGAGAACTCCTGTCTTTTGATGATCGGAGATGTGACGGGACATGGAGTGGGATCTGCGTTGTTGACCAGTTCTCTCAGAGCGGGGGTCGCGGCTTTACGGGCCAGTCCAGACATGCCATTGAAGGAATATGTTTCAACACTCAACAGGGTGATCTACGATACCGCGCAAGGAAATCAGATGGCCACATTCTTCGTGGCCAAGCTGAATCTTCTGACCGGAGATCTGGAGTACGTCAATGCCAGCCACAATCCTCCGTTGGTACGTGTGCGCCAGGACTCAGGTGAGTATGAGAACGTCTTTTTACATGAGATTTCGGGATCCAGACTTGGAGAGAAATATAATTCCACCTACACGTCTCATAGTATTCGTATAACGGAAAACAGTTTGCTGTTCTGTTTTACCGATGGCCTCTTGGAATTCCAGAACGAGAAGGGACGAATATTTGGGGAAAGAAAGACTTATAAAGCTATTGAACGTTCGTTTCAAGAGCCCTATGAGCCTGAAAAATGTCAGATCAATTTGTTAGAGGAGTTCAGTGCTTTCAGAAAAGAAAGGCCCTTGGATGACGACCTGACGTTCTGCTTTTTGCATTTCAGAAAGAACAAGCCAGATCAACAAGGTCATAGCCTGGGGAATTCAGAAAGACTGTGAAAAATCGGGGTCAGATCTCCTTTATTGTTGGGCTTTCTGTTTTAGGACTTTGTGGCGTCTATTTAATTCTGTCTGCTGTCTCTGGAGATATTCTGGGCTCATTGGTCAATCAAAGGCAGGCTCATTATGATGGTTCCGTAAAAAATACGATTCACGATGTACGCTTGCGTTCACGACGAGATATTTCCTGGAAGGATGTTTCAGTTCAGACGGGATTGAATTTCGGAGATCAGATTTTCGTCGGCAGCCAGTCTTCCGCTGAAGTTCAATTGGATGGGATGGGATTGAGACTTTCTGAAAACAGTCTTTTTGAGATGGAAAAGAGTTCGCAAAGTTCCGAACTTCATCTGTCCTATGGAAAACTGAACATCAATTTGGATCAGCAAAAGACCGTGGCTTTGAAGATTGGTCAGGAACAAATTCAGATCAACGGGCAGGGAACAGAGCTTTTGGTGAATCGTTCCAAGGATTCAAAAGAAGAACATCTGGGACTGTCTGCTTTAAAAGGGAGTGCTTCTATTAGTACAGCATCGGGCGAAAAGCTGGAAGCCGGTAAAGATGGTTTTCTTATGCTCACGGCCCGGCCAGGTCAAAAGATAGAGGTGCAAAAATTCGCTCTTTCAGCGCAGCCTCTTAGTCGAAAATTTTTCCTGCAAAAACAGAAGGCACGCTTTGCTGGAAAGATCGACAGTCAACTGAGCGATGTCATGATGGAAATTTCCTCCGACGAGAAATTTGAAAAAGTGGTCTCCACGAAATCTATTAAAGAGGGACAGGACTTCTGTGAACAGGAAGTGCCCGCAGAACCTGGAAGATATTTTTGGCGTCTGCGTGGACGTACTGAAAGCGGACTGATTATGCCCACCTCGAGTGAGGCCTTCTATGTCGTCGATTTGCGTCCTTTGAAAGTTCTTAATCCATTTTTAAAATTTCAACGACCGGGAGTTTGGAGTGCTGATCTAGTTTTGGAAGAGATCGATCAAGCTGAAAGCTATGAAATTCAAATTTCAAAGAGCCCTGAATTCTCTGACGTATTTATGGCTAAAAAAAGTAAATCCGCTACGGTTCGTTTGGATTTTGCCAGAAGCGGGGACTATTTCGTTCGGGCAAGATACAGATTTCCTGTCTTGGAAACACTTCCTCATTGGTCTGAAATTGTGGCACTCAAGGTTCCAGAGCCTCCTCCTGTTCAGATCACCAGTCCCAGTTATCAGTTCGTCAAACCGGGAGTTTGGGCGGTCGAATTCAATTTGCAAAACATAGATCAAAATGAAGGTTATGAAGTTCAGTTTTCAAAAGACGCGAATTTTTCAAAGACCTTTCAGGATTTGATCAGTCAAACTTCGCATGTCAGAATGGAGATTCCAGAACACGGTAAGATATTCTTAAGAACTAAGTATAAATTCAGGCCCGAATTGAGTCAGCCTGTATGGTCAGAGGCAGTCTCTACAAACATTCCGCCACCACCCATTCCACCTCAGATTGTTGGTAGCCGCAGCAGGGCTAATAAGATCAGTTTGAAGTGGACCAGTGAAAGTCCTTTTACAACTTATCAGATCCGAGTCTCTGACAGTGAGAAGTTCAGTCAAGCGAAGGTTCTTGCACAGAGTGATAACCTCATCGAGATTCCTGCCAAAGTGGATAAGTTTCAGTACGCCCAAGTCGCTGGATATATGAAGGACGGTCAGTACAGTGAGTGGAGTGAAACTTATCTGATTCCGGCGGTTATTGATAAAATCAAAGTCAATGACTTGGCAATGTTGCGCAAGAAGATTCCACGTGTAGATCCACATTCAAAAAATCAACTGAAGGTTTCCTGGGACAATGTGGATTTTTTAAAAAAGGAAAAAGACTTAAAGTTTCTAGTCGAACTTTCAGACAATGTAGAATTAACGAAGCCCTTGCAGCGCTCTTTGGCTTCCACAGAGACCACCTTCGATCTTGAAAATTTGAAGCCGATGTACTTTAGAATCAGACCGGCAGCAGATGCTCGGAAATATTGGACTGAAGCTTCTGACACTTTAGAAATCCTTCCTCCGGCAATGCCGGGGCTGGAGGAACCTGTGGTCACATTTCCAAGGAATCATGAAATGATTCTGCTCAGCCCTGGGAATGCTCAATCTGAAAAATCACATTTATACTTGAGTTGGAAATCGGCCAAAGGGGCCGAGGGCTATGAAGTGCAAATGGCAACTGATAAAGAATTTAATAAGGTTGTTAGCAAAGAAGAGGTCAAAGAGACACATCTACAAATACCCAAAGCGATTCCCAAGGGAGTTTACTTTTGGCGGATTCGCAGCTTTCACTCCTGGGCAGAATCCGCGTGGAGCAATACTCAAGAATTTAAAGTGATCTATGAACAGACGAAATAACGGGTACAGGCTTTTTAAATATTTCGTTGTTCTTATCCTGACTCTGGTGCCAGGAAGGGGCTTAGCGCAAAGTTTGATTTCGAGAATGAAGGTGCAAACCAGATCGCAGAGTCAGATGCTGGGGATGATTAACTATTTTCAGATGGATTGTCTGAAGCTGATTCGTCCTCCCTCTGAAGTGTTTCGCTTTGTCGAGATCTATCGTTCTCCTATAACGGATGTCATGCAGGTCCGGATTGTCGGGCAAACCAAGGACCCTTCAGAAATTAATATTGGTGTCGATCCGTTTATTTTTGAAAATCAAAAAGGTGAGAAAAGACTTCTGAAGTTTGATGCGAAAGATCTTGAGATTGTTACCGATGACAAAGGTTCCTTCGCATTTTCTTTTTCCATCAAGGCCGGGGACAAGATTGTGATCCCGATTTTAGTCATCCAGGGGATTGAGAAAAAATATGACTTGATCATTGAAACCGATGCGGAAGGGAAGTTGAGGAAAGCTTTTGCTGAGCCTCTCATGGAGTTTGATATTGTCAAACAGTTCTGTCCTCGTCGTCGTGTCTCTGGTGGAGTGGGGGTTAGCTTTTATAACAGCAAGCAAACTTTTTCCGCGGTCTCTGGAGAATTTTCTAATAGCTCCACTTATTATCCTTCCTTTTTTGTTCAGGCGAATTTGCGCCGTACACCCAATAAGAATATTGAGATTCTTGCAAGTTCGGCTGTGGGAAGAGCGTTGACTCAGAATGTTCTTTTGTCGGACATGAGTTATCGCTGGAATTCTTTGGCTGTCATCGAGGAAAGTCGCAAACAGGATTGGATCTTTTCAATTAAAGAACGTGTGATTCATCCCTATTTTCGCTATGGGTTGCAGTATCACTTTATGCCGGTGATTCGTCTGATCGCTGCCGATGAAGCCTCTGTCGATAATTTCCAATATTTGAATGCTTCAGGTGGTTTCGGATTGTCAGGTTATTCTGGACAGCGTTTGAATGTTGTAGCCTATATGGATCTTCAGTATCCCCTCTATGCATCCCCTCACCTGAATTACAACCTTATGTTCGGTGGAGCGATTGAACTTGCCTATGCCTTTCAAAGAAACTGGTTTGCCGGATTTAACTGGCATGGGCAGGCACATAAGTTCACCTTCACGCGGTCTGATACTCTCGATCAGGGCGGCAAGGTGGACGTGTTGCAATCCAACTTCAACTTGAGCTTGGGCTATCTATTTTAAATATTATTGATAGGTCAGGGGGACTCCTTGCGCGAAGGACCAAGAGAATCTTGAGCCGATGTTGTCGCCGTTTCCACCCCAACACTTGAGACTGTCATGGGGATATCCATCGCCAAGATGAATGACTGCGCAGGTTGTTGAATAAACATTTGAGACATCATAGTTGCTACTTTTATTGAAAACAGTTGTGCTTGAAACCCCGATTTTTGTGGCTCCGCCCAAAATAGTGGGTAGAAGGAGGGGCGTTTTCTGCATAGGAATGGCGACGTTGTTAATACCCAGTTCTCCGGCGCCGTTGTAACCCCAACACCAAATGCGGCTGTTGGAATCAATAGCACAGGTGTGCGTCGCACTTAAGGCAATAGATTGAACATTGGTAACCCCCGAGAGAAGGGTTGGACTGGTTCGATCTGTCAGATCGCCAAGACCCAGTTGGCCAACAGCATTGGAACCCCAACAATAGAGAGCATTACCCGCACCATAGATGGCACAAGCATGCTGAGTGCCAATATCAAATTTTTTCGGGGGCCCTGGTAAGGGAACAAGTACTGGTGTGGATGTCGAGTTTGCGGTGGTTCCATTTCCGAATACTCCGGCTTTGTTTGAACCCCAGCACACGAGATTTCCGTCACTTGTGCGCAAGGCACAGGTCGTAAAGAAGTTCGCACGAACTTGTTGGAGACCAACTCCCGTGACGGCCTGAGGAGATCTTGAATATTCGATACCGCTGGTTGTGTAACCAAGTTGTCCACTGTGATTAAATCCCCAACAATAGACTTTGCCATCGTTACCATCGACGCAGGTGTGAGCCATGCCGGCACTAATTCGCGTAGCCAGCACTCCAGCCGGAAGATTCACAGAAACCAAGGCAGATGAATCTGTGGTGGTGCCGTTGCCCAATTGTCCCACGTCATTACCGCCATGGCATTTGACTGACCCATTAGAGTAAAGAAGGCATCTGTGATTAGCGCCTGCGACGGAATCGGTCACAGACGGAGAGTTTGCAGAACTTCCCCAAAGGTAGTTGTAAAATGTTTGAAAGACGTTGGATAAATTCAGGGTATAGTCGACATAATTGAACCCCCAGCACGAGGTCCCTTCTGACGATTTATAGCAAGTCTGTGCATGAGACAGAGTGAGATTAGAAATAAGCCCTATGTTACCAATGAAACTTGGATCGATAGGAAAATAATATCTTTTGTTGTAAAGATATCCTCCTCCGAGCAGACCACTGGAGGAATTTCCTCCCCAACAGGTGACGTGTCCATTTGTAAGGACGGCGCAGGTATGGAAGCCTGGGCTTATGGAAACTGTTTTTATGTTTGAGTCCTTCAGAACTTGTGTCGCAGTGTCTTGATTGCCGTAGAAAGGACTTCCTGTAAGGCCGGTTGAATTTTTACCCCAGCACCAAAGACTTTGATCTATTTTCAAAGCACAGGTGGAGCTTCCTCCAGCGAAGATTTTTTGCGCTGATGTAAATTGCGGCAAAAGAAGAGGAGTGGTCCAAGACGAAACCACAGGGGAGGGTTGTCCCAATTGAAGTGTCGCATTGTCTCCCCAGCACAGAACTTGGCCAGAGCTGTTTACGGCACAGGTGTGATTAATGCCTGAGGCAATATCTGTAACATCACTGATTCCCATGTCCACGGGAGTCGCGTTGATCGTCGCACCCCAACAACTGACTCTTCCCGTTGAAAGAAGAGCGCAGGTGTTCTGACTTTGTTGAGTGATTTGAGTGACGCCACTCAATCCGGTAATCAAAAAGGCGGTGGGGTGATCCGTTTTGGAAGCGTCGATTTGCCCATAAGTATTATCGCCCCAGCAAGAGGCATTTCCAGAAGCATTGACGGTACAAAATGTATAGGTCATTGCTGATATGTAGACGGCATTTGTTAGACCTGGGACAACGGTCGGAGAATAGTTGAAGCCTCCAACGCCGTCATATCCCCAGCAAGCGACTGTTTTATCAGCCAGTATGACACAGCTTGTGTGTTCACCCATCGTGATCTGAGTGGCTGCTTGAGGCATTGAGGGTACGAGGACGGCTGAAGGCTTTTTTACGGCGGACGATGCTCCGTTCCCCATTTCTCCATAGCTATTTGAACCCCAACAATAAGTTTTGCCAGCAGAGTTTATTCCGCATGAAGTCTCTAGACCGGTTGCAATGCCAATGAAGTCCGTCACAAACGAACCGCTTCCAACTGGGACACCAATATTCATGGAGTTCGTGATTGGTGCAGCATTGGTGACGGAGTCAATTACGACCTGAAAAGTTCTTTGCGGACCAGGCGTGGGATTATCGAGAATATCAATTAAAAAAGATCCCGAAGAAGAGCCTGCGGGAATAGTGATAACTTTTCCGCTCATGGGGCGATAGTCAGTTCCACTGATGGCGGTTCCGTCCTCTGTATGCACTATCATGCTAACATTTTGAATTGCTGGAGAAGACAAGCTGACGCTCACGGAGTAGACGCCACCCTGAGTGCTGAAGTTGATATCCGTCATCTGCAACAAAGGCCCCGCAGTGAAGGCAGCGCTCTTGGTGACGTCACTGATATTTCCAATCTTGTCAAAAGCTCGGACCTGAATTGCATAGGTATTACGTTCTGTAAGATTCAAGCTGGTAAGTTGCTGGTTGATATTTCCAACTCCCAGGTTGACCCAGTCGGCAATAATAGCTTCCGTTGCGAAGTCGACAACGCGGGCTTCGTAATGGTCTACACCTGAGCCGGCATCAAAGGACGCCGCAAATGAAAAGAGGGGAGTTGCCGTCAGCAAGGAGGTGTTAGAGAAAGTCACAGTTCCCGGCATCGTGGGCTTCGTTGTATCAAGCACAATTTGAACTTCAGAGCAGTCCCCTGAGTTGAAGTGGGCGGCATTTCGGAAAAGGACCTTGATAGATTTTTTTCCATCACTGTCAGGAACACGGACGGATGTCGATGTTGAATAGGGAAGCCATTTTGCTGTTTTCCAATTGCACGAACCGTCAGTAAAAAAAGCGAACTCGGTGGCATTGGATGAATTCAGAGTGAGGCCGATATCTTTGGAGGTCGTGTATAGAGCTGGCACCGTTAAACTGGCTGAGCCCGTAGGATAGTTGCTTGAAGCAAATCCAAGGTTCGTAGAATCCTGTTGCACACATGCAGAAAGAATCCAAAGCAAACAAAAATAAATGCTAAGCAATTTGGCGGACATAGAGACTTATCGGGATTCCCAAGGAAGGGCTTCAAATGAAGGGCGACTATATGCTCCGCCAAAACTCGTGGCCCCGATCTAGGAATGGGGAGTCGTACTGTTTTGAGAAAGGGCCCAGGACAGCTTTGTTTTGAAATCAGTCCAGAGCATGTTTGCTCTAATGCATTTTAAATATGTTCTGGAGCATGAAGCTCTGCGGCGCAGCTTGCGTGTGCGCTTCTTGGTTGAATTGCTGAATGGGCGTGTGTTACGAGGGCTTCATATTGTTTATGAAGGAGCTTCTTGTGAAAAATCTTTTTATTTCCGTTGTTGGTTTTATGATCCCTGCTGTTAGCTTTGCTTGGATTCCGCAAATGCAATTTCAAGTGACTCCGCAGTGGGCTGCAGTTCAAGTTATCAACCCATTTGGCTATACAGCGTTCTGCCAAGGGCAAGTGTTTGGTTTAACTCAAACGGGTATTTGGGTAAATTCTTGGTTCCAAACTTACGTTCCAGCTGGTGGCTTCCAGAATGCATACATTTATGCAAATAGCGGATTCTATTTCGTGAACGCATCTGCGACCGTTCAGTGCCAATAGTCGATAAAGTTTTTGGCTAAAATGAAAAAGGGACTGATTGTTGATCTGTCCCTTTTTTTATGTTCGATTTAGTAAAGGCTTTCGATTTGCTCCGTGAATTTCTTATCGAGGAACTTTCTTTTCACCTTCAGTGACGGAGTGAGTTCGCCGGCTTCGATGGTGAACTCATTGGGCAGAATCAGATATTTTTTAATCGACTCATAGCTGGCAAGTTGGCTGTTGGCATCAGCAACCGCTTTGCGAATGATTTCATTCACAAAAGAACTTTTCACAAGTTCAGTCCAATCCGTGTAAGCAATGCCCTTGTCTTTGGCAAGCTTTTCAAGACCGGGACGATCCACCGTCAGCAAGGCTACAATATACTTTTTTTGATCGCCGTGAATCAAAACATTGGTGATATAAGGACAAAGTTTCAACAACCCTTCAAGGCGTTGAGGAGCCACATATTTGCCACCCGCAGTTTTGATCAAATCTTTTTTGCGATCGGTAATCTTTAAATCTCCACCAGGAAGGATCTCTCCAATATCGCCGGTGTGATACCAACCATCCGTGAAAGCTTCTTTCGTCGCATCCGGATTGTTGTAATATTCCTTCATGACCTTGTCGCTCTTTACTAAAATTTCGCCGTCGTCAGCAATTTTTAGTTTCACTTCACCAATAGGGCGACCTACGCTACCAAAGCGATAATTGAAAGGCGTATTCACCGTGATCGCCGCAGTGGTTTCTGTCAGGCCGTAACCTTCAAGAATCAAAACACCCGCAGAGTGGAAGAACAAAGCAATGTCTTTGGAAATTGGCGCGCCACCGCTGATGGCAAAGCGCAAACGGCCACCAAAGGCATCTGTGATTTTTCCTAAAACAAGTTTGCGAGCGGCTTCGTATTTGATCAAAAGATCCAAGGGCAAAGTTTGGCCACTCATTTTGTATTCGCCAACTTTTTTCCCAACTGACAGGGCCCATTCAAAAACTTTCATTTTCAAGGGTTGAGTTTGAATTTGCGCCCAGATAGCAGCATAGATTTTTTCAAAAATACGTGGCACCGAGACCATAATCGTTGGACGTATATCGACCAGATTGCCTCTGATTTTTTCCAGGCTTTCCGCGTAGGCCATCGTGTAACCGATGTAAGCGTGACCCCAGTGTTCAATGCGACCCAAGATATGAGCATAAGGCAAGAAACTCAAAGAGATGTCTTTTTCGTTAGCGCCACAGAATGGAAAGGCTTCAGAAACTTCGCTGATGGCTTGAAGATGAGTCAGCACAACTCCTTTAGGACGACCGGTGGTTCCGGAAGTGTAAAGGATCGTTGCGGTGTCTTCAGGCTTCAAAGTTGCACAAAGGTCTTTATAGGCCTGAGATTCTGTTTGACGATATTTTTTGCCAGTCTCTAGCAAAGTTTTCCAAGTGATGACCTCAGACTCCACAGAAGTTTCGTCAAAGACGATGACCTTTTCGATGGACGGGCATTTGTCTTTTACACCTTGGAAAATTTTAAGGGGACCGCGTGTTTCGGTGATCAAGAAACGCGCTTCGGAATTATTTAAAATGAATTCAACGTCTTCAGGAGTATTATTCTGATAGACGGGGACAGTCACCGCTTTGATGCCGAAGATCGCATAGTCCATAACAGACCACTCATAACGAGTGTTCGCCATAATAGCAACGTGGTCGCCGGGTTTAATTCCCATGGATAAAAGAGCTAGGCCGATTGTTTCAATGTCTTGATAGTACTCTGGCCATGTTTTGCTAACCCATTTGTCGCCGAGGTTGAATTTTACAGCTTCTCTTTGAGGATCGCGGGAACGCATTTCAAGAATGGAATTACCCAATGTGGTGGTCGTGGTCATGGTAAGAATACTCCTCAAGCTGCCGTACTACTGAAGGTCATCGGGAACTTATTTTAAATATAGCTCTACAGTGTCTTTTTGATCGGCATGAATAATAACAGTTTTTTCAGCCGACAGTCCCGTCAGTTTATTAAAGGCCTGTATCTTAACACCGACTTCCGCTTGAATATAGTAAGCTTCGTTCTCTGACTTGATATCTACTGGAACTCCAGAGATGCGCAGTTCAGGATTTGCGCCACCATTTGCAATCTTGATGTACAAGGTCGCAACGCGAACCAATCTTTGCAGATTGCCGTCGATAGAACCTACATCAGTTGTCGGTGTGTATGTAGTTACATAATCTGAATAACCTTCTCTGACAAGACGGATATTCGCAGGGACATTGGCTCTGAGTGTTTTTCTCATTGGCGTGTAACCACCGGTATCAACGCCGTTGATCACAACACGAGCTTTGTCGGGACTGCTCTTGATCATAACTGTATATTCTTGAGCTGTCGCTGCTTGATCGAGTTGTTGAGCTTCACCAACCGAAGCCGGTGCTGCGGTTTCAACAGGATTTGTTGATGAGGCACTTGTTGGAGGAAGTCCGACGGCTCCGGCTGGAACTTTTGAAGACTTCTTCACGATAAAGTTGCTGTAACCCCACCATGCACCCACTGCGATCACCAGACCGATAACAGCTTTCATCGCATAACCTGAGTAATCAGGAGACGGAGTGGAGCTCTTAATCGCCGTGCGAGTTCCCATGGCAACATTGGTGTTGCCTGAAGGAGTGCGCGTCATGGTATTTTGGCTGTTGCTGGCAAAAGTTCCAGTGCCTGCCGAAGTACGAGTTTGCGTGATATTCGTATTTGTCTTAGGACCGTTTGGCTGCGGAGGAGCTTTGAGGTTGTCTAAGTTGACGCGAATATCGGTAGAGGTATTGATATCCAGTTTTTGCTCACCATCATCATCTTCAGCGGCCGCGATGGGAGCTTTAGGAACATTCTTCGGTGGAACACGAATATCATTTTGTGTAACAACGGTTTTGTCTTCTGTTGGTTGTGCTTGAATCTTCGCGAACTCAACAAGTTTGCGACGTTGTTCAAGGAAAACTTGCGAGAAGGCATTTTTCATAAACACACTGAAGTCGTGTGGAGAAAACTCGGGATACTGCGTGTTCAAAAATCTATTCAAGTCACGGTGCAAAGCCGCAGCAGTTTGATAACGAAGGCTTCTGTCTTTAGCTAAAGCCTTGTTCACTATGCGCTCTAGTTCCGGAGGAATAGAGGGATTGATTTTACGAATAGAAGGTACTTGGCACTCGCGGATTTTACGCAAAATTGCAGCTTCGCTGTTCGAAGTGAACAGACGATCATTTGCCAAGAGTTCCCACAGCACGATACCCATAGAGAAAATATCGGTGCGCGGATCGATGTTTTGTCCGTCGGCTTGCTCGGGACTCATGTAACCGTATTTACCTTTAAGAGTACCGGCTTTGGTTGCTTCCATTTGCGTTTCCGCTTTGGCGATACCGAAGTCGATGATTTTGACTTCGCCCTCGAAGCTGACCATGATGTTTTGCGGACTCATATCACGATGTACGATGTTCAATGGACGACCAGTCGTGCCATCAATACAGCGATGTGCGTGATCTAAACCAGCAGCAACTTCTTTAATCATGAAAACGATCTGTTCGATCGTAAACTGAGTATTTGATTTTTTAAGCTCATTTAGAATTTGACGAAGATTGCGGCCTTCGACGTATTCCATCACCAAAAAGAACTGACTTTTCTCAACACCGAAATCATAGATGGAAACCACGTTACCGTGATTGAGGTTGACAGCGATTTTCGCTTCCTCTTTGAACATGTCGATGAATTCTTGATGATCAGAGTACTGGGGAAGAATTCGCTTGATAGCGACAAATTTATTAACACCCACAGCGCCCGTAGACTTAGAAAGGTACACTTCGGCCATGCCGCCCGCAGCGAGACGCTCTAGAAGAATATATTTACCGAACTGTTCTAGTGCTTGAGACATGAAAACCTGTTCCCCTTTGAGAAGACTATCGGTAAAATAAGAATATTCTTTAAGGAGATTCGGATATGAAATGGGTTGGACTGACCGGAGGTATAGCTTGCGGAAAGAGCACCGTGAGCCGGAAACTCGTGGAACGGGCCATTCCAGTCATTGATGCCGACGAAATTGCCAAGGAAGTTGTGAAATCAGGGTCTCCTGGACTTAGGTCTATCATACGAGAGTTCGGAGAAAATATTTTGCTAGAGGACGGAAATCTAGACCGTCGAAAATTGGGGCAACTGGTTTTTGGCAACCCCGATTTGCTACACAAACTTGAATCCATCACACATCCCTTGATTAGGGAAGAGACACGCCGTCTTCGTCGCAACTATGAAAATCTAGGGGAGCCCTTGGTTATCTATGATATTCCATTGCTGTTTGAGACTAAGGCGAAAGATCAATTTGATAAGATCATAGTGATATCTTGCACGCGTGAGCAGCAGCGCGAGCGTTTACGCCGTCGCAATCACCTGAGTGAGGAAGAAAATGAGATGCGCATTGCTTCTCAGATTCCCATCAAGTTTAAGGAAGAAAAGGCGGACTTTGTTCTTTATAACAACAAAGACGAACAGCATCTGCTAAAAGAAGTCGACCGCTTGATCGCTTGGTTGGATGAGCTTAAAATAAACTAGAAATCGAAGTTATATCCCAACTGAGCGAAAAGATCAGGGCCAGTCACAGCAACTCCGAATCCAAATTCAAAATTGATTTTTGTACCGACACCGAACGCTGAGCGCACACGCCATCTTTTGATCTGTACGAAATTTCCAAGCTCGCTGGAGGCGTCGAAAAAACTTCCCGCAGCAAGGCGCACGTAGGGATGATAGTCGTCGTCAGTGACGTACCAACGTTTTCCAAAGAAAACGCCCAGGACATTGTCTTTATTGAGTTCTACTTGCAGATCCCAGGACGGCAAAAGATCTGTTCCCTCCAGGGGAGAATATCTCAATGAAACGATAGGACCTTGAACCCACTCATCGTTTTCCAGGAAGTTTCCACTCGCATATCCCAAAGAGATATTGAGCTCAGAAGTGGGCAGTTTTTCTTGGAAGGCCAAGTTTTTCTGCTTCAAGAAGGGGTCTTCTTGGTTTGTCAGCGGAGCTGGATCTAAAGTGGTTTTAGTTGTGGGTGCTCCCATAGAAGTGAGTGCACTCAAGACTAAGGTCAAAAAAAGGATCGAAGGTAAAAGTCGCATAAGACAAAGCATAATTTATCTCTACAATGTTGTTAAGCACTTCGGAGGCATAAATATGTTTAATAGAGGATTTTCTCTCCTCACAGGTCTTTTTGTGGGCCTGACGTCGGTATCGTTCAGTCAAAATGCAATGGCCACTGACAGTGTCAGCACGACAATTCATCATCAATATCAATCAACTCGAGCTTTGGGGATGGGCGACGCCTTTGTGGCAGTAGCGAATGACTACTCTGCGATTTTTTATAATCCCGCAGGTCTAGCACGTTTGGAAGAAGGACAAGTGAATTTGTCTTTGGCTTTGGAAGCCACTCCCGGTGCCAAGGACTTCTATGACCAATACAAAAAAATTGAAGAGTCTGGTGAGACTGACACTGCCAAACAGACGGACTACTTAAATCTTATTCAGAATCACTATGGTGATGTCTATTCTGTGCGAACAACTCCAGTCGAGGCCGCTTGGGTCCGCCCAAAATGGGGGATTGCCTTTATTCCAATGGATGTCTCTGTGGAAATGGCGATGCATCAACAGATTGGTCCGACGATGAATACAACAGTTTATGCTGATACTACATTGGCACTGTCTTATGCGGATGATCTGCATTGGTTTGATCATGGTCGCTTGTCCATGGGGATTACGGGTAAGTTCGTAAATCGTGGCTTCTTCAGTAAGGCGATCAGTGCAGTGGACCTAGCAGCCAGCAGTCAGATTGTTAAAAAAGAAGATCTGCTTGAAGGTTATACTGTCGATGCAGACGTTGGGATGTTGTGGACTCCGGAACTGCCTGATGAAGGATTTTGGTCTTTGCTTAGAGCTGCTCGTCCCACTTTCGGTGCAGTTGTTCGTAATGTAGGCGAAACAGGATTTGGTCAGTCACTGAAGTTGGTAAATAAAACTGCACAAGATGGAACTCCCGAAAAACTTTATCGTGTGGTCGATGTCGGAACTCGTTGGGAATACCCAGCAGCTTGGATCTTCGGTGGTCGTGGTGTGCTAGATGTTCGCGATATGGGTCATCCTGACTTCAGTTGGCGCAAAGGTGTGCACGCAGGCCTAGAGTTCGATTGGACAGTTAAAAGCTGGTGGAAGGGACATTATCGCGGAGGCATTAGTGAAGGCTATTGGACCGCAGGTGTTTCCGCAGAGCTTGGGATCTTTAATTTAGATCTTGTGAGTTATGCCAACGACGTGGGCACGATCAGTACGCCGAAAGAAAGCCGCGTTTATGCGGCCAGATTGAATTTGGATTTCTAATTAAATTTCTAAAATGTAAAACGGCCCGCCTTTTAGTGGCCGTTTTGAGTATTCCAATATTGAACTAGAAGTTGAGCGATCTCTGCAGGGGATGAGCTTGATAAATCCACGCTGCTACCATCCTGTGCCGGTGGCAAAGTTTTAAGTGCATCGTCGATGGATTTGCAGATATCAGAATTGCCTGAATTCGTACCACATGTTGATGAATAAACAGTATTGATAGTTGAGCCCACGGCATTCAAGGTTGCATCCACTGAAGCTTTATCAGTTGGGTTCAAAGTTCCGTAGTTTGTAATCTGTGTCGACAAAGTATTAATGGCAGTTTTCAAATCATTTACGGTAGGCAGAGTGGCAGGGTCATAGCCTGGAATTAAGTTCGAAACTGTCGTTGCTGATCTTGCCATCGCCGCAACCAAGGCCATTCCTTTATTCTGAGAAGCAACGCAATTATTGAAAATAGCAGTTGCTGAGGCATTCGTACCCAGACTTAAGAAAGACATCATAGTGGTCGCGCTGCTGCCACCGCTGTTGCTGTCTTTGATCGCCGTCAGCGCTTTAGAAAGATTTTCTGTTTTAGTGACTCCCGCAGCAATAAATCCAGCAGAGCAACGAAGAGCATTTGCCGTTGGAGTATCAATGGAGGCGATTTTTGCCACGCAGGCATTGGCAGTGGCCGCGTCAGTAGCGCCATCCAAACAATACTGCGCATTTGCGACCTGATCTTTAGTTGTTTCTTGTTCGCATCCTGCGAGTAGTGATGAAAGACCGATGAAAAATCCAACTGCTGTAAGTTTCTTAGAGAACATTTCAAACTCCTCTTGAGTATTAATCAAATAACTTATCGGCTTTTGGTCGGGGATCTTAACTCAAGACCTAGGACCGTATTTTATTGAGACGTCTCAATGTGAGGCCCTTGTCGACCGATAGGAAAGATGAAGTTTTGTGACCACTTAAAGCGAGAGGCCTATGAAAAGGATTTTCTGGATAGCTCTCATTCAAATAGTTCTTCTGCTTGCCTTCACAATGGACGTGAACGCAAGAGAACGTCGCTCCTTTTATTCAGGAGTTCGTTGTGAAGCCATGGGCGGCGCATGTTTGGCCGTTGTGAATGATGAAACAGCATTGTTAGTGAACCCGGCAGCTTTAGGAAAGTTGCGTGATGTCTATGGAACTATTTTTGACCCAGAGGTTGAGCTGAATAGCAATGCTCCGGGTATGTATTCTGATTCAGCTTTTTCAAATCCATTTAGCTTGGAAGATGTAAAACCGACTTTGGATAAAAATCGTGGTTCTTATTATCATGCGAAGGCGCAAGTATTTCCTTCTATTGTGGGCAGAAATTTTGGTATCGGTCTTTACGGAAACTCTTTGCTTGATGCGCAGATGAGCAGTGATGGAACCCAAATCGACACTTACTATCGCAGCGATTTGGCTTTGGCATTAGGTTTCAATTTCCGTTTCTTCGATGGTCGATTGAAAATCGGTGTGAATACAAAGTTGATTGATCGTGTGGAAGTGGATAATCAAACTTTAAGCTCTGCAGGATCCTTGGATTATAAAAATATCGGCACGGAAGGCTTAGGTCTTTCAACGGATGTCGGTGTGATACTTGCGGCTCCTTGGACATTCTTGCCAACGATTTCTGCCGTATTAAGAGACGTGGGTGGCACGAGTTTCAATCAGGGCGCGGGTCTTCGCATGTCCACTACGGGACGTCCCAATTTAGTAAATCAGGATTTGGATGTGGCTGCGGCATTATTTCCAATTCATAACAATTATGTGAGATCTTCGTGGACGGTGGAATACCGTGGCTTATTAACATCAGCGGATGAGCCCGATAAAGCTAAGCTTCTTCATGCCGGTCTCGAATTGAACTTCGGGGATGTGTTCTTTGTTCGCGCAGGTTATAATCAAAGGTATTGGACCGCGGGGCTAGAGCTCGCTTCAGAGCGCTTTCAATGGCAACTCGCAAGCTACGGTGAAGAGATCGGCACTGTTGACGCACCTAAAGAAGACCGTCGTTATAATTTGAAGTTTGCGTATCGCTTTTAAGGATGAGGCATGAATAGTTTTAAAAACATTCTTATCATTATTCTTTGCACGGGGCTTGCAACGTCCTGTACGAAGCCAAATGTTTTGACGGATATGTCTCAGAAAAACTCCGACGACGCTTTATTTATTGAGGCGCAAAAGCAAATTGACAATTCTCAGTGGGATGCTGGGATCAGTATTATTGAGAATCAGATTTCAGCAGGTTATCGTGCGCAAAGAAATGTGGTGAACACTTTGGCCGGTGCCTATGCTGGCAAGTGCGGAATTAACTTTGTAAATATGGTGAACGGTTTGAAGGGGGCCTCAGGGGCCGCTTCACAAATTTTTCCTTATCTGATGAGTGTATTTTCTGGTGTGACGCCAGATCCTGTGGCCTGCGAAACCGCTGTGACTCTGATGGAGAGCATTGGAGACGTCAATGCAAGAACCTCGGATGAGAATTTATTTCTTTCAATTTTAGGTATTGCTCGCATCGCAACCAATCTGGCTGCGGAATTGGATTCTGTGGATCACAATGGGGTTCTTGATTCTCCGTTGGGTGCATTGGCGACCAGTTCAAATATATGTCATGAGTGGTCGGCGGGCTCACCATTGCATCCTTGGCTTGCGGGAGACCCTGCCTTCGCATTTTATCCTCCGCCGGGAGTTCAAGCGGCGCATTTCTTAAAAGATCTCGAAGTGCAAAGAATTGCGGCGGGTGTAGGATTGCTTGTCGAGAATCTTACAGCTTTGGGCACCATCATTGGGCCTTCTAACAGCGTCGTAACAGCTGTGAACAGTGTGAAGGCTAGTTGTACGAGCTTAAGCATTGTTTGCGATGTGACTGATTCGACAGCAATTTCGAATAAGATGATTTACGCATTTAGAGCTTTGTTAGATTCAAGCTCCATGGGCTTTGGAACTTGTACTCCAGGCTCGGTTGTGATGGGACAAATTTGTTGTCCTACGTTGAAGCCACCTCCAGCTCCGGCGGGTCCACCTCCGGCGAATCAGAATCCAGCGTGGCCGTGATGAAGAAGATTCTTCTTTTGATTTTCTTTTTTGCAAGTACTGCGGGCGCTCAACAGATGTATGAGACAGCTCGGTCACTTCGTTCGTTAGGAATGGGCGGAATGTACATTCCCATTGTGAATGATACGGATGCATTGTTTTACAATCCGGCGGCTCTTGGCAAAGTAAAGGGGTTCAATTTCTTGCTTGCCAATGTGGCGGTACAAACAAATACCGACAGTCTTGGTGAGATTTCCAAACTTCAAAGCATTGACCCCAGTGATCCAAGTTCTTTCAATTCGTTTTATGGAAAAACAATTGAGGCCGGAGCCTCAGCTAAAGCTGCAGTTGCGATGCCGTATTTTGGGTTTGGATATTACACAAATTATGATGTGACTTTGCAGTTACATAATCCCGCTTACCCACAGTTTGATACATATTTCTTGAATGACTCGGGCTATGTTCTTGGCGGAGCTTTGCCACTGGGGTCGAACAGTTATTTGGGAATGAATTTTAAGCGCATCAACCGTTGGGGTGGTGAACGAAAAGATTTGGGGCTTAGTACTGTGGCCAGTGGAACTAGCTTTGATAAAATCGGACAGAACTTTGATAATAAGGGCACTGGCTACGGACTTGATCTCGCCATTATGACAGAAATTTCTGCACCATTGAATCCAACTTTAGCCGTTGTTTGGCAGGATATTGGTAACACGGCATTTACACAAACTGCTGGAACGGATGCGCCTCCTCATATTCCTCAAAATCTGAGCGCAGGTGCCGGAGTTGGCTTTGATTTGCCTGGCATTGATTGGACCGCCGGTGTGGAAGTTCGCCATCTTTTGGAACCAGAATATCAGATCGGAAAGAAACTCCATTTAGGAACTGAACTTTCTTTGCCTCTGATTGATTTGCGCGGTGGGATCAGTCAGGGATACTTTAGTTATGGTGTGGGTGTGAATTTTCTCATTTTTCACATTGATGCCGTAAGTTATACGGAAGAATTGGGCGTTTACCCAGGACAGACTGCAGATAATCGCTATGCGGCGAGCATCAGTATTGATTTAAGCTTTGATGCTGACTTCCATTTCACGGATAATGCTGGCAAGAAGAGAAAACTCAAACAACGCCGGTAATCCATAAATGTTGCAGATAATTTCCATTGAAAATCGTTCCCAAGTGAACGAGCTGTTTGCCAATTACAATCCCCGCGAACAATCTTGGCTAGTGTCGGATCTGCGCACTAAATTTGAATTGCAGCAAAAGATCTTGGCCCGTGATGGTCAATACATCGATGAATCAGTTTTGCGTGCCAGTGATTTGTGGAAGATGTTGTTAAAACGTCTTGAGCCGCGTTTGCGTTTGATCAGCGATCCCTTTGCTCGTTCGTTGCTGCGTACGATTATGGACGAGAACGCTGAAGTTCTGGGTGTGAATTCTTCAGCTGAAGACACGGTCTTTTCTTATATTGATCAAATGGCCGCAATCATCTTCCATCCTGAAGGTACCAAACGCTTGGATGAGTGGTTTGAAAATCATCCCGAGGCGAAAAATCGCTGGAGAGAATGGTATCTGCGCGCGCGCTTCTGTGCGATCAAGTTAATTGAAGAACATAATGTGATCACGTCCGATTGGATCACAGCATACCTGCAAAATTTCAATGAGCTAGAACGAGTTTGGAATATTCCATTGATCGTGGATTTAAGTGGAGAGATCTCTCGTGTTGAAGCAGAGATCCTACATGTGATTTCGCGCTCCATTGATGTGATCATCCTGGAGCCTTCGCCAGCTTGGCGTGCTGACTTTCATTTTTTATTAAGACCTTATGAAGATCTGCGTGCTCAAAGTACCAGGGCGACAAAACTTCAACCCATTCCCAAAAAAGAAAAGGTTCAAGAGATCCTACGCTTTTCTGGAATGCTTGCTGAAATTAAAAACAGCGTAGGACAAGTCCGTGAATGGTTGAATGTAGGAATTCCAGCAACATCTATCGCCATTATCGCTCCGGATATTGAAACATATTGGCCCGTCTTGCAGGCCTTCTTAAGCGAAGAAGGTATTCCCTACCAAAAAGATATTACGCACAAAGCGCAAAGTCTTCCCTCTGTCACAAGATGGCTGGCAACTTTGCGATCGAAAAGTGGACGCTTATCTTCTTCAGATTTAGAGATTGCTTTCTTTGATAAGGGAGAGTCTCAGGATCTTCGTTATGAAGAGTTCAAATCCTTGTTTAAAAGCCTGTATGTAAATGAAGACCTAGCTCGCAATGAAATTGTTCATAAGATCTTTTCTGGGCAGTTAGATATTTCAGGTTTGGTCAGCCGGGAAGAGTTTGTCGGGACAGCTTTAAAAGAGTGGCATACCAGTGAAACAGAAATTGTTCAGATTGTTCTGCGCGAGCTTTTACAGAATGCCACCGCCAATACGAAATTGGTGTGGAAGGAATGGCTTAGTTATTTAGAAAGTATCGTGGCGGCGAAAGAATACAGTCTTGAAAAGGGCGAGTCGGCGGGAATTCTTGTGACGAAGCTGATGTCAGCCCATAGTGAAAAAGCTTTGTATAGAATTTTTGTCGGATTGACTGATGAGGCCTTGAAGTCGCGCAATAAAACGCAGCTTTCGGGTCAGGACTATTTTGAACTTGCGAAAGACATTGGTTTTTATCTCGATAATCCAGATCAAAATGATCTGGCCTTTGAACTTCGCCTGTTAGCTGAAGCCGATTCCACCCATGATATTTATTGTTTTGGGGCCACGGATCTTTCGGGCTCGCTGTGTTCTCCTTCGACCTTTTGGATGAGTCTTAGTGAAAATCACGAAGCCTTGACCTTGCCTAAGGAAACTCGTTGGGATGAATTGCAACACTCAGATCTCAATGCAGACTCTGAGGGACGAACTTGGTTGAATACACGCCGTGAAGATCTTGAGCACAAGATCCGTCAGGATTTGGGTAAAGAAGAACTTCCCAATTTGACCTTGCAAGAGTTGCCAAGAATTTCGGCCTCTGCCATTGAAAGCTTTTTGGATTGTCCGTTTATCTTTGCGGCTCAACGTTATTTCAAGTTGAAGGACTTACCAGATATTGATTTGGATGTGGATCATCGCACCCGGGGTCAGTTGGCCCATACTTTGTTTGAAAAGCTCACCATTGAGCCGATGCGTTTTGATTGGAAAACAGAAGAGCTAAATGCACTTCTGGAAGCAATCCGGGTTGAGCGCAAGTTGGTATTCGCAGACGAGCGTCTGTGGACTCCTTTAAAAAAGAAACATATTTTGTTAGGTCAGCGCTTTTTGGAAGTTGAAAAGAATTGGCGCACAGAATTTAAAAAGACCAAAACCATTGCCCGTGAAAAACGCTTTGAGTTCTATTTGGATCCAAGGACGGAAGAGATTGGCAAGGAAGCTAAAGCGGGGACCTTCCGTATTTCTGGTCAGATCGACCGCATTGACAGTGACGATCAGAAGCATCTTATCGTTCTGGATTATAAAAGTTCAGTGGGCGGCATCACGGCCCACTCTTCTTGGTTAAAGAATCAAGAAATTCAGTTGTTGTTCTACATGTGGGTTCTTGAAAAAACTTTGATGGAAGAAGTTCAAGGCGAAGTTATCGGCCTGTTCTATTATATCTTCCGCACGTTTGATCGTAAGGGTTTTAAAATTGAAGATTTGGCGGGTTCTTTGTACCCCGCTTCAAAGCGTAAAGACAAGAACGCTACTTTTGAGGCCAAGGATCTTTATCTGACGGAATTCAGCAAAATTTTGATGGGAACTTTGGATCGTATTCAAAAGGGTGAAGCGTCGCCGAAACCTGCTGATTTCCAAACCTGCCCAACTTGTGAATGGAGACGACAATGTCGAGCGCCACACCTCAATTAAAAAATACTATTCTTAGAGCGGGTGCGGGCGCGGGGAAGACAACGACCTTAACGAAAACTTTCTTGCAGTTTGCTGACGACTTTAAGAATCGCCATCAGAAGTTTCCGCGTATCGTGGTCACGACCTTTACTCGTAAGGCAACTCAAGAGTTAAAAGAACGTCTTCTTAAAAAGGCTCTGGAAGAAAAACGCGATGACTTGTTCCAGTTTGTCAGCTCGCGCTCTCAAGTTCAGATATCGACCATCCACGGAGTTTTAAGTCTGTTTTTATCACGCTATGGATCTTCCATCGGGTTGACTCCGGATTATTCCATTTTAAGTGAAATCGAAGTGCGCAGACATGCACGTAAGATCATGCGCAAGTACATTCTAGAGAACTCTCAATTGCAAGAGCTTCTAGAGGAATACGACTTTCAAACTTTGGAAAGTGCACTGCTTCAGTATTTCTCTGAAAAGATTATTTTTCCTAAGGCGACATTTATCTCGAAGCTAGATCTTCAGAAGGAAACAAAGAAGTTGATCGACGGCCTGGGTGGCTGTTTGAAGAATGTTTGTCTGGAGATTGAAAGCGAAGCTGATAATGACAAGTGGAAGGACTATGCGTCTTCACTGAGAACCTTTAACTGGTCGGTGGAAGACGCTGACTTTGCGGGCTTTTTTGAACGATTGCAAAGTCTTTGGGATTTTTCGACGAAACCGCAGTTCAGAAAGGCGACTCCGCCATTTAGTCTTAGTCTGAATGAAGAATTAGAAGAACTGCGTGATCGTGTTGATAAACTTTTAGAGCAGCCTCGCTATCGTCCTGAATTTTGGGAGAAGCATCAGAAGAATTGTGAATTGTTCGAAGAACTGGCAAATGGCTTCTGTGATGATTTCTTAAAGCTGAAACTTGAAAATGGTTTCCTTTCCATGGCGGATTTGGAAACGCTGGCCTACAAGATTATGAAAGATTCCCCAGAATCAGCGGAAAAGTTTTCGTTGGAATGGGATTTCTGGATGGTCGATGAATATCAAGATACCAGTCCGGTGCAAGTTGAGCTTTTACGAAAGCTTGTTGGCGACAGACCGGTCTTTGTTGTTGGCGACCCTCAACAAAGTATTTATCTTTTCCGTGGCGCTCGTTCTGAAGTGTTCCATGATAAAGTTAAAGAGATCGAAGCGGAAGACGGGGACGTACAGGTCAAGCTTGTGAACTATCGTTCGTCACCAGAGGTCTTAGAGTTTTTCAATCATTACTTCACGCGAATTGGTCGACAGTTTGCTTCGATGACTCCTGATCCAAACAAAGAAAAAAAAGGTCCTGCGGATCCTGTTGTGCAAGTGGTACGCACGGAAACAGGTGAAGACGATGAAGTGTCTGCGGAAACATTGGCTGCGGTTTCGCGCATCCAAGAGTTACTCAATGAAGGTGTAAGCCCTGAACAGATTTGCGTTCTCAGTAGAACACATAGAACCCTGGAAGATATTTCCAAGGTAGCACAGGAATATGGCGTTCCGTTGCAGCTTCATAGTGGCAGTGGTTTCTATGAACGTCGCGAAGTGCTTGATGCTTTGGCAATTTTAAAATTTTTAGTAAATCCCCACGATAATGCTAATTTTGTGGCGTTGCTCAGATCTCCTTGGCTGCATGTCTCGGATTCAGAGCTTCTGACTTATTGTCACAGCTATAAACATTCGTTTTGGAAAGAAGCTTTGAGGGTTTTGGATTCAAAACCAACAGAACATCCTTTGCACTTGCTAAAACAACTTCAAGCCTGGAGCGAAGAGAGAGGTCTTTCTTGGACCTTGAAGAAGGCTTTGATTGAGCTTGGACTTTTTGATTACTCGGCCCGTATTGATTCTACCGGCAGAAGGGAAGCTAACCTTTGGAAGGTTGTCGCCTTGTTAAGCGGCGAAGAACGTCGTCCTGGATTTAACTTCCTGGATTTCTTAGATACCAGTCTTGATACATTATCCACCGACGAGGGTGGCGAGGATTCCGATGCGACCCCGGTGATAGAACCAAAGCGTGTGAACTTCATGACGGTCCATGCTTCAAAAGGGTTGCAGTTTGAACATGTCATTTTGCCTGGAATGGGAAAAGATCCCAGAGCTAGTTTTGCTCCGATGATAAGTTTCCAGGAAAAGACAGGTCAGTGGACTTTGAAAGTGCGCGACGAAGGATCGCAAGCCATGGCGGGCAGCGTGCTGGCCGATCAAATTGTCGAGGAGCTTCGTCAACGTGAATCCGAAGAGTTCAATCGCGTTCTTTATGTAGCGCTGACCCGTGCTAAGAGTGGGGTCACATTATTGTGGGATCATAAAGTCGGCAAAAAATCCTGGGCGGCACAATGTCCTTTGAATTTGGAAGAAGGCTTGCACGAGGAACAAGATTTTTCATATGTTGTTCGCCGTGAAAATCCTCAACCAAGAAAAATGGCTGAAGCCGATCTAGAGAAGAAAGTACTACGTGATCTTTGGAAAGCACCACAGGCCGAAGAGCGTAAAAAATATATCTCTGTAACAGAATTGGTGACTCCAGAAGGAGTCGGCGGAGCTGAATTCACATCCCGTGTTTCGCAGTTAGCGCCTGGTTTGGCTAGAGCCCAACAAGGAACCAACGCACACAGGCTTTTTGAGGCTTTAAAATACACGTCTTACAGTGATCTTTCTAAATTTGCAGACGAAGATTTAAAAAAGCCGTTAGAGTTTTTGGCGACGACCCAAGAACTTCCGATGCTTGAGATCATTGAGAAAGGCCATGTAGAGTGGGGTTTTGCATTGTCATATCAAAACTCCTTGATGCAAGGACAGATCGATCTTTGGGGTATCGTGGATGAAACCCTTTGGATGGTGGACTATAAAACAGGATCGCAGAGATATTCAGACACCGCATTTAAGCAGTTGGAAGCTTATACTTGGGCCGTACATCGCATGAAGTATCTGACGAATGTGAAGTCGGTGAAGTTGGCGGTTGTTTATCCAATGGACGAAGTGGTTAAAGTCCAAGAGATTAAAAGTCTTGCGGAATTGGATCAGCGACTAGAATCACAAATTCAAACTTATCTCTCGAAAAAATAAAAAACTGATTCAGAGGGGTGCCAGCCTGATGGATCAGTTTTAAAAAGAAAGGGCGGATTGCTCCGCCCTTTGGGGTTCTTAAGCTTTTCCTAGAAAATCCTAGTAAGTGTACTCAGGATTCAAAATGCTAGTGAAACGAGCCAGATCTTCGATCACGTACATCAAGTTTTCTTGGCCTGATGTCAACGCTTTCGGAGTCATCATGATTCCCATAAGTTCCGAACCAGAAGCCTTTTCACCACTTTGAAGTGGGATCTCTACGTTTGCGACTGCTTCGCTAAGTAGTTCTTGACCCATCGCTAGAAGATCAAGAGTTGCCAACTGATCGTTCGTTTGCTTTTGCGCAGCTAGGTCTTCAAAAACTTTCGCCAACTGAGCCACTGGAACTTTGCCAAGCAAAGTTGCGATTGCATTGAAAGAGCTCATTGATTTCATCATCATGCCTCTCAACATCAATACTTGCTTATCCAAAGCCAAGTTCGGGTTCGATGCCACTTCTTGAGCTGACACAAGAACATCTTTAACATTCAATGCCGTCAAAGCCTTCGTCAAATCAGCCACTGCTTTATCAGCTGCTGCCTGAAGTGCTTTCAACTCGTCGCTGCCAGCGATCATTTGAGCCGTCGTTGCATCTTTCAATTTAGGATCTGCCTGTTTCAAAGCTGCGATCTTAGAGTTCAAAGTAAGATCCGCTTTAACCATTGCCAGCATCAAGTTGCCAAGGTCTTGCTTGTTCTCGATGTAGACAGCTTTTCTAGCTGCCATGCTGACAAGAACATTCGCGCCTTGACCATTATCCGTAGCGAAGAATTTGATTCCCGCCGCAGATTTCGAAGACTGACCGAAACGAGCCACCGTGAGGCGATCTTTCAAAGCTTTTCCACCTTTCAAAGTTCCGATTTTGAAGAACTCTGCATAAGTGTCCAAGCCAGGCATACGGTAAGAATTCGTGCTAGCCAATGAACCCAAAGTTGCATTGTCGAGCATTGTTCTGTTGATCTTCACTTGAGAGCTCGACTCTACCAGTTGATGATTTGGATCCATGAAACCTGATGGCAAAGTGCCAGTCATGATTTGCAATAGAGTCATCATATTCAAAGACTGATTCGCATTCGTTACGCCACTGAAGTATTGTTCGAACTCATTGTAAGAGATCCAACCAACTTGAGAGTCGTCAGTTAATGCTGATGGATTTGCCGTCAACAAGAACTCAAGTGCGAAAGCTTTGTCATAACCGATACCCACTGTTTCGATACGATCCGTTGATGGAGCCGCATCGTAGATACGACGAGCTTCAAGAACTTTCACATCAGGAACATCGTCAAACTGTGGCTGACCTTTCGCATCGACGGCTTGTGAAACAGATCCGTCAGCAGCTTTTACCAGCTTCGCTTTTTTGTAAGTGTACGGAACCGCAATCAAACGTTTCTTGATAGATGCTACGTCTTTACCGTAAGACAAGTTCGTATCTGGAGTTCTTAGCAAGTCATGGAAGAAGTCATAACCCAAGAATGAAGCTTGTCTGAAATCTGCCAATTCCGCATCGCTATTCGCAGTTTCGTAGATCAACATTTTGAAGTAGTCGTCTAGGAAGCCACGAACAGTTTGGAATTTTTGAATCGCGCGGCGAACCACACCAATCTTCTGAGAGTAACCGAAGTTCAAACGGTCTGCTGCATGGTAAGACGTGATGTACATTCTGTTGTAATCTTGGATCGTGTTTTTCACAATGTCAGTTGCAGTTGAACCGCTGTCGTAAGGAGTACAAGCAGGCTCCTCACCAACTTGACCGTCATGACATTGGCCGTAGTACTTCAACAAGCCAGATCTATTTACAACTTGCTTGCGCATATCTGCTTCAGTCGCAAGACCAAGGATTTTTTGAACATCAGCGATATTCATCAAACCGTCTTTTACTGTTGTAGAACCAGCTTTAAGAGCTAGAACACCGTTGTTTTTAGCAGCCATCGCTTTTGCTTCAGGACTTACTTCGATACGGCTCGTATAGATAGCGCGCAATGCGTGCACATCGTATGGACCAGGACCGTGGTAACCCATCTCAGTTGAAGCAAGGTAGTCCATGATTGAAGAGTAGTCGCGATCGTTATTTTCGCCTTCGAACTGGAAGTTTGCTCTGTCGTAAGAAGCTTTAAAGTTATGCACTAGACCCAAAGCATGACCGATCTCATGAGACAAAGTCGCTTTGATTTCTTTTTTGAACAATGTATCGAAGTCCGCAGACAAGAACTTGTCGTTGTATTCGTTCCTAGAGTACATGAAACATCCGCCACGTTTCTTAGCTTGCGCATCGAACTTCGCAGACATAGCTTTCGCATCTGCTTGTTGAAGCAATAAAGCCTTCATCTCAGGAGAAAGACCTGGCTCTGTGCGAGCAAGTTCTTTCGTGATAATTGCTTCCATCATCAAAGGATCATTTTTAAATTCACCTTGAAGAGCTTTTTGCAAAATGCTGCGTGTGAACGCTTTAGTGGAAGTCAGTTCCGTATCCGCAACTTGAGTTCTGCCTTTGATAGATTTCTTTGCAGGAGTTGTCTTCCTAGAAGACGCTGTCAAAGAAGCCCATTTAGAAGACATTCTTTCTACGATCTTAGGGCGTGCAGAAAGAACCAACTTGTTAAGGTATGAACTCATTGATTTCAAAGTGCCTTCAACTTGGTCTGCAGTTGCATTTCCAGTAGACGCTGGAGTTCCAGCATCACCAGCTTTTTGTTCAGCAAGTTGTTTTTGCATATCTGCGACAGCCGCTGTTTTAGCTTCTTCAAGAAGTTTTTCGTAAGCGCGAATTTCTTTATAGCTATCGATAAATCCGCGAACTTCTTTCTCAGAGTTACCAGAGTAAACGATAACGTTGTTCGCTACGATAGTACCAGAGTATGGATTCGGTGCCGGTTGAGCAACACCCAAGAGACCGTTTTCAGTCTCTTTATCCATGAACCAAAGGTAGTTTCTATCCAAGTCTCCCAAGTGACCACGGTTAGAATCGTCTTCGATGTTAAGAAGGACGTAGTCACCAGAACGATCATTCTCTGTGCCTTTGAATACTTTGTGGAATGCTTCATTCCATTCAGCCACGACTTCTTTAGCTGCTTGAGTGATCAATTCACGTCTTTCAGCTGGAGCTTCGCTCAATCCACCAACCCAGTATGTCAATGTCTTGCCATTTCTGAAGTCATGGATGACTGGTCTGTAGATTTCGCTACCTTGGCGACCCGCTCTTACTGTTTTAGATGTGTTTACATCCGCCAAAGTAAAGATCGCGAAGTTCATAGCGTTCTGAGCATCTGGAGAGATGTTCGGAGCGAATTGAGTGAATTGTGACTGGTCAGAAACTCTTCTGAATGAAACACGCTCGCTCAAGTTATAGTTGAACTGTGCATTCACGCTGAAGTAAGCGCTGTTCGTTTGAATTTGATTAGCACACGCTGGAAGTACTGTGTAAGAGCCTGCCAAAGAGAAGTTCAACATACCGTCTGTCGCAAGACGCATATCCATGTCAGTTACAGTTTGGGAAGCTTTCGCCATCAAACATTGACCTTCTGCATAGTAAGCCAAAGGAGAGTTTGAAACTGGGATTGTGTTCGCAGTCCAGTCGATCTCTAGGTATTCTGCGTCTTCTTTCTTTGCTTCGATAAGTTTAGGTACTTGCAAAGCTACGCCGTCAGCATCAACAGACTCAAGCTTGAAGTATTTAACTGGCACGCTCATCAACTCTTCTTTGTCTTGAGCGCCTTGGCCTACGTATTCGATCAAAGCTTTTTGGTTGCGAACAACCAAGCGGCTTTTTTCAAGTTCGAATTGAACAACTGACATGTCACCGCTGGTACCGGCTTTGCCGATAACCATCATGTTCGAACCTTGCTCAAAAGTTCTTCTGAAATAGAAGTTACCTTTAAGGTCGGCAATTTTGATTGTATTCAAAGGATCGATCAAACCTGAAGGGCGAGCACGGGTGGCTCTTACTTCGCGAGCGATTTCAACAAGGCCAGTTGACTGCGCCTTAGTGACTTTGTCCATTTGGAACGCATTCGACGTGTTGTCGTTTTTGTCAGCCAAATTCAAAGTGATTTTTTTGTATGTCAAAGGAACCGTCGCAACCAGTCTCAATACGCAGTTAGCATCTTTAGATTGAATTGCTGATTGGTCTGAGCAACGAAGGATTTCACCGTTTGCACGGCCTGTTTTGATAAGACGTTGTTCGTCGTCCGTCAATTGCGCCATTGTCACAACTTCGTAGACCTTCATGTCGTCGCTATCTAGTTTCGTCAATACTTGAGAGTCATCGGCAATGAACTTCATGTTGAAGTTCAAGCGTTGCTGAAGTTCCGCAGCGGTCGAAACCTTATTGTCGATAGAATCCATCGTGAAGATTTGATCGAGTTCTTTCTTTTGATCAACGCTGCCAACGTCTTTACGAGCATCCGATGTTGTCGCAAGTTTGACGTGAGTCGCTTGACTGAACTCTGTTTCACGCAATGTTAAAGTTGACGTGCTTTCGCGAAGTTCATTTTTAGTTCTTTCCAAGATACCTTTTGATTGGATCTCGTATTTGAACAATGGAATGAGGACGTTGATATTTGCACGGTTGGTGAGAGACATCACACGTGCTTTGCGCGCAGCCATCATTTTATCTGCGATGGATTTCTTCGCAGTTGCTGTTTTGGTTTTTTGCATTTCGATAGACATTTGAACTTCGCCTGGAGTCACGGCGATTTGTTTTTCAAGAGAAGAGAGAGCGTTAATGTTGCCTGTGATTTTGTAGGCAGTCACGTATTTAGCGTCAACACCAAACACGACTTTAAAATCGCCAGTCTCTTGACCGGAAACCTCGAGGTTGTTGAACATGAAGCGCATGCGTGAAGGAATTGAAGAGTTGTCTGCATCAACTGCAACCAAACCTTTTTCTTCAGTGGCCTTGCTAGAAGTTCCGCTAGATTGAGCACGAACGCTTTGTCTTGCAGTGACTTTGAAACCACCATCGTCCTGAATCGTTCCGAAATCAGAGATTGCAAAGGTTTGCAATGCTTCCGCATCAGGTAAAGCAGCATCACGCTTCTTCGTACAACCCGAAGCTAACAAAGCAAAGGTCAGCAGAGCGGTGAAGGCTTTTGTATATTGAGGTTTGTGAGTCATTTTTCTCTCCATTCCATTAATGTCACCACCACATCCTCAATTCGAATACACTGAGGGCGCGGGTAGAGACTCTCTCTTAAGGATTACAAATGCACTGAAAGTGCCATGAAGAATTTTCCCTAATGTCTATTAAATGGTTTTAACAGAACTTAACTGTCGAGATTTTGAACAGGGGACAATTCGCGGTTTTCCCTTATTGAGATAGGGACTTAGAAGATAAAAACGTTTTTACAGAGGGTGTTTTTGGACTTCGCAGACCACAGTTCGGAAGCGATTTGCGAAAAAGATTTTTCTGATTTTCTCGAGAGAAAAATGGCTTCTTCAAGCAGAGCCTGCCACATCAAAGCTTTGTCTTTTTCACGAAGCCAAGCGTCTTTTGTAGAAGGAAAAAAGTCCTGTGCAGAGAGGCGTTGATCAAATTGATTCTGGTGATTGAAAACTCCAAGCGAAGCCAGCGCCTTCCACGGAGATTTTGCAAACTCCACCTGGTCATCAATCAGAACTGTGCGTTCTGGGGTGGCGTTAGCTAAAAGACCATCAAAAGACTTCTTGTATCGTTGTGAGAATTTAAGAGTGGTGTCCGCAGAGACCTGCTGCAGGTTTTCTTTCGAAAGAACTTTATAAGCGATATCAAAGGCGCTTTGTCCATTTGGTAGCTTCACGCTTTTAAGCAAGGCTTCATTGCGTGATTTCTCGCCGCCACTAAAGAAGCTGATGCGCACTTCAGGGTGTTTTGAAAGTGCTTGCAGAACTTCGCCTAAGTGATCGGTGGCGCGGTAGACTTTGCCTTCAATTGTAAGTGTATGTTGGTCAATTTGATTTGTGTCGGTGCTGTTAACTGAGTAGAACGTGGTCCAATCAAGATCAAACACAATGTCCAGAGGAGCCGTTTGTGCAAAGACTGTCCCTTGAAAGTTTAAAGCCAAGAATAAGCTTGCAAGGAAGAGTCTCATGAAGTTTTCTCTCTGAAAATCGTCTAGAAAGCCACCGTGAGGGAGCCATAAACCATGGAATCATTTTCGTTGATCAGAGCAACATTTGAGTCGACGCCATTCGGTTTCAAAGCGCTACCAGCATTTGTATGACCAACGGCAACTGAGAAAGTGGGGTTGATGGCATAGCCCAATTCCTCAGTGTGTTCGAAGGACTCTTTGATGTTGTTTTGGTAAGTGAGGCCATTCTTATGGATAAATTCGCCAGAGATGCTGATGCCTGAAGTGAAGTCATAGCCTACGGAAATAGACTGAGACGAAGAATATTGAGTGTTCACAGAACCATTCATCGCAGTATCATATTGATGAAAGTTTCTGCGCAAAGAAATAGCACTGACAATAGATAGTCCCGGGATGAGACGATCAGGATTGATCATAGCAGTTAAACCAGTACTTGCAGCACCTTGCATATTTTGAAGAGTGGCAGAAGCCTTGGAAGTGGGCGCAATTGCAGCGACCTTATAACCAAGCATCACTAGTTTTCCCACGGCTACCGGCACGCGTACGAAGGATAGCGACGTATCGGCGAAGTCGTTAGCTGTAGGATCTGCGGATTGAGCATTGTTAAGATCTTGAGAATATCCACCATCAAGACGAACTGTATAGTCCTTAGAAAGTTTCAAATTGAAACGAGCGAGATAGTCCATGCCGTCATGACGAGTGCCATCTTGAAAGTCATAAAGACTGGTAGAGCGAGCAGCTTGAATGAATCCACTGAAGATCGAGCCATGACGGGGATCTTGTACCACTGTTGTCGAAGAGGCGACGGACGCATTGTTGGCGAGTACTTGTGTTGCCAATAAAAGCGTCGCCAAAAAACCAGTGATAGATTGAGCTGTGAACTTCATAGACAGTCCTCCAGCCTGTATTTATTGCGAAGGCGGTGCCACAAAATGTATGACTAGGATGAAATATAAAGCTTTTGGGCGCGACAAGATGTTTAAGCATTAGACACCAAGCCCAAGTAGGGGCTACGATCGCTGAGTGAAAAATACGAGAGATTATATTCAGATTTTTTCTGACGGTGCTTGTTCTGGCAATCCTGGTCCTGGTGGCTGGGGAGTTATCATTCTATTTCCCAGCGATCAAGTTTTAGAACTCGGCGATGGTGATCCACAAACGACAAATAATCGTATGGAGATGCAGGCTGTTGTTGAGTCTTTGCGTGCCATAGAGACTCATCCCGAGCCGATTCGCTTTTATACAGATTCGACCTATGTGATCCGTGGAATTACGCAATGGATTTTTGGTTGGAAAAAACGCGGATGGAAGACGGCCGAAGGCGCAGATGTTTCTAATAAAGATCTTTGGGAGGAAATCCTGCATCTGGTGCAAAAACGCGGAGCCTCTGGCAAGATTGAATGGCTGTACAGTCGCGGTCATGTGGGCATTCCTGGCAATGAACGTTGCGATGAAATTGCTGTGGCATTTTCCAAAAGAACCGGCGTTGACTTGTACGAAGGTTCTTTGAAGACTTATTCAGTGAATATTTTAGATGTGCCTAAAGACGGAAGCTTGCCAGAGATGCGCTCTCCGGGAGAAAAAAAAGTGGCGCACAGTTATCTCAGTAACATTGGCGGATTGGTCTATCGCCATAAGGATTGGCCATCATGTCAACGTCGCGTGAGTGGAAAATCCGGAGCTAAATTTAAGAAAGCGGGATCGGCTTCCGAAGAAGTCACGATCTTGAAATCTTGGGGCTTAGACGCTAACACACAAATTAAAGAAGGATAGTGCATGGAAATCACAAATCGTCAGGTTCTGGTTACAGGTGCAAATCGTGGAATTGGACGCTCATTTGCGAAAATGTGTGCCCAGGACAAAGCCTTTCTTCATATTGTGGTCAGAAAATTTGATGCAGATTTAGTGAAAGAGCTGGAGGAAGCCGGCGCTAAATCTGTGACAGTCTATGAAGCAGATTTAAGTGAGCGTGCAAGCATTGATGCTCTTTTGCTCAAACTAAAAAACACACCGATCGATATTGTTTTTAACAATGCGGGCATTTTGACGGGCGGCTTACTTGAGCAACAGCCCATAGATGATATTTATAAAATGTTTCAAGTGAATATCAATGCTCTTGTACAATTGACCCATGGTTTGTTGCCAGGAATGCTTTCGCGTAAACGTGGCAAGATCATTAATAACTCCAGTGTTTCAGCTTATATGAACTTTCCTTGTGCAACGACCTATGCCGCTTCGAAAGCGGCGGTTGCCGCATTCACGAACTGTCTTCGCCTAGAGTTGAAAGACACTGGGGTAACAACACTGCTGTTGATCACACCGGGAATTAAGACACGCATGTTTGATGAAATCGAAACTTTGTATGGAAAGAATTTTCAAGTTCCCGGAGAGTCGACGATTTCCCCCGTGAAATACGCTGAGATGATTCGCGAAGCGATTTTGCACGATCTTCCACTGCTTGAGCCGTCAGGCATAACAGGAATGGGATTGAAAGTTGCAAAATTTGTGAAACCGCTGTTTGATTTTGAGATTTCTCGCCGTTTCCACCGTGGATAGGGAAACAGCAAAGAACTAGACCATCTTTTGTTCTAAAAATTGCGAGAAAAGTTTTGAATAAACTTTGAAATCCGGAACAACTTTATTTCATTGTAATGAAGTGTAGAAACGCAGGATTTTCGGATTTGTTATGTCTAAAATATTGAGCTATGAAGGTTTTCCTTGTTGCTCTTATTCCTGTCATGTTTTTGTGGGCTCGCCCTGCAGAACGAACGAATTGTGACAGACGTTTCGTCGCGGGTTTAAATAACTATGCTCCTTTTGCATTTCGTGAAAAGGGCCAGCTGCAAGGCGTGGCCCATGATATTGTTGAAGAGCTTTCTCAGCGCACCCACTGCCCCTTTCAAGAAAATGAAGTTTCCAGACCATCTGCGGTTGAGGATTTAAAAAGAGGCCGTCTTGATGTCATGGTATTTGTTGTTAAAAGCGCGGAGCTTGATCGTAATAGTAAATTTATTCCGTTATTTGAGAGTGTGCGTGAACTCACTGTTTTGAAGTCATCTGCAGTGGCTGGGCGAAAAATTTCAAGTTATGTGAACGATGATAAAGTTAAGTTTGCACATCTTATTGGCAACGAAGTGGTCGTCTCTATCGCGGATGACAAGAAGTTGATTGCTTCCTCGCGATTGATTGGGGTTTCAGATCCAGAAAGTGCTTTCAACTTGCTTCTTAAGGGACGCGCCCAGGTCACGTTGTTTTCGGCTTTTATGACTGATTATTACGTGGGGAAATTGAAGCTTGAAGATAAGGTCACACGCATCTCAGATGGCGATAATAAGATTGAAGTTGGGGTGTATGTCTCTAAAAGACGCGTTGGTACAGTTGATGAGAAGCGCATTACTGATGCATTGATAGGAATGAAAAACGACGGATCTCTTGAGAAAATTCTAGCAAAGTATATGGGACCAGCAGAGGCGCGCAAAAGACTTGGCGCCGGGCGGTAAGGAGGGAAAAAGAAACTTTTTCTAATGTTTTCCCTTCTGCCAGTAAATCTATTTAACTTCCGTGGGTTTGAAATTCAAAACCGCAGAACCGACAGAGCCAGTCACGGTTAATTTCATAGGTAAGTTTTCAATGCTTTTCATTGGCACATTGAAGATCACAGAGTACGGCGTATAAAAGCGATTGAATGAAGGATACAGGCTGATCAACTCAGGAGAGGCAATTTTGATTTTTGTGATTTTTCCATCGTAGCGTTTTCCCGCAACGTCCAGGAAGAGTCTCCATTGAGTGTTGGGTTTGTTCAAATCATCGCTTTTACGATCCGGAGTGAAGAAGGCAAAGAAAAACTCTGTTTCTTTGTTAAGGCGTCCTTCGTTTTTAGATTTCTCTTCAAGATATTTTTTGTCATCCCATTGATAGATGCGAGTGAGCTGATCCATTTGGGCTTCAATAACTTTTGAATTCAAAGCCGTACCTTGGGCGTCGAGAAGATTATAAAGACCAGAATATTTAGTCACTTGGTCAGAGTTTTCGTCAATGATGTTGTAGTAGTCCGATTCCGTACGAATCGCACGACCACCGGGAGTCACTTCATAAGAGGCACAAGCAGTAAGGCAAAGACAAAGGGCGAAAAGGTATCTCATTATTTAGACTCCAAAAAACTATCCAAAAACTTTTTCATATCAGCAAAGACAGTGCTTCTCATAACGTCGTTATAGATTTCATGTTTTGCGTTGGGATAAATATAAATTTCTTTGCGACTGCTGCCCATTTTATCAAAGAAAACTTTGGCATCAGGAGTGTTGCAGACCGGATCATGTTCAGGCAGTTGAAACAAAGCCGGTTTTTTAATTTCATTGGCACGAGGGCGAACGTAGTGCCAAGATTCCAGCATACCAAGGAATACCGCCGGCGACATGCGCGTATGACGTAATGGATCTTGTTCGTATTCACGAATAACATCCATGTCGCTAGTGAGCATATTGTTCTTCATTTCATTGTCTAAAGTGACCTGCGGCAAAAGTTTGTGCAGAATTCCTGCAGCTTTCGCTTTGATCGCAGGAACGGGCATCGCAAGACCCAAAAGTGGAGAGCTGACAACAATGCCATCGTATTTCAGATCAGGATTGCGAATCAAAGTTTTAAGCTCAATCAAGCCACCCATAGAGTGACAGAGTAAGATCACCGGACCTTGGCGAACTTTTTCTTGTTGAAGAACCATGTCTAAGAAGATTTTGTAGTCACGGCAGTAGTCATCAAACTCTGAAGCGTATCCACGACGCCCTTCAGATCTTCCATGTCCACGCAAGTCCCAGCCATAAAATGTCCAGGAATCATTTTCAAATGCTTTAGTCAGGCGGTGATAGGACTCTGAGTGTTCACCATGGCCATGCGTGAAAATGATTGTTCCTTTGGCGTTGGGGTTTTCCCAAATCTGAAAGAACAAGTTGATATCTTGGTATCCTTTGAAGAAGCCTTCGGATCTTTTATACATGGGACTAGATTGCCGCCAAAAGCGGCCTAGATCAAGTCTTCTATATGAGGCCGCGGACCACAATCGTATCATGTGGCGTTGTTTCTTTTTCCGGATAATCAATGTTGTAATGGATGCCGCGTGACTCCTGACGGCGCAGAGCACATTCCACAGAGAGATCAGCCACGATGGCGATATTACGGAGTTCTAAAATGTCAGAGTGGATCTTCATGTTGGAGTAATACTCTTTCACTTCATCCAAAATGTTTTTAAGACGGTGCTGGGCGCGTTCTAGACGTTTGTTAGAGCGAACAATCCCCATATAGTTCCACATCAAACGACGAATTTCTTCCCACATGGCGGTGATGACAATCATCTCGTCATCATTAGACTCTTCGGGATGTGACCAAGGTTTTGGATCCAACTTGATTGCCGCTAATGAATCCCAAGACTTTTTAAGTTGTTCAGAGCAATTATGCGCCGTCGTCAGACATTCCAGCAAAGAGTTTGAAGCCAAACGATTCGCGCCGTGTAGTCCAGTGCATGCTGTTTCACCAATAGCCCAGAGGCCTGGAACATCGGTGCGACCATTTTCATCCGTGACGACTCCGCCGCAAAGATAGTGGGCTGCGGGGACAACCGGAATAGGTTGTCGAGTCATGTCGATGCCGAACTGAAGACAAGTATTGTGGATGGTTGGGAAGCGATGTCTGAGGAAGTCAGCATCTAACTTAGTCATATCTAAATAAACACATTCAGAGCCCGCGCGTTTCATCTCTTTGTCGATGGAGCGTGCGACGATATCACGAGGTGCTAAGGATCCCAGCGGATGATATTTTTTCATGAACGCTTCGCCTTTGGAGTTGATGAGTTCACCACCTTCTCCGCGCAAAGCTTCTGAGATCAAAAAGTTTCGAGAGTCTTTATGATAAAGGCAAGTTGGATGGAACTGCATGAACTCCAAGTTAGCGATACGGGCGCCTACTCGGTAAGCCATGGCGATTCCGTCGCCAGTGGCACCGCTCCAGTTGGAAGTGTAAAGATAAACTTTGCCGGCACCGCCAGTTGCGAGGACGGTGGTTTTTGCTACAAATGTATGCACTTCCCCGGTTTCGGTGGCGAGGGCATAGCAGCCAACGCAAGCGGTGGGCGCCATGTCCGTGGCATCAATTTCTTTATTCACAATCAAATCGATGGCATTAAAGCGCTCCATCAAAGTGATGTTGGAGTGTTCGCGAACGCGAGCTAAAAGTTTGCGGTGAATTTCAAAACCAGTCTGGTCTTCGAAGTGCAGAATGCGTCGGAAGCTATGACCGCCTTCGCGCGTCAAATCAATCTCTTCGACTTCTTCGCCACCTTTTTTGCGCAGGTCAAAATGAACACCCCAGTTTATCAAATCTTGAATGCGATCAGGAGCTTGCATGATGTAGTTGCGAACCACGGTTTCGCGACACAGACCTGCGCCAGCCACCAAGGTATCTTGGATGTGAGAGTCAAAACTGTCTTCATCAGACATGACCGCCGCAATTCCTCCTTGGGACATCTCAGAGTTGCTGTCTGTAATTTTCTCTTTAGCGAGAACGACGACTTTTCCGAGGGGAGCCATTTTCAGAGCGAGAGCAAGACCGGCAGTGCCGGAGCCAATGATCAAAACGTCGCATCTATGATTAGACATGGTGAGTACTCATAATGTTGTTTTTCTACGCCCTTTAAATGTGTTTGGCAAAGGAGTCTTGCTTGATTCTTACCAGTTTCTAAAACTACAATAAAATCAAAGACTCACGCAAGGAATTGGCGTGCTATTTTGTAGGTAGGGTTTTACGGAAGGAACAGCCTCGATGAAAGTGAAATTACTTGCAGTCCTAATCGCTGTGGCGGCCGTGTTTATCGGCGCAGTTTTATGGCGTACTGACAGCTTCGTATATGGCGATCGTATGAGCTGGGTGGAAGCGCAAACGCGCACTCAATTAAGCTCCATGAATTATGCCTTGGCGGTGGAGCTTAAATCTTTGCAAAGAGTAGTTTCGACTTTCAACGCAGAAAATTTTAAAAAAGAAAAATTCAATTGGACTGCAGTAGCACCTTATTATGCAGCAGCATCATTCACTGTGACGAATGGTGAACTAGATCCGCAAACTCTGATTACCAGAGATAATTCTAAAGCCGCTAACTGGACAAAAGAATTCGTGAAGTCTGCTTTAGGAAAAGTGACGGAGCGTACTTCAGATCTTCGTTATTTCGTAAAGCCTTTCCAAGATAACAATCGTGGTCGTTACGTCGCGTTGGTCTTCCTTGAAGGCAATCGCGCTTATGCCCTTGTTGGCAACGGAGAAATCTTTCAGTCTTTGATCGATGGTCAAAGAGGTTCTTTGAGTTCATTCTCTGTGGTGACTTCCACAGGTTTGACAGTGGGACATTCTGTGCCTGAATACTTGGGAACCGTAATGCGAGACGATCCGTTCTTTAAAGAAGCGCAGAAAAGTTCTTCACCCCATGGCGGCGGAACTTTTAAAATGCCGAATGGCCAAGAGTTATACGGCATGTACGATCAGATTCCACAAAGTAATTTGCTTGTGATTAGTTCGGCACCTTTGAGCGAAACCATGAAGGGCCGTGCAGGCTTGTGGTGGCAGTTCCTATTGTTGGGCTGTGGGTTGGTGCTTGTCGGAATTGCAGGGGTTTTGTGGGTTGTGACTCCGGCGGAAAAAGAAATTGAAAGTCTTGAAATGCAATTGCAGTCCGCAAAACAAAAAGCGGCGGCGGTTCCAGTAGTGGAAAAAACTGTCACCGTGGATCCAGAGTTGGCACAAAAAGACAAAGTGCAAACGTCTATGCGCGTGGCTTCTGCTTTGGCCCATGAGATGCGCGGACCTTTGACTTCTATCTTAGGTTACTCGCAAATGATTTTGGCGAAGACTCGAGAAACAGAAATTGTTGCCAGCACAGATTCCATTCTGCGTGAAACACGTGCGGCCCGTGATGTTCTAGATAAATTGTTAGGCTATGCGGGTGAAGAGATTCAAGATAAGAACTCGATGAAAATGGAAGGTCCTTTGGCGCGCGCCCTTAAAAATCTTGAGGGCTTGATGCAATCGAAAGGTGTGAAGCTGGTTAAGAACTTCCAAGAAACTTCAGCGATGGACATCCATGTTGAGGCCTTGACCAAAGCCATCGAAAATATTCTTACCAACAGCGTGGAAGCTATGGAAAGAATGCCGAAGAAAGAAATCAAGCTGGATCTTTTCGAAGATGATAAAGCGATTCACTTGGTTGTTGAAGACTGCGGTGAAGGGATTGAGCCTCAGAATCTGCAAGGAATTTTTGATCCGTTCTTTACCACCCGATCTTTCCAAAATCACATGGGCCTGGGGCTTGCGACGGCCTTTGGCATTTTGAAAGAGCACAATGCCGAAGTTCAGGTGGATTCTGAGCGTGGCAAGGGAACTAAGGTTTCTGTAAGTTTCAAAAAAATAGAAACTGTCGCGGTGTTAAAAGCGCCTGAAGCAAAGGTGGAAAAAGTGGAAGAAGTTGTGATTGCCAGAGAATTGCCGCAGTTGAAAGAGGAGTCTCCAGAACGCGAGCACGCCGAAGCACAATTTGCAGAGATCAAAGCGACGGAAGAAGTTCAAAGCCCGGCGTCTCCACTGGATATGAATATTGAAAATCTTTTGGAGCTTCCTGAAATGTCGGATGTGAAAGCAACGGCCTCTGAAAATATTAACGATGATAAAACTCCAGTGGTTGAATTTGCTGGAACGAATATGGTGATGGAACATGGCGCGGGCGCGGAACTCGCAGCGATGGAGTCCATGGATTTGCTGGATGATGAATTGACTCCGGTAAATCTTATTAATGCGCCGACAATGGTTGCTAAACCGAAAACTTCCAAACTTGATGGCTACCAAGTCGACATTCGCAGACCTGGAAAGAGGATTTAATTGGATATTCGCGACCATAGTTCTCAGTTTACGATTTATGTCTTCACCACGGATGTGGATCAGGGGGCTTCTGCGAAAGTGTATCTTTCGCAGGCGGGCTATGATGCGTATTTCTTCCAGGATCCTGAAGCCCTTGAGGCAAGATTGAAGGAAAATCCTCCACATATTCTGGTGTTCTCAACGGCAGCCTTGGGTGGATCCTTGAGTGATTTTGTGACCCATGTTCAAGGCATCAATGACGACATCCGTTTCATTGCGATTTCAGCGATTTCACAATTTGATATTTTAGCTCAGTACAATTCTTTTGGATTTGTGGATGTGATTTCTGATGAGGTCGCTGCTTTGGAAACCAGGGTCGTATGGGCTGTGGATCGCGCTTGTGAAAAACTTTATCTGACTTATCAAAATGAACAGCTCTTTGATGATTTGCAAACGACCAAGCAGCAAGTTGATGAAGTTCATAAAGCCGCTGTGACCAGTATGAAAGCGGCGGTTGAGGCTGAAAAGCTAGAGACTGTTTCTTTTGCCACCAAACTAGGTCAGTACCGTACGGCGCAAAGTAAAGAAGATCTGATCCAAAAATTTTTGAATAATATTTCAGGCTCTATGTGCATCTTCTTTAAATTTTTGCCGTCAGTTCGTTCTTTCGTGGCGACCCATGGCAACGGTGTGGAAGGTTCGCAGATTCAAGGCGTCGGTTGTCAGTTAGAGTCTGACGACGTGAAGGATTTGAATGGACAACTTTCGGTGGGACTTTTGCCGGCTCGCTTTAATGCGATGTTGGTCGAGGCATTTCACTTTAATCCTCCGAGAGGTTTGCCACTCTATGCTGCGCAAAATTTGGAGGGCGTATTTGTTTACTCGGGAAGTTTAGACAAAAGCGCCATCACTCAGCTGAATGAAGAATTCGCTTTGTTTTCTTTAAGCTACTCACATTTGGTTTTGGAAAAGAAGGTCGACGCCTTGGAGGTCCAAGATTTCGTCACTGAACTTCATAACCGCAATTACTATGTTAAAATCCTAGCGGACGAGGTATCCCGAGCGCGCCGTTTGAAACAGCCTGTTTCAGTGGTGAAAATTGCCATGGATGATTTTTATGAGATTGAATCATCTTTGGGTGAAGCGGTGAGAGATGAGTTGCTAAAATCTGTTGCGACCGTCATTGCTAAGACCAGTCGTTCGAACGATCAAAGTTGCAGAACGGCTGCGAATGAAATGGCGATGATACTTCCTCACTGCTCAAAAAAAGGAGCAGCTCTGCGCGCGGAAAGACTTCGTCGTATTATCGAAGGCACTTCATTCTTGGATAAAGGCATGAAGGTTTCGATTAGCTTGGGAATTAGCGAATATCCATCATTGTGTGATTCTGCTAAATCCCTGGACGAATCTGCAACGAAAGCTTTAAGCCACATCGTGGATAAGGGCGGAAATAAAATTTGCTTGTACAAAGCTCCAGAGACTCATCGTCCTGACTTTGAAGTACCAGCGGAATAGAAAGTTAGATTTTAGTTGATGGAAATGTATCGACGGACTTTTGCGGAAATTAATCTTGATAACTTGGCACATAACATTCGTGTCCTCCAAGCGTCGTTTCCCAGTGCCCCTTTTCTTTGTCCGATGGTGAAAGCCAATGCCTATGGGCATGGTGACGTGCAGTTGGCGCGTTTTCTTGAAACTCTTGGAATCAAACATCTTGGTGTCTGCCTCATTGAAGAAGGTCTTTTGCTGCGCAATTTCGGCGTGAAGGCAGAGATCTTAGTTTTCCGTGGTTTCGATCGTGAAGGTGCGGAGCGAATCATTCAGTATCGTATGACTCCAGTCGTGACGACTTGGGAACAAATCGAACATCTTGAAGAGGTCGCGGTTGCTCCGGTCAGTATTCATTTGAAATTCGATACGGGCATGAATCGTCTGGGTTTCCGTCCCGAAGAAGCGCAAAAATTGTATGAGCGCTTGTGGCAAAATAAAAAGATCCGCGTAAAAGCTTTGGTCACCCATCTTTATAATGGTGAAGACGCAGCGTCAGATAGCGGCGACAGCGCTGAACAATTGCGTCGTCTGGATCAGGCCTGCAAGATTTTTAAACCTTTCGATATATTCGCTCACTCTTTGAATAGTGCAGGGATTTTAAATCTTTTGCATATTCGTGCGGGGGCCAAAGCAGATCACCCACTGATGTTGCAAAATTGGGGACTGCGCCCAGGCTTGATGATTTACGGTTACAATCCGTTGCCTGATGTAAAATGTGATTTAAAACCTGTGATGAGTTTAAAATCCGTAGTAAATACTTTCCGCCACCTTAAAGCTGGCGAGGTAGTTTCTTACGGTGGCACTTGGAAAGCCAGCAAAGACTCTGTTATTGCTGTGGTACCGATTGGTTATGCGGACGGATATCATCGTATTCTTTCGAATCAAGCTTATGCTTTGTTCAATGGGATGCGAGTTCCTCTGGTGGGGAATATCTGTATGGATTATTTGATGTTGGATGTGACTGAAGCCGTAAAAGGAAAAGATTTTGCGCAATATAAAGATCAAGAAGTGATTTTATTTGGCCAAGATTCCTTCGGTAATTTCTTGTCTCCTGAAGAGCTTGCTGGAAAAGCAAAAAGCATTACTTGGGAGATGCTCACAAGTGTGGGCGAGCGTGTGCCGCGAGTTTACACCGGGGCCGACGCTAATTTTGTTTATGAGAACGTTGGGGGAGAATAAATGACTATCGCAGACAGAGCCGCAAGTGTGGTGACTTGGCTGGGCGATTGGGTGATCACTTCGGTGACAAACTTCATCGAACAGACTGGGAAAATCATTTTGTTCTTCACTGAAAGCGTTCGTTTGATTTTCGCAAAGCCTTCGCGTTTTTCAGAAATCATCAAACACATGGAATTCGTAGGCAATCAGTCCATTGCGATCATCGCCTTGACCGGAGTGTTCACAGGGCTGGCCTTATCTTTCCAAATCTATTTAGGTTTTAAAATGTTCAATGCCGTCAACATGGTCGGACCTGTTGTGGCGTTGGGGATCACACGTGAGTTGGGACCGGTTCTGACGGGTTTGATCGTGGCGGCTCGAGCTGGGGGCGCCATGGCGGCGCGCTTGGGAACGATGCGCGTGAATGAGCAGATCGATGCATTGGACGTGATGGGTGTGAATACAAAACAGTATTTGATTTCACCACGAATGGTTGCAGCCGTGATCTGCATGCCTCTTTTGACTGCGGTTTTCGATTTCGTAGCGATGATCGGAAGTTATTTCCTTTGCGTGAAATTGGTCCAACTGGATGAAGCGGTTTTCTGGCAAAAAATTAGAGATCTTATTGAAGTAAAACATATCAACGAAGGCCTCTTTAAATCGGCGGTCTTTGGCTTATTCTTCGCTTTAATTTGCACTTACCGAGGCTTTAACACCACGGGTGGCGCAAAAGGTGTAGGCGATGCAACCAATCAAGGCGTTGTTCAAAGCATGGTTGCAATTATCATTTTGGATTATTTCCTCACGAACTTGATCCGCATTTACTACAGCGTTTTGGGGATTTCGTAATGGATAATGAATCAGCAGTTATTCTGCAAGACGTAACGAAGTCATTTGATGGCGGAAAAGATTTCGTTCTAAAAGGCATCAACTTAAAGATTCCGAAGGGCTCTTTGACGGCGATTATTGGTTTCTCTGGAACTGGTAAGAGCGTGGTTTTGAAGCACTTGTTGGGTTTGTACAAACCGACAGCGGGAAAAATTGAAGTGCTGGGTACGGATCTTAGTACGATGAATGAAGATCAGCTCACGAAATTTCGCTGTAAGTTTGGAGTTCTTTTCCAATCAGCCGCTCTTTTCGATGACATGACAGTTCTAGAAAATGTTTGTTTTCCTTTGTTTGAACATCGTCGTGATCTGAAAGAGTCCCAGGTCCTTCGTATAGCCGAGCAGAAACTGCACGACGTTGGTTTGGACCCAAAACATTTTCAGAAGCTTCCTTCACAGATTTCGGGAGGGATGCAAAAACGTACGGGGTTGGCTCGTGCTCTCGCCCTAGATCCAGAAATTTTGATATACGATGAACCCACCACGGGATTAGATCCCATTCTGACAGAAATGGTGGATAATTTGATTCTGAGTACTCATAAATCAAGACCGGGAACGACATCAATCATGGTTTCGCATGATTTGTCCGCTGCGTTTAGGATTGCCGATCATATCGCAATGTTGGATAGTGGCCGGGTTTTGCTTTTCGGTACTCGGGAGGACTTCTTCAATACCGATATTGAACTGGTGAAGAGGTTCGTGGATAAAGGGATGAAACATCAATGAATTTGCTGCGTGCGACTGAGTTTAAAGTTGGCCTCTTAGTGATCATCGTGGGATCTCTGATCGCCGTGATGTCAATGCAAGTGAGTGAGGATCCGTCTTATTTAGGTCGTTCTAAAAAAGCTTGGTTTCTTCTTCCAAATGCCGGGGGCTTGGTAAAAAACTCGGCGGTTCGTTCTGCTGGTATTCCTGTTGGTGTGATCAAAGACATCAGATTGCAAGATGGCCAAGCACGTATCGATATTACCATTAAATCTGAAATTCCGCTGACGACTTCTGCATCAGTCGAGATCAAAGCCCAAGGTATTTTGGGGGATTCTCACGTTGAGGTATCTCCAGGCTCACCAACGGATGCTCCGTTGTCTGACAATGCACAGATCATGACCGTCAAATCCAAAGGATCTTTGGATAGTTTGATGGCTGAAGTGGGTGAAGTGGCTTCTTCTTTGAAAGTTGTTGCCAAAAATCTTCAAGAGGCAACTTCAGAAGACGGGACACGTAAACACATCTTGGGTCGTATTGTTAAAAATATCGAAACGATCACAAATGATCTCGCGCAGGTGACTTCTGAAAATAAAGATAAAATTGGTGAAATCGTAGATCAAATCCATGATGTCACTTCATCTTTACAATCTATTGCGAATGACAACAGTGATAAAGGTCTCAAAAAAACTTGGGAACATTTGTCAGCGACTGTTAAAAACCTGGATGATGTCACTGCGAAAATCAGTCGTGGTGAAGGTACGATCGGTAAACTTGTCAGCGATGAGGCCACATCTGAAAAAGTGGAATCTGCCATCGATGGCATTAATGATCTTGTTGGGGCGGCCAGCCGCATTCAAACAGCATTGGACTTCCGCACGGAATACTTGGGAACTGTGGGCAGCTGGAAATCAACGATTGGTGTTTTCATCCAACCAGGATTGGATCGCTTCTATTACTTAGGAGTCGTCAACGACCCAGCGGGTGTGGTTGAGACAACTCGCACGCAGACTTCAGGTTCGACAACTGCAGATATCACCGAAAAGAAGACCTACGAGAACAAAGTTAAGTTCACGTTGCTCTTCGGTAAAAACTTCTGGGACCTCACTTTGCGTGGCGGTATCATCGAAAATGGCGGTGGTTTCGGTATCGATTATTACTTCTTCCGTCGTAAGTTGAAGCTTTCTACAGAGTTCTTCGACTTCACCAGAACGAACTGGCGTACATTTGCTACTTATTATTTCTATCGTGGTCTTTATGTTGATATCGGTATCAACGACGCTCTTGATAAGAACGGGTCTAGATCTGGATATGCAGGGGCGGGTCTTTATCTTACCAACGATGACCTTAAACTTCTCTTAACCAAAGGCCTCTAGAATATGACTTCGGTGTCCGGCAACTCAGAGAGGAACTGGCTTGTTAAATCCTCAACCAGGATTCTTGGGCCGTACACTTTAGAAGAAGTCACAAGTATGTTGGCTTCGAAGCAAATCTCTATCATTGATGAAGTTCGTCAACCAACGGGACGCTGGTCCTATATCCGTGAAAGCCAAATGTTCATGGAGATCGTCAGAAACATCCGTGACGAGCAGGACAGTTCATCTGAAAACACGATGACTCAGTCCGTGGCTCAGCACACATTCACTAAGACTGATGCACTGACTTCGAGTATTAATATCTCAGATGAATTAACTCCGACGCCATTTCCTGCCATGGAGGTTAAGCCTCCTGTTCCGGAGCCACAGTTTAAAGATGTGACGCCATCGGTAGAAAGAGCAAACAGTCGCTCTTTGGCAACGGATAATGCTTCCGCTAAAAGTTACGGCTCAGCGGCAGATCATCGTATTAAAGGTAAAATTCAAAAACAATCCAATGTTCTTCGTTGGGGTTTGATCGGTGTTGCCGCAGTCGCGGTATTGGCCATTGGAATTAGTTTATTGATGCGCGACTCTAAGAAGTCAGCGGGTTATGAAGAACTGATTAAGCAGGCACTTCGCTATAAGAGTATGGGTCTGTACGATAAATCATTAGCTGCTTATAAAAAAGCCGCAGCGATGAAGGAACCAGACGCAGATACACAAACGCAAATGGCGCCGGTGCTGATTTCTGAAGACCGCCAAAGTTTGCAGGGACGTCGTATGCTGGAAAGATCTTTGATCCAGGATAATCGTTCCCGCGAAGATCTTGTTGAAGCTTACTTGGGGATCTCTGTTTCCTATATGATGGACGGGGATTTAAAAGAAGCTGAAGATACTTTGCAAAAGGCCATTGGTCATGAACCTTCGAATATTTCCGCATTGCTGAACTTAGCTATCGTGCAAATGAAAAAGGGTAACTACCCAGAAGCCATGCGCGAGTTCGAAGCGGTTTATCGCAAAAACACGAACTCTGTTTTGGCCTTATTTGGTCGCGCGATGTCGGCGATGGAGTTTGCTAAGTCCACACAAGATCGCTCTTTCTTGAAAGCTCTGATCAACGATATTAAATCCAGTTTGCAAAAAACCGGATATCTGCGCCAAGAACTGACTTTATTTTTGGTTTACGCGCAAAATCTTGTTGGTGACACAGACGGTGTGAACCAAGCCGTAATTCAATTTTTGGATTCCGAGGCGGGCTTGGCAGACAGATACACTCATCCTTTGATGGTGGACTGGCGCTTCACTCAATGGGACTATCTAGAGAAGTACTGCGCAGAACTTTTTGAAAAAAGCGTTCAAACCGCAGAGATCAAAGCACTTCGTTCGATCTGTTTGATGGAAGTGAATCGCGATGCTGATGCTCAGAAGATGTTGCAAGAAGCACTGACAGAAGGTCCGAAAGATCCATATGTTTTGGCTGCTCAAGCTAGTTATTTGAATAAAGTAAAACGTCTGCCTGAAGCCATGGCGATTTTAAAAATGCCAGAGCTGACAAATTTAAAAGTCAGAAATCATCTTTTGGGTGATATCTGTATTGAAAGCCAAGACGTCGCTTGCACGGAAAAAATCTTTACGCAGGTTTATCAAAACAATCGCAGCGATGTTGCGGCTTTGTATGGTTTGGCTTGGGTTATGATGAAGAAAAAAGATCGCGCTGGCGCCTATGACTATGTGCGCGCGGGGCTTGAAGCCGAATCGAATTATATTCCAATGTTAGAGCTTAGGGACAAATTGGAGTCTGAGTAATGAAAATCACAGCCAAGATTATTTCACTCTGGCTGTTTCTAGCACTGGGAGCCTGCTCAAAGGATCCCGGTTTTCGCGTTGAACACTACAAAGAAATGAAATTCGAAGATGTCGCAAATGACATCAAAGTTCCTTCCCAGGTCTGGGATCTTCTTGAGTTTAAGGCGGTGAGTGCCCAATCCGCGGAAGAACATGGCGAAGCCAAAGCTGAAGAAGCTAAGTCCGAAGGTGGTCACGGCGAGAAAAAAGAAGGCGCTGCCGGTCTTTCTAAGGAAATTATTTTTTCTGAAGTGAATGTCTTTTTGGTCGAAAAAAACTCTGGCATTGTCAAAGATGAGGCCGTGAAAATTGAATTGCCTAAGGGTGGGGGCGAAGTTGATTTGGCCCAGTTCATCACGGATGAAAAAGGTTCTTTTTATGTTGGCTTCGAATTTCCAGAGTTCACTGATTCGACCGCACAAAAAGTTCTGTTTCTTAGCAAGGGTCGCAAACGTCGTATCGACGATAAAGTAATTGGGGCAGGCTGTAATCAGTTCCTCGACATCACCACATCTTTTATGAAGGCGATGACCAAAGAGGGATTGAAGGTCAACACCACTCGCGAGCGTTATACGACGGTCTTGGGTGGGATATTCTTCTTTGCAGCCCAAAAAGCTGGAAATATCTATGTTTCGCAAGTGACTTTTAAAGACTCCAAACACCAGAATCTTTTCTGTGAGGTGCCCTGATGGACAAAAAAGCGATTCAGAGTCTTCAAGATAAAGACAATGTCGACACACTTTTTCTTGTAAAGGAAAAGACCGTTGGCATTGGTAAAAATGGAAGGCCTTTCATGGTGCTTCAAGTGGGGGACGCGACGGGCTCCATGGATGCTCGTTTGTGGGACCGCGTGGAAGAGTTATCCGGAGAGTTTGAAAATGGCGACATTTTAAAGATCAAAGGGCAAATTCAACTTTTCCAGAATCGCAAGCAATTGATCATTCATAAGCTAGAGCGTATTGATTCTTCCACTGTGAACTTTGAAGATTTCATTCCTCAAGCGTCTCGCAATGCCGAAGATATGATGGTGGAGTTGCTGCAGTTGGTGCGTTCGATGAAGAACGACAACATTCGTCAGCTGGTTTTGGATACGTTAGAAGATCCAGAGCTAAGACCAAAAATTTTACGAGCGCCAGCGGCGAAGTCGATTCACCATGCTTGGATCGGTGGCTTGCTTGAGCATATTCTGTCGATCTGTAAAATCATGGACTTCATGGGGACACACTATCCTTTCCTCAATCGTGATCTTCTGCTGTTTGGAGCGATCTATCACGACATCGGAAAAATCACTGAGCTTTCCTACGACAACGGCATCTCTTATACAGATCGGGGTCGTTTGATCGGTCATATGCAAATTGCCTGCGAGATGATTGATAAAAAATCCGCACGCATCTTGGGTTTTGATGAACAGCTGCGCGATATCTTGAAGCACATTATCCTGAGTCACCATGGCAAGCTGGAGTATGGTTCTCCGAAACGTCCTAAGTTTTTAGAGGCCATGGTTGTGGCGATGATTGATGATTTCGATAGCAAAGTCGCAACGGTAAAATCCATCATGGATAATGAAAAAGGTTCCGGCGAGAAATGGTCTCGCTATAACGATCTCTTTGATCGTTACTTCCTGTTAGATGATTTGAACGAGAAATATTAATGTTAAAACGTATTGTTGAATTGCTTCATACCTATAAAAGTTACGATCCCGCTGCGAAGTCGCTGTGGGAGATTGCAATCTTATATCCGGGCCCGAAGGCTTTGCTTTGCCATCGTATTGCTCATTGTCTTTATGGCATGAAGTTTTTCTTCTTAGCTCGTCTTGTGGCAGAGATCTCTCGCTGGATGACGGGTATTGAAGTGCATCCTGGAGCGACCATTGGTCGCCGTTTGGTAATTGATCATGGCGTCGGTGTCGTTATTGGTGAAACAGCGGTGATCGGCGATGATTGTATTATCTTTCACGGTGTGACCTTGGGTGGAATTAAATTCGATCCGGTGAAAAGACATCCGACCGTGGGCAATCACGTTTTGATTGGTACCGGCGCAAAAGTTTTAGGTCCAATTACGATTGGTGATGGCGCGATGATCGGCGCAAACTCTGTTGTGGTTCGTGACGTTCCACCGGGTGCGGTGATGGTGGCGCCTTTGGCTCAACAAAAATAGGAAATATGAAAACACTCGAGCAATGGTATTCAGAATATAGTGAGAGTCATCAGAACCCTTTGAATCGCAAGATACACAAGATCTGTGTGCCGGCGATTTTCTTTTCGATTGTTGGTTTGTTGATTCAGATTCCACTTAATCTGGGACCTTTGCGTTTAGGTGAACTTGTGATCGCCATTGCGCTTGGTTGGTATATGACCCTAGGTCGAAAAGCCTTCCTCATGATGCTGGGCCAAGTCATTGCTAGTTATATTTTGCTCTATATTTTAGGACACCTCATGAGTCCCGTCGTTCCCTTAATCGCTATATTCGTTATAGCTTGGATCGGGCAATTCTATGGTCATAAGGTTGAAGGAAAAAAACCTTCTTTTCTCAAGGACTTACAGTTCTTACTCATTGGTCCATTGTGGGTTTGGACACACTAGTCCCCAAGGTCTCCACATTATTCTCACTCTGCTTTCATGATTGAAAACTAATATTAAAAGCTTCGCTTTGCGCTATGCGTCTCTGTGATACTAGTGGAGTACTTAATCTAGCACGAAAGGAGTTCGGCTATGAAACAGGTAGAGCAAGATTCAACTCCAGCGAACACAAGCCAAGTAGAGAGTACTGGAACAAGTGCTCCGGTTCGCAAGAGAAATCGCCGCCGCAGACTTGCAGCTTGGTAAAAGCTTAAAGTTTGCTCAAGACCTACTCCACGCATTCCGCGTGGTAGTAGGATCTATAGTCCCCGGTATTTTCCAGTACAGCCCAGCCATCGTCTTTTCTGACAAGCGTGCGCTCGGTGTCTTCTCCCTTGCTGAGGGAAACATATCCGTCTTTGAGATCTTTGATAGTCATTGTGCGAGTGATGGAGCCACCATCCGCCAAGGACTCTTGAATTTCCACGATACCACGTGATTTGGCAGAGCTGACTTCGCGGATGACGATGTCTTTAAGATTGTCTTGATCGATATTTTTGCAGAACAACAAAGTCTTAGGCGCAGCCTGCGAAGCCGAAGCCACGCACATCATGCTCACGCAAAGAATTGCCATTGCAAGTTTCATCGAATCTCCTCTGATCAGGAAATCCGTTCTAGCAAAGCGTTCCAAGAGATGAAAGTAAAATGATAATCAACGCAGTACAAAAGTACTTTGTATTTAGTAGTAACTACTATGGCCTCAGTATCAGACTGGGGTGTGATGTGATTCTCGCTTCACTTTCATTCTCAGTAGTCTTTCACAGAGCTTTCACTGCCTTCTCAATATCCACAATTTAATTCGAAACTCTGTTCAAGAAACATTCTTCGCTTTATCACTGAGTGCGATTGAAGCTACTTCGACGCTGTCGACGTGTAGACAACTACTCCGACGAAGTCGGAGTGCAGACAGGATCTCGAAATGAAAAGAAAAGGTAAAACACCTAGATTCAAAACACAAAGACGTCTCTTGATGGAACTTCCTGGTATGGGCAAAGCCGGTGCGATGGAAAGAAAGCCATATCCTCCAGGCCAACACGGTCAGCGTCGTCGTAAGTACTCTGAATTTGGCTTACAGCTTGAAGAGAAACAAAAGATTCGTTTCCATTACGGAGTTCGTGAAGAGCAGTTCCGTCGCATTATCAAGAAAGCTCAAAAATCTTCGAATTCAAACTGGGTTGAGTCTTTGGTGAACCTTCTTGAAAAACGTTTGGACAATGTGGTTTTCCGTCTGGGCTTTGCGGTTAGTATTCCTGCTGCGAAACAACTGGTTTCCCATGGCAAAGTTTTGGTAAACGGCAAAAAAGTAAATATCGGCTCGCAAATTATTAAAGTAGGCGATGTTGTTACCTTGAAACCGGATGCTTATGAAAACCAAGCTTATCTTTTGGCGAAACAAAGCCCGCGCTTGCCGCTGCCTTCGTTTATGACCAAGGAAGAAAAAGGCGGAGTGGAATCAGGTCGCTTGATTGATGAGCCCAATATCGAAGCAGTTCCATTCGCTTTCGATGCGGGTCTCGTGATCAGCTACTACTCTTTACGTGGTTAATTAATTGGTTAAGATATAAGGGGCGCACGATGAAAAACACAAAGTTTCTGGATGCTGAAGAAATTGCTCTTGAAGAAGTGAATAATGAGTGGGTCTCTGTCACCATGGCAGGCGAGAAGTATGTATTCGACATGGATACTTTGTATGATATTTCTTTTCGCTTTGCCTCTTTCTTGGCCTATCTAGAGCAGCGCGAAGAAGAGGGTGAAACTGTTTGCGCGGACTGTGCCGGGAAAGTTCATTAGTTATTTTTTGAGTTATCAATTAAAAAAAGCCCGCAGGATGAAACTCCGCGGGCTTTTATTTTTTAAATTCGGTTGCGCTAATATTTTAAAACTGCGCCATCAATTAGGCGGTGCAGTTCTTAGTGTTTTTCCAAGAAAGCGTCGAAGAACTGCACTGTTTTCAAATGCATATCTTCAGAAATCTCAGGCAACTCATTGTCTATTTCATGTAGAGATCCCTTATAAGAGACCACTTTAAAGTGAGGCGCATTTCGTTTGATGGTGGCCTTCGTCGCTTCGCTGTCTATATAGGTGTCGTCGGGGCTGGAGATAAAGGCCAGTCCCTGAACTTTGCTAGGAATCTTCCAAAACTGTGAAAGCTCAGCCGTAATTAACAAGTTCGCGGCAAAGCCAGGAATCACAGTTAAAGTTTGAGGCTTGATCGGATCAACATGGGGATTAGATACTCCGACAAATTTATTTCTGGTCAGAGTTCTTTCGGAGATGATTTGTTGAGTGGACAGCATCAGGCGAGGATTCGTGGCAGCTTCTCCCACGAATTTTTTTGGATTGGTTCCCGGAGTGATAAGGACAACGGCATCAGGCCATTGTTCATGAGCCAACGTGTAGCCCGCAAGACCTCCAGTTGACCAACCGATAAGCATCTTCGGACTTTGTGAGCAATCTTTTCCATTCGCAGAGACGGTTGAATATTTTTGCCAGATAAACTTAGCCTGGGAAGAGATCTCAAAAGTTCTATTCATAGGGTCATAGATTCTTGTATCGTTCATTGACCCCTGTGAGCCACCTTGGCCCATGTAATCGAAGAAGATCACGCGATAACCATTTTCATTCAGTTTAGCGAACAAAGGATCGTGATTGCGGACTGAATCTGCCAATCCTTCAAGCCATAGCACACAACCCTTGAATGTGGCGTCTGATTTTTCTAGGTAATAACCACTGCGTAAATCGACGAAACTGTCTTTATAAAAGGTATGAGCCACTTTATAAGGGGTGGCTTCCAAAACAACAGCTTCTTGAGATTGCGGCGCGCGGGTTGGAAGTTGAGAACATGCTCCAAGAAAAAATATAGCAGCGGATAATGTGTGAAGTTTCATTTCCACAGGATATCCGAATTTTCTTTAATATTCAGTTACAGCTCATTGGTCAGGACCTTGGTCACCCATTACCAGGAACATTATGTGCGACGACGACCCTTGGCTTCCGGAGTTCCATCAGCGGGATCTTCCGGCCACTGATGTTTCGGGTATTTTATACGCAGTTCTTTGCGAACTTCGGGATAACCGTTCTTCCAAAAACTTTCTAAGTTCGCCGTGACCTGAACGGGGCGGAAGTTAGGGCCCAGCAAATGGAAGGTCACTGGAATCTTTCCGAACAGAAGTTTCGGTGTTTCTTGCAGTCCAAAGACCTCTTGAATGCGAACTTCCAAATACGGCGCTTTATCCTCTGGATAAATGATTTTAATTTTACTACCACTGGGAACTTCGATTCGATCCGGCAGTTCTTTTCTAAGAGTTTGCACAAAGTCTTGGGGGAAAACATTTTCAAAGAAGAATGGAAGATCTTTTTCAAATACCGTCTGCATCTTGCTTTCTCCGAGGCAGGCTTGAGCGAAGGCTTCCAATTTAAGTTCTGGAACCTGAGCTTCAAAGGACAGACCCTCGTGACGCTTAAAGAATTCAACTCGTTCCCACCACAGCGCAAGTTTTTCGTTGTTCTTAAGAACCAGGTCCCATTTCTCAACCAGGACTTGCGGAAGCTTCTCTGCAACTTCTTGTTGTGAAGCGGGAAGAAGACTGGGTTCCTCTAAAGGCAGACCGAACAAAGACTTGTATTCACGAATAAAGAACTGACCTTTTTCTTCGAAGAAGGTAACGTCGCGAACTTTCTGAATTTCTTCTTTAAAGTGAGAAAGAATGAAATCTTTTGAGAAACCACAAGCCAAGCTGACAATGGTTTCAGCATCGGAATTTCCTTCAACGCCATTGAGGGCGACAAAGAATTCAGAAGTTTTGACCAAAGTTTCATTCTGTAATTTGACTCCACGTCCACCGACCATCAAAGCTCGATCAGAATTTCCACGGCGCCGGCATAGACGATCGGGAAAGGATTTAAGCAGTAAGGTGCGAAGTTCTAAGTTATTTGATTCCGCTTGGTTGGATTTTCCAGTCATCATTTTCTTTCCGAGGGAAAGAATTTGGCGAGCAGACTGTTCAACGGTTTGCAAGGCGAAGAAGCTAGCTTCGCGAGCCGCTTTGTTGGATTTGCGGAATTGTTGCAGAAGATCCAAGCGCACCGTGATGTCGCATTCTGTTTTATCGCCCAAGAAAGAACTGACAGATTCCCTTCTTACGAAATCTCGTTCTTGGAGGATCCCCGCTAAGTCAGCACCCAGTTCTGCGGATCCTCGTTCCAAAGCAACTAACATTAATTTTGCAAGTCGGACTGGCAATGGAAAGTGCAGAATCTTTCTTCCTGTCGCTGTGATTTTATTTCTGTCATCCAAAGCCTGAGCTAAACGCAAATATTGAAGAGCTTTGTCGATGGCGATGTGATTTGGTTTCTCAAACCAAGTAAAGTTTTGAAAATCGCTCACACCTTGAGCTGCCAGGAAAAGCAAACTCTCGGTCAGGTCAACACGTTGAATTTCAGCCACTTCACTTTTTGTAAAAGACAATTCATCCATTTTATTCCACAAGCGATAACAAATGCCTGGGAACTGGCGGGCCGCTCGTCCGGATCTTTGGATGGCACTGGAAAGGCTGATGCGACCCAGTTCTAGACGTGAAAAGCCCGTGCGATAATCTTGCTTCATGTTTTTCGCCAAACCAGAATCGATGACCGTATTGACGCCGTCTAAAGTTACAGAGGATTCGGCAATATTTGTCGAAAGAATAATTCGTTGTTTGGCGCCTTTTTGTAAGGCCTTGCGCTGTTCTTCGATGCCCAAGGAGCCATGCAAAGGCACGATGTCGATATTGCGATCTGTAGCCCAAGACAACAAGTTATCTTTGGCACGTTCAATCTCTCCAACACCGGGAAGAAATACCAAAATATCTTTGTGAGTTCTGCCTTGTGCTTGTTTGACAGTGACAAAAAGATTTTCATAAAAGGCCGGGGAGGTTTGCAGAACTTGGTGGTTTTTCTGATAAAGCACTTCAAGTTCAAAAAGTTTTCCAGGAACGCTGATGACCGGGCTATTTCCCAAGTAAGCAGAGATTTTCTCTGCTTCCAAAGTTGCAGACATCACAAGCAATTTAATATTTCGTCCGAGCTCTTGCAGTTCACGCAGTAAACCCAAGGCCAAGTCAACATGCATGGATCTTTCATGAAACTCATCCAGAATGACAAGATCAACATCGGACAATTCAGGGTCATCCAACATTTGCCGAGCAAGCAAAGCCTCTGTCATAAAGATCAAACGAGTTTTGGCAGAGGTCTTATTGGCAAAGCGAACTTGGTAGCCCACCTCTTCACCAACGGTCCAGCCACGTTCTTCCGCGATACGATGAGCGGCAGCTATAGCCGCCATTCTGCGCGGTTCAAGCACGATTATTTTTTTATCAACGATATCCAGTAATGCGGGAGGCAGGCGCGTGGTTTTACCTGCTCCAGGTGCCGCCGTGATGACAAGATTATCCACTTCAGATAAGCTTGTCTGAATCTTGGGAATAAACTCGTCAACTGGAAGGTGTAAGCTCATGGGTTAAGCTGGATAGATCAAAAGCATGAACTCTGCTTTTTCAAAGGCATTCTTGTTAATGATCGAATCGATAGTTCCTTCAAGAACCAGTTCATCTTCTTGAGAAAGATTGTAAGTGATCAAAAACTGACGGTTCGGGAAGTGCTCTTTCATATCGTTCAAAGTTTTTTTCAAACGATAAGGAGTATCCATAATAACAATGGCGCGCTTTTCCTTCGTTAATTCACGAAGAGCGGCACCACGACTTTCTGTCTCCGCCGGTAAAAAGCCACGGAATACAAATTGATCAAGACGCTGTCCGCTTAGTGATAACAATCCCATCAAAGAAGAAGGGCCTAGAACAGATTTAACCAAAAGATTCTTTTTGCGGCAAAGACGTACAAGATCAGCGCCAGGGTCGGCAAAGCCCGGAGTTCCACAGTCTGTAATTAAGGCCACCATTTTTTCTGCACACAGCGGAACTAAAGCGGCTTTATCTTCGGCCGTCGAATGTTCATCCAGGATTTCAAATTTTTTGCCAGTGATGCCATGGGAACGTAAAAGCTTGGAAGCTTCTTTAGTGCTTTCGCAAACAATAATTTCAGCTTCACGAAGAATGTCCAAAGCCCGCAAAGAAATTTCGTTATAATCACCAATAGGAGTAGCTACAAGATACAACATTTAAGACTCCTTTTTTGAGCGCAGGAAATTCATCAGGCGTGGAAGATTGTCCGGAGGATGAGCTTTCCCAGAATGAGTGCTAACGAAGAAATAACTTTCTACCTGAGGGCATTTGCTTGCCATCAGCTGTAGAATAACAGGCTCATTATCGAAGAAGTAAATTCTTTCGTAGGACTGAGACAACGCTTCAAGAAACCAATCTGTCTTGAATTCCGCATCGTCCATGACCTTGTCTGGTTTTAAAACTAAATGAGCCTTGTCACTCAAAGGCAGGCCCCACTTGCGCAAGACTTGCTCTGAGCCGACACCCATGCGTTGGACATCACGACCCGTAAGATAGACGATTTCAGCTCCGGCCTGCGCAACTTCGTTGACGAACTCAACAGCACCTTCCGTTGGAATATCGTAGTGCAAATATTCATTTGAGAAAAAATGCAGATGCCAGAAGTCCATGAGCGTTTTTTTAAATTCAGGATGGTTATCGTCTACACCCGCACGTTCCAGGGCTCCATTGATACCCCAATCTGTGTGATGGGTTTTGATATCTTTGAATAGAGCAACCTGTTGGGGAAAACGTTTTTGAAATTCAGGGACTGCCGCAAAGTCGAGTAAAATTCGCTCTAAGCGAGGGCTGACATCAAATAACGTGGAATCCAAGTCAAAGACTACGAGGCACTTTGATCCTTGGGAGGAAATTCGCTGAATATTGACAAGTAAAGCCTCTAACATACGGGGTCATCCTATCTGTTCAGGTCTGGTTAAGGCAAAGACTTTTCTTGCTCTCAAAGGGCGATTTTCTATAACCTGTTGAGGGAGCCCGTATGATGAAAAAAGTAATAGTTTTGCTCACTCTCTGCAGTGCGATGGTACTTGTAGGTTGTCATTTTCGTAAACCAGCTTTGGGAAGCGCAGAGAATCCTATCAAATTTCATCTTGTTCCCTCTGTGGACGCAAAGGTCCTGGCCGATAATTCAAAGATTTTGAAAGAGTATTTAGAGAAAAATACTCCTTACAAATTTCAAATAACAATTCCTCAATCTTTTGTTGCGGTGGTGGAATCCTTCGGGACGGAACGCGCGGATGCTGCCGCCATCAATACCTACGGCTATTACATGGCTCATAAAGCCTATGGCGTGGAAGCCCGCTTAACGGTCATTCGTTATGGATTGGCAACATACCAATCTCAATTTCTGGCGCGTTCAGATAGTAAGATAAAAACACTCAAGGATCTACAAGGAAAGAAAATTGCTTTTGTCGATCCCGCTTCAATGTCGGGATATCTTTTGCCGCTAAAGACTTTGAACGATAAGAAGATTGTTCCTAAGCAAACTGTTTTTGCCATGAACCATGATGCCGTTGTGACCATGATCTATCAGGGCCAAGTGGAAGCGGGGGCTACTTATTACAGTCCTCCTCAGGATGGGCAGATCGAAGATGCTCGTCGTTTGGTGAAAACGCAATATCCGGACGTGGAGCAGAAGGTGAAAATCATCGAATTGTCAGATCCTATTCCGAATGATCCGATTGTGTTTCGAAAAGATCTTCCAGAGGAAATGAAGGAAAAGATCAGCGACGCTCTTCTGCAATTCGTGGCAACTCCCGAAGGCAAAAAGTCTTTGGATCTGATGTTAGGGGCCACAAGTCTTAAAAAATCCACGGATGCAGATTATGACACTGTTCGCGAAATGCTTCGCACGATGGTTCCGGAGAAGAAATAAGTGAACTCACCATTTCTGTCCGTCAAAAACTTAAAGAAGACTTACGGCAATGGTGTGCAAGCCTTGCGGGGAGTTAGTTTCGATGTCGAACAAGGCGAGTTTCTTGTAGTTATCGGTCTGAGTGGTTCAGGTAAATCTACCTTGATGCGTTGTTTGAATCGTCTGCAAGAACCCAGCAGCGGTGAAATTTATTTCCAAGGTCAAGACATTGGCAAGATCGAAGAACGGGAAGAGATTCGATCCTTGCGCAAAAAGATGGGCATGATCTTTCAGCACTTCAATTTGATTCCTCGTCAAAGCGTTTTAAAAAATGTCCTGATGGGACGCCTGGGAAGAAAGAGCACGTGGCAAAGTTTGCTGGGTATTTTTTCAGATGAAGAAAAATCTGAAGCTCTAAAGAATTTAAAGCTCGTTGGAATTTCTGAAAAAGCACATTTGCGTGCGGATCAACTTTCCGGTGGACAAAAACAGCGAGTCGCCATTGCACGAGCACTCACTCAGAATCCAGTTTTACTTTTAGCTGACGAACCTGTGGCTTCTTTGGATCCGGCGACGTGCCATGTAGTCATGGACTATCTAAAGAAGGTGAATCAAGAGTTAGGCATCACGGTGATCGCGAATTTGCATTTTCTTTCGTTGGTCAGGCAATATGCCACGCGAGTGATCGCCTTGAAAGATGGGCAAATCGTTTTTACGGGAAAACCTTCTGAAATCACTGAAGACTGGTTTCAAAAGATATACGGGGAGGGAGCTCAAGATGTTTCGACGGACGGTCTTTGATAGCATCCTCTGCGCATTTCTATTTTCAGTTTTAACCATCGCTCTCTTTGTAAATAACGAAGATCAGTTGTTGAATCTGGGCCAAGACGTAGTTTATGTCGTCGGATTTTTAGTTCTGGGTGCGGGAATCAGTTTAGTTCTTCGCTCTAGAAAAGTACCGACCCTGGGCGATGTTCTATTTAAAACAGTAGAGAGCAAAGAGCCCAAGGCTTGGTATAAAAGTTTTTGGGGCTGGCAGTTAGTCATTACTCTGTTAGTGGCCTTTATCGTTGCGATTATCAAAACCCAAGTTTCATTTATTGAGCTATTTGATCACAACGGATTTGGCGGCGCTGTGCGCTTGTTCAGGGGCTTGCTGAATCCGAATTGGGACGTTCTTCCTCGTGCGGTCCTTAATATCATTGAAACTATATTCATGGCTTTTTTGGCGACAGCCCTGGCAATCCCAGTGGCTTTCTTGCTTAGTTTTTTCTGTGCGAAAAATATTATGAAGGGGCCCGCAGGATATTCGGTCTACTTAATCCTTAGGACTTTCTTGAATGTCACCCGTTCCATTGAAGCCTTGATTTGGGCGATTATCTTTTCAGTGTGGGTCGGTATTGGACCCTTTGCTGGGATGCTGGCGCTGATGATTCATTCTGTGGCCTCCTTAGCAAAACAATATTCTGAGATGGTTGAATCCGTGGAGGAAGGACCGATTGAAGCTATCGAATCCACGGGAGCCAATAAACTGCAAACAATTTGGTATGCGATTGTTCCTCAAGTGCTTCTGCCGTATATTTCATTTACGGTGTATCGCTGGGACATCAACGTGCGCATGGCCACGGTGATAGGACTTGTTGGCGGTGGTGGTATCGGCACAATGCTGATTCAGTATCAGGGACAAGCGATGTGGCGTGAGGTTGGTTGTATCATCGCTGTTATTGCAGTGGTGGTGTGGGCCCTCGACCAAGCCTCGGCATATATTCGAGAGGCCTTGAAGTAAATTTGCAATAGAGGATTCACATGGCAGAAACATTTCAATACAAAGTGATGATCAAAGAAACCCATATCGATTCCTACGGTCATGTGAACAACGCGACTTATTTGTCTTTATATGAAGAGGCCCGTTGGGAACTGATCACACCACGGGGCTATGGATTTTATAAAATTCATGAAATTAAAAAAGGCCCTGTGGTTTTGGATGTGACTCTGAAATTTCTGAAAGAGATTCGTTTGCGTGAGACCATCGCGATCACTTGTGAAGTGATCGATTATAAAGGCAAGGTCGGACACATGTTGCAGAGAATGATCAAAGAAGATGGAAGTGTTGCCAGTGAGGCGGTATTTACGTTTGGTCTTTTCGACATGGAAGCGCGCAAGCTGATCAATGCCACGCCTGAGTGGCTGAAGGCGATTGGTCTAGCAGAATAGCGACTCGATGCCACTTTCCCGTGGAAAGTGTAAGCAGCATCTATTTGACGGGAAGAGCGACGACGATGATATAGAATTTCCCTTTGCTAGTGCTGAAGGGAATCATCATTCCGGCAGAGCCCTGGGCGCAAGGAACTGTTTGATTTGGTCCAAGCAAGACTCGGGGAACGGTCATCTTCACACCGAAGTTTGAAATTTCGGCTTTGGCATTACCAAAGATAATATTATTGATCTCGCCGACAGCGTCTTGATTGTCGGCGTTCAATTCAGTCTGTTCTTCCATCAACATGGTCGAAACGACTTCGAGATAGCTGCCTTTATCAAACGAAACGCAAAGAAATCCCTGGAACGCTTCACTCTGAATATCGACGACAGAAGAAACTTCGCCTAAAAGTGGCTCGTGCGGAGATTTCGGTCCCGCCTTATCCATCTTTACGGACGTCACGCCAAACTGACCTAAAACATTTGTTGTCGCTTTGATCACCGCATTGATGACACGCACGTCGACCGCGTATTTGGTCGCAGCCGCAGCAGTTGCTGGAACGTCTTTAATAAGACCATGATGTTCGGCGTTTAAGACTGAAATCATCGCACTGATCAGCTCTGTCGGAGTGACGGGCTTCTTAAAAAATTTGCATTTCTTCAAAGCGTCGGGCAGATCTGCAGCTTCACGCTGGCTGACGACGATCAACTCAGCATCTTGTGTATTTTTATATGTATTTAATCCGTAAACAAAACCGCCGTCCATCAGGCGCGGTACTTCGGTGTCCAGCAGAACCATATCGAACTTTTGGTTCTCTGACTTAATCGCAGCTTCGGCTCCGTCTTTGGCGCGCACAACGATAGGAGAAACGCCAGAGTCTCTGAGTTGTTTTAGCAACGGCTCTTTCACAAGCTGTTCAAGCTCGCTATTGTTATCAACAATGAGGATATTTTTTCTGAGCTTCATATCTTTTTTTTGTTCAAACACCATAAACAAGTATCGGTTTTTTCTGACCGTTCCTAAAGCAACCATTAATGCATAGTAAAGATATCGGATATTGTGGAAGGAACTAAATGGTCCGTTTTGACTATAAGTTCGACAATATATTTACAATAAAAGTGGAAGAAATTGTCTAAAATCCTACAGTTAAGTCAGGTCCTGTTTGCGCCGATAAATTTCGCAAGGAGTACTTCGAATGAATAAGCAATACTATCTTTCCAATAATGGGACTCATGTAGGACCGTACACTCTTGAGACCGTCTTGAAAAAGATTGAAACGCAGGAAAATCAATGGACCGACTATGTCTTTGATGAAAGTCTCGGCGAATGGGTGATGCTATTGGAGCATCCTGAATTTTCAGTGAAGTTGTCGAGCAAACCTGCGACTAGACCAGGTGCTGCACCTGCTCCTTCTAAAATGACATTAAAAGATAAAGAGTGGTTCATCCTTAAGGAAGGAAATAACTATGGTCCTTTTTGCCAGTTGGAGCTAGTTCAAATGCTTCAAGAAAAGACGCTCTTTGAATACGACTATGTATGGCATGCGAAGCTTCCAGCTTGGAAGCGAGTTGCAGAGATCGAGGATTTTGCTCCGAAAACGATTCGTGCTCTTAAAGATTCCCACGAGCAAGAGTTGGCGGAAATTTTCTTCCGTCGTCGCCATGCCAGAGCTTCCTATGGAGCTTCCTTGATCGTACATAACAATAAAACAGTTTTCCGTGGCCAAGCCTTGGAAATCAGTGCCGGTGGTGCGGGCGTCTTGATTGACAATCCGAATCTTCAGCCGGGCCAGTCTCTCTTCTTGCACTTTCAACCAGGTGACGGGGTTCCTCCTTTCAATGCTGTTTGCCAAATCGTCAGTAAGCAGTTTGTGAAAGACAGTCCTTCAGCATCATCGGTAGATCCGGTGAAGTATGGTGTGAAGTTCACAACGCTCAGTCAGTCCGTGAGAGAGAGCATTAGGAATTACACGACACCGAAGGTCGCATAATTCGTATTGTTAATCGTTTCGGTGGAGACAAGAATGGCGAAGAGCTATGGACTGGGCTTGATCACGGCCTCAGCAATGACTGTTTTATTGTTGGGTGCCTGTGCGCAAGATGTGAAGTTTGATTTACCATCTGCGAGCGACAACTTTGGCCAAAGCATCACGTATAACAATAAAGTGGATATCCTATGGATTATGGACAACTCATCGTCCATGATGAATCACCAATCAAGATTGAGCCAAGCCATTCCTGGTTTGATGACGAAGCTGAATTCCTTGAAAATGGATTATCAGATGGCTGTCGTTACCAGCAGTATGGGTGGCACAAATCCTAATGGTGGTAAATTTATTGGAACTCCCGGCATTTTAAATAATAACACTCCCAATTTAACGGGTGTTTTGTCATCACGTTTGGTCGTAGGCCAAGATGGAAGTGACAATGAACGTGGACTTGAATCCATGGAGACGGTTTTATCTTCTTCATATCAAGCCAACCAAGGAAAAGGTTTTTTGCGTACCGGTGCCTTGCTGATCGTTATCGCCTTGTCAGATGAAGATGACAAAAGTAAGAGCTCCAACCAGGCCGTCAATTACTATACAAACTTTTTGGATAGCGTGAAACCCGCCTATGCGGATGGTTCTCGCTCTTGGGTGTTTAACTTTTTGGGCATCTTAAGCTTGAGTGGAACATGCAATACGACTTCGCTCGACTACAAAGAGCCAGGTTTGGCGTTTATGGGCCTGGCCGATGTTTCCGGTGGGACCAAAGGTTCTTTATGTAATTCAGATATGTCGGGCGCCGTTTCAGATATTCGTGCGCGCATTTTGCAAATTTTGACGGACTTTAAATTGTCCAGCAAACCCATTGAGTCCACAATTATCGTGAAGGTCAATGGAGTTGTGGTGCCTCGCGATTCAACGAATGGCTGGGATTTCATTGCTGCTCAAAATATTGTTCGCTTCTATGGATCAGCAGTGCCGGCCGCAGATGCCTCGATTAAAGTGGACTTCAAGCCTGCCGCCGCAAATTGATAATAAAGGCCCTGGGCTTTCATCAGTTCTGAATGAGAGCCCACTTCCATGACCTCACCTTGATTCAAAACAATAATACGATCACATTGTTCAATCGTTGAAAGACGATGAGCAATGATAATGCTTGTACGACCTCGGGTGATTTCTTTGGTCGCCTCTTGAATGATATGCTCACTCTCGGAATCAATATTTGCCGTCGCCTCATCTAGAATCAGGATATCAGGATTAAAAGCCAAGATGCGTGCAAAGGCGATCAACTGTCTTTCCCCGACGGAAAGATTGGCTCCGCGTTCATCCACGGGGCTCATAAGATCGCGGCCGGTGCGCTTGAGTAGATCCAAATAGCCCGTTTTTTCACAAGCCAAACGGATTTGTTCGCCACTGATGTTGGGATCGCCAAGGCCAATGTTGTCGCGGATATTTCCTCTGAAAATAAAATTATCCTGTTGAACCACGCCCACATGATGACGAATTTCTTCACGAGGTGTGCGTTCAATCGGCACGCCATCGACAAAGATCGTATTTGCCGGAGCATCATAGAAACGCTGAAGCAAAGAGATAAAAGTAGATTTGCCGCTACCAGTGCGTCCCACTAGGGCGATGGATTCTCCAGCTTTGAAGTGCAGATTGATGTTCTTTAATACCAAAGGCAGATGGGACTCATATTGGAAATTCAAATCGCGAATTTCAATATCTCCGCGAATCACCTGATGGCTTTGCAATTCAGAAAGTTCGCTTTCTTTGTGCTCGTCCATCAAGGTGAAAATGCGTTCAGCACTGGTGAGTGAGTTTTGAAATTGCTGATACTTCTCAAGAATCTCGCGCAAAGGCGGAATGAAGTCTTGGATGTTCATCAAGAACGCTACCAAGGCACCAATGGCCAAAGAGTTTTGCGCACTCAGCAATCCACCAAAGTACAAGGCGGAGGTGATGGTCACTGCGTTGAAAAGATTCATGATCGGTTGCATAAGTGCATAGGCGCGGATCGAGCGCATATTGGTATCGCGGTAGTCCGTGGAAAGAGCTGTAAACTTATCGCGATTTCTTTTCACTCGGTTGTAGAGTTGAACGACCTTAATGCCGTTTAAATTCTCTGCCAAGAAAGCATTGATCGTGGAAAGCTTCTTTTTTTGTTCTCTTAAGATATCGCGGATCTTATTGCTTAAGTAAAAAGAGGTCCAAATAAAGAAAGGTGCGAGTATCAAGCATATGATCGTAAGCTTCCAGGAAATGACAGCCAATGCCACCACCACAGAGCAGATAATCACAAACTGCGTGAAAACCGAAATCACACCATCGGTGAAAAGCTCGCCTAGGGACGCGACGTCATTGGTCAGGCGAGTGACGATTCGTCCCGTCGGAGTTTTATTGAAGAATTGCAAAGGCAATCTTTGCACGTGATTCATAAGATCTTCGCGTAAATGATACAGCATGCGATTGCCAAAGAGCTGGAACAAATAGACGTTGGTGAATGAAAAAGTTGAACGCAAAATTTCCAAACCTAAATATACAAATGCCACCTGGGTGAAGACGGAATAGTTTTTGGCCATCACGCCATGATCAATTGCGTAGCCGATCAAGGCAGGAACAAGACGGGCTACGATCGCTCCTCCAGCAACCGCAAAGATGGCGCAGAAGAGTAACAGCTTTTCTTTGCGAGCATAGGGCCAAAGACGTTTAAAAAGGACTGGATAGGAGACGGAAGTCTTTACCAAGTCTTCATTCATGAAGTTATCACTCATGGTGGTTCTCCTGTCCTTGAATCTGCACAATTTTTTGGAATGTAGGGCTGGCGCTCAGAACTTGCGGGTAAGTTCCCCAAGCTTCAACGGCACCGTCTTTAAGAATGAGCAATTGATCCACAGTTTTCAAAGAAGACAAACGGTGGGCCACGATGATGCGACTCATGCCTGAGTCATTTTTGCTAAGTTCTTTCTCAATCGCTTTTTCCGTTTTAGTGTCTACGGCGCTAAGCGAATCATCTAAAATCAAAACCGGCGTTCTCATAATTAAACCACGGGCAATGGTCAGGCGTTGCTTTTGTCCGCCTGAAAGATTGACTCCGCGTTCGCCCAGCTGTGATTCATATTTCATCGGCAAAGCATTGACTTCATTGGTGAGGTCGACAATTTCAGTCATGCGCTGAATATCCGTGTCTGGAGCCCGTTCAGATAAACCAAAGCTGACATTTTCAGTGATACTTTCGCTGAATAAGAAGGCCTCTTGAGGAACCAATAAGAAAACCTGGCGCAGGGATTCCTGAGTGATGTTTTCGATGGAAATCCCATTCACTAAGATCTGGCCCTCTTCAAGTGGATAAAGGCGAGTCAGAAGATGTAGTAAAGTGGTTTTGCCGCTGCCCACGGGACCCATGATGCCCAGGCTATGACCCGCAAGAAGTTTGAACGAAATATCTTTTAGAACATAGACCGAACTGTTTTTATGTTTGAAAGAAACATTTCTAAATTCCAAACTTTCAAACTTATTAATTTCGATTGTTCCCAAGTCTGGGATATCGGTTTCAGTCTTTAAAACATCCTTCATGCGATCAAATGAAGCATAACCTTTTTGGAAGAATGAAAATCCCATTCCCAAGGCTGTCATCGGCCACACCATTTTTTGAATATAACGATGGAAAGCCACGAAGGTTCCAATGGTCACCGCACCAGAATAAAGGTCATCCTTAGCGACAAACAACAGGATCACACTGCCAGAGGTTACGCCAAACTCCATGACGGGCACAAAGAAGGCATCTACGCGGGCTACTTTGTTACAGGCTTTTTCGAATGCGGAACTTACGCCATTGAAAAGAGTCGTGCGATTGTCTTCCTGGGAAAAACTTTTAATAACTCGGATGCCACCCACGGTTTCCTGGGCAACGCCAGTCAGTTCAGAAAAGCGATCTTGTTGCGTTTTATAGTTTTGATGAATCAACTTCATCACTTTCCAAATTAGGAAGGGAACCAATGGTAGGAAGATTAAGGTCTTCCAAGTCCAAGACCAATTCATAGAAATCATAATCGGCAGCACCACCACGATGATCATAATACCATCAGCTAAGATCAACATGCCGGGCCCAATGGCTTGACGGAAAGACTGAACGTCGTTGGTCAACAAGCTCATCAATTCGCCGACTTGGTTTTTATGGAAGAAGTTGGGGCCTAAAGAGGTCATATGTTTAAAGAGTTTTTGGCGAATATGTTCCGCTGCGAAGGTGTGAAACTTTCCAAAGTGCGTGCGCCAGCCATAGCGAGTCACCGCCAAACTGGTCATGATCACGAAAAACAAAAGACATGTTTTGGTGATGTCACTCATTGGAACTCGGCCTTCGATTTGATCGATGGCCTTTTTCATGATGAGTGGATAAATGCCGTCCAGGGCATTTGTCAGGAAAAGAAAAAGCATACCCAAGCCAAAAGCTCGGGGGTTGTTTTTTATATAGTACCAAAGGGGGCGTTTAAAGAGGGTCGAATTGTCTGACTCAGTCTGCATGGTGAGGAAACTGTATTTAATCCCGGCCAAATCGACAAGTGAATTGACTGGTGGAGCGGTCCGCTCTGAAGATTTCTTCAGAATATTGCTGACGGCGTCGTTCAAACTGACGTTGCTCCCAGCCATAGAAGAAGTTTCTTTCAGTCGTCAGTCGCAGTAAAAAGCTTTTTAAAAATTGCATGTCTGCCTCCTGTTTCTGCTACTCCAGGCGGGGGTGGGGCCACCAGAGTAGATTTGTTTCTCCTTTATAGGATCGGCAGAAGGGGCCCGCTATTCAATACTCTTGTCAGGGGTATCATATTGTAATACCCTGGTTTTGGAGGCTGATATGTCCCAGATAGACCAATTTCTTGGTGCATTAAAACGCACTTTAAAAGCGAAGAATATTCTGTACCGTGACCTCGCAAAGTCTTTGGATTTGAGTGAGTCTAGCGTTAAGCGAATTCTTTCCAGTAAAAGTTTGAGCTTGGAAAGACTGGAAGAGATTTGCCGAATTGCTGACATCAGCTTTTCTGAAGTTGTTAAAGCGGCCAATCTGGAGGAGGCCAATCAAGTGGTCTTCTTAGCAGAGGAACAAGAAAGAGCTCTGGCGGAAAATGCGCGACTGCTGCATTTCTATATGATGCTTCATGATGGGAAGACTCCACAGAAAATTGAAAAAGAATATCAAATCAATAAAGCTGAATCGCAAAAGTTTTTATTTCAGTTGGATCGGTTGAATCTGATTGAACTGCATCCTCGCGATAAGGTGAAATTCAAGAAGCATGGCTTCTTGCGCTTCCGCCGTGATGGTCCTGTCGGTAAGGCTTTGTTTGACCAAACGAAGGCCAGCTATCTGTCGTATGAATTTAAACCGGAGGACTACATTCGCTTTACACTCTTAAAAATCAGTCCTCCAACTTTGGCGAAATACAAATCAAAGTTAGATCGCCTTATGTTAGAGATGCAGGAGGAGGCAAGATTCGAAGCTGAACACAATGTCCCGGTCGTTGACACTGGTGTCCTTTTGTCCTTCCGTCCGTGGCAGTATTCCTATATGGGAGCTATCAAGAAAAAAGATCAGTCAGGCTAGATCAGTCTTTCGAACTCTTAATTTGCGCTCGGGCGGATTCCAAAGGACTCTGGGGCCATGAAAGAACTCCGCCTGACCATTCTGTTCATTCTTACTTTATCATTCAGTCTTTTCTGCGAAGCGGGATCCATGTTTGATCGAAAGCTCGCTTCGGGAAAATATCTTTTTGAAACTTTATTAGATCAAGGCGTTCCCCGTGAGCCCTTGGATTTAACTTTCCGCTTGTTTGATTTTAATTCAGGGCGCATTCCCAATACGACTTACGCAGTGATCATTGATCATACTTTGCCTTCAACAGTGAAGCGTCTTTATTTGATGAACTTTAACACGGGATTGGTGGAAAGATTTTATGTCGCCCACGGCATTAATTCAGGGGTGATTCAAACCCGCAACTTTTCAAATCTTCCTGATTCCTGGAAAAGCTCCATCGGATTCTTTTTTGCGAAGGGCACTTACATGAGTCAGAAAAATGGTTTGTCATTATATCTAGATGGAATTGATCGCTCTAATAATAATGCACGTCCCAGAAATATCGTTCTGCACGGAGCGAAGTATGTGAGTGATGAGTTCATTCAGCAAAATGGGCGATTGGGTTGGAGTGAGGGGTGTCCTGCGGTTGGTTTGGAAGCACTTCCGTATCTGGTGAACTTGCTGCAAAACGGAAGCATAATTTTCTCTTATCACCGCGATCTTCTGCAGTACTCGAAACAATATCCCAGTGAGCAAAGTTTAATGGGCAGTGAGATCATACCTCCAGGAGTCAATACAACTCGAACTCCTGGTGAAGGTGGTGGGCAGACCTTGGCACCAGAGGTTCTCCATATGATGGATACTCCGGAACTAGTGTCGCCTATTTAACTTCAATGGCCGAGGCATAAATATCAACAACGAAGTCGAGACCTTGCGAAAGACGATTTTCAGGATAACCCATCAAAATCTTTTCGAACAACATCACTCCGTGGAAATAAGTATCCAAGGTTTGAATAAACATTTCGATATCAACGTCTTTGCGAACTTTTCCTTGAGTCGCTAAATCTGCTAAGCGTTTTTTCACGTCAGGGTGAATTTTCATTGGCACAATTTCGCGAATTCTTTTTAGAAACTTCGCATCAGTAAGACATTGTGAAACTACAATTTTAAAGAACTCAGAATCTTTATCGCAGTGCTTGCAGTACATGGCATCGACCAGCTTGTGCAGTTCTTCTCGGGCCGTAGCCTGTGGCGGGTAGGGAAGAATATCCATTGGAACATCTTCCATATGTCTTTCAATCAGAGCGAAAAGCAAACCCATCTTGCCGTCAAAGTAGCGACCAATGAGCGATTCATTGAGTTTCGCTTTCTCTGCAATCATACGAGTCGTTGCGCCTTTAAAGCCGTGCTTAGAGAAAATATCCTCTGCAGCATTCAATAAACGCTCTTCAGATGCGGATCTATCTCGCTTTTTAAGTCGAGTACGAGGTGCAGTTGTATGCGTTCCCGTCTTTTGCTGAGATGTCTCATCCATAAAAAACTCCTCAAAATTAATCATAAGTACCCGTTAGTACTTGTATTTCCATAATGTATCATAAATCTTTGACCAGAACAAGTAAGTAATTGCTTGAGTACTTCGTAAAAATGCCGTAATTATATGTATGTAAGCGATTACTTAATAGAGGTCTTGCTACGGATACCTAGTAAGGCTGCTAACGATCAGGAGACAGATCATGAAGCTAAAGAGCGTTCTTAACACCTCGAAGCTGATTCTCGCGCTCGGAATCAGCATAGTGAGTACAAGCGCGTCCGCGCTCACTTTGACGGACTATTTGGAGCAAGTGAAAAGAGACAGTACGTCCTACAAAGGGACATCTGAGCAAGCCGAAGGAGCCGCGCTAAAGGCACGCGAAGCAGATTTGTTTTTTACACCAAATCTTTTTGCCGAAGCTCAAGTGGGTCACGATGGTAAGCCATCTCAACCAAAGACTTCTGATAAAATTAACTCCCAAATGTATTCTTTGGGATTCACTCAGCAGTTCAGTTTCGGTTTGCAAAGTAAGTTGTACTATAGCTTAGCAAAAACAGAGTTCGTGAATGCCAATACGGCGATGATCTCTATGCCGACTTATTGGGATGCGACTCCGAAGATTGAATTGACCATGCCTTTGTGGGGGGGTGGTTTTGGTCGTACGGCGCAAGCGAACGAAGAAATCACTCGTCAGCAAAATTATGCAGATCAATTTCAAAGCTCTTATCAATCAATAGGTTTCTTGGCGCAGGCTGAAGCCGCATATTGGAAACTTTCGGCATGGCATGACGTGGTGACTATTCAAGACAACGCCTTGAAAGCCGCACAGAATATTTTTGATTATGTGAGCAAGAAGAAAAAGATGAACCTTGGTGAAGAGGCAGACGTGGTGCAAGCCCGCGCCTTGGTTGAGGCTCGTACTTTAGAACTGCAAGTCGCTCAGAATGAGAAAAAAGAATCTCTTCGAGCATTCAACAGATATTTGAATCGTGACGCGGAAGCAACAGTGGATTCTTTAGAGCCAGTAAACTATGCGGCTTTGGAAAATCTGTCTGTGCCTCAGGCACGTCCTGGCGATCGTTATGATGTGAAAGCCACAGAAGCTCAGTTGGCAACAGCGAAAGCTTCGTCTCAATTGGTGAATGAGCGTAACAAACCGACGTTGGATGTTTTTGGTACCTACGCATTGAATGGCCGCGATAAAGATCAAAGCGAAGCGATGAAAAATGCGGGCTATACGGATACAGACACGAGCTATGTGGGTATCCGTTTTAATATGCCATTGAATGTTTCTGCGACTTCAGACGCCAAAGCCGGCGCTTTGAAAGCGGAAAGAGCTGCGGAATACAACCGTCAGTATGCTGTCTATTCTCAAGAGCAAGACTGGATCAATTTGACTAAAAACTTAGGCGATGCGCGCGATAATCTTCGTTTGCTTGGCAAAATCGAAGCGGCGCAAAAGACGAAGTTGGATGTTGAAAGAGGCCGTCTTCGTCAAGGTCGCACAACAACGTACCAAGTTTTGTTGTTCGAACAAGACTACTCTCAGGCTGCACTTTCTAAAGTGAAGTCAGCAGCCAACATTTTGGGCTTACAAACACAAATTAAACTTTATCAGTCCTCTCCTGAAGGAGGAAAATAACCATGAGTTTACCTAAGATATCCATTAGTAGACCGATATTCATGAGTTGCGTGACAATCGCGATTGTGGTTGTCGGTTGGGCTTCATTCAAATCCATGAGCGTGGACTTGTTCCCGGACGTTTCCGTTCCGGTGGTGACAGTTCAAACCACTTATAAAGGTGCGGGCCCCGCAGAGATTGAAACCTTGGTCAGTCGTCCTATTGAAGACGAAGTTAGTACAATCTCTGGTATTAAACGTATGACTTCAAAAAATATGGAAGGTGTTTCTCAAGTTATCGTTGAGTTCGTCAGCTCCGTAGACTCCAAGTACGCTGAACAACAAGTGCGTGATAAAGTGAATATCGCGAAACCGAAGCTTCCAGATGAGGTCGAAGACCCGGTCATTAAAAAGTTTGACCCATCGGACACTCCGATTCTGATGCTTTCTCTCACTGGTGATGTTGGCGATGCGCAAATGTACGATATCGCCGATCAAGTTATCAAACCTCGTCTTGAGCAGGTGAATAACGTTGGTGCCATTGAAATCCTTGGTGGTCGTAAAAGAGAAGTTCACGTTCTTTTAGATCGTTCGAAACTTCGCGCTCGCGAAATTTCTGTTACTCAGGTTGCTGGTCAAGTCGGTGCCATGGGTGAGAACATTCCAAGTGGTAAAGTGAATCAGGGCGGTAAAGAGCTCGTATTCCGTGGCTTGGGTGAATTCCGTAATGTTCAGGAAATTTCTGACACTCTTGTGAATCTTTACGGCAACGAAGTGCCAACACGCGTGGCCGACTTGGGCGTTGTCAAAGACACCCTTGAAGACGAGAAATCACGCGGTTTCGTTGATGGTAAAAAATCGATCTTCTTGCAAGTTTATCGTCAGTCTGGTTCGAACACTGTGAAAGTGGCCGATGACGTTATCAAACAAATGAAAAAGATTGAGCCAGAACTAGCGAAAATGGAAGGTGCGCCGAAAATTCAGCTAGTGACGAATGCTTCTGAAAAAATCAGGGACAACGTGGATGACGTGAATGAAACGATCATCATCGCGATCGCTTTGACAGTTATCACGGTGTTCTTCTTCTTGGGAAGTGCGCGTACGACTTTGATCACGGCGTTCTCTTTGCCAGTTTCTTTGATCGGTGCCTTCATGTTGATGAAGATGGCCGGCTTCTCTATTAATATCGTTTCGATGTTGGCTCTAACTTTGGCCGTGGGTCTTCTGGTCGACGATGCCATCGTCGTCGTGGAAAATATCTATCGACGAATGGAGCTGGGTGAAGATTCAGTTGTGGCTGCAGAAAAAGGAACGACAGAGATCCAAATGGCCGTTATGGCGATTTCATTAGTGGTTATCGCGGTGTTCGTACCAGTGGGTACGATGTCGGGAACCATCGGTCAATTCTTGAAACAGTTCGGTTTCACCGTGGTGTTCTCGATGATCATTTCTTGGTTCGTGGCGATGACTATCATTCCGATGCTAACTGCTTATTTCGGCGGTTCAGGACATAGTGGTGGTCACGGAGCAGACGCGCATAAACCGAAATCATTCTACGACAAAACTTTAGGTCGTATGGTGAAAGGTTTTGACCGTTTCCAATCGATTCTTGAGGGCATTTACGAAAAGTTCTTAAGAGTGACCCTGCGCCATCCGATGATGACGATTGGTGCAACTCTTTTAGTGTTCTTCCTGAGTATCTATACAGTGACCAAAGTTCCAGGGGCCTTCATTGCCGATGACGATAGCGGTGAGGTGACAGTGACTTTGGAAATGGAGCCGGGCACTAGCTTGGACGGCACGAACAAAGTCGGTGTGGAAGTCGATAAAGTCATCCATAGCAACTCAAATGTTCAGTACACAACTATGACCATTGGTACGATCTATGGTGAAGCGAATAAAGCCACTTACTATGTTCGTCTTAAAGACGGTAAAGAACGTGGTATGAAAACGGAAGTTTTTAGGGACAATCTTCGTAAACAATTGGCGGGTTTTGCCTACGCAAATCCAGTCGTGAAAAAATACGATGCAACAGGTGGTATGGGTGGTCAGCCATTTATGTTGAACATTATTTCTCCGGATCCAAAAGATCTTGAGACCTACGGACTTAAAGTTTACGAGGCCTTGAAAAAAGACCCTCGTCTAAAAGACGTTGACTCGAATTTCCGTCCAGGTAAACCAGAGTTGCAAGTTCACGTAAAACCAGGCGCTGCGAAGGCCTATGGTATCAATACTAAAACAATGGGTGGCGAACTTCGTGCCCAAGTTGAAGGTGTGACGCCAGCGAAATTCCGTGAAAAGGGTCGTGAGTACGATATCCGCGTTCGTTTGAACGAGGACGAACGTGACTTGAAGAAAACTTTCAATCAAGTGTACGTTCCAAATATCAATCATAAATTGGTTCGTCTGACTGACGTTGCCAACGGAGATCTGACTTCAGGTCCTGCATCTATCGAGCGTATGGACCGTGGTCGTTATATTCAGATCACTGCCGGCTTGGCGCCGGGTGTGGGTTTGAGTGATGTGGTTAATGATGCTGTGAAAATGATGAGCGAAGGTGATTCGAAGTTCCCTTCAGGCGTTCGTTATAATTTCGGTGGTGATGCCGAGAACATGCAAGAACTTGCGGGTTCAACGATCTTGGCTTTGGGCTTTGCGGTTATGTTCATTTATTTGATCTTGGCGAGCTTGTATGAATCTTTCATTACGCCGATCACGATCATGGTGGCATTGCCATTGGCTCTTTGCGGAGCGTTCTTCGCCTTGTATTTGGCGAATGAGATCATGTCATTGTTCGCAGTGTTTGGATTTTTCATGTTGATCGGGGTTGCAGGTAAGAATGGTATCTTGCTTGTCGACTTTACGAATCAGATGATGGCAGAAGGCAAAAGCAGAGCTGACGCTTTGGTTCTGGCTGGTAAGACACGTCTGCGTCCGATCTTGATGACTTCATTTGCATTGATCGCTGGTACTTTGCCAGTGGCAATCGGCATGAACCCGGCTTCAAAATCCCGTACTGCTATGGGGGTTGCGATTATCGGTGGTATTCTTTCATCAACAGTTTTAACTTTGATCGTAGTTCCAGCCGTGTTCACGTATGTCGATCGTTTCAGAATTTGGGCAAATAAACTGGGCTCAAAAATCACGACGAACGAAAAAGAGGCAGTGGAAGTTCCTCACGAGAAAAAAGAAGTCAAAGTGACACAAGGTACGGAGTCTATCGATACAAATCCAGGAGCTGGAGAATATGCGTTTACGACATCCGAGAGCTGAGAAAGGCCAAAAGACTGTCATGATTATTGGCGGAGGTTTCGCCGGCTTAGCGGCCGGCAAAGCCCTCGCAAATAAAGATGAAGTCCACGTGATGATGATCGACCAAAGAAATCATCACCTTTTTCAACCTCTTTTATATCAAGTAGCAACAGCGGGATTAAATCCCGCTGATATCGCGGTCCCGATCAGGGCTCAATTTTCTGAAGATAAGAATGTTGAAGTCCATCTGGGTCGAGTAACCGAAGTAAATCTGCAAGAAAAATATTTAGCCGAAGGCGATATGCAGATTTCTTTCGATTACCTGATCCTCGCTTGTGGTGCGCAACATAGTTATTTTGGCAACCCACAGTGGGAAGATTTTGCTCCGGGTTTAAAAACCGTGGAACAAGCGACTGAGATCCGCCGTCGCATTCTTTCTGCGTTCGAAGAAGCCGAAAATGAATTAGATCAACAAAAGCAAAAAGCCCTATTGAACTTTGTGGTCGTCGGAGCGGGCCCTACGGGTGTTGAACTGGCCGGTGCGATCTCTGACATCGCTCGCACTGTATTGGTTGATGATTTTAGACGTATTAATCCCGCCGATGCGAAAGTTATTTTAGTGGAAGCGGGTCCTAAGATCTTAGCGGCCTTCGATGACAAGCTTGGTGCCCATGCCTTGAACGATCTGAAAGAACTGGGTGTTGAAGTTCGCTTAAATGCCAAAGTCGAAAATATCTCTGCAGCGGGCGTGCAAATTGGTTCCGAATTAATTGAAACCAAAACCGCGTTTTGGGCTGCGGGAGTTCAAGCTGCGAAATTGAATTTGCAGCCACCTGTTGAAAGTGATCGCGCTGGTCGTATTAAAGTTGGCAAAGATTTTTCAGTCGCTCAGCATCCCGATGTTTTTGTTATCGGCGATATGGCTTCGTATGAATTGACCCCAGGCAAATTTTTGCCAGGCCTTGCACCCGCTGCCATGCAGGCGGGCCGCCATGTGGCGGGGGTTATTTTAGATTCTATAAAAGGTCTTCCTCGTAAGGATTTCAAATTCTTGGATAAAGGACAGATGGCCACCATTGGCAAACGCAAGGCCATCTCTCAGTATCGATCTTTACGTATCACGGGTTTTTTGGCCTGGACGGCGTGGCTTTTTGTGCATGTGTTTTATTTGATTGGATTTAAGAACCGAATTTCCGTCATGGCGCAGTGGACTTGGAGTTACGTTTTTTCTAAGCGTGGTGCCCGATTGATCACAGAACGTGACTGGAAATTGAAGTCTTAAACCAAGCGAGGTGAGTATGGATCAGAGAATTTGGACAGACTTAGCTGAAAGAAGAAACCAAACAAATTATTAGTTTGATCGTGGGTCGATCAATCACAGGCATGAGTGCCTTTGTCTAAATCAGACAAATAAGACTGGAGATACGTTATGGCTAAATTATTTATTCAAGAACTGCCAAGCCGCGAAGAGATGCATAAGACGGCCTCTGAACTGAGCGCCGGAGCTGAACTCGATGCTTGGGTCTTGCATTCGAATTTACTTTTCATGAAGGTGGCGACCGAGCTTGAAATGAAGCTGGATAGTCTGTTGTCAGAGTACAATCTTTCTAGCGGAAGATTTACGTTGCTATTCCTTTTGCGCAATACTCCTGGGGGGATGATGCCTTCCGTATTGGCGCAAAAAGTAGGTGTCACTCAGGCGACCATTTCGGGCCTTTTGAATAGCTTGGAAAAAGCCAATTTGATCGTGCGTGAAACCCATCAGAAAGATGGTCGTTCATTCGTGATTAAGTTGACGGAAAAAGGCGACAGCACGATTAAAGAAATTTTTCCGCGTTGGTATCCTTATATTCAGACATTCTGGGGGCAATTTGCTGAGGAAGAGAAATCTAATCTAGATAATCTTCTTGAGCGCATGGTGCACAGCACGTCTCTTCAGAAGGCTGATTAATAACAGCACGGTGACATGCAATCCTGCAGTCTTGATCCTCCTGCGGTCTTTTCGCTCTATACTAAGTCTATGAGCAACTGACCGAGGAGGACCCAATGATTCCAAATCCATCTCAAGACAGCGATACGGCGAAAGCGATTAAGGCCTGTTTTTCTTGTTCTAGAACCTGTTTGGAAACTCTTCAGTATTGTCTCCATCAAAAAGTTTCGAAGTTTACAGGAAAGCAGCTCGCGGTGATGCAGTTTTGTGCCGATTCCTGCCAACTTGCTGCAAGCATGATGATGGCCGACCTTAATATTCAAAATCAAAGTTGTGAACTGACTTTTGAACTGTGCACTCGTTGCGCAGAAGAGTGTGAGCGCTATCAAGATGACACAGTCTTGGGGCGTTGTGCTGAGGAATGTCGTCGTTGCGCGGAAATCTGCCGTGGCATGGCCGGCATGACGGTGCAAGTTCGCGCTCCTAATAAAGAAAATGGAAAAGCCGCCCGAGTTTAAAATCAGGCTGGCGTGATATCGTCAATAATTCCAGCTTTCATCATCATTTGAAAGAGCTGGACAATTTTGTCAGGTGTCATCGTGTTGGAGTGATCTGCAAGAGCTGCGGTGACGGATTTTCCATCCCGAAGCTCTTCTAACACGTGCAAGTTTTCAGCTTCGATGCGTTTGACGTAAATTTTTTTGTCTTTCTTATACAGAATTAAACTTTCCGGCAGCTCCCAATTGATATCTTCGAATTCATATTGTGGCTCTTTGCGACGGTTCCAGATGTCATAGATCGCATAGGGGCTTTCAAATAAACTCATCGCTTCAATGAAGCGCAATTTAAAATCATCTTCATGCATGAGCTCTTGAATTCTTTCGACGGATAAGGGATCAGGACTGGGGGCGTGAAAAATCTCTTTGAAGATCCACTCGAATCGCGCCAAATCATAGGCGAAGGGAATTCCCTTCGTTGCGGGATGCTCGCGAAGAAATTCAGGAAAGCTGTCGCCATAATCCGAAAGGTTGTAAGAAACAGAGGGCTGCGTTTCGATGTAGTTGCGACTGATATCTTGAAAAATATGGTCGCCCAGCACCCAATGCACAGCCTCGAAAGTTTCTTGAAGAGCCTCGGTCAACCGGGCGATGTAAGCGCCGTGATAGACTTCGAAGGCTTCTTTAAGATTCAGCGTGCCTCCAGGCTTGAAGTTCTTCAGAGCTTCGGGATCGGACTCACCAGTGTTAAAGGTGTGCTTTTTAAACGAAGATTGGGCGTCGTGCAGTTTCATGAGACTTCTCCAATATGAAGGCTGCTTTTATAATTTCAACTTCCAACTCTTGGAAGCTTGGGATGTTGTCATCACGTTCAAGACATACAGGAATATGACGAATCTGAGGGGCCAAAATTCTAAATAGATCCCACACCGCTTCTGGAATGTCCTCCGCATGGGTATCAAATAGATGGGTGCCTTGATCCGAAGGCCCTGCCATATGAATTTGCGCCACGCGATCAAAGGGAATGCTTTGTAAATACTCGTGGGGATCAAAGCCATGGTTACGAGCATTTACATAGACATTGTTGATGTCCAAAAGAAGAGCGCAGCCGGATCGCTTCGAAACTTCAGAAACAAATTCCCACTCCGTCATTTCATTGTTGCGAAAGCTCAGGTAGGTCGAGACGTTCTCAAGCACCAAGGGCGTTCGCAAATAATTTTGTACAAAGTCGATATTATCAACAACTCGCTGAAGACTTTCTTGCGTATAAGGGAGGGGCAATAGGTCATGCATGTTTTGATGAGAAGTACCGGTCCAACAAATATGATCCGAGACGATGAAGGGTTCGATGCGATCAATGAGATCACGCAGTTTATTTAGATAATCCACACGAACTCCGGCAGGGCTGCCGATATTCATGCTCACGCCGTGCAAGGCTAAGGGATAGTCTTTGCGCAAAGCCGTGAGCACCTCTAAAGGGCGTCCCCGTGAATCCATGTAGTTTTCTGAAACAGCTTCGAACCAAGCGACTTCCGTCGTCGGACGCTCTTCTAGATATGGATAGTGGGGAGGGCGTAAGCCCATCCCCACTTTATGAGAATGAAATTGAGATCGCATCAGACACCTTTATCCGCTTTGAATTTCCCATGGGCGGCTTCGCATTTTTCTTTGCTCATTTTGAGCCAGCCTTTACCTTTGCAAGAATTTTTTCCTGCACAGCCATGGCCTTTTCCGCCGCAATCGCCTTTGCCTTTGCAAGAGTTGACGCCGTGACATTCGCCTTCAACGGCATTTGTATTCGATGCGGGAGCATCAGCGCCCCGTGCATGAAGACTGACGCTTAATGCCCCAGCCGCAAGAAGACCGCTGAACGCAGCTTTTGTTAAAATCCCTTTTGTCATAAAAGAAATACTCCTTATTTCTCTATTTTTTTTCTTTTGCCACCATGGCTTCACCATCAATACTAATTTTAACTTCATCTCCGACCAGAACGCCTCCAGCCTCAAGGGCCTTGTTCCAGGTCATGCCGAAATCTTTTCTATTAATTTTTGTTTCGGCTTCAAAGGCGACGCGACGATTGCCCCATGGATCGGTCACAGCGCCTTTGTATTCCACGGTTAAAGTCACTGGTTTGGTCACTCCGTGAATGGTTAAGTTGCCTTCGACTTCTGTGGGTTTCAAATTTTTGTAATTAGTTTTTGTGCTCTTAAAAGAAATTTTTGGAAACTTAGTGACATCCAAAAAGTGGGGGCTGCGCAAATCTTTGTCGCGATCTTTTTCATTCGTATTGATTGAATCCGCGTCAATATTGACCATGACGTTGTCGATTTTCTGGGATTTTTCATCGAAATCGAAAGTGCCATCGAACTTATCAAAGCGACCTTTCACTTTAGATACGACCAAATGCGAGACTGTGAATTGAATGCCTGTGTGAGAGGTATCCAGGGAAAACTTTTCTGCAAGGGCAGAGCTGGCGGCGAAGGAAACAATTAGAACGGGAAGAAGCGCGCGCATAGAAAAGTCCTTTCAGAGAAGAGAAAGAGATAATGCTGCTATTTACTTTTTTTGAATTGATCGATTTTTACAAATTAAGATTAAGTAAGATGCTTTAAGAGCGAAGAGGTGATGTCAAAGTGCAAGTAAATGAGGGGAGACCCTAAGGTTAAGGCAAAAAAAAGGGAACTCATCGAGTTCCCTTTAGTCATTCAAAAGAATTTAAAAACTAAAACTTCAACAAAGCTTCAACATCAAGTTTCCCGCCGGAAACTGTTTTGTCAGAAAGGTTTGGAAGTTTTTTTGCAGAACCAATGATGGCTGCTTTGACGTCAGCGTAGGTTTTCTCAGGATGAGCTGACCAGTAGAGAGCCGCCGCACCTGCAACATGCGGGCAGGCCATTGAAGTGCCATCCCAAGTTGCTTTGAAACCGAATTTATCAATGACGATATCTGAGTACTTGTTACCTACCATTGTAGAGAAGATTGCAACACCCGGAGCCGCAATGTGCACAGTCTTCGCACCCCAGTTAGAGAATGATCCCAAGTTATCGTTAGAATTGATCGCCGCGACAGATACGATGTTGTCGTGTGGGTAAGTGGCAGGATAAGAAGGCTTAGGATCTGTGTCGTTGCTATAACCTTTGCCTTGATGACCGTTTCCAGCCGCTGCGACAAATAGAACGTCGTGGTCTTTTGCATATTGAACAGCATCACGCAATGCTTGGTTCTCTTGGCCTTCCGCTGGATCTTCACCTTCAGAGCCCCAAGAGTTACTCAAAACTTTAGCTCCGTTATCGACAGCGTATTTAATAGCCTTGATTGCGTCCGCTGTCGTGCCTTGACCTTTTTCAGTAATAAAACGAAGAGCCATGATTTTTACATTTGGCGCTACGCCAGAGATGCCTTTGCCGTTGTCGCCGCGAGCAGCTATGTTGCCAGCACAGTGAGTGCCGTGACCAGGGTTGCCGCCTTTGAAGAGAATATCCAAAGGATCCATGGAAAGATCGTAGGGTTTGTTGTCGTTTGAAGCAAAATCCCATCCGATAACGTCGTCGATATAACCGTTGTTATCATCGTCGATGCCATTGTTAGGAATCTCTTTTGTATTTCTCCAAAGATTTGGCAGAAGATCTTCGTGAGTGTAATCAACGCCAGTATCAATCACGGCGACGATGAAGTCAGGATTTCCGCGGGTAACTTTCCAAGCCTCTTGGACTCCGATATTGATCAAGCCCCATTGCTTTGGAAAAAGAGGATCATTCCCAGTTGTAGGTTGCGGGGCGTCAGGGATCGCCGGGTTGTCAGCCGGAGCCATAATGACGGGCTGTGGATTTCTGCGAAGCATTTTCGCCAAAGCCGCGCGACGAAGCTTATCTTGAATTTGATAATCATCCATCAAAGAGATTTTATAGTTCGGTTGAATGAACTCGACCGCAGGATTTTTCGTGAAGTTATGCAGACTGAAGTTTTTTGGAGCTAATACTCGGACCCAAGAGTCCGTAAGTTTTTCGACTTTGGCTCCTTGAAATTCAACTTCAGTAAACCCAGGTGCCAACTTAATGAGCAAATCTTGGGTTTTGTGCTGACCTGAATGTTGAGCCGGGGCTGACAAACCGAACGTGAGAAGGGCAGATGCGACGTACAAGGCCACTTTGTTCATGTTTTTTCCTCCTTGATGAAAGCTACTATCAGTTCGATTCCAGTCCTCCACCAAAATTCAAAGGGAGACGAATGTCTCTTGTGCAGGGACATAGTGGAGTTGCTCGACTGATGTTGAGTTGAAATTTAAGTTTGTAAGTAAATGAGAGGAGAATCAATTTCAATCACTCACATTTGGAAAGGTGCGTTGAGGAAATCAGACGCGGCCCCTATAATGAGATATCTAGTTGTCAGGATTACGGATTTTCACTATTACTTAATGATAGCTAATTGAAATTGCAGAGGTGTATTTATGCACAACAATCCAGTGCAGGGTTCAGCGTCCCATGGCGGGGCTTCGGGAACTCAAGCAGTAGATGATATGTCGCGAGATTTCGCGTTCACATCGAAGATCGATCACATCGTAGCATGGGGTCGTAAAAATTCTTTGTGGCCAATGCCGTATGGTACTGCTTGTTGCGGTATCGAATTCATGTCGGTGATGGGACCGAAGTATGACTTGGCTCGTTTCGGAGCTGAAGTTGCACGCTTCTCTCCACGTCAAGCAGACATGCTTGTTGTGGCCGGCACAATCACAGAGAAAATGGCTCCAGTTATCACTCGTATTTATCAGCAAATGCTTGAACCAAAATACGTGATCGCAATGGGTGCATGTGCAAGCTCTGGTGGTTTCTACCGCGCCTACCACGTACTTCAAGGCGTAGATAAAGTGATCCCTGTCGATGTTTACATTCCAGGTTGTCCTCCAACACCAGAAGCGGTGATGGACGGTATCATGGCATTACAACGTATGATCGCAACAAATACACCACGCCCTTGGAAAACCAACTGGAAGAGTCCATATGAGCAAACTTGAGACCCTAAAACAAAACCTAGCGGGCAAGTTCAAGGTTGAGAATTTCAAATTCACTCACGCCGTAGGCGATGATATTCTTGAAGTTCCAAAAGAAGACGCTCCCAAAGTTCTTCTTCACCTTAAAGAAACTGGCCAATTCGATTTCTTGATGGATATTTGCGGAGTAGATTATCCAACTCGCGATAAACGTTTTGATGTCGTTTACAATTTATTCTCTTCTAAAGACAATTCTCGTTTGCGTATCAAAGCGCAAGTTGGTGAGGGTGAGTCTATCGGTTCTGTACTTCCGGCTTTCCGTGGTGCTGACTGGTTTGAGCGTGAAGCCTACGACATGTTTGGTATCATCTTTGATGGTCATCCGAATTTGCGCAGAATTTTGACTCATCACCAATTCGTGGGTCATGCTCTTCGTAAAGATTACGATGCCAATCATCAACAAGCTTGTACGACTTCTTTGCCAATTCATTTCAATAATGAACCGGGCTCTCCTGGTAACGTATTGAATGATAAATATGTTCCTTTGAACATCGGTCCTGCCCATACAGCAATGCACGGAACTCTTCGTGTGATGGCTGAAATGGACGGAGAGACAATCGTTCGTTGTAACAACGAAATCGGTTACCTTCATCGTTGTTTCGAAAAAATGGCGGAAACTCATCCGTACAATCAAGTTATCCCTTATACAGATCGTTTGAACTATTGTTCTGCTCCGATGAACAACATCGGTTATTGCAAAACAGTTGAACGTATCTTGGGCGTAGAAATTCCAGCGAAAGCACAAGCGATGCGTGTGATCTTGGCGGAACTTTCTCGTATCATCGACCATACGATTTCAATCGGTACTGGCGCGATGGACTTGGGAGCATTGACTTCGTTCTTCTTCATGTTCGGACTTCGTGAGCAAGTTTACGGTTTGTTCGAAAAGCTTTGCGGTGCTCGTTTGACTGTATCAATGACTCGCGTCGGTGGTATGGCTCAAGATGCGCCGGAAGGTTGGTACGATGAAGTTCTAGCTCTTTGTAAAGAAATTCGCAGAGGCACAGACGAAATGGCGGCGATGGTTTTGGATAACAAAATCTTCATCAACCGTACTCGTGGGGTCTGCGCGGTTTCAGCTCAAGATGCTATTCAATGGGGTTACACAGGTCCTTTGCTTCGTGCTTCTGGCGTGAACTTGGATTTGCGTAAAGCGACTCCTTATTATGGCTATGATTCATTGGATTTCGACGTTCCAGTTGGAACTTCTGGTGATATCTATGACCGCTACCTTGTTCGTTTCGAGGAAATGCGTCAGTCCGTTCGTATCATTGAACAAGTCTGCAAAAACGTTCCTGGTGGCGATTACACAATCCGCGACAAAGGCATCGTTCTTCCAGAGAAAAAAGACGTTTACGGTAATATCGAAGGTTTGATGAATCACTTCATGTTGATCATTAAAGGTCTGCGCCCACCAGTGGGTGAGGTCTACGACGCAACAGAAGCAGCGAATGGTGAGCTTGGTTTCTATCTCGTAAGTGATGGTTCCGCGAATCCATATCGCTTGAAAGTTCGTCCACCGTGCTTCGCTATCTATCAGTCTTATCCGACGGTAGTTAAGGGCGCACAATTGGCGGATGCGATCGCAACAATCGCTTCTATGAACTTAATCGCCGGCGAACTTGATCGCTAATTTTGAGGAAACAACAATGTTTAAACTTTCTGAACAAGGTTTGGCTGACGTAAATAAAGAACTCGCACGCTACGAAGCGCGTGAGTCTGCGATCATTCCAAGTCTTTATATTGCTCAAAAAGAAAATAAAGGCTTCATCACGCCGGATATTATTCGTCACTTGTCTCTAGTGATGGATATTCCTGAAGCGCGTATCAATGAAGTTTTCAAGTTCTATACGATGTTCAACCAAAAGCCTGTGGGTAAATACCATGTGCAAGTGTGCACAAATATTTCCTGCGCTTTGGAAGGTGGCCGCGAAATGGCTTCTCACATCTGTCATGAGCTTGGCGTGAAATACAATGAAGTGACTGCGGATGGTCGTTTCACCGTTAGCAAAGTTGAGTGCTTGGGTTCTTGTGGAACTGCACCAATGATGCAAGTGAATGATACGTACCATGAAAAACTCACTCCAGAGACAGCAATGAATCTCTTGAGAGGTATGAAATAATGGCTGAAGTAAAACTACTTACAGAATTCTATCATTTGCCAGAATACCAAACTTTGGCGGGTTACAAAGCTAAAGGCGGCTATTCAGTTTTGCCAACAGCTTTGAAAATGCAACCTCAAGCGATCATCGACGAAGTTAAAGCTTCTGGTCTGCGCGGTCGCGGTGGTGCAGGTTTCCCAACGGGTATGAAATGGGGCTTCCTTCCTAAAAACGGAGAACCTCGTTATTTGCTATGCAACGCCGATGAAGGTGAGCCTGGTACTTTCAAAGATCGTATGATGATGGAGCGTGCTCCTCACCAATTGATCGAAGGTATGATTATCTCTGGCTTCGCAGTTGGATCTCACAAAGGTTATATCTACGTTCGTGGTGAATACGTTTACCCGATCGAAGTTTTAAACAAAGCGATCAAAGAAGCTTACGATGCAGGTCTTCTTGGTAAAAACATCATGGGTTCTGGCTTCGACTTTGACCTTGATGTGTATCGTGGTGCCGGCGCTTATATCTGCGGCGAAGAAACTGGAATGATCTCTTCTTTGGAAGGTCTAAAAGGCCAACCAAAATTGAAACCACCTTTCCCAGCAGTTCAAGGTTACTTGCGCAAACCAACTATCGTGAACAACGTAGAAACTTTGGCAGCAGTGACTTACATCCTTCGTGATGGAGCAGCGGCTTACCGTAAAAATGGAACTGAAAAATCTGCGGGAACTAAATTGTTCTCTGTATCTGGTAACGTGATGAAGCCAGGTAACTACGAAGTTCCACTCGGTTATCCGTTGATGGATTTGATCATGAAAGAGTGCGGAGGCATGAAACCAGGTCGTAAGCTGAAGGCGATCATTCCTGGTGGATCTTCTGCTCCTATTTTGACTGCTGATGAATGTGGCAAAGCTAATCTAGATTACGAATCGCTTGCGGGATTGGGCTCAATGCTTGGTTCTGGTGCGGTGATCGTGATGGATGACTCTCAATGTATGGTTGATATGTTGGGCGTTTTGACTCACTTCTATGCGCATGAGTCTTGCGGTCAATGTACTCCGTGCCGTGAAGGTACTGGATGGTTGGATAAAATCCTTCATTCAATCCTTGAGGGCCGTGGTCGTTTGCAAGATATCGATTTGTTGATCAAAGTTGCTGACAACATGAAGGGCAAAACTATTTGCGCTCTTTCTGATGCAGCAGCATTGCCTGTGTTGAGTTTCGTAAATAAGTTCAGAGACGAATTTGAATTCTATGTTCGTGAAGGACGCTCGAAAGTAAAAGGGACTACATATGCCGAAAATAACCATTAATGGCAAAGAAGTCGAAGTAAAGGAAGGCACCTCGTTGATCGAGGCTATGCAGCAGTCGGGCGATCGCATTGCTCACTATTGCTGGCATCCAGGTCTAAGCGTTGCCGGTGTTTGTCGTCTTTGTATGGTAGAGATCGAAGGAAATCCACGCGTTCAGATTGCATGTAACACGATGGCTACTGAAGGCATGAAGATCAATAACACATCCGAAAAAGTTCGTGATGCTGTGAAATGGGGATTAGATTTCCATTTGATCAACCATCCTTTGGATTGCCCTATCTGTGACCAAGCAGGCGAGTGCGGACTTCAAGACCAATACATGGAGTACGGTAAGTACGATCCTGAAATGGCTGAGCCGAAGCAAAAGAAACACAAGGTTGTGGACTTGGGCCCAACTGTGGTTTTGGATTCTGAAAGATGCATCCTTTGCTCTCGTTGTGTGCGCTTCACAGAAGAAGTTTCTAAAACCAATGAACTAGGTCTTTTCAACCGTGGTGACCGTACTGAAATCGGGACTCATGATGGAAAACCTTTGGATAATAAATACTCTTTGAACACTGTGGATATTTGCCCAGTGGGTGCGTTGACGTCGAAAGACTTCCGTTTCCGTCAAAGGGTTTGGTATCTCAAAGATTCAGAAACGGTATGTAACGGTTGCTCAACAGGCTGTAACGTTAAAGTTTACTACAACCGCGAAGGTTTCTTCCGCGTAAAACCGGTTTACAATGAAAATGTAAACGGTCACTGGATGTGTGACGAAGGTCGCGACATCTATAAGTTTGTAAACAAAGACCACCGTTTGTTGAAAGCACAAGTTCGTAACAACACAGGTTGGACTGAGATGCACGCGGGTGCAGCTGCGAAAGCGGCTTCTGAAGTTGTTAAAGCAACAGCTGCAGACTCTCTAGCGCTTGTATTGACGGCTCAATACACTGTTGAAGAATTTGATGCGATTGTTGGCACTTTCGTAAATGAGTTTAAGTCTAAGAAGGTTTACTTCTGGATTAACAATAAAGAATCTTTCGATACATTCGACGGCATCCTTCTTCGCGGTGACAAAAACCCGAATACAAAAGGTTTGTTGAAAGTTCTTGAGAAACACGGAATCCAAGCAACTTGGGGCGATTTGTCTTCAGGTCTTGCAAACGGTTCTATCAAAACTGTTGTTGTTGCGGGCCCAGAAAACCAAGCTGTCTTTCCTGACTTCACAGATCGCGTGAAAGAGCTTTCAAAAGCTCAAAACTTGATCTGGTTGCAAGCGGGTAAAAACGAAGCCTTGTCTGCATTGACTGGCAACGTTTGGTTGATCCCTGTGAAAACTTTCGTAGAGAAAGATGGAACATTCATCAATCACGCGGGTCTTGAACAAAAATTCAAGAAAGCGACAGTTGTAGTTTCTGAAGCACTGACTTTGACTGAAGCAGCTTTGTTGCTTGCGGGTAAAAACCTTGCGATCAATGCTTCTGCAGCTCAAGAGTTCATGCCGATGAATCAACGTGTGGATCAAGTTGAAGTAGAAGCTCGTAAGAAAAATGAGTTTGTATTTAAGAGAGGTAGCCTATGAGCGTAATGCAAAACAACTCTGAAAAGGCCAAATGGTACTTGCCAGGTGTTCTAGGTGGTCTTGCGATTACTGGAAAGCATTTGATCGGCAACCTTTTGAATCGCAAAAAAATGATGACCCTGAACTATCCTGAAGAGAAGTATGAATACTCTCCAAGATTCAAAGGGAACCACGTTTTGACAGTGAAGAAAGATGGTTCACTTCGTTGCACGGCTTGTATGTTGTGCGCGACGAACTGTCCTGCGGAATGTATCAAAATTGTAGCGGCGGAACATAACGATCCTTCAGTGGAAAAGTTCCCAATCGCTTACGAAATTGATATCCTACGCTGCGTATTCTGCGGTTACTGTGAAGAAGCCTGCCCAGTGGATGCAATCCGCTTGGGACCTGAATGGCAAACTCCTGCAGTGAACGGTGGAAACTTCATCTACGACATCAATCACTTGGCATACCGTCCAAATCTAAAAGGCGGCATCCAAACTCACGTTGATGATGAAGAACGTCACAAACAAGGCATCTAGTTTTGTTTTAAAATTAGAATTGAAAAAGGGAGCTGTGAAGCTCCCTTTTTTTATTTTAGCGAACTTCTTCGATAGAGAACCATGTTCTCACATCAACAGGCATGGAGACAGTGCCAACGCCATTGGGACCGAAGGTGTATTCAAAATAGTCACCGGTAGTTACAACTATCGGTGCCGAGCATACGCTCACAATATAAGGAACGGTGTTGTTGTGGCCTTCAGTGAGGTTGTGAGGCAGGCCCGGGGCAAAAGCGCCATTTTTAATTATTCCCGAGCCAATTTGTCCACTTCCTCCGCCAGTGAAGTATCCATAAGCATCTCCGCAAACTCTCACTAAAGTGACTCCTGCGGGGACGGTGAGTCTTGTTGGTGTAAATCCATTCCAGAAGGTACCTGTATCGTAAGCGACTGTTCCAAACGTAATAGCGGCGGTCGAGGTTTGTGTATTTGTAGCATTGACAGTAACCAAAGCTCTTTTTGCAGCTCCAGGATAGGCTGTTGTTTGTGTCGTAGAATCAGGATATCTCATGCCACCCGAAGTGGATTCAATAGTTCCCGCCACCGAAAGTTTTTGTCCTGGAGCTGTGTTGCCAACCCCCACATTTCCATTCGCTAGAATGGTCATACGTTCTTGTCCTGCTGTACTGCCTGAAGGTGTTGTTGCAAAATGCATTGACGTCGGAAAACTGGATCCAGTGAATGCGCCGTCCGCTTGGAAAAACATTTGCGCGCCCTGACCCAGACTGCCACCACCATAATCTCCATAGGCGCCAAACTGACCGATGACATCGCCGCTTTGAATTGCTGTGGGGGAAGCCGAACTGCCTCTATGGCGAATGAAATTAAATGATGTCGGTCCCGTGTTGGCCGTGCTGCCAGTGAAGTTTTCTAGTTGCAATCCCACGGTTCTGACAGCGGAAGAGCTGGTGTTGCGAAGATTCAGATAGACGTCACTATTGGCTTTTTCCAAATCCATAATGCCATAAGGAGAGTTAGTACCAATACCAACACTGCCGGCATTGGTAATACGCATCTTCTCTGAAACAGCGGTGCTACCTGAAGTTGTTGTAGCTAGGACAATGGCGCCTGGCGAGCTGGAACCTGTTTGACTGCCGTCACCGACAAGACCGATATTTCCCACGGGATTAAACGACGTCCCGTTGTGAAGATATCCAGCAAGTAAGAACGCTCCATCCGTGCTATTCGATGCGGAGGGGGATGCAAGAGTGCCGCGGGATGTTTGACCCCATATAAAAGTACCGTTGCCATCGCTTCGAGCCGCCGTCGTTACAGTTCCAATGCCTGAGCCATTTCCTGCGATATTCAAACTTGAAACGGGGCTTCCAGTACCGATACCCACGTTTCCAGCTCCTGTTACAACAAACTGAGAGGTACCAGCGGCCCCACCAACGGCATTCAAAATGTATGATGAATTGTTTATGAAGCCGGCTCCGAGGAGAACGTTAAAGTCTGTCCAGCAGAACAATTCGCGGGCATTTGCGAAGCCTTTATCAAACTTCCGCTATCAGAAAGATTTGCCGAAGACAAAGTCGTATTGACCCAGTTGGTGCCGTCATATTTTAAAAACTGACCGGTCAACAGAGCAGCGATGGAGATATCCACGCCTTTAATTTTTGCCAAGGTCGGATTTGGATAAGTTCCACCTAAATCTCCGCCAGCATTTCCAGTAGGAACTCTGGCATCGCTGAAGCGGGGGTCATTGCCGGCCGCCACTGTGTTGGCAGCAGTACCAACATTCAAAGTGAGGGAGGCGATGGAAGAACCATTCACTACGGTCAGATAAGAATTTGTAGATTGAACATCGGTGACAGTTCCGCCGCTAGCACCAGAGACCCCGCCACAGGTGAAGACGGTTCCAGTCCAATTCAAAAAAGTTCCACTGTTACAAATAGGGATGATGGATTTCAGAAGAAAATCAGAAGCGACATTGGTTCCAAGCTTTTGTGCAGCCAACGCATATCCCGCATAAGGCACAGAACGAATCACCGAATCAGGTGAGATAGTCTTCCACCCTGAGCCATCGTAAAACTGAACTCGTAAAATTCTATGATCTCCGGCAACACCATTGTAGGTACTAGTGCCATCGCTGCATGTGCCGCCGGAACAGTCGCCACAGGTAAAGTTTGTAGCGTTATTAAAGGCATCCAGAATTTTGAAAGATCCAGTGAGTGGGTACTTAACGCTACCACCACCGATAGGCACGTCGAAGACACCGCCCGAGTTCACCATATTGATGCCATTCACTTGTTCTTGGTAAACCACGCACTGACCTGAAGGATCGACAATCTGAAAAATAAAAGAAACGCTGGCATATTCTAGCGGAGTGCCGTCGCTTTTGACGATACGGCCCTGATAAGTTAGAAAATTGGGTGAGGCATTGCCAGAAACTGTAAACAAAAAAATGAATATAGAGACAGTTACGTGCAGGAATTTCATGTATAACTTATCGGAAGCTGGCAAAAAAAGTATGAGAAAAATTCTGTCTAAGTTTGAGATTTTCTTGGTTTCGGATTTCTCCTGGACCTATTGCCCCGTGGGATTCACATATGTGAATCTCCACGGCCTCATTCCATTTAACTGAATGATAAGCTAAAGCGTTGCAATTAAACAGCTGCTCCAATGCATCTGAACATTTTGTTCCGATATTTCCTTTTCAAATATTTTTAGTGATTAGAAAATTATTGAAAACACATTGAGGCTCGCCTCAAGAAAGGACACCAATGAAATCTCTCGGAGTCTCTCTTCTTTCTTTTCTAGTTACGTTATCTTATTTTCAAGTCGCTATGGCAGCCCCGAGTGGCGGTCCCGAGATAATGCTTGTCTGCAACAAAGCAACGATTGATGGAGTTTATATTCCAAAGCTTCGCACTGTGGCCGATTGGACTGACGCCCAACTTCGTCCTTACGCTAAACAACTTTGCAACCTTGATTTACAAAAATTGAATTATCAAAATCAGATCAAACTGCGCGCCGATGATTTACGCAGCAATAACTGGCGGGTTTGTGATGATTTGGGATTTGGACCAAATCCAGACAGTCCCGGTTGCAAAGTCGCTTGGGCCAATAAGATCAATGACCTGATAAATCATTGCATAAACCTAGTGAATACTGGCCACAATCCACACAATGTCCTGTTATTCATTGATCCCGCAAAAGTAGAAGTGGCCTGTTTAAAAGGAGTCAACGAGGCATTAAAATAGAGTTAAATATTATCATAGACAATGCAGTGTGATTTTCTAAAAAGTGGAACGCCCCTCTGAGTGCGCATTGCATTAACCTTGCAACATTGTTAAGCATCACCCAGACTTTACTGCAGGGGGAAATTCTATGAAAAAACTTTTGCTAGCTCTGTTGTTGGTTTGTGCTCCAGTGATGTCTTTGGCTCAAAGCATGGGGACGTTTGCCGTTGAAGCGAAACCTGTGGATCAATATCACAGCTATAACTTTGGTGCGGTGACTGTGGGTTTCCGTATGTATGCTGACTTTACTTTGACAGCAAGTGGAACTGAAGCCACAGAAGTAAAAGGGATCAGTATTGGTGGGGCTATGTATGATGCTCAATCTAATTGCCCACAGGTTTTAAATCCCGGCCAAACTTGCACAACTCGTGTTTTCTTCTGGCCACGTATCGAGGGCGGTCACTGGGGAAGACTTGTTTTCAGTCTTAAGGAAAACAAGATCTTGATCGATCTCTTTGGCAATGGAATGAGACGCTAGAATTAATAATAAAATCTATGAAGAATAAAAAAAGGAAGACTTCCTTTTTTTATTCTAATTATTTGTTTCGATAGAGTTCTCGGTGGAAGTAACATCTTCATCACTCGGCAGAACCCCAGTCAGTTTGCAGCGAACTAAGGGTTTGTAAACTGTGTAAACTCCCCGAACTTCCGATTCATACAAAACGATTTCACTCACATGGATTTTGCCAAAGCTTTTTCGCTTGAACGGAGAAAGCATGTCTTTGACACTCTTAGGATTGCGAAGACGGGCAAAGGTAATGTGGGGGGTATAATCGCGCTGCTCAGGCTGTGGCAGTAGATCGTTCTCAGTGAGTTCTGCTTCTAGCGCGGCTTTAAACTCATTCAGATATCTTTTGTTTTGAACACCCAACCAGAGAACGCGGGCGTCTTGTTCATTTGAGAAAGCTCCGACATCTTCAACTTTCAGATCGAAGGGAGCAAAACGAGCGCACACCGTTTCTAAAGTATCGGCAAGCTTGGGAACAGCTTCTTCATCCATCGGACCAATGAAAGTAACCGTGGCATGGAAGTTCTCAAGCGGAACCCATTTCATGACCATTTCTTTTTTGTCGGCGATGATTCGAAGCTTTTTGTAGATAGGCAGAAACGTTTTCTCAAGGGGATCGCTGGCATTCAATGCAAAGAACAGTCGTTTCTTCATATTTAAATGTTAGCGTGGGTTTAGCTTAGGACCAAGACTTAAAACTGGGTTGTCCAGGAGTTAAGTCTAGTATCATCAATAAAGGATCCTTTATTTAAGAAACCTCACATTCCTTTGATAATATGACAGGTGACAGTTCATTTTGAAGAAATCGCCAGGTTGGCAAAAGTTGGCGGCGATATTTCTGCGATATATATTAAGGAGTCTTTGTGAAACGATTGCTCGTGGTCGGCATGGGGTTTGTTTGTCTTCTGTCATGCGCTACAACGGAAAAGCATGGAGCTTTTGATCGCGCACCCGCATTTTCTTTTTTTAAAAGCGAGCCGCTCAGTCAGCAAGACATTCTTGATGCTTCTTCATCGGGTCCTTTAAAGGCATCGAAAGTCAGAGTTATGACCGATAATGATGCGTCTTTCGACAGCAAACTGGAAGCAATTCGTTCCGCTCAACCGGGTGAGACCATTCGTTTAACTTACTTTATCTATTCTCAAGATCAATCATCATCACTTTTTTCTGATGAGCTTCTAAAGGCATCAAAAAGAGGCGTGAAAGTTAAGTTGATGGCGGATCTCATCACGAACTATGGCCTTTTGGATTACTTCACGTATCTACAGCAAGAAAGTAACGGTAACATCCAAGTTCGTCTTTACGGTCGTCCGACGCCGTTGATGATCCGAGATATTCAGTTCATGACTCAACCTTGTCCTCCAACAGGAGCTACAAAGGTTAAAGCGACAACATGTTCCGATGCGAAGTGGGCGAAGATTGAGGGGCAAGCACCAGATTCATTTGCGCGTCTCATGTTGAGCGGTATTTACGGCAAAAATCTAGACGCCTTATCGACAGCTGCAATCAAAGGTCAACTTATTGATCTTGCAGCTTTAAGCAAAGGCGCCGGCACCTCTTCAGAAGACCAAAAGCAATTCTTGGATTTTTTAAAATTAGTCTACAATGCCAAGGTCAAACACGACCTGGTTGCAGCACTTAAGGTGGGACTGGCGTTTCAATTTTATGGAGATAAATTAAACCCGGCATTAAATGAAATCACCGGCAAGATCCCATTGTCACAAAAAGGCGAAAAGTCTTTGCAGGATTGGGAGCATTCAACGGACTTCACACATCATAAACTTTTGATCGTGGGAAATCGCTTTGTGCAGTTGGGTGGTCGAAATATCGAAAACTCTTATCACATGAAGCCGAATACTTTGACGGATAAATATATCTTTATGGATACAGACGTGGCGGCAACGTTGACGGGTGGTGGGGACGCTGTCGTTAAATCATTCGACAATTTGTACAACTTCAAAGAGATGACTATTTCCGCAGACGAAGTTCGCGCCGCTTTCCCGAATGACTTTGTTGAAAACTCTGTGGCAGCAAAGGCGACGCTCGAAAAATGCGCCGTTAAAAGTTATAAAACGGAGGCGGATCGTTACAGTCTTGCCCGTTGCATTGCCGAAGAACTGCCACGCCATCCTCAGTATTTAGATCTGGGTGCTCGTCTTAAAAATGTAGCGAACAAAATGTATGACGGAGTTCAGTCATATAATAATCAGTACCTTTCAAGAAAAGCCTACACTCAGACTTGGAAGAAAGGTAGCACCTACTCGGACGAGATTTCCAGTAAAGATCTTTCGAGCTTGTTCTTAACCTACGTTGAAAATGTTCCCTACGATAAACGCAAGAATGTCGAAGATCGCACGCGCACCTATGGTGCTGTGAGCGGACAAGAAATGAAGTATGGTAAGAACATTCAATATATCTGGTACAAAGGACTTGAAAATGCATGTGTGAGTTCTTTGAAAGAAGGAAAAGAAAAGCGCATCATTCTTCATTCAGCTTACTTCTTACCTCCAGCAGTCATGCTGAAAGGTTTTGCCAAGATGATGGATGGATCTTGGGATTGCCGTTATGTGAAGGTTACCTTCTTGACGAACTCACCTGAAACCACGGATTTAAACTATATCAATGTGGCCGCTAAGTACCAAATGGCGGCATTCTTTAAGATCTATAAAAATCGTCATGATATCTATGGCTCTTTCAGTGACAATCGCTCTGCGAAATTCGAATATTTCGAATATTTGAAAAATCATGAAGCCAAAGGCTTGTCTCTTCACACGAAAGCAACTGTTTTGGGCGATGATGTCTTGATTGGTTCAGCCAATGCCGATGTCAGAAGTTACTACATGGATTCAAATAACGGATTCTTTTTGCGCGGAGCTAAGGATTTCGTCAAAGACTATGTTGCCTTTGTGGATGGAATCACTTCGGATAAAACGAAATCAGTTGAGCTGACTTCTCACTTTGGGAATTCAAATCTTACGGTTGAATCGATGATTTCAGAAGATCAAAAATTGGTGCAAGGTCTTCTTGAAAAGAATGAGATGACTAAAAAACTCAGTCCGAAAATTAAAGAGAACTT